>LNAP01000027.1_pt1 | contig 201297 bp, 167 predicted proteins | sample 602601 | NCBI WGS metagenome assembly LNAP01 (sample SAMN02440304, study PRJNA202911) | soil metagenome | biome: Subtropical and temperate rainforests or woodlands; isolation source: soil samples (1 kg each in a 20% v/v slurry with milli Q water) were... ...
CGAGTTGCATCACGTTATTGGCGATGAACAGGCTGTAGTAGCGGTAGGCGACCAGGTAGATGGCCACGGCTGCGACGACGATCCAGAGGGCGTTGATCGGTTCGCCGCGGCGCAAGGCCACGACACTCAACGCACAAGCTCCCAGAACAGCCACGGCAAACCAGGCAAGGTGTTTAACCAGACGGGTTGTCATTGCGTGTCTCCTGCCGATATCCAGTGGATTGCGGCGATTGTTTTTATAGTGTGCCCCGACTATTCGGAGCCGGCCCAATATCCGTGGAAGCCGTCAATAAATAAATCCGCAGTACTACGTACGGGCCATCTACGTAGTTCTACGTAGATTCTCGTGGAATCCCTCTGTGTGAGCCCATGCAAAGCCAATGCAGGCTAACGACTGTGGGAGCAAAGCTTGCTCGCGATAACGCTGGGTCTGTTGGCAACAGTCCAGGCTGATCCGTCGCGATCGCGAGCAAGCTTTGCTCCCACAGCGTTATGATGCCGACCATTCGCCTCCCCCCGTTGAGTCCGGACAGGAGTACACATGCTGCTCAAACACAAAATCGTCGCCTTGGGAATTCTGCCCCTGGTCCTGGCGATTGCCGTCATCTGCGCCTTGGTGATCTCGCTTAATCGCCAGTTGGGTGACCAACAGGCGCAACTGATCGAAGACAGCATCCTGGCCAGCAAGCGCGCGGAGCTGAAAAACTATGTCGAAATGGCGCAAAGCCTGATCGCCCCGCTGTATAACAACGGCCAGGGCGACGCACGCGCGCAGCAGCAGGTGCTGGAGGAGCTGCGCAAGCTCAGTTTCGGCATCAATGGCTATTTTTTCGTCTACGACCGCCAGGGGCGCAGCCTGATGCATGCCCGGCAGTCCGAACTGGTGGGCCAATACCTCTGGGACATGAAAGATCCCCAGGGGCTGCCGGTGATCCAGGCATTGCTCAAGAGCGCCGAATCCGGCGAAGGTTTCCAGCGCTACGCCTGGAACAAGCCCTCCTCCGGCCAGGTGACCGACAAGCTGGCCTATGTGGTGATGCTGGATCGCTGGGGTTGGATGCTCGGGACCGGGATTTACCTGGAGGATGTCGAGCGCGCCACCCAGCAAGCCCGCGCTGAAGTGGCCCAGGGCATCCACACCACCATGCAGGCCATCGCCGCCATTGCGCTGGTGGCGGTCCTGCTGGTGTTTGCCGGCGGCATGACCCTCAACGTCAGCGAACATCGCTTGGCCGACAAAAAGCTGCAACGATTGAACCAGCGCATCGTCAGCTTGCAGGAAGAGGAACGCGCGCGAGTTTCACGCGAGCTGCACGACGGCATCAGCCAATTACTGGTGTCGATAAAATTCCAGTTTGAACTGGCCAGTCACGTCCTCGAAAAGGGGCAGGAAAACGGCCTGGGCATCCTGAAGAACGCGACAGACCGGCTGGGGGAAGCCATTGGCGAGATCCGCAACATCTCCCACGACTTGCGCTCCTCCCTGCTCGACACCCTGGGCCTGTCCGCCGCCATCGGCCAGCTCGCGGCCGAATTTCAGCAACGCAGCGGGCTTGAAGTGTCGTACAAAAGCAACGAATTCGATTGCCGCCTGGAAAATGGAGCACCGGTTTCGCTGTTTCGCATTGCTCAGGAAGCCTTGACCAATATCGAGCGTCACGCCGGGGCAAAAAGTGTCGGCATCACCCTGTTCGGGTCCGGCCAGTCCTTGCGCCTGACGGTGGTGGACGACGGGATGGGTTTCAACGTACCGCAGGTCGAACGTGGCCACGCCGGCATCGGCCTGCGCAATATCCGCGAGCGGGTCGAGCATTTCGGCGGACGGCTGGAAATGACCTCGGTGCCGGGACGAAGCGAGCTGGATATCCTGCTGCCCATGAACATGCTGGCGACACAAAGCTGATGCGCGCCCAACCTGAAAAGAGCACCTGCCGATGAACCTGCCCTCTGTGATCCGCGTCGCGCTGGTCGATGATCATTCCCTGGTCCGCGACGGCATCAGGGCCCTGTTGTCCGTCATGCCCCAACTGGACGTGGTGGGCGAAGCCGAGAATGGTGCACAGGCCATCGAGATGGTCGGGCGCTGCCAACCGGACCTGTTGCTGATGGACATCAGCCTCAAGGACATGAACGGGCTTGAACTGACCCGCCTGCTGGGCAAGCAATACCCCAACCTCAAGATCCTCATCCTGAGCATGTACGACAATTATGAGTATGTGAGTGAGTCCGTGCGCTGCGGCGCCAGTGGCTACGTGCTCAAGAACGCCCCTTCACGGGAAATCATCGCGGCCATTGAAGCCATCATCAGCGGTGGCACCTTCTACAGTGCCGAGATCGCCCAACGGCTGGCCACCGACCCAACCACCGACAACGAGCTGACGCCGCGCGAGAGTCAGGTGTTGTACAAAATGGTCCAGGGGCTGAACAACAAGGAAATGGCCCGGGAACTGGACATCAGCGTGCGCACCGTCGAAACCCATCGCCTGAGCATCCGCCGCAAGCTCAACATCGACAAGCCCGCGGCCCTGGTGAAATACGCCATCGATCACGGGATCATTTCACGCTAGCAACCCCGGCTCGCGCTCGCGGCTTATGACTGAACCTCGGCGGGCCTATCGATCCGACCCGGAACTTCATCGGCCACCGTGCGATTGCGCCCGGTTCGCTTCGCCTGGTAAAGCAAGGTATCTACGCGCTTGTAGAGATCCTGCCAGGTTTCCCTGGGGCCTAGACTGCCGACACCGAAACTCGCGGTGACCGGCCCGACCGTATCCCGCGTGACAGGCGTACCGTTCTCGATAGCCGCCCGCAAGCGCTCGGCACATTCGTAAGCTTCCCGGGCATCGGTGTCCGGCAGGAGCACAGCAAATTCTTCACCACCGAGGCGCCCGACGATGTCCCGTTTGCGCGCCGAAGTACGCAGCAGTTGGCCAACTTCGCGCAAGACGTTATCGCCCACGTCATGGCCATGGCTATCGTTGATGTTCTTGAAGTTGTCGATATCGCACAGTGCCAGCGCTGTCGTGCCGCGCGGGCTCTTCATCAGCAGCATCGACACCCGTTCTTCGAAGCCGCGCCGGTTCAAGACACCGGTCAACGGGTCAAAGTCGCGTTCGCGACGCAGGTCATCGATCACGTCAGCAATGGCCGCGGCGAGAATCACAAAGGCAAGTCCGATACCGAGCACCGCCAGGGACAACTGGAGCGCCTGCCAGAACACCGAGTTGGCGAAAGCGACCCGGTCCAGCGGCACCGACAGCCCGACAGTCAACAGGGTCCGCGGAAAGAAATGCAACGCGAAGACCAGCAACACCCAGAACAGCGCCTTGTCGACGAGTCGCCCGCGTAACAGCGATCTGAGCTTGACCGCCGCCACAAGCAAAATCGCACCATAGCCGAAGTTCTGGATGTAGATGCGCGCAAGCAGGTTGCGATCGATATAAAAGAACCAGGCCAGTGCCAGGGAAATGACGCATACCACGGCCACGTCCAGCCGCCAGCCGAGGCGTTTTTGCGAGCGCAGCAAAACGCCTTCGGCCACTGCCAGGACCGCCGAGGTATACAGCGCGCCGGACACAATGGCATTGGGCCCGACCCCGGGAGGCCAGCCGAAAAGCTGCGACGTGGCACCACACGCGAACAGGCCACAGCCACCAGCCAGGAGCAGCAGATAGTCGCGTTTTTTGTCGATAAACCAGGCGCAGACGAACGCAACCCCAAAGACCGACAGGATCCCTGGGACCATCAACATAAGCGTAATTCTGACGACTGATGCGTCCATCCGAAACGTGTTTCTCCCCTGACCCAAGTCTGCCATCGCCCATGATGACAGAGGCGAAGGCAGCACACCTGCGAAGTTTGAGGCGCCAATGACAGCCCGCCAACCTTTTCACTACACTGCCCTTCTTGTCCCCTCCCTTGCGAGACGTGCAGTCCCTATGAAAAACATAACAAACACAATGACGTTCTGTGGCCTGCTGGCGTTCTGCGGCAGCGCCCTTGCCGAGCCAGCCCCTTCGCACCTTGATCAGGTCCTGCAACGCGGCGAGCTGAAAGTGTGTACGACGGGCGACTACAAGCCTTACACCTACAAAGCCGAATCAGGTGAATACGAGGGGATCGACATTGACATGGCCCGTTCGCTGGCCGCCAGCCTAGGGGTCAAGGTTCAATGGGTGCAGACCAGCTGGAAAACCCTGATGCCGGACATGGTCGCCGGTAAATGCGATATCGGCATGGGCGGGATTTCCGTGACCCTGGAGCGTCAGAAAAAAGCCAACTTCAGCACCACCCTGGATGTGGATGGCAAAATCCCACTGGTGCGTTGCGAGGACCAGGCGCGCTACCAGACCATCGAGCAGCTCAACCAGCCTTCGGTGCGCCTGGTGGAACCGGCGGGCGGCACCAACGAAGCTTTCGTCCGGGCGTTCCTGCCCAAAGGGCAACTCAAGTTCCACGACAACGTGACCATCTTCCAGGAACTGCTAGACAAGCGGGCCGACGTGATGATCACCGATGCCTCGGAAGCGCTCTATCAGCAGAAACTCAAACCCGGTCTTTGCGCCGTCAACCCCAGCCGCTACTTGCAGTATGGCGAGAAGGCCTACCTGCTGCCACGGGACGACATCACCTGGAAAATGTACGTCGATCAGTGGCTGCACCTGAGCAAGGCAAATGGCAGCTACCAGAAGGTCATCAGCCAGTGGCTGGCGGTGCCCCAGCAACAGTGACAATGCCTGCGCCGCACACGACTCACTCACCCAGGGTTTGTGTGCGGCCCCTGGAACTGGCATGTTGGTCTCTCAATTGATCAGCCACGAGGTTCCATGCAGATCGAGTTACTGGAAATCAGCGAGCACCTGCATCGTTTTCCCCCTTTCGATGCCCTGCCCCAGCAAACCCTGGAGGCCATAGCGCAGCGCGTCGAAGTCAGCTACTTCAAGGCCGGCAGCGATATTCTCGAGGCCGGCTCCATCGTCCACGACCTGCATTATGTGCGCAGTGGCGCAGTCGAGATCTACCGGCGCAACGGCCAGTTGTACAACCGGCTGGTGGAAGGCGACATCTTTGGTCAGGCCAGCCTGCTGCGCAGCAACAAAGTGCGTTTTCCGGCGCGGGCCCTTGAAGACAGCCTGATCTACTTCATCCCGGCGGATGTGTTTGCCCAGCTGTGCGAGCAACATGACAGCTTCGCCGACTTTGTCGAGGCCGAAGGACACTCCAGGCTCAAATCCGCCGTCGAGGCCCAGGGCCGCGCCAGCGAACTGATCCAATTGAAATCTCGCGCGCTGATTTCCCGGGACCTGGTCTGGGTCACCCCGCACACCAGCGTTCACGAAGCAGCACGGTTGATGTCCCAGGAAAGCGTTTCCTGCGTCGTCGTCCTGGAACCTGCCGGGCATCACCCGGAAAAAATGCTCGGCATCGTCACCGACCGCGACCTGCGCACCCGGGTAGTGGCCGCCAACCGCAGCGGCGATACCTGCATCGGTGAAGTGATGTCGACCGATCCGGTGGTCATCCAGGCCGACGACTCGTTGTTCGAAGCCATGTTGTGCATGCTTCGCAGCAACATCCACCACCTGCCGGTGGTGCACAAGGGGCGCACGCTGGGGTTGATCAACCTGTCGGACATCATCCGGCACGAGTCCCAGAGCAGCCTGTACCTGGTCAACAGCATCTCCAACCAGACCTCTGTCGAGGGCTTGCGCTCATTGTTGCGAGATCTGCGCGGCACCTACATTCGCATGGTGCGCGACGGTGCGACGGCTCACATGATCGGCAGCGCCATCTCGGGCATTGGCCGCGCCTTCACCCAGCGGTTGCTCGAATTGGCCGAGCGGGAACTGGGGCCGCCGCCGGTTCCGTACTGCTTCATGGTGCTGGGATCGATGGCGCGGGACGAACAACTGCTGGTAACCGACCAGGACAACGCCCTGGTGCTGGATGATCGTTTCGACCCGGCCCTGCACGACGAATACTTCAAAAGCCTGGCCACCTTCGTCAGCGACGGCCTGGCAGAGTGCGGCTACAGCTACTGCAAGGGCGGCATCATGGCCACCAACGCGCAATGGCGGCAGCCGTTGCGAGTATGGCGCGAGTATTTCAGCCAGTGGATCGAGAAGCCCAATGCCGCCACCCTGCTCAACAGTTGCATCTTCTTTGACCTGGACGGGGTCTATGGGCAACTGGAAATGGTCAACGAACTCAAGGTGCTCTGCGCTGAAAAATCCAGGGTGACCCCCGCCTTCCTGGCGGCGATGGCCCGGAATGCCTTGAACCGCACGCCCCCCTTGGGTTTCTTTCGCACCTTCGTAATGGAAACCGACGGCAAGCAAAAACAGATCATCAACCTCAAGGGCCGTGGCACGGCGCCATTGACCGATCTGATCCGTATCCACGCCCTGGCCTGCGGGACCACGGCGCAGAATTCCTTTGATCGTCTCGAAGCCATCAGCACCACACAGCTCGTGCAACCGCAGGCCATTGAGCATCTGCGCTATGCCTTGGAATTCCTGTCGATGGTGCGTATCCGACACCAGGTCGACGCCATCGAACAGGGCCAGAAACCGGATAACTACATCGAACCGGAGCGCTTTTCCACCACCGAGCGGCACAACCTCAAGGAAGCGTTTCAGGTATTGAGCAATGCGCAGAAATTCCTGCGATTCCGCTACCCCGGTCACGCTCGGCCATCCCGATGAACAATCCGAAGGGGCAAGAAACGCTGGATTGGGCGGCACGTTTCAAACGTCTGGAACAGCAAGCTCGGCACCCGCTGCTGCAACGCTTCTACCAACAGGGTGTCATCGATGCCGGGACTGCACTGGAGCAGGTGGAACTGCTGGCCATGGACCTTGAAACCACCGGTCTGAACGCGCGCACCGACAGTATCGTCAGTATCGGCCTGCTGCCGTTCACCCTCAGGCGCATACGCTGCGGTGAAGCCCTGTACTGGGTGATCAAGCCCTCGCAGCTCAGTCATGAGTCGGTGACGTTTCACCACATCACGCACTCCGACATCCGTCATGCTCCCCGATTGCCGGACGTCATGGAGAAAGTGCTGGAAGCCATGGCAGGGAAGATCATGGTGGTGCATTACCGGGCCATCGAACGCAACTTCCTGGATCAGGCGTTACGCAATCACCTTGGGGAGGGCCTGCAATTTCCGGTGATTGACACGATGCAGCTGGAAGCGCGGCAGGTGCGCGGTCAGCGGCGTTGGCTGGACCGGCTGTTACGCCGTCCACCCGAGTCCATCCGGTTGGCGGACAGTCGCTTGCGCTACCACCTGCCGCCCTATCACGCCCATCATGCCTTGACCGATGCCCTGGCGACGGCCGAGCTGTTGCAAGCGCAAATAGCCACTCACTACAGCCCGTCCGTCCCTATCGGCCAGCTGTGGGATTAAAAGGTCAGGTGCGCGGTTCCGACATCAATCCCTTGACCAGGGAAATACAGCCCAGCAGCAGGACGATGGCAAACGGTAAGCCAGTGGAAACCGCCATGGCTTGCAACGCGATCAAACCGCCACCCAACAACAGCGCAATAGCGATCACACCTTCGATGATGGCCCAGAACACCCGCTGTGGAACCGGCGCATCGACCTTGCCGCCAGCGGTGATGGTGTCGATGACCAGCGAACCGGAATCCGAAGAGGTGATGAAAAACACGATCACCAGCACGATACCGAGCAGTGACGTGATCTCCTTGAGCGGAAGCCCTTCGAGCATGGCAAACAGCTTGAGCTCCAACACCGCATCCTTGACCCCACTCAGCCCCTGGAGGGTGGCCTGGTCGATGGCTGTCCCGCCAAAGGTGGTCATCCACAATACCGACACCAGCGAAGGTACCAGCAGCACCGAGATCAGGAACTCGCGAACAGTACGGCCGCGACTGACGCGGGCAATGAACATCCCCACAAACGGCGACCAGCTGATCCACCAGGCCCAGTAGAACGCCGTCCAGCCTTGGGTGAATTCAGTGTCTGTGCGACCGAAGGGGTTGGACAACGCCGGCAGGTACTCGGCGTAGGTCACCAGGTTCTTGAAGAAGCCGGTGAGGATCGCCAGGGTTGGTCCCACCACGATAATGAACACAAGCAACAACAGGGCCAGGCCCATGTTGATTTCGGAGAGCAGCTTGACGCCCTTCTCCAACCCGGCGAGCACCGACCACAGGGCAATCAGGGTGATGCCGATGATCAGCACGACTTTGCTCACGCTGGTCGATTGAATGCCAAACAGGTGTTCAATCCCCGCAGCGGCCTGCTCGGCACCGATGCCCAGCGACGTCGCCAGCCCGAACAGCGTGGCGAATACCGCCAGGATGTCGATGATATGGCCCGGCCATCCCCAAACGCGCTCACCCAGCAGCGGGTAGAAGATCGAGCGTATCGACAGCGGCAAGCCTTTGTTGAAGGAGAACAGGGCCAGGGACAACGCGACGATGGCGTAGATGGCCCAAGGGTGCAGACCCCAGTGGAAAATGGTCGCGGCCATGGCCAGGTCGGCGGAGGCTTTCACATCGCCCACCGCACCGCCCAGAGGCGCCCAGTCGGTACGCGCTCCGCTGGCGTCGAGTGTGACACCGCCCATGGCGGCAGCGTAATGGGACATGGGTTCTGCCACGCCGTAGAACATCAGGCCGATGCCCATCCCGGCGGCGAACAACATGGAGAACCAGCCCACATAGGTGTGGTCCGGCGTGGCATCCTGACCGCCCAACCGAACCTTGCCCAATGGCGAGACGATCAGCGCCAGACACAGCACTACGAAGATGTTGGCCACGCTCATGAAGAACCAGGCCAGATGCTTGGTCAACCAACTGCGCATGGCGCTGAAAAGCGGTTCGACTTCATTCTGCAGTGCAAGTGTCACGATGACGAACAGCAGAATGGTCGCCGCGGAGATGATGAAAACTTTGCCGTGGATATCCAGAGAGAAAGAGAACTGACCTCGGATATTGTCTTGCCCGATCACGTAGTCGGTGTCGATGAGATTGGCTTTGCCGCTGGGGGCTGGTATCCCCTCTGTGCCGGTTGACTGGGGTTGTCCTGATAGATCGTCTACAGGGTTTTTTCCCACGAGAACCTCCTTTTGTTATCCGCGCGCTTGGGCGCGCATGGTCTGATAAGCCCCGCTGTTCCTATGGTAAAAACGAGATGTGTGCGCATGTATCTTAACAAGCTTATGAGCCAGTCTGGGACATTGCGGCCGTTCAAGCGTTCCCCGGCTGGGAAAATGGCCCGTGCGCGAGCCCTCAGGGGACCGGCATCACGGCTGGGAAAAGCCTGAATCGCAAAGAAAAAAAAGGCGCCGGGATTGCCCCGGCGCCCTTTGATCAGCCTGTGTGTCGCTCAGCTCACTGCGCGGCGCGTACCTTGGCAATTTCGTCGTACATCATCTTCACCAGATTGGCATCCAGGGACTTGGCGAACTTGTCGATCACCGGTTGCACACGCTCGCGAAAGCGATCTTTCTCGGCCGGGGTGATCTCGTTCACGGTCATCGCACCGGCCAGTGTTGCTTTGGCCTTGTCCATGCTCGCAGCGGTGACTTCCCGCTGGTACTTCTGCGCCTCGGCGGCGGCCTGGCGGATCAGGTTTTTTTCATCCTCATTCAGACGGCTCCAGGTTTTCTGACTGATGATCAGCGACTGGGGATTGAAGATGTGGCCGGTCACCGACAGGTACTTCTGCACCTCGAAGAACTTGTTGCCCTCAATCACCGTGAAGGGGTTCTCCTGGCCGTCGATGGTGTGCTGCTCAAGGCCAGTGTAGACCTCGGGAAACGCCATCGGCACCGGGTTAGCGCCCAGGGCGGTAAAGGTTTCCAGGTAGATCGGTGACTGGATCACGCGAATCTTCAAGCCCTGCATGTCTTCAAGCTTGGCCACTGGATGCTTGCTGTTGGTCAGGTTGCGGAAACCCAGGTCCCAGTAGCCCAGGCCAACCAGCCCTTTGCTGTCCAATTGCGCCGCCAGTTTCTGGCCGACCGGCCCGTCGATCACCGCGTGGGCTTCTTCGGCGTTGTTGAACAGGAAGGGGAAATCGAGCATCGCGAAATCCGCTGCCTGGGCGGCCAGGATGCCGGAGTTGAGCACGGTGATGTCCAGCGTACCGCCCTGCAGGGCCGAGACCGTCTGCACGTCACCACCCAGGGTTCCGCCGGGGAACAGACGGACCTTGAGCTTGCCGCCGCTCTTCTCGCTCAGCAGGTCGGCGAACTTCTGTGCGCCTTGCCCTTGGGGGTGCTCCTTGACGTTCTGGAACGCAAATCGCAGGGTACGCTCGCGGATCTCGTCCGCGTGGCTGACCACGCTGCCCAGCAGCAGCCCCGTTGCACATGCCCCGGCCAACAAGGTTTTCATCAGTTGTCCCATGTCACTCTCCGATCATTATTGTTTTAAAAGTCGAGCTACTACCGCTTGCACCGGCGTCAACCGGTGAAGAATTTCAAAGGTCCCAGAACCAGTTGCGGAAACAGGACCAGAAGGAACAGCACCGCCAGTTGCGCGAGCAGGAACGGCCACACGCCACGAACGATCTCTTCGATATTGAGTTTCGAAACCCCGCTCACCACATTGAGCACGGTACCCACCGGTGGCGTAATCAGGCCGATGGCAGTGTTGATGAGAAACAGCACGCCGAAATAAACCGGATCGATACCCGCCTGGGTCACCGCTGGCATCAGCACCGGGGTGAGGATGAGGATGGTGGGCGTCATGTCCATGACCGTACCGACCATGATGATCAACAGCATGATCACCACCAGAAGCAAGGTCGGGCTGTCCATGAACGGTTCGAGCACTGCCGCCAACTGGCCCGGCAAGTCGGCAATGGTCACCAGCCACGAGGAGACCATGGCCGCCGCCACCAGGAGCATCACCACCGAGGTGGTCTTGGCCGAGGACAGGATCACTTCGTACAGCTGGCTGACTTTCATTTCCCGGTAGATGACCAAAGACACAAACAACGAATAGACCGCTGCCACCACCGCCGCTTCCGTCGGGGTGAAAATGCCGAACTTGAGACCCAGGATGATGATCAGCGGCAGGCCCATGGCCCAACTGCCCTCGACCAGGGCCCGCATCACTTCGGCCCGCGAGCGCTTGGGCGGTGTCTGCACATGCTCGCTACGGGAGATGAACCACCAGGCGATGGCCAGGGCGACACCGAGCATCAGACCCGGCACGATCCCGGCCAAAAACAGCTTGGAAATCGATACCCCGGACGCCACGCCAAACACAATGAAGCCAATGCTCGGCGGAATGACCGGGGCAATGATGCCTCCGGCGGCAATCAAGCCGGCCGAACGCGCCCGGTTGTGCCCCGCCAGCACCATCATCGGCACCAGCAAGGCCGCCAGCGCCGCCGCGTCGGCCACCGCCGACCCCGAAAGCGATGCCAACAGGCAGGACGCGATGATCGCCACGTAACCCAGGCCGCCACGCTTGTGTCCAACCAGCGCCATGGCGATGTTGACGATGCGTTTGGACAGGCCGCCGGAGTTCATCACTTCGCCGGCCAGCATGAAGAACGGCACAGCCATCAACGGAAAACTGTCGGCACCGTTAAGCAGGTTCTGGGCGATGATTTGTGCGTCAAACAGATCCAGATAAAACATCAACGCCACACTGACCACCAGCAAGGCAAAGGCAATGGGAATGCCCAGCGCCATGCTGCCTATCAATGACCCGAGGAAAATAACCAGTGTCATGGGCGGGTACTCTTGATGGGGTTATGGGCGATCACTTCGGCGGCGTCGTTGTCCTTGACCATGACCATTTCGTCATCCCTGAGCTTGCCGAACAGCGCCAGGTAGAGCTCATAGACCAGGATGGCGGCGGCGCTGGCGCCGAACACCAGGCCGGCAGCGTAGAACACTGCCATCGACATACCCGAGGCTGGCGCGACCACATCCAGGTTGATGACCGCCTGCTGCCAGCTGCCGCTGAAGATCAGCCAGCAGATGTACAACATCATCAGGTGCCCGATGACCAGGCAGAGGCGCTTGCCGGCCGGAGGCAGGCGTTTGACCAGACTGTCGAGCCCCAGATGGGCACGGTCCTTGAGCGCCACCAAGGCGCCGAGAAAAATCATCCAGACGAAGAACCAGCGCGACAGTTCCTCCGAGACGCTGATGCCTGAGTTGAAGGCATAACGCAGCACCACATTGCCGAACACCAGCACGATCATTGCGACCATGCACAGCACAATCAGCAGTTTGAGCAGTTTGAAATACAGATCGACGACCTTTGTCATCTTGAAGACCTCCCGGACTTGTCGAGCACCGGCATCTCGCAACCGGCGCGATAGGACCGCAACGATGGGCGGGGAGCTATCGGGTCAGGACACAGCGACTGAGCGTTGTTCCGGGGCCGGAGCAACGAAGCGAGGGATAGGGGCTGAGCGCTTGCAGACGGGTACGCATGGGGGTTCCTCAATTTTTTATTATGGTCTTGGTCAAGCTGAACAAGAGGTGTGCACCTAAAATGTACCAACCGGTTAGTTCGGTCAATCACCTTGGCGGGAGGCCCACACAAAGCGTGCGATTATCGGATAAGCGTGTGGACCGGCTTATCCGGTATTTTTGGTGTTCGACACCGTGCCCAATGCGTTTTTTTATTTATCAATAGACAACTTTATTTATGAACTAGCACTGCACAAAACTGTTCAACTCCGCCGATCTGAAAATCCAATAATAAAATTGAACCTTATTTAACTCCCACACTTCACCGGCAACCCGCCAACTCGATAATACTTCCAACCTCGACAACAAACAGGCGTCATTTCAATGACAAACATCCAGGCACCTTTATATAAAGCGGCGCCAGAAATAAGACCTCGATAGACTTGGCGTGATCAAGATGCCCTTTCCAGCACTCAGTAAATCACGAAAAAACCTTATTATTCAAAATCTTATACTATTTTAATTTCAGAATAAGAGCGCAACTTTCCAACCTCCCCCCAACCCTTCTTAGTCAAAACAACAAAATACCTTTCAAATAAAACTTTGCGCCCGTGTTCTTTGGTGTTATTACTTCGCCGCTCCAAACTGCAATAGGCCATTACGCAACTTTTCCGCGTGCGTAACGCGCCTGCCTGATATTGGATCCCACTTAATTCAACTTGCTTGTTTACTCAGACGCATGATCGCGCTTGGGCGAACGGCTGTGCAGCGCAGCAAACTGCGCGAGGAAGGGCGTCATCGCTACTCATCAGTCACGGATCAGGATTCTTTCGATCTTCGGTACCCGTCCGGAAGCCATCAAGATGGCACCTTTGGTCAAGGCCCTCGCCGCCGAACCGGGCATTGAGTCGCTGATCTGTGTCACCGGCCAGCATCAGAGCATGCTTGAGCAGGTGCTGGACCTGTTCGATCTCAAGGCCCATTTCACCCTCAACGTGATGACGCCGCACCAGACGCTCAACTCGCTGACGGCTGCGTTGTACGGCGCAATCGACCCGGTACTGGAACAGACCCGGCCGGATCGGGTGCTGGTCCATGGCGACACCACCTCGGCCATGGTGGCTTCGATGGCCTCCTTTCATCGACGCATTCCCGTGGGGCATGTGGAAGCCGGGCTGCGCACCGGCGATATCTACAGCCCATGGCCGGAAGAAATGAACCGTCGTTGCATCGACCTCAGCGCCGACCTGCTGTTTGCCCCCACCGCACAATCTCGCGATAACCTGCTGGACGAACGTCTGCAGGGCCGCTGCCTGGTGACCGGCAATACCGTCATCGATGCGTTGCAGATGACCGCCCGGCGCATCGAGCAGGATGCACAACTGCGACAAACACTGGACCAACAGTTCCCGTTCCTGCAAACCGGACGCAAGCTGCTGCTGGTCACCGGCCACCGCCGGGAGAACTTTGGCGAAGGCTTCCTGGACATCTGCAAGGCCTTGCGTCACTTGGCCCAGCGTCCCGACATCCAGATCGTCTACCCGGTGCATCTCAATCCCAGCGTACTGGGCCCGGTGACCGAACAACTGGGTGACCTGCTCAACGTGCACCTGATCAAGCCCCTGGATTACCTGGCGTTCGTGCGCCTGATGCAACACGCCCACGTCATTCTCACGGACTCCGGTGGTGTGCAGGAAGAAGCGCCGTCCCTGGGCAAACCGGTGCTGGTGATGCGCGACGTCACCGAACGCCCCGAAGCCGTAGCTGCGGGTACGGTGCGTCTGGTCGGCACCTCCCCGGCCTCGATCATTGCCGGCGTGGACGCACTGTTCGACGACAAGACCTTGTGGCGCCGCGCGTCTCAGGCAGCCAACCCCTATGGTGATGGCAAGGCCAGCCAGCGCATCGTCGATACCCTGATGGGGCGCCCGATGGACGAATTTCTCGTGGGCCAGTCGCAATTGCCCCAAGGCTGGGCTCACCCACCGATGTACGCGCCACGCCAGTTGCTCGCCTCCTAATCGCTGCTCCCCCTTATCAGAATCGAGATTTACCTGAATGAAGCCTTCCGTTGCCATCTCTACGGGTGCGCTCAGCGCCCTTGCCTGTGGCCTGAGCCTGCTTGCGCTCATGCCAACCTTTGCCTTGGCTGCCGATAGCCCGCTTACCCAGGCAATCCATCGGCTCAACGCCGATACCCGCCAGGAGCGCGAAGTCCGCTTGAGCGACCTGGGCATCAGTGCGCCGATCCTGCTGGGCGCCAGCGATTCCCGACGGGAACTGTATTTGCCAGTGCCGGCCGGGGTTACCCTCAATGAGGCGACCCTGCAACTGGACGCCAGCTATCTCAATGGCGAAGGGGGCCGCAACACCCTGCTGCTGTCGCTCGATGGCTACCCAGTGCGCGCCGAAGGACTCAGCGAGCCGCAAGGCAGTGCCAGCGCCACACTGGGCGTCGACAAGGCTGCGCGCGACAACGGCCTGGTGCGGCTGGGCATTGCCTGGTCTTCGGTGGTCTCCCGGCCGTTGTGCGAAGACGACCGGGTCATCGGCAACGTGCTGCGCATCCAGCCCGACACACGCCTGAACTACAGCTACGACGCCAGCCAACTGCAGGATGTCGGCGCCGCCTGGACGGCATTGCCTGCTCAACCCGGGATCCTGGTTGCACCGGGTTCGTTGTCCGCCGACAGCTATGACGCGGCCTGGCGATTGGGCGTGGCCCTGGAGCGAATGGGCAAGCACAGCCGCATCTTGCCATTCCCTGCCGTACAAGACAGTGTGGATTTGAGCGCTCTGCGCATCCCGGCCGAACTGTTGAGCCTCCCCGCCTTCGCCAGCCTCAACGCGAAGGGTCAGCACAGCCTGGCCAACCCGGCTGAGATCGGCGCGCTGCTGATGCTGGGGCAAACCCCGAATGTACAGGCCGATCTGGCCATCAACGACCCGCAATTGCTCCAGGCCATCAATCAGTCCCTGGATGCGTTGCAGAGTCAGGTCCAAAGCGTCGACCCAACGGCGGCCAGTGCATTGACCCAATGGCGCGCACAACACGTCAACGCAGCCACGGCAGGCGCCGGTCCGGACGATGTGCGCCTGGCGCTGCTGGGTACTCGCCCGGTCCTGATGATCGCCCCGCACGCCACCGGCAAAGCCCTGTCGTTGCTTGGTTCAGCGTGGAACAAACTGGCGCGCAGCCGTCAGTTGACCGTCAGCCAAGCGCAAACGCCTTTGAGCAAGGATGGCCGCGTGGCCCTGTCGCGACTGGGCGGCGCACCTGGCACCTATGACGTGGCCTCCCGATTCGACTGGAGCACTTCGTTCCCCTTGGGCAGCGTGGCGTATGACGGTCGCTTGCCGGTGACAGCCGTGGTGGACCTGTCCGCAGCACCGGGGGCTTCACACACCCCGCCCGTGGCCTCGCTGTTTTTTAACGATTTCCTGATCGGGGCCCAGCAGTTGACCACCGATGGTCAGTCACAACGCATCCAGGCCCATATCCCCAGCTATGCCCTGGGTTCAAAAAACGTATTGCGCGTCTCGTTCCAGCGCCAGCCTGTCAGCGATCGCTGCCTGGAAACACCCCAGGCCTTCCCGGTAGCGGTGCTGCCGAGCAGCCATATCGTGCTGGAAAAAATTGCCCTGGACGACGGGTTCTCCGGCATGGCCGCGCGCTTCGCCGTGGCGACCCAGATACTCGTTCCCCAGGCATACCTCGACCAACCGGCCGCCAGTCTGGCCCGGGTGATCTCGGTGGCCGATGCCGCCGGTGTTTCACCGTTGCGCGCGCAGTTGAACGTCAGCTCCGATCCCAAAGCCGTGGTCAGCCCGGACAAAGCCTTCCTGGCGTTCGAGTTGCCGCTTGAGGACAGCAAGGAATCGGTCCTGGTCGATGAACAGGGACGTCTGCGCATCAACCATGAAGATCACTTGCTGCTGGATGTGCAGCCTCTCAACCAACTGGCTTCTCTACAAGTGGTGCAAGCCTCGGGACAGCATGGCCTGGTGTATCGGACCCTGGGCAGCCAAGCGCCCGACTTCGCCCAGCCGATTGTACTGACCCGTGGCGATGTGGCGATTCTCGGCGACAGCGGCGCGGTGACGATCATCGACAGCAAGGACCCCAGCGGCAGTCGGTTGCTCGGCCGTGAAGAACCCAAAGGGCTGGATGCCTGGCGTAAACCCTCGCTGCTCTGGCTGATCCCTGGCGCCATTGTGTTGTTCCTTCTCCTGTTGCTGGCTGGCCGTAGCGCCCGTCGCAATCGCCAGTAACGGTACCCTTCGATGACGTCGCTTTATTGGCCCTATTGGCTGGCCCACTACTACAACTACCTGGAAGCGGCGACCATCGTCGTCGCGGTGGTGATCCTGATCTCCAGCCTGGACGACCTGATCATTGACCTGTGGTACTGGTCTCGCCGCCTGTACCGCAAGCTCACCGCGGACCGCAAATACCGGTCGCTGACCGTCGACCAACTGCTGGCCCGGGACGAACAGCCCCTGGCGATCATGGTGCCGGCCTGGCTGGAATACGACGTCATCGCACCGATGATCGAGAACATGGTCTCGACGCTCGATTACCAGAACTACGTGGTCTTCGTCGGCACCTATGTCAACGACCAGCGCACCATCGACGAAGTCGAGCGGATGCGCCGGCGCTACAAGCAACTGCACCGCGTGGAAGTGCCCCATGCCGGACCGACCTGCAAGGCCGACTGCCTGAACTGGGTGATCCAGGCGATCTTCCTGCACGAGAAAACCCATGGCATGACCTTCGCCGGGGTGGTGCTGCACGACAGCGAAGACGTGCTGCATCCATTGGAATTGCGGCTGTTCAACTACCTGCTGCCGCGCAAGGACATGATCCAATTGCCGGTGGTGTCGCTGGAGCGCAACTGGTACGAATGGGTGGCGGGCGTCTACATGGACGAGTTCGCCGAATGGCACGGCAAGGACCTGGTGGTGCGTGAAAGCATGACCGACACCGTGCCCTCGGCCGGCGTCGGCACCTGTTTCTCCCATCGCGCGTTGCGGGTACTGGCCGGCGAAACCGAAAACCAGCCGTTCAACACCGACAGCCTCACCGAGGACTACGACGTCGGCGCGCGACTGGCCAAGGTCGGCATGAACGCCATCTTCGTGCGTTTCCCGGTGCAGTTTCGGGTGCTGCGCAAATCCTGGTTCCGCAAGCCCTACGAATCGACCCTGACGATGCCACTGTGCGTGCGCGAGTTCTTTCCGGACACCTTCCGCACGGCGTTCCGACAAAAGGCCCGCTGGACCCTGGGCATCGGCCTGCAAGGCTGGGAACAGATGGGCTGGAGCGGCTCGTTGGCCAACCGCTACCTGCTGTTTCGCGACCGCAAGGGCGTGGTGACGGCGTTCGTCAGTATCATCGCCTCCGTGATTCTGGTGCAGCTGCTGGGCTTGATCATTCTGCGCAACAGCGGCTGGTGGGACGTCACCTTCCCGACGCCCTTTGAAACCAACGATCTGATCAAATACCTGCTGGTGGCCAACGGCATTGCCCTGCTCTGGCGGATCCTGCACCGTTGTTATTTCACCACCGTGCTGTACGGCTGGCAGCATGGCTTGCTGTCGATCCCGCGCATGCTGGTGGGTAACTTCGTCAACTTCATGGCCGCGTCCAGAGCCTGGCGGATGTTCCTGGTGGGCAAGGTGATGAATCGCAAACTGGTCTGGGACAAGACCATGCACGACTTCCCTTCCACCGACCTGGTGGCCATCGCGCCCCGCCGCCTGGGCAGCGTGTTGCTGTCCTGGCAGGCCATTACCGACACCCACCTGCAGAGTGCCCTGGACCAGCAACAATCACGCAACATGCCCCTGGGGCGCATTTTGCTCAACAACGGCTGGCTGGACGACGAAACCCTAGCCGAAGCCATCGCGTTCCAGAATGACCTGCCCCGGGTCTTCGACGTGTCGCAAAAAGCCGCCGCCTCGACCTCGTCACTGACCGGCGAGTTTGCCCTGCGCTGGCGGGTCATTCCCCTGGGCCGCAACGCTGACGGCTGCGAACAGATCGCCGTTGCCAACCCCCTGTCCGACGAAGGCCTGCAACAGATCGCCGCCGAACTGGGCAGCGAGCCGGTGCAACTGATTGCCAGGGAAAGTGAAATTCTCGCGCTGTTGCGCCAATTGCCGGAACGCAACGGCCACGCCGTACCGAATGCCAGTGCACCGCTACTGGGTGACTTGCTGATCGAAATGGGCCTGCTCGATCGCGATCAGTTCAGCCGCGCCATGTTGCAGTATCGACCGCAGCACCACGGTCGGATCGGCGATTACCTGGTCGACAGCGGTGTGCTGCCCCGGGCCACTATCGAACAGGTGGTGGCGCGTCAGCACAGCGTCTACCCCATGGAGCTTCCGGCATGAACCGCGCCCTTCTGACCCTCTTGGCCACGGGGCTGAGCCTGATACCGGCCGTGGCTGCTGCCGAAACCTTGCCATTGCCGTTGTCCGGCCCGGCCTACACCGCCGCCAACCAAGCCTACAGCGCCTACGAGCGCAAGGACTACGACCTGGCCATCGCCAAGGCGCGCGAGGCCCTGCGACTGCGCGCCGACGTGACGCGTCTGCACACCCTGATCGCCATGGCCGAACGTGACAAGAAACTGCGCGACCAGCCCCGGACCGCCGCTTCGTCCGCCGTGGCCGCGGCACCGGGTTTCATGGCCGCCACCCAAGGGTACAGGGCCTATGATCGCGAACGGTTCGGTCTGGCTGCGCAATCGGCTCGCGAGGCGATTGCCCAGGCTCCCCGTCGCCGGGAGTACCGGCTATTGCTGATCGACGCCTTGCAGCGCCAGCATCTTCTGGTCGAAGCCGACCAGGCTGTGGGCGAAGCGCTCAGGGTCTTCGCCAACGATGACGCGCTCCTGATGCGTCGAACGGCGATTCGTCGTCAACTGGCGGCGCCGCTGGCGGTCCAGGGCTACCGTGCCTTGCAGCAAGGCGATGCGGTGCTGGCCGTGGACAAGGCTCGCCAAGCCGTGGCTTGGGCTCCGGAAATCGCCGCCAACCAGCAATTGCTCAACAGCGCGCTGCTGACGGCCGAGGATCGCGACGCACCGATTCTCGAGTGCCAGGAAAGTACCTTCGGCCTGACGTGCGCCACCCGGCCGGATAATACCGAAGGACAGGCACCGGTCAGTGATTTGCAGCTGGCCTATGATTCAGTCCGGGCCGGTGACGACGAGGCGGCCCACGCCGCGTTCCGCAGGGCCGATGCCAGCACCCGGCTCGCCCCGGCAGCGGCTCAGGATGCAGCTTACAACGCCATGCGCGTTCATGAAGACGACGAAGCGGTGGCGTATTTCAAGCGCGTCATCGATGCCCAGGCAACCGCTGAGTCGCCCATGTCAGCACAACAGCTGTTCGATACCCGTCGTGCCGTGGGCGACATTTCACGCACCATGGGCTTGACCAGCACCACCAGCTATCGCGGCAACAGTTCCAGTGGCCTGAGCGCTGCTCCGGGCACCAGCAACAGCGGCAGCCAAAGCAATGATCAACTGCAGAACAGCACTGAGCTGTCCTGGCGGCCGCTGGGGTATCGCAATGCGCGTTTCGTCGAACTCTACGGGCGCGTCACCGACACCCTGTGGAGCAAGAACAGCGACTCGGACACCGGTGCGGATGCCTTGCAAGGGGCGCTGGGGGTACGGATCAAACCCTTCAGCTCCATCAACATCATGGCCGCCTTTGAACGCACCTTTCCCCTAGGCTCCTCGAACGTCGAGGGCGACTGGCTCGCGCGCCTGGGCTACGGTTCGAGTATCGGCACCGACCTGCGGGTCGATGCGCCCAGTTGGTGGACTTCGCAGCTGTACGCCGAAGTCGGTCAATACATCAACGACGAACGCAATTATTTCAACAGCGAATGGCAAGTGGGACGCAGCTATGCCATCGGCGGTACCGGCTCGCGCTGGGTGACCTTCCCCCATGTCGTGGCGGCGGTCGACTACGATTCCAAGATGAAAAGCGGCGCCGACGGTGACTTCTCGTCAGGCAACGCCGGCGGGATCGGCGTGGGCAACAACGTACGCTACTGGTTCCGCGAAGACGCCTACAACGCCCCGCGCTCCTATGTGGATTTTTCCCTGCAGTACAGGGCCAGGGTATTTGGCGAGGAACGCGCCAAAGGCGTGTTCGCTCGCTTGACCTACTCCTATTGAGGCCGTTGATGTGATGTGCAATTGCAGGAAGACGTTCGCTTGAAAATCTTCGGCCATATCATCAGTCGCACGGCTGTGGCGGCGCTCTCGCTGGCCACGGCCCTCGGCGCAGGCACAGGGATGTATTACATGATGAACCAGGAGGTTGCACCGAACATCGTTGGCATCGTCTGGCAGCCAGACAACCAGACCGTGGGCATCAAAGGCGACTGGGAAAAGCTGGGGGTGCGCGAGCTGCTGGTGCAATGGACGGTGGTGGATGACCAGGCCTTCGTGCCCGGCACCGGCCTGCCCAGCGTGCCGCTACTGCCTGACTGGGCGCGCATCGCCAAGGCGCCCTGGGCCCAGGATGTCATCCTCGGGCTGGCCGGCCATTTCAGTGAAAACCGCTCCAGGGACAACATCGAGCAACTGGCCACGGTGTCGGAGCGCATTGCGCAACTGCCGACGCCACTGCACGTGACCGGGTGGTACTTTCCGGCCGAGGTCGATCCCAGTTGGTCTCGCGCCAAGGAACTGCCCGCCTTGCTGGCCAAGCTGCCGCGCCCGTTGTGGATCAGCGTCTACGACGGCGCCAACATCGGCCCCGCCGCCACTGCCGACTGGCTCAAGCAATGGTTGCCGGACGATATTGGCGTGTTCTTCCAGGATGGCGTCGGCGTCTACGCCCGCACCGCCCCGGTGGCCCGCGACTACGCCGACACCCTGCGTGACCGGCTCGGGAAGGATCGCGTGCGGATCATCGTCGAAGCCTTCCGCCCCAAGTTCGGCGGCGGCTTTCGCTCGGCCACGGTTGCCGAACTCACACCCCAACTGGCCGCCTATGCCGGCTATCCGCTGTACCTGTTCGACGGCCCCCATTATCTGACGCCTGAGTTGGTGGAGCAGCTGGAGCAATCCTTGGCCAAGCCGTGATCATGGCTCGAGGCCTTCGCCTTGGCCTGGCCCCAGAGATTTTTATCGCGTATATGAACTGCGGATGGATACGAGCGGGAGCAAGCCCCCTTTGCCATGGATCTTCTGCCTACTGAGCCGCGACGTGGCGCTCACCCCAGGTAACGCTTGAACCACTCAAGGGTGCGCCCCCACGCCAGTTCGGCAGCCGCTTCGTCATAGCGCGGGGTCGAGTCGTTGTGGAAGCCATGGTTGACGCCCGGATAGATATAGGCCTGATAGGTCTTCTTCCCGGCCTTGAGCGCTGCTTCATAGGCCGGCCAGCCTTCGTTGATGCGGGTGTCGAGTTCGGCGTAGTGGATCAGCAACGGTGCTTTGATTCGCGGCACGTCCTCAGGTTTGGGCCCGCGCCCGTAGAATGGCACCGCCGCGCCGAGCTCGGGATACGCCACGGCGGCGGCATTGGCCACCCCGCCGCCGTAGCAGAAACCGGTGATGCCGACTTTCTTGCCGCCAATGGCGTCGTGTTTCATCAGAAACTCAACAGCAGCGAAAAAATCGTTCATCAGCTTCTCGGGATCAACCTGCTGCTGAAGCTCGCGCCCCTTGTCATCGTTACCCGGATACCCGCCCACCGAGGTCAGGCCGTCCGGCGCCAGCGCCACGAAACCGGCCTTGGCCACACGCCGGGCGACGTCCTCGATATAGGGGTTCAAGCCACGGTTCTCATGGGCGACCACCACACCGGGCACCGGGCCGCTAGCCTTGGCTGGCCGGACCAGATAGCCGCGCACCTGACCGTGACCGTTGGGCGAGGGATAAGTGATGTACTGCGCCACGATATCCGGGTCGGTGAAGTTCACCTGCATGGCCTGGGCATAGTTGGGGCTCAACGACGCCAGCAGTGCGCCGGCCGTCAGCCCGCCCACCGCAAACTGACTGGCCCGCTCCAGGAAGATCCTTCGGGATATCTGGCCGTGGGCGTAAAAATCGTAAAGCTCGAGCAGTTCGGGGGCAAAGTCCTTGGCGGTCAGGCGAGTCATGGTTTGATCCTCTTCGGGGATCGAAAAATCATAGACGAAAAAAAACGCCGCTCGATGAGCGGCGTTTTTTATTCACCAGACAACGTCCGGTTTACAGCGCCATGTCGGCCGCCGGGTTGCTTTGCGGGGCAGCGGCCGGCGCAGTCGGTGCAGGCGCGGTGCGCTGCTGGCCGATCGTCGGTGGCGTGTCCAGCTGCAGGACTTCGCTGGTGTAAGCCCACTCCTGAGCCACACGCTCAGGGCTTTCGTTGAGCTTGGTGCCGTAGCTTGGCACGATCTGATGCAGTTTTTCCTGCCAAGCCGGGGTGGCGACCTTGTCCTTGAAGACCTTCTCAAGCACCGTCAGCATGATCGGCGCAGCAGTCGAGGCACCTGGCGAAGCACCCAGCAGAGCGGCGATGCTGCCGTCCTGGGAGGCGACCACTTCAGTACCCAGTTTCAGGACGCCGCCCTTCTCTTCATCACGCTTGATGATCTGCACGCGCTGGCCGGCCTGCCACAGGCGCCAGTCTTGTTGCTTGGCGTCCGGGAAGTATTCCTTCAGGGCGTTGAAGCGATCTTCGTCCGACTGCATCAACTGGCCGGCCAGGTATTCAACCAGCGGGTACTGTTCGATACCCACCTTGGTCATCGGCCACACGTTGTGGGTGGTGGTGCTGGTCAGCAGGTCAAAGTACGAACCGTTCTTCAGGAACTTGGTGGAGAAAGTGGCGAACGGGCCAAACAGAATCACACGCTTGCCGTCGAGCACGCGGGTGTCCAGGTGCGGAACCGACATCGGCGGTGCGCCAACCGAAGCCTTGCCGTAGGCCTTGGCCAGGTGCATCTGGGCGACGGTCGGGTTCTCGGTCACCAGGAACGAGCCGCCTACCGGGAAGCCGGCGTATTCACGGGCTTCGGGGATGTCGGCCTCCTGCAGCAGGTGCAAGGCACCGCCGCCAGCGCCGATGAACACGAACTTGGCGTCGGTCTCGGTTTCGCTACCGTCCTTCAGGTTCTTGTACGCAACGCGCCAGGTGCCGTCTTCGTTGCGGGTGATGTCCTGCACTTCGCTGGACAGCTTGAGGGAGAAGTTCGGTTTGGTTTGCAGGTGAGCAGCAAACTGACGGGTGATTTCGCCGAAATTCACGTCGGTGCCCAAGGGACTCCAGGTGGCCGCGACTTTCTGGCTCGGATCACGCCCTTGCATCATCAGCGGTACCCACTTGTTGATCTGCTCGCGATCTTCGGAGTACTGCATGCCGGCGAACAACGGGCTGGCCTGAAGGGCTTCGTAGCGCTTCTTCAGGAACGCGATGTTGTCCTCGCCCCAGACAAAGCTCATGTGCGGGGTGGAGTTGATGAACGAGCGCGGGTTCTTCAGCACGCCGTTCTTGACCTGCCAGGCCCAGAACTGACGGGAAACCTGGAACGCTTCGTTGATCTCGATCGCCTTGGCGATTTCGACCTTGCCATTCTTGTCTTCGGGCGTGTAGTTCAGCTCGGCCAGCGCGGAGTGGCCGGTACCGGCGTTGTTCCAGCCGTTGGAACTCTCTTGGGCAACACCGTCCAGGCGCTCGACCATTTCCATGGTCCAGTCCGGTTCCAGCTCATTGAGCCAAACGCCGAGTGTCGAGCTCATGATGCCGCCACCAATGAGCAGGACATCCACTTTTTTTGCCTCGGCGGCGTGCGTGGTCGCAAGACCCATCGCCATCGCCAGGCCCAGCAGCGCCGTGTGTGTTCTCTTCAACATGTGTGTATCCCTAGGGTAGAACGCCATTCCGCCCACCAGTCCTGCAAGGATAGACCACGCCATGGCCGGCATACGGCATGACTGGGGTCGAGACGGGACTGGAGGACGGACCTACAGGGGCCGAGAATCATCGGCCTCGCTTTTATGTCTCTCCGGCGCTGACTTCTTGTAGGTCTTGGCTTCAGCTGGGTGAGGGACACTGCAAAACGCTTGTAATCGGGCCAGACATGGCCGCGCCCGATTGTCGCAGCGGGGGGAGTTTACAGAATGAACTAAACAGACCGAAGCCTCTTTTTTCATTCAAGGCATAAACACCGACCAAATGACGGCGTTTTGATGGCGCACTGGCTGAAAAATGTGGGAGCGAGCCTGCTCGCGATGGCGGTGGCGCATTAGACAGTGATGCAAGCTGACCCAGTGCTATCGCGAGCAGGCTCGCTCCCACAAGGGATTGTTGGTGAAATCTGGCGTCACCTCGCCACTCGCTATCCGAGCAACTGACTCAACACCGCCCGCAATTTGCCGGGCTTGACCGGTTTGTTGAGCAGTGGCGCATTGAGTTTGCGCAAGGCGCGGCGGCACTGGTCGCTGCGATCGGCGGTGATGATCACCGCCGGGATCGTCTGTTGGAAATGCTCGCGCAAGTGCTTGACCACTTCGCATCCGACGACGCCATGATCCAGGTGGAAATCCGCCAGGATCAGTTCCGGCGCGCGGCCTTGCAGCACGTCAAAGGCACCCGCCTCGTCCGTGGCGGTCAACACGTCACACCCCCACTGCCCCAGCAGCGCAGCCATGCTTTGCAAAATGCTCAGCTCATTGTCGATGACCAGCAGACGGCGGCCAGGCAGCGGGTTACCGGCGACGGCCTGGGCGGGCATCTGGGCCATGGGCAGCAGTCTTTCAGCAGACAACGGCACCTCGATGCTGAATACCGAACCGCGCCCCGGGCGGGAACGTACCTGGACCCGATAACCGAGAATGTGGGCGATACGCTCGACAATCGCCAAACCCAGGCCGACACCCTTGCGATCGGCAGCGCGACCTACGTCCAGCTGGTTGAACTCCAGGAAGATCGACTCCAGGCAGTCGGCAGCAATACCGCGCCCCGTGTCCCAGACCTCCAGGCTCAACCGCTCGCCCCGACGCCGCGCGGCCAACAGGATGCCGCCCTGAGCGGTGTAGCGACAGGCATTGCTGAGCAGGTTGCGCAAGATCCGGGTCATCAGCCGCAGGTCGGTCATCACTGTTTCGTCGCCGAAACGTACCCGTAGCTCCAACCCGGCAGCGCCAGCCACCGATTGAAACTCCGAAGCCAGCGGCGCGAGCAGCTCATCCAGCCGATACGGCGCCAGGTCCGGCCTGACTGCAGCCTGGTCCAGCCGGGAGATGTCCAGCAGGTCGGTGAGCAGGTCCTCCGCCCCTTCGAGCGCCTGGTGGGTACGCTCCACCAGCACGTGTTCGGAGGTGGGCAGCGAGCGTTCGCGTAATGTGGCGATCAGTAAGCGTGCGGCGTTGAGCGGTTGCAGCAGGTCATGGCTGGCGGCGGCCAGGTATTTGTCCTTGCTGCGGTTGGCCGCCTGCGCAGCGTCCCGAGCGTCGCGCAGTTGTTGTTCGATCAACTCGCGTTGGGTGATCTGTTGTTGCAGGTTGCGGTTGGCCTCCAGCAGCGCGTCGGTACGTTCGGCCACCCGCTGTTCCAACTGATCGTTGAGCTGTTGCAGGTGTTGCCGAGCCTGTTCCAGCTCATCGAGGCGCGCGGCCAGTTCCGGATAGTGGCTCTTGCGCGTGGAGTGATTGCCCAGACCGAGCAGCCCGGCCAGGGCTTTTTGCTGTTCGTCAGAGGGCTTCGCCATAGACGACCTCGACATCCCGCTGGCTCGACTCCCGAGGGTTGGTGAGAATGCACGGATCATGCATCGCATGTTGCGACAGGAACGGAATATCCGAAATGCTCACCCCGTGCAGCCCCAGGGTTTCGTGAAAGCCGATGGTGCGCTTGAGGGCAATCAGGTGTTCCACCAGCCGGGTACGGATCTGCCGGTGATTGAGGCCCCGGCAATCGATACCCAGCGTCTGGGCAATCACCTTGAAACGCTCGGGCGCCGAGTTGTAGTTGAACGCCACCACATGCTCCACCAGCACCGCGTTGCACAAGCCATGGGGCAAATCCAGGAACCCGCCCAGGCTGTGGGACATCGCGTGCACCGCACCGAGAATCGCGTTGGAGAACGCCAGGCCGGCCTGCATGCTGCCCAGCATGATCTTTTCCCGCAGGGCGACATCCGCCGGGTTGGCGATCATCTGCACCAGGTTGCTGTTGATCAGGCGCATGGCCTCCAGCGCATGGGGGTCGGTGAGCGGGCCGTGGCCGGTGGATACAAACGCCTCGATGGCATGCACCAGCGCATCGATGCCGGTGCAGGCGGACAAAAACGGGTCCATGCTCAGGGTCGTTTCCGGGTCGATCAGCGACACGTCCGGCACCGCGGCCTTGCTGACGATGGAAAACTTCATGCGCTCTTGCTGGTTGGAAATGATCACGAACTGCGACACGTCCGCCGAGGTGCCGGCGGTGGTGGGAATCAGGATCAACGGTGGGCTGGGCACGTGCAAGGTGTCCACGCCTTCGAATTCCAGGATATTGCGACCATGGGCAACGACGATGCCGATGCCTTTACCGCAATCCATGGGGCTGCCGCCACCGACCGCGACGATGACATCGCAGTGGTTTTCCCGGTACAGCTCGGCCCCGAGCATGACTTCTTCGACCCGGGGATTGGGCGAGACGGCACTGTAGATGCAGTAATCGATGGCCTGGGCCTGGAGGCTGGCCTCGACGTCGGCGACCCATCCTGCGGCGATCACGCCGGGATCGGTGACGATCAGCACCTTGCGTGCGCCGAACGTCTTGGCGTAATTGCCGACATTGTGCCGGCAACCGGCGCCAAACATGATTTCAGGTGAAACGAACTTGCGCAGCGGGCTGAGACTCTGGCTCATCGGTAAGCCTGTTCTTATTGTTCCGGGAATACCCTGAGCCTAAAGCATCCCACCGTGATTGCAATCAGACCAAATGGGTAGCCCGGCCTGAACATCTCAGGCCGGGCCAACGCTCATCGGTTGGCGAAGTACATCGTCACTTCAAAGCCTATACGCAGGTCGGTGTACGCGGGTTTAGTCCACATGGGTCTTTCCTCTTCTTGTACCGGGCCATTCCGGCAGGTTCATTAATGCACAGGGCGCCCAGGGCTCGAATGCTACTTTCGAAGCGGTGAGTGGGGTGCGTTGGTAGCAATGCTGCAATCACACAAATCCAAATGTGGGAGCGAGCCTGCTCGCGATGACGTCGGAACATTCAACATAGAGGTTGAATGATCTACCGCTATCGCGAGCAAGCTCGCTCCCACAGGGGGGTGTTTCTGGGTTAGAAGAAGCCCAACGGATTAACGTCGTAGCTCACCAGCAGGTTCTTGGTCTGCTGGTAATGGTCGAGCATCATCTTGTGGGTTTCACGACCCACGCCAGACTTCTTGTAGCCACCGAACGCGGCGTGGGCCGGGTACAGGTGGTAGCAGTTGGTCCAGACACGCCCGGCCTTGATTGCCCGGCCCATGCGGTAGGCGCGGTTGATGTCACGGGTCCAGAGACCGGCGCCGAGGCCGAACTCGGTGTCGTTGGCAATCGCCAGGGCTTCGGCTTCATCCTTGAACGTGGTCACGCCCACCACCGGGCCGAAGATCTCTTCCTGGAACACGCGCATCTTGTTGTGGCCCTTGAGCAGGGTCGGCTGGATGTAATAGCCGCTCGACAAGTCACCCTCCAGGTGCTCTGCCGCACCGCCAGTCAGCAGCTCGGCGCCCTCCTCCCGGGCGATGTCCAGGTACGAAAGAATCTTGTCGTACTGCTGCTGGGACGCCTGGGCGCCGACCATGGTTTCGGTATCCAGCGGATTGCCGCGCTTGATCTTGGCGATCTTCTTCATGACCTCGGCCATGAACGGCGCGTAGATCGACTCCTGCACCAGCGCCCGTGATGGGCAGGTGCAGACTTCGCCCTGGTTGAAGAACGCCAGCACCAGGCCTTCGGCGGCCTTTTCGATGAACGCCGGCTCAGCCTGCATGATGTCTTCGAAGAAGATGTTCGGCGATTTGCCGCCCAGCTCCACGGTGGACGGGATGATGTTCTCGGCGGCGCATTTCATGATGTGCGAGCCCACCGGGGTCGAGCCGGTGAAGGCGATCTTGGCGATGCGCTTGCTGGTGGCCAGGGCTTCACCGGCTTCGCGGCCAAAGCCATGGACGATGTTCAACACACCGGGCGGCAGCAGGTCGGCGATCAGCTCGACGAACACGGTGATCGACAATGGCGTCTGCTCCGCTGGCTTGAGCACGATGCAGTTACCCGCGGCCAGGGCCGGGGCGAGTTTCCAGGCGGCCATCAGCAGCGGGAAGTTCCACGGGATGATCTGTCCGACCACGCCCAGCGGTTCGTGGAAATGATAGGCGGTGGTCAGTTCATTGATCTCGGCGGCCCCACCCTCTTGGGCGCGGATGCAGCCGGCAAAATAACGGAAATGGTCGGCCGACAGCGGTACGTCGGCATTGAGGGTTTCGCGCACGGCTTTGCCGTTGTCCCAAGTCTCGCTGACAGCCAGGCGTTCCAGGTTCTGTTCGATGCGGTCGGCGATTTTCAACAGCACCAGGGAGCGATCCTGCACCGAAGTCTTGCCCCAGGCATCGGCAGCGGCGTGGGCTGCGTCCAGGGCCTTGTCAATGTCAGCGGCGTTGGAGCGTGGGAACTCGGCGATGACCTCGCCGTTGACCGGGGACGTGTTGGTGAAATACTCGCCGTTAACCGGCGCGACGAATTCGCCGCCGATGAAATTGCCATAGCGCGGCTTGAAGGTAACGACGGCGCCTGGGGTTCCGGGTTGTGCATAGATCATAATGGGCCTCTGCCTGGTCGATGCCTGTCGCGGGACAGGCGATAGGCCGATGGTAGAGAGACCCGCATGCTGGACGAATGCGTCATTGGCAGGGGGGCTCTCGTTATTTGGTCGTAGGTTTTGCCGCGATCCGAGGATGAATCGGAGCTTTTATGTGGGAGCGAGCTTGCTCGCGATGGCGGCGGATCAGTCACCATCGATGCAAGATGTTCTGGCCCCATCGCGAGCAAGCTCGCTCCCACAGGTTCTACATTTGCCAAGGTTGGCTCAGCGCTTGGCCACCAACTCTTTCGGCAACTTGAAGGTCCAGAGCATGCCGCCCTGGTTGAAGTCCTTCACGCGCTTGGCCACTTCGCCGCCCCACAACGGCACCGCGCCACCCCAGCCCGAGAGGACGGAGACGTATTGCTCGCCATCCATTTCCCAAGTGATGGGCGAACCGAGCACACCGGAGCCGGTCTGGAATTCCCAGACCTTTTCCCCAGTCTTGGCGTTGAAGGCCTGCAGGAATCCTTCAGGCGTGCCGGTGAACACCAGGTTGCCCTTGGTGGTCAGCACTCCGCCCCACAGCGGCGCGAAGTTCTTGTGACGCCAGACCTCCTTGCCAGTCTTGGGGTCGATGGCCCGCAGCACACCGATGTAGTCCTCGTTCAGCGGCTTGATGGTGAAACCGGCCCCCAGGAACGCCGCGCCCTTCTTGTAGGCGATGCCTTCGTTCCAGATGTCCATGCCCCATTCGTTGGACGGCACGTAGAACAACCCGGTGTCCTGGTTGTAAGCCATCGGCATCCAGTTCTTCGCCCCGAGGAACGCCGGCGCGACAAACACCGAGCTGCCCTTGGCTTCGCTGCCCGGCGCGCCCGGACGGCCGGCCTCGTTGTAGATCGGCCGCCCTTCCTTGTCCAGGCCGCTGGCCCAGGTGATCTCGTCGACAAACGGGAAGCCGCGGATGAACTTGCCGTTGGTGCGATCGAGCACGTAGAAGAAGCCGTTGCGGTCGGCGGTGGCCGCAGCCTTGATGTCCTTGCCCCCTTCCTTGTAGTTGAAGGAGATCAGTTCGTTGACGCCGTCATAGTCCCAGCCGTCGTGAGGGGTGCTCTGGAAGTGCCATTTGATGCTGCCGTCGTCTGGGTTGAGGGCCAGGCGCGACGAGGAATAGAGGTTGTCGCCAGGGCGCAGATGGGAGTTCCACGGTGCCGGGTTACCGGTGCCAAACAGCAGCAGATTGGTTTCCGGGTCGTAGTAGCCGCCCAGCCAGGGCGCCGCACCACCGGTCTTCCAGAGATCCCCCGGCCAGGTCTTGCCGGCTTCGCCACCGGAAATGCCATTCTCGATAGCCTTGCCGTCCTTGTAGACATAACCCATGTGCCCTTCCACGGTCGGACGGGTCCACAGCAGCTCGCCGTTTTTCGGGTCGTAGGCGCTGATCTTGCCCACCACGCCGAACTCGCCGCCCGCCACGCCGGTAATCAGCTTGCCATTGACGATCATGGGCGCGGCGCTGATGGAATAACCTTCCTTGTGGTCAGCGACTTTCTTGCTCCACACCACTTTGCCGGTGTCTTTGTTCAACGCCACCAGCTTGGCGTCCAGGGTGCCGAAATACACCAGGTCGCCATACAGCGCCACGCCACGGTTGATCACGTCGCAGCAAGGACGAATGTCATCGGGCAGGCGCGCATCGTATTGCCAGAGTTTCTTGCCGGTGCGTGCATCCACCGCGAACACCCGAGAGTAGGAACCGGTGAGGTACATCACCCCATCCTTGATCATCGGCTGGGCCTGCTGGCCGCGCTGCTTTTCACCGCCGAAGGAGAACGCCCAGACCGGACGCAGATCCTTGACGTTATTCACGTTGAGCGTGTCGAGCGGGCTATAGCGTTGGCCCTGCACGCCGAGGCCGTTGGTCACGACCTGCTGCGGGTTTTTCGGGTCCTGGAGAATTTCCTGATCGGTCACGGCGGCCAAGGCCGAACCGGACAGCAGCATGGCACTGAGCAGCAGGCTCACGGCGAAGGGCTGGCGACGTGCGGGATGAGTCATGACGGCTACCTCTGCGGTTATTGTTATACCCGGGAAATTTTCCCGGTCTGCCGCAGATTCTTGGCCTTGGGGCCGTCGTCAACAATTGCCCGCTGTGTTGAGTTTTCTAGTTCCTTGGTACATGTGAAGACGGGATTGGACCGTTACAACGCTGTTCCCTCAGGAAGCCGATAAGGTGGCGCCAGCCTTGCGTGAACGGCATGCCGGCTTCAGGGCGAGTCGGCTTGGAAAAAATCGCGCAAGATTCGGGCGAATTCGTCGGGACGTTCGTCGGCCGGCCAGTGTCCGGCACCTTCAATGACGGTCCCACTCAGGTGCTGCGCCACCGGTTCGAGGAGCAGGCTGGTCTTCTCGGCGAACCCCCATCGACCACCAATGCCGAGCACGGGCATCTGCAGTTTGCCCCGCCGAGCGGTTTCGGAATGGTCGTCCATGTCCTGCCAGACCGCAGCGTAGTAATTGAGGCCCGCTCGCAGCGCGCCTGGTTTGATGATCTGCCGGACATATTCCTCGAAGTCCTCGCCGCTCACGCCCTCAGGGTTGGCGGACATCTTCCAGAAGAACCAGGAGAGCAGCTCGCGCTCCTTTCCGCGAATGAACAGTTCCGCAACATCGGGCTGGGTGAAGAAGCTGAGTTGCCAGCTGCTGGCAACGTCCCAGTCTCGAGACGGCGTCAGCTTGGCCTCGTAGCCGAACCCCGGCAGCGCATATTCGGCGAGGGCCAGCCGTCGAACGTCGTTGGGGTGCGCGCCGGCATATTGGTAAGCAACGCCAACACCGTGATCGTAGCCCACAAGGAAGACCGGCCCCAGGTTGAGCTTCTCGATGAGGGCTCGTAGATCGCGCGCCATGGTCCGCTTGTCGTAGCCCCCGGGCGTAATCGACGATCCTCCGGCCCCGCGCAGATCAGGGGCAATGATTAGATACTGGTCGGCGAGTTCCGCCATGACCCGATTCCACATCAGAGAGTGTTGTGGCCAGCCATGGAGAAGGACGATCGGTGCCCCTTGCCCGGTAAACCGATAGTGCATTTCGATGCCATTGGCGTGGACTTTGTCGTGGAGGATTTTTGTGATGGTCATTTCATCGCTGCTCCAGAGTTCTGCCTTGCGTAGAAAGCACTCTGCGGCCATGACATCTTCGGTTCCGCGACTTCGGCTATTTTTTCAGGCACCACACCCCTGCTGTGTCCTTAACAATGACCTTAGACCAAGGCCCGCCTTTTTTCATTTTTGGCGCTAGCCGGGGGATTTGCCGGGACTACTCAATCTTGGCATCTACTCGCTTCATCCCTACCCGCTCATAACGCGGATAAAGATGACTGACACTGCGAATCAGCTCATACCGACTCAAGCTGATCCCGGCAAAACGCTCGGGGATGGGGCTGCGGATCATCTCGGCCATGTCATCGCCCCGGGCCGCGCCGGCGCGCATCAGTTGGTCGAGCCAGCTGAGGTAGTCGCGCATTTGCAAGAAAGGCCGGGCATCGCTCGCCACTGGACCATGGCCGGGTACGATCTGCTTCCACGGCAGGCTTTGCAGGGTGTCCAAGTCCTTGAGCCAGACCTCCAGACCGGGGCTGTTCGGGGTGGTCAGGGCTCGTTCGTAGAACACCAGATCGCCGGCAAACAACACGCCGGTGGTTTCATCGAGGATCGCCAGGTCCGCCCCGGTGTGCCCGGCCAATGCCAGCAGACGCAACGAATGGTTGCCGACCTTCAGCGGACCGGGAACCAGCACTTGGTTTGGCAACACCACTTCGGTGCCACGCATCCAGTCACCGACCAGCCGGTACATGTTCTCGGCCATGGCATCGCCCTGCTGGCGCAACAGATCCGTGGTCCCCGCCAGCGCGCCGATGGAGACGTCGCTGAAGGCCTGGTTGCCCAAGACATGGTCGGGGTGATGATGGGTCAGCAACACCTGGACTACCGGCTTATCGGTGATCGCGGCAATCGCCTGGCGCAAGGCCTGCCCGTAGCGCCGGGACGGGCCGCTGTCGATGACCACCACGCCGGCCTCGGTGACAATAAAAGCGGTGTTGACGATGTTGCCGCCGTTGGCCTTGGCAAAATTGTCCGTGCTGCCTTCCAGCAGCCAGGTGCCTTCGGCGATCTGCCGGGGCTTGAGTGAATAGTCCGCTGCGGCCCATGTCGGCAGGCACAGGCCCAGCCAGATCAGCAACAACCAACGCATGGCGCGCTCCTTGTGGTCAGGGGACCGTAGCCTCGAATTCATTGCCGCTGTTGTCACGCAACAACAGGCGGGTCTGCCCGGGGCCTTGAATGTCGAAGCTCAGGTTGGGGTTTTCGCTGACGGCCGGGAACAGCTCCAGGCGCGCCAGCACCTGGCCGTCGGCGTCCAGCAACTGCGCCTGGTTGAGGTAAAACTCCGGGATGCCGCTCACCAGCCCATTGTCCATCGGGTGGGCGACTTGCAGGCGCAGGCGGCTGTCTTCACCTCGGGGGTAACGAGCTCCCAGCACTTCGCCCAAGTGTTCTTCCCAGCCCGGCTGGGTCCGCACCACGCTTGGCGCGGTGCAGCCGCCACCGGCCGCGTCGATCAGTGTCGAGCCGACGTGCCACAGCCCGTCACGGGTCTGCACGGCAGCGCGCAACGGCGTGGCCTGCTCGATGCGAATGCGGATCGACAGCCAGGGCAGCACCCGCTCCCCCGGCTGGAAATCGACGATCTTGGGCAGCGGGTTCAGTTCGGCCCAAACCAGCATGCGCACCACGTCGCCGGTGAATGCGCGGGCATCGATCTGCAATGGCACCTGGCGCGCGTCTTCGGCAAAAGGCGGCGCCAGCAACCGGACCCGGTCGTCGAACACGAACGGCGCCTCACCCAGCAATTGTTTGTGATAGAAGGCCCACATCACCGAGGGCACCGGGTCCTTCCCGGTCTCGAGCGCCGTCGCCGTCAACGGCAGGCAGCACAACAGCAGACCCCACGCTCGCCAGTTCATCCCTGCGCTCCTATTGATACATCTCGGGCACTTCGTAACGCAGGCCGTAATGGGCATAGATGGTTTTGAGACTACCGTCGCGGATCAACCCTTCCAGCGCTTCTTCCACCGCATAAGCCAGCTGCCGGTTGCTCTCATGCACCGCCATGCCGATTTCCCAACGTTGCTTGCCCATGTTCGGGTAAGCATTTTCGGCCAATGCCAGTTGCGGATCGGCTGCCTCATGCAGTTGCCAGTCGATCTCCCCGCGCATGGCCATGACCGCGTCGACCTGCCCGGCCCGCATGGCCTTGAACGCCTGGCCTACGCCGGGGAAGTGATGGGTCCTGGCGCTGAGCATGCCGTTGAACACCGAGGTCAGGTAGAACGACGGCACGCTGTCGACTTCAACGCCAATGGGGTGCTGCTGGAATACCGCGACACTGCCTACGCTTTCAAGCCGGCGGCGGTCGTACGCCACTTGCCAGCACTCCTGCTGATAAGGCCCGAACATGGCGACCTGGGCGTTTTCCAGTTCACCGATGTCGTTGCGCTTTTGTACGTAGTCGCGATCGTAAGGCACGCGCATCATCAGGTCGGCCAGTTGCCGACCATGCAGGGCACTGCTGCGCCAGATGTAATCGCGCAGGTCGTCATCGAGCTTTTCGCCGGGCGGCGCCCAGATCAATCGCAGGCGCACGCCAAGGGCTTTGGCCAGGGCCTGGGCCAACTCCACGTCCACGCCCCGGGGCTGGCCGTGGTCTCCGAAGCTATAGGGGGCAAAATCCTTATACACCGCCACTTTCAGCTCGCCGGCGGCGATCATTTCGTCGTAGTTACGCACCTGTGCCTGAACCGTCTGGCCACACAGCAACAGGCTGCAGAATATCCACGCGAACAGGCGCATGGCGATCACTCCTCGACGTGCACGCTGTCGAGATAGGTGCGCACCGCCCACAAGGCTTCCTGGCTTAAGTAGTCCGCCATTTTCGGCATGTAGACCCGGCCGTCGCGCACCGCGCCGTGACGCACGCGCTCGACAAACCACTCATCTCCGGCTTCGGCGGCGTCCAGCATGCGCAGATCCGGCGCAATCCCACCGGACTTGGCTTCCAGGCCGTGGCACGCGGCGCAGTTCTGGTTGTAGGCCGAGGCGCCGATTTCCACCGCTTTGTCTCGCTCGGGAGAACTGCGGTAAGGGTTCTGGGCGAGCCAACCATCGCCATCTGTTGGCAGGCCGGTGTCCTTGATCGGGGTCAGCCCTTTGGTTTCCACTGCCTGGGGCACTACGTTGCCATGGGCCCACACGGAGCCTGCGCCGGTCAGCCCTATCAGCAATGCGGTAGCGATGATGGCGTTGCGTTTTGTTGTCATTGTTATGCCCTCGAATTTGCACGCAAGACCTCTCTACAGAGGCCGTGCCGTCATCTTAGGAACGCCTGCACCCCAGCCGAATGCTGCTTTGGTGGCCGCACTCTAGTTCCTTGGTAGCGGGTCATCCGGCGCGGTTCGCAAAGACAGCCGGTTCGGGAAGTCTTCCCGGCAAGGGCGGGACTTTTTCCGTATCGGTAGAGCCCTGACGCGACCCAACCTAGTCAGGCCAAAACCTCACTGGGAATGCCCACCATGACAATAAAAACGCTCCCCGCCCTCTCTTCCCTGACCGTGGCCTTGCTGCTGGCCGGCAGCCTGTCCCTGACTCCGCAGGCGAACGCCGCAGTCACCTGGGAAGACATCGCCAACGACCACCTGACCACCCGCGACGTATTGCAATACGGCATGGGCACCAACGCCCAGCGCTGGAGCCCGCTGGCCCAGGTCAATGACAAGAACGTGTTCAAGCTCACGCCGGCCTGGTCTTATTCATTCGGCGACGAAAAGCAGCGCGGCCAGGAGTCCCAGGCCATCGTCAGCGACGGCGTGGTGTACGTCACCGGCTCTTACTCGCGGGTGTTCGCCCTCGACGCCAAGACTGGCAAACGCCTGTGGACCTACAGCCATCGGCTGCCGGACAACATTCGCCCGTGCTGCGACGTGGTCAATCGGGGCGCGGCCATTTACGGCGACAAGATCTACTTCGGCACGCTGGATGCGCGGGTGGTCGCCCTGAATAAAAACACCGGCAAAGTGGTGTGGAACAAGAAGTTCGGCGATCACGCGGCCGGCTACACCATGACCGGAGCCCCGGTGCTGATCAAGGACAAGACCAGCGGCAAGGTGCTGTTGATCCATGGCAGTTCCGGGGATGAGTTCGGCGTGGTCGGGCAACTGTTCGCCCGGGACCCGGACACCGGTGAAGAAGTCTGGATGCGGCCTTTCGTCGAAGGCCACATGGGCCGTCTCAACGGCAAGGACAGCACGCCGACCGGCGATGTGAAAGCACCGTCCTGGCCCGACGACAAAACCACCGAAACCGGCAAGGTCGAGGCCTGGAGCCACGGCGGCGGCGCACCTTGGCAGAGCGCCAGTTTCGACCCCGAAACCAACACCATCATCGTCGGCGCCGGCAACCCGGGGCCATGGAACACCTGGGCGCGCACGGCCAAGGATGGCAACCCGCAGGATTACGACAGCCTCTACACCTCCGGCCAGGTAGGCGTCGACCCGAGTACCGGCGAGGTGAAGTGGTTCTACCAGCACACGCCCAACGATGCCTGGGATTTCTCCGGCAACAACGAGCTGGTGCTGTTCGACTACAAAGACAAGGACGGCAAGCTGGTCAAGGCCACCGCTCACGCCGACCGCAACGGCTTTTTCTACGTCGTGGACCGCAACAACGGCAAGCTGCAGAACGCCTTCCCTTTCGTCGACAACATCACCTGGGCCAGCCACATCGACCTGAAGACCGGCCGCCCGGTGGAAAATCCAGGTCAGCGTCCGGCCAAGCCACTGCCGGGTGAAACCAAGGGCAAACCGGTGGAAGTCTCACCGCCTTTCCTGGGTGGCAAGAACTGGAATCCCATGGCCTACAGCCAGGACACCGGGCTGTTCTACGTGCCGGGCAACCAGTGGAAGGAGGAATACTGGACCGAAGAGGTTAACTACAAGAAAGGCTCGGCCTACCTGGGCATGGGCTTTCGCATCAAGCGCATGTATGACGATCACGTCGGCAGCCTGCGGGCGATGAACCCCACCACCGGCAAGGTGGTCTGGGAACACAAGGAAGCCTTGCCGCTGTGGGCCGGGGTGCTCGCCACCAAGGGCAATCTGGTGTTCACCGGCACCGGCGACGGCTTCTTCAAGGCCTTCGACGCCAAGACCGGCCAGGAATTGTGGAAGTTCCAGACCGGCAGCGGCATCGTCTCCCCGCCCATCACCTGGGAACAGGACGGCGAACAGTACATCGGCGTGACCGTCGGCTACGGCGGCGCCGTGCCGTTGTGGGGCGGCGACATGGCCGAGCTGACCAAGCCGGTGGCCCAGGGCGGGTCGTTCTGGGTGTTCAAGATTCCGAGTTGGGATACCAAGGTGGCCCGCCAATAACCCTTGCGGGAGCGAGCCTGCTCGCGATAGCGGTGGTTCAGTTGGCAGTGATGTTGAATGTACCGACGGCTTCGCGAGCAGGCTCGCTCCCACTCTTGATCCCATTGGACACAGATTCTGTGTCCAGCAAAGATCCCTTGTGGGAGCGAGCCTGCTCGCGATGGCGGTGGTTCAGATGGCAGTGATGCTGAATGTACCGACGGCTTCGCGAGCAAGCCCGCTCCCACTCTTGATCTCATTGGACACAGATTCTGTGTCTAGCAAAGATCCCTTGTGGGAGCGAGCCTGCTCGCGATGGCGGTGGTTCAGATGGCAGTGATGTTGAATGTACCGCCGCAATCGCGAGCAGGCTCGCTCCCACAGTTAACTCGAGTTCCTGCCATGAACTATCCACTGGTTTTATTGATCGTGTTCGCCGCAAATGCCAGCGCCGACGACCTCGACATGCCCCTGACCATCAACGGCTGCATCATCGCCGAGTCCAGCCAATGCCCCGGCGCCGACCTTCGCGGGGCCCGGCTGGCCAACCAGGACCTGCGCAAAATGAACCTCAGCGGTGCCGACCTGCGGGGCGCCGATTTGCGCCATGCGCGGCTGGACCTGGCCAATCTGGAAAAGGCTCGTCTGCAAGGCGCCAACCTGACCCGTGCCAGCTTGCAGCAAAGCAACCTGCGCCTGGCGGACTTCAGTGGGGCCACGCTCAAGGCTATCCAGGGCTGGGGCCTGTTTGCCCAGGGCGCGCAGTTCCAGAAAGCCGACCTGAGCGCCGCGTATCTTCAATTCGCCCGGCTGTCCGGCGCCCGAATGCACGAAACCAACCTGCAAGCCGCCGACCTGGAAATGGCCTGGCTGAGCAAGGCAGACCTCAAGGGCGCCGACCTGCGCGACGCCAACCTGCAGGAAGCCAAGCTTGGCGAAAGCAACCTGGAAGACGCCAACATGAGCGGTTCACGCCAGCATTACGGGAATTTTCAGGATGCGAATATGCAAGGGTGTAGGGGTTGCCCGACGACTTGGGATTAGTACCCATTCAAGGACCGACACAGATCCCGTGGCGAGGGAGCTTGCTCCCTCGCCACAGTTGTGTATTGCTTTCAAGGATGGGATTCACCCCGCCACCCGCACCACGCCCATGTCGATCCCCAGATGGACCAGTTCGGCATGGGAACTGACCTGCAGCTTGCTCTTGAGCAGCGTCAAGTGATTGGACACGGTCTTGGCGCTGATGCACAACTGTTCGGCAATGGTGCGAGCCGGGGTGCCCCTGGCGAGCATCACGAAGATCTCCAGCTCGCGCTGGGTCATGCATTGCAAGCGCGGGTCGGTGTCGTGTCGGGTACTGGCGCAGGCCAACTGGGTGGCCAGGGCTTGTTCGATGTAGGCATGGCCGGCCAGCACCCGGCGCACGGCCTCCACCAGTATCTGAGGTGCCGAATTCTTGGTCAGGTAGCCCGCAGCCCCGGCGTCCAGCGCCTGACGGACCAACGGCAGTTCATCATGCATGCTGAAGAACAACACCCGCAGTTGCGGCAGGCGCTGGCGCAGGCGCCGGGTGGTTTCCAGCCCGCTGATACCGGGCAGGCCGAAGTCCATGATCACTAGGTGAGGCACCTGCTCCAGCACTTGGCTCAACGCCTCTTCACCGGTGGCGGCTTCGCGCACGTGCAGCTCCGGCATCAGCGCCCGCAATAGGCTGGCATAGCCCTGCCGAACCACCGCATGATCGTCGACCAACAAGATGTTCATCACGCCTCCAGGGGAATATTCAAGGCCAGAGCCCAACCGGCACCGGGCTGGCTGATGATGCGCAGTTCGCCACCCAGGCTGCGGGCGCGCTCGGACATCGAGTGCAGGCCAACGCCCGCTCGATGGGGCCCGGTCGCTCCCCGGCCGTTGTCACGCACCAGCACTCGCAAACGCCCGGCCCGATGCTGCAGGCGAATCCGCACCTGCGTGGCGCCGGCATGCCGGACGACATTGGTCAGCGCTTCCTGCAACAGGCGATACAGGTGGGTCTTGTTCGAGCCCGACAACGGCGGCAACGGCGCGTTGATCCGCAGCTGACAGGCGATGCCCTGGTTTTGTTGCCACTGAGCCACCAGCAGCTCGATGGCCTCGGACAGCGGCAGGTGCAGAAGCACCACCGGATACAGGTCTTGCACCAGCGCACGGAATCCCTGTTGCAGATGCTCGCAATGACCCTCGAGCTGGCTGACGGTCTGCTCCAGCATCGGCGGCTGATCGATCACCAGCCGCAGCAAGCATGCCCGGGCGCGGATCCCTGCCACGTATTGGCCCAGGTCATCGTGCAGGGTCCGAGCCAGCTGCGTGCGTTCCTGCTCCTGCACAGCCAGCAGGGCTTGAGTAAGCCGGGTGTTATCGGCCTGCGCCTGAGTCAGGGCAGCGGTCATGCGATTGAAATGCACCGCCAATTGCCGGGCCTCCGGGATAGCATCAGCGGCCAGCCGCACCTGCAAATCACCGGCGCAGACCTGACGCAGGGCCCGCAGCAATTCATCGAGCAATCCCATACCCCGGCGCACCGCCCAGCGGATCACCAGCAGGCTGACCAACAGCGCCAGCGCACAGACGCCGAGCAGTTGCACCAGGGAATCGAGGACTTCTTCGATTTCGTCCCGAGGATCGACCGCGATCCAGGCCCGGCGACCGTCGCGCAAATCCACCACCGCGGCAGCCAGAGCGTCGCCCAGTAACCAGCGACCAAGCCAGGCGCTCACCCCGCCCTCGCTGTTCCCCGGCTGCACCTGCCCCGCCGCCAACCAGTGCACCCGCACATGACGCAAACTGCCGGTCAGCCGCGACTGGAGACTGGCCGGGTTGCGCTCGGCGGTTTCACTCAGGTAATGCACCACGGACTCGGCCGATTGCAGCTCACGTTTCACATCAGTCGTGGCTTGATGCAGCAACAGGACCGCACAAGCCAGGGTGACCACGGCGAAAAACGCCGTCACCCAGAGGTTGATTCGCCAGAGGGCCGACATGGTTAGCGGCCCATTCCCTGGCCGGCACAGAACCCCGGTGGGAGCGAGCCTGCTTGCGATGAGATCGGCACATTCAACAGCGCTGTCGACTGAACCACCGCTATCGCGAGCAGGCTCGCTCCCACAGGGGGACCTGTGTGCTCGCAGGTTTTGTGTTCGCGGCAGCTCTTTGGTTTGCCAGACAACCGATCCACGCCAATCAGACTCAAGATCAGCAACAACGGCAGCAGCAGGGCTTTGAGAATCCGCACGGTCTGTCCGCTCCTGATGAATGACGATGACTGGCATCCTAAAACCCCGGCGTCGACAGCGGGTTACTACCTTGGTACTGGCCCGGCGGTACTTTCTGCATATTTCCCCCTGGACACAGGCTTCCTATGCTGGCGCTACCCGCAATGGAGGTGTTATGCGCCGGCTCGTCAGTTACGCCTTGATCCCTTTGCTCGCAGCGGCCAGCGCCGGGTTGCCGGTCGCCGCCCAGGCTGGCGACGGCGCGCCGCTGCAAGTGCGCATCGGCTACCTGGGTTACCGCCCCGACCCGGGCCCGCTGCTGTCCAACGTCATTGAAGAGCCCGCCGATGCCGGACTGCGCGGGGCGCAGTTGGCGATTGTCGACAGCAACAGCACCGGGCGTTTTCTCAAGCACGATTACCAGCTGCAAAGCGCCAGCGTCGACAGCCCCGAAGCCTTGCTCCAGGCCGCCCAAGCGCAGCATGACCAAGGCCTGCGGTTGTTTGTGGTCAACGCACCATCCGCCAGCCTGCGCCAACTCAGTGCCGCCCTGCCCGACAGCCTGCTGTTCAATGCCGGCAGCGCCGACGACAGCCTGCGCACCACCGATTGCCTGGGCAACGTGCTCCACAGCCTGCCCGACCGGGCGATGCTCGCCGATGCCTTGGTGCAGTTCAGCGTCGTACGCAAATGGCAGCGGGCGTTACTGATCGTCGGCCAGACCGCCGAGGACCAGGCCTATGCTGCCGCGCTACGACGAGCCATGAAGCGTTTCGGCATGAAGGTCATCGCGCAAAAAGACTGGCAGTTCGACAACGACCAGCGCCGCAGCGCCCAGGCCGACATGCCTTTGTTCACCCAGACCGCCGAATACGACGTGGTGCTGGTGGCCGACGAGCGCGGCGACTTCGGCGAATACGTGCCCTACCAGACCTGGTACCCGCGTCCGGTGGCCGGCACGCAAGGCCTGACCCCCACCGCCTGGCACAAGACCGTGGAAACCTACGGCGCGGCACAGCTGCAAAAACGCTTCGAAGCCCTGGCCGGGCGCTGGATGAATGATCGTGATTTCGCCGCCTGGATCGCCGTGCGCAGCATCGCCAGTGCCGTGAGCAAACTGCGCCAGGACGATCCATTGGCCATCCGCCAACTGGCGCTGAGCGAGCAATTGCCGCTGGACGGTTTCAAGGGGCGCAAGCTCAGTTACCGGCCGTGGAACGGGCAACTGCGCCAGCCGATTCCCCTGGTTCAGCCGCGGGCGCTGGTGAGCACCTCGCCCCAGGACGGTTTTCTGCACCCTACCAACGAAATGGACAGCCTGGGCTACGACCGGCCCGAAGTGAGCTGCCGCTACCCCTGATCCCTTCAAGAACAACAATAAGGAAACCGCCATGCGCCGCCCCCTGCTTGACCCGACCCGGTTCCAACCTGCCCTGCTTTGCCAGACCCTCACCCTGGCGGCGGCGTTGTTGGTCGCCGGCCCCGCCGCCGCCAGCATCGCCTGGGTTTCCAATGAGAAAGACAACAGCCTGAGCCTGATCGACATGCAGAGCCTGGAGGTCATCGAGACCCTGCCGGTGGGCCAACGCCCCCGAGGCCTGTTGCTGTCCCACGACAACCGCCTGCTGTACATCTGCGCCAGCGATTCGGACCGGGTCCAGGTGATGGACGTCGCCACCCGCAAGATCATCAAGGAATTGCCCTCCGGCAAGGACCCGGAACAGTTCGCCTTGCACCCCAATGACCGCTGGCTCTACGTGTCCAACGAAGACGATGCCCTGGTGACCGTGATCGACACCCAGACTTCCGAGGTGCTGGGACAGATCGGCGTCGGCGTCGAGCCCGAAGGCATGGCCGTCAGCCCCGATGGCAAATGGGCGGTCAACACCAGTGAAACCACCAACATGCTGCACTGGATCGACACCAGCACCCAGACCTTGGCCGACAACACACTGGTGGACCAACGGCCGCGTTTCGTCGAGTTCAGTCGTGACGGTTCGCAGCTCTGGGCCTCGGCGGAAATCGGCGGCACGCTGACGATTCTCGATGTCGCCAGTCGCCAGGTGCTCAAGACGCTGACGTTCCAGATCAAGGGCGTTCACCCCGACAAGGTACAACCGGTGGGCATCAAGCTCAGCGCCGACGGCAAACTCGCCTTCGTCGCCCTGGGCCCGGCCAATCACGTCGCCGTCATCGATGCCAAGACCTTCGAAGTGCTGGATTACCTGCTGGTGGGGCGGCGCGTCTGGCAACTGGCATTCACCCCCGATCAACGCCAACTGCTGGCAACCAATGGCGTCAGCGGTGATGTGTCGGTGATCGACGTGCAGAGCCGCAAAGTGCTCAAGTCGGTGAAAGTCGGGCGTTACCCCTGGGGTGTAGTGGTGACGCCATGAACGCCCTGGAAGTCAGCGACCTGAGCTTCGCCTACGGCGCGCGCGAAGCCCTCAGGCAGGTGAGTTTCAACTTGGCAGCCGGGCGCTTCGCCGCGTTGCTGGGCCCCAATGGCGCTGGCAAATCGACGCTGATTGCTTTGCTCACGCGCCTGTACGACGTACAGCGCGGTGAGGTCCGCGTCGGCGGCCATTCGTTGCAGACCTCGCCGCGGCCGGCCTTGCGCCAGTTGGGCGTGGTGTTCCAACAGAGCACCCTGGACCTGGACCTGAGTGTCGAGCAGAACCTGCGTTACCACGTCGCGCTGCATGGCCTGTCGCGGCGCCAGGGCAGTGTGCGCATTGACGCCGAACTGGCCCGCCAGCAGTTGACCGAGCGGCGCCACGAACGGGTGCGCGCCCTGAATGGCGGCCATCGTCGCCGGGTGGAAATCGCCCGGGCGCTGCTGCATGAACCGCGCCTGTTACTGCTCGATGAACCCAGCGTTGGCCTTGACCCGGCCAGCCGGCTGGCCCTGAACCAACACGTCCGCCAGTTGTGCCACGAGGGCATCAGCGTGCTGTGGACCACGCACCTGCTGGACGAAGTACAGCCCAGCGACGATCTGCTGATCCTGCATCAAGGCCGCCTCGTCGCCAGCGCACGCGCCGACGCCGTGAGCCAGGCACACGGCGGCACCCTCGGTTCGGCCTTCACCCACCTCACCGCAGCGGGAGTTCACCCATGAACGCGTATTGGCAATGCTTCAGCGGCATCGTGGTGCGTGAATGGCTGCGTTTCGTGCTGCAACGCACGCGCTTTCTCAGTGCCCTGGTGCGGCCGCTGCTGTGGCTGCTGGTGTTCGCCGCCGGCTTTCGTGCGGCACTGGGCATCGCCATCATTGCCCCCTATGACACCTACATCCCTTATGAGGTGTACATCGTGCCTGGGCTTGCCTGCATGATTCTGTTGTTCAATGGCATGCAGGGTTCACTGTCGATGGTCTATGACCGGGAAATGGGCAGCATGCGCGTGCTGCTCACCAGCCCCCTGCCGCGGGCCTTCCTGCTGGCGAGCAAGTTGCTGGCAACCTCGCTGATCTCGTTGTTGCAGGTCTACGCATTTCTCGCCATTGCCTGGCTGTACGGCATCCAGCCACCGGCCATGGGTCTGCTGCTGGCATTTCCGGCGCTGCTGCTGGTGGCCCTGATGCTCAGCGCCCTGGGCCTGCTGCTGTCCAATGCCATCCGGCAACTGGAGAACTTTGCCGGGGTGATGAATTTCGTGATCTTCCCGATGTTCTTCCTGTCCTCGGCACTGTATCCATTGTGGAAAATGCTGGAGGCCAGCCCTTGGCTGTATTGGCTGTGCGCGGTGAGTCCGTTCACCCATGGGGTGGAGCTGGTGCGTTATGCGTTGTATGAACGGTTCAATCTGCTGGCGATGGTGGTGTGCGCGGGCTTGACCCTGGTGTTCGCATTACTGGCGGTGTGGACCTTCAATCCGCAGCATGCGGCGTTGCGCAAAGCAGGCTGATTGCACGACGAATATCCCTTGTGGGAGCGAGCCTGCTCGCGATAGCGGTGGTTCAGTTGGCAGAGACGTGACTGACGCACCGCTATCGCGAGCAGGCTCGCTCCCACAGGGGATAGAGCATGACCTAGGTTTGACACTTGTCTTTGAGCCCGAAATTACTACTTTAGTACCGGTTTTCCTGTCTATGGTCGCATTCACAAGACCTCGACCCTGGCATGTAATGGGCGCATAACAAAAAGGATAAATTCCCATGCCCCGTTTGCTGGTGATCGTCTTGCTGGGCCTGTGGCTGAATGTCGCCCAGGCTGACACTGCGCTGTTCTCCGCGCAGGGCTATCGCATTGCCCAGTACCGCAGCCCGACGCCCACCACCGTCGATGGCGCAAAAACGCTCGATACCCAGGCACTGCAACAGCTGATGATGCAAACGCCATCTGCGATCCTGATCGACGTCTATCGCCGCCCCTGGCTCCAGGGACGCTTCATCGACAACGAGCCCCACGCCAACCTCCCCGGCAGCCTGTGGCTGGCCAATACCGGCGACGGCGAACTCGACCCGACCTGGCAGGATTACTTCAACCATCACCTGGGAAAAGCCACGGGCGGGCGAGCGGATCAACCGCTGGTCTTTTATTGCCGCTCTGATTGCTGGTTGAGCTGGAACGCGGTAAAACGCGCCGCCGCCATGGGCTATAAACAGTTGTATTGGTACCGCGACGGCCTCGACGCTTGGGAGGCGGCCCGCCTGCCCTTGCAAGCGGCCCGGCCCGAACCCTTTCCCTGATTCAAATGAGTGCGTGCCCCCGCCCCACCCACACGACAATAACGAGGTGAATGGCCATGTATAAGATCCTGATAGCCGACGATCACCCACTGTTTCGCGAAGCCATCCACAACGTCATCAGCGACGGTTTTCCTGGCAGCGAGGTGATGGAAACCGCCGATCTGGACAGCGCCCTGGCGTTGACCCGCGAGCACGACGACCTCGACCTGATCCTGCTGGACCTGAACATGCCCGGCATGCACGGCCTCAATGGCCTGATCAACCTGCGCAACGAGGCGCCGACCATCCCCGTGGTGATCGTCTCCGCCGAACAGGACAAACAGGTGGTGCTGCAAGCCATTACCTACGGCGCGGTGGGGTTCATCACCAAGTCCTCGCCGCGCTCGCAGATGACCGACGCCATCGAGCAGATTCTCAACGGCAACGTGTACCTGCCACCGGACATCATCCGCACGCAGAAAAGCCCAATGGGCCGCCGCCTGAACGAAACCCCGGCCTTTGCGCCCGAGCTGCTGCAGGCACTGACCCGTAAACAATTGCTGGTGCTGGAACGCATGACCAAGGGCGAGTCGAACAAACAGATCGCCTACACGCTGGAGATCGCCGAAACCACGGTCAAGGCTCACGTCTCGGCCATCCTGCGCAAGCTCAATGTGCACAATCGGGTGCAGGCGATTCTCAGTGCCGGGGATATTGATTTCGGGGCTTATCTGCGCCGTTGAACCGCTGACACACATCCCTGTGGCGAGGGAGCTTGCTCCCGCTGGGGCGCGAAGCGCCCCCAAACCCAGGCACCTCGGTGAGTCAGGCTTACTCAGTAAGCTGGATGGGGCTGCTTCGCAGCCCAGCGGGAGCAAGCTCCCTCGCCACAGAGGCGGTTCGGCTCAATGACTCTTGGGCCCACTCAACAAATTACTCATCGCAATCTTCAGTTTCATCGGCCGCACCGGCTTGTGCATCAGGGTGTGGCCGCGTTCGCGGATCTGCTGCTTGAGTTCGTTGCTGTAGTTGGCGGTGATCATCATGGCCGGGATCGCCGAGGCCCGGCGGGCGTTGATCCGGGCCACGGCGTCGACGCCGTTCTGTTCGTTGTCCAGGTGATAGTCGGCAATCAGCAGGTCGGCCTCGGCATGGTAGTTGTCCACCTGACGCGCCAGGTCCTGCTCCGACAGCGCAGTCACCACCCGACACCCCCAACCTTCGAGCAACGTACGCATGCCGGCGCAGATGGCCGCGTCGTTATCCAGCACCCAGACCCGGGCCCCGCGCAAGCGCTCAAGCATCGGTTCACTCATCTCCAGGCTCGGCAACGGCTTGGGCGCGGTGGCGCTCAGGGGCACGTCGATGGAGAACACCGAGCCCTTGCCCGGCCATGAACGCACCTGGATCCGGTGCCCGAGGATCCCGGCGATTTTCTCGACGATCGCCAGTCCCAGGCCCAACCCTCGATCCTGATCCGGGCGCTGCACATCGCCGCGCTTGAACTCCTGGAAGATCTCTTCAAGACGGTTTTCGGCAATGCCGATGCCGCTGTCCCAGACCTGGATGGACAAGCGCTGACGGTGCCGGCGACAGCCCAGCACCACCCGCCCGCTGGGGGTATAGCGAATGGCATTGCTCAGCAGATTGCGCAGGATCCGCGCCAGCAACTGCATGTCGCTGCGCACCAGGGCGGAACACGGCACAAAGTGCAGTTCCAGCCCCTCACTGCGCGCCACCTGGACGTATTCGGCGGCCAGGTTGTCGAGCAACTCGCTGAGGGCGAACGGCGCGATATCGGCCTTGATCACCCCGGCATCGAGCTTGGAAATGTCCACCAGCGTGCCCAACAGGTTTTCCACGTCCTGCAGCGAGTGGCTGACGTTGCGCACCAGTTGCGCGTTCGCTACCGGCTCACGGCGCTCGAGCAAAGCGCTGGTGAACAGCCGCGCGGCGTTGAGCGGTTGCAGCAGGTCATGGCTGACCGCCGCGAGGAATTTGGTTTTCGACAGGTTGGCCTGCTCGGCCTCGCGCTTGGCCTCGCGCAAGCGCAACTCCACCCGGCTGCGCTCGTCGATTTCGCGCAATAGCTGGTCATTGAGGGTGGTCAGTTCGGCTGTGCGTTCCTGGACGCGCTGTTCCAGGTTCTGGTAGGCCTGGTGCAGCGCCTCGGCGGTGCGACGCCGCTCGGTGATGTCGCGGATCAGCACGAAGATTCCCACCACTTCACCATTGGCCAGCCGATTGGGCACGTAGGAACGCAGCATATAGCGTTCCTGGTTGTTGATATTGGTCTCGGCAAACTCGAACGTCACACTCTCACCGGCCAAGGCCCGGGCCACGTAGGCCTCCAGGCGCTGGTAATGCTGTTCGCTGTGGGCCTCGCGCAGGCTCTGGCCGAGCATCACGCCACGGGGCCAGCAATACCATTGCTCGTAGACTTTGTTGGTAAATTCGTAGACCAAGTCGGCATTGAGGTAGGCGATCAGCGCCGGCACATGGTCGGTGATCAGGCGGATCCAGCGTTCGCTTTCACTCAGGGCCTCGGCGTGCTGGTAGCGCTCGGTGATGTCGGTGAAGGTGTTGACGTAGCCGCCGGTGGGTAGCGGATGGGTGCGAATCTCCAGGACCCGGCCATCCGACAGGCGCTGCTCGCTTTCGTGGATGAGCCGGCCATTGCTGTCGCGACTGGCCGGGGTCAGCAGTTGCAGTTCACTGTCGGCGATCACCTCGGAAAACGGCCGATGGGCCGCCACTGGCGCCAGACCGCTGAGTTCCAGGAAGCGACGGTTCCACAACTCCAGCACACCCTGGGCATTGACCATGGCCACGCCCTGGGAAAGGTTGTCCACGGCCCGTTGCAACAAGTGCGATTTCTGCGCGATGGCCTGTTCGCGACGCACGGTTTCACTGAGTTTGACGTCGGTGATGTCGGTAAACAGAATCACTCGACCGCCTTCCTGGGTTGGTCGTTCGCTGACTTGCAGCCAGCGCCCGTTCTGCAAGCGGTAAAGCACATGCTCGTCGGCCTGGCCACGCGGCTCTTCGCTGAACAACCCGTTGGCGGTCATCAGTCGCTTGACCTCGGAAATGCGCATCCCGGCGATGATACGCACGCGGCTGTGGGCCCAGAATGCCTTGAAGCGGCTGTTGAACAGGACGATGCGCTGTTGTTCGTCGAACAGCACAAATGCATCGGAAATGCTCTCAATGGCATCGATCAGGTGCCGGTGGGCGGTTTCCGCGCGCAGCCGCGCTTCGCCCAGCAGGTGATTGCCGGCCTTGAGCTCGGCCATGGCCTGGTTCAGGGCGTCGGTGCGCTCGCGAACCTGCTCGGCCAGCACCACTGAATGCTGGAACGCCGCATACGGGTCGTTGCCCCGGGTCACGCCGGACTCCACCCGTTCGATCAGTGCGTCGTTGATCCGCCGCAGTTTGCGGTTTTCGTGCTGCAGGCTGGCGATCTGCGCCTGCAGGTCAGCGATGGCCGGGGACGCGATGGCGGGCAATGGCAACTCCGGTGAAGGTCTGGTTGATGTGCATGCCATTGAACTGCTCTCCGTAGGTGTTGAAGCCCATCACGCGATGGTCGCGCAGGAACTGGCCGATCTGCTCCAGGCCACCGCGATCTTCCAGTTCCATGCGCCTGAGAAAACAGTCACAGCCGATGGTCAGCAGCAAGTCACCCAGGCGCCCCTGCAAGCCGCTGAACAGTTCTTGCAGGTTGTGCAGCAAAGGGCCCGGGGTCATCGCCGTGAGCACGATGCCGTTCTCCACCGCACAGTAAAAACTCAGGCTCAGGTCTGGGTGCACCTGCTGGATCGCCCGCACGTAATACTGGTCGTTGATGCGCACCGCCAGCGGATGGGCGGCGAAGACCCGGTAGTTCAACGCGTTCACCGGCACACCGATGTGCCGGGCATATTCCTCGGCGGCGGGTTCGGCATTGAGCTCGTAGACACGCCGTGAGGTGCTGTCGGCCCCGGTCACGACCAACTTCTCCTCCCGAGGCAGGATGTGATGGGTGGTGAACACCTCGAAATCCAGCCAGGTGTTGATCAGCACCACCACGGCCGCGCCGCTGTGGAACTGACCTTCGTAGTACACGTGGGTGTGAGTCAGGTAGTTGTCGTCGCCGGCCGAACCGCCGAAATGCGGAATGTCCCCCAGCGCCGCGCTCAACGCCGCCAGCACCATCTCCTCGCGACTGGACAACCCATCGAGCAAGGTCAGGGCAAAGCTGTGGCCCTTGATCGGCGCCAGCGCATTGCTGCGGCAACCGCTGGCCAGTCGTTCGACCATTTGCTGGGCGTCGATCAGGCTGAAGTGCTCCATTTCCCCGATCAGCTCGGCGGCAATGGAAAAATGCCGATGATCGAAACCCACCGCTGTGACGCAGTTGCGGCCATAGCCTTGACTGGTGATTTCTCCGGCGCTGGTGCAGCCCACCAGGCGAATCCCGCCGAAACTCTGGGAGAGCGCCTGGCCAAGAGCCGGCAAGTCGTATTCGGCGGAGCAGAAAAACAGCACGAAACCCAAGTGCGGGTGCAGCAACTGCCGCGCCAGCTCCTGGGCAACCTGCTGGACGTTCGTTGCCTGGGACATGGCGCTTATCACACCTTCGCTCTGGGCCTTTAGCATCTTCGCCTCCGACGGGTGCGTGACAGGAACCTTGAGTGTACGAAGCGGCGCCCGACTCACGAATGCTACTTGGGTAGCGGGTAGACGCTTCCATGGGAGGAGAACAGTGGCGGCCCCTGCCGCGATGCGCACGGCAGGGACCACCACAAAAAACCCCGGGCTTCGGCTGGAATGCTCCTGTGGTGAGGGGATTTATCCCCTCACCACAGGGTTGTGCATTGCTCCCGATGGATCCTCTTTACCAGGTCAACACCGCCCCCACCGCAAAGGTGTCGGTGTCTTCGTTCTGGGCGCTGGTGTCATGGCCGTTGATTTCGAACTGGTTGTATTCGGCCACGAGCTTGAGGTTGTCGTTGACGTCATGGAACAGCGCTATGCCACGGGTTTCATAGTCGGCGCCGCTGCCCACCACGCCATTGCCGTCGTCCTCGGTCTTGCCGTAGGACAGCGCCAGGCGGTTCTTGCCCAGTTTGTAGGAGCCCTGCAACAGGTAGCCGGTACTGTCGACATTGCGCAACGTCGCTTCGCCGGCGTTGTTGGTGAAGAACGGGTTGATACCCTTGGCCTGGAACCCGGAACCGGTGAGCGACAGGCCGCCCATCTTCGCCTGTACGCCATAGCCCAGGCCTTTGGAGGTCACTGAATCGACCGTGGTGTCGGTGTTGTCCGAGGTCTGGTAGCTGCCGTTGAGCCAGCTGTAGATCTTCGCCCCACCCAGGTCGAACTGGTAGGTCACCTCACTTTCAGTACGCGGATTTTCCTGGTAGGCCTTGCCGGTGGCGCTGCTGTCGTTGGTGTCTACCGGGTCCATGATGCCCACCGCCACCCGCAGCCCATCCATCACCGGCGTACGGTAGGTGATCTGCGAAGTCGGGAACGGATACGGGTAGCCGCTGCCGATGTTGCCGAACGACACCCCGCCGCCGTCCACCAGTCCGAGGGTATCGCTGACCTGCCCGTAACCGGCCAGCAACTCGTCCAGCAGAATGTTGGAACGGGCGAACAGACCGAAGTCCTTGCCGACCAGCACTTCACCCCACTGCGGATTGGCGACGGTGCCGTAGAACTGCCGCACGTCGATGGCGGTGTCGGTGCCGTTGGTTTCGCTGTCGTTGATGGTCACCCAGAACGAGGCACGGGCGCCAAGCTTGAGGTCATCGACCTGCTTGCCCATGTTGAAGCCCAGGTAGTTGGGCAAGAAGCCCATCTTGACCCGCGCCTGCCGACGGTCGAACTGCTCCCCTGCCCGGTCAACATCGCTGTTGACGTAAAAGGCGTTGATATAGCCGTCGGTAGAAAAGGTGGTCTGGTCCTTGTCGTACAGCATGATTTCAGCCTGGGCCCACGACGTCAGGCCAAGGGTCGAAAGGCCGGCGATGACCGCAGGCAAAAAACGGTGGCGAGTATTTTTATTGTTGTGCATGGCGCGCTCCGCAACATGAGACGGGATGTCGGAGGCGATTATCGAAAGGCGACAGGCCGCGTCATACGCTGCCTTGGAGGCAATTGGCGGATGCTTTGGAGGCGCCGGCCCGGCGCGGCAGTTTGGGTGTAAGACTGCGATGTGACGGAGGGGCAATACTTAGGGCCTAACCCTGAAACTAAGGTGGGAGCGAGCCTGCTCGCGATGGCGGTGTGTCAGCCACCCTAAATGCTGCTGACCCAACGCCATCGCGAGCAGGCTCGCTCCCACAGGATCCTTGACTCAGAACCTCGGTTTGACGGTTTTCCAGTCCGGCTTGTAGCGCTGCATCTGCCGCACATCGTCGCGCTGGCGGATGCCGCAACTGAGGAACTGCTCATGCAGCTTGCCCAGTTGATCGCGGTCCAGCTCCAGTCCAAGCCCCGGCGCACGGGTGATTTTCACGCAACCATCGACAATCGGCAGCTTGCCGCCCTTGATCACCTCTTCATCCGGTTCCTGCCACGGGTAATGGGTGTCACAGGCGTAATCGAGGTTCGGCACCGAAGCCGCGACGTGGGCCATGGCCATCAGGCTGATGCCCAGGTGGGAGTTCGAATGCATCGACACGCCCAGGCCAAAGGTGTCGCACATTTTCGCCAGCGCCTGGGTGTCTCGCAGCCCGCCCCAGTAATGATGGTCGGCCAAGACGATCTGCACACTGTTGAGCGCCACGCTGCGACGGAACTCGTCGAAATCGGTGACCACCATATTGGTCGCCAGCGGCAGGCCCGTGCGCTTGTGCAGTTCGGCCATGCCTTCGAGCCCTGGTGTGGGGTCTTCGTAATATTGCAGGTCATCGCCCAGCAGCTCGGCCATGCGAATGGAGGTTTCCAGCGACCAGTTGCCATTGGGATCGATGCGCAGCGGGTAGCCGGGAAACGCCTGTTTCAACGCCTTGATGCAGGAAACCTCGTGTTCCGGCTCCAGGGTGCCAGCCTTGAGCTTGATACTCTTGAAGCCGTAGTCCTGGATCATGCGCCGGGCCTGGGCGACGATCTGCTGTTCGTTGAGCGCCTCGCCCCAGCTGTCCGGCGGATACGGCGAATCGACGTGCTCGGCGTACTTGAAAAACAGATAGGCGCTGAACGGGATCTCATCCCGAATCGCCCCGCCCAGCAGATCCACCAGCGGCACGTTCAGGTAATGGGCTTGCAGGTCCAGGCAGGCCACTTCAAACGCTGAGTAAGCATTGCTCACCGCCTTGCTCGCATGGGAACCCGGCGCCAGCTCCGCACCGGCAACGCTGGCGGGCCGGTGGGCGGCCACGGTGGCCTGGACGATGGCCCGCAACTGGTTGAGATTGAACGGGTCCAGCCCGATCAACTGGCTTTGCAATTGCTGCTGGATCGCCAGGGCCGGCGCATCGCCGTAACTCTCGCCCAGGCCGATGTAACCGTTGTCGCTCTCGACCTCGATGATCGAACGCAACGCGTAGGGCTCATGAATGCCGCTGGCGTTGAGCAGCGGCGGATCGCGAAAGGCGATGGGTGTGACGGTGACGCGGGTGATCTTCATGCAGCGGCTCCGATCATTGTTTTTGTAGAGGACGGGTCGATGATGGACGGAGGGTATTGTTCCCGTCTAATCTAACTTGGCACTTGATTGATACCTGGATTGAATCAATGTTTGAACTGGCCCAGCTACGCTGCTTCACCACGGTGGCGACCGAACTCAACTTCCGTCGCGCCGCCGAACGTCTGAACATGACCCAGCCTCCGCTGAGTCGGCAGATCCAGTTGCTGGAACATCACCTGGGTGTCGAACTGTTCACCCGCAGCACTCGCAGCGTGGCGCTCACCGCCGCCGGACGGGCGTTTTTCATCGAAGCGCAGAACCTGCTGGAGCAGGCGCAACAAGCCGCCGTGGCCGCCAAGCGGTTTGCCCAGGGCGACATCGGCTCAGTCACCATCAGCTTCGTCGGCAGCGCGGTGTATGAGTTTCTACCCAAAGTCATCGCCGAAGCCCGCTTGAAGCAACCCCAGGTAAAAATCGTTCTGTCGGAGATGAACACCTACCAGCAACACGAGGCCCTGCGCGCTCGCCGCATCGACCTGGGGATCGTCCGCTCGCCACTGCTGGAAACCGGCTACGCCACCGAGTGCCTGGTGCGCGAACCGTTCGTCCTGGCCGTGCCTGTGGGGCATCCGCTGGCCAGTGCCGATTCGGTGGGCGTCGAAGATCTCGACGGTGAACCGTTCCTGATGTACTCCCACTCCGCCTACCCACCTTTCAACGAACTGCTCACCGGCATGCTGCGCTCGGCCCGCGTTGCACCGCAGTTCGTGCAATGGCTGGGTTCCTCACTGACGATCCTGGCGCTGGTCAACGCCGGCATGGGTCTGGCACTGGTGCCCCGGTGTGCCACCAGCGTGGTGTTCAGGCAGGTGGTGTTTCGTGAGATCGATCTGGGTGAAGGGGTACAAAGCGAGTTGCACCTGATATGGCGCCAGGACAATGACAACCCGGCGTTTGCCATGTTGCTGGAGGGCATTCGCGGGGCCGTTCGCGAGGGTCTCTGAATCTGAAGCCCACCGATGTCGCCCTCCGCAGTGACCAAACTTGACGACCTATTCCCGTCACCCCAAACAAGTTGTACGATGACAGACGAGATCAGCCGAAAACGCTAATCCGCTCCGATACCTACAAAAATAAGGAAATACCCATGAAAAAAGCCACATTGGTCATCAGCTTTCTGTGCCTGTTCAGCGGCTACGTCGCGGCTGCCTCTTCATCGGCCGAGCAGGAAGTGGCCCAGGCCGTCGACCATCTGACCCAAGCCATGCTGCACAAAGACATCCCACAACTCCAGGCACTGGCCGCCGAAAACCTGACCTACGGGCACTCCAGCGGGAAGATTCAGGACAAGAAAGCCTTCATTGCCGACATCGAAACCGGCAAGAGCGCGTTCAAGACCCTGGAGATGAAGGATCAGAAAATCACCCTGTCAGGCGATGTGGCCCTGGTGCGTCACCACTTCTCCGCGCAAGCGCTCAAAGGCACCGAAGTGGTTCCGACGGAAATTGAGAACTTTCAGATCTGGCAGAAGCAGAAGAATGGCAAGTGGCTGCTGATTGGGCGGCAGGCGTTTCGGTTCTGAGCTAAAAATCTCCGTGGGCGCCGTTAGTTAACTTGAAGCGGCAGGGATTCAATGTGGCGAGGGGATTTATCCCCTCGCCACAGGTCACCGTTACTTCAATCCGCCGCCCACTGCTCCCGGTACTGCAGCAGGAAATCGACAAAGGCGCGCACCCGCTGCGGCACGTACCGACCGTGGGGATACAGCAAGGTGAACGGACGTGAGCGCCCCGCGAAAGGCGCAAGTACCTCCACCAATTGCCCGTTGGCCAGCTCCTGCTCCACGATGAATTTGTAGGTCTGGAACAAGCCGGCGCCATGTTTGGCCAGCGTCACGCCGCCGAGCACATCGTCCGAACAGCAATAACCCCCTTCGCCGAACACCTCCTTTTCCTTGCCGTCGACATTGAACAACCAGGAAATCCGCCGCCCGCTGCTGGGCAGCTCGAACTGGATGCACTCGTGATCGTCCAAGTCTTCAAGGACCTGCGGCGTGCCGGCCTTGCGCAAGTAATCCGGGGACGCAACCACCACCAGTTTCGCGTCTTCCAGCAGCCGAGCGATCATCGATGAGTCGGGTTGCGCTCGCACCCGGATGGCGAGGTCATAACCTTCGGCAACGAAATCGATGTTTCGATTGCTCAGGTGCAGGTCCACCGTCACTTGCGGGTATAGCGCCCGAAAGGCCGGCAGCAAGGGCAGGATGCGGTGATGACCGTAGGTGGTGGGCAGGCTGATGCGCAGTTGCCCGGACGGCACCGATTGCGCGCCCATCATTTCCTGTTGCGCCTCCACCAGTTGCGTCAGCGCTTGCCGGCATTGCTCGAAATAGGTCTTGCCGGCTTCCGTCAGCCGAATGCTGCGTGTGGTGCGCACGAAAAGACGCGAACCCAGGCGCTCCTCCAGACGAAAAATCGAGCGACTCACCGCCGCCGGAGTCACACCGGCAAGCTGCGCCGCCGCAGTGAAACTCCCTGCCTCCGCCGCCAGGCAGAACAGTTCTATGCTGCCCAACTGCAGGTCTTCGAAATGACGCTTCATGATTCGTTACACCGCGTATCAACTGAAAGTTCCAGACACCTGTTTATCAGCCGCAGGCGTATAAATATAGTGGCCCCCGTGGCGCGGGAACCTCCTGCGCTCATTTCTCATCAGCAGGAGTGCATCATGCCTTTCGTCAATGTGCGTATAACCCGCGACGGCGTCACTCGCGAACAGAAAGCCCAGGTCATTTCCGAGATCACCGAAACCCTGCAACGGGTGCTGGGCAAGGACCCGCACTTGACCCACATCGTGATCGAGGAAGTCGACACCGATAACTGGGGTTACGCGGGTATGACGACGACGCAATACCGAAGCTTGCCCAAAGAGTGACGGTTCTACATTCCCGAGCCCGGTCCAACAGACCGGGCTTTTTTATGCCTGCCAACGAATATCCCTGTGGGAGCGAGCCTGCTCGCGATGACGGTGGACCGGTTACATTGATGTTGGCTGGGATACCGTCATCGCGAGCAGGCTCGCTCCCACATTGAATTAATTACATGACGTATCAACTCAAGTACCAGCCCCCGCATTTATCAAACCCAAGCGCATCAATACCCTGATCTCAACCACCGCCAACATCGGCGCAACGGTTTCAATTCAATTGATCAGGAGTCCAATCATGAGCCTCAAGAAAACCGTCATCATCACCGGCGCCTCCAGTGGCATCGGCCTGGGTCTGGTCCAGGCGTTCCTGGATCGGGGCTATAACGTGGTGGGCAATGCCCGCTCTCAGTCCGGCCTGGACAGCGCCGCGCAACAGCTCGCCCACCCGGCGAACTTCATTGGCGTGGCCGGTGATATCGCTGACCCGGCGACTTCAACCCGTCTCATCAACAAAGCCATCGAAACCTTCGGGGCCGTGGACGGGCTGGTGAACAACGCCGGTTTCTTCCTGCCAAAACCTTTCATCGAATACAGCCCACAGGACCTGGAAGCGCTGCTGGACACCAACCTCAAGGGTCTGGTCTACGCCAGCCAGGCGGCTGCCGCGCACATGATCGGGCGCCAGCAGGGTTTCATCATCAACATCTCTGCCGCCGTGGCCCTGCAACCGAACATCCAGGTGCCGGCGGCGCTGCCGGTGTTGATCAAAGGCGGGGTCAACCAGATGACCCGTGCCCTGGCGCTGGAGCTTTCGCCCCACAACATCAAGGTCAACGCGGTCGCCCCCGGCATCATCGACACGCCCATGCATGACCCGGCGCACCGCGACTTCCTCAACAACCTGGCCCCGGCCGGTCGCGTCGGTACCATCGAGGAAATTGCCGAGGCCGTGTTGTACCTGGCGGGCGCTGATTTCACGACGGGCGCGGTACTACCGGTAGACGGCGGGATGAGCACCGGCAAGTGGTAAAAAGAAAAACCCCGCAGGTACAACCTCCGGGGTTTTCATGACGCATAGGGTTCAGAGCGTGTAGGAGATTCCGGCCTGCACGGTTCGCGGTGCGCCTGGGTAGGCGTAGACGCCACCAAATGCGCCTTCCTCATAATCGGCGTCGAACAGATTTTTCAGGTCCAGGTTGAGGCGGATCCGCTCGTTGACCTTGTAGTAGCCGAGCAGGTCCACGACGGTGTAGCTGTCCATGGTAAAGGTGCTGGCCGCCGTATTACCGGCCCGCTCATCGACATACTTGGCGCCTAAGCCCAGCCCAAGGCCCTTGAGACCACCGTCCTGGAACTCGTAGACGTTCAACAGGCTGAAGGAGTTCTTGGGCACGTTAAGCAAGCGGGTGCCGGACGGGATATTGATGTCCTTGGTCACTTCGGCATCCACATACGCGTAGCCACCGATCACGCGCCATTGCGGCGTTAAGTTGCCCGCCACATTCAAGTCGAAACCACGGCTGCGCACCTCCCCGGCAGCCACGTTGAAGGTGGCGTCCAGCGGGTCGGGCGTGAGTACGTTGCGCTTTTCAATCTGGTAGACCGCCGCGTCGACGCTCAACTGCCGATCCAGCGCTTCCCACTTGACGCCCATTTCATAGGACTTGCCCTCTTCCGGCTTGAATCCGCCACCTTGAAGGCTGGCACCGGTATTGGGTTTGAAAGAGCGGGCGGTATTGGCATAGACAGCCACGGTGTCGGTCAGGTCGTAGATCATCCCCAGGCGTGGGGTGACGGCGCTGTCAGTGACATCCCAGTTTCTGCTGCCGGGCCGAGGCTGTGGGACGAATGTCTCATACTCATGCTCAAACCGCTCAAAACGCGCTCCAGCCAACAGCTTCAACCGCTCGGTCAATGCCACCTGATCCTGGACAAACACGCCAAACGTCTTGAGGTTTTCCTGGTCATCCGTGGGCTTGCGCGTCAACGCCGGGCGTGGCTGGCCATGCACCGGATCGAAGATATCAATCGGGTAAGCACCGACGGCGCCGGAGGATCGCTGGATGATGGACTGGTAGTCGTAGTCTTCATACTCGATGCCGGTCAACAGTGTGTGCTCGAACCCACCCGTGGAAAAACGCCCGGTGAGGTTGAGCTGGGTGTCGCGATCGGTCCATTCCAACTTGCGGTAATTGAAGTTACGACTCAGCGTGCGCCCATCGGCGCCGATGCTGTTGCCTTCCACCGCGTTGCCCTGCAGGGTGCCGTCCAGCCATTGGGTGCCGCCGGCCAAGGTCCAGTCGTCGTTGAGCATGTGCTCGAAACGCACCTGCAGCATGTTGTTGTCGTTGTGCAATTTGCCGGCGTCTTTCTCGCCGAAGAACGTATCGCGCGAGGCGGTGCCGCGCTGGCCGGCGTAATGGGTCAGGCCACGGTCCAGCGGCGCATTGTTGCGCATGAAGTCGCCTTCGAAGGTCAGGCGCGTGGTGTCGTTAACCTGCCAGGTCACCACCGGCGCAATGCCGTAGCGTTCGGTCTCGACGTGGTCGCGGAACGTATCGCCGCCCTCGCCGATCACGTTCAGGCGATACGCCAGGCGCCCTTCTTCGTCCAGCGGGCCTGAGGCATCCAGAGTCCCGCGACGCATGCCTTGGTCGCTGACCTGGCTGCCCAGGATCACAGTGCGTTCGGCCAATGGCTGCTTGGACACCACGTTGAAGGTGCCGCCTGGATCGCCGCGACCGTACAACATCGTCGCCGGGCCGCGCAGCACTTCCAGGCGCTCGATGGTGTTGGCATCTGGCATGTTCGGGTAACCGCGGTTGATCGGGAAACCGTTGCGGTAGAACTCGCCCGTGGTAAAGCCGCGGACCGTGAACGTGGTCAGGCCCTGGCCACCGAAGTTGTTCGCCCTGCCGACCCCGCCGGCGTAATCGAGCGCGTCTTGCAGCCGGGTGGCGCTGAGGTCTTCCACCACGTCGCGCGAAACCACGGAAATCGACTGTGGGGTTTCATGAATCGCGGTGTCGGTACGTGTCGCGCTGGCCGAACGGGTCGCGTGGTATCCCTTGACGGGCCCCTGCGCGGACTCGATATCCGAAAGACCCACGATGTCCGTGGCTTGCAGTTCCACCGGTGCGGAGGTTGCGGCCATGGGCTCGTCTGCCCACGTGGATACGGAATAAGCCTGGAGCACACACAGTGAAACGAGAATCCGACGCATCGATGCACAATCCTAACGAAAATACGTCAGCCCCCCAGAGGCCGACAAGAATGTGTCGCGAAAGATACAGCAACTCATTCTTGTTTGACACAAATTCCCATTCACAACCTAGCAAAATACCCCTTCCTGGCACGTGCCAACTGCACAACGCGACTGCTGGCAAAGTCGTATACCATATCCCCAACCAAGCCAAACGACCGCCGCCGTGACCTTATCCAAGTTCAATCTGCCTGATCTGGGCAACACCCCTTCCACTTCGGAAATCATCACCCGTCATCTGCGCGAAGCCATCGTGGCCGGGCATTTTGCCGAGGACGAACCCATTCGCCAGGACGACATCGCCCGGCAGTTCAACGTCAGCAAAATTCCCGTGCGCGAAGCCCTCAAGCGCCTGGAAGCCGAGGGGCTGGTGATGTTCCAGCGCAATCGCGGGGCGATGGTCACGCGCATTTCCGAGGCGGAGCTGGCGCAGATGTTCGAGGTGCGGATGCTGCTGGAAGACAAAGTGCTGCGTCTGGCGATTCCCAACATGACCGAAGAGACCTTCGTCCGCGCCGAGAGCATCTGCCGTGAGTTCATCGGTGAAGACGACGTGGGTCGTTGGGCTGAACTGAACTGGCAATTGCATGCCTGTCTCTACGAGCCGGCGCAACGCCCCTTTCTGGTGGGTTTGATCCGCTCGGTGCACGACAAGCTGGAGCGCTACCTGCGCATGCAGATGAGCCTTTCGGCCGGCAAGGAACGCGCCGACCACGAGCACCGGGAAATTCTTGCGGCCTGCCGCGCCGGTGATGTGGAGCGGGCGGTGAAGTTACTGGACGAACACATCGCCGGCGTTTGCAAGACGCTGTTCGAGTTCCTGCCTTCGAGCCATTGATGCGCCGCTGCTGTGCCGATTTCGTCATGAGTGACAGATAAATCCATCAAGCCGTCCCCCCCCAGCGCGGGCCACGCTTGCCGTCACTCATCTGAACGGACGTGGCCCCCCATGAAACGCATTACCGTGATCGATTCCCATACCGGCGGCGAACCGACCCGTCTGGTCACCGACGGTTTTCCCGACCTGGGCCAAGGCAGCATGGCCGAGCGCCGCCAGCGTCTAGCGACACAGCATGACGCCTGGCGCACCGCCTGCGTGCTGGAACCACGGGGCAGCGATGTGCTGGTGGGGGCGCTGCTCTGTGAGCCGCAGGACCCGAGCGCCTGTGCCGGGGTGATCTTCTTCAACAACAGCGGCTACCTGGGCATGTGCGGCCACGGCACCATCGGCCTGGTGACGTCACTGGCACACCTGGGCAAGATCGGCCCTGGCGTGCACACCGTCGAAACCCCGGTGGGCACGGTGCAAGCGACCTTGCATGAGGACCGTTCGGTCAGCGTACGCAATGTGCCGGCCTACCGTTACCGCAAGGCCCTGAGCCTGGAGGTGCCCGGTATCGGCCCGGTGGTGGGCGATGTGGCCTGGGGCGGCAACTGGTTTTTCCTGATCGCTGACCATGGCCAGCGCGTGGCGGGCGACAACCTCGACGCGTTGACCGCCTATACCTACGCCGTGCAGCAGGCCTTGGAACAGCAAGGTCTGCGGGGTGAGGACGGGGGCCTGATCGATCACATCGAACTGTTCGCCGATGACCCGCACGCCGACAGCCGCAACTTCGTGCTCTGCCCCGGCAAGGCGTATGACCGCTCCCCATGCGGCACCGGCACCAGCGCCAAACTGGCGTGCCTGGCCGCTGACGGAAAACTGCAACCCGGGCAGATCTGGCGCCAGGCCAGTGTCATTGGCAGTGAATTCGAAGGCTCCTATGAGTTCGACGGCGAGCGCATCGTGCCGACCATTCGCGGTCGCGCCTACATCAGCGCCGAAACCACGCTGGTCATTGAGCCGGATGATCCGTTCGCCTGGGGCATCGTCCCGTGAACGCCGGCCACGTCGCCGATGTGATCATCATCGGTGCCGGCATCATCGGCGCCGCCTGCGCCCGGACGTTGGCCCGGCGAGGCTTGAAGGTCCTGGTACTCGATGCCGGTTGGCACGGCGCCACGGCCGCCGGCATGGGCCACTTGCTGGTGCTGGACGACAACCCGGCGGAACTGGCCCTCAGTCAATATTCCCTGCAGCGCTGGCGCCAGTTGGCCCCGGCCCTGCCCGAAGCCTGTGCGTGGCGCAACAACGGCACCCTGTGGCTGGCGGCCAATGCCGAGGAAATGGCCGTTGCCCATAGCAAGTACCTGAACCTGCTGGCCCATGGTGAAGACTGCGAGCTGATCGGGCGTGCGGCCCTGCAGCAGCGTGAGCCGCAACTGCGCGAAGGCCTGGAGGGCGGCCTGCTGATCAAGGGCGACGGGATCCTGTACGCCCCGGCTGCCGCGCGCTGGATGCTGGAGGAGGCCAATATTGCTCAGCAACGCGCCCAGGTCGTTGAAGTGGATGGCCATCGAGTGCGTCTTGAGGACGGTCGCTGGTTGAACGCAGAAGCGGTGATTCTCGCCAATGGCATCCAGGCCACCGAGCTGTGCCCGGAGTTGCCGATCGAAGCCAAGAAGGGCCATTTGTTGATCACCGATCGTTACCCCGCCACCATCTGCCACACCCTGGTGGAGCTGGGGTATGTCACCAGCGCTCACAACGCCAGCGGTCCATCGGTGGCGTGCAATATCCAGCCGCGTCCGACCGGGCAGCTGTTCATCGGTGCCTCGCGACAGTTCGGCACCGTCGACCCGCAGGTGGAAGGCTGGATGCTGGCAAAGATGCTCAAGCGTGCTGTCGACTACATGCCAGGCCTGGCACACCTCAACGGCGTCCGCGCCTGGACCGGTTTTCGCGCCGCCAGCCCCGACGGCCTGCCGCTGGTGGGGCAACATCCGCAACGCCCGGGCCTGTGGCTGGCGGTGGGTCACGAAGGCCTGGGCGTGACGACGGCACCCGCGACGGCCGATCTGTTGGCCGCGCAACTGTTCAACGAAACCTCGCCGCTGGCGGCGCAACCGTACCTGCCAGAGCGTTTTCTGGGAGAACCGGCCCATGCCTGATCTGTTTCTCGATGGTCGCCCGCTCACTGTCGTCAGCGGCACCAGCGTCGCCGCCGCCCTTGCCCTGGGAGCCGACGGTTGCAGCCGCACTTCGGTCAGCGGCCAGCGCCGCGCGCCTCTGTGCGGCATGGGCATTTGCCAGGAATGCCGGGTGATGATCGATGGCCATCGACGCCTGGCCTGCCAGACGCTGTGTCGCGATGGCATGCAGGTGCAAACACGACCATGAACGAAACCACCTACCTGTTGATCATCGGCGCCGGCCCCGCCGGCATGGCTGCCGCCCTGGCCGCGGCAAGCAGCGGCATGCGCATTGTGCTGCTGGACGATAATCCATTGCCGGGCGGGCAGATCTGGCGCGACGGCCCCCAGGCTCACCTCCCCGCCGAGGCCCGACGTCTGCGCAACTCATTACAGGCCTGCGCCAATGTGCGCTGCCACGCCGGCACCCGCGTCATCGCCTGCGCCGCCGATAAAACCCTGCTGGTGGAAGATGCCGAGCGCGGCTGGCAGATCACCTACCAGCGCTTGATCCTGTGCACCGGCGCGCGCGAACTGCTGCTGCCCTTCCCCGGCTGGACGCTGCCGGGGGTGACCGCCGTCGGTGGTTTACAAGCATTGATCAAGAGTGGCCTGCCAGTGCGCGGTGAACGGCTGGTGATCGCCGGCAGCGGCCCATTGCTGCTGGCCAGCGCCGCCACCGCCAAGCATCAAGGGGCGCAGGTACTGCGAGTCGCCGAGCAGGCCAGTCGTGGCGCCGTCGCTGGTTTCGCCGCGCAGTTGCCGCGCTGGCCGGGCAAGTTTTTGCAGTCGTTCAGCCTTTTCGATCCCCACTACCGCACCGGCACGCATGTGCTGGAGGCCCTGGGTCGCGAACGGCTTGAGGGCGTGCGCTTGCTGCAACAGGGCAAGACACTTGAACTGGCCTGTGACCGTCTTGCCTGTGGGTTCGGGCTCATTCCCAATACTCAGCTCGGCCAGGCCCTGGGCTGTGGTCTTGAAGGCCAGGCGCTGGCCGTTGACGCCTGGCAAACGACCACCCGCCACGACCATTACGCCGCCGGTGAATGCACCGGGTTCGGTGGCAGCGAACTGGCGCTGGTGGAAGGCGCCATCGCCGGCCACAGCGCCGTCGGCAATAGTGTCGCCGCGCAACGCTTGTGGCCTCGCCGGGCACGCTGGCAAGGTTTCGCCCAGGCGTTGAACAAAGCCTTCGCCCTTAACGCGCGACTCAAGACCCTCGCTCGGGACGACACGCTGGTGTGCCGCTGCGAAGACGTGCCGTATGGCGAGCTGGTCGACCACCAGGACTGGCGCGCAGCGAAACTGGCGAGCCGGTGCGGCATGGGGGCCTGCCAGGGGCGGGTCTGCGCTGCCGCGCTGGAACATCTGTTCGGCTGGCCCTCACCCACGCCGCGCCCGCCCTTCAGCCCGGCGCGGATCGAGACTTTGCTGCACCTGCAAGAAACCCCGACAACCTGAGGCCACACCAGATCCTTCCGTGGGAGCGAGCTTGCTCGCGAATGCGTCGGCACATCCAGCATCGATGCAAGCTGACCCACCGCTTTCGCGAGCAAGCTCGCTCCCACAGTGGACCGCGTCAGGCCTGGACTTCCTGCCTCGATGACTTTGCCCCTATGATCCCTGCGTCCCCTCAGAAACCTGACGCCATGTACCCCACGCTCACTTCCTTCGCCCCCTGCGATTTACCGACCCTGCTCAACAGCCTGCAACCCATCGCGCCGTTGCTCGACACCCTGTCGGACGTGGTGTTTTTCATCAAGGACAGGCAAGCCCGCTATGCCTTCGTCAACCAGACCCTGGCCCGGCGCTGTGGCTTCAAACAAAGCGCTGACCTGCTGGGCCTCACTGCCGAGCAGGTTTTTCCCGAGCGTTTCGGCCCGCTGTACACCGAGCAGGACCGACGGGTGCTGGCCAGCGGCCGGGAACTGGCCGACCAGCTCGAACTGCACCTGTACTACGGCAACCAGCCGGTGTGGTGCCTGACCCATAAACTCGCCCTGCATGCGCCCAACGGCCAGATCGTCGGCCTGGCCGGGATTTCCCGGGACTTGCAACTGCCCCAGTCGAGTCACCCTGCGTTCCACAAACTGGCGGCGGTGGATGCCCATATCAAACAGCACTTCGCCCACCCCATCAGCCTTGCCGACCTGACCGCTATCGCCGGGTTGTCGGTGGCGCAGTTGGAGCGCCACTGCAAGCGCATCTTCCAGCTCACGCCCCGGCAGATGATTCACAAGGCGCGGCTGGAAGAAGCCTCGCGGTTGTTACTGGACCACGACCTGCCCATCACCGAAATCGCCCTGCGCTGCGGCTACACCGATCACAGCGCGTTCAGCCGGCAGTTCCGCGCCTTGACCAGCCTTTCACCCAGTCAGTATCGCGAAAATCAGCGCTGACCTGTGTTCCCTGGTGGGGCATGGGGACTGCGATTGCTCCTATCTGTAACACCGCACGCAAGCGTTGTTCGGCGTCTGACGCAGCTCCACGTCTTTTAATGCATGCACATCAAAGCCTTACCAATGACCACTGACTCAACCTCAAACCGGCACGCTGCTTGCTTTATTTAATATCGTATACGAAATCCTCAATACGATATTTCATCCGCATTTATTCGACAGCGAGGCATTTATGAAAAACCCTGCATTGGCTGTAGCCCTGAGCGTTGCCCTCACGCCCCTTTTCATCGCCCCCGCTCACGCCGACAAACTCGACGACATCATCGGCTCCGGCAAACTGCGCTGCGCCGTGACCCTGGACTTCCCGCCCATGGGTTTTCGTGACGCTGGCAATAAACCCGCTGGTTTTGACGTGGACTATTGCCACGACCTGGCGAAAGTCCTCGGCGTGGAACCCGAAGTGGTGGAAACACCGTTCCCGGACCGGATCCCGGCGCTGGTTTCCGGCCGTGCGGACGTGATCGTCGCCTCCACCTCCGACACCCTGGAGCGGGCCAAGACCGTGGGCCTGACCGTGCCCTACTTCGCGTTTCAGATGGTGGTGCTGACCCGCGACGATACCGGCATCAACAGCTACGACGACCTCAAGGGCAAACCTCTGGGTAACACCAGCGGCACCTACGAAGCCATCGCCCTGGAAAAAGACCAGAAGAGTTGGGGCAGCGGCAGTTTCCGCGCCTACCAGTCGCAGAACGACACGCTGCTGGCCGTCGCCCAGGGCCACATTGCCTGACCTTGTCAGGTCAGCGCCCCAACGATGGCTGGCATGGGCTGGACTTTCCAACCCCCGCGCTCAGCGGTTCAACCATCAGCCTCAGCGAACCGGACCAAGCGCTGCTGGACGGCAGACACGGCAAGGCGGCCCAGGTCGCAATGCAGATTGTATTGCGCATGGCCCAGATCCAGGGCGCTACACAACTGCTGGATGTGACCCAGGCCCACATCGATGGCTGCATCTATACCGGCCCGGCCAGCCTGCGTTTTGCCGAACAACTGGTGCAGTGGGGCGCGAAGGTGCGCGTGCCCACCACGCTCAATTCGATCTCCGTGGACCAGCGGCGCTGGCGAGAACTGGGCGTCGACCCCGCCCTGGGTGAGCCGGCCAGCGCCTTGGGGGATGCCTACATGGCAATGGGTGCGCAGTTGAGTTTCACCTGTGCCCCCTACCTGCTCGACAGCGCGCCCAAGGCTGGTGAGCAGATCGTCTGGGCCGAATCCAACGCCGTGGTCTACGCCAACAGCGTGCTCGGTGCCCGCACGCAGAAGTATCCGGACTTCCTGGACATCTGCATCGCCCTCTGCGGCCGCGCGCCATTGACCGGCTGCCATCTTGACGCGCAGCGCAAAGCCGCGCTGATCATCGATGTGCCGCCGTTGGGGCCCGTAGACGACAGTTTCTATCCGCTGCTGGGTTATCACATCGGCAGCCTGACGGGCCGACGCATTCCACTGATCCGCGGCCTGGAGCACGCCGCCCCCACGCGGGACGACTTGAAAGCCTTCGGCGCCGCGTTCGCCACCACCAGCGCCGCGCCGCTGTTCCACATCGCCGGGGTGACGCCCGAGGCCCTCGACCCGGTCGATGTCCTGGAACCGGGAGTCAGTTTGCCGCAGGACACTGTCAGCGCTGCCGGCCTGCTCGCCAGTTGGCGCGAACTCAACAGCGCCCGGCACCGCCAGGTGGACGTGGTCTCCCTGGGCAATCCGCATTTTTCCTTCAGCGAATTCGCCGCCCTGTCGGCCTTGTGCGCCGGCCGCCACAAGCATCCGGAGGTGGTGCTGGCGATCACCTGTGGCCGAGCGGTAATGGAACAGGCTCGCGAAGCGGGCCATCTGCAGGCTATCGAAGCCTTCGGCGCGCTCCTGGTCACCGACACCTGCTGGTGCATGTTGGGCGAGCCGGTCATTCCGCCTGAGGCCACCACCCTGATGACCAACTCCGGCAAGTACGCCCATTACGCACCGGGTCTGGTCGGTCGCGGCGTGCACTTTGCCAGCCTTGCGCAGTGCGTTGAAGCCGCGTGCAGCGCAACGGCCAGCGGTCAACCGCCGACGTGGCTGCAACCGACTGTCCATACGGGGGGCCTGACCGATGTTTGACTACAGTTTCCAGTGGCGCCCGGCCTTACGTGCACTGCCCGACATGCTCGCCGGGGCCTGGGTCACCTTCGAGACCGCGGCGCTGTCGATGATCTTCGGCGTGCTGATCGCCCTGGTGCTGACGGTGATGCGCCAGGCCCGCCATCCGCTGCTGCGCGGCGTGGGCAATGGCTGGGTGTCGATCGCCCGCAACACGCCCTCGCTGTTCCAGATCTACATCCTCTACTTCGGCCTCGGCTCTCTCGGGCTGCACGTCAGTTCCTGGCTGGCGTTGCTGGCCGGGATCACCTTCAACAACGCCGGTTACCTGGCGGAAAACTTTCGCGGCGGCCTCAAGGCCGTGCCGAGTACCCAGATGCGCGCCGCCCGCTCCCTGGGCATGAGCGCCTGGCAGGCCTACCGGATGATCATCGTGCCGCAACTGCTGCGCATCGTGTTCTACCCGCTGACCAACCAGATGGTCTGGGCGGTGCTGATGACTTCCCTGGGTGTGGTCGTGGGCCTGAACAACGACCTGACCGGCGTCACCCAGGAATACAACGTCAAGACCTTCCGCACCTTCGAATACTTCGCCCTCGCGGCGGTGCTGTATTACCTGATCGCCAAGCTGATCGTCGGGCTGGCCCGGCTGTTGTCCTGGCGATTGTTTCGTTACTGAGGGCGCGTCATGTTTACCACCAGCCTCACCCTTAACGATCTGCTGTTCTTGCTCGACGGGGCCTGGGTCACGCTGCAACTGACCGCGTGGTCGATCCTGCTGGGCTCCTTGGCCGGCTTGCTGTTCGGCCTGCTGCGGGCATTGCTGCCGCGGGCCAGCCTGCCACTGGCCTGGGTACTGGACGTGTTTCGCAGCGTTCCGCTGCTGATCCAGTTCGTGCTGTTCAACGCCCTCAAGAGCATCGTCGGCCTGAACCTGAGCGCCTTCGCGGTCGGTTGCATCGTGCTCGGCGTCTACGCCGCCGCCTACTTCACCGAGATCGTGCGCGGTGGCGTGCTGGCGGTGCCGTTGAGTACCCGGCGGGCCAGTCGCTCCCTGGGCCTGAGTTACCTGCAGGATCTGCGCTACATCGTCCTGCCGATTGCCACGCGGGTCGCATTCCCTGGCTGGCTGAACCTGGTGTTGGGCGTGATGAAAGACACCGCGCTGGTGATGTGGATCGGCATCGTCGAACTGCTGCGCGCCTCGCAAACCATCGTCACCCGCATCCAGGAACCGTTGCTGATCGCGGGCCTCATTTACTACGTCATGAGCCTGGTGGTCGCCCACCTTGGCGCACGTCTGGAAAGAAGGTGGCAGGAAAATGATTGAGATCGAGAACGTACACAAATCCTTTGGCGAGCTGGAAGTGGTCAAGGGCGTGAGCCTGACGGTGGACAAAGGGGAAGTGGTGTCGATCATCGGCGGCTCCGGCTCCGGCAAATCGACCCTGCTGATGTGCATCAACGGCCTTGAGCCGATCCACAAAGGCAGCATCCGCGTGGACGGCATCGAGGTTCACGACCGCGCCACCGACCTCAACCGCTTGCGGCAAAAGATCGGCATCGTGTTCCAGCAATGGAACGCTTTCCCCCATCTGACCGTGCTGGAAAACGTGATGCTGGCGCCTCGCAAAGTGCTGGGAAAAAGCAAGCAGGAGGCCGAAGCGCTGGCGCTGCGACAGCTGGAACATGTGGGCCTGGGAGACAAACTCAAGGCCTTCCCCGGCAAGCTTTCCGGTGGTCAACAACAGCGCATGGCGATCGCCCGGGCCCTGGCGATGTCGCCGGACTACATGCTCTTCGACGAAGCCACCTCGGCCCTGGACCCGCAATTGGTGGGCGAAGTGCTGGACACCATGCGCATGCTCGCCGAAGACGGCATGACCATGGTGCTGGTGACCCACGAGATCCGCTTCGCCCGGGACGTGTCCGACCGCGTGGCGTTTTTCTGCGACGGGCGGGTCCATGAGATCGGGCCGCCGGATCAGGTGATTGGCAACCCTGTGCAGCCGGAGACGGCGGCGTTTCTCAAGTCGGTGAAATAGCGATGGCCCCATCGCGAGCAAGCTCGCTCCCAACTGTTTCGTGTACACCACAGAACCCTTTGTGGGAGCGAGCTTGCTCGCGATGAGGCCCTACAAGACAACACAAGGATTTGACTCATGCGCTCATCGAAAATCATCCATATCGTCAGCTGCCACGCCGAAGGCGAAGTCGGCGATGTGATCGTCGGCGGCGTCGCACCACCGCCCGGTGCCACCGTATGGGAACAGTCACGCTGGATCGCCCAGGACCAGACCCTGCGCAACTTCGTCCTCAACGAACCCCGTGGCGGCGTGTTCCGTCACGTCAACTTGCTGGTGCCGGCCAAGGACCCGCGGGCGCAGATGGCCTGGATCATCATGGAACCGGCCGACACACCGCCGATGTCCGGTTCCAACTCGTTGTGCGTCGCCACTGTGTTGCTCGATAGCGGCATCCTGCCCATGACCGAGCCCCAGACGCGCTTGGTCCTCGAAGCGCCCGGCGGGCTGATCGAAGCGGTGGCCGACTGCCGCGACGGCAAAGTCCAACGGGTGGAAATCAAGAACGTGCCCTCCTTCGCCGACCGCCTCGATGCCTGGATCGAAGTCGAGGGGCTGGGGTCGCTGCAGGTGGACACTGCCTACGGCGGCGACAGTTTCGTCATCGTCGACGCCCAGCGCCTGGGTTTTGCTATCCGTCCTGATGAAGCGGCCGAATTGGTGGCCGTGGGGTTGAAAATCACCCGAGCCGCCAACGAGCAACTGGGCTTTGTCCATCCGTTGAACCCGGACTGGTCGCATATCTCGTTTTGCCAGATCGCCGCGCCCATCGTCCTGGAGAACGGCATCGCCAGCGGTGCCAACGCCGTGGTGATCCAGCCCGGCAAGATCGATCGCTCCCCCACCGGCACCGGTTGCTCGGCGCGCATGGCGGTGTTGCACGCCAAGGGGTTGATGCAAGTGGGAGAGCGTTTCATCGGCCGCTCGATCATCGGCTCCGAGTTCCACTGCCGTATCGATTCACTGACCGAAGTGGCCGGGCGCCCGGCGATTTATCCGTGCATCGCCGGGCGCGCGTGGATCACCGGCACGCATCAGTTGCTGCTCGACCCGGCAGATCCCTGGCCACAGGGGATTTGTAGTGAATTAAATTTTTGCGCATACGAAACACCATAACCGGAGACAACCATGAGCAAACGCATCAACTGGAGCGGCGTATTCCCCGCCGTCACCACGCAGTTCAACGATGACTTTTCCATCAACCTGGAAAAAACCCATCAAGTGATTTCCAACGTCATCCGCGATGGCGTGTCAGGCCTGGTGGTCTGCGGCTCGGTGGGGGAAAACACCTCCCTGAGCGCCGAGGAGAAAATCGCCGTGACCGAAGTGGCGGTGGATGCTGCCCGGGGCCGGGTGCCGGTGATCTGCGGCGTGGCCGAGTTCACCAGCGTGCAGGCGGCCAAGGTCGCCAACGCGGTGCGCCGGGTTGGCGTCGACGGCGTGATGCTGATGCCGGCGCTGGTCTATGGCTCCAAGCCGTTCGAGACCGCCGAGCATTTCCGCTACGTGGCCCGGCATGCGGACGTGCCGTTGATGGTCTACAACAACCCGCCGATCTACAAGAATGACGTGACCCCGGACATCCTGATTTCCCTGGCCGATTGCGACAACGTGGTGTGCTTCAAGGATTCGTCCGGCGACACCCGGCGCTTCATCGACGTGCGCAATGAAGTCGGCGACCGCTTTGTGTTGTTTGCAGGCCTGGACGACGTGGTGCTGGAAAGCCTGGCCGTGGGTGCCGAAGGCTGGGTCTCGGGGATGTCCAACGTGTTCCCCCAAGAAGGCGAAACCATTTTCCGCCTGGCCCGCGCCGGACGTTTTGCCGAAGCAATGCCGATCTATGAATGGCTGATGCCGATCCTGCACCTGGACGCCCGCGCCGACCTGGTGCAGTGCATCAAACTGTGCGAAGCCATCGCCGGTCGCGGCAGCGCCCTCACCCGCCCACCGCGCCTGGCGCTGCCGGAGGAGGATCGCGTGTACGTCGAGCAGATCATGGCCAAGGCCCTGGCCAATCGGCCGGTGTTGCCGGATGTGGGGCTTTGACCGCAGGACATGGCGCTGACCGGCGGTGATAGCGCCGCCGCCATCGCGAGCAGGCTCGCTCCCACATTCACCACAAATCCCTGTGGGAGCGAGCCTGCTCGCGATAGCGGTCTGTCTGAATCGACTATGCTGGATGTGCCGCCCTCATCGTGAGCCAGCTCGCACACAAGGTGCCCCATGAACTATTTCCTGGCCCAGGCCCTGAACAATCAGTGGGCCAATCACCGACTACTCACTGCCTGCGCGCCGTTGAGCGAGACCCAATACCAGGCACCGCGCACGGGGTTCTTCCCGTCCATCCAGGCCACGCTTTGCCACATCCTGGAAGTGGACCGCTATTACCTCACCGCCCTGGAAGGCGACCGTGACGGCCAGATAAAGGATTTTTCCGAGACCCTGGCCTTTGCCCAATTGCTGCACAACCAGACTCAAACCGACCAGCGACTGGTGGCATTCTGCGAAGCCCTGCGGGAAACCGACCTCGCCCGCTCCGTCGATCTGGTGCGTGTCGACGGGGTGGTGCGCGAACGAATCGACCGACTGCTGTTGCACCTGTTCGAACATCAGATCCATCATCGCGGACAGGTCCACACCATGCTCAGTGCCACCCACGTCAAGCCGCCGCAACTCGATGAGTTCTTCCTCGACTGCGACCGCAGGTTTCGCGAAGAAGACGAGCAGTCACTGCAGCTCGGCGAAGACCGCGTCTGGCGCAACTACCTGCCGGGCTGAACCGATGATCCAACAGGAGACCTGCCATGAAACACATACTCGGTTGCATCGGCTTATCGTTGATGCTGGTGGCAACGACAGCCCTGGCCCATCACGGCTGGAGCGAGTACGACACTGACAACACCCTGCAACTCAACGGAACGATAGAAGAATCCGGCTATTCGCATCCCCATGGCTTCGTGCGCCTGAAAACGGCGGACAAAACCTGGACCGTGGTCCTCGCCCCGCCGTCACGCATGGAGAACCGAGGCCTGAGCAAGGACATGCTCAAGCCTGGCAACCAGGTGGGCGTGGTCGGCTATGCAAACCGCAACAAACCCGATGAGTTGCGCGCAGAACGCATCACCGTCGACAACAAGACCGTCGAGTTGCGCTGATGCAGGCCATCGAGGCAGGCAACGACCCGCAGGGCTGGCTGGACCAACTGGAAGGTTCGTCCCTGGCGCTGGCCATGCGCGGCGAACTGTGGCTCTACCCGTTGGTGGAGGTGGTGCACATCATCGGGTTTTCGCTGTTGGTGGGCGCGGTGGTGATGTTCGATTTGCGGGTGCTTGGGGTGTCCAAGGACATTGCCGTGACGGCGCTGGCCCGCCATCTACTGCCCTGGGCCCTTGCGGCCCTGCTGTTGATCGTACCCGCCGGTTTGATGATGTTCAGCGCCCATCCCCATGACTTCGCCGGCAATGGCGTGTTTATCCTCAAGCTGTGCCTGATTGCGGCAGCGGGCCTCAACGCCCTGGTGTTTCACCTCGGGATTTATCGCACGGTCAGCCAATGGAACACCGCCAGCGCGGCACCAGGACTGGCAAAAGCGCAGGCGGTGCTGTCCGTGGCGATATGGTTCACGGTGGTGTTGTGTGGGCGCTTGCTGGCCTATACCTGAGATAAAAAGTGCGATGGCCTTGCCGGCCATCGCCAATCGCCCACCTCAGGCGCGCTCAGATCCGTGCGGGTGACACGATGATTTTCACGTTGTGCTCCTTGTTGTTGACCAGTTCCTCGAACCCCTGGCCAACGATCTGCTCCAGCTGGATACGCCCGGTCACCAGCGGCGAGATGTCCAGGCGCCCATCGGCGATGAAGGCAATCACGTCGGCGAATTCACCGTTGTAGGCCAGCGCGCCAAGTACCTGCTTCTCGGTGGAGACCAGTTCAAAGAAGTTGAACTCGCTCGGTTCCTCGAAAATCCCCACCAGCACACATTTGCCCGCCTTGCGGATCAGGTCGATGGCAAGTTTGGCGGTGTGTTTGTTGCCGATGCACTCGAAACTGACATCGGCACCCAGGCCAGCGGTCAGGCGGCGGACTTCGGCCAGGGCGTCGCACTCGTTCGGATCGATCACTTGACTGGCCCCGACTTCCAGGGCCTTGGCCTTGCGCGCACCGGACATTTCCAGGGCGATCACCTGCGCCGCGCCGGCGGCCTTGGCGCACATGATGGTGCACAGGCCGATGGTGCCGGCGCCGACCACCACCACGTTCTGGCCCAGCAGGCTGCCGGCCTTTTTCACCGCATGCATACCCACCGCCAACGGCTCGATCAGCGCGCCGGCTTCGGCGGGAAAATCAGCCGGCAGTTTGTAAAGCAGATTGGCCGGCACATTGACCAGCTCCGCGAACGCACCGTTGTTCATCAGCCCGGTGAACGCCAGGTTTTCGCAGATGTTGTAGAGCCCGTGGGTGCAGTAATAGCAGGTGCCACAGTGCTGACAGGCATCGGCCGCCACCGGCTCGCCGACGCTGAAGCCCTCGACACCAGCCCCCAATTCGACGATTTCACCGCAGAACTCATGGCCGAGGATGCACTGGCCCTTGATGCCGGTCAGCGGATGCGGCGCGTCCACCGGAATGAACACCGGCCCGGCCACATATTCATGCAGGTCAGAACCACAGATGCCGCACCACTGCACGCGGATCTGCACCCAGCCGGCGGGCGGCGCTACGGGCAGCGGCACGTCTTCGACGCGGATGTCGTTGCGGCCATGCCAGACAGCGGCGCGCATGCTGCGGGTAGGCTTGATTGAAACGTTCATAGCGTTGCCTCCAGAATTTTGTAGGGGCGACGAATCACCGCGCCGCCCGCTTGATCAGTGCTGCTCAATGAACCCGAGGATCAACCGGTTGACCTGCTCGGCCGCTTCCATTTGCACCATGTGCCCCTGGCCGGGCAGCACCTCGACCTGGGCACTCAGCCCATCGCTGTGGACCGCCGGGATGATCGCGTCGTCGCTGCCCCAGATCACCAGCGTCGGGACGTGGCCGGCCTGCACCACTTCGCGTAAATCCACCTGCTGGCGGCCGTCGGCGAACAGCGTCGCTGACAGTTGCAACAGCGCAGCGTCCACACCCTCCAGGCGCTTGTACTTGAGCATGTCATCGAGCATCTGCCGGTTGACCAGCTCGGCATTGGAGAACAGTTGCACCAGTTGCGGCTTGAGGGCGTTGCGGTTGGCCGCTTCGACAAAACCTTTGAGGTAGCTGCCATTGATCTGCGCGCCCAGCCCGGCACTGCCGATCAAGGTCAGCGACCGCACTCGCTGGGGCATCAGGCGCGCGGCGTTCAGCGACACCGCCCCACCCATGGAATGCCCCACCAGATGCACAGCGTTGATGTCCAGGTGATCGAGCAAGGCCAGCACCACGCCGCTCAGTTCGTCCAGGTCACCGCGTTGCAGTGTCTTGGCGGATTCGCCATGGCCCGGCAGGTCCAGGGCGATGACCCGACGCCCGGCCGCCAGTGCTTCGTGGTTGAACAGCCAATTGTTCAGGTCGCCGCCGAAACCATGCACCAGCAGCAGCGGCGTGCCGCCTTCGCCACGCTCGAAAAAGCGGATCACCCGGCCATCCAGTTCGACTTTCTGCGGTTTCGGGCCGCTGTCTTCGTCGGCAGCGTCGCCGGGCACAAAGGACGACTGGAACTGCTCGATGACCGCATCGATCTCGGCATCGCTCGCTTCACCGTCGACGACAATCCCGAGCAAGGCGCCGACCGCCAGGGTTTCGTCCTGTCGGGCAACCTGCCGCCGCAAGATCCCGGAGAACGGCGCTTCGACGCTGCTGGAAATCTTGTCGGTTTCCACGTCCATCACTTCATCACCCTTGGTGATGGCCTGGCCCTCCTCCTTGAGCCAGGCATCGACCCGGCCTTCGGTCATCGACAGGCCCCACTTGGGCATGGTCAGGGTATGAATCTGGCTCATCAGCGCTTGCTCCACTCGATCACGTTGAGCACGGCTTGTTCGATCTTCGCCGCGTCAGGGATGTACAGGTCTTCCAGGGCATCGGAGAACGGCACCGGGGTATGGGGCGCGGTGACCATTTCAATCGGCGCCTTGAGCGCGCCAAAGGCTTTTTGCGCCACCAGCGCGGAAATGTCGGTGGCCATTGAGCAGCGTGGGTTGGCCTCATCGATGACCACCAGGCGCCCGGTTTTCTCGACGCTTTCCAGGATGCTGTCCTCGTCCATCGGGCTGGTGGTGCGCAGGTCGATGACCTCGCAGTCGATGCCGCGCCCGGCCAAGCTGCGGGCCGCGTCCATCGCGGTATTGACCATGCGCCCGTACGACACCAGGGTCACGTCTTTGCCGTCGCGCAGGAAATTGGCCTCGCCGAAGGGAATGGTGTAGAGCTCTTCCGGCACCTCGCCCTGCATGCTGTAGAGCAATTTGTGCTCGCAGAAGATCACCGGGTCGTTGTCGCGGATCGCCTGGATCAGCAGGCCCTTGGCGTCGTAAGGCGATGACGGACACACCACTTTCAGCCCCGGAATGTGCGTCCACAAGGAGGTGAGCATTTGGGAATGCTGGGCGGCGGCACGCAAGCCGGCGCCGACCATGGTGCGGATCACCAGCGGCGTGGAGGCCTTGCCGCCGAACATGTAGCGAAACTTCGCCGCCTGGTTGAGGATCTGGTCCAGGCAGCACCCGGCGAAGTCGACGAACATCAGTTCGCACACCGGGCGCACGCCACAGGTCGCCGCCCCGACCGCCGCGCCGACGTAACCGATTTCCGACAGCGGCGTATCCAGCACACGCCCGGGAAACTGGTCGTAAAGCCCCTTGGTGACACCGAGCACACCGCCCCAGGCGTCGTTTTCACCGGGCGCGCCGGCACCACCGGCGACGTCTTCGCCCATGATAAAGACGCTGGAGTCGCGGCGCATCTCCTGGGCCAAGGCTTCGTTGATTGCCTGCTGATAGCTGATTTTTCTCGCCATGATGGGATTCTCTGTTCTTGTTTTATGAAGAGCGTTCAGGGATAGGAGACGTAGACGTCGGTCAGCAGGTCCGCCGCGGTGGGCTTGGGATCGGACTTGGCTTTGTACACGGCGTTTTCGATCAGCAACTCGATCTCCTTGTCGATCTGGTCCAACTGCTCGACGGTGAGCAATCCGGCCCGCGTGGTGCGCTCGCGAAACTGCATCAGGCAATCCTGGTTCTCGCGAAAATGCTTGACCTCGTCGGGTGCCCGATAAGTCTGGGCATCGCCCTCGAAGTGGCCGTAGTAACGGGTCAGCTTGACCTCGATCAGCGAAGGCCCCTCTCCGGCACGGGCGCGTTCGACGGCGGCCCCGGCGGCTTCGTGCACGGCAAAGAAGTCAAAGCCATCCACCGTCACCCCGGGCATGCCGAAACCGGCGGCGCGGTCGGCGATGTGATCGCAGGCCACCGACCAATTGGACGCGGTGGCTTCGGCGTAGCCATTGTTTTCAGCGATGAACAGGCACGGCAGGTTCCACACCGAGGCCATGTTCATGGCTTCGAATACCGCGCCTTCGTTGGAGCCACCATCACCGAAAAACACCACGGCGACGCTGTCGGTGCCCTTGAGCCGGGCGGCCAGCGCGGCGCCCACCACCAGGGGCGCGCCCGCCCCGACAATGCCATTGGCGCCGAGCATGCCTTTCTCGAAATCGGCAATGTGCATGGAGCCGCCCTTGCCTTGGCAGACGCCGGTCTTCTTGCCGTAGATCTCGGCCATCATCCCGTACACGTCCACGCCCTTGGCGATGCAATGACCGTGGCCTCGGTGGTTGGAGGCGATGCAATCGTCATCGCCCAAATGGGCCATGACGCCGGCGGCCGACGCCTCTTCGCCGGCATACAGGTGGACGAAACCGGGAATCTCGCCAGTGGCGAACTCCACGTGCAGGCGCTCTTCGAAAGCGCGGATGGTGCGCATCACCTGATAGGCGTGCAGCAGTTGATCGTGGGTGAGCGGTGTCGACATTTTTATTCTCCTGGGGTGTCTTCTTGAAGATTCAGAGGGTGTTGCGGGTGTTCGCGGCCGATGGCCAGCAAACGCTGTTGCGCGGCGTAGGCCAGCACCGCATTGACATCGATGCTCAGCGGGCCGCCGGCATCGAGAGTGACCGTGGGCCGGTCCTGCGCGTTGAATTCGATTTCCCGTTCGCCGTCCAGGGCCAGGGTGCCTCTGGAGAGCGACAGACTGTGGGCGACGCCGGGCTCCAAAGGGCCGGCGGCGAGCACGCCACAGCCTTGCAACAGACCAGGGGCCAGCGGCACCAGCAACGCTTCGGGCGATTGCGGGTCCAGGCGCATCCAGGCACCACCCGCTGCCTGGCGTGACACCGGGAACCACAAGCCGCACAGCGCCGACAGGCCGATGGATTGCGGCTCGGCGAAGGTCACGAACACCTCGGCCAGGTCCTGCGCCCGACTGATGGCCCGGGCGCCGACAAAGCGCAGCGGCGACACGGCGACGTCCACCAGGGCGACTTCGCGCAAACCGCGTCCGGCATCGCAGACCAACAGGCGTTTGTTGCGACGCAGGCCGATCTGCGCAGGTATCCGGCCGCTGGCGTACAACCCACCAGCCAATCCGGCACTGGTGGCTTCGCGCAGTTCGGGGAAGGCGTTATTGGTGCCCGTGGAGAGGGTCAGCAGCGGGATATCACCGACTTCGGCGGCCACGGCCTTGTGGGTGCCGTCGCCGCCCAGCACGGCGATCAGGCTCACCTCGCGTTCTGCCATCAGGCGGGCGGCCTGACGCGTATCTTCGACGGTCTGGCGCAGCGTCAGGTCGAGAAATTCCAGGGCCGGCCAATGGCTGCTGCGCGCCTGGCGGCTGTGGCTGTTCTTCAGCACGGCGGCGGCAATGCCGGTCATGTCGGTCGGCATCAGGACCTGCTCGATACCGGTGGCACCAAAGGCGGCCAGCAGCCGCTGGATCACCGAAACCTTGTCGGTGCTGGAAAACAGCCCAGCGTTGGCGGTCAGGCGTCGCACGTCGCGCCCCGACGCCGGGTTGGCAATGATGCCCACGGTCAGTGGACGGCGACTCATGGCGCCACCGGCAGTTGAGTAGATGGACGACCTGGGCAGCAAAACCCTCGGTGCAGAGACATGGGACACCTCGTTTTTTATTATTGGCAGTCCGAACGGGTCGGTTGCAGACGCTAGAGCAAGGGCGGTGCCAGATACCGATAGAACCGGCGAAAGGCCCGGAACAGAGCCCTCGCAGCGCCTCCTCCGAGGGAATCCACCCACGCGCTGTGAGACGCGACATGTCAGCCTGCACGAGGTTCTGGCGAGACCGTGAGACGTGGCGTCTCACACTTGCCGGTGCGGCTCGCCGAGCTTGTCTGCGCACAACGAACGGCGCTTAATGAGCGCACAACGATAAGAAGCTGAAACGGAGGCCCGTATGCTTTCCGCTCACTCCCGGGCGCATGTGGATTGCGTCAGCCGCGTACTGAAAAACGCGGCGCAACTGCCACAGCTGCCCGTCCCGGACCTGATCCTCGACTCCTGGCGTCGCTCCATGGAGCAACATCATCTGGACCCCGGTTCGCTGCAGGGCCCGCGCATCCTGTCCCAGGACGTGCTCAAGCAATGCCGCGAGCGCTCGGAACTGTTCCTTAATATCGCCAGCGAAGAAGTCGCCCGGCTGCATGGTCGGGTGCGGGATGCCGACTACTGCGTGCTGCTCACCGATGCCCAGGGCCAGACCATCGATTACCGGGTGGAAACCACCATTCGCAATGACTGCCGCAAGGCCGGGCTGTACTTGGGCACCTGCTGGTCGGAGGGGGAAGAAGGCACCTGCGGCGTGGCGGCGGTGCTCACGGCCAAAGCCCCGGTGACGGTGCACAAGCGCGATCATTTCCGGGCGGCGTTCATCGGCCTGACCTGCTCCGCCGCGCCGGTTTTCGACCCGCAAGGGCAGTTGCTCGGGGTTCTGGATGTCTCGGCGGTGCGTTCACCGGATGATCGACGCTCACAGCACCTGATCCGGCAGATGGTGGTCCAGAGCGCTCGGGAAATCGAACAGGCGTTTTTCATGAGCAGCGCCCAGGGCTACTGGGTGCTGCGGGCCCATCGCAACGCCGGCTACGTCGACAGCCAGCCGGACTTGCTGTTCGCCTGGGACGACGACGGTTGCCTGCAAGCCCTGAACCCCGCAGCCCGCCAGTACCTGCTGCAACACTACGGCCAACTGCCGCAGCACATCAGCCAGGTGTTCGACCAGCAACTGCTGCACCGTGCCCGCGACGAGCGTCTGTATCCGCTGTCCAGCCCCGGCATCGAGTCGCCTTTGCATGGTCGCCTGAGTGCGCCGCGACAGCGGGCCAATCCGCGCCCCCGGGTTGCCATGGCCCCGGTGGAGCTGGATCCTCGATTGGCCGACAGCCTGCGTCTGGCGGTACGGGTCAAGGATCGCAACTTGCCGGTGCTGATCCAGGGCGAAACCGGCTCCGGCAAGGAGGTATTTGCCCGCCAACTGCATCAGGCCAGCCAGCGTCGTGACCGGCCGTTCGTGGCATTGAACTGCGCGGCGATTCCCGAAAGCCTGATCGAAAGCGAGTTGTTCGGCTACGTTGCCGGGGCCTTCACCGGGGCCTCGGCCAAAGGTATGCAGGGCCTGCTGCAACAAGCCGATGGCGGCACACTGTTTCTGGATGAAATCGGTGACATGCCGCTGGCTTTGCAAACGCGCCTGCTAAGAGTATTGGCCGAAGGTGAAGTGGCGCCACTGGGAGCGTCACGGCGCAGGGCCGTGGACATTCAGGTGATCTGCGCCACCCACCGCGACCTGGAAACATTGGTTGCCGCCGGCGGGTTTCGCGAGGATCTGTACTTTCGCCTCGGCGGCGCCCGCTTCCAACTGCCGCCGCTGCGTGAGCGCAGTGATCGGCTGGCGTTGATCAACCGCATCCTTGAGGAGGAATCGGCGCAGTGCGGGGGGATGGCGCAATTGAGCGGCGCAGCCCTGGAATGCCTGCTTGGTTATCACTGGCCGGGCAATATCCGTCAGTTGCGTCATGTGCTGCGCTACGCCTGCGCGGTGAGCGAGGCGAGTGTGATCCAGCTCAGTCACCTGCCCGAGTCATTGCACTGCACACAAGCGCCTGTGGACGCACCACAACCCAGCGCCAGCCCGGAGCGTCAGATGCTGCTCGATGCGCTGGTGCGGCATCGCTGGAAGCCCACCGCCGCTGCACGGGCGCTGGGCATTTCCCGAGCGACCCTGTACCGAAGGGTTCACCTGCATGGCATCGAAATGCCCGGCAGAAGCCCGGCGTGAACCAACGCTTATCTTCGCGCCAGCGCATGCCGCACGCACTGTTCATAGTAGGTCTGCTTGATAGCCGCGGGCTTGAGACGTGAAGCGCTGTTATAGGTCTGTTCGGTGATGCCCAGGGCGGTCATGCGCATCCACGGCCGGGGAAACTTGCGCACCTGCAACCTTTTGCGCGCGCCGTACAAGGTGATCCCGGAAAGCTTCGACGCCTGGGCGCCGGCGGCAATGTCCGAACCCCAGCGGCACACCGACTGCTGGTTTTTCGTCAGGGCCTTTGCCTGAGCCTCAAGCGAAACGACCAGGAGAAACGTCACCACGACCCACATAGAAATCCGCATAGGTTTGTCGCCCAACTTTCTGAAATAAAAGAAGTTTGACAACCTTGGAAAGAGCAAGGGGCCAGCACGGCTACGCAATTCCTAGTAGGGAGGGATTCATCTGTGGGAGCAAGGCTTGCCCGCGATGAACGATAACGCGGTTCAATTGTTCGACCGCGGTGCGGCTATCGCGGGCAAGCCTTGCTCCCACAGATCCCTTCGCCACAAGCAAGCTCCCTCGCCACGGGTTACTGACTGGCCTTGGCTTCCTCCAACAATTGCTCAATCACCCGTTCCTGCTCGGCATACCGCCCTTCGCCAAAGTGGCTGTAGCGCACCTGCCCCTTGGCATCGATGAAGTAGTGGGCTGGCCAGTACTGATTGTTGAAGGCGCGCCAGATTGCATATTGGTTATCGATGGCCACCGGGTAGTTGATCCCCAGCTTGCGAACCTGCTCGCGCACGTTGTCGATGATTTTCTCGTAGCCGTACTCAGGTGTGTGCACGCCGATCACCACCAACCCCTCCTTCTCGTACTTGTGCGCCCAATCGTTCACATAGGGCAGCGTGCGCTGGCAGTTGATGCAGTCATAAGTCCAGAAATCCACCAGCACCACTTTGCCCCGCAGTGACTCGCTGCTCAAGGGTGGCGAGTTCAACCATTGCACGGCGCCCTCCAGGGACGGCATCTCGCCCTGAGGCTGAAGCGATTCCAGGGGGGCCGCGCTCGCCTTTTCGACCAGGTAATCGATGGCCTTGGGCACATTCTTCAGTACCCCCTGCTCCAGGGTCGCAGCCCCTTGGGAGGAGGTACTGGCCAACAGGCGATCATCGGCACCCGTGCCAATCGCCACGGCTGCCAGCAATACCACGACACCGGAGCCCCGGCGCAGCCAGGTGGTGATCGGCAATGACAGCTTGAGTCGGTCGGCCAATCCGCGCCCGGCCAGGATCAGCACACCCAGCGACAAGGCACTGCCCAGCCCGTAAGCGAGCAGCAGCAGACTGGTTTCAGCGCTCGCGCCTTGCAGCATGGCCCCGGTCAGAATCACCCCGAGTATCGGCCCGGCACACGGCGCCCAGAGCAGCCCGGCGGCGACCCCGATCAGCACCGAGCCCACAGGCCCGGCCATTCGTCCGGCGCCGTTATCGATACGGTTGCCCAGGCTCACCAGCGGCCGCGCCAGCCATATACCGACCCGGCTGAACATCAGCGACAAGGCGAACAGCACCATCACCCACAGAGCGATTTGCCGGCCAACGCTGCTGGCTCGCACCACCCACTCGCTGCTGACCACCGCCAGACTCGAAACCAGGGCAAACGTCAGCACCATGCCGGCCAGCGTCAGCAGTACCGAGCCCCGCGAGCGATTGGCCCGGGCAAACAGAAACGGCACCACCGGAAGAATGCAGGGACTGAGGATCGTCAGGATCCCGCCCAGAAAAGCGATCAAAAGCATGGCAACACCTCAACGGTAGGTAGATAGACTGAACACACCAAATCGGGCGGCGCCTCTGTGGGAGCAAAGCTTGCTCGCGATAAACGATGACGCGGTATTGCCAGGAATCGAGGCGCCTGCATCGCGAGCAAGCTTTGCTCCCACAGATTTACTGCCACAGGTTGGCTGCCACGGCGAGTCAGTTCTGGTTGCTGCAGTTGTCAGCCAGCTTGCGATAGTCCAGCGCCTGCTTGTGGCCCGCTGAGTCGAGGTAGGTCATGCGGGCATTCACCACGCCGCAGGCCGGGGTCGGATCTTCGCTGAGGGACAGGACCTTCTGGATATCCAGGTGGGTGCCATAGGCGTAGGTCTGAGCCTGGACGTGACTCTCGGCCCGGGCCGACAAGGTGCAGATGTTCAGCGCGGCGAAAAGGCAGGCGGCGTAGACGGCTTTGGTGTTCATGGCGGTATCCTCGATGCATTCAATGGGTGTGTTTTTCGGCCGGGGCGTGTTGTGCCGCCTCGATGGATGCCATTGAATGCCCGTGAGGTATCGCGTCTGTATCGGGCAACGCGGCTTTTTGAATCCCTGTGTATCCGCCGCGCGCCAGATACACTGCAATACAAACCGCCGCGAGCCGGGCTGGCCGGCGCCTGTAGACTGATCACAACGAAACGCCAAGGGGCAGAACACCATGGATCACGTCGATCATGTTTTGATCGTGGATGACGATCGCGAAATCAGAGAACTGGTGGGCAACTACCTGAAAAAGAACGGCCTGCGTACCACCGTGGTTGCCGATGGCCGGCAGATGCGTGCCTTTCTGGAAACGACCCCGGTGGACCTGATCGTGCTGGACATCATGATGCCGGGCGATGATGGCCTGGTGCTGTGCCGGGAACTGCGCGCCGGTAAACACAAGGCCACACCGGTACTGATGCTCACCGCCCGCAACGATGAAACCGACCGCATCATCGGCCTGGAAATGGGCGCCGACGATTACCTGGTCAAACCCTTCGCCGCCCGGGAGTTGCTGGCGCGGATCAACGCGGTGCTACGGCGTACCCGCATGCTGCCGCCCAACCTGGTGGTCACCGAAAGCGGTCGCCTGCTGGCGTTCGGCCGCTGGCGCCTGGACACCACTGCACGGCACCTGCTGGACACTGACGGCACCATGGTCGCCTTGAGCGGCGCCGAATATCGCCTGTTGCGGGTGTTCCTCGACCACCCGCAGCGGGTGCTCAATCGCGATCAGTTGCTGAACCTGACCCAGGGCCGGGACGCCGATCTGTTCGATCGCTCCATCGATCTGCTGGTCAGCCGCCTGCGTCAACGGTTGCTGGATGATGCCCGGGAGCCGGCCTACATCAAGACCGTGCGCAGCGAAGGCTATGTGTTCTCGTTGCCGGTGGAGATCCTTGAGGCGTCGGTATGACCCTGCCGCTGCGCTGGCCGCGCACCCTCGCCTCGCGCCTGTCGCTGATCTTCCTGATCGGCCTGATCCTGGCCCAGGGCCTGTCGTTCGGCGCCCAGTATTACGAACGCTACCAGAGTGCCAAGACCACCATGCTCGGCAACCTGGAAACCGACGTCTCGACCTCGGTCGCCATTCTCGACCGCCTGCCGGCTGCCGAGCGCCAGGCCTGGCTGCCGAAACTCGCCCGACGCAACTATGGCTACCTGCTCGATGAAGGTCAGCCAGGCCAGCGAATGCTTCCTGACAACGCCCCGGTGTCGGTGACTTCAATCCAGGAGGCGATCGGTCAGGCCTACGCCCTGACGTTCACCGACATTCCCGGACCGAAGCAGCATTACCAGGCGCACCTGCGCCTGGCCGACGGCAGCCCGCTGACCATCGACGTGCGCCCGGCGATGATGCCCCTCTCCCCCTGGCTCCCGGTGGTGTTGCTGGGGCAACTGGCGCTGTTGATCGGCTGCACCTGGCTGGCCGTGCGCATCGCCGTCGGCCCGCTGACCCGACTGGCCCAGGCGGTGGAAACCCTGGACCCGAATGCCCACAGCGTCCGCCTCGACGAAAAAGGCCCGACCGAAGTGGTGCATGCCGCCAAGGCGTTCAATGCCATGCAGGACCGTATCGCCGCCTACCTCAAGGAGCGCATGCAGTTGCTGGCGGCGATTTCCCATGACTTGCAAACCCCCATCACGCGCATGAAGCTGCGCGCCGAGTTCATGGACGACGGCATCGAAAAGGACAAGCTGTGGAGCGACCTGAGCGAAATGGAGCACTTGGTGCGCGAAGGTGTGGCCTATGCCCGCAGCATCCATGGCGCCACCGAAGCCAGCTGTCGCATCAACCTGGATGCGTTTCTCGACAGCCTGGTGTTCGACTATCAGGACATCGGCCAGGACGTACAGCTATCCGGGAAAAACGCCGCGGTCATCGACACCCGGCCCCATGCCCTGCGCCGGGTGCTGGTCAATCTGGTGGACAACGCCTTGAAGTTCGGCGGTGCGGCGCAGATCCAGGTGCAGCGCACTGACAACGGACAACTGGCGATTCAAGTGCTGGACCGTGGCCCCGGCATCAATGAGCAGGAGCTGGCCGAGGTGCTCAAACCGTTCTACCGGGTGGAAAGCTCGCGCAACCGGGAAACCGGTGGTACCGGGTTAGGGCTGGCCATCGCCCAGCAACTGGCGATCGCCATGGGCGGTTCGCTGACCTTGAGCAATCGTGACGGCGGCGGGTTGTGTGCCGAGTTGCGGCTCAGCCGGGAAATTTAACCCCGATCCACCTGTGGGAGCGAGCCTGCTCGCGATGGCGTCGGTATAGCCGACATCTGTGCAAGCTGCACCACTGCTATCGCGAGCAGGCTCGCTCCCACAAAGGTTCAGCCCCAGGCTTTAATGTACTCGGGCTTTGTATGCCAATGTGTCCGCCACAGGCACGGTTACACAGGCTTGCAAACGCCCGAATTCCAGACACACCCCACTTACACCCGTTTGAAAAACTCCCTCGTGTTCCCGGTCGCTATTCACGACCGGGCCCCACACCCAAGGAGCCTTCTCATGCCTGCTTCCACGTTTCGTTTCCAGGGCTGGTCGCTGTTCAGCCTGCTTGCCGCCCTGGTGCTGTTGATGACCGCACTGACCCTGGCGCTCAACCCGGACCTGACCGAGGGCGTGCGCAGCGCCATCCGCGCCACAGCCCGCTCATCCTTCGCCTTGTTTCTGCTGGCCTTTACCGCCTCGGCGTTCGCCGTGCTGGTGCCGTCGCCCCTGAGCCGGTCCCTGGTCCGCGAGCGACGTTTCATCGGTTTGGCCTTCGCGTTTTCCCATCTGGTGCACGCCGTGCTGATCTACAGCTATGGGCAGCTCAACCCCGAGTTCTGGCCGGGTCGCACCACCGTTGGCAATATCCCCGGCTCCGTCGGATACGTATTCATCCTGCTGCTGGCCCTGACCTCCTTCAAAAGCACCGCGCGCCTGATTGGCGGCAAAGCCTGGAAACGCCTGCACGTCAGCGGCATGTGGGTGTTGGTGGCGATCTTTGCCTACTCCAACTTCAAGCGCATTCCCATGAGTGCCTGGTACGTGCTGCCCTTCGGCCTGACCTGCGCCGCCATCGCGATTCGTCTGGTGGGCAAGCTCGCCCAAGCCAACGCGCGCCGAAGGAGTTCATCGCCGTTGGGCCGCGCAGCCGCCCCACTGGTTGCCACTGACAGCTCGAATTGAGCCCCTGGGAGATCGATCATGTCTGCAGATGTTTTGAAAGGCCTGCGCACAACACTCGATCAGACCGGAACGTGGCTCGGGCCATTGGGCCTGCGCCTGTTCCTGGCCTGGGAGTTTTTCGAATCCGGTTGGGAGAAATGGCAGGGCGACAACTGGTTTGCCCAAATCCAGGCCGCGTTCCCCTTTCCCTTCAACCACTTGCCGGCCAGTTGGAACTGGGAACTGTCGATGTGGGCCGAACTGCTCTGCGCCCTCGCCCTGCTGATGGGCCTGGGCACTCGCCTTTCGGCGCTGGTGTTGATGGTCGTCACGGTCGTCGCCACCGCCGCCGTGCATTGGCCGGCGGATTGGTCAACCTTGAGTGAACTGGCCCAGGGGTACGCCATCACCAACAAAGGCCACGGCAACTTCAAACTGCCGTTGATCTATCTGGTGGCGTTGTTGCCGCTGCTGTTGCAGGGGGCCGGGAAGTTGAGTGTCGATGCGCTGCTCACTCGGGGATACCGCCGATAACATTGCCTGATACATATCCCTGTGGGAGCGAGCTTGCTCGCGATGGCGGTGGACCAGTCACATCGAAGTTGGCTGGAATACCGCTATCGCGAGCAGGCTCGCTCCCACAAGGAGGTTCTGCGCTTAACCGCCGGATTGCGCTTGCACGCCGACCACCCCTTCCCTGTGCATCTGGCGCAACAACATCACCGCGTTATCCATGAATTCGTTTGAATCCACCCCCGCCTCCCGCGCCAGCGCAAACAACTGGTCGCGCCCAGCCAACCCGGGAAACTGCTCGATACGCTGCAACAGCCGCCAGGCCAACGGACTGAGTTCGGAAAAGCGCACCGCAAACCCAGGCGTTCGCCGCACCAGCAGCAGCGTCGGTTGCGGCGGTGGCGTCGTGGGCTGGTGGCCCGGCGCCAAGCGATGCACCGGCCAGAGGTACGCCAGCGGCCAGGCCAAAGGTGAAACACGCAAAGGCTGATCGAGCAATGCTGCCTCGTCACTGGCCGGCAGCGACTCGGCTTGCGCTTGCAGCAGCGCCATTTCGACCCACTCGTAGTGAGCCAGCTCGGCCACGAACGCCGGCTCCTCAGGCGACTGCCGGGCCGCGAGATAGCCCACGAACTCCCTGGCAATGTCTGCGAACCGGGGGGCGAGGCAACGATGCTCACGCAAGAAACGGCGTACGCAGGCCCGCCACGCCTCCTGCCCCAGCACGCTCACCAGTACCGGGAATGTGCCGCTGAGCAACGCACGCATGTTTTCGAAAATCAGGTCCCGATACACCTGCGCCCGAGCCACGTCCATGCCCGGCGGAATCGGGCAGTGATCAGGATCGCGCAGGTAGCGGGTCAACGCCTGTTGCTGTTGCTGCAGTGTCTGCATGATTTCAGCCATGGGCCACCGCCTGCCCCGGCTCGGCCTGATCCTGCAATCGGCGAATAGTCTGCAGTTCGGCGGCCAGCACGGCGTAGGGCGGGAAATTGAAGTCCCGCTCGAGCAAGGTCGGCTGGACGCCGAAACGCGCGTAGGCCTGAGCCAGCAAAGCCCAGACCAGCGGTTTGACCGGCGCGCCATGACTGTCGATTTTCAAGGTATCGGACTCGTCGTAGTGCCCGGCCACGTGCATGCCCACCACCCGCTCAGGCGCAAGGCCAGCCAGGAATGCCTGGGGATCGAAGCCATGATTGACCGAGTTGACGTAGACATTGTTGACGTCCAGCAGCAGGTCGCAATCGGCTTCGTGCAATACCGCGCGGGTGAATTCCAGCTCCGTCATGTCTTGCTGCGGGGCGGCGTAATAGGAAACGTTCTCCACGGCCAGGCGGCGCCCCAGTACGTCCTGGGCCTGCCGAATCCGTGCCGCTACGTGATGCACCGCTTCCTCGGTAAAGGGCAACGGCAGCAAGTCATACAAGTGCCCTTCATCGCCGCAGTAACTCAGATGCTCGCTGTACATCGGTACATTGAAGCGCTCCAGGAAGTCGCGCACCTGCGCCAGAAACGCCAGGTCCAGCGGCGCCGGTCCGCCCAAAGACAGCGACAGGCCATGACACGACAACGGATAGCGTTCGGCCAGCCCATGCAAAGCGGCGCCGTGAGCGCCGCCAATGCCGATCCAGTTCTCCGGGGCCACTTCGAGAAAGTCGAAATCCCCGGCGGGCGCCTTGCGCAGTTCATCGAGCAAGGCGCGGCGCAGACCCAGGCCTACTGAGGGTTTGGTAATTGAGGGGGTGACCTGTACGGCGGGGCCTTTCAGGCCTGAATGTTGAGGCATGGCACATCTCCTTGGGGTAAGAGATGGGAAGCCATGAAGGGCGATTGCCAATCAGTCTGTAAAAACCAAACCCTGTGGCCAGGGAGCGGCTCCCTGGCCACAGTTGTTCGCTCGACAGGGCATCACTGGCGCCTGCCCCGTCAGGCTTCCCACCGGTGAAAGTCAGGACTCGATAGCCGCCCCGCACTTGCCCTCGCCGCATTTGCCTTCGGCGCTCTTGGCCTGGCCCGCCAGGTATTTCTCGGCCTCAGGCAACGAGATGCCGCCATCATGGTTGGCGTCGATCTTGTCGTATTCAGCCGCGCGCTCCGGCGCCGCCGCAATGAACTCCTCGCGTGAAACCTTGCCGTCGTGGTTGGTATCGGTCTTGGCGAATTTATCTTCACCGCACTTGCCCTCAGCGGGTTTCTTCACCGTATCGGCCGCCGCCAGGGTGTAGCCCTGGGCCAGATCGTTCATGGTCAGGGCCGAGGCTGCGGTGGAAAGGCCAAGGCCGCCGACCAGGGCCAGACCGAGTGCAAGAGACGAACTGCTGGAGAAGTTGAGCATGGGGGTGTTCCTCGAAAGTTCAGATACGCCAGTCACCGGCACCGGAGATCGGTGTCGGCTGGCAGGCGTAGTTAACCGTCGATGTGTATCCGGGCTGTGTCGCCAGCCGAGGTGAAAACAAGCAAATGTATCCAGGCCGCCCTGCTACACACTGGGATACACGCCCATGCGCGCGTGGCCGGTCGATCCGAACGAGCGCGGCATCGTTGTGCAGATCGCCAAACAGCTGCCGGGGAATCGCCAGGACAAGGAATGAGCCAGGCCTCTGCGACGACCGTTTTGCCTGAAGGCCAATAGCCAAGCGCCTCTGCGCCGTGTCAACTGTCGGAACGGTTAAGTTAATTGAGCCGACAGCCGATACAGGGACGTGCGGGATATTTCGCGTTTAGCTGATGGCTTGTTTATGACTGAAGATGCTGGCAACGACTCCACTGTTTCGCCCCCAGGCCTGCCCAGCCAGAGCTTCACCCGTCGCACCTTCCCGGCCATCATGCTTTTGCTGTTCGTCATGTCAGCACTGGCTATCGCACTGTTGCTCAGCATTACCGGGGCCCAGGATAGGCGCGCCCGTGAACAGAGCCTGTTTTTCGCCCAGCGCGCCATCGACGGTATCCGCGCCGGCATCGGGCGGGACCTGAGTGACTATTCCAAGTGGAGCGACGCCTACCGGCATCTGCATGTCGAAATGGACAAAGACTGGGCCTATGACCAGGAAAACGTCGGCAGCAGCGTTTTCGGGCTCTACGGCTACCAGGCGGTGTTTGTCATTTCCCCGACCGGCAAAACCGTCTATTCGGTGATCAATGGCGATATGAGTGAGGTCGACGCCGACACGTGGCTGGCCGGTGACCTGCAAGGGCTGGCGAAGAAAGCCAGCGACCCGCAGAACCGCGATGAAGTCATCGTCGAGCTGCTGCATCACGACGGCGCACCTGCGTTCGTCGCCGCCTCGGCCATCACCGTCGGCACCGACGACAGCGTGCCCGAAATCCCGGGGCCGCCCAGTTTGCTGCTGTTCGTGAAAGTCCTTGATGCCGCCTCTTTGCAAAACCTGGCGCGAGACTTTGCCCTGCCGGATGCCCACATCACCCATGCGCCGGAGCAGATGGACACGGCCCGGATATCCCTTGACGGCCAGACCGGCGAGGCTTTGGCGTGGCGTCCGGAGACCCCTGGCAACGACCTGCGCAAGGCCCTGCTGCCCTTGCTGGTCCTGGCGCTGCTGGTGTTGGCCATCCTCGCGCTGGCGGTGCTGCGCCATGCCCTGGTCATGCTTCGCGCCCAGGAACGTCAATACGCCAGCCTGTTGGCCCACCGCAAGGCACTGGAACGTAGCGAAGAACGTTTTCGGGATATTGCCGAAGTGTCCTCCGACTGGTTATGGGAAGTGGATTCGACCGGGACGCTGACCTACCTGTCGGAACGTTTTGAACAAGTGACCGGCTTCAACCCCACACAATGGCTGGGCAAGCCCCTGCATCGGTTGCTCCATCCCCACGGTGGCTCGATTTCGATTGCCCAATGGCTGCTCGGCGGGGCCAACAGCGATTCGTCGGCCCCGTTGTTATGCGAGTACACCGCGCGCAATCAGCGTATCCGCACGTGCAAACTTTCGGTCCGCGCCATCGAAGCCGGCACCTTGGGCTTTCGGGGCACCGCCACCGACATTACCGAGGAGCTGCGGGCGCTGGCCCAGATCAAGCACCTCTCGCTGCACGACCCGCTGACCGGGCTGGCCAATCGAAACCGCTTGTTCGATTGCCTCAGCGAACACCTGGACCCGGCCGACGGGGCACCGCTGGCGGTGCTGAACCTGGACATGGACCGGTTCAAGCCGGTCAACGATTCCCTGGGGCATGCCGTGGGCGACAAGGTGCTGCGGGAAGTGGCCCATATCCTTCAGCAGAACGTGCGCAGTTCCGACCTGGTGGCCCGTCTGGGCGGTGATGAGTTTGTCATCGTCATGCCCGATCCCGGCAGTCCCCGCGACCTGGAACAACTCTGTGAGCGCCTGATCGATTGCATGCAGCGCCCCATGCACCTGGACGGCAACACCTTGTACCTGGGCGTGAGCATCGGTGTGGCCTGGTCGCAACCCGGTGACGAGCGCGCCACTGAATTGTTGCGTCACGCGGACATCGCTTTGTATGCGGCCAAGGCGGCGGGCCGCAATACCTGGCGGGTCTATGAGGAGGCCATGGGCAACATGGCCCGCGACCGTCGGCGCTATGAGCAGCAACTGCGCGACGCCATGCAACGCGAACAACTGGAGCTGCGTTACTTGCCTCGCTTCGATGTGTGCGCCGAACAACTGCACGGCTTCGAGGCCCAGACTTTCTGGCACCATCCCGAGAAAGGTGAACTGGGTGGAGCGGACTTCATCCCGATCGCCGAAGCGTCTGGCCAACTGGAAGAGCTGGGGACCTGGATGTTGATCAACGTCTGCGAAGAAGCAGTGACCTGGCCCACCGCTGTCAACGTTTCCGTCGCGGTTTCGCCCAAGTGGTTCAGCAGCAGCTTCTTGCTCAATCAGGTGCGAACGGCCCTTGAGACAAGTGGCCTGGTCCCCCAGCGCCTGACCCTGGAAGTGGCCGAAGGGGTTCTGCTGATCGACCACAAAGCGGTCGCCAGTACCCTTCATGCGCTCAAGGACCTGGGCGTGCGCATCAATATCGACAAGTTCGGCACCAGCATCGCCTCCCTTCGCGAAGTACTGAACCAACCGTTCGATGGCATACGCTTTGATCGCAACATCCTGTCGCAGCTGGGCCTGGAACATGATCGCGAAGGCGTGCTGGCGATGATCCGACTCAGCCGCAGCGTGGGTCTCATGGTCACCGCCGAAGGCATCGAAAACGCCCGGCAATTCAGCCAATTGCGCAGCGTGGCCTGCGACCACGTACAAGGCCCCTACTTCGGCTCGGCCCTGGCCCGCTCGGAAATGGCCTCGTTCTTTACAACACCCCGGTGGTTATAGGGCATCGTTCTGGATGACTTGAAACCACTCTTTGCGCTCATCCAGCGTGTGCCGAATCAATTCGACAAGCATCTGCACTTGCGGCATGTCCAGGGCGTGACTGCCCACGGCCATCCATAACTGACGCTGCATCGGGTGTTCGAATACCCTCGGCAACGCGATCAGGCCACGGTCCAAGCGACTCATGTACTGAGGCAACAGACCGATGCAGGCGCTGCAACGAATCATTTCCAGCATCAACGCGTAGGATTGCACCTGCACCACGCCCGCGCGGCGTTGCTCCATCAGAGCGTTCCACGGCGCGAAGCTGTCCACCTGACCGTCTGGCTGCCATTGCACAAGCATGTAGTCGCTCAGGTCGTCCAGACACTCGGGGCGGGTAGCCGGGCGTGAGTAGCGCTTGGCGATGTGTGGCACATAGTCCAGCCGTGCCAGTCGTTCGGGTGATTGCGTGGGAAAACTCGGCCCCGGTCCCAACGCGTGCGAATCACTCAACCACAGCACCAGGTCGGCACTGATGGCTTGCAGCGCCAGCTCACTGTCCAGGGTGATGATCTGCAACCGCACACTGGCGTTGCGCCGCAGCAAAGAGATCAGGTCACGGCCCAGGATGTCGTGCAGAATCGACTCGGCCACGGCCAGGCGGACCCGTGGTTGATCATTGTGCGGCACTGAGCTTTCGTGGACCTGTGCAATCAATCGCGCCTGTAGCTGCCGGCCCTCGCGACTGAGGGTCAAGGCGCTGCCCTGGAAACTGAACAACGAGCGTTGCAGCGTCGCCTCCAGCTGCGCCAACTGCTTGCGCAGCCAGGTCGCTTTGACGTTCAGGCTGCGAGCCGCCTGCATGAAACAGCCGCAACGGGCACTGACCAGAAAACACTGCGCCACCTGAGGCGAAATGCCGGATGCCTGGACCAGCCAGGGCTCAGCGATGCGCGACGGTGAGCGATACTCGGTGACAGCCTGGCGTCCTGCGGGCTCGATGAATGACATAGGTGACTCCCTGTCGGTTGTACGGGATAAGCGTTGATGCACATTCCAGCCAAGCATAATTCCCGTGGCGAGGGAGCTTGCTCCCGCTGGGCTGCGCAGCAGCCCCAATGAGGTTGCCGCGGTCCTCCAGCGGGAATCTGGATATAGCTTTTTGGGGCCGCTTCGCAGCCCAGCGGGAGCAAGCTCCCTCGCCACAAAAGCTCGGTGCGGGCTTGGTTAACGCGCCTCCTCCAGCACCTTGCTCAACTGCGCGCCATCAATGCTCAGGGTCGCGGTGTCAAGCATGCCGTCCAGGTAAGCCTTGGCAATCTGTTCCTGGCGCTGGGCACGCAAGGCCTGGGTCAGGCGCTCGCGTACTTCCTCCAGGGTTGCTTCCCGGGGCGGCTGTTGTTCAGTGAGTTTGATCACATGGAAGCCCGCCGCGCTCTGCACCGGGTCCGATACGGCGCCGAGCTTCAAACGCGCCACCGCCTCACGCACTGGCGGCACCAATTGCTGCAACGGTTGCAGGCCACTGTCGCCACCGCGCTCGGCACTGGTGCGATCCTGGGAAAACCGGGTCGCCAGGGCGGCGAACTCTGCCGGCGACGCCTGGGCTTTCTGGCTCAACTCGACGGCTCTGCGGCGCGTCGCCTCCATTGTTTGCGGCTCGGTCGCGGCCAGGAATATCTGGCTGACCCGGTACAGCGCCGGCACTGCCCAGTTGGCTTTCCCTGCCTCGTAAGCCTGCTGCAATTCCTCCTCACTGGGATACTCGGCCGGCACCTGACTAACCGACTGCAAGTAATCACGAAACACGATCTGCTCGGCCGCCGCCCGGGTCTGGCGTTCCACCTCCGGGCGCTGACGCCAGCCCTGGGCATCGGCCTGTTCCAGCACGGCTTTTTCCGCCAGCCGCGTACGGATCCAACCCTCCAGGACCGCTCGGTTACCGAGCATCTGCTGACGAACTTCCGGCGCCAGCGCTGACAGCAACACTTTGAGCTCTTGCGGGCTGACTTGCTGGTTGCCCAAGCGGGCCAGACTCGGCGAATCGGCCGAGGCAACGCTGACGGTCTGCACCGCCGCTACCGGATCGCTGCCCGGCCTCAGGCCAAGCACAACAGCCACGGCGACCAGGCCCAACGCGGCGGCGCTGATAACAAAGGTCGGTTTTTTCACGATGCGGTGGCCTCCTCCAACGGCGGCTCGGCGGGTTCAACCTGGGGCTGCATCCGTGCCGCGTTCTGGCTGTACTCGCGCAGATAAACGATGAATTCCTGCAACAGGCGATCCCACAACTCCAGGTTGCTGCGCAAGTGATCTGCGCTGACACCTGCGGCGACCACGACATCCATTTCCATCACCAGGAACTCGCCCTGCACCGACAACCTTGCAAAACGCCGCGAAGCGTTCCATAGCTCGGCCAGACCGGCCGGCAACTCACCCTGTACCCGCAAGGCGCAACTGAAGGTGAAGTCCAGATACTGATCAGGCGCGGCCGACAGGTTGCCGAAGCGCACCGCATAACCGATGCCCTGGCTGGCGCTAAGCAGTTGCACGATGCCGTTCTGTTCCGTTTCGTTGACCCGGTAGCCGGCGGCTTGCAACAGCTCGGTCAGGGACGTTGGGCTGACGTGTTCAATCAATGAAGTCATGGTCGACTCTTCCTTGCGCTATCAATGGGTGATCGAGGCCTGGGGCGCATCGAAACGGTTCTTGTAGAGGTCATCGCCAAAGCCCTGGGCCAGCTCTTCGAAACGCACCCGGGTCTTGGCGGCGAAGGGCTGGCGGATTTTCATGACGTCGGTGACGTCAATGGTTTCGTAGGCGTGGAGCAGCGTCTTGGCGACTTCGTACATCTGCTGATTCTTGACCGAACATTGCTGCACTTGTGTGTCACGCTCACTCAGTTGAGCTTCCAGCCGAGCACGTTCGGCTTCCTTGCCACGGGCCAGGACCAGCAATTCGTCATAGGCTTTCTTGAACTTGCCGATCTGGTCGTTGCTGGCCGCCACCTGGGCCTGGGCCTGGCTGCGCAGGCTCTGCTCGTGCCCGGCCAATTGCTCGTTCAGGGCCTGGGCCTTGCTCAACTGCGCGGTCAATTGCTTGATCTGCTCCTGGGCTTGCCGGGCCTGGTCTTGCGCCGCCTGCCGGGCGGCGCTGGCCTGGGCCTGTTCACTCTGCAAGGTTTGCAACTGCGCGGTGGTGCTGCGCAATTGCGCCCGCAGGCGTTCTTCCATTCCTTCGCCGTGGGCCGTGCCGCTTAACAGCAGGCCCAGCACCAGCAACGCTACCGGACAATGGTTCATGGCTCGCCTTTTCATGAGGCCTCCCTGCGCTTAGAAGCGCGTGTTGATTTCAAGCTGCAAGACATCGATGTCATACGGCGCGCCGTACACCGCTTCGGAACTCAGCCAGCGACCGGTGGCGAAGACGTTGCTCGCCAGACCGTAGTTGCCGCCCAGGAAGTAACCTTTGGCATTGGTGCCACCCAGGTGAAACGACGAATCGTTGAAACCGTCCGGCAAGGCATCCGGCTGGATGTACTTGTAGCCGGCGAACAGGTTCCAGTCGCCCTGGCGCTTGAGTTCCAGTGAGTTGCCCAAGGTGAACTGGAGCATCCAGGCGTTGGCGCCGCTTTCCACCTCACCGTTTTCGTCCAGGTTATTGGCGAACTGCCCTTCGGAGCGCTTGCGCATCTCGCCTTCGTCGTAGCCCAGGTTATGCACGTAGTTGGCCTGGCTGCGCAGTTTCAGGTCTTGCGGCAGATCGGTGTCCCACTGCAGATTCAGGTCCAGCAGGTTGAACTCCGAGGCCAGGCCGACATACTGCGGCTGTGGCGTGGTGGACGGGTTGAGAGGATTGGGCGTGATGTCCCGTAGCAGGAACACCGTGTTGCCCTTCTGCATGAACGCCACGCGCGAGCCATCGCTGTCGCAACCCGGGTCACCGGCCCACGGCTCGCACGGCGAGGAGCGCTGGCCTTCGATATCGTCGAAGCGGTAATAGGCCAGCGCGCCCTTGACGCGGTTGCTGTCGTTGATCGCCCAATTGGCCCCCAGCTGCGCCCCGTACAACCACTTGTTGTCGCTCTCCTCTTTGTCGGAACCGTTGCTGGTGCTGGTGTCGTTGGTGTACTCCACCGGGAACGCACCGACGGTGCCGAACAGGCCCCAGTCCTGATTGAGCTTGCGGTTGAAAATCGCCGCCACCCCATCAAAGTTCAGGTCACCGGAATACAACAGGTCGGTGGAGTAAAACGGATTGGCGATTCGCCCGCCGGTCAGGGTCAAGTCGTCCGAGGGTTTCCAGGTCAGGTAACCCTGGTCGAGCCAGATGTCCTTCTTACCGAAGCCGCCGCCCAGGGTCTGGGTGGTGGACACCGGGTTGTTGTCCGAGCCGGTGCCGATGCGAATGCCGGCGGTCCATTGCGGAGCGATCACCGCCTTCATGCCCAGGCGTGCGCGCAGGCGGAACAGGTTTTCCCGGTCTTCGCGAGTGTTGAGCAACGGCGGCAGACTGGAGCTGCTGTTGGGGTTGACGTCGTACGGTCCTCGGTCATTGAGCCGGGCGAAGTCGACGATTTCGTTGCTGTTGGTACCCGAGTAGTAGCGTGACTCATCGCGCAGACGAATGTCGCCATCAAAACTGATCCGCGAGACCCAATCCGGAAAGGTGTTGGGCTGGGCCCAGTTTTCCTGCTTGGCGGTGGCCATGACTTCAGCCTTGACCTGATCGCGAATCTGCTCGCGCACGATGTTTGGCACGTATTGCACCCGCACATCCCCCGGTGCGCCGGCCGGTGTTGCGACGACCGCCGTGGCCGCCTGGCGGGCCTGCACGGCTTCCCGTTCGGCCTGGGCGATCAAGCCATCGGCCTGGTCCTGCTTCAACACGCCCTGCTGTACCAGCAGGCGGATCAGATTGATCGTGGCGTTTTCCGACGGCGCCGGGGCGGCGGCCGCGTGCCCGGCCAGGCTCAATACAACCAGGCCGATTGCCCAAGACAATCGATTCACATTGGAAATCATCTGCACACAACTCCTGTTGGCAAACTTTCAAATATTCGGTTAACCCGGACGCCGTCCCTGCAAGGACAGGCGCACGGGCAAAGTCAGGGAGGCCGGTGGCCGTTCACTCAGAGGGGGAGCGGTGCGCAAGGCGGTGATGACTTGTTCATCCACTTGCCCGTTGCCGCTGGACTTGACCAGCTCGACCCGGGTGATCTCGCCCACGGCGCTCAGCCAGACGTCGGCCTGCAGTGAGAAGGCCAGGCTGCGCAGTTCGGGGTTTTCCCGAAGCAGGCGCTGGAAGGTGAACGCCAGGAACTGGCTGTAGGTGCCGTTACCCAGCCGTCCACCTCCAGCCCCGGCCATGCCACCGCCCTTGCCCGCACCGATGTTGAACGCGTCGTTGCCGGCCTGGGCATCACCGTCCATTTGCATGGGGTTCTCCAGGTCATCCACCGGTGACGGCGGCGCTTCTTCTTCGGGCTTGATCTCTTCGGGCTCCGGGGTCGGTTCTGGCTCGAGCACTTTCTCCTCGACCTGGGGCTCCGGCTCCTTGGGTTTTTCCGGCGGCGGCGGGGGCGGCGGTGGCAGCGGAATAATGGTTGGCACCTTCGGCGCTTCACGGCGCACGCCACTCATGTCATTGGCCCATTGCCACAGCAGCCAGGCCGCCACGCCACCCAGCACCAAGGCGGCGGCCCACTTGAGCAGGCGCAGCGGCGCGTTCTTCACCGGGGGCGGGTTGATGGGAAGTTTGGCGGTCATGGTCAGCCCTGGCTCGGTTTGCCGGTCACGAGACCGACCTGTGACAATTCCAGGCGCCGCAACAGATCCAGCACTTCGATGACTTTCTGGTACTGCACCGTGGCGTCGCCGCGCACGATCACCGGAAAGTCCGGGCTCTGGGCCTTTTCGATACGCAGACGCTCCTCCAGCTCGCCCAGGGTCACCGGATAGGCATCAAGGAACACCTGCCCGCCGTCATTCACCGAAATGGCCTTGGTCTTGGCTTCGGACAGCGACACCGAGGCGCTGGCCTTGGGCAGGTTGATCTGAATACCCGACACCTGTGCCGTAGCGGTGAGGATGAACATCACCAACACCACCATGAGCACGTCCACCAACGGAGTGACGTTGATGCTGTCCACCGCGGCGTCATCGTCGTCATCGTGTGAAGCGTTTACGCTAGCCATGACTGCGCTCCTCAGGCCGGTACGGGCGATTGAACGTGATGGTCACGGCGATGCGCCGCTTCACCGGACTGACCTTCGCCGTGCATCTCCGCCAGGCGCGTGATGAACTCGTCGACGAACACCCGCATGTCGGCGCTGACTTCCTTGTTGCGGGTGATCAGCCGGTTGTAGCCAAACAGCGCAGGGATCGCGACGAACAAGCCCATGGCAGTGGCGAGCAAGGCCGCGGCCATGCCCGGGGCAATGGCGTTGATGTTCACGTCACCGGCCATGGCCGTGCCGAGGAACACCACCATGATCCCCAGCACCGTGCCGAGCAGGCCGATGTACGGCCCGCCGGCGATGGCGTTGGAGAGGGTCGAGAGTTTCGAGCTCAGTTGCTGGTTTTCCCGGGTGCGCACACCGTCCATGGAGCAGCGGATCGCTTCGATGGTGGCGGCCGACACCGACGAGGTATCGGCGCCCTGCTCGCGACGGGTGCGGATCTCCTTGACCGCCACCAGGTACAAGCGCCACAGGGACGAATGTTGCAGGCGCTGGGCGAGGTCTTGGTCGTCGGCGAACATTTCCAGGCGCGTGCCGATCGTGGCGAACTGCTCACGGAAGGCTTCGTTGGCGGCACTGAGGCGGCTGACCATGCGGTTCTTGCGGATCATGATGACCCACGACTGGAACATCATCAGCACCAGCACCGCGATGATCACCCAGGCGTCCAGCGGCACGGCGTTGAGCAGGAAACCCAGGCTGCCGAAACCGAAGCCGGACTGCTCTTCATCGACCCCGTAGGCCACCAGTTTTGATTCGGCGCCCTGGGCATTGGCATCAGCCAACAGCAGCGGCGCCGCACGGGCGACCTTGGACAGCCGCACCTCGTCCATGGCCCCGCTGAACGGCACGAAAGTCCCGGTGGGAAGATCAGTTGAAGGGTCGGAGGCAAGCCCCGTAGAAAGATCGGCCCCCAGGGCGATCGGCGAATTGAACGCCGGCATTGCCACCGCCAGGCTCGCGGTTTCACGACCGTTGACGTACAGCACGACCCGGTCGCCCGAGGCGGTCAACGCCAGGTGTTGCCATTGGCCGGGGTTCAACGGTTGAGTCGAGACAGCACGCTGACCGTCAATGTCCAGGAATGGCACACCCTGGTTCACCCCCACCACCAGGCTGGCGGCGGCCTCACGGCGGGCCAGGATCACCTGCTCACCGCTGGCCTGATCCTGGCGCAGCCAGGCGCTGAATGTGAACGCCGCGCCGGCGTTGTGCTGCAATGAAGGGCTGGCCGGCAACAGCAGCGGCTGACCGTTGAATTGCAAGGCACGACCGATCACGCCATCGATGCTGGTGCCAGCGGCACCCTGGGCATTGTTGCCATACGCCGTGGCGTCCCGGGGCGGTACACCGGCGGCGCCGTCGAAGTGGTAAAGGGCGGTGTAATCCGGGTCGAAGGTCAACTGACCGCTGCCGGTGGCCGGCGCCTTCTGGTTGCCGTAGTACATCCACAGATCCTGACGCTGGCCACCCTCCACGCTCGGTACATCGATCCAGATCAAGGCCATCCCCATCAACGGGTCGAAGCTTTCGATCTGGTGATTGAGCACGGTCTTGTCATCGGCACTGACAAAGCGCAGGTCCGAGCCATCATCCTTGACACCGTCGAAGGTGAAATTGCCGGTGTGCAGGCGTACCAGCAATGCGGTGCGGCCCAGGGCCTGGCTGATCGCCGCGCCTTGGGGCGTGGTGTCCACGGAAATCTGTTTGCGGTAGTGCCAGTCGTCCTGCCACCAAGCATTGGCCGTGGCTGGAAGCACCAGCCCCAGGCAGATAAACAGGGATAACAATAAGCGTTGCATGGACATGACTCCTAGGTTCAAAACGTCGCTTGCAGGTTGAAATGCAGGCGCGATTCCTGTTTCGAGGTGTTCGGCCCTTCGAGCAGCGGGTAGCCCCAATCGAGGCTGCCGGACAACCATTTGCTCAGGCTCGCGCGAGTGCCGAGGCCGACACTGGCCAGGCTGTAATCCGCGTCCTGATCGGGCAGTTCGTCGCGCAAGTACAACTGCGCTCCTTCGGCGAAGGCGTAGAAGCGCCACTCCTGGACATAACTGCCGAGGAACTTGGCAATGGAAGGTGTACGCAACTCCTGGGACAGCAGGTAGCCGTCATCCCCGGTACGCTCGGCGGCCAGATAACCGCGAACCGATGTCGCGCCACCGGCAGAGAATTGCTCGTTGGAAACCAGCGGCCCGGACGCCAGCTGGAACGCGGCTTTGGACGCGGTCTGCCAGTCGTTGGCGAAGGTGAAGGTGTAATTGCCGTCACCCTTGAGCACCGCAAAACTGGGGCTGGCGCGGTAGCGCTTGTAGTCGAAGTCTTCGTCGGAACTGCCATAGCCCAACAGGCTGCGGGTGCCCGCCACCAGGCTCAGGCCAAGGCCCAACTGGCTGTTTTCGCTGTAGCGAAAGCCGTTGTAGGCGAAGGTGAACGGCGCGTACTTGAGCGGCACTTTGTCGCTGGCGCCGCCCAGATTCAGCTCTTCCTCAAAGTCTTTGAAATCCACGCCAACGGAAAACGTATTGGCCCAAGCGGCGCTGGACGCCAAGGTGTAGATCGCCGAGACACCGTACGAATGGCCCCTGCCCAAGACGTTGCTGCCGCCGATGGTCGCCACGTTGCTGTCGGACTGGTAGCCGGAGAACTGCACACTCCAGTGCTCGTCCAGCGGTGCGGTATAGGAGCCCGACCAGACCTTGGCGTTTTCGGTGTCCTGGGGCGCGGTGAAGAAGGTCAGCGAGAGGCTGTGACCCAATTGCCAAAGGTTGTTGTAGCCCAGGCTGGCGACGCTGCGCAGCTTCTCGGTGTCGGCGCTGTAATCGTTATTGAGCCCCAGGCTGGCTTGCCACGGGTTCTGATCCTCGACCTGCAAGTCCACATCCATGGTGCCGGGCCGCTGGCCCTCGCGTACCAACGGCATGACCTGGCGCCCCGGGGTCTTGTTCAACTGCGCCAACTCGGTCTGGACCTGGGCGAAATCGGGCACCTCGCCTTCCTTGAGCGCGGGCACATCCTCGCGGATCTCCACGGGTGAATAATGCTTGGCACCCACCACGCGGACTCGGCCGACTTTGGTCTCGCTGACCTGCAGGTAGACGATGCCGTCTTCGACTTTCTGCTCCGGCAACTCGACGAACACCGATTGATAACCGCGCGCCTGATAGGCCTTCTGCAGCGCCTCCCGGGCACCTTCGATATCGCTCAAGGCCTTTTGTGGGCCGAGGAACGGGTACACCGCCTCCTCGATGGCCCGGGCATCGAGCACGGTGTTGCCACGCACGAAATACTCGTTCACGTCCACCAGGCGAGCCGGGGCCGATTCGACTTCCTGCTGCGCTTGCGCGGCGAACGCCGACGGCCCCCCGACCGTCAACACCAACCAGCCCCACAGCGCTGGCCGCGATTTGAAGAAATGCTCCACACCACCCCCTGAATTCAAAGTACCGCTCAATTGCTTGCAGTCGATGTCGTGGCGTGCCGCGCCAGCCAGGTGTGCAGCAGCGCGAAATTCAAGGAGAACTCCGGCATTTGCAGCAAGGCACCGCAGAACACTTCACCGATTATTTTCTGGATGAGCCTCACCGCCCGCGCATCGCCCAACAGCGTGGCGAGGTCTTTGCTCAAAACGTCGAAGCGCCAGACCTTCTGGTTCAGGTCCAGGCCGACGAACCAACGGAACAGCAGGTTGTAATTGAGTTGTTCGTAGAGTTGCTGCTCGCTGGGCACCGAATAGAGCAGTTGCAGTAAAAGGATGTGCATGACGGTCTGCGGTGCGATCAGCATCTCGGCGCTTGCGGTGAGGCCTTGCAGCACGTCGCGGTGGTCGTCCAGCAGGTCGTCGATTTGCGGACGCAGCAACACCAGTGAATGGCCTTGCGGGATGTAGCTGGACACTTCCTTGAGTGCGCCCTGCCAGTCATCCTGGGAAACGATCCAGACCCACGGTGCGCCGTAGCGATACACCGAGACCGGCTGCTTGCGCGCCGCCTCGACGATCTTCGACAACCGCTGGTCAAGCTCCTGCATGCCCACTTTCGAATAACGTTCCATAGTTCCCATCGCCTCACTCCCGGCTGCCTGCCCCGGTTCCAAACGACCTTGCAGGTCCCCTCGAACACGTCACACAGGCTTGACGGGAATGGCGATGTGCTACCGAACTTTTGTCATGAAAGCTTCATTTGGATGGACGTCGATGGGAACTTGAGCGCGGCTCCCTCGCCACAGGTACTGGGTGTCCAGCAACCCTGTGGGAGCGAGCCTGCTCGCGATGCCGGCGACTCGGTGCCAGCCGATCGCTACAAACTCAACCGCCCCCGCTCTTCCTCGGTCAAGCGCTGCCGGGTCTGTTCATCCAGGGGGCCGGCGCCCAGCACTTGCACCGGGCTGGCCGGGTCGTAGGCCCGTGGCGTGTCGCGGCTGGCACCGTCGCGGGACGGGGCCAGTTGCTCGGAGCCGAAGCTCACCACCTGCACGGTGAACACCGACGCCTGGTTTTGTCGCGCCGCGTTCTGCTGCTGGCGCGCCACGTCTTCCGCCGCTTGTGTCGCCGAGGACGCCGCCGAACTGGCCGAGGTGATGGCCCCGGTGTTAACCGTGGCCGCCAGTGGCACACCGGAGGATTTGCCCTGGGTCTGGATGTTGGCCGCGTTCACCACGGTCAATGCCGCGATGTTGACGTTGCCCGACACCCGGATCCCCGCCTCGCCCGCATCGATGGTGCCCAATGGCGCGATCAGGTCGATGTCGCCCGGCGCCACTTCGGCAATCGGGTTGAGCGTGGCGATACCGGCGCCGGTGCTCGGCACCGACGGCGACAGGGTCACGTTGCCCCAGGTGTCGTACAAGCGCTTGGGCGGTGTGTAGACCACGGTGGTCTTCGAACCGCGACCGGCGTTGATGTCGCCCTGGGCCGACCAGCCGAGAATCGAACCGCCAAAGGTGGTCATGATCCGGCTCTGCCCCAGCAGAATGCTGTTCTGCGCATACAACTGGATATCGCCCTCGCCCTGGGTAATGACCCCGGCGGTGGACGGCGGCGCGTTGCCCTCGATGCCGAACGTCTGCCCGCCGCCCGGCGTGAGCATCTGGATGCTGCCGCCAAAATCGGTGTGCACCCCCGCCCCGCCGAACATCGTGATATCGCCCTTGTAGGTGATCGCGTTACCCGCCACATCCTTGCTTGGGAACAACAAGTCGATAGCCTCCCGCCCGCGCAGGTAGCTGCCCTGGCGCACGCCGCCCACTTCGTTGTACTCACGACCACCGGCCTTGAGCTCGGCGAAGTACACGTCGCGGGCAAACACCCGCTGCTGCTCGGCCGGTAGCGCCGCGAAGTAGCTGCGGGCCTGCTCGGTGTCGCCGCTGAAGCCAAAGCGTTTCTCCAGCCAGTCCACCAGTTCCGCCTCGTAGGTCTTGGCAACTTTACCGTCCTGATTTGCCAAGGGCACACCGGCCAAAGCCTGGTTCGCCGGGTCCAGGTACGCCTTGACGAAGCGCTGGTAATCCGCGCCGTTGAGGCCCGCGCCGGCTTGCAGCACCAGGCTCGCGCCAGGGCGCGAATCCCCCGGCACCACAGCGCCGATACTGTTGATGCTGACCTTGTCGTCCATCAGCAGATTGCGCCCGGCGGTGATCTCCAGCAGGCCGGGACCGGCGACGTTGAAGTTGCTGTAAAGGATGTCGCGCCCGGCCGAGACGATGGAGATGTCGGTGGAGTTGTTGTGGATGAAGAGGTTGCCGGTGCTGGTGTAGTTCCCTAAGTAGAAGTCGCTGGTCAGCGAGCCGCCCAGCGGTATACCGCTGCTTACAATGTCTCGTCCGGCCTTCATCCAAACGGCCCCCATACCTTCGAAGGAAATCTGTCCGAATCGGCCATCGTTCTCAGAGGTGTACCTCATCGCTCGTCCACTCGCGACTGCCAGCAAATCGCCTGTGAGCGCATAAAAGCGAGCAGGATCCGTGTTGCCGGCCCACTCGTTGGAGGCGCTGCTGGTATCGAAGGTAATCAACGGTAAAGTATCCGCGCTGGGAGGCACACGATTGGCATCAGCGGAGAGATTGCTGACCACCACACTGCCATTTACGAGCCCGGCAAAGGCTGGGCGCAACGGTGTCGCCAGGGCCGCAGACGATGCACCGGAACGACTGACCGACATATCGCCACCGTAGATGGAATCGCCGGCCATGAATTGCAACTCACTGTTGATGCCAGGAGCGAGCAGCAGGGCTGGACGATCGTTGCCGTTGTAGCCGGTTCCATCCCATACCGAGGATTGGCCATAATAAAGACTGCCATTGGCCGCCACAGCCCTCAGGATCGACGGGTAGACCACGGCTAAATCCGTGGCCGTCGCGCTAACGAAAGGCGTCAGGTTACCTCCCGACGACCACAAGTCGATCGCCGTGTTGGCGGTCCACAACGTAAACCAGCTGACACCCGATCCGTTGGTCGCACCACTTTTGAAGGGCGAAACGCTCATCATCGGCGCCCGGCCCGGGTCTGCTACGTCCATCACTACCAAGTCGCCCGAAGTGCTCAGATTGAACGTGGCATCGCCCGGCATCAGGGTCAGCCCGCCTGTTGGCAAGCTTCGCGTAGCTCTGAAAGAGTCATAAGCGCGTGTTTCTCCGGGAGACTGTACCGAAGCAACGTTGCCATAGCGCAGGTCGATTCGACCGATGGCACCGCTATCGATCTGCGCATGCCCCCGCAGGTTGATGACCGCGCCATTGAGATGCCCGTTCACGAACAGGCTCTCGGGATTCAAAGCACCACCCACACGCAGATCAAGATCACCACCACCGGTCAATTGCAGACTGCCATCAGCGCCCACACGCCCGGTGCTGCCCACGGCAAGAACCAGTCCTTGGCTGCGGCTGTTGCTGATCGGCACAAGACCACTCCCTGCCATTTGATCGAGCACCCCCGCATCGCCGGCCACCTGAACATTCAGGTTACCGCCGCCTAGAGTACCGAACCCCGTAAACCCGACCATCAAATCAGCCTTGCCGTCCTTCGCGGCGGTGTAACTGCCAAAATTGATCCACCAAGCGGTGGGTTGTGCCTGCGTGCCGGTTGCGACTGAGCCATTGCCCTGACGCCACAGCCAATTGCCGACGTTGACCGTATCGTAACCAACGTCTCCCCCATTGGGCCGCCCCCTATCCGTACTCGATACGTCCAGGCTATTACCGGTCAGATTGCCGCCAACCTTCAAGCTCAGGTTGCCGCCAAAGTCCGGGTACCAGGCACGATAAAGACTGTTGCTACCACCATCCACGAACTGCTCGTTTTCACCTAGTGCATCATTGAGCACCTTGCCCGCCGCCCCCAGCGCCTTGGGCTGATTGTACGGGTCGTTGGCATAAGTCTCGCTGGCTGAACTGCCGGCGGTGTAGACGCCGTACAGAGAATCCATTTTCAGATCGCCCGCCGACAGCAGCTCAAGGTCTGCCGCTCCGGTGCGGATCACACTCCAACGTTGGCTGCCTGCCTTGTATTCCGTTTGCCCAACAGCGGTGCAAAACGACGGGGTGTCGTCACACATTCCAGGATAGGCAAGGTTTTCGAAATCAATCGGTTGACCCACGAGGTCTGGAACCCCGAAGTTTTCCGCCCCTTCCTCCGTCCAGACAAAGCCGCTACTGGCCTTGCAAAACGACGGGGTATCCTCACACATCCCTGGATAGGCAACGTTCTCAAAATCAATGAATTTACCTGCCAGGCTCGGATCTCCGAAATTTTCCGCCCCCTCTTCGGTCCACACCAGCCCCCCCGCCCCGGCCTTGCCAAACATGCCGTAGTGACTATCAGCCAAATGAAGATCTCCACCCGCCAACACAGGCTGCACAACCCGGCTGTCCGCCGCCTGCGTATCGGCGCCGGCCACCAGGCGCAACGACCAGGACTGCGAACCCTCGGCCAGCATCGGCGCAATGGCCCAGTTGCTCCCCGCCACTTCCGGACGCAACTGCACCGACTCGACACCGGCCGGCAACTTGATGTCGGTACCTGAAGGAATTTTCGAACCCACACTCAGCGCCAGGGCCCCGCTGAGACGCAGCACATTGGTCAAGCCGTTGCTCGCGCCCGCAATGCCTGGCAAGGCAACGCCTTTTGGCCAGATCAGGCTGCGTATTGTTGCGCCGCCGCCCAGCAGGCTGCCTACCCCCAGCACCGTGCCCGCCTCCAGGGTCTGGGTCGAAGCCAACAAAGTGCCAGCGGCGAACAACAGATTACCCGAGGCGTCATGCACCGCCGCAGCCAGCACCGTGCCCGCCGGCAGCACCAGTGGCTGATCAAGCGTCGCCGCCACCGGCAGGCGTGTTCCCGCCGCCAGGGTCGCGCCCTTAAGGGGTACGTCGAAGTTGAGCACCGAGCCCGCTGGAAACGCCGTGCCATCCGCCAGGGTCACACCGGTACCGGGCACGACAATATCACCCGCCGCGAAATCAATGCCCGGCAACAGCACCCAGCCCTTGTCGTCGTTGGTCGCGGGCGGTTGGGCGAATCCGTCGGTGATGCTGCCATAGATGTTCAGGTCACCCCCGGCGCGCAGCGTCAGCGCACCCGACTCACCGGAGCCGTACACGGCGGTTTTACGAGTATGCGGATTCACACTGGCGTAGCGATAACCGGACAGGTCCAGGTCACCCCGCACCACCAGATCACCGTCGGCCGTCGCGCTGACGATCTCCACACCGGGCCGCAGGTGGAACGCATCGGCATATCGAGCATTGTTCAGACCGGCGAGTTTACGTTGCATCAAATCGCCGTTGGCCAGCGCCGCGTTGATGAAGGCAATACTGTCCTGGTGCTTGCCATCCAGGTACGCCTGGTCGATGACCTGATAAGGGCGTCCGCTGGCTGCCGGATCGCTGCCGTAGGCTGCGTCGTTGTACTGCCACATACCGTTGACCGCGATGGACCGGGCGCCCTGGATATCCAGGCTACCGCGTGCATCGATGGCAATGTCGCCCTGGGTCGGAATCGAGCCGGCACGCCGTGCATTGAGTTCCAGCGTGCCACGGGCACGACCATCGTGCTGCCCGGCAGGCGCTGCGGTGCCATGACGCAGATCGATGCGTGCACCGTCGGCCAGGGTCAGCACGCCGTTGCGGGAAGTCAGGTCAACGATGGCACGGTTCGGCGAATCGATGATCTTGCCGTAGCTGTCCACCCGCAGACGATTACCGTGGGCGTCAAGCACCGCGTTGCGGCCCAGGGTCAGGGAGCGCCCGGCCGCGAGCCGGATGCTGCCGACCCGCTCGCCGCTGGCGTCCACCTTGCCGTTGACCAGCAGGCTGCCATTGTCCAGGGACACGTCAATGGACGAGGCCTTGAGTTCGTTGCCGATCACCAGGTCGCCCTGTTTGAGCTGGAAGCTGCGGGAACCGAACAGCTGTCCGTCATTCAACCGTTGGTTCAAGGCCGCGAACTGCTCGCTGAGGTTACCGCTACCGCCCAGGCGCTGTGCCTGGATCTCCACGCCACCGGCCAGGTACGGCATGGCTGTGCCGCCGGCGTCATATTCGCCGGTGCTGCTGCCGAGAATCCGCCCTTGCAAATCGACCACACCGGCCGCGCCGTCCAGGGCCACCGCACTGAGCCGGCCAGCCTGGTTGTTGCGCGCCGAAAGGTCGATGCTGGAACCAGCAGCCTGGCGGATGTTGCCGCTCTGGCTTTGCAGGATCACCTCGCCACCGGCGCTGTAGCGTGTCACATCGTTGAAGGTGACGGTGCGGCCCGCCACGTCGATCAGTGCCCCATCGGCCAGGGTCAGGTCATCCGTCGCGCTCAGGGTCAGCTTGCCGCTGGGCAGCATCACCGCGCTGGCAAGGTTCAGGCTCGCGCCTTTGATGGACAACTCGCCCCCAAGCCCGGAGACATTGCCCGGCTTGGCGCTTGTGCCCGCTACGTTGACCGCGCCGCCTGCGGTGATGCGGTTGACCGAGCCGGCTTCACCGGTCAGCAACGGGGTGAGGATATTCAGGTTGCCGCCGCTGTAGGCGTAGCCCGTTTTCGCGTCATAGGCCCCCTGGCGTTGATACACCGCCAGGCTGCCTTTGTGGTTGGCGGTCAGGCGTTCGCTGGCGCTAAGGTTGACGTTGGCGAAGCCCAGTGCAAGACGGTCCAGGGTAGTGATCGAGCTCGGTTGGGCGAAATCGCCATAGCCGAATTCGATGCGCTGGGCCTGGATGTCGAGGCGACCGGCACCGGTGCCGGCCCCGCCGGCAATCACCGAACCCGGCGCGCCAACGGCGCCGTTCCAGATCAGGTTGGCGGTGCGAATGGTCGCCACGTCGTTGACGCTGCCTGCGCCATAAATGGCCGGCGTGCTGAGCATCAGGTTGGCCAACCGCGACTTGCCCGTCGCCGGGTCATAGGTGTCGAGACTGACAGTGCCGTAGAAATTCAACGCCTCACGCGCCGACAGTTCCAGGGTTTCCAGGGCCGGGGCGCCGTATTCGGTGTCCCCACGCAACAGGCGATCGAGTACCGTCTGGCTCAGGGTCAGACCGGCCGGCAAGACCTTACGCGCCGCTGCGTCGCTCAATGCCGGGGCGGTGCCGACGTTGATATTGCTCAGGGCCAGGGTCAGGTGACGGGTGCCGTAGCGCACCTTGTCGTCCAATTCCAGGCTCCCTCCGGTGGCGGCGACGATGCCGCCCTCGGAATGAATTCGGGTGACGCCGCTGCATGGCGTCAGGCTGCAGCCGCCGATGTTGATGGAGCCGCTGCTGCCCGATGAGGGTGCCAACACGTTGAGCAAGCCGTTGGAGGCGGCCAGCAAGTTCTGACCACTCACATTGAGGTCATAGATAAAACCGTCATGGGCATCGTAGGCAGCCGCGCCACGACCAATGGTATTGATGGCGGCGCCTTGTTCCATCGACACCTCGCTGCTGGCCAGCAGGAAAACCTCCGGTGCCGCCAACGTAGCGCCTTCACGCAAGATCACTCTGGACGAGGTTCTACCTCCACTGCTCGAGGGCGTGATGTAGTTTCCGCTCTGACCATAGAGCGTCAAGAACTGCCCGCCAATAACCTGACGCGATGCATTCAAGGCATTCAGGCTTTCGGCATTGAGGGTCACGCCCTCGAAGCCGGCCGTGGCCCCGCGCCCATCGGCAACGACCTCCAACGCCCCATTACCTCCAACCACCGTGACGGTACCGCCGTAGCCACCTTTCTGAGGCGCGAACTTGCCGATGCCTTTAAAGGAGAACGCCTGATCTCCCGCTCCTGGCGCGAGTTTCAACTTCAAAGTCTTGGCGTCCACCGGCAACAGGGCTCGTGGCACGCCCAGGCGTGCGGCATCGGCTACAGCGAACTGGGCGTAGCTGGTTTCGTTGTACTGCGAATAGCGACGCAGCACATCGCCCGAAGTCAGGATGACCTGGCTGGACAGACTGTTGCGCTGCCCGGTATTGACCACCGACAGCACCCCGGCGGTGGCCCAGGAGCCGTTGCGCATCTGCAACGCACCCGCCGTGGAACCCTGACCCGCCAGACCGTTGACCTCGACCCGGAACGCCCCCGGCAGCAAGGCATAGGTGGACGGCATCAGCGTATAGGTACCGGCGGCCAGCCCCGGTACACCGGCGCCAATGGTGATTTGTTGTCCGATCCTGGGGTCCACTGCGCCGCCCTCGGGCGCCACTGGTGCGTATGCACTCTGGTTGCCCGGCACAATGGCGTAGACCGGGTTGCTGGACAGGCCCGGTAAAGTAAAGCCGCCGTTGGCACCGATTTGCACCAGCGGGTTGAAGCGCGCGTCGGTGGAGCCGCCACGGCCGGAAATGAAACCGGCACCCAGCAGATCACCGCCACCCGAAAGATCGAGTACCGAGCCTTCCTGGGCCGCAACAGACTTTCCGCCCAGAATCACACCAATATTCAGATCCCCGTTGCCATAGGAGATGGCCCCTTGCCCCAGAAGCACCACCTTCTTGCCCGCGTACTCATAACTCTGACCATCGACGGTACCGCCGTAAGGCAGAACCAGACCGAGGCCACTGACTGAAGTGAGGCTGTTCGGCAGCAAGTCCACTTGGCTAGTGATGCTAGTGCCGTCGTTGGTGCCGACCTCAATCAACCCCAGCGGGGCCCGAACCACCCCCCCCTGCTCGATATTCGCACTGCCCAGTTGTAAGTGACCGAATGCCGAATAAGGTACCTGAGGCGTCACCTGGGTAGTCCGCCCGATGACCAAGCTGCGCGCCGGGTCGTAGGCAGAGGTGCCACTCAAGCTATACCCCGCCAATACCCGAGCCCCGACCCCGGTCGCCGGATACAGTTGCGCCGCTTGCAGGATCATGTCCGAAGGAGTCATTAATTGCGTGCTAAAGCCCGTAGGCAATCCTTCGCTGGAGAATCCCGCCAGGAAGCGCAAATCACCACGGCTGCTTAACTGGACCAGGTCGAACCCAGCGCGCTCCAACTCGACCGTGGTGCCATTGGCCTGTCTCAGCGTGCCTTTGCTGCTGAATCTCACATTGCCCTGTACATCCAACAAGTCGGCGTTGACGGAAAGCACCGCCTTGTTCGCAAGTGGCGATACGTCGCCTTCGATCAGCGGTCGGGTATAGGAATCCATATTCGGTAGACTGGCCGCCGGCCCCGCCAGCAGCAAATGAGCTGCATTAAGTTGAACACGGGTGTCGGCTGGCGCGGCTGTGCTCAACCCGAAGCTACGCGCATATAGGCTCAGGCTTTGGCCGAGGGACAACGACACGTCGCCACGGATACTAATAATGCCGTTACTCAGCAGAGACAGGCTGTCGAAGCCGCCCGCCTGGACCTGGTCCACACCCAAACGCCCATGACCATAGATCAACGAATCCGCCGAGGCCTTGGCGGTGTCGCTTAGCGGGCTCGCCTGGGCGGTTTGTCCCAGCACCAGTTCACGCACCTGCAAGACCCGGTCATTGACCGCGCTTTTCAGGTAATACGGTGTCTCCAGCGCCACCGACAAACTGCCCCCTGCGGCCCCCGTGCCACCGGAACGGGCGCTGAATTCGCCGTCCAGGTACAGACCATTAGCCGACGCCAGGGAAATACTGCCACCGTTGCTCGTCACCGATGTGCGTCCCTGGCCAGGAACATCCAGCATTGCCTGGCTGCCATCCGCTTGCAGGCGTGCCCCCTCGCGCATCACCACGAACAATTCCGGCGCCGAAGCCGATCCTTTCGCGACATCAATCTGACCACCAATGACAATCTCGCCGCCGTCATGCACCAGGCCATAGGCCTGGCCGCGCATGTCTTGGGCAGTCACGGCCCGACTGGAGACATCGATCAATGCTTGCTCGCCTAACCAGATGGAGCGTCCATGGCCTTGGGCATTGACCGGGTTGCGAACTGGGTTGCTGACGCTCAGTTCGGTGAGACTGACTCGTCCGCCCCAGGCGTTGAGGGTGCCGTTGACGGTCAGTTGACCGATGCTGCGCAAGTCGATGCCTTGTCCCGGATCGACGCTGATCACGCTTCCACGCCCGATGTTCAATACCGTGCTGGCCATGTCTGCCGCGCTGGAGTTCGCGGTACCGGCAGTGAAGCTCAGGCTCGCGCCGTGGCGCTGGGTGAGAACACCTTTGATCGCATCTTCCTGATACAGCTCCGGCGTCCAGCGCTGCAAGGCATCAGCCGGCTCTGCGTTGCTGCCCGTAGTCAACGCCTGCTCGCCGAAACGGTACACCGGCATCGTCACATCGACCCGGGTCCCATCGGCCACCGTCAGGCCTTCGTTGCCGGTGATGTCATAGGCCGAGAAACCCTTGTCGAAAAAGTCGCCGTCCAGTTGCAACGTTCCCGGTTCCAGTGGCGAGCCACTGTTGCCGATCAGCACTTTGTTGGCCGCCAGCTTCAAGGTCCCGCCACCGCTCACCCCGGTGCCGCGCAGTTCACCGTCCAGGTTCAAGGCGCCGTTACCGGACGACGCGCCGGTACTGGCGGTCAGGGTCAAGTCACCGCCCTTGCCACCGCGGGTCTTGCCATCGGCCATGACCGCAGCACCGGAGCTGACGTCGATCAGGCTGCCCTGGCGCACATCGACATCGCCACTGCTGCGCACAGACACCGTACCGCCATTGATGAACGGCAGACCTTCACGGTCGTTGCCGTCGAGCAGCAAATTGCTCCACCGCCCAGCGGTGTTCAACGTCACGCCTTCGCCCAACGTGACCGCTGCACGCTGACCGGTGGCAGGCGAAAGCACGACGTCTACCATCTGGAAATTATCGGTTCTGACCTGTTTAAGCACGTTACCCAGGGCAATGCGACCGCTGCGGGCCGTCAGGTCGGCGTTCACTTCCACCTGCGGCGCGTAAAGCGTGATATCACCGCCATCGGCCACGTTGAGCGCGCCGTCGACTTTGATGCCTTGCGCCGCTGCCACCTTGACCGCGCCGAGTTGGAAGCCATTGAGCAGCTCATTGTCCAGCACCAACTTGCCTTGCCGATCAGTGCCGACCACCGAGGTCAGGTCAAGGCCCGCAGCAATCTTGTCGTTGACCTCGCCGACGGTGACCTGATCGAAGGTAGGGTTCAGGCCACTGTTGATCACACCGCTGGCCTTGTCGTAGATCGGCGTGTAACTGCCCACCAGCAACTGAGCCCGCCGGGCCACGGCGTTTTGCGATTGCTGGTAACCGTCGAGGTTGAGGTTCGGTGCCTGGTTCTGGCGTTCGCCCTGGTAGACCTCGCCGACGATCTGGCCTTCCAGCACCGCGTTGCGGGTCGACACCACCAGCTTGCCGGCATCGCGGCCAACGGTGTAGCCGGCCTCAAAGCGCTCGCGGGGGGCGATCAGTGGGTTGTAGTAGTAATCGGTCTGGCCCCAGCGTTGGCTGTGGTCTTCGTAACCCTTGTAGATGCCGCTGTAGAGGATGTCCCCCGGCGCCTTGGACAATTCATACAAGCGCCCATTGGGGCCCCTGAGCCAGGACTGGCGCAGGTAGCCGCTCTGCACATCCAGGGTACCGCCGGACAGGTTCAACTGCGCCGCCTGCTGGGTCACCACGTCGTTGCCGGTGAACGTCAGCGTGCCACCTTGGGCGGCCCATTCACCCATGCTGTGGCCCCGTGTGCCCAGGTAGCCGCCGACTTCCAGCAGCCCACCCGCCGTGTACCAACGGTCGGTGGCATAACCGTTGGTGCCCGCCGGCACGTAGATCAAATCACGCACGTCCACCCAGACATCGTTGTTGGTCAACTTGCCGCCCTCGCGGTTGACCGGTGCGTCACGCTGTTCGTTGCCCTGTACGTTGACCTTGATGGAGTTGGACTCCATCGCCACCTTGACGCCGATGGCGCCGGACACGTCGATCACCGCACCATCGCGCACCAGGCTGCGACCGGCGGCGCTGACCGCGACCTGACCGCCGGTGGCCAGGGTGATGGAGCCGTTCTGGAAGTCGACGCTGCCGCCACTGACGATCTCGACCCGCGACTGGTCGGTGCGGTCGACCACGCTGCTGAGGTTGTTGAACCGACCGGTGATCAGGTTGTTCGGCGTACCGTCCAGGCCGGCGGGCCCGGCATTGTATTGGCTGTCCAGGGCACTGCCGCCGCCGGCGTCAAGCAGCACCGCCGTGGCACTGCCCTGCCCCAGGGTGACGCTGCCGGTGCTGTCGCTGAAGGCGTTGAGCAAGTGCACGGTGCCGCGGGTGTCCACCGAACTGCTCGCCACCGCCACGCCATTCTGCTGCACATTGTGCCCGGTAAGGGTGATGTCGCCGGTGCTGGCCTGGATCAGGCCGCTGTTGATCACCGTGCCGGCGCTGCTGCCCGGCTTGAGGGACGTCGCGACCTCGTTGCCACGGGTGGTGGAACGCGGGTTACCGCTGGTGCCCTGACCCCGGCGAATATAAAAACTGTCGCCCGCTGCCAGGGTGGTCTGGCCCTTGGCGGTGATGATGGAACCGGCGTTCTCCACTTCCGAGCCCAGCAGCAAGGCATAGCCGCCCCCGGCGGTGGAGGTGGCGGCGCGGTGGGTCTCGATCCGCGCACCGCGCTGCACTTCGATCTTGCCGGCGGCGTCAGTGAAGGTCGGCTGGGTGCCAGTGGCATCGACGTACAAGCCGCGCTGGCTGAACTGCTCGTCGCTGACGTTGGCCGCCACCGCCGCCAGGTTGCGCACGTTGACCTGGCTGCTGCCGCTGAAAATGATGCCGTTGCGGTTGACCAGCATCACCGTGCCGTTGCCCTTGATCTGGCCCTGGATCTGGCTCGGTCGCGCTTGAGGGTCGTTGACCCGGTTGAGCACGGCCCAGTCCGACTGCTGCTGGAAATCCACTGTGGTATTGCGGCCGACGTTGAAGGTTTCCCAGTTGAGAATCGCCTTGTCGGCGGTCTGCTCGATCTTCACCGTGGTCTTGCCGCCGACCTGGGTCTGCTGCGGTCCCTTGGCGTTGAGCCAGCCCTGGGTCAGGCTGTTATCGACCTTGAGCCCGCCCTCGCCCAAACCGTCGGGCACGGTCTGCACCTGCCCGAATGCGGCTTGCCGCCCCGCAGCCTGGGCCGCCTGCTGGGCCGCGATGGCGGCCACGGTGTTGTTGAGGTTGGTCAGCGAACGCTGCAACTGCGCATTGGCCCGTTGCTGTTGCGCCAGGGGTGGCGGCATGCCTGGCTGCGCGGTCGTAGGTCGCCCCGCGCCACCGGCCTGAGACGCGCCCTTGGCGGCAAACCAGGCCGAACTGAACGCCGTCGCCGCGTGGGCATTGCCGGCCACCATCAGCAGGGCAATGGCCTGGGCCAGCGGCTTGAGCCGCAACATCGACAACTCGCCATCGCGACGGGGGGCATTCAGTTTCGTCTGAGGTTTGCAGCGCAGCATCCTACTCATCCTTTCGGTTTGCTCTAAGGGGCACAACGCAGTGCTATCAAGCTGCCAGCGCTGGTTATAGGGGTTAGGCGGTTACAGCCGCTCGGGACCGAACGGATGTCATGAAAATTTCATGTGGCTGTGTTGGCGCCGGTGTGACGCAAAAATCAGCAACGGCTTGCACCGTTGCTGATCGGGTGTTGCAGGTCGCTCAAGCGTAGGCTTACAACGGACGACCGACGCTATTGCAGACGTTGGTGTTGCCGATGCTCAGAGCGTTAGAGGCGGTCAGGAAGCTGCCGCGGATCGCGGACTTCCAGGCGCCTGGCAGCGGCACGAAACGGTTGGCGGTGATAGCCGCGTCGTTGCTGCTGGCAGCAGTGGCGTTGTAATGGCGAGTGAAGAAGTCACGCACTTGCGTGGTTTGGGTGGCATCGGCGTAGCACTGGCTGAAGATCACGTTAGTGAAACCCAGGATCGGGTAGCCGGTGGTTGGGTAAGCCACAACGCTTGGATCGCTAGGGTTGGTGGTTGCAGCGAATACCGGTACCCAGGCGTTCGGGTTAGCGCGGTTGGCGGCAGCAGGCACGGTGACAGCTGCGATTGCGGCCGACACGTTGGCCGGGGCTGGGGAAACACCGGCAACGCGAGCGACCTTGGTGGCGTCGTCCAGGCCGGCCAAGGTGGTGGCGGCGTAATCCGGGCTCATGTAGGTGATGCGACCTTGGGCAGCATTCACCGCATCCATCACAGCTTGGCTACCAGTGGCGGCTACGGCGCCGGCTGGCAGACCAAGGCTATAGCTGGAGGCGAAGTTGGTGGTGATGGCGAAAGTGCCGGGCACAGCGGGTACAGCTGTAGGGCACTTGGCGTTCAGAAAGCGGGTGAACAGTTCGGTAGTACCGCTGCTCTCAGCACGATAAGTCACAGTGATCGGGCCGGAACGGCCGGAACCGGTGATTTGGTTCCAGTCAGTCAGCGTGCCGGCGAATACGCCGCACAGCTGAGCGACGCTGAGGTCAACGTTGGCGGTGCCGGTCTTGTTGAAAGGAATGGCAACCGAAGTGGCGACCGAAGGCACTTGAATCAATGGGCCCCAGGCGGCGCCGTGGTTGGTGACGTAGGCGTTCAACTCAGCCTGGGTGAGCTTCGAATCGCTGCCCGCCCAGTGCACGTTCTTGCTGGTGTCACCAGGCACGAAACGGGTGTAATCGTTGTTCAGAAAAGCGGCCTTGCCAGCACCGCTGCCCACGCCGATGTAAGGGGCGAAACCGGCAGTCAGGACGCCAGCAGTCTGGTACAGCGGCTGAGGCAAGGTAGCGCCACCACCGTTGACATCAGCCATGGCGGCCTGAGCGGCGCAGAGGCCGGCGAGGGTCAGGGATACCGCGAGAACGTTGCGCTTAAACATGAAGAATCTCCTTTCATCGTGTTCGTACGTAGGTTGGGTGACGCGTGCTTGCCGTCATGGCGCTCGGTCCTGTGCCGATGGCGATGGGGTGAGGCCATGGGTGAGAAACTCGCAGTTTCCGGTGACAGATAAAGGAAAAAACCTCGGGAGCTGGAGGCTGTTTTTTTGGGTTTTTCCTCGGGTGTTCGAGGGCTCTGGGTTGGGGTTTCAGACGGGTTTTGTGACGGTGCTGCGCAGGGTGGGCGTGGAGATGGCGGCGGGTGGTTGTCTGACGATGGAAGATGACAGAACGAGGAACCCGAGTTTGGCGTTGGCGAGGGTCGGGAGGTGTTGCGGCGTTGCAAAAATAAATGCTTGCTCTATGTGGCGAGGCAGCTCTTGTGGCGAGGGAGCTTGCTCCCGCTGGGTTGCGCAGCGACCCCAAAAGGTCGAACGCGATCCGCCTGATACACCGAGGTCGCAGGGTTTGGGGCTGCTGCGCAACCCAGCGGGAGCAAGCTCCCTCGCCACAGGGGCCGTGCTCGCCACAAGGTGGGTATTCACCAGCGGTTTATTGAACCAACTGATTGATCTCGATAATCGGCAACAACACCGCCATGACGATCACCAGCACCACGCCGCCCATGACCACGATCATCAGCGGCTCCAACAGCGCAGTCATGCCCATGGCCCGGCGTTCGATGTCGCGGGACAGGGTTTGTGCGGCGCGTTCGAGCATTGGCGGCAGGCAGCCGGTTTTTTCGCCGCTGGCAATCAGGTGGATCAGCACCGGCGGGAAGACTTTTTCCACCCGCAACGCCGCCGCCAGGTTGACCCCTTCGCGGACCTTGGCCGTGGCATCTCTGACGCTCAGGCTCAGGCGGTCGTTGGACAGGGTCTGGCGCGCCGCCTCCAGGGCTCGCAGCAAGGGCACCCCGGCGCCGCCGAGAATCGCCAGGGTCGAGGCAAAACGGGCGGTGTTGAGGCCCAGCACGAAACGCCCGATCAGCGGCAGGCGCAGGATGCGACTGTGCCAGTTCAACCGCGCTTGCGGGTTGCGCAAATACAGCCGCCAACCCCAGAACCCACCGGCCAGAATGCCAAAACACAACCAGCCCCAGGCGCGGATGAAATCGCTGGCGGTCAGCATCGCCAAGGTCAATCCTGGCAGGTCCTGACGGGCCTGGGAGAACGCGCTGACCACCTGCGGCACCACGTAGCTGAGGAGGAAAATCACGATGGCGATCGACACCAGCCCCACTACACCCGGATAGATGAACGCCGTGAGAATCTTGCCCCGCAGGTTGTTGCGCTCCTCGATGTAGTCCGCCAGCCGCTCCATCACCTGGGCGAGGTCGCCGGACTCTTCACCGGCGGCGATCAGTGCCCGGTAGATGTCCGGAAAGTCCCGTGGCCGCGCCGCCAGGGCTTCGGCCAGGCGCATGCCGCTGCGCACATCGGCGCGCACCGCGCTGAGGGTCTGAGCGATGTGTTTGCGCTCGGCCTGTTCCACCGTGGCGCTCAATGCGGCCTCCAATGGCAGGCTGGCTCCCAGCAGGCTCGCCAGTTGCCGGGTGGCCCAGGCCAGGTCGTTGTCCGAGAGTTTGGCGCTGAACAGGCCGCCGCCATGGGCTTGCGTTGTGTTGCGCTCGACCTGCACCTGCAACGCCGTCAGCCCGCGACTGCGCAGCAGGTTGAAGGCGCCACTCTGGCTGTCGGCTTCCAGATGCCCGACCTCGATTTTGCCGTTGGCGTCGGCGGCTTCATAACGGTAGCGATTCATCAGGCGTCCCGGGTCACGCGCAGGATTTCTTCAGGGGCGGTGGCGCCACTGCGGACCCAGCGCTCACCGTCCTCGCGCATGCTGAACATCCCGGCCTGGCGGGCGGCGGCGCGCAGTGCCTGCTCCCCTGCCCCTTGGTGAATGAGCGTGCGGATATCATCGTCGATGCAGAACAATTCATGGATGCCGGTGCGACCGCTGTAACCGGTCTGATTACAGCTCGGGCAGCCCACCGGGCGCCAGGTGCCGGGGGTTGCCGGGTCAGCTTGTTTGCACTGCGGGCAGAGCCTGCGCACCAGACGCTGGGCGAGCACGCCGAGCATCGACGAGGCCAGCAGGAACGGCTCGACGCCCATGTCGATCAAGCGGTTGATGGCCGACACAGAGTCGTTGGTGTGCAGCGTCGCCAACACCAGGTGACCGGTGAGGGACGCTTGTACGGCAATTTGTGCGGTTTCCAGGTCACGGATTTCGCCGATCATGATGATGTCCGGGTCCTGGCGCAGAATCGCTCGCAGGGCCAGGGCGAAGGTCATGTCGATCTTGGCGTTGACCTGAATCTGGCTGATGCCCGGCAGGTCGTATTCCACCGGATCTTCCACCGTGAGAATGTTGTGTACGCTGGCGTCGAGCCGGGCCAGGGCGGCGTAGAGGCTGGTGGTCTTGCCGCTGCCGGTGGGGCCGGTGACCAGCACGATGCCGTGGGGCTGGCGGATCAGGTGATCGAGTTTGCCCAGTACGTCCGGGTCCATGCCCAGGGTTTCCAGTTGCAGGCGCCCGGCCTGTTTATCCAGCAGGCGCATCACCACCCGTTCGCCATGGCCGGTGGGCACCGTCGAAACCCGGATATCGATCGGTCGCCCGGCCACGCGCAGGGCAATGCGGCCGTCCTGGGGCAGGCGTTTTTCGGCGATGTCGAGCTGGGCCATGATCTTGATCCGCGACACCAGCGCGCCATGCAGGGCCTTGCGTGGCGAAACCACGTCACGCAGGGTGCCGTCGACCCGGTAGCGCACCACCGAATGGCTTTCGTAAGGCTCGATGTGGATGTCGCTGGCCTCATCCCGCGCGGCCTGGGTCAGCAAGGCGTTGATCATGCGGATCACCGGCGCGCCGTCCTGGGTGTCCAGCAGGTCGGTGATCTCGGGAATGTCCTGCATCAGTCGGTCGAGGTCCACCTCGTTCTCTGCCGCGCCCACCACGGCGGCGGCGCTGCCGGTGTCGGCGTAGGCACTGTTGAGCAACCCGTCGAGTTCCTCGTCACGCACCCGCTCCAGCCGCACCTCGCCGAACTGGCGGCGCACTTCACTGATGGACCAGCCTGGCGTGGAGGGACAGACCATCAACACCGCGCCTTCATCCGACTCACGCAGCACCAGGCGCTGGGCCTTGGCCCAGGCGTATGGGAGGGTGTTCATGCTGACACCTCAGGTCCATAAGATGCATCCGCACCTTGTGGGAGCGAGCCTGCTCGCGATAGCGGTGTGTCAGCTTGCATGGATATCGATCGGGTCGCCGTCATCGCGAGCAGGCTCGCTCCCATAGGTTGGGTGTTCATCAGCGAGTGCCTCCTTCAACCGGAACCGCCTTGATCACCGCCCTGGGCGTTTGCAGCCCGGCGGGGGTGGCCTGCGGAATGGCCTTGGCCGAGGCCGGCAGTTGCGGGGCTTGCATGTCCGGCAGCGCCCAGCTGCGTTCCGGTTGCAGCAGGCCCTGGGCGCGGCGCATGAAGTCGTAGCGGTTGAGGGTGATGCCGCGCCCCGCCGCCGTGTCGCGGATGATGTAGGGGCGCAGGAACACCATCAGGTTGGTCTTGGTGATCTGCCGCCGCTCGTTGCGAAACAGCGCACCAATACCGGGGATGGTCGACAGCCACGGCACCGCGTCGTTGCTCTGGCTGTAGCCGTCCTGCAACAACCCGCCAAGGACCATGATCTGCCCGTCGTCCAGCAGGATGCTGGTGTCGATGGCACGCTTGTTGGTGACAATCCCGCTGGCGCTCGAAGCGCGGTTGTCGACGCTGCTGACCTCTTGATAGATGTCGAGCTTGACCGTCCCGCCTTCGGAAATCTGCGGGCGGACGTTGAGCTTCAGACCCACCTCTTCACGGGTCACGGTCTGGAACGGGTTGTTGCTGGTGCCACCGCCGCCGGTGACGTAACTGCCGCTGACAAACGGAATGGTCTGGCCGACGAAAATGCTCGCCGCTTCGTTGTCCAGGGTCAGCAGGTTCGGCGTCGACAACACGTTGGTGCCGCCCTTGCTCTTCAACGCCCGGGCCAGGACCTTGAGGTCGAGGATCTTGCCGATACCGGGAATGTCCACCGTGCCGTTGACCAGGCCCAGGTTCAAGCCCTGGGGCAACACGTCGATGCTGGTCTTGCCGTTGAGGTTGAGCCCGGTGCCGCCGAGGTTGACGCCGCCGATCACACCGCTGCCGCCCAGGTTGCCGGTCTGCCATTGCACGCCGAACTCGCTGGCATCGTCCTCGCCGACCTCGACGATCAGGCTTTCGATCACCACCTGGGCGCGGCGCTGGTCCAGCAAGTCGATGACCTCCCGCAGGTTGCGGTACAGCGGGTCCGGCGCGGAAATCAACAGGGTATTGGTGGTGGCGTCGGCCTGGATGGTCACGCCGCCGGCACTGAACGCGGTGCTCTGATCGTCCTGCGGCGAAGCCGAGCTTTGTCCGCTACTGCCTTGGGCATAACCATTGCCAGAGGTCGAAGCGCTACCGCCCGTGGTCCCGCTGGTGCTGGCGCCATCGCCGCTGCTCTGGCCGTTAGTGCTGGCGCCCATGCTGCTGAGCACCGAACGCGAGTTATCACTGCCCTCACCTTCGCTTTCCCCGGTGAGCAAGCCGCGCAGGGATTGGGCCAGTTTGCCGGCCTGGGCATTGCGCAGGTACACCACGTGCAGGTTGCTCGGGTTGTTCTGGGCATTGTCGAGCTTGTAGATCAGGTTACGCGCCAGTTCGGTGCGCTCGGGGCTGCCGGCGCGGATGATGATGGCGTTGGAGCGCGGGTCGCCGATCACGTTGATCTTCTGGGTCTGGTCTCCGCCCTGGGTTTCCAGCAACTCGGAGACCATCTGCGCGATGTCCACGGCGATGCCGTTGTGTATCGCCACCACGTCGGTGTCGATGGCGCTGGGGGTATCGATGCCTTCGATGAGCTGCGCCACCCGCGACAGGTTCTCGGCGTAATCGGTGATGACGATCGTGTTGTTGCCGGGGTAGGCATTGATCGGGTTGTTCGGCGACACGATCGGGCGCAACACCGGGATCAGGTTCACCGCGTTTTCGTATTGCAGGCGAAAGGTGCGGGTCAACATGCCGTTGCCGGCCGGTCTGTCGGCGCTGTAGATCGGCCCGCCCAGCAGCTTGGCGTCGGCCTCTGGCACCACCTGGGCCACGCCGCCGACATCCACCACGCTAAAGCCCTGCATGCGCAGCGCGGCCAGCAGCATGTCATAGGCCTGGTGCGCCGGCACCTGACCTTCGGACACCAGCGTCAGGTTGCCCTTGACCCGCGGGTCCACCAGAAACTGTTGGCCGGTGGAACGGGACAAGGCCCGCACCACCGCCTGAATGTCGGCCTCGACAAAGTTCAGGGTCACCGGTTGGTCACCCAGCGGGCTGCGTGCCAGCGTACTGCTGCGGGGCTCGCGGGCGCGGGCGGTGAGATCGACCGGGTGTCGCACTGGCGGTTTCTGTTCACGCAAGGTCTGGGCCCGCTGACGGTCCAGCAGCGCATCGCCGCTGCGCTGAGTACTGCCCAGCGGAATGCCCAGTTCACTGTCCACCAGCAACGGTGGCTGCGACGCTGGCGGTGTGCTGTTGCAGGCGCTCAATGCCAGCAACAGAAACGGCACGCTCTTGCGCCAATGACGCGGGTATCGGGACCCCTTCATGAAGCTTCCTTAGCGCCTTGCGCCTGATCCATGCGAACGGTTCCGGACAGGGTGCCGGCGGTGTTTTCAGTGTTTTCGATGTTGTCGGCGTTGTCGGTGTTGGCCGGGGCCGTGCGCCGCAAACGGGCTTCAAGCACTTGCAGGGAAAATTGCCGTGGACTGCTCAACAGCCAGCCCATCACCTCATCGGCCGGCGCGTCGTTGAAAGTGAGTTGCCAAGCCGCGTCCACGGCCTGCAACTGGTAGTGCTCGCTCAAGCCGCCGGCATCCAGGGCCTGGCGCAGAGCCGCTTCCAGAGGCTGGCCTGACGCCGGGCCGCCGACGTCCCGCAAGAGCACTTCGAGGGCCTGGGTCTGCGCGCGCAACTTCGGCGTTTCGACCTGCCAATACGCAAGGGTTTGGAGCGGTGGCTGGATCAACAGCAACCAGACCAGCAGCCCGCCGAGTACCAGCGCCGCCAGCGACACGGCGCGCTGCTCGCGCACCGCCAGGCCCTGCCAGGACGTCCGGCCACGCGCGCGCAGGGTTTGCCACTGCGCCCATAGCCGTGCCGGGAATGGCTTATTCATCGTCGGCTTCCGGGGGGTGTTCGGAGGTGTCCTGCGCGCCCTGTCCGGGCAAAGCAGCACGCAAGGTCCAGCCCTGGTCATTGGCCGCAACGTCGATGCCGGCCTCGGTCAGGGGGATTTTCCAGTCGTCTGCGGCGGATGCTTTTTGTGCCTCGGCCACGAGCGTCAGGCGTAACTCACCGTTTTCAAACACCAGTTCCTGCACGTTGCCGCTCATGAACGGCATGGCGCTGCCCGCCTGTTGCACCAGGCTGGCGAAGCGTTGCGCCGGGTCCGCCGCTGTGCCGCTTTGGCGCGCGGCGATTTGCTGTCGGGCTTGTTGCAAGGGGTTGAGAATCACCGGCAGTTCGGGAAACGCCTGCTTTACCCGCTGGCTCATCTGCGCCTTGAGTCGTTGGCCCTGGGTGGCCTCACGGGTGGCGTAGAGATTGAGGCCGACCACCCACACCGCCAGCGCCACCGCGCAAAGCGTCGCCGCCCTGCCCCAACCGCCACGCTCGGCCGGGCCATGCGTCAGGCCAGCATGCAAGCCCCAGCCCGGCGCGGCACCAGTCCAGCGCTGGGGGGCGGGCAAGGTTTTGATCGAAACCTGCGGCGGCGAATCGCCCACCCACTGCAGCCCGGCCCCTGCCTCCAATAACCATTCATCCAACGCCTCGTCCAGCAGCGGCTGCACCACCGCGTGCTGCACGCTGTAACGCACCAGCAGGTGGCCGTCGTCGACGCAGGCCACCGGCCCGGACAACACTGGCAGGGCGTAGGCCGCCGGGTACAGCCCGTGCAAGTGCAGGCCGGCCTGGCGCAGCATCCGGCCCAGGGCATCGAGTGACTCTCGGTCGAGCCAGGCAATGTGCACCTGCCCGTCGGCACCGCGCGCGCTGTGAGCCACCTGCATGCGCTCGCTGGCACCGAGCATCAGCGCCTGGGCGGCGCAGTTCACCGCGGCGGTGATTTTCGCTGCCGGCAACTGCGGCAGTTCCAGACGGGTGAGCAAGCTGTCGCGCGGATGGAGAAAACATTCGACCCGCTGCTTCTTTGCACCCTGACCGAGGTCCCGGAGGTTGCTGTGCCCCTGGTCGCGGACCTGGCCCTGGCGATCGAGCCAGGCGAATGCCACCGGGCTGTCGAGGCTCAAGCTGCCCAGTGGCATCAACGCTATGCGCAAGCGAGTCATACGCCCACCCGTGACCAGATCACCTGAGGCATCCGGTCCTGGCTGCGTTGCAGCAAAGCATCCAGCACGACCCGCCGCTGCCCACTGCGCGCCTGACCCCGCAGGCGGAACCAGTCGCTGGTGATGCCGACCTTGACGGAGGCCATTTCCAGCTCAGGCATGCGCAGGCGATTGACGAAATCCCCACGGTTGATAAACCAGTGGCCACCGTCTCGCTCAGCGATCAGCGCCTGGGCCCGTTGCAGCGACAACCCCGGCACGTAAGCAGCCAGCACCGGGGCGCTGGCGGTGTTGCCGTTAAGCCAGGTATTGGCCGGCAGAATCGTCACATAAGGCGCCAGTGTTTCTAGCACTTGCGGGGTGACACCCTTGATGCTGCGCAAATCCTGCAACGTGCGCAGCATGGGGCGTGTCGGCGCCAACGGCGTACCGGAAGCATCCGGCGAGGTGCTGCGACCGCTGTCGAACGTACTGCTCACCGCGGCCTTGTCCGCCAACTCTGGGTTCAACAGCCGTGGGTACGCGGCAATCACCCGCGCGACGATGCGCGCACGTACCGTCGCGGCGATACCCAGTTGCTCGCACAACCGTTCGAAGGTGCGCACCTGTTCCTGATCCACACGTTCATTGGCGACCAGATTGCGCAGGTTGAATTTGCCTTGCTCATCTTCCAGTCGCCCTTCGAAGGGGATGTCAGCCAGGCTGGAACCGGCCATCACGAAAGGGTTGGCCCAAGCCTGACCGAAGCGCGTGAGCGGATCGCGCTGACGTGCATCCCACAACAATTGGCGGCTCAATTGCAGGCCACCCTGCAACCGCGCCGTGCCCTGGATACGCAACTGCTCGGCCTCCAGGCTGCGGGTAAACAGGGTTTGGCGGGTGAGCATGCCCCCGGCGATGACCGCCACCACGGCGGCGATCAGCAAGGCACTGATGACCGCCATGCCCCGCTGCTTCGCCGCGAAGGGCGAATCCGTTCGCATCACGGCCCTTATAACTGCCAGGAGCCGATGTCGGCATTTACACCATCGCCGTCAGGCTGGCCGTCGGCCCCCAGGGAAAAGATATCGACTTCACCATTGGCGCCCGGGTTGAGGTAGTTGTAGGGACGGCCCCATGGATCGTTGGGCAGGCGCTCCAGGTAGGAACGCCATGTGCTGTTTTTTGCGTCAGCGGGCCGTTCCACCAGCACCTTGAGCCCCTGGTTCATGCTCGGATAGCTGCCGTGGTCCAGGCGATAGAGTTTCAACGCCTGCATCAAACCGCCAATGTCCTGTTTCGCCGCCGTCGCCCGAGCCTGGTCCGGCCGGTCGAGGACCTTGGGCACCACCATCGCCGCCAGAATGCCAAGAATGACCACCACAACCATGATTTCGATCAGGGTGAAACCCTGCTGCCCACGAGGGCCTTGGAGACGGGCGTTGTAACGGGCGATCTGCATCTCGACGGTCCTTCGCTGGATTCAATTCGTGGCGCAGTGTTGCAAGAAAATATGTCAGTGATATTGAAAATGCTCAGGAGCTTACGTCGTCAATCGGTCAACAATGGCGGTTAAGCTCGGGGGCTGCCTCCGCCCATAGAGCTCGCGCGATGCCACGTCACGCCCCACAAGCCGGCTTCACCCTGATCGAAGTGCTGGTCGCCCTGGCGATCATCGCCGTGGCCATGTCGGCGGCGGTGCGCGTGGCTGCGGTAATGACCCAAAGCAATGGGTTGCTGCGAGACAAGTCCATCGCACTGCTGGCGGCCCGCAGCCAACTGGCGCAACTGCGCTTGGAGGGGCGTTTTGTGCAGGGTTCAAAAGTCATCGAATGCGATCAGGGACGGTTGCTGCTGCGTTGCGAACAAAACCTGCGCCCGGCGGAAAATGGCCGGATGTTGCGGGTTGAACTGACCGTGTCGGATCGCAGCCACGAAGCACCGCCGTTAGCGCGGTTGGAGACGTTGGTCAGCCGGGGAAAATAGCGGCTATACACGGTCCCTTTTGTCGAGGGAGCTTGTTCCCTCGCCGCAAGGGTTCGTCGTGATCTCAAGGACGGGTGAGTGAGGGTAAAGCCACCGAATCTGGCAATCGGGCCAAGGCCAGCCGCGTTTGCTGATTGCCCCGCTCGATCACCACCGCTTGCGCCTCGATCGACACCAGCCGCACCCCATGAGCCACCCGCTCTCCAGCCAGGAAACTACGAGGTGGGCCGTCGTTGAGACTGAGGATCGCCACAGCCCCGCGAGCGCCGGCCAGCACACCGCTGACCTTGATATCCACCGGCGCCGGCTGGCTGGAGAACCATTGCCGTGCAGGATTATCGGAACGCTCGGCCAATCGTTGCGGGGCAACATCCGGCGTGCGGGATTCAGCCGATGTCAGTAGCAGCGAAGACCAGGTCGCCACCCCGGCCAATGCCGCCAACAGACCGAGTGCCTGGAGGAGTTGCGCTGGGGAAACTCGGTCGATGAACACCATGGTCTGGCTCTCCTTTTTTTATCCGGTCTCCAGCGTACGCCTCGATTCTCTCCGTTTTATTTCACATCCTTATCATCTTCACCGTGCAGGATGAATACCGACGCAAAGGAGCGCGAATGAACCTTGGCAAGCAACGCGGTTTCACCCTGATCGAATTGATGGTGGTACTGGTGATCATCGGCATCGCCAGTGCCGCGGTAGGTTTGAGCATCAAACCCGACCCGCTGAAGTTGCTGCGCCAGGATGCCGAGCGGCTGGCGCAACTGCTACAGCTCGCCCAAACCGAAGCCCGCGTCGATGGCCGGCCGATTAGCTGGCGCTGGGATGCCAAGGGGTTCGGTTTCAGCCGTCGGCAGGATCAAGGGCCAGGGCTGGATCGCTTCAAGGATGATCCACAACTGCACCCGCGCCGGTGGCAGAGCCCGTCCATGGAAGTTCATGTGGAGCCCAGGCAGCGGGTCGTGTTGAGCGCCGAGTGGATCGGCGCCCCGCTGAACATTCGTTTGTCGGACGGCCAGAGCAGCATAAACGTCCAGCGCAGCGCCGCTGGCCGGGTGCAGATTCAATGAACGGCCGGGAGACGGGCTTCACCCTGCTTGAAGTCATGGTGGCGATTCTGCTGATGGCGGTGGTCAGCCTGATTGCCTGGCGCGGACTGGACAGCGTCACCCGGGCCGACAGCCATTTGCAGGCCAGCACCGAACAGACCGAAGCCTTGCTGCGAGTGTTGAATCAGCTGGAACGCGACGTAGCATTACGCGCCAGCATCGAGTTGAGCGAACCGTTAAAACCTGGAGTCGATGAGCAGCCCTGGACCGCGCCACCCGCCCTAACCGTGCGCAGCACCGAAGGTCGGGGGTTTCGTCTGGATGTGATCCGGGTGGCCGCCGCTCAAGAAGGCACGCTGCAAAGGGTGCGCTGGTGGCTCGAGGGTGACACGCTTTACCGAGCCCAAGGCCAGGCCCGCAGCCGCTACCCATTGCCGGCACCCGGCGCGGGCGTGACGGTGCTCAGCGAAGTCAGCAACGCCGGACTGCGTTACTGGGACAGGGAAAAAGGTTGGCGCAAGCTCAGCGGCAATCGCCAGGAAAACCCGCTGGGCATCGAAATCAGCCTGACACGGCAGACGCCACAAGGAATGGAAAAGTATCGACAGGTGTTGGGGCCGCTGGAGTGAGAGCAAACCCAGTGTGGCCGCGAGCCTGCTCGCGATGAGGCTCATCCGGATAGCGCTGAATCAGCTCAGCACCACCACCCCGCCCGGCAATTCGGTGCATTTGGCGCCATAGGCATCGCGGATCAACAGCGCCACGCCAGCCAGTTGATCAAGACGGAACCGCGCCTGGACCTTGCGCTGGCCCAATTCGCGATTGAGTAACAGCAACATGCCAGGACGGTAGCGGTTGATTTCGTCGATGACGCTGGCCAGGGTCGCGTCGTTGAACACCAGCACCTGCTCGCGCCAGGCAGTGGCCGCCGACACATCTGCGTTCTTTGGAGTGCCCACCCGGCCGCTGTCGTAGGTCAGTTGCATGCCCGACTCCAGGTGAAAACTCTGGCCGCGCACCTGGACCTGCACCAGACCTTCCAGACAGGTCGCGCAGACACTCTGGTCGATGTAGCGGATATTGAACCGAGCCCGAGCGGCGCTGATCCAGCCAGCGCCGGCCTGGACGCTGACCGTCGAAGCACTGCTTCCCAGCACTTCAACTTCGCCACCGAGCAACTCCAATCCTTCCCCTCCATCGGCCAACTGACGGCGGCTTAAGCGGGTTTGGGTATTCAGCTCAAGACTGACACCCTTGGCCAGTTCCACCCGGCGCTGTTCGCCAACCTCGGTGACGTAGTCGGCAGCGAGTCCGGAAACCCCACCGGGCACCGTGGCGCGGATCAACAGAAAAGCTGCCGACGCCGCGATCGCGCCGCCGAGCAACGCCCGTCGTCCGAAATGTCGCGGCGCCTGCAACGCCTCGGCAGCCGGTTGCAGCCCGTGCCACAGCGCCTTGGCTTGCTCGAACGCCTGAGCGTGTTCGGGGCTTTGCCCGCACCATTGGCGCAGGGCCCGGGCATCGGCCACGGTGGCGCGGCCCGAGGTCAGCAGGACCAACCAGTCTTGGGCCTCGCTGGCCAGTCGGGCCTGAGGCGTGGCATCAGGGGAAGCAATGCTGAAGATGTTCAAGCGCACACATACTCACGAATTGGTCTGGTCTCTACTCTCAAGACTGTTTTCCCGCGCCGGGACCGAACCGCTGAATCACTTTTCTTTCCAGGCGCAGGGCGCAATGCCCCAGCGCGGCCTTGATTTCCTTCTCTACCATGCGCGTGGAAATGCCGAAACGTTGGGATATTTCCAGGTGCGGCGCTTCCTCCAGACGCGCGGCAATGAAAATCCTGCGACGCCGCGCCGGCAGCTCATACAGGGCCTTGAGCAAGGTCTGCAACTCCTTCTGCCCCCCCACCACCCGGGCCGGATCCAACGCTTCATCGGAAATCTGCAGCAAGTCCTCGATTTCGCTGCCGGTGAGCAGGCGAGCATCGGCCTGCCGACGGTCGGCGGCAATGTTCAGCGCCATGCGATAGAGATAGGCACTGGGCTGGGCGATGTCCGGCGTCTCGACCATGCGATCGACCCGCAAGTAGGTTTCATGCAGCACATCGTTGGCCAGTTCCTCGGAGCCCAGGCGCTTGCGCAGGCGCACCTTGAAATCCTCATAAGAGGTGAGGAACAACTTGACCAACGGGCTGCGACCAGAGTGTTTCATCGCCCCAAAACCCCTTCCCCTGCTGTGCACTCCATGCTTGTTCCTGATGAGTCGGGTAATAAAAGCAGGGTTACCGGTTGGCGCAATGAACTGGGCGCCGGGCGGTCGATCCTGAGGTTTTGCAAACTGTTGACCAAGGCCTTGTCACGCATCGGATCGCCCGTGGAACTGACCAGGCGGCTATGCTGAACCACGCCGTCCCGGCCGATCCACACTTGCAGCACCGCCCGAAAACTTCCCGGGCGGGTGAGTGGTGAACGGCACAAGTTGCGCTGGATGACCGTTTGGATCGCCGCCGCATAGTTGCTGTCGCTCAAGCCCGGGGCCGCACCGGAAGGCAGCGGTACCTCGCGGACCCGCACCGGTTGCAACGTGAACGCATCCGCTCGGGCGTAATGCGCCGCGAGCCCGGTGCCGCGAAGCAACACATTGAGCCCTTGAGAAGCGGTGAACAGTCCCTGGACGCCCAGCGTATGGCGCTGGCTGGATAGTTGCTGATCCACCAGCACCGCCATACCCGTCGCCCGACTGAATTGCTCCAGCGCCGTGGTCAGTTCCTGCGGGGCGATGTCCAGCTCCACCAGGCTGTTCGCCTGGATCGGCGCGGCCAGCAACCACAACAACGCCATCAGCCCCCCCAAGGGTGACCTGGCCAATCCACGCCTGCGTCCGCCCCCGGCTCTGCCTTGCTGCACGACTGACGTATCCGTTGAAAACCGTCATCCTGAGGGCTGTTTATGAATGTCGTATGACAACTGATACAAATCCCTCGGACCCCACTAAACTCGTGCTCTGACAGCGAACCGCCTTCTGGGCGGGCCAGGAGGTCGACAATGAAACAGTGGATGAAAATGATGGCGGGCCTCGGCCTGCTCATGGCCCAGCCTTGGGCCCATGGCGAAGAGGTACCGGCGTGTATCGAGGTGACCGTGGGTGGCTACAGGACTGCGGACTACAACTGCCTGAGCCGGCAAATGGGCAATGATCCGCAGGCCGCGGCGGCCGCGCAACGCACGCAAGAGGCCTTGAATGTGCCCGTGAATAAACGCGCGCCGAACAGCATCGGCCTGGCGACCCCAGCGGCCACCAGCGTGCGCATGGGTAATACGTTTGGCACCTCGGTCAAGCCCCAGAGACCGCCGGTCCCGGCCAGCCCCTCGCCGCTGCCCAGATAACCCCTGTTTGTGGCCAGGGAACTTGCTCCCTGGCCGCAGGAGTGCGTTGCAACGTTAAAAGTGCAGCCCCTACGCACCTCAAAACAGGCTTTGCACCTGCTCCAGGACTGCGCGGTTCATCTGGCCGGTGTGGGTATGCAGGCTCACATAGCTTTGCAGCATGTCCAGCTTGGTGTTGAGCAGGTCCCGACGGGCCTGGAATAACCGTTGTTGCGCATCAAGGATGTCCACCGTTGAGCGCACACCGCCCTGGAAGCCTTTTTCCGTCGAAGCCAGTGCCCGCTGGTTGGACTCCACTGCGCGCTGCATCGCCTTGCTTTTGGCGAAGCCGGCCACCACGCCCAGGTAATCGGTTTCGATCGTCTCGGCCAACTGCTGGCGTTGCACGTCATAGTCCGACTGCGCACCGGCCAGTTGCGCCTGGGCCTTGGCCACCGACGCTCGCACCGCCCCACCGCGATACAACGGAATGTCCAACTGCAGCCCCACGTAATAGGTGTCCTGGCGCGGGTCAAGTTCCTGGTACTGGCGGGTTTCCCGGCGAGTCAACTGAGTGGTCAGTGCCAAGGTCGGATAATGCCCGGCGCGCTGGCTGTCGGCCTGGGCCTCGGCCACTTTCACCGCCGCCAGCCGGGCCGCCAGCTCGGGGCTGGCCTCGCGGGCAATCGCCGTCCAGTACGGCAGATCCTGCTCGGGTGGGATCGGGCTGCCGGCGGCAAGCTCCTCGCGCATCGGCGCAATGTCATCGATGGGCACATTGGCACGACCGGACAACGCCCGCAGCGCGGCCACGCGACGAGCCTCGGCTTCGGCCTCCTGGGCCTCGACCAGATCAAGCCGCGCCTGGGCTTCATCGATATCGGTGATCGCGCCCTGGCCACCCTCGAAGAGTTTTTTGCTCTGGATGACCAACCCGTGGATGGCGGCTTTTTGCTGGGCGATCAACTTGATCTCGTTTTCCGCCCGGGCGACATCGAAGTAGCCCTTGGCAACCCGGTCGAACAGCGTCTGGCCGGCGACGTCGAAAAGCTGGCTGCCCAGTTGCCCTCGTGCCTTGCCTTCCTGATACGCCGCCCAGCGCGCCTTGTCGTAGAGCGCTTGCTGCGCCGCCAGGGTGACGTTGTTGGCCTGGTAATCGTTGCTGTTGACGTAGCCGCTGTCGTCACCGCCATCGGTCCGCCCACCGCGGCCATAACGCGAAGTCAGCGACACTTGCGGATAGAGGCCGCCACGGCCAATCGCTTCTTCCTGCCGCGAGGCATCATAAGCATGGGTGGCTGACTGCAAAGTCGGGTCGTTGAGGCGGGAGGCATCGTACGCCGCGGTCAGGCTCAGGCCACCGCCGGCGGCCCAGGCGACATTGAGCATCGCCCAACTGGAGCACAGGCTCAGCAGCACGCGAGCGCTGTAACGGCATCGGTCGATCATGCTCATTCCTCTTTGAAGGCTGCCAGCAAGCGTTCGCGCAACGGTTTCATCAGGTAATTCATGAAGGTGCGCTCCCCCGTGACCACCGTCACATCGGCCAGCATGCCCGGACGCACCCACAACCCGGCGGCCTGCAACGAGGCGACCGTGTCGGCGGGAATCTCGACCTTGGCGGAGAAGTACGGCAAGTGCGTCTGTTCATCGATCAACTGGTCGGCCGACACCGTACTTACGGTGCCGGTTACCGTCGGCGTATCCACCCGTTGCAGCGCGGTGAAATGCACATGCACCGGCAACCCCGGGCGCAACTTGTTGGCCATCAACGGCTCGAAACGCGCGGTAATCGCCATTGGCGCATCCAGCGGTACCACCTGCATCAGGGTTTGTCCGGCCTGGGCCACGCCGCCAACGGTATGCAGGCTCACGTCCATGACCTGCCCGGCCACTGGCGCACGGATAGCGCCGTTGTCGACTTCAAATTGCAAGGCACGCATCTGATCGGCATAACCGGCCGCCTCGGCGGAGACCTCGCTGAGCTGGGTTTCAGCATCGCGACGAAACTCCTGCTGCACTTGCAACGCCTTGAGCCTGCTTTCGTTGATGGCCTGGCGGGTCCGCCCGACATCGCCCACGCCGGAGGCAATCTGGCCGGCCAGTTGGGCGGCGTTGCGCTCGGCCTCGAAGAGTTTGTTGCGCGGAACATAACCCTCACGGGCCAGCTCGCGCAGGCCTTCGAGCTCCTGTTGCTGAAAGCGCATCTGCGCGTCGTAGTTACGCTTGACGCCTTCATAGCCCTGCAATTGCTGCTGCAGCGCCGCGACCTCGTGTTCGATGATCTGCAAACGGCTGCCCAGCTCCGCGCGGCGGGTCAGAAACAACTGGTTTTGCAAGGCCATGGCGGCCTTGACCCGCGGCTCGTCGGCGCGCGCCAGCAGTTCAGCCGGCCACTGAATCTCGGCGCTGCCCAGACGCTCGGCAATCAACCGCGCTTCAATGCTGCGATCGTTGAGCAACTTGCCCAGGGTCACGTCCAGTTGCGACTGCGCCTGCACGGTATTGAGCTGCACCAGCAACTGCCCCTGGTTGACTCGATCGCCATCGCTGACCAGCAGTTGGTCCACTACCCCGCCGACCAACGACTGCACTGCCTTGCGCTCGCCCGCCACCACCACGGTGCCACTGCCCACGACACCCTGGTCGAGGGGTGCCAGGAAGGCCCAGAGCAAAAAGCCTCCCAGCGTCAGGACCAGGAAGCCCACACCATACCGCGCAGCACCTCTGGCATCAGTACTGGCGCTGGGCAGGGTATTGGCGTCGAGCACGCTCAGTTGCTGCTCGCTGTGCGCCGATGCAGCCGGGGTCAGATCACGCATCTTCGCCAGCCTCCCTCACCGCAGCGGGCCTGGGCCCCGGCATCAATGCCTTGAGCACCCGGTCCCGTGGGCCGAAGGCTTGTTGGGCGCCGTCCTTGAGTACCAGGATGTGATCGACCACCGCCAGCACATTGGGTCGATGGGTGATCAGCACCACGGTACTGCCGGCGGCCTTGAGCGCATTGATCGCTTGTACCAGCGCCAGCTCACCTGCTTCATCGAGGTTGGAGTTGGGCTCGTCGAGCACAATCAGCGACGGGCGCCCGTAAAGTGCCCGGGCCAGGCCCAGGCGTTGCTTCTGCCCGCCAGACAAACCCAGCCCACCGGGGCCCAGTGGTGTGTCATAACCTTTGGGGAACCTGAGGATCATCTCGTGAATGCCGGCGTGACGAGCGGCAGCAATGATTTTGTCGGCATCCTGCTCGCCGAAGCGGGCGATGTTGTCGGCAACGCTGCCATCGAACAGCTCGATGTCCTGGGGCAAGTAACCCAGGTACGGGCCCAGGGCATCATGGGACCACTGGCTGATCTCGGCGTCATCCAGGCGCACCGAACCGCCCATGGCCGGCCATACCCCGACCAGCGCCCTGGCCAGCGTCGACTTGCCACTGGCGCTGGGACCGACTACGGCAAGCACTTCGCCCTTGGCCAGACTGAAATTGATCCCGCGCACAATCGGTTGCGAGGCGCCGGGCGGGCCGACATACAGTTGCTCCAGGCGCACCGCGCCGGTGGGCGGCGGCAAGGGCATGCGCAGGCGCTCGCGGGGGTGCTGGGTAAGCAGCTGGCTCAGACGCTGATAGCTTTGGCGCCCGGCGTTGAATTGTTTCCAGGAGCCGATGGCAATTTCCACCGGTGCCAGGGCGCGGCCCAGCAGCAGCGACATGGCGATCATCATGCCTGCCGACATCTGCCCCTCGAGCACCAGCAACGCCCCCAGGCCCAGGGCCAGCGACTGTCCCGATATGCGCACGAAACGGGTTGCAGAAGTAATACGGGCACCACGGTCACTGGCGTGGGCCTGCGCGGCAATGATGCGTTGTTGCAGCAGGCTCCAGCGCTGGCGCAACGGCCCGAGCATGCCCAGCGCCTGAATGACCTCGGCATTGTGGAGCGTGCTGTTGACATAGACAGACGACTGCACTCCCAGGCGATTGGCTTCCCCCAACCGGGCGCGAGTCGCCAGCTCACCCCACAACGCCAGGCCGATCAGCACCAGGGCGAGCACCAGGGTCAGCACCCCGAACCATGGGTGAAAGATAAAAGCCACCAGCAGGAAGATCGGCAACCACGGCGCGTCCAGCAAAGCGATCAGGCCCTGGCCGGTGATCAACTGGCGCAACGTTGCCAAATCAGTGAGCACCTGGGCCGGGTTGGCGTTGTGCTCGCGCAGGCTGCGGGCGAAAGCGGCGTCGAAAATACGCTCGCCCAGGGCGTCGTCCAGCCCCGCACTCATGCGAATCATCACCTCGCCGCGAACCCACTCGATCAGGGCACTGAACAGAAACAGCGCCAGGGCGATCAAGGTCAGCATGAACAGGGTGGTTTCGTTGCGGCTGGTCAGGACCCGGTCGTACACCTGCATCATGTACAGCGATGGCACCAGCACCAACAGATTGATCACGCCGCTGAACAGCGCCAGCGACCAGAACACCCGGCGGTAACTTAATAAGGCAGCATCAATGTCATGACGCGGATCGAGTAGAAAGCGCATAGAGAATCAACCCGCAAAGGAATAGTCGGTCCCGGCGCAATCCATCGCGAGTTATTTGCCCGAAGGCGTCAAAAAAAAGTGCGTCATGTCGCTGACGTGCAGCTATCTGGGTCGATCCTCGCCGCTACAGACGCCAAGTACTGACAACGTAACCACGGGTTAGTGCCAGCGTGGGGCCGGTGTTTTCACCTCAATACGGGCAAGATGGGGCAATCAAGACAGACGGCGTGTGATCTTGAACCGGCACCGAAGGGGGGGATGCGCTGGCGCAGGTCAATGACCTTGCGCGGTACCCAAAGACTCGGCCATCCGAACGAGGTCGGCGAAAGACTTGGCTTGCATTTTTTTCATGGCATGGGCGCGGTGGATTTTCACGGTGATTTCGCTGAGGTTCATCTGCCCGGCAATCTGCTTGTTCATCAGGCCCTTGGCGGCCAGGGCCATCACCTCTTTTTCGCGGGTGGTCAACGTTGCATAGCGACTGTGCAGGTCCGCAAACTGCTGTTCGATCTCGCGCCGCCGAACGTCGGCCTCAAGCGCGGCAGTTACAGCGTCCAGCAGATCCTGTTCGCGAAAGGGTTTGGCCAGGAAATCCACGGCGCCGGCCTTCATGGCCTTGACCGACATTTCGATGTCACCGTGACCGGTAATGAAAATGATGGGGATACTGGCGTTGGAGGCGGCCAACTGGCTCTGGAAATCCAGGCCACTGCTGCCTTGGAGCCGGACATCCAGCACCAGGCAACTGGGGCCCGCTGTCCTGGGTTGACGCAGAAACTCCGTCGTGGAGGCGAACGTCTCGACACGGATGCCGACGGAGCGCAAAAGATTACTTAACGCCTCACGCATGGAGGCATCGTCATCCACCACAAACACAACAGAACCCTGGCTGCCCGGCTCATCTGACGAGGGATTGCCATTCATGCACGATCCTCTTGGGAGGGGACGAAAAAAGTGTAGCACAGCGTTTTTGCTTGCAGAGTTCGCCCCGGCGGGTGCGCTCGGAGAGCAATAAACTATGCAATAAGGTGTGGTTTCAATGCATCAATCAACGCCAATACATCTCGGGGTCGACGCAAGTAAGCACTGACTTGGGCGCTGTAACTTTCTCCACTGATGCACCAACTGCAAAAGTGTTCGCAGTTATTGGAGAACACCCGATAGCGGTTTTCACCGAGTCTTGAACGCGCCCGATCAACGATCTCACGGCTGGAATAGTTGCATTGCTCTTGAAACCGCCAGACCGGCTTGCCCAGAGCGAAGTGTTCCAGATCAGTCACTTCGATAGGACCCGATCTAAACGAGCTGCTGAAACCCGAGTAATGAGCCACCTCTCCGCCGCCCAGATAAATTCCATGGTGGATATAGAATCGGCGCGGACTGATCAAATGCGCACCGACGGGTATGCTGTCTGCGGACCTCTCGATATCGACCAGCTTCAACGGGACATCTACCATGCGCCCAGGCAGATTGCTGCCGTAACGGGCTGCGGAACACAGATGACGTTCAGGCAGCGGCACACTCAAGCGGTAGAAAACGCTCGTCGTTAACAGTGCCATGCCAATCAGTACTAACGAGCGTAGCGAGGACAACTTATCAACGGTGTTGAGCGTTAAATGATTCATGTTGAATACTCCGCAACCCTTGACCGGTACTCTATCGCGGGGCTGGCGGCGCTTCATTTGTACATGCGATTGGTTTAAGTGACCTCTTTATATACGGTCTTTAAACCTAAGTATGAATAACCTGTTAGGCAGGCCGTTGTCAGCCCAATGTTGGCGCTGACAAAGCTGGGTATGGCCTTCATTGCTGAGCGATGGGCAGCGTGAATTGCACAGTGGCGCCCCGAGGCTGGTTTGCGTGCGCCCGCAGGCAACCGCCGTGGGCCTCGATGATCGAACGACAGATTGACAATCCCAACCCCAGACCGGTGGGCTTGGTGGTATAGAACGAAGTGAAAACCAGATCGGTACTCTGCGAGGCGAAACCTGGCCCTGAATCGCTCACACTCACGACCACGTTTCCACCATCGCCCGGCGCCGCGCGGATCAGCAACTGCCGTTCACCTTCGCCGACAGCACTCATCGCCTCCAACGCATTCATGATCAGGTTGAGCAACACCTGCTGCAGCTCGACACGGTCGCCTTCGATAAAAGGCATACCGTCCATCAATTGCGTCTGTATTGAAGCACCGCTCTTGATGATCTGACTGCGGGTAAATTCGATCATCTCGCTGATCGCAGCGTTAATATCCACCAACCCCTTCTGCGGCGGCGCCTTGCGGATATGCCCGCGAATGCGGCCAAGCACATCCGCCGCTCGATTGGCATCGACGATCAGGCGACCAAGGACCTGCCGGACCTCCTCAATCTCCGGTGGTTGGGCGTTCAACCAGCGCAGCGCGGCATCAGCGTTGAGAATGGCCGCAGCGATCGGCTGATTGACTTCGTGGGCGATCGAGGCAACCAACTGCCCCATAGTCGCGACGCGGTTCGCGTGGGCCAGTTCGGTTTGCACCTCGCGATAGCGACGCTCGCTCTCACGGATTTTTTCCTCCGCCAGCTTGCGCTCGGTCAGGTCCAGCACGAAGGCGACCCCTTCCCTGCTGCTGGCTTCGAACGTCACCAGCCCGACGATGACCGGCACGCGGCTGCCATCCTTCCTGAAATATTCCTTCTCATAGGGACTGGCTTGCCCGGTCAGCAGCGCCTGGGCCAACGAGCGCTCGCTGAGTTCGAGAAACTCCGGTACGGTCAGGTCTCTCCAGCGCAGACGGCCCGAGGTGAGGTCCTCTCGCGCATAGCCCACCATGCGCAGGAACGCATCATTGGCCTCAATGATGTCGCCCTCGGCATTCCAGAACAGAATCCCGATGATATTGGCGTCCACCAGGCGCCGGATCTTCGCTTCGCGTTCGGCGACCTCGCGGTAAAGCCGGGCATTTTCCAACGAGATTGCCGCCCGGGAAGCCACCAGTTTCAACACGGCGATCCGGGTCGGGCTGAACACGCGGGCGGCAAGGTTGTTTTCCAGGTAGAGCGCGCCGACGAGCTTGGCCTGATTCATCAAGGGCAGACAGAGAATAGAACGAGCTTGTTGCTGACGGATGTAAGGATCTTCGGCAAACGTCCCGGCAACCAGCGCATCATCAAGAAAAACGGTCTCTTGGGTGCGCAGGACGTGATAAAGGATCGACTCTGGCAACAGCGTCGCGCTCACCGCAACGTCGTGCAATTGTGTGGTGTCGCCGCCGGTGGTGACCTGCGCCGCTACCCGGTACTCACCGCCATCCGGGAGAATCAGCAGCCCACGCTCGGCACCAGCCTGTTCAATCGCCGTGAACATGATCCTGTCGATCAGCTTCTCCAGGACGATTTCTCCCGACACGGCTTGGGAGACCTTGAGAACCGTGGCCAGATCAAGGTGGTCGACGAGAGTCGTCATCGTCGTCGGCCCAAGCGCAGGTTCTTCAGTGCTCAACGACGGGTACTTGCTCTCCAGATGTCGCACCTTGCCCTCGGCCCCCCAGCGCAGGTAACCGTAACGGGCGTCCTGCAGATAGACGCGAGCGATCTTGGCAAAGCCGCGCGCCGCGTAGAAGCGCGACGCCAGTTCATTGGCCAGCGCCTCGATATGCACGAAACCGCTCTGCTGCGCGGCGTCGATGGCCTGCTCGTAGAGTAGCTCGGCGTCGATCACGCGCCCTTCGACCCGGGCAATTTCGGCGCCGACCAGCGCGGCGCGACTCGCGAAGTTCTCCGGGCACTGCTGCGCCCAGGTCTGGAGCTGGCGGTGATCGGCGGCCATCGCGACCAGATACTGCCTCTGCTCATCCATTGGGGCGCTGTCACAGCAGGCGGCCCGCGCCAGGGCGCCATAGAAATGATATTCGGCTTCCTCGAAGAACGCCTGGCAAACCCAGAGCAAACGCTGCGCTTTGGTGGCCGCCTCAAGGGCCGATACAGGATCGTCGGCCAGATAGCGGGCCTGCAGTTTTCGGACCCAGTACAGACACTCAGCCAATACCAGATCCGGGTTGCTGGACAAGTGGGCTTCGGTGTCGATTTCGTTTGACGGGCCGCCATCCAGGCGGCCGAAGCCGCGGGTCAACCCTCGCAGCATCCGGATCAACGCCAGTTGCGTGAGGATGAAATCGGTCACCAGCCCGAAGCGCACCTTCCTGGCATAGGCCAGGCCGCGTTCGGCCTCGTCCTGTACACCGGCCAGCGGCTCACCGGCGAAGAGCAGATCAGCGGTGAGGTTGTTGCCCGCGTAGGCGCCATAGGGCAGATCACCGATCCGGTTCGCCGCCACAAACGAGCGGCGCAACAGGTCTCGGCACTGCTCCACAGGCTTCATCCAGCGCACGGCAAAGCAGGAAAAGCACAAGTACGTGCTGGCCTCGAATCGCGTCAGACCGCGCTTTTCGACGAGTTCGCAGCCCAGCTGACCAAACCGCAAACCCATTTGGTAATCACCGAAACGTCTACCAGCGACCCTGAACAAATTGGCATAGAGCACACAGGACGCATCGCAGTTGCCATGCTCAAGACTCAGGTTGACCGCCTTGCAGATCAACAGGTCCGCCAGGTTCGCTTCGCTCTGCAAGGCTGGCGCGAAGAGCTTGCCCAGCGCGTCGAGGGTCGCCAGGGCGGTCGCGTCTTCCATCAGAGGCAAATCGATAAGCTCCTCAATGGTCCGTTCTCCCAGCAAAGTCCCGATTCGATCATACTCGTGGCGCACGTCATCGTCGCTCGGATGGGCCGACCATACGATCCCCACATGTCGCAGGTAGTCGAGACAGACAGCGACCGCACCGTCACTGCGATCCAGAAGCAGGTAGACGTCCATTAGCAGACAAGCGACGCTGGCGCGTTCGATCACCGTCACAGCACGCTTGGCCAGCGCACTCAGGCGCTCGTCCGCGACACTCAGTTGCCCGGAGAGAAACTCGCACTCGGCCCTGTTGAGTTCCAGGGCGAAGATCAACTCATGGCGAGCCCCCCAGGCATCGTCGCCCAGCATCTGCGCCCCGGCGGTGAGGTAGTTGAGCGCTGAAGCAAAGGCTGTCGACGCCTTGGCCCGTTGACCGGCCATCAGGTTGAACGCCGCCAGTTGCTCTCGCTCGTCCTGGTCAGTGAGCAACGCAGCGCCGCGATTAAGCTGGCCGACGATCTCGAAAATCGCTTCCTCGCGCTCCTGAGCGGACGTTTGCGCCACCAGCAGCCGACCGATACGCAAGTGAGCAGCGGCGCGCAAGTCGGCGGGGATCAGTGTGTAAGCGGCCTCGTGAATACGATCGTGAACAAACCCATAACCACCGTCGCGCCGCTCGACCAGTTCCTGGCGAGTCGCCTCCCAAAAAAGCGCGCGGACCTGAGCCTTGGGCACGCCCAGAGCGGTGGACAGCGCCTTGAACCCGGCGACGCTGCCCAGGCAGGCAAGCTGCTGCAACGCATCTTGCGTTTCGCTCGGCAAGCGAACCAGTTTGCCAACCATCAAGTCCACAATGTTGTCCGTGTAGCCCTTGGCATGAATACGATCGGGGTCCCACCACCACTGCCGAGTTTCATGATCGAAAGTCAGCAGTTGCTCATCGGCCAATGCTTGCAGAAACTGGATCACAAAGAACGGGTTGCCGGCGGTTTTATCCAGAACCAACTGCGCCAAGGGCTCGATGCGTTCAGGTTCGTCATGAAGCGCATCGCCGATCAGTTGCTCGACATGAACTTTGCCCAGCGGCGCCAGCGAGATCTCACCGATCTTGCCACCTGCGCGGCGAATGGCCTCGAGTTTGGCAGTCAACGGATGCGAGGCGTCCACCTCGTTGCTGCGGTATGCCCCTACCAGCATCAAATGCCGCACGTCCGAACTGGTCAACAGATCCGCCAGCAGATCGAGCGTGGCAGCGTCGAGCCATTGCAGATCGTCGAGAAACAGCGCCAGCGGATGCTCCTGGCAGGCAAATACACCAATAAAATGCCGGAACACCAGAAGAAAACGGCGTTGCTCCTGTTGAGGATCAAGCGGCGGCACCGGCGGTGGCTCACCGATGATCAGCTTGAGCTCGGGAATGAGATCGGTCATCAGCCGCGCATTGGCAGCCAGCGCTTGCAGCAAAGCGTCACGCCAGCTCGCCAGTTCCGTGTCGTTCTTGCCCAACAGCGTGCGCACCAGGCTCTGAAAAGCCTGCACCAGCGTTGAATAGGGAACGTCACGCCGATACTGATCGAACTTGCCACTGGCAAAAAGCCCTCGTGGCGGCACCAGCACCTTGTGCAGCTCATTGACCACCGAGGACTTGCCAATACCGGAGTAACCCGTGACCAGCACCAGCTCCGGTGCACTGCTTTCAACGACCCGGGAGAACGCCGCAACCAGGGTAGCGACCTCACGCTCACGCCCGTAGAGCTTTTCCGGAATCAGCAGCCGCTCGGATGCCCCCTGCTCGCCCAGGACGAAGACATTGATCTGGCACAACTGCTGCCAGTCTGCCAGGCACCGTCGCAGATCATGCTCGACACTGGCGGCCGTCTGGTAACGTTCCTCGGCGGTCTTGGCGAGCAGCTTCATGACGATCCGAGAAAGCATTTGGGGAACAGAGGCGACCCGTTCGCGGGGTGACAAGGGCTTTTTGGCGATATGGCAGTGTACCCACTCCATCGGATCGGCTGCCGTGAACGGCAACGAGGCGGTCAACATCTGGTACAGCGTGACGCCGAAAGAATAGAGATCACAGCGCGAATCGATCGAGCGATTCATCCTGCCGGTCTGCTCCGGTGCCATATAGGCGAGCGTACCGGCCAGGGTCTCGGGCGCCTGCCGCTCCCGCGGCAGCCGCGAGGCAAGACCAAAGCCGGTAAGCCGGGCTTGCCCGTCGGTGCAGTTCACCAGGATATGGCTGGGCTTGATGTCCTTATGGACGAGGCCGCACTGGTGGAGCTTGCCCAGCGCCGAGGCGATGCTCACGGCGAGGGGTAAAAAGATTGCCGTGTCCATGGGGACGTTGAGCAACTGCACAAGCGGTTCGCCCCCTGGATCCTCGAGCACCAACTGCATTCGGGTGCCGTCGCGCACCATTTCCAGAGGCCGCACCGACCAGCTACTGTTCAGTTCATCCTTGAGACTAAACTCATGAGCCAGACGGTCAATACAGCCGGGAGGCGGTTGTTCGGCGGCAGGCCGCGCTATCAGGACGTTGCGATCGCCCTCTACGCCCAGTCGTGATTCGCGACAGAAAATTCGCTCGCCATCGTCCCATAATACTTGCATGTGGTTATCCATCGGCACGGATCAATCAGTTGTGTTATAGGCCGCACGCTGCCGTTGGGCTGTCGTCCTGTGTCATATCGCAAGTGCCGATGTCGTCGCGTGGGGCGGCTTCCGTGGCTTGGCTGGAGGACCGTTGATGAGGCTGTACCGGGATCCAGAACGGGTCGTGTTGTCAAAGCCTAGATTAGCGCCTCATCAAAGCCCTTCAAGTGATTTCATTGAGCGACAGCGGATTAATCGGCAATGCGCGCAGACCGGCGGTGGCGAATCTGCACCCGGCGATGGGCGCCAGTCTACGCAGGCAACCAGCCGAGGTCAGTTGTACCCGGGTACAGTGCAAGTATCCCCTGGGTTACGCGCCGCCGACCGTGAGTGAACGAATCAGGCCAACGTCGAGCCTTTAGTCTTAACACGCTATACGTAGGTATACTTTTGCGCCCTTCGAGACCGCGTATCGTGTAATGACGACAGGCGCTGTCACGAGCGACCCACTATGCACGACACCCCAAAACGCAATACCGCGACGATAGCCGTCGTGGATGATGACGAATCCGTTCGGACAGCTCTGGAAGGCTTGTTGCGCTCCAGCGGCTATCAAGTCCAAACCTATCGCAACGCCCTGGCGTTCCTCGACGCCAACACCCTCGCAGAGACGCACTGCCTGATTTCCGATATCCAGATGCCGGGAATGAGCGGTGTGCAGTTGCACGAAAAACTGAACGCGATGGGTTTTCAGATCCCCACCATATTCATTACCGCTTACCCGCACCTGGGTGCCGACACACCGGGACTGGTTGCCTGCCTGCCCAAACCCTGTGAAGCCGGCCGATTGTTAGGCTGCATCGAAACTGCTGTGCTGCAACGGCACTGATCCCAGTAAGCCCCTCGCCTCACCATACCTTCGTATATCTCCCCGCCACTGAGGTATGGCTTTGCTGAACCCATGTAGAAGTGCGCCTGCACGCCCGCGTCAATAACATGAATTCACAGCGAGCATGTCGCTGCCGAAGATTTATCGACGCCATGGCGCACGCTCGCCGGGCAACGCTGCAACCTTTCAGGAACAGGCAATGTCGGCTTTCAGAGAGTCACCCCCACGCATCCTGAAGTTCACGAGCGCAATCGCAACGCTTGGCGTGTTGTCCCTGGCCGGTTGTACGGCAGGCCCCGACTTCATGAAACCGGAAAGCGGGCTGAGGGCCGTAGAGCTGGCACCGCGGCCAGAACACGCGATTGTCGCCCCCATGTCCGATGCGGCAGTGCCCTCCCAATGGTGGTTGCTGTTCAACGACACGTTACTCGCCCAACTGCAATCGCGTGCCCAAGCGGGCAATCTTGATTTACAGATAGCCGGCGAACGCATTGAACAAAGCCGAGCGCAACTGGGCATCGCCTCTTCGCGCCTGTTACCCAGCGTGGATGCCAACGCCAGCTACGCCCGTGAGAGGCTCAGCGAACATGGCAAGTTCGCCGCGCTGGGTGCGCCTGTGGGCCCCGGCAATTTCTGGCAACTAGGCTTCGATGCCAGTTGGGAAATCGACCTTTGGGGCCGAGCGCAACGCGGGCGCGAGGGCGCTGCGGCGACCCTGCAAGCCACCATCCATGATCGCGAAGCCGCACAGGTAGCCTTGTCCGCCGAAGTGGCCAGAACTTATTTGCAATTGCGCGGAACCCAGGCGCAACTGGACATCGCCCAGCAAAACCTGACGATTGCCGAGCGCACGCTGGGGCTTGCCGAAAGCCGTGAGCGCAATGGTGTTGCCACGCGCTTCGAAACCTCGTCCGCTCGCGCGCAATTGGCGACAATCAAGGCCACGGTTCCCGAACTGACCCAACACCGCAATGCACAGATGAACGCACTGGCGTTGCTGCTGGGAGAGCAGCCCCGCGCACTGGATGTACAACTGCGTCAAGCCATGCCCTTGCCGTCGCTTCCAACCCACGTTCCGGTTGGCGTCTCTTCCGAATTGGCTCACCGACGCCCCGACATCCAGCGCGCCGAAGCGCAGCTGCATGCCGCTACCGCAGCCATCGGTGTCGCCAAGGCTGACTTTTACCCGCGTATCGGGCTCAAAGGTCGAATCGGCGTGGAAGCCTTCGAAAGCGGTGATCTCTCCAGTTGGGACTCCCGTGTTTTTTCCATCGGCCCGACGGTCTACTTGCCGATCTTCCAGGGCGGACGATTGACGCAACGCCTGGCCTTGAACGAATCACGGCAAAGAACGGCGGCGATCACCTATCGGCAAACCGTATTGCGAGCCTGGCACGAGGTGGACAATGCCCTGGATGCCTGGGCTGCCCAACAGCGCCAGCACGAGGATTTGCTGGTTTCCTATGAACAGAACCGGCAGGCATTACGTGCCGCCGAACGAGGCTATGAACAAGGTGCAGCCGACTATCTGAGCGTGCTGACCGCGCAACTCAACCTGCTTGCCAGTCAGACCCGCCTCAATGCCAGCGCAACCGACGCCACCCTCACCGTGGTCAATCTCTACAAGTCGCTGGGGGGTGGTTGGGAGGCGGCGACACTGCAGAGCACGCCGCAAGCGAGCATCGATGAGTCGCCCGCGTCTTCATCGGATGACCCGCTGGTCCGTGTCTCGCCTCGCTCAGCTCGCTCAAGGGCCGCCCCATGAATAGCGCCACATTGTTGCCAGCAACCGTCACGGCCAGCATAGCCCCCCAGGCCACGCCTTCAAAACGTCCGCTGGTGGGTCTGCTGGGGATTTTCATCGCCGCGATGATGGCTGGGTTGAATATCCGGGTCGGCGCATTGGCGTTGGCTGACATCAGGGGGGCCATGGGCCTGGGCTTCGACGACGGCTCGTGGTTAACCACGGCGTACAGTGCCGGGGAGTTGATTGCCATGCCCTTTTCAGCCTGGTTCGCCATTACCCTTTCAGTACGACGCCTGGAACTGTGGATGCTCGGCATCTGTGCACTGCTGGCGGCAATCCTGCCCTTGATCCATAACCTGGACCTGCTGCTGGCCTTGCGTTTTGTGCAAGGCATTGCCAGCGGCACGACGATTCCGTTGCTGATGATGGCGGCCCTGAAATTCCTGCCACCGCCCATCCGCCTATATGGTTTGGCGCTGTATGCGATGACCGCGACCTTCGCGCCCAATCTGTCCATCTGGTTGACCGGACACTGGACCGATGGTCTGAATGATTGGCGGTGGGTGTATTGGCAAATCATTCCCCTGGCGCTCATCGCGGGATGCCTGATCGCCTGGGGCCTGCCGAAGGAATCCATCCAGCAGCACCGTTTTCCACAGGCCAACTGGTTCGGCATGGCTTGCGGTGTACCGGCGCTCGGCCTGATTGCCATCGCCCTGGATCAAGGTGTACGGCTGGACTGGTTTCATTCGCCGTTGATCATCTCATCGCTAGTGGCTGGCCTGGCCCTGTTGGCTATCTACCTGGTGAGCGAGTGGTATCACCCTTCACCGTTCATCAAGTTGCAAATCCTGGGACGCCGCAACCTGGGACTGGGCTGCACACTGTTCGTTTCCCTGCTGGTAGTGTTGATGTCCAGTTCACTGTTACCGGCAAGCTATCTCACCCCGCTTCAGCAGTATCGACCGTTGCAGATGGCGTCCATCGGCCTGATCGTCGCGCTGCCACAACTGATCCTTGGGCCGTTGGTGGCAATGCTGCTGTACCAGAAGTGGGTTGATGCCCGCGTGGTATTCGCGTTGGGGCTGCTGCTGATCGCGCTGGCGTGTCTGTGCGGCGCGCAGTTGACCAGCGAATGGAATCGCGACCAGTTCGTCCTGGCGCAAACACTGCAAGCCCTTGGGCAACCGATGGCGGTGGTGTCGATGCTGTTCCTGATCACCAGCGTGGTACAGCCCTCCGAAGGACCTTATGTGTCCGGCACCATCAATACGCTACGCGCCTTCGGCTCGCTGATCGGCGCGGCGGCGGTCACCCAACTGATCACCGTGCGCAGTCGTTTCCATGGGGAAATGTTGCTGGACCAAACCGCCCTGGTCAGCAACATCTCTGCGGTTGCGCCTGAGCCGGCACAGCTGATGGGCATCATCAGCCAGCAGGCGCTGGTGCTGTCGATCGCCGACGCCTATCGCGTACTGGGTTTGCTCGCGCTGTTGCTGATTCCTCTCGTGCTGCGGCTGACCTGCATCCCCCCGCCTGTCACGCAAGTAGCCCCGTCACCTTCCTCCTCACACGGGTAACCCACCATGGCCTTACCAAAGAAAGCCCAGATCATCAGTGCCGTGTTGCTCGTCGGGGCAATCGGCGGCGTGCTGTATTTCAATCGTCCCGAATCCAGTGCATCGATCCAGTCCACGGACGATGCGTACGTCCACGCGGACTTCACCACGGTCGCGCCACAGGTATCGGGCACGGTTGAGACGGTGCTGGTCGAAGACAATCAGCCGGTCAACAAAGGCGACCTGCTGGCAACCCTCGATGACCGTGATTTCGTTGCCGCCGTGAACGCCGCCAAAGCCCAGCTCGCCAGCGCCCGTGCCGGAGTCGCCAGCTTGCAAGCACACCTGATCCAACAGGACACCGTCATACGCCAGGCACAGGCAGCGGTCGCCGCGGACAAGGCTGCGCTCAAGTTGGCCAAGGTCAATCATGCCCGTTATCGCAACCTGGCCACCGACGGCTCGGGAACCGTGCAAGCGCAGCAACAGGCCGAAGCGCAATTGAGCGTGCAACTGGCCAGTCGGGATAAAAGCCAGGCGGGTCTTCGGGCGGCTCGCCAGCAGGTAGACGTTCTCAAGGCCGACCTGGAAAAAGCCAAGGCAACCCTCGCCCACGCGCAGGCTGCGCTGGACCTCGCGAGACTGAAGCTGTCCTATACCCGAATCACCGCACCGATCAGCGGCACGATCGGGCAAAAATCGGTGCGCATCGGGGCTTTCGTCAACGCGGGAAAACCTTTGCTGGCAATCGTTCCGCTGGAGGCCGTGTACATCAGCGCGAACTTTCGCGAGACACAACTGGCCCGCGTCAAGACAGGTCAAACCGTGGAAATCGAGGTGGATGCGTTACCGGGCGAGGCGCTGCAAGGCACCGTACAAAGCCTGGGACCGGCCAGCGGCGTCAGCTACTCGACCGTGGCACCGCACAATGCCACGGGCAACTTCACCAAGATCGTCCAACGCTTGCCGGTGCGCATCCGCATCGATCCCGACCAGAGCGCTGCGGCAAAACTGCGGGTAGGCATGTCGGTCACACCGAGTATTCGTATCGGTGAATGATAGCTGGGACTGCCGGGTGCGAAGCGGCCGGAATTTTGCTCGGATGACTTGCGGCAGAGGGATCTGATCCGGATGGGGTATGCACGGCCAGAATCGCCTCCCCCCTCAGTGGCTAGTCGTAAAACGGCTCAACCAAGGTCCGACTGCCAAGAAAAAAGCTGTCCGCCACCAGACGCAACGGCTGCAGGTCCAGGTCGCTGGCCTGGTCAGCAATCAACTGCTGGAAATGCCGATACACCGCCGCGTATTCACCTTCCTGGGAAACGGTCTGGCGAACGCCGTCGATGCTCAGCACTGCCCCACCGTTGTCCAGACGCAGGAGGCCTTCGGTGCAGCGAATCTCGATGCTCCAGAGTTCGTCGTGACCGTGGTCGAAATCGAACTCCGCGCGGACATCCAGGTGTTGCGCATCGGACATCTTGATGCTGGCGGCGATCGGCGATTGGCAGTTACTCGGCACGCGCAGTTCGGCGGACTCAACGAACAGCGGCAGCGCCAGCAGATGGGTCACGATTGAAAACGCGTTGATGCCGGGATCGAAAACACCCAGGCCTCCAGGCTGCCAGATCCAGGCTTGGCCGGGGTGCCACTTGCGTACGTCTTCCTTCCAGTCGATCTTGACGCTTTGCAGGGTGCGGCTGGCGAGCCAGTCACGGGCCGCCTCGATGCCGGGCGCGTAGCGTGAATGCCAGGCGAACAGACCACTGACACCTTGCTCGCGTACCTGATCCACCAACGCCATCGCTTCACCCAGCGTGGCGCAGGGCGGCTTTTCTACCAGCACGTGTTTGCCCGCGGCCAGCGCTTGTTGCACCAATGCGAATCGCCCTTGCGGCGGTGTGCAAAACGCAATCGCATCGACCTGCGGGCCGTTTTCAAGCAGCTCGCCCAGGGACCGGAAATTCTCCACACCGGCGCAGGGCTGCCCTTGGGTGGCGACAGACACCAACTGGAACGCAGGGTTGGCGAGGATAGCGGGAACGTGTTGATCCTGGGCAATCTTGCCGTAGCCCACCAGACCGAGACGAATCGGTTGCATCGATGACTCCTGATTATTTTTGTACTTTTGATGGGCCAGCAAACTAGCGGTAAATCGCGTGGCCGACAATGGCTCGCCACACATGCGCTTGATTGTCGTGGGCGCTACAGCACACGCTTCACGCCTGCCGAGGTTCGCAGGGCGCGCTCATGACGTTGGCAATCCTGCCCAAGAACGGCTCCAGGCGTTCACCCGGCGCGTCGTGCTCCACCACCAGGGCGGTGACTTCTTCACACGACGCCACCTGATAGTGGGCAATGCTGGAGAGTTTTTCATTGGTCACGGCCACCACCACCTGACCGCTCGCCGCGACGACCGCGCGCTTGAACTCCGCGTCATCCAGGCCGAACGCTGTGATGCCATTGTCCGGGTCGATGGCGCAAGCGCCGAGAAAACACAGGTCAACATTGAACTGCCGCAGTTGCTGCACAGCCGCCAGCCCGATCACTCCGCCCGACGCCGTGTTCACGCGTCCGCCCAACAGGATCACCTCGGCGCAGGGCAGCTTCATCAATTGCACGGCAATCAACGGCGAATTGGTGCTCAGCGTCAACTTAAGGCGTGGATCGATGGCGCCGGCAATCGCCAGGTTGGTCGAGCCGGCATCGATGAACACATGCTGGCCCGCCCTCAGCAACGAGGCCGCCGCCAGGCCGAGACTGTCCTTGCGCTCGACGTTCTGCCGTACTCGAACGGCCATCGGCCGTTCCACGGCCGGCAACAGGATCGCGCCGCCATAGACGCGCTTGCATAACCCCGCCGCCGCCAATACGCCAAGATCGCGCCGTATCGAGTGCTCGGAGACATTGAATTCGCTGGCCAGATCGGCCGCAATCACCCGACCATACAGGGCCAGACGCTCGCTGATCCGTTGCTGGCGTTCACCGGGGAACACTTCGTGAGTTGAAGTCATGGCATCTATAACCTTCATAAACGAGCACTAATTATCACTAACGAGCAAATATGCCGATTGCAGAGCCTCTCGTCAAACCTCAACGCCGGGGCAGCGGACCCAAGTGAATCTGCCCCCTCTTCCCCACAGGCAAAAAAAACCCCGCCACCGAATGCGGTGCGGGGTAAAAAAATGGTTGGTTGCGGCCAACCAAAGGAGCACGGTGAAAAACCTGTACGGGCCGGCCTCAGATGCAGTCCTGTGCGGCACGTTCAAAACTCGAAGGCAGGAAGCTGGAAGCCAACAGACGCCGCTCGTAGATGAATACCTTGCCACCGTTCCCGGTCTTGTAGGCTTCCAGCACGTTGTCCGCCGACACCTTGCTTGGCACCACGATCCGGTAGCTGCGTTGGGACTGGGAGACGGTCGGGCTCATCGCGTGGTCCTGCAATTTCGGCACGACACAGTCGGCGTACTGGGCCGGCGTCTTGCTGGTCTGCAAGGTCAGGGTCGGGTCGTTCGGCGCGCTGGCACAACCGGCGAGCAACAAGGAGGCAAACGCCATGGAAGACGCAAATAAAAGGCGCATTGGTCTGGTCCTGAAAATAAAAGGTTGGTTCATCAGGCAACGGAACTGCGTTACGGGTTGCCGCCACTGCCAAGTGCATCTGGTGTGTGGCGGTCAGATGAGTGAAACCTCATCGCCCAACTGCTTGAGTTACCTGTTCGATGGGGGGGATTTTCCAGGCATTGCCGACAAAACAGAACTTGTGTTTCGTAATGATCACTATTGCTTCCAGCAATAGTTGCGGGCGGTGAAGACCGGTTCAGTGGCCTGTGCCGCCCCCCTGCTGATATTCGCGGGGCGTACAGCCAAACTCTCGACGAAACACCGTGTGCAGGTACTGCGCCGATTTGAAGCCGCAGTTCTGGGCGATGTCGGCAATCGCCGAGTCGGTGTTTTCCAAGCCCTGGGCGGCGGCGGCCAGTTTGAAGCGCAGGATCTCGTCGTGCACGCTGCAGCCCCGCGCCTTGCGAAAGTGCGCTTCCAGGGAGGAGCGCGACACGCCCACATAGGCCGCCACCTGAGCGGTCTTGATGCCCTGGCAGGCATATTGGCGAATGAACAGCAGCGCTTGCATGACGTAAGGGTTGCCTAACGGTTGGTGCAGACTCGAGGCCTGGACGTTGATCGCATCCGGGGGTATCAGCACCTGCGTACCCGTGGACGGCATGCCGTGCAGCATCTGATGGAGCAGGCGCGCGGCGGTCCGACCCATGGTTTCGGTGCCCTGGATCACCGAACTCAGCGGCACCCGCGTCAGGGTGCGGGTCAGTGGGTCGTTGTCGATGCCGATCAGTGCCACCTGCTCCGGCACGGCGATTCCGGCGGTCAGGCAGGCCTGCAGCAGTTGCCGGGCACGGGCGTCACTGACGGCGATGATACCGATGGGTTTGGGCAGGCTTTGCAGCCAGGCGATCTGTTGTTCGACGGCGCTGTCCCAGAGCGGCGCGCTGGTGCCCATGCCGCGATAGACCTCGGCGTGCAGACCATCGCGTTGCAGCAGCCGGCGAAAGGCGTTTTCCCGTTCCTGGGCCCAGCGATTGGCTTGTGATTGCGGCAGGCTGAAGCAGGCAAAGCGCGTCAACCCGGCCTCGATCAGGTGCTCGTACGCCAGCTTCATCAAGGCCTCATTGTCGGTGGCGACATAGGGAATGCCCTTCGGATAAGCGCGCTCATCCTGGTAAGAGCCGCCCACCGCCACCACCGGCAAGCCGATCCCGGTCAGCGCTTCGCCGATCAGCGGGTCATCGAAGTCGGCAATGATCCCGTCGCCCTGCCAGCGTTCGATGCCTTTCAACCGACAGAGAAAATCTTCTTCAAGGAACAGGTCCCAGGACGCGCGGGTGCTGCTCAGGTAGTTGCCGATGCCGCTGATGATGCCTCGGTCGTAGATCTTGCTGCCGTTGAACAACAACGCAATGCGGTGAACGGGCGGGACGGTTTTCATGGTTTTTACCCTGGGCCGATGACCACAGACTAGGCGCGTGACCGTCGGATCTCAATACTCAAAATCGCACTGTGCCTTGGTGATTTTCATAATCAGCGGCCACCGGGCCGGCGTTAGTATCGATACACCGCCAAGAACAATAAGGAAATCGCCCATGTCGTACTTTCCCGCCATCGACAAGGTTCGCTACGAAGGCCCCGCCAGCGACTCGCCTCTTGCTTTTCGCCACTACGACGCCGACAAACTCGTGCTCGGCAAGCCCATGCGCGAGCACCTGCGCATGGCGGTGTGCTACTGGCATACCTTTGTCTGGCCGGGATCCGATGTGTTCGGCGCCGGCACCTTCCAACGCCCGTGGCAGCATGCCGGCGACCCGATGGAACTGGCCATCGGCAAGGCCGAAGCGGCCTTCGAGTTCTTCTCCAAACTGGGCATCGACTACTACTGCTTTCATGACACCGATGTCGCCCCGGAAGGCCACTCGCTGAAGGAGTATCGCAACCACTTCGCGCAGATGGTCGACCACCTGGAGCGTCACCAGGAACAAACCGGGATCAAGCTGCTGTGGGGCACCGCCAACTGCTTCAGCAACCCGCGCTTTGCCGCAGGCGCCGCCAGCAACCCGGACCCGCAAGTGTTCGCCTGCGCCGCCGCCCAAGTGTTCAGCGCGATGAACGCCACCCTGCGTCTCAAGGGGGCCAACTACGTGTTGTGGGGCGGTCGTGAAGGTTACGAGACCCTGCTCAATACCGATCTGAAACGTGAGCGCGAGCAACTGGGCCGCTTCATGGGCATGGTGGTCGAGCACAAGCACAAGATCGGTTTCAAGGGCGATCTGCTGATCGAACCCAAGCCGCAGGAACCGACCAAGCACCAATACGATTACGACAGCGCCACGGTGTTCGGCTTCCTGCAACAGTTCGGCCTGGAAAAGGAGATCAAGGTCAACATCGAGGCCAACCACGCGACCCTGGCCGGGCACAGTTTCCATCATGAGATCGCCACAGCCGTCTCCCTGGGGATCTTCGGCAGCATCGACGCCAACCGTGGCGATCCGCAGAACGGCTGGGACACTGACCAGTTCCCCAACAGCGTCGAAGAGATGACCCTGGCCACCTATGAAATCCTCAAGGCCGGCGGGTTCAGCAATGGCGGCTTCAACTTCGACTCCAAGGTCCGTCGTCAGAGCCTGGACGAGATTGACCTGTTCCACGGCCACGTCGCGGCCATGGACGTCCTCGCCCTGGCCCTGGAACGTGCAGCGGCGATGGTGCAGAACGACCGCCTCCAGCAGTTCAAGGACCAACGCTACGCCGGCTGGCAGCAACCGTTCGGTCAGGCGGTGCTGGCGGGTGAGTTCAGCCTCGCTTCACTGGCCGAACACGCCTTCGACAACGAGCTCAATCCACAGGCTGTGAGTGGTCGGCAAGAGATGCTCGAAAACGTGGTCAACCGGTTCATCTACCCCTGACACCAGGCCCCGTTCGCTGCGCAGAGGTTGTTACATTCTCGCGACAAATCTCTGCTCGCGGCACGCCGGGAGTCTCTACAGTTCTACCCGCATCACGTTCATCGTCAGGCAGTGTCTTTCGAACAACAATAAAAGGACGCACCACCATGAAAAAACTGAAACTCACGCTGCTCGCCGGCGCCCTCGCCCTGCTCTCGCTTCCGGTCATGGCCGACGCCACCAACCCGAAAATCGGTTTCTCCATCGATGATCTGCGCCTGGAACGCTGGTCGCGGGACCGTGACTATTTCGTCGCGGCGGCGGAAAAAATGGACGCCAAAGTCTTCGTCCAGTCGGCCGATGCCAACGAGCAGAAACAGATTTCCCAGATCGAAAACCTCATCTCCCGTGGCGTCGATGTGATCGTCATCGTGCCGTTCAACGCCACCGTGTTGACCAATGCCGTGGCCGAAGCAAAGAAAGCCGGGATCAAGGTGGTGTCCTATGACCGACTGATCCTCAATGCCGACATCGACGCCTACATTTCCTTCGATAACGAAAAAGTCGGCGAGATGCAGGCCAGCGGCGTGTTGAAAGCCGCGCCCAAGGGCAACTACTTCTTGCTCGGCGGCGCGCCCACGGACAACAACGCCAAGGTCCTGCGCGAAGGCCAGATGAAAGTGCTGCAACCGGCCATCGACAAGGGCGATATCAAGATTGTCGGGCAACAGTGGGTCAAGGAATGGAACCCCACCGAAGCCTTGAGCATCGTTGAAAACGCCCTGACCCGGAACGACAACAAGATCGATGGCATCGTCGCCTCCAACGACGCCACCGCAGGTGGTGCCATCCAGGCACTGGCCGCGCAGAAAATGGCCGGCAAGGTGCCGATCTCGGGCCAGGACGCCGACCTGGCAGCGGTCAAGCGAGTGATCGACGGCACCCAGACCATGACCGTCTACAAGCCGCTGAAACTGATCGCCACCGAAGCGGCCAAGCTCTCGGTGCAACTGGCGCGTAACGAGAAACCCACCTACACCTCGCAATACGACAATGGCAGCAAGAAAGTCGACACCATCCTGCTCACCCCGACCCCGTTGACCAAGGACAACATCGACCTGCTGGAAAAAGATGGGTTCTATACCAAGGCGCAGATCGCTGGGCAGTGATCCTGGGACAACCCTGGGTTGGATGAGACCTGTGGGAGCGAGCCTGCTCGCGATAGCGGTGTTCAGTTTGCATCGATGTTGTATGTGCTGCCGCCATCGCGAGCAGGCTCGCTCCCACAGGGGCTTTGCTTGGCTAGCTGCATCTGAGATGCCTGGCCCCAGGGCTGTCACCACCTCTGCCTATGTGTGAGCCCTTTTCATATGAGCCCTCGCCATGTCCGACTACCTGCTGCAAATGAACGGCATCGTCAAAAGCTTCGGCGGTGTCAAAGCCCTCAATGGCATCGACATCAAGGTCAGGCCAGGTGAATGCGTCGGCCTGTGCGGTGAGAACGGCGCCGGTAAATCCACGCTGATGAAAGTCCTGTCGGCGGTCTACCCGTACGGCACCTGGGACGGTGAAATTGTCTGGGACGGACAGCCGCTCAAGGCGCAGTCCATCAGCGAAACCGAAGCCGCCGGGATCGTCATCATTCATCAGGAACTGACCCTGGTCCCCGACCTGTCGGTGGCCGAAAACATCTTCATGGGCCATGAGCTGACGCTGCCCGGCGGACGCATGAACTACCCGGCAATGATCCACCGTGCCGAAGCCCTGATGCGTGAACTCAAGGTGCCGGACATGAACGTCTCGCTGCCGGTTTCACAATACGGCGGGGGTTACCAGCAGTTGGTGGAAATCGCCAAGGCGCTGAACAAACAGGCGCGCCTGCTGATTCTCGATGAACCCTCCTCGGCCCTGACCCGCTCGGAAATCGAGGTGCTGCTGGACATCATCCGCGACCTCAAGGCCAAGGGCGTCGCCTGCGTGTACATCTCCCATAAGCTCGATGAAGTGGCCGCCGTGTGCGACACCATTTCGGTGATCCGCGACGGCAAACACATCGCCACTACCGCCATGACCGACATGGACATCCCGAAGATCATCACCCAGATGGTCGGACGAGAAATGAGCAACCTCTACCCCACCGAACCCCATGACATCGGCGAGGTGATTTTCGAGGCGCGCCATATCACTTGCTACGACGTCGACAACCCAAAACGCAAACGAGTCGACGACATTTCATTCGTCCTCAAGCGCGGGGAAATCCTCGGCATCGCCGGGCTGGTCGGCGCCGGCCGCACGGAACTGGTGTCGGCACTGTTCGGCGCCTACCCCGGCCGCCATGAAGGCGAAGTCTGGCTCGACGGCCAACCGATCGACACGCGCACGCCCCTCAAGTCAATCCGCGCAGGCCTGTGCATGGTGCCTGAAGACCGCAAGCGCCAAGGCATCATTCCCGACCTGGGGGTGGGCCAGAACATCACCCTGGCGGTGCTGGACAACTACTCGAAAATGACCCGCATCGACACCGAAGCGGAGTTGGGCAGCATCGACCGGGAAATCTCGCGCATGCACCTCAAGACCGCGAGCCCGTTCCTGCCGATCACCAGCCTCTCCGGCGGCAACCAGCAAAAAGCCGTGCTAGCCAAAATGCTGCTGACCCAACCGCGCGTGCTGATTCTCGATGAGCCGACCCGGGGCGTGGATGTCGGCGCCAAGTACGAGATCTACAAGCTGATGGGCGCGCTGGCCGCCGAAGGCGTGTCGATCATCATGGTGTCCTCGGAGCTGGCCGAAGTGCTGGGGGTGTCCGACCGCGTGCTGGTGATCGGCGAAGGCCAATTGCGCGGTGATTTCATCAACCACGAACTCACCCAGGAACAGGTGCTCGCCGCCGCCCTCAGCCACCCCGAAGACCATAACAATAATGATCGGAAGTCCGCGTAGATGAATCAGGTCAAGCAACTCTTCAGCCGCTACAAAATGCTCGCGCTGGTGATCGCCGTGGCGGTGATCTGGCTGTTTTTCAGTTGGCAGACCGAGGGCGGGTTCCTGACCCCGCGCAACCTCTCCAACCTGCTGCGGCAGATGTCCATCACCGGGATTCTGGCCTGCGGCATGGTGCTGGTGATCATCAGCGGCGAGATCGATCTGTCGGTGGGTTCACTGCTTGGATTGCTCGGTGGCCTGGCGGCGATTCTCGACGTGATCTATCACATCCCGCTGCTGGCGAACCTGAGCCTGGTCGCCTTGTGCGGCCTGATGATTGGCCTGGGTAACGGCTACATGACCGCCTACCTGCGCATCCCGTCGTTCATTGTCGGCCTGGGCGGCATGCTCGCCTTTCGCGGCATTCTGCTGGGGATTACCGACGGCACCACCATCGCCCCGGTGTCACCGGAGCTGGTCTACATCGGCCAGGGTTATTTGCCGCACTCCGTCGGCACGGGCCTGGGCGTGCTGCTGTTTGCCTTGACCCTGTTCCTGACCTGGAAACAGCGGCGCAATCGCGCCCTGCATGGCCTGGCGGCCCACTCCCTGGTGCGTGACGTATTGCGCGTGGTGCTGATCGGCGCGGTACTGACCGGGTTCGTCTATACCCTCAACAGCTACGACGGTATTCCGGTTCCCGTATTGCTTCTGCTGATTCTGCTCGGCGTGTTCAGCTACGTCACCAGCCAGACCGTGTTTGGGCGACGGGTCTACTCGGTGGGCAGCAACATGGAAGCCACACGCCTGTCCGGCATCAACGTGCAGGCGGTGAAGCTGTGGATCTTCGGCATCATGGGCGTGATGTGCGCCCTGGCGGGCGTGGTCAACACCGCGCGCCTGGCCGCGGGCTCACCCTCGGCCGGCAGCATGGGTGAACTCGACGCCATCGCCGCCTGCTTCATCGGCGGCACCTCCATGCGCGGCGGCTCCGGCACCGTCTACGGCGCCCTGCTCGGCGCGCTGGTGATCACCAGCCTGGACAACGGCATGTCCATGCTCGACGTCGACAGTTACTGGCAGATGATCGTCAAGGGCAGCATTCTGGTGCTGGCGGTGTGGGTGGATGTGAGTACACGCACGGGGCGGCGTTGACCTGTATGCGTCACTTGCTGGCGGAAGCCATCAGCACGCCAAAGCCCAGGAAAGTGACGCCCGACAGCTTGCCGACAAGCCTGGCGCCCTTGTTTGTGGAGAGCCAGCCTCTTGCGGCCTGGGCCATCAGGGCATACCCGCAATGCACCACTACAACCAGTAAACTGTAAGACGACACCAGCAAGAAGAACTGGCTGTAGTAGTCACCCGCCGGCTTGATGAATTGGGGAAATACAGCCAGGAAAAAGAAACCCGCCTTGGGGTTGAGCAACTGGATTGACAACGCTTCGATAAAACGCCGCCAAGGACGTGGCGACGTGGCGTTGAGTTCGGGAATAAAACGCTGGGTACGCCACATCTTGATGCCCAGGTACAACAAGTACAGCGCGCCGATGTATTTGAGCACCGTGAAGGCTGTCGCCGAGGCAGCCAGGATCAACCCCAGGCTACGGGCGCAAATGCCCGCCACGATAAAAGCGCCGGAGGCGATCCCGACGATACCCGGCAGCGAACCGCTCCAGCCATGACGCAAGGCATTGGAAATCGTCAACACCACGCCCGGACCTGGGCTGAGCACGGTCAGGGTCGCCAGAATCAGAAAAACCCCGTAACTGGCCATTAATCACTCCACGTTGAAAGGCGCATTGAACCGGCCTGCAGATTGGCGTGGCGATGCGACGCTGACAAACGCTTTAATTGCACCGCTGATGTGACTAAATTAGACGCATGATTGCCGACCTCCCCCCGTTGAATGCCGTCCGTGCCTTCGCCGCTGCCGCTCGCCACCAGAGTTTCAGTCGCGCAGCCGAAGAACTGCACGTCAGTCACAGTGCCGTCAGCCGGCACATCAAGCTGCTTGAAGAACGCCTGGGCGTGCTGCTGTTCGAGCGTCGAACCCGGCAGTCTGTGCTCACGCCGGCGGGCCAGAGCTTTTACGAACAGGTCAACGTGGCACTGACACAGATTGCCAACGCCGCCACAACCCTGAGCCGCAGTGCTGCCCTGCGCAAGGTCACCATTAACGTGCGTCCATCCTTTGCGGTGCGCTGGCTGATTCCGCGGTTGCCTGAGTTCATGGCGCTCCATCCGGACATCAAGCCCCAAGTGCTCACCCGCACGCAGCCGCCGGATCAATCGGGAGAAACGTTTGATGTGGTCATCCGCCGCGGACATTCCGGCTGGCCGGCCACCGTCCAACCCCAGGTATTGCTGGAGGATGACCTGCTGCTGGTCGCCGCTCCGTCGCTGCTGCAAGGCGTGTCGCTGAACAACGTCCACGATCTGGCCCGGCACACGCTGTTGTCAGGCAGAACCCGCAGCAGCGACTGGCAGACGTGGGCAAAGCACGTCGGCATCAAACGATTTGGCAACCCGCCAACCCTGCAGTTCGATCACATGCATCTGGTGCTGCAAGCCGCCGTCGATGGCCTGGGCGTGGCCTTGTGTCCGGCGTCGCTGCTGGGTAAAGACTTGTTGACCGGGCGCCTGGCCTGTCCACTGCCATCCTTGCGCCTGCCGTTGACCCGCTACTATTACGGCGTCTCCCCGCAGGCCATGGCCGAAACGCAGATTTTCGTCGATTGGATGCTCTCTCATATCCGGCAGGATGCGACGGCCCTGACGCCAGAAACGGATACCTGCCCTTGATGCTGCCGGACCGATTTTCGGCCGAAGGGCTCAGCCCCAAGGAGACCCAGTGATTGATTCAACGGACGAACTGGCGATACGCCAAATCTCAGCGCTCCCCCAGGAAATCCAGGTGCTCGAAGCCCAGGCAATAACAGAAGGCTTCAGGTTTCTTACGCGCTTGGTTGAAGAATGGAAGAACGGTTACAACCGATTCAATCAACCCGGTGAAGGCCTTTTTGGCGCCTTCCGTAATGGGCAACTGATCGGCATCGGCGGTCTTTCTTATGATCCTTACGCCGGAGCGGAAATCGGCCGGCTGCGCAGGGTATACATCATGCCCGCCGCCAGAGGCCAGCACGCAGGGAAGGCACTGGTACAGCACCTTCTGGCCTATGCGGCGCTGAATTTCCAAGTCGTGCGCCTGTCCACGGATACACCGCAGGGTGCCGAATTTTACCTGCGCTGCGGATTCCAGCAGGTCGAGGATGATACGGCGACCCATGTCATGTCATTTGTAGATGCCAGGTAACGCTCACCTTCTGGTGCTGGCGGTAAGGGTGAATGTGAGTACGCGGACTGGGCGGCGTTGACCGGGCACGGACCAAAGGCGATGCAGACTCGACCATCCATAGGCTTGATGCCATATTGATCCGATTCTAATCGGGAGCGTCCGAACCATGTCTGCCATGTCTTCAATCTGGTTGTTTATCATCCCTTTCGCCATCGCCGCTGCGATTCCTGGCCCGGCGCAGGGTGCGCTTATTGGTCAGGTCGTCTCGCGTGGGGGCAGGAGTTGCCTGCCGTTCGTGGCCGGCATGGTGGGCGGCAATGCCTTGTGGCTGTTGTTGGCGACCACTGGCCTGTCGGCGCTGGCGCTGAGATACGAGCACGTTTTTATCGCCGTGAAATGGGCCGGCGTGGCTTATCTGCTATTCATCGCCTGGAAATTGTGGTCGGCGAGTGGCCATGCTATCGAAGCCCCAGCCGAACGCTCAGTCAGTCGCGGGTTACTTGCCGGTGCGCTGCTGACTCTCAGCAATCCGAAGGCGGTTATCTTCTTTGGCGCGGTGCTGCCCCATGCTTTCGACCTGGCGTCGCTTACTCTAGGGCAAGCATTGATGATTACCGCCCTGGGCATCGCGATCGACCTGATCATTCAGTTGGGCTATGTGTTCACTGGCATCAGGATCAAGGGCGCCATTCAATCGCCCAGCGCCATGCGGCGTTTGAATCGAACATCGGCGGGCCTGATCACCGGTTGTGCCAGTTGGATGGCGGTTTCCAGATAACGGCCAGATATGTGTCGCGAGGGAATGTAGAGTGCTTTCTGGGAACGCTGTGTCGGCGACCTGGCCTTCCGAAAATCTCGTAGGAATTTACCTCTGTGCGAGGGGATTTAGCGAAACGTCGCACCGCCCCGCTGGGCTGCGAAGCGGCCCCAAACCAGCCACCTTATTTCGCCAGGTATACCGCAGGCACCGGTTTTGCGGCTGCTGCGCAGCCGAGCGGGAGCAAGCTCCCTCGCCACAGGGGGGAGCGTGCGTCCTACAGGTCGGTTGTGGGTGCCGGGATCGACTTCTATAGTTTGGCTCGTCGCTGGCTTTGGCCGGTGATGGGGTTTCGCAGCCCGAGTGAACAATCTAGATACCGTCAAATGAAATTCAGGCAAACTTGCCCGCTTTCATTTTATGGCGGTTGCGCGCGGGAGACTTTCGGGTCTGCCGAGTTTTGGATTGGTTCCTCGGTCTGCGAACCCTCGCGCAACTGCCACCCATTTGATTCGCAGCAAAAAGGTGGCGATTCTTTCTATCAAATGAGTGCAACCTTATGACAACGAATCAACCATCCAGCCGCTTCACCCCTTTCACCCAAACCGCCACCACCCACCCCGTCCTGCTGATCGACACCCACGCTCCACTACCCGAACTCCATGCCTGCGCCAGCGAACGCCTGCACGCCACGCTCGATTACCTGACACTGGTGGCCTGCTCCAGCCTGCGCGATTCAGCGACGAGCGACATCAACACCCTCACCAACGTCGCCCGGATTCTGGTACAGGACGTGGCGGATGTGTTTGGCGTGATCGAACAGCGCGGGCTCGAAAGCTAAACAAACAGTTGTGCTTTCGCAGCTGTCGCTAGAAAAACTCCGAAAATCTCAGCGCAAGCCTTCTGTGGGAGCAAGGCTTGCCCGCGATGAAGATGACGCGGTCTTCCGGGGGGCCGAGGTGCCTGCATCGCGAGCAAGCTTTGCTCCCACAGAAAGCCGTGCACTCACAGCGGTGCGGCAAGAGGTGATCCGAAAATCTCATAGGAATTTACCTCTGTGGCGACGGGACCTTGCTTGCGCAAGGTGTTTCCTGTCTTATCGAAGATCGGCTCGGATTGGGCCGTTCCTACTTCAACAAGGAGTGACTGCATGGAAGTCCACACTCAGCTACAACCCTGCGATTGCGCGAATATGGAAGACATCCGCCGCGAGATCGATGCCCTTGACCAGGCCGTTATCAAACTGCTGGGCAAACGCTTTCAGTACGTACTGGCAGCGTCGAAGTTCAAGACCTCAGCCACGGCGGTGCGTGCGCCGGAGCGCTTCCAGGCCATGCTGGCGACCCGGCGTCAATGGGCCGAGGCCGAGGGCCTTAGCCCGGATGCGATCGAGAAAATGTACAGTGACCTGGTGAATCACTTCATCGCCCAGGAGATGGAACACTGGACGGCTCTTCGATCCGGGACCTGATCGACACGACAAGCGCCCTGCGCTCAGGCCCAGGCAACCGTCAACAGGCCGGCGCCAAGCACGACACATAACGGTGAATAGACCCAGGTGTCGAGCTTGGCGAACGTCGAGCCCTTGACCTCCTTGAAGAAACCCACCAGGTTCGATTCGCCAATGGCGCGGGCGAACATCAGCAAGGCGATCGCGCTGATCAGCCATTGCAACGCCCGATGGGTGACGGGCGGTGCCAGCAAGCCGACCCGCAGGCACACCAGAACTGCAATCAGCAGCAACGCGAGGGCCACCAGCAGCGTCAGCCATCCCGATGGGTTGAACGCCGGACGCAGCGACTCTCCTTGCCTCACCGGAACCTGAGGCACGACCGCCAGGGCCGCCCATCGCCCGCCCAGGGCCCAATACAAATGAATCAAGCTGATGGTCGCAAATACTGCGACCAGCGACCGAGCCACTAAAAGCGTCATTCGCCAGCCTCCTTGAAAGGTTGAACAATCATCCTAGCTCGAATTCGGCATTTCGCCGCACGGGCGCAGACTGCCGGTTTTCGGCGAATGACGCATTGCTCAAGATCAAGAGTTCAACCTGGCGCGCTACAGACCGGCGGCGACTTTGTCGGCAACCTCCTTGGGCACCCAGGCCTGCCAGACCTGTGGATGGGCCTTGAGGAACGCCTCGGCGGCTTCACGCGGCGGTGTGTGCTTTTCGCTCATGTCGGCCAGGGCCTTGTTCAACGGCTCGATCGGCAGGTCGACTTTACTGAAGAACTCGGCAATGTCCGGGTGTTGCTTCTGAAACGGCGCGGATACGCCAATCGACAGCTTCGAGGCCAGGGAGCGGGTTGGCTTGGGGTTGGGGTTGTCGGCATCGGTCAGGGTTTTCCAGGCCTCGGCATCGAACGCAGGCTCTTGCAACTGCACCAACTTGAAACGTCCCAGCAGCGGTGTAGGCGACCAGTAGTAAAACAGGATCGGCTTGCCCCGGCGGATCGACGAGCTGATCTCCGCATCCAGCGCCGCCCCCGAACCACTTCGGAAATTCACATAGCTGTCGGACAACCCATAGGCCTTGAGCTTCTGCTTGTTGACCACTTCGGAGGTCCAGCCGATGGGGCTGTTGAGGAAGCGACCCTTGCTGGGGCTTTCCGGGTCTTTGAAGACATGCTTGTAGCGCGCCAGGTCTTCGACGCTGCGCAAATCCGGCGCCAGAGGCTTGATGCCCCGGGCCGGGTCGCCCTTGATCACATACTCCGGGACCCACCAGCCTTCGGTCGCACCCTTGACGGTATCGCCCAAGGCGATCACCTTGCCTTCGGCCTCGGCCTTGACCCACACCGGGCTGCGACCGGCCCATTCTTCCCCGATCACCTGGATGTCGTTGTTGGCCAGCGCCGTTTCCAGGGTAATGGTGGTGCCCGGCAATGTGTCGGTCGGCAGCCCATAACCCTTTTCGACGATGACCCGCAGGATATCGGTGATCAGACTGCCGCTTTCCCAATTCAAGTCGGCAAAATGGATCGGCGCCTGCGCGGCCGATGCCGGAAGTGACGAAACCAACACCGCACAGGTGGCCCAGGCAGCCAACCACTGTCGAACTCGTTTCATGCGTTGCACCTCGTACCAGACACAGCGATAGCTCAACGGTCCTGCGTAACCGGACGCAAGCCTCTGAATAATTCAGTCAACTGACTGTAGCCGAGGTTCCACGCAGACCTTGCGAAAACCGTTGGCAGGGCGCAAAACCCGAACGCTGTGTCAGCCCGCCTATCACATCCATCAGGCTGACGTGGTGCACATCACTCGCTGGCCTTGAAGGTGACGAGTTCACCTTTGCGCCACTTGGCGGCTTTGGCGGTCACGGCCTTGAGGGTCTTGGTCAGGCCCTCGTGCAACTGCTCGTTGGCGGCGAAAACAGTCAGCACGCTGTGCCCTTCCTTGAACAGGATCGCGTGGCCACCGGGGGTGGCCACGAAGGCGTAATCCCCAAGGCCATAGACCGTCAGCTTGATATCGCGAAAGCGGATTTCAAACTTGCCACCTTCACGGCTGGGCAATACCGCTGCACGAAAATGATCACCGACTTTGAGTTCAAGCCTGGGTTTGTCATCGACCACCAGGGCCGATTCAGTATCGATTTCGGCAACATAAATACCTTCGGCGGTTTGCTCGGTGATGTAGACGAAGCGCGACTGGAACTGCTTGACCAGCTTTGCCCGCAGATCACCAAGTACGAATAACGCATGCATGTCGAGATTACTTACTGCCAAGGAAACATCCCCATCTTTGTAAACGACCCGCCCTCTGAAAAGGACGGACCACGAGAACCCGTGCCGACTGTGTGTGTCGCAGTGGACCTGTAACTGAAAATTCGAAGTGAACGGCGTGCCCTGCCCCGGGGCGAGAGAAGACTAAAGGATTGCCACTCTCGCCGTCTTTCCCGCGGGGTCGTCAGAGGCTGAAGGAAAACGCCACTCTGAGCATCGGAAAAGGTGGGACTACTAACTTTAGGGAAATTTCTCACTTAGAAAAGCATTTTTCTGACATCGAGGGCAAAAAAAATTGCTTTAGATAGGCACAGCCATCCACACGGTGCTGCCGATTCTAGAGCAGCCGCAGGCGTGGAGACTACTCAAAACACTCGGTAATTCGTCGGTAAACCATAGAAAAGGAATTCACATGGCCACTTTCACAACCCTGACCCAACCCCTCACCCCTTGCATCGCTGACAAGCCTGACGGGTTTGACCAAGTCCATTACCTGCCGGTTTCTTTGTTTCAACCGCGTTATCGGGTGGTTCTGGCCGGCAAGTGCTTTTTCCATATTGAAGAAACCTCGACTGGCCGTGTAAGAGGTTTCCGTACCGATCATAACGAGGCCTGTTACCTGGCCAGGCGTCTGGAACGAAGCGTTTGACCTGAGATACCACACGCCCATCACTTAACTCAGCCACGACAGGCAACTGCTGCCATACTGCCTGCCCAGCGAAGACCGTCCCCCATTGACGATCGCGCACCCATACTATGACTTGTGAAGGAAAGGCGCGACGTGACGGAATTTGATATTGGCGAGTTTTTCATCCGGGGTGAGGCCAGAGAGGTCGAAGGCGAATTCCAGGCTGTCATCGTGATGCGCGCCAAGCCCCCCTTGACCACCACCCGTTATCATCAGGTGGAAAAGGATCGCTGGTTCAAAACCCCCGAACTCGCCGCCGAGGCTGCGCGGGCAGCGGCAAAAGCCCTGAAACTCGCGGTGGATGAAGGCGCGTTGAAAGCCTGAACCCGATCGAACTCCTGACGGGCGTTTGCCTCAGATAAAGGGAAGCAACCGAGGCGCCATGACGGCGCCCGCCCAAAGGAGAACCCCATGGAACAGCCCTCGCACGAACTGAGTACCTTGTTCGATCAACTCGGCCTGCCTTCGGATGACAAAGCCATTGATGACTTCATCATGGCCCATCCGCTGGAGCCGGAGATCAAACTGGTGGAGGCCGACTTCTGGTCGGAGCAACAGAAGGATCTACTGCGCGAATGGCTGCTCGCTGACGGCGAGGAGGCAGTGCTGGTGGATCAATTGAATGTCCGCTTGCACGACGGTAAATAACCCTCAACCCTTTAACCCCTGTGACAAGGGAGCTTGCTTCCGCTCGGCTGCGCAGCAGCCGTGCCCAGGCCCCCCAGCGCTGGCCAGCCTAGCGCGGCTTCTCGGGCTTATAACCCAGCCGCAAACCACCCCAATGACGCCCCTTGAGCATGATCGGCACGGAAAGGTCATGCATCAGCTCACCCGTGTCTCGAGTGTAGGTCTGCAACAGCACGGGCTGCTGGTGGCTACCGCAACGAATCCCGGTGCGGTCGGAGAACTTGCGTTTAGTGCGATTGTTCACCGTGTCCACTTGCGGATCACCGGTCAGGGGTTGGCTGAAGACCTTGTTGTGGGTCGGTACATAACCTTCCTGGGTACAGGCAATGGCGAATACCAGGCCTTCGTGCCGGGCGAGCAAAGGTTCCTGGATAGCTGGCAGGACCTGATCGGTGTAGCGGTCGAAACGGGTCTGGAACTTGGCGGGCTGGGTATTGGGGATGGGCTGGTAGCTGCGGTCGAACAGGTCCTCCAGGCTGACACGGCCCTGGTCAATGTCCGCCTCGAACTGGGCCGCGATCTGGCTCGCCCCTTCCCGCGCCAGGTCGTAGACCCGTTGGTGATAATCGTCCAGGCCAACCTCGGCCAGGCGTTCGCTGATGGTTTCGGCCTGGCCTTCCATTTGCACTGCCGCTTGGGCCAGGCGCTGGGTCTGCTGGTCGCTGATGGACAGGTCACTGCGCATCTGCTCGATGGCGTGAAACAGGCTGTCGAGTTGTTCGCGGTTGGTGTCGGTGCCCTGAGCAATGGCGCTGACCTGGGTTTCGACGCCGGCCGCCAGCCGGGCTATGTTTTCCAGGTGCTGACCGGTGTGCTCGACCTGCTGCACGCCACTGTCCAGGTCGCTGGCCAGTTGCCGGATCTGCTCCACCACCTGGGCGGTGCGCTGCTGGATATCCGCAACCATGACCCCGACCTCGCCGGTGGCCGCGGCCGTACGCCCGGCCAGTCCACGGACCTCGTCCGCCACCACCGCGAAGCCGCGACCGTGCTCACCGGCCCGTGCAGCTTCGATGGCCGCGTTGAGCGCCAGGAGGTTGGTCTGGCTGGCGATCGACTGAATCACCAGGCTGACCCGCTGGATTTCATCGCTGCGCACGCTCAGCGCCTCGATCAACTCGCGGCTGTCGTTCGCGCGCTGGCTGAGCTGATGCATCCGGCTGATGGACTCCACCAGTTCGCTGCGCCCGGCAACGCTACTGCGATGGGCCTCACTGGCGGCACTCAGGGCCTGCTGGCTGAGTTGCGAGGTGGCCTGTTCAGTGGTGATCATCGATTCGGCATTACCGACGATCTGCGCCGCCGCGTCGAGCTGCGACTGGACCTTGCCAGCCAGTTGCTTGACCGAATAGGCGACGCCGGCCGCCGACAACGCGTTATGGCTGGTGGTGTAGGACAGATCACGGGTCAGCTCGGCCAACTTGTCCGCGGCTACCGGCTCAGGCGCGGCGGCCAGGCGCGAGCGCAGGCGCGGCAGCCAGACGATGAACATCGCCAGGGGCAGGCCCAGATACAACGACCAGCCGCCCAACGTCATGCCGCACAGCAGCAATGTCAGCGCCAGACTCTGCAAGGTCGGCGTCAACCAGCGCGCCATGCTGTTGGTTACAGGCACCTGCACCTGCGCCGCATTCGCCACGGAACCGTCTGTCGCCATGTTGATCACCCACATTTCTCGTTGTTATGCCTGCATTAAACGCCACTACGGAGCCATTATCCATGGTCCATTAGTCGCGTTCTTGCGGGGGGTCAACGGAAGTAGACGAACAGGCGCAGACAAAAGCAAAAGATCGCAGCTTCCCGAAGAAAGCTGCGATCTTTTCTGAAACGCGGATCAGGCCTGACGCTGGTGCTTGTCGATCTGCTCGTGACGTTCCTGCGCTTCGATGCAGTACTTGGTGGTCGGGCTGATCAGCAGGCGCTTGAGGCCGATCGGCTCGCCGCTGTCATCACACCAGCCGAAGCTGTCGTCGTTGATACGGTCCAGGGCCTGCTCCAGCTGAGGCAGCATGCGCTGGTCGCGATCGATGGCGTTGACCAACCAGGTCCGCTCTTCTTCTACGGAAGCAGCGTCCGCCGGGTCAGCCGGGGTATCCAGGCTCTCAATGGCGATTCGGTTCTGTTCGATGCGCTCGTGGGTTTCCACTTTCATGTTCTGCAACAGCTTGGTGAAGAAAGCCAGCTGCTCGGCATTCATGTAGTCATCCGCCGGCATGGCCAGCAACTTTTCCTTTGTCATTGATTTCTCTATAAAAAAACGTGCATTAAGGCGAATTATGAAGCGTCCCGCAGCGCGCTGCCACGCTCATCGGGAAGGCGCCGTCTATTCCAAGCGCCACCCGGCACTCAATTTACGAGGGGCGGCAGTCTAAGGCCGAGTCGAAGCCTCAGCAACTGAAAACATAGGGAAAATGTCCGACAACCCTTCTAAATGTTCTCTGACAAGCTTTTGGCAGTCATCGGAGTGCGTTTATAACAAGAAATTCGATTCAATAGCTGTATCAAGAAGACAAATGGCAACGCCACGCGGGTCAGGCGTGGCGCTTTGTCGCAGCGTAAGGACCTTCAGCGTTTGAGTTTGCGCTTATTGCGGTACTGGTCGATGACCACCGCCACCACAATGATCAAGCCCTTGATGATGTCCTGAATGTAGGCATCTACGCCGACGAACGTGAAGCCACTGGCCATGACCCCGAGGATCAGCGCGCCGATCACCGTTCCGGTGATGCGCCCCACCCCACCGGCCAGGCTAGTGCCGCCGATCACGGCCGCAGCAATCGCGTCCAGCTCATAGGACATGCCCATGCCGGCCTGCCCGGTGGCGGCCCGCGCCGAGGCCACCACCCCGGCCAGCCCCGCCAGCAGCCCGGCGATGCTGTAGACGATCACCAGATGGCGTTTGACGTTGATGCCCGAGGTGCGTGCCGCCTGCATGTTACCGCCGATGGCGTAGGTGTACTTACCGTACTTGGTGTAGCGCAGGGCAATATGGAAGATCACCGCCACCACCAGGAAAATGATCACCGGCATGGCGCCATGGCCGATGGCGGTATAGGAATCGGACAACATGCTCACCGGCTGGCCTTCGGTGTAGTAACGCGCCAGACCGCGGGCCGAGACCATCATGCCGAGGGTGGCAATAAAGGGCGGGATACCCGTGATGGCGATGATGCTGCCGTTGATCGCTCCGGCCAACAGCCCAACGCCCAACCCCGCCACCACCGGTATCCACACCGGTAAGTCAGTCAGGGAGGGAAACACCGCCCGGGTGAAATCCGAGGTTTGGGCCAGGCTGGCGGCGATCATGGCCGACAACGCCAGCACCGAGCCGGACGACAGGTCGATACCGGTGGTGATGATCACCTGGGTCACACCGATGGCCAGCAGACCGATGATCGACACTTGCAGGATCATCAGCACCAGGCGCTGGGAGTTCATCAGGAAACTCTGGTCACGCATGATCCAGCCAAACACTTCGAACACCAGGCCGATGCCGATCAGCACCAGGAAGATACTCAGTTCCGTCGGCAGCCGCCGACGCGTCCTGGCCGGTGCGGCCGCGGGTTTGTTTTCCAGTATCGCGTTCATAGCATTCACCTTTTTCTCTGTGGCGAGCTTGCGCCCTCAATTATCAGGACAGGCCAGAAGCCAACTGCATTACCCGCTCCTGGGTCGCCTCGCTACGGTCCAGCGTGCCCATCAGGTCTCCTTCATGCATCACCATCACCCGGTCGCTCATGCCCAGTACTTCCGGCAGTTCCGAAGAAATCATGATCACCGCCATGCCTTCGCTGGCGAGGTAGGAAATGAGCCGGTAGATCTCGGCCTTGGCGCCAACGTCGATGCCACGGGTCGGCTCGTCGAGGATCAGGATGCGTGGGTTGGTCATCAGCCATCGGGCCAGCAGGGCCTTCTGTTGGTTGCCGCCGGACAAGGTGTCGATGCACTGTTCCAGGGACGGAGTCTTGACCCGCAACTTCTTGCACATGTCTTCGCACAACGCGCGCAAGGCTTTCTGCTGGATGAAGCCGTTGCCGACGTAATGGGGCAACACGGCCATTTCCATGTTTTCCAGCACCGACAGGCACGGGAACAGGCCACTGAGCTTGCGATCCTCGGTCAACAGCGCGAACCCCTTCTCGATGGCCATGTGCGGGTCGCTGATGCGCACCGGTTGCCCGTCGAGCAGGATCTCGCCGCCCGTGCTGGGCGTCACGCCGAAGATCGCCTCGGCCACGTTGGTCCGGCCCGAGCCCATCAGCCCGGCAATGCCCAGGATTTCTCCGGCATGCAAGTCGAAGGACACATTCTTGAAAATGCCCTCCAGGCTCAAATCACGCACCGACAGCACCAGATCGCCGATGGGCTTGTCCCGTTCCGGGAACAACTGGCTCAGTTCGCGCCCGACCATCATTGATATCAGGCTGTCGCCGTCCATGCTGTCGGCCCGTTGCAGGCCGATGTAGGCGCCGTCACGAAACACCGCCACTTCATCGGCGATGGCGAACACTTCGTTCATTTTATGGGTGATGTAGATGATGCCCTTACCCTGAGACTTGAGGTCGGCGATGATCGAAAACAGATGGGCGACCTCCGTCTCGGTGATGGCCGAGGTCGGCTCATCCATGATCAGAATGTCAGAGTCGTAGGACACCGCCTTGGCGATCTCGACCATCTGCCGCTCGGCAATGCTCAGGTTGCCCACCTGCTCTTCAGGATCGAGGTTGATACGCAGGCGCTCCAGCAACTTGGCGGTGCAGCGGTGCATTTCCCCGTGATCGACCATATGCAAGCCGTTGAGCTGCTCGCGGCCGATCCAGATGTTTTCAGCGATGCTCATGTGGGGCATCAGGTTCAGTTCCTGGTGGATCATCGCGATGCCGGCCTGCAGGGCTGCCAGAGGTGTGTCGAACTTCACCGGCTTGCCCCGCAGGCGCAGTTCACCGGCGTCCGGCTGGTAGATGCCGGCCACGATTTTCATCAGGGTGGATTTGCCCGCACCGTTCTCGCCCATCAAAGCCAGCACGGAACCGGGGCGCACCCGCAATTGCACATCCGACAGGGCCACCACGCCGGGAAAGCCTTTGCTGACGTTGACGACTTCCAGCAGATACGGTTCATCAGGCATTACGTCCGGCCGGAAAGTCATCGCCGGGGCGCTCGAAGCAGTCGCTGAAGCGAACATGATCAGGTACTCCCTCGGCAAGGTCAGTGGGCGACCTCGCCTGTTTATTGTTGTGGTAGCAGTACGTTAAACGTCACTTGAACTGATCGACGTTTTCCGGCGTGATCAGGCGATACGGCACCCATACGGCCTGCTCGACCGGCTGTTTCTTGACCATTTTCACCGCCGTATCAATGGAGCCGTCGGCCTGGCCCTTGGCGTCCTGGAACACCGAGACCGCCATCTCGCCTTTCTTCACGGCGTTCAGGCCGTCCGGCGTGCCATCGACCCCGGCGATCAGTACGCTGCCTTTCTCCTTGCCGGCACCCTTGAGTGCCATGGCCGCGCCGATGGCCATTTCGTCATTGTTGGAGACCACGGCATTGAACTCGCGGCCCTGAGTCAGCCAGTCGTTCACCAGTGTCATGCCTTTATCCCGCGACCAGATACCGGTCTGCTCTTGTTCGATCTTGATGTCGGGGTACTTGGCCAGCACTTCCTTGACACCCTTGGTGCGGTTGGTGGTGGAGTTGTTCGCCAGGTCACCCAGCAGAATCACGATGTTGCCCTTGCCCGACATTTTGTCGGCCAGGTATTGCATTTGCATCCGGCCGGCTTCCAGATCGTCGGACGCCACGGTCACCACGCCTGCGGGCAGTTTCAGGTCGTCGGGACGGCGATTGACGTACACCAACGGGATCCCGGCGGCGACCGCGGCCTTGGTAATGCGCTGGGTGGCGGCAGTGTCCACCGGGTTGACGATGATTGCGTCGACCTTCTGGCTGATAAAGCTTTCCACCTGGCTCAGTTGCTTGACCACATCACTGCGTGCGTCTTCGAACTGCAAGGTGACGCCATCCGGCAGGGACTTGGCTTTGCTGTCCATCGACTCACGCAGGTACGTCAGCCAGGTGTCATCGAACTGGGACATGCTGACGCCGATCTTCAGGTCCGCCAGGGCGACGCCGCTGGTGAGCATCAACGACAGGGCCAGCGAGGCGATACGGGTCTTGGTCTTCATGAACGGTCTTTCTCCACTTTTTTGTTGGTTTTATGGATAAGGCGTGATGGATCTCAGGAACGGGGCAAACGCACGATGGGCGCACCGGGCATGCAACACACCACGGTGCCGTTGCGCTGAATGCACAGGGATTCGAACAGGGGAAGGATTGCGCACAGGCGCAGCGAGCTTGGCAGGTGAAACGCAGAACGGCTGAAGGTTTTCATCGACGGTACCTGGCTGTGTTTCTTGTTTTTGTTTTGTCCGTCATTTGCTCAAGGCTGACTTGGCAAAAGACGAACAGGGGTGTCGGTAACCTGGAATCGACTTTATTGGAAAATATTTTCCATATCAACTCATTTTAGAATTTTATTCGTTTTTTATTCCATGGCCGACAGACGTGGCCAAAACCACCACTTCGCCCTGCTCGGCGCTCAGCCTTGCAGCGTCGAGGATGCGAGTGGTGGCCAGGGCATCACGAGCCTCCACCGGCAAAGGACCAACGCCTTGCAACGCGGTTTGCAGGCGCTGGTAGAACGCCATCCAGCAGCCGCGCTCCGACGCCACACGCTCGCGCTCGCTGCCTTGCTCGAACCAGCCCCAGCGCCGATGCTCTTCGCTCCCCCAGCGCTCACCCTCGGTCGCCGGGCTCAACCCGGCCAGCGCCTGGGCCTCCTGGCCGTCCAGGCCCTCGACGGTGTAGCAGCCTCCGGTGCCGCTGACCCGAAAGCGCGGGCGCGGTGCGTTTTGCAGGCAACTGCCGCTCAGGTGGGAAAGCACGCCGCTGGCATGGGTCAGGGAGATAAAAAAGCCGTTGTCGAACACCTGCCCGGGTTGCCGGTAATCCAACTCGGCGTAAACCCTGGTCACCGGGCCGAACAGTTGCAGCGCCTGGTCCACCAGATGGCTACCCAGGTCCCGCAGAAACCCGCCGCCGCTACCTTTGCCGACCGATGTTGGCGAATAACGCTCGACGCTGGACTCAAAGCGAATGACCTGCCCCAGCGCACCGGACTCCAGCAGTTTGCGCAAAGTCAGGTAGTCCGAATCCCAGCGGCGGTTCTGATACACGGTCAGCGGCACGTTGTGCTGCTCGGCGGCCAGCACCATCGCCTCGGCCTGTGCGGCATCAAGGGCGAAAGGTTTGTCGCTGACCACTGCAATACCCAGTTCAATGGCCTGCATGACCACGGCCGGGCGACCGTCCAGCGGCGTGGACACCACCACCGCATCGACGCCTGCGGCCACCAACTGTTCGAGGGTATCGAAGGCTTGGGCGTGGGGGTGCTCGTTCGCCAGTTGCTGGCGCCGCTCAGCGGACCGCGTCACCACGCCGACAAACGTAGCCCCGGGCAGACTGCTGATCAGCGGTGCATGGAAAAACCGTCCGCCCTTGCCGTAGCCCACTAGTCCGATTCGCATGAAGATTCCTTGAAAGTCGTTGAATAAACACATCCCTGTGGGAGCGGGCTCCCACAGGAGATTGTGGTTAGCCGTAGAAACGCGGGCGTTCGGGCAGTTCGACCTTGACGATCTGCCCACTCTGCTGCGCTTGAACACAGGCATCCGCCGCCACTGCCGCGGCGAACCCGTCCCAGGCCGACGGCCCGCCCACCTGTCCGGCGCGCACGCCGTCGATGAAAGCCTGCAATTCGACGTCGTAGGCCGCGATGAAACGATCCTTCCAATCCATCAGGATCGCATTAGACAGCTTGGCGCCACTGCGCAGTTGCACCTGGGACGGCTCCGGGAGTTTGGCGATGCCCGTCTCCCCCACCACTTCGCACTGGATGTCGTACCCATATTGGCAATTGACGAAAACCTCCACATCGATGCGCGTGCCCTTGGCGGTTTCCAGTAACACGATCTGCGGATCGCGCAGGTGCGCCAGCGCCTTGCTGGTCTTGCGCGGGAATACCACCTGCACCGAAACGTAGTCATCGGCCAGCAGCCAGCGCAGCACATCCAGCTCATGGATCAGTGTGTCGGTGATCGCCATGTCGGTCTTGTAGTTCTCCCCCACGCTCGGATTGCGATGCGCGCAGTGCAGCATCAGCGGTTCGCCGATCTGACCGCTGTCGATCACCGCCTTGAGCGCTCGATAGCCTTCATCGTAAGGGCGCATGAAACCGACCTGAACCAGCCGCTTGCCATGGGCGACTTCGGCTTCGACGATCTTGCGACAGCCTTCGGCCGTGACCGCCAGGGGCTTTTCACAGAACACCGGTTTACCCGCCGCGATTGCCGCCAGCACGAACTCTTCGTGGCTCGGCCCCCAGGAAGTGACCAGGACCGCCTCAACGTCCGGCGCATTGATCAAGGCATGGCCGTCGGGATACACCTCGGCGGTCAGTTTCAAGTCGGCCAGCACCTTCGCCGCCTGGGCGAGGTTGATGTCGGTCACCGCCACCACCTGGCTGTTGAGCAAGGTCTGGCTGCAACGACGGATATGGTCCTGGCCGATGGCCCCGGTGCCGATGACGCCCAGCTTCAAAGACATGAAAAACTCCTTTCGTAGGGTTGGGGCTGTTAATACTGGCGAGCCTCGGCCAGTCGTTCATTGAGGGTTTTGGCAGCCGCATCGGTGCGCGCGCTGGTGGAGACTTGCGCCACGCCGACCCGCCACCAGGACAGGTAGCTGTGGATCATGGTCTTGGGCAAGACCTTGATATCGATGAGCGTCGAGACCGTTTGCAGCCGCGCATCGGCCAGGGCCGCGTGGAGTTCGTCGAGGGTCTTGACCTTGTAGGTCTTGCAGCCGTAGGCCGCCGCGCTCATGGCGAAGTCCACCGGCACGAAGCCGCCATCGAGCTTGCCGGTGTCCGGGTTGCGGAAGCGGAACTCGGTGCCGAAGCTGTCCATGCCGTTGCCCATCTGTAAATTGTTGATGCAACCGAACGTCATGTTGTCCAGCAGCACCACATTGATCTTGCGACGCTCCTGGATCGAGGTCGCCAGCTCCGAATGCAGCATCATGTAGGAGCCGTCACCCACCAGGGCATAGACCTCTTTGTCGGGTTCGGCCAGCTTCACGCCCAGCGCCGCGTTTACCTCATAACCCATGCACGAATAGCCGTATTCGACGTGATAGGTGTTGACCCCCTTGCTGCGCCAGCTGCGCTGCAAGTCGCCGGGCAGGCTGCCGGCGGCGGCAACGATGATCGCCTCATCGGCCAGGGTTTGGTTGAGGGTGCCCAGCACGCGGCTCTGGGTCAGGCAGGAACCGGTGAGTTCGATGAATTCACGAAACACCGCCGGATCCAGGTGATCGTTGATCTCTGGGACGAAGTCCTGGGTCTGGAAGTCAGCCTGATAGATCCGGTCCACTTCGGCATCCAGTTGGGTTTTGGCATCGGCGATCTGCCCGCCCCATTCGGCACGATAGTCACCCATCGCGGCGGACAAAGCCTCCAGGCCCGAGCGCGCGTCGGCCAGCAGTTGCACACCGTCAAGCTTCAAGGCATCGCAAGGGCTGATGTTGAGGTTGAGAAACTGCACATCCGGATGCTGGAACAGCCATTTGGACCCGGTGGTGAAATCGCTGTAGCGGGTGCCGATACCAATGATCAGGTCCGCTTCCTTGGCCAGCAGGTTCGCCGCCAGGCAACCGGTTTCGCCGACGCCTCCGACGTTCAGTGGATGACTGGACACCACCGCACTCTTGCCGGCCTGGGTCTCGGCAAAGGGGATTTCGAAGCGCTCGGCAAAAGCCTGCAACGCTGCGTTGGCCCCGGCGTATTTCACCCCGCCGCCGCAGATGATCAGCGGCTTGCGCTTGCCCTTGAGCAGCGCCTGGGCATCGCCGAGCATGGCTTCGGTGGCCGGGCGACGGTCGATGCGGTGAACGCGCTTTTGCAGAAAGTAATCGGGGTAATCGTAGGCTTCGGCCTGCACGTCCTGGGGCAACGCCAGGGTCACCGCGCCGGTTTCGGCCGGGTCGGTGAGCACGCGCATGGCGTGGATCGCGGCGCTCATCAGTTGCTCGGGGCGGTTGATGCGATCCCAGTATTTGCTCACGGCCTTGAACGCATCGTTGGTGCTGATGCTCAGGTCATGGAACTGCTCGATCTGCTGCAGCACCGGGTCCGGTTGGCGGCTGGCGTAGACATCACCAGGCAACAGCAGCAACGGGATACGATTGGCCGTCGCGGTGGCGGCGGCGGTCAGCATGTTCGCTGCGCCAGGGCCGACCGACGAAGTACAGGCGTAGATTTTGCGGCGCAGATGCTGCTTGGCGAAACCGATGGCAGCGTGGGCCATGCCCTGCTCGTTGCGACCCTGATGGACCACCAGGTCACCGCTGTCCTGCTCCAGCGCCTGACCCAGGCCCAGCACATTGCCGTGGCCAAAAATCGTAAAGACCCCGGCGACGAATTTGCTCTGGACGCCATCGACTTCGACGTACTGGTTATCGAGGAATTTCACCAGGGCCTGGGCCATGGTCAGTCGTGTTGTGGTCATGCTTGCACCTTGTCTGGAATGCAAATTTGGCGGCTGGCTCAGTCCACTGTGGGAGCGAGCTTGCTCGCGATAGCAGTATTTCAGGCGACTTATCTGTTGAATGTGCTGCCGCCATCGCGAGCAAGCTCGCTCCCACAGGGGGGCTTCGTCATACTTGAAAGTCGGGTCAGGCCTGGGAGCTTTGCAGATGGTTCATGCTCGCCCCCAATGCCTGGCGGATGTCGGCCAGTTCATGAATGCTCTGGGCAAAGGGTTCGAAGGACAGGTAGCCCTCGTAACCCCCGGCCCGCAACGCCTCGATCTGCGCGGCATTGCCGAGAATGTCGGCCTCGCCCACCAGCACGCGGTGGCCGTCGCGGATGGTCGTCAAGGGTGCCTGGGCATCCTCGACACCGGAGATGTGCACCAGCCCGGTCAGCTCGGGGAAAAATTCCTGCTCACCGGCCAGGTGATGATGAAAGGTGTCATGCACCAGACGGAACACATCCAACCCGCCAATGGCCTTGATCGCTTCCACTGCCGTGCGCTTGCGCCGCAGCGAACACTCTTCAAACCCCAACGGCTCGATGAAACCGTAGATACCGAAAGCCCGCAGGATCGGCGCCAGTTCACTGAGGGCCGTGCGCAGCCCCGCGGCGCGTTCGACCTCGCCGCGCGGGTCGTCGCGCTCGTTGAGCGGGCACATCACCAGCCCCTCGGCGCCGCATTCGCGGGCATAGTCGGCCAGCCGCACGGCTTGGGCACGGCGCTCCTCGTTCCATACGTCGAAGGGATACAACGCGTTGATCGACAACACCTTGATGCCCCGCGCCTCGCACAACTCACGCACCTGTGTCGGTGGCATGCCGTTTTCGATCTCGACGCCCTTCAGATCGTTGCGGATCTCGATGGCATCGGTTTTCAGCGCCAGCGCCAGGTCAATGAAATCGGGCAGTGACAGGCGCGGAGCAACCATTCGGTTCAAGGCAAAACGCAGGGGCTTGTTCATTGTTGTTATCCCTCCGGCATTCATAAACGGTTATTGGGCAGTCGGCATGCTGAACTCGGGGCCCTTGGCGATGCTGTCGGGCCAGCGCTGCATCACGCTTTTGTAGCGGCTGTAGAAGCGCAAACCTTCTTCACCGTAAGCATGGTGATCGCCAAACAGCGAGCGCTTCCAGCCGCCAAAGGAATGCCAGGCCATCGGCACCGGAATCGGCACGTTGATGCCCACCATGCCGACCTTGATGCTGCGGGCAAACGCCCGGGCAATGCCGCCGTCACGGGTGAAGCAGGACACGCCGTTGCCGAACTCGTGAGCATTGATCAAGGCCACGGCGCTGGCGAAATCCGCCACGCGAACGATGCCCAGCACCGGGCCGAAGATCTCTTGCTGGTAGATGCTCATCTGGGCGCTGACCTGGTCGAACAGCGTCGCCCCGACAAAGAACCCCTGCTCGGCCCCCGGCACCTTGAAACCACGGCCGTCGACGATCAGGCGCGCGCCTTCGGCGACCCCGGCGTCGATGAAGCCTTCGACCTTGGCCTTGTGCTCGGCGGTCACCAGCGGCCCCATGTCGGTGCCGGGTTGCTGGCCGTTGCCGATCTTCAACTGATCGATGCGCGGCAATAGCTTGGCGATCAGTTCGTCGCCCACGTCCCCCACCGCCACGGCAATGGAAATCGCCATGCAACGCTCACCGGCCGAGCCGTAGGCCGCGCCGATCAATGCGTCCGCCGCCTGGTCGAGGTCGGCGTCGGGCATGACGATCATGTGATTTTTCGCCCCGCCAAGCGCCTGCACGCGCTTGCCGTTCGCCGTGCCCTGCTGGTGGATGTACTCGGCAATCGGCGTGGAGCCGACGAAAGAAATCGCCTCGATGTGCGGGTGCTGCAACAGCGCATCTACCGCCACTTTGTCGCCCTGGACCACGTTGAACACACCGTCCGGCAACCCGGCCTCCGTCAACAGCCGAGCCATCAGCAAACTGGCGGACGGGTCACGCTCCGAAGGCTTGAGGATGAAACAGTTACCGGCGACCAGTGCCAGGGGAATCATCCACAGCGGCACCATCACCGGAAAATTGAACGGCGTGACTCCGGCACACACACCCAAGGGCTGGCGCAGGTTCCAGTTGTCGATGCCGCCGCCGATGTTGTCACTGAAATCGGTCTTGAGCAGGTTCGGCGCGCCGCAGGCGTACTCGACGATCTCGATGCCGCGGGTGACTTCGCCATGGGCGTCGGACAGCACCTTGCCGTGCTCGCGACTGATGATCTGCGCCAGTTCGTCGTGATGGCGGTCGAGCAATTCCTTGAACTTGAACATCACCCGCGAACGGCGCAATGACGATTGCTCGGACCAGCCCGGGAATGCCGCCAGCGCCGAGGTCACCGCGGCCTCGACGGTGCCCGGTTCGGCCAGCGCCACCCGGGCCTGTATCGCGCCGGTGGCCGGGTTGAAGACGTTGCTGAACCGCACCGTGTCGCTGTCCTGCACTCGACCGTTGATGTAATGGCCTACTACCGGGGCATCGCTCATTGTTCTTGTTCTCCGTGCAAAGGGTGGAAATCAGAGATCAAGCAGCCAACTGTGCTGCGGATCGTTATGGAACTGCCAGACCCGCTTCGGGCCGGCCATGACGTTCAGGTAATACGACTCGTACCCGTAGGGCACGCTGACCGGGTGGTAACCCTTGGGCACCACCACCAGGTCGCTGTTTTCCACGGCCATGGCCTGGTCGATGCTGCGGTCGTCGGTATAGACCCGCTGGAACACGAAGCCCTGGGACGGGTTGACCTGGTGGTAATAGGTTTCTTCCAGAAAGCTCTGGTGCGGCAGGTCGTCGGTGTCGTGCTTGTGGGGTGGGTAGCTCGACGAATGCCCCGACGGCGTGCGCACTTCCACCACCAGCAGCGAGTGGGCCGGCTCACTGTCGGGCAGGATGTCGCAGACATAGCGGGTGTTGGCGCCCTTGCCGCGCACGCTGCGCTTCATGCTGTCCGGGCGGATCAGCCGTGGACCGTAACTGTTTTGCGCAGAACCCGGCGCAGCACACACGGCAATCTGTACATCGCTCAGGGCGGTGACCTGGGCCTGGCTGCCGGGGGGCAGGTACGCGGCGTAGGGCGATTTATCCTCGAACACCGACTGGCGATCACCGAGGTTGTCCCAACCGAAGGCACCCTGCCCCGGTGCTTCACCCTTGAGACTGATGCGCCCGCTGAGCAAGACCAGGCACAGTTCCTTGTCGGCGGCAGCCACCGGGAGCTTTTCACCAAGGCTCAAGCGGTAGGCGGCAAACCCGACATACTCCAGTTCGCCGGCGGGTAGCTGGACCATGGTCTGGCCGCTTGGCTGGCTTTTGATCAACAGGCTCATGACGCAGTCCTCTCTTGCAGCAAGGCGCGCAGGGTGTCGTAGCCTTTCTTGGCGTAGGCATAACTCGGTGCCACGGCCGGATCCTGTTCGGCTTCGACCACCAGCCAGCCGTGATAGTCGGCGGCCAGCAGCACGTCCAGCAACGCGGCAAAGTCGATGTCACCATCACCCGGTACGGTGAAGGTGCCGTTGACGATGCAGTCGGGGAAACTCCAGAGGTTGTTGCGCGCCAGTTGCACCACAGGCTTGCGCACGTCCTTGAAATGCACATGGCAAATGCGCTCGATGTGCTTGCGTAACACCTGCAAGGGTTCGCCGCCGCCCATGTAACAGTGGCCCGAGTCAAACAGCAGGCCAACCTCACTGCCGGTCAGGGCCATCAGTTTGTCGATGTCCGAAGGCGATTCGACATAGGCGCCCATATGATGGTGATACGCCAGGCGCACACCCCGGGACAGGGTGAAGCGCGCCAGTTCGGTGAGTTTTTCGGCATAGTCTTGCCAGGCTTCATCCGTGTGAAAACGCGGTCGCTCGATCAGTGGGATGCGCTGGCCTTGAATGGAATCGGCCACCTCGCCGTACACCAGCACCGTCGCACCGTTTTGCGCCAGCAACTCGACATGGCTGGCGATGGCATCGATCTCTTCGGCCGCCGAGCGCCGGGCCAGACGACTGGAATACCAGCCGGAGACCAGCGCCAGGTCATAGGGCCGCAGCACATCGCCAACGCCCTTGGCATCCTTGGGAAATTTGCCGTTGAGCTCGAAACCTTCGTAACCGATTTCCTTGCCTTCGCTCAGCGCCGTACTCAACGGCGTCTCGCCACCCAACGATGGCAGATCGTCGTTGCTCCAGGAAATCGGGTTGATGCCAATTCGAATTGCGGGCATAGCTGCACCTTTTATTGTTTTTACATTGCCATTGAAGGCGACACTGAACCTTGTGGGAGCGAGCTTGCTCGCGATAGCGGTTTGACAGTCGCGTCAATGTTGCATGTTTCACCGTCATCGCGAGCAAGCTCGCTCCCACATTGAACTGCATTCCAAATAGAGACTGCGGTGCCTGTCACACCCGCGCAGCACGCCACGCCTCGATCAACTCCACAAACCTACCCTGCACCTGCCGGATCAACGTTTCATCGTCGACTTCCCCGGCCAGCCAGGCGCGACTCGGTTCCTGAAAGATCGTCCGTCCCACGGCAAATCCACGGCAGGTTGTGCTCTGGCTGGCCTGGCGGAAACCCTCGGCCAGCACGGCGGCCGGGGCGTTGAGGCCCAGCAGTACCACACCTCGGCAATAGGGATCACGCTGTTGAATCAGCTCATCAAGTTGCTTCCATTCGTCAGCCGTCTGGGCTTCGATTTTCCACCAGGCCGGAAAGATGCCCAGGTTGTAGAGGCGTTTGAGGGCGCGATACAGCACGTCCGGGTGCGGCGACGGATGATCCTTGGGTGGAATGACTTCCAGCAGCAGCTCATGGCCGCTGACCTGGGACGCCTGATACAGCGCCATGAGTTGCGCCTCCTGTTCCAGGCGCAGCAGCGGTTCGTCGTCGGGGTGAAATTGCACCAGGCACTTGATGATCTGTTCCTGAGGCCAGGCGATCAGGTTGCTGCCGATAGAGCGCCCATGTTCGAACGCCAGCGGCCGTGAACCCTGCACCTCCACTGGTCGGGCAACCCACCAGTCACGTCCAGTGGCGGCGTTCAGCGAGTCCTGGCCGAAACGTTGGTCGGCCAGCAGACCGACATCGGCCTCGATGCCCTGACGTTTCAGGTCGGCTTCGACCCGTTCCACGGCCTGGATGAACAGTTGCTTGAGTTCGCTGATAGCGCCCAGCTCACGCCCGCCTTTATGGGCCAGTTCCACCAGTTGCCAGCGATGATCGAAGGCAAAGATGAACAGTTGCTTCCACTGTTTGCGCGGCACGCTGACCTGATGCAGACGTTGCAATGCCACGTCTCGATCCGGCCGGGTAATCGGCACCGGGCTATTGAACAGATAGTCGAGTTCAGCCCGGGTCGGCATCGCTGGGGCACAGGCATGGCGCGACACCACCAGGCCACCGCAGGCATTGGCCAGCTGGCAGCAGCGTTCATCACTGGCGTCCTCCAGCCAACCGGCGAGAAAGCCCGACATGAACGCATCACCTGCACCTAATACATTCAGGACTTCGACACGAACCCCGGGATAAATGGCGCCGTCTTCAAGTCGGTTAGGGATGGCGCCGTGGATCACCGTGCAACCTTGCGGGCCGAGCTTGACCACCAAGGTCGCCGCCGTCAGCGAGCGCACGGTACGCAACGCGCTCAGCAGATCTTCGCTGCCGCCGGCGATCAGGAATTCTTCTTCGGTGCCGACGATCAGGTCGAAACGCGGCAGGATGCTTTGCACATGCTGGCTGACTTTCTGGTCGGCGACGAAACGGGTTTCCCCATCGGCCTTGCCCGCCAGGCCCCAGAGCACCGGGCGATAATCGATGTCCAAGACGCGTTTGACGTTGTGTCTCTCGGCGTAATCCAACGCCTGGGTGCTGGCCTTGTAGACACTTTCGGTAGAGAAATGCGTGCCGGTGATCAGCAGCGCCTTGCTGGAGGCAATGAACGTTTCATTGATGTCCACGGCGCGCAGCGCCATGTCGGCGCAGTTTTCCCGGTAGAACACCAGGGGAAAGGTTTCCCGGTCCTTGATACCCAGCAGGACCATGGCCGTCAGGCGTTCAGGGTCGACCTTGATGCCGCTGACGTCGCAGCCTTCGCGGGCCAGGGACTCCACCAGGAAACGGCCCATATGATCGTCCCCTACCCGGCTCAGCATCGCCGACCTGAGCCCTAACCGCGCGGTGCCGAAGGCGATGTTGGCCGACGAGCCACCCAGGTATTTGGCGAAGCTTGCGACATCTTCCAGGCGCGCTCCGACTTGCTGCGCGTAGAGGTCGACGCCCAGGCGTCCCAGGCAGATCACATCCAATTGACGCCCACTGGCAAAACGAGTCTGGCCCATGCTGGCTCCTGTTATTTTTATCAGCCCGCGCTTGCCACCGAAACCGGCGCCAACGCTCTTGGTGGATGCAGACTAAAACGAGCAGCGGCCAATAATCAATAATTATTCTATAAATTTTTTACGTGGAATATTTTTTCCAATACGCTATCACTGAAGCGCGCCAGACGCGGTGCATCGTTTCAGCAGGTGTCGCAACGTTGTCTGCTCATGATTTTCCCCGCGCCTACGCTGTAGACTGCGATCAGCCAACCTATTGTCGAGGGCCGACCCTTTTCCCGGGCCGCCCTATAAGAACAAGCCAGAAGGATTTTCTATGACCCGCCCCGATCTGCCGGCGCCGTCCGAGAGCGCGTCCGAACCCGCCCTTTCAAGCCCACCGATCAATGCCGAGCGCCTGCTGCAACTGATTACCGACGAGTATGAAAGCCTGCCGCGACAGCTCAAACGCATCGCCAGCTACATGAGCCAGCAAAGCGACCGGATCATGGTCGATCGCATTAGCGACATTGCGCGCGAATGCGAAGTGCATCCGTCGGCCATCGTGCGGTTTTCCCAGCGTTTCGGCTTCAGCGGGTTCAGCGAAATGCAGGCCTTGTTTCGCGAGGCCTATACCCACAAGACCACGCCGGTGCAAAACTACCAGCAGCGCATCCGCAGCATGATCGCCAACAAGTCGCAGAAAGCCAGCGGCGGCGACCTGGCGCGCGAATGCGTCAACGCCACCCTCTCGGGCATCGAGCGTCTGGGCCTGGAGCTGGACGATCAAGCCTTCGACAAAGCCGTAGACCTGGTGGTCAACGCCGACAACATCTATGTGGTCGGCGTGCGACGCTCGTTCGCGGTGGCCGATTACCTGGTCTATAACCTGCAACACACCAACAAGCGCATCCATCTGGTGTCCGGCCTGGGGGGCAGTTATCGCGAGCAAATGCGCAGCGTGCGGGCCAACGACCTGGTGATCGCGATCAGCTTTACGCCCTACGGCAAGGAAACCCAGCACTGCCTGCGCATTGCCCAGCATCATCAGGCCAAGACGCTGATCATCACCGACAGCAACCTGTCGCCCCTGGCCAAACGGGCCAATGCGGTACTGTTGGTGAACGAAGGCAGCTCTTTCGCCTTCCGCTCGTTGAGTGCCACGTTGTGCCTGTGCCAGGCGTTGTTCATCGCCGTGGCTTACCGACTGGAACTCAAGGTCGATGAAATCCATGAACAGGTCGGGTTCGAGGATTAACCCCGCAAGATTCTTCTGAAGGAGACGTCATGAAACTGATCGGCATGCTGGACTCGCCCTACGTGCGACGCGTCGCCATTTCCGCCAAGTGCCTGGGGGTTGCCCTGGAACACGAGTCCGTTTCGGTGTTCAGGCATTTCGAACAGTTCCAGCGCATCAACCCGGTGGTCAAGGCACCGACCCTGGTGCTCAACGATGGCAACGTGCTGATGGATTCCACATTGATCATCGACTACCTCGAAGCCTTGGCCGCGCCGGGCAAAAGCCTGATGCCGGTCGACAGTGGGCAACGGCTGCGCGCACTGCGCGTGATTGGCCTGGCCTTGGCGGCGTGTGAGAAGTCGGTGCAGATCTACTACGAACGCAACCTTCGGCCGACAGAAATCCAACACGCCCCCTGGGTCGAACGCGTGGAAGGCCAACTGGCGGCGGCCTATGACATGCTCGAACAGGAACTGGTGAAACAGCCCCTGACCACCGATGGCACCCTCGATCAGGCGGGCATCACCGTGGCAGTGGCCTGGAGCTTCACCAACCTGGTGGTGCCGGATCAGGTGCAGGGAAAGTCATTTCCATCGATCAGCGCGTTTACCGCCTATGCCGAAGGGTTGGAGGCGTTCGCCAGCACGCCGATGGTATAGCGGACGAGCGCGGCTTGTGTGGGAGCGGGCTTGCTCGCGAAGACGGTGGCAGACTCAACATCATCGTCTCAGATAGACGCTATCGCGAGCAGGCTCGCTCCCACAGTTGGTTCCTGAGTGACCATCGGATGAGGCCCCCCCAGATCTATGTGGGAGCGAGCCTGCTCGCGATAGCGGTGGGTCAATCAACATCAATGGCACTGATCCGACGCCATCGCGAGCAGGCTCGCTCCCACAGCTTGGGGCCGGGGGACTGCAAAATTTGTGTTCGGCACAAAGAGTTGCTTCAAGTCAGCTCCATTTCCTTTGGCTTTACCACCGGCGCCACCTCGAAGCGATCCGCCAGGAACGGCGTGATGTCCAGCGGCAGGGGCTCGTTGTTCACCAGTTTGTCCAGCAGCACACCAGTGATGGCCGAGGTCAGGATGCCGGTGCGAAAGTGCCCACAGGCATTTAGGTACCCTTCAATGCCGCGCATCGGGCCCAGGATGGGCAACTCATCAGGTGAGCCGGGGCGCAAACCGGCCCAGGTGCGTTTCAGGTTGATGTCGGCCAACTGCGGTATGCAGCGCATCGCGCCCTGCACCAGCCCCTCGATTTCCGGGTAGGTGGTGGTCACGTCGAACCCCTTGTCCTCGGTGGTACTGCCGATGAGGATTTCGCCGTTGTCCTTTTGCGCGACATAGCAGTCGCTGGTGGTCAGGCACCCGTTGAGGATCTTCGGCATGCGCTCGGTCAGCAGGATTTGCCCCTTGACCGGCTTGACCGGGATCCGCACACCGGTGGCCTGCTCGCTCAGGTCCGCCGCCCAGGCACCGGCGGCATTGATCAGCGTCCGGCAGTTGAACGTCCCGGCTTCGGCGGTTCTCACCCCCGTCACCCGCGCCCCGTCTCGAAGCACCTGCGCCACGTTGGTGTTGAAGAACATATCGACGCCGTTCTGCCGGGCACCCTCGGTGTAGGCATCGGCCAGCCGGAACGGGCTGACCTGATGGTCGCACAGAAACTCCAGCGCGCCGCGGGCCTCATGGCTGACATTCGGCTCGGCCTCGCGCAGGGTGGCCTGATCGAGCCAGCGTACCTGATCGGCCAGGTGGGGAATGCAGGCGACGATGTGCTCGGCATACAAACGGTCTTCATCGTCGTAGATCACGAACTTGAGCCCGGTCTCCTCGAACTTGAAGTCCATGCCGTGGTTGTCCATCAGCTCGCGGTGCAGTCGGGGATACATCGCGTTGGACTGCAAGGCGAAATCGAAGAACGACTGGGGCAGGATGTGCGGCGTGCTGGCGTCCACCGCCACGGCGGCGCCCTGGGCCTGGCGCTTGCGGTTGGCCGACATCATCCGAAAGAAAATCACCCCGCAGCCCAGGCCCACGGATTCACCGATGGCCCACAGGCCGCCGGCCGAAGCGCGGGTGGCGTTGCCGGGGCGCTTGGCGTCGATCAAGGCGATCTTCAGATGCTTGCGTTTGGACAGTTGATAGGCACAGGACGCACCGATCACGCCCCCGCCGACGATAACGACATCATAGTGCTTGAGGTCTGGATGCTCAGTCATGCCGGAGGGCCTCCGTGCCGACGTTCTGAAAGGCTGAAAAGGGAATCGGGTCGATGGGGAAACGCGGCCGCAGCCAGCCAACGTCGGCACGCCCGGTGGCCTGGCGCAGGCGATCACTGCAATAGCCCACGCACATCCGTCCCTGACAGTCACCCATGCTCACGCGGGTGCGCATTTTCAGGCTGGCCATGTCTTGCACGCCCTGCTCCAGGGCGCGGTCGATGTCGGCGCGGGTCGCGTGTTCACAGCGACAAATGACCGTATCGGCGGTCGGCAACGCGGTTTGTCCGGCGCCGCGTTGCGTGTAGCGGTCCACGGCGGCGCGAAAGCGAATGATCCGGTCCAGTTGCGCTCGATACCGGTCGCGGTACTCCAGGGCAGTGGAGCAATCCAGCAGGTCGGCCTGCATCAGGATCGACAGTGCGGCGATGCGCCCGCTCAACATGGCGGCTTCACCACCGCGAATCCCGCCCACGTCGCCGGCTAGGTGAATGTGCGCCTCGCTGCTTTGCTGCCAAGCATCGGACACTGCCCGCAAATAACCGTCATCGATGAAGCCATGCTCCAGGCCCATCTGCTGGCTCAATTGGGTGCGCGGGATGAAACCATAGCCGACTGCCAGCGTCTGGGCCGGGACCTGTTCGGCTCGTTCGAGGTCGGGCTCCCAGGTACTGGAATACGGTGCAACGGTGACGATGTCCAGCTCGCCCTCGCCGTTGGCCTGTACCACTCCCCAGCCATAACGCACGGGGATGCGATGCAGTTTGAGATAAGCCAGCATGCTCAGGCCGTCGAGGAACAATTGTGGTTTGTTCAGCAATGCCAGGCTTTCCCTGGCGATCTTGCCGAAGGCACAAGCCTCATAGACGCCCGCCACGGCCACGCCCGAAGCGTGAAGTTGACAGGCCACCAGCGGCAGCAACGGGCCTGTACCGGCGATCACCACCGGCCCCGGCGGCTTGACCGCTCCGCTCTTGATCTGCAATTGCAGACCACCGAGCAGCATCACCCCCGGCAGTGTCCAGCCAGGGAACGGCACGCTGCGCTCGTGACAACCGGCCGCCAGCACCAGGTGGGAATAGCTGACCTCGCGCAGTTGTTCATCGGCGTTCAGCAGCATCAGCGCCTTGAACCCTTCGGCGCCGATGACGCGGTGGTTGAGTTGCACATCGATCAGCCCGGCGTAGCGCTGGAACTCACCGTGGAGTTTGTTCAGGGCTTCGCTGTAGCGCGGCCCGAGGTAATCCAGGCTCACCCCGTCGCGCAGCGGCCCGCGGTAGACCACGCCACCCAGGCGCGGCGCTTCTTCGAGCAGGGTGCAACGCACCCCGTGGGTGGCCAGCTCGATGGCCGCGGCCATACCCGCCGGCCCGCCGCCGACAATCACCGGATGGAGGTTCATGGTGCCTCCCTTTCGGCGATGCGATTGGCCCGGGTTTCGATTTGCATGCCGGGACGCACTTGGGTCTGGCAGGCGCGGCGCTTGTGGCGGCCGTCGATCTTGACCAGGCAACATTGGCACACGCCCATGCCACAGTATGCGCCACTGAGTTGGTCGTGATCGTTGCGTGCTACCTGGCGCTGGCCCAGGGCCTGAATGACGCTGAGGACGGTTTCACCTTGGGCCGCGCTGACGGACTGCCCGTCCAGGTGCACCGTCATGTCGGCCTGCTGCAGCGGCTGGATATCAAATTTTCGGCGTAGAAGGTCTTGAGGTTGCATCATGTTGCTCTTCCTTGAAGGTTCAGTGAGGTCTCGGCTCCTTGCGGCACACCATCACCGGTTCGTGTCAGTGCCCATCAGCGACAGCGCGCCAAAGCAGGGCAACGGACGCAGCATGATGGTGCGCACTAAATTTATGTTAGGGATTATTTGTGACCAAGTGTTGATCCAGGCCAGTGAATACCGCTGTCGGCGTCCATGAACATTTTTTCAGAAAGCCGACAGGTATTTTTTGGCAGAATGCTGCGCAATGGCTTCAATTTCTCACCCGGTACCGCCCATGAACCGCATTTTGACCATCGAAGACGACGCCGTGACCGCCCGTGAAATCGTCGCCGAACTGACCCGCAATGGCCTGGATGTCGACTGGGTCGACAACGGCCGCGAGGGCCTGGAACGGGCGGTGAGCGGCGATTACGACCTGATCACCCTGGACCGCATGCTGCCCGAACTCGACGGGCTGGTGATCGTGACGACGTTGCGCACCATGGGCGTGGCCACGCCGATCCTGATGATCAGCGCCCTCTCCGATGTGGACGAGCGGGTGCGCGGCCTGCGGGCCGGTGGCGACGATTATCTGACCAAGCCGTTCGCCACCGACGAAATGGCCGCCCGGGTCGAAGTCCTGCTACGACGCAACAACGGTGCCCGCGAGCCGGAAACCGCACTGCGGGTGGCCGACCTGGAACTCAACCTGATCAGCCGCGAAGCCAGCCGCAACGGGCAACTGCTCAGCCTGCTGCCCACCGAATACAAGCTGCTGGAGTTCCTGATGCGCAACAGCGGCCAGATCCTCTCGCGCATGATGATTTTCGAAGAGGTCTGGGGCTATCACTTCGATCCCGGCACCAACCTGATCGACGTCCATATCGGCCGCCTGCGCAAGAAAATCGATCCGCCGGGCCTGGAACCGCTGATTCGCACGGTACGAGGTTCCGGCTATGTCATTGCTGAACCCCGCTAAGGGCTGGCGCTCCTCCAGCAGTCGCCTGCTGGCGCTGTACAGTTCGCTGTTCGTGCTCTGGAGCGCGGTCCTGATGGGGGTGATGTATTACGAAGTCTTCGGTTACCTCGACAGCCTTGCCAAGCACTCCCTGATGCAGCGTCAGCACCTGTTCGCACGTATTCATGGCGATCAGTTGGAAGATGCTCTCATGGCCAGCCTGACCCTGGATGAACGCGGCGTCGACGCCTACGGCCTGTTCGATCCGCAATTGCGCCACTTGAGCGGACCGATCCGGCACGTCCCCCCCGATCTGCCGCTGGACGGCAATATTCATATGCTCGGCGGCTGCGTCGATTCCAGGGATCCAGGTATTCCTTCCGACAGTTGCGACGCGGTGGCGACCCGGACCCAGGACGGCCGCTGGTTGGTCCTGGCGCGGGACAACGGCTCGCTGTTCGCTGTCACGCGCATCATTCTGCACGCGTTGTTCTGGGGCGTGTCCCTGACCATTTTACCGGGCATTGCCGGCTGGCATCTGTTGCGTCGGCGACCGTTGCAACGCATCCGCAAACTGCAGGCCAGTGCCGAGGCCATCGTGGCCGGTGACCTGACCCATCGCCTGCCGCTGTCGAGCCGTCGCGATGAGCTGGACATGCTGGCGGCAATCGTCAACGCCATGCTCGATCGTATCGAACGCTTGATGAACGAGGTCAAGGGCGTGTGCGACAACATCGCCCATGACCTGCGCACCCCGCTGACTCGCCTGCGCGCCCAGCTTTATCGCATCCAGCAGCAAGCCCCGGACGGCTCGCCCGAGGCGTTGCAGATGGATCAGGTGATTGCCGAGACTGACACCCTGATGGCGAGGTTTCGGGGCTTGTTGCGGATTTCCGAGCTGGAAGACCAGCAACGACGCTCAGGGTTCGTGCGCCTCGATCCGTTGCAGTTGTTGCAGGAACTGCACGATTTTTATCTGCCGTTGGCCGAGGAGCGGGAACTGACCTTCACCCTCGAAGTGCCCGATGCCCTGCCCTTGCTCAACGGCGACCGGGCATTGCTGTTCGAGGCGGTGTCCAACCTGCTGAGCAACTCGATCAAATTCACCCCGCCGGGCGGAGAGGTGATCCTGCGTGGCGTTGATCAGGGCGACAGCAGCCGTATCGAAGTACTCGACTCCGGGCCCGGAATCCCCGAGGCGGAGCGCAAGGCTGTGTTTCGCCGCTTCTACCGCGCCGAGGGCAGCAGCCAGCAGAGCGGCTTTGGCCTGGGACTGTCGATCGTCGCGGCGATTGTCAACTTGCACGGGTTCACGCTGGAAGTGGGCAGCAGCGATCAAGGCGGCGCTCGGCTGGCACTCGATTGCCGGGCGACGCTGCTGTAGGTAGCGGCTACCAAGTTCAGCGGAAAAGTTCAGCGGATCACTCAGGCGGGGTCACTTCGATACAGCGGGGTGTTTTCAAGCTCATACCGCAACTCATCGATCAGCTTTGTCAGGCTTTCTTCCGAGCGGACGCTGTCGACGCTCATGCCGCTCACCACCAGATCCACCTCCCCGCTTTCGCGGTGATACAGACGTACGGTAAGGGTTCCGTCGCCGTTGAGGCTGCATTCGCAGGCCAGTGGCTTGAAGCTTTCTTCGAGTCGGGCGCGCAGGGGGGCCAGTAGGGTCATCCGTTGCTCCTCAGCGCTGTAGCCGTGAGCGACCGGCGGGCAACTGCGGGCTCATAGGCCCGGCAAGCGTCCTGGCGATTGCACGATTGATTCGTTCACTGCTCATTGTGGCGTGTTCCTTGACTGTTTCGTGGGGGACGCGGCATTGCGCAGAGAATGCCGCACCCTCACAGCCTAAGGAGCCAACGACGTGGGCAAAACCCGAATTTGCACCAGCACGCCCGGTGCATTTGCACTGGCTATCATGGTGCCTTCATTCGCCACTCGTTGGCGAACAGGCCGCGTTCGCGCGCCCAGACGATTGCCTCGCTGCGGCTGTGAACATCGAGTTTGGAGTACAGCGTCGCCACGTGATTGCGCACGGTATTGGGGGCCAGCTTCAAGCGCGCGGCGATTTCCTTGTCGGCCAGACCCTGGCAGATCAGCCCCAGCACGTCACGCTCCCGGGCTGTGAGCTCGGTAAATGAAGTGCTGGGCAACTGGGCGTTGATGCTCTTCACATTGGCCAGTTTTTCGATCAGGGTCCGACTGAACCAGGAGGCATCTTTCATCACCTCTTCGATGGCCGCCACCAGCTCCAGCTCCGAGCGTTTGCGTTCGGTGATGTTCATCAACACCAGCAAATAACACGGCTTGTCCTGAATGACGACAGTATCGGCTGCCATCTCGCAGTCGATCTGCTCCCCACCTTTTTTGTGAACCTTGACGTCGACACTGGACACGGTTGCGGTTTTTTCCAGCGTGGCAAACAGTGCGGCGCAGGCATCCGCGTCGAGAAAGCCGATTTCCTCCACGGTTTTGCCCAGCAGTTCTTCACTGGCGTAACCGGTGGTCTGAAGAAAGGCTTCGTTGATCTCCAGCAATTGCTGTTCGGCGCTGCACACCAGGGTTGGCACGGGCGTGAGACGGAAAGATTTGGCAAAGCGCTCTTCACTCTGGCGCAACGCCGTTTCGGCCTTGCGGCGCGGCTCCATGTCCATGAAGGAAAACAGCATGCAGTCTTCGTCATGCAGGTCATCCAGCGGCTGGCCCGCGACAATCACTTGCTTGCTGCCGCCCCCTGGCAGTTTCAACTCAGCTTGCATTTGCGGAATGGTCGCGCCCTGCCCCAGGCGCTCAATGGCCAAGTCACGTTTCTCGGCGGCCTCGAGCACGTCCAGCTCATACACCGAACGCCCGATCACCTGCTCGCGGCTGTAGCCGGTCATTTCCAGAAAGCCCTGGTTGACCTTGATATAGCGCAAGTCACTGAGGCGGCAGATCACCGCCGGCGCCGGGTTGGCACCGAAGGTTCTTTCAAAACGCTGTTCGGCGCTGGCCCACTCGGTGGCATCGCTGAGAATCAGCACCAGCAATTCCGCCTCACCGCTGCGGTCGGTCAGCACCATGCTGCGAATCCGATGAACCCAGGTGCGGTCCGGATCGGCCTCGGGCGTGACCTCCACCAATACGTCGCTGAACTCATCGCCACGGGCGACCCGGGCAATGGGGTAGTTGTCCGCGGTCAGCGGGTGGTTGTTGCGATAACGCAAATTGAACCGCTGGGCGTATTCCTCGGCGTTGGCCCCCAGTTCCTTGAGGTCAGTGACCCCGTGCATGGTCAACGCCGCTTCGTTGGCCCAGGCAATGGTCTGATCGACTTCGATCAGCATCACCCCGTCAGACAGCCCGGCGATGATTTGCAGCAGTTGACGACGATTGGTATCGGTAGTCGGGACATCCTGGCTCATCGGGTCTCCATGTGGTCAGAGGAGCATGGAGATTACGACCATTCGCGGCGATGACACGTTCCCCTATAGGAACTGTCGAGTGCAACGAGGCTGCGATCTTTTAATCCTCAAGCTGTTTCAAGCCGCCATGCGTCCCTCGGCAATCGCCTGTGAGGCGGCGAGCATCGCTCGCAGCAACACCGCACACCCGGCAGCCAGATCATCCGGGGCGGCGTTTTCGATTTCGTTGTGGCTGATGCCGCCTTCGCACGGCACGAAGATCATCCCGGCCGGCCCCAGTTCGGCGAGGAAGATCGCGTCGTGGCCTGCGCCGCTGACGATGTCCATATGGGACAGGCCCAGCCCTTGGGCAGCACCGCGCACAGCTTCGACACAACCCTGGTCGAAGTACAGCGGAGGAAAATCGGCCGTAGGGGTCAGTTCATACGTCAGGCCGTGTTGCTGACAGGTGTCATCAATGACTTGCCTGACCTCGGCGATCATCGAATCCAGGCGTGCCGGCTCCAGGTGACGAAAATCCAGGGTCATGCGCACTTCGCCGGGGATGACATTGCGCGAACCGGGATAGGCTTGCAGGCAGCCAACCGTGCCGCAGGCATGGGGTTGATGGCCGAGGGCCGCGCGGTTGACGGCGCCAACGATGATCGAAGCACCGACCAAAGCGTCCTTGCGCAGGTGCATCGGGGTCGGGCCGGCGTGGGCTTCGACGCCCCGCAAGGTCAGATCGAACCACTTCTGCCCCAGTGCCCCCATCACCACACCGATGGTCTTGCGTTCGTCCTCCAGGATCGGCCCCTGCTCGATGTGTGCCTCGAAATACGCCCCCACCGGATGCCCGCTGACCGGGCGTGGCCCGGCGTAGCCGATGGCATTGAGTGCCTGGCCGACGGTAATGCCCTCGGCGTCGGTCTTGGCCAGGGTTTCTTCGAGGGTGAACTTCTCGGCGAATACGCCGGAGCCCATCATGCACGGGGCGAAGCGCGAACCTTCTTCGTTGGTCCAGACCACCACCTCCAACGGTGCTTCGGTCTCTATTTTCAAGTCATTGAGGGTGCGCAGCACCTCGAGGCCGGACAGCACACCGAAGCATCCGTCGAACTTGCCGCCGGTCGGCTGGGTGTCGATGTGGCTGCCGGTCATCACCGGTGGCAGGTTCGGATTGCGCCCCGGCCGACGGGCGAAAATATTGCCCACCGCGTCAATGCTGACGGTGCAGCCGGCCGCCTCGGTCCATTGCACGAACAAGTCCCGGGCTTGGCGGTCCAGATCGGTCAGGGCCAGCCTGCACACCCCACCCTTGACCGTGGCACCGAGCTGCGCCAGGTCCATGAGCGACTGCCACAAGCGGTCGCGGTTGATGTGCTGTTGGGTGGACTGTAGAACGTCGACGGCTGCGTTCATGGGGGATCTCCAGTTTTTTCAGGCATTTTCTCGTTGTACTTGAGGCCGCTATCGCGAGCAGGCTCGCTCCCACAGGGGATCTGCTGTGCACACAGGCTTGCATTCCCCCCAATCCAGTGTGGGAGCGAGCCTGCTCGCGATGAGGCCCTCCTTTACACCGCAGTTTTAGCGATGGACGGGCTAGCCCGCATACTGCACAACCCGTAATAAATCACCCCGCCCAGTGCCGAGCCGGTGAACCAGCCGTAGCTGTAGAACCAGCTGAATGCATCGCTGCCCAGCGACAGCAGCGTCAGCACCACGGGCACGCCAAAGGCGATGAATCCGTTCCAGTTCCAGGCCGGGTAGACGTCGTCGCGGTACAGCCCGGCCAGGTCCAGTTGCTGTTTCTTGATCAGGAAATAGTCCACCACCATGATTCCGGCAATCGGCCCCAGCAGGCTCGAATAGCCCAGCAGCCAGTTGGAATAGACCGACTCAAGGCTGACCTCGGAAACGATCAGACCGAGTTTCTTCAGCAGTTCGTGGGCCATCAGCGCCAGCCCTACCAGCCCGGTCAGCATCACCGCCTTGGTACGGCCAATCAGTTTTGGCGCCAGGTTCTGGAAGTCGTTGGTGGGCGAGACGATGTTGGCGGCGGTGTTGGTCGAGAGCGTGGCGATGATGATCAGCACCATGGCCAGCGCCACCCACAACGGGCTCTGAATGTGTCCGATCAGGGTCACTGGGTCAGAGACGGTCACGCCCACCAGTTTCGCCGAGGCCGCCGTCATCACCACGCCGAGGGCGGCGAACAGGAACATGGTCAGCGGCAGGCCGATGATCTGCCCCACGATCTGGTCTTTCTGGCTCTTGGCATAACGACTGAAGTCAGGAATGTTCAGCGACAGCGTGGCCCAGAAACCCACCATCGCCGTCAGCCCTGCCAGGAAATAACTGGTCACGCCGGCACCTTCAGGCCTTTTGGCCGGCTGCGCCATCAGCTCGGTCAGGGAGACGTTGGGCAACGCCCACATCAGCAGCCCGACTCCCACCAGCACCAGCAGCGGCGCGGACAGGGTTTCCAGCCATTTGATCGACTCGGCACCGCGCAGCACCACCCACAGGTTCAGGACCCAAAACACCATGAAACCAATCACTTCGCCGGTGCCACCCAGGCTCTTCCACCCTCCGAACACCGAGCCGAGAAACAGGTGAATCGCCAACCCGCCGAACATCGTCTGGATTCCGAACCAGCCACACGCCACCAGCGCGCGGATCAGGCAGGGCACGTTGGAGCCGATGACGCCGAAGGACGAGCGCAACAGCACCGGGAAGGGAATGCCGTATTTGGTCCCGGCAAAGGCGTTCAGGGTCAGGGGAATCAGCACGATGATGTTGGCGAACAGGATGGCCAGCAACGCTTCACCCACCGACAACCCGAAATAGGCCGTGAGCACGCCGCCCAGGGTGTAGGTCGGCACACAGATCGACATGCCGACCCATAACGCAGTGATGTGCCATTTATTCCAGGTTCGCTCATGCACCTGGGTTGGCGCGATGTCATGGTTGTAACGGGGGCTGTCGAGAACGTCGCTGCCGGCTTCAAGCTCGAATAACCCGTCGCGCTCGGTCACTGTTGATCTGGTCATGTCCGCTCCACTGTTTTCATTATTTTTGCTCATCGACTGGCGATGGCCGGAGTACTTGCATGTAAAGCGCGCGTTCTACCGGCGGCCCTGCCTGGCAGCGACAGCACTCAATAACTGTGCCGATTGCCTCGCCGGGTTGACCGGTTGAACGATATAACACTGACAACTTTATGATATTTAACGCTTTAATTTAATTTCATTGTCCGCTCGCACTGCGCGCCAGTGCCCTTGAGGCTAGATGACCTGCACGTTCTGTCGAGCCCGAGATTCAAAGTGGTGCACCCCACAATATTGCGAAGCGTCTAAACCGCACTTTAACGCCTTTCAAGCTGCTGATTTAGCATGATAAATCTCGCTCAAATAATGATCCTGTCAAGTGCGTCAAAATGGTGAGGCGGCTCACCATTTTGGTGATTTATATATTAAGTTCATATTTTTCAATGAGTTATATATTCAAACAACCCATTAAAAATAATCTTGCCGATTCGTAAAACTCCAGCTAGCTTCTAATCCTGACAGCCGTGACAGGATTAGAACTCTGCACGACTTCATCACTTCCCCATCATGATCTATACAACATAAAGAACCGGCATCAGTCGGTCATGCCTGCGAGGAACTCGGAATGTCTTTGTTGATCCGTGGCGCCACCGTAATAACCCATGACGAACGCTATTGCGCCGATGTGCTATGTGCCGAGGGTGTGATCAAGGCCATTGGTGAAAACCTGGATGTGCCCGCCGATGTCGAAGTACTCGATGGCAGCGGCCAATACCTGATGCCGGGCGGCATCGACCCGCATACCCATATGCAGTTGCCGTTCATGGGCACCGTCGCCAGCGAAGATTTTTTCAGTGGCACGGCAGCAGGCCTGGCGGGAGGCACGACCTCGATCATCGACTTTGTCATTCCCAATCCCCAGCAATCGCTGATGGAAGCCTTCCACCAGTGGCGCGGCTGGGCGGAAAAAAGCGCCAGTGATTACGGTTTTCACGTGGCGATCACCTGGTGGAGTGAACAGGTTCGTGAAGAGATGGCCGAGCTCGTCAGCCATCACGGGGTGAACAGCTTCAAGCACTTCATGGCCTACAAGAACGCGATCATGGCGGCCGACGACACCTTGGTGGCAAGCTTCGAGCGCTGTCTGGAACTGGGCGCCGTGCCCACGGTGCATGCCGAGAACGGCGAGCTGGTTGATCACCTGCAGCGCAAGTTGCTGGCCCAGGGCATTACCGGCCCCGAAGCCCATCCGCTGTCGCGGCCCTCGCAAGTGGAAGGTGAAGCCGCGAGCCGGGCCATCCGTATTGCCCAGACCCTGGGCACGCCGCTGTACCTGGTGCATGTGTCGACCAAGGAAGCCCTGGATGAAATCACCTATGCCCGCAGCCAGGGTCAGCCGGTCTACGGTGAAGTACTGGCCGGGCATCTGCTGCTCGACGATAGCGTTTATCGCCACCCCGACTGGCAGACCGCCGCCGGTTACGTGATGAGCCCGCCCTTCCGCCCTCGCGGGCATCAGGAAGCGCTCTGGCATGGCTTGCAATCAGGCAACCTGCACACCACCGCCACCGACCATTGCTGTTTCTGCGCCGAACAGAAAGCCGCCGGCCGGGAAGACTTCAGCAAGATTCCCAACGGCACCGCCGGTATCGAAGACCGTATGGCGGTGCTGTGGGATGAAGGGGTCAACAGCGGCAAATTGTCGATGCATGATTTCGTCGCCCTCACCTCCACCAACACGGCGAAGATCTTCAACCTTTACCCGCGCAAAGGCGCCATTCGCGTCGGCGCCGACGCCGACCTGGTGCTCTGGGACCCGCAAGGCAGCCGCACGATTTCGGCCAAGACCCACCATCAACAGGTGGACTTCAACATCTTCGAAGGCAAGACCGTGCGCGGCGTGCCCAGCCACACCATCAGCCAGGGCAAGCTGGTCTGGGTCGATGGCGACCTGCGGGCCGAACGCGGAGCGGGACGCTACATCGAACGACCGGCTTACCCGGCGGTGTTCGATTTGTTGAGCAAGCGGGCGGAGTTGCACCGGCCGGTTGCAGTGAAACGCTGATAGCGGCCTACGGCCTATCGCGAGCAGGCTCGCTCCCACACTGGATTTTGAATGGATACAAAATCTGTGTGCACCGCAGATCCCTGTGGGAGCGAGCCTGCTCGCGATGAGGCCAGTCCGGACACAAAAAACACTGCCCACCAGAGGCAGCACCTCAAACACCGTGAGGCCAATTCCATGATCCAGCCCTTGAGTCACCTCCCCCATTCCCAGGAAGACCCGACCACCCTGGCCGCGCGTTTCAGCGACCTGGCGCCGCCGCTCAACCCACGACAGGCGCACCTGGAAGCATCCCGCTGTCTGTACTGCTACGACGCGCCGTGCGTGAACGCCTGTCCGAGCGAGATCGACATCCCTTCGTTCATCCGCAACATCCATCAGGACAACGTCCAGGGCGCGGCGCAGAAGATTCTCTCGGCCAATATCCTCGGCGGCAGTTGTGCCCGGGTCTGCCCCACAGAGATCCTTTGCCAGCAAGCCTGCGTGCGCAACAACGCTCAAGAGTGCGCGCCGGTACTGATCGGCCTGTTGCAACGCTACGCGGTGGACAACGCCCACTTCAGCGAGCACCCGTTCAAACGCGCCGCCACCACCGGCAAGCGCATTGCCGTGGTCGGCGCGGGTCCTGCGGGGTTGTCCTGCGCTCACCGCAGTGCGATGCACGGCCATGACGTGGTGGTGTTCGAAGCCCGGGAAAAGGCCGGCGGCCTCAACGAGTACGGAATCGCCAAATACAAGCTGGTGGACGATTATGCCCAGCGCGAACTGGACTTTCTGCTGGGCATCGGCGGCATCGAAATCCGCCATGGGCAAAAGCTGGGCGAAAACCTCAGCTTGAGCGACTTGCATCAGCAATTCGACGCTGTGTTCCTCGGCCTCGGCCTGGTCGCCAGCAAACAACTGGGCCTGAGCGATGAACAGGCGCCGGGGCTGCTGGCCGCCACCGAGTACATCCGCGAACTGCGCCAGGCTGACGACCTTAGCCAGTTGCCGCTGGCCGACCGCTGCATCGTCCTCGGTGCCGGCAACACCGCCATCGACATGGCCGTGCAGATGGCCCGTCTCGGTGCCCGGGACGTCAGCCTGGTGTACCGGCGCGGCCTTGAGGACATGGGCGCCACCGGCCATGAGCAAGACATCGCCAAGGCCAATCAGGTACGTCTGCTGACCTGGGCCCAACCGCAACAAGTGCTGCTGGACGAGGCCGGGAATGTGCGGGGCATGCGTTTCTCCCGCACCCACCTGGAGAACGGTCGGTTGGTCACCGGCGCCGACACCTTCGACCTGCCCGCTGACGGGATTTTCAAAGCCATTGGCCAGGCCTTCGATGACCACGCGCTGGCGGACCCGCTGGCCCGTGAACTCAAACGCCAGGATGGACGGATCCTGGTAGACGAGCATTTGCGCACCAGCATCGCCGGCGTGTATGCCGGCGGTGACTGCACCAGCCTGGACCAGGACCTGACGGTGCAGGCCGTGCAGCACGGCAAGCTTGCCGCCGAGGCGATCAACGCTCAACTCATGCTCAACGTGGAGGCTGCGTAAATGGCCGATCTGTCGATTGTCTTCGCCGGCATCAAAGCCCCCAATCCGTTCTGGCTGGCCTCCGCGCCGCCGACCGACAAGGCCTACAACGTGGTACGTGCCTTCGAGGCCGGTTGGGGTGGCGTGGTCTGGAAAACCCTTGGAGAGGATCCGGCGGCCGTGAACGTGTCGTCGCGTTACTCGGCCCACTTCGGCGCCAATCGCGAGGTGCTGGGCATCAATAATATTGAGCTGATCACCGACCGTTCGCTGGAGATCAACCTGCGGGAAATCACCCAGGTGAAAAAGGACTGGCCGGACCGGGCGCTGATCGTGTCGTTGATGGTGCCGTGCGTGGAAGAATCCTGGAAACGCATCCTGCCCCTGGTTGAAGCCACGGGTGCCGACGGTATCGAGCTGAACTTCGGCTGCCCCCACGGCATGCCCGAGCGGGGCATGGGCGCGGCCGTCGGCCAGGTGCCGGAGTACGTCGAGCAAGTCACGCGCTGGTGCAAGACCTATTGCTCGCTGCCAGTGATCGTCAAGCTGACGCCGAACATCACCGACATCCGCGTCGCTGCCCGGGCGGCCCATCGGGGCGGCGCCGATGCAGTGTCGTTGATCAACACCATCAACTCCATCACCAGCGTCGACCTGGACCGCATGGTCGCCCTGCCCATCGTCGGCAGTCAGAGCACCCACGGCGGCTACTGCGGCTCGGCGGTCAAGCCGATCGCGCTGAACATGGTCGCGGAAATCGCCCGCGACCCGCAGACCCAAGGCTTGCCGATCTGCGGCATCGGTGGCATCGGCAGTTGGCGCGACGCGGCGGAATTCATCGCCCTGGGCAGTGGCGCCGTGCAAGTGTGCACGGCGGCGATGCTCCACGGTTTTCGTATTGTCGAAGAGATGAAGGACGGTCTGTCACGCTGGATGGACGATCACGGCCACGCCAACCTGCAGGCATTTTCCGGTCGCGCGGTGGGCAACACCACCGACTGGAAGTACCTGGACATCAACTATCAAGTCATCGCGAAGATCGACCAAGCGGCCTGCATCGGTTGCGGTCGCTGCCACATCGCCTGTGAAGACACGTCCCACCAGGCCATCGCCAGCCTCAAGCAAGCGGACGGGACGCACAAATATGAAGTGATCGATGAAGAGTGCGTAGGCTGCAACCTCTGCCAGATCACCTGCCCGGTGCAGGATTGCATCGAGATGGTGACGGTGGAAACGGGCAAGCCGTTCCTGGACTGGAACCATGATCCGCGTAATCCCTATCATGTAGCGGTCTGAAGAAGCTGTGGCGTCTGGACTGACGCCATCGCGAGCAGGCTCGCTCCCACAGAGGATCGTGTCGTTCACAGATTTTGTGTACGCCAGAGATCCAGTGTGGGAGCGAGCTTGCTCGCGATAGGGCCATCAGCCCCAACATACCTCTCAAGGCTCCAACCCAATCCCCCGCAAAATCACACTGGTCACCGTCTGCACCGCCCGTTCAAACTGCATGTCGGAGAGTGGCTGGTGATCATTGAGGATGTTGATCTGGTGGTCGAAGTCGGCGTAGTGCTGGGTCGAGGCCCAGATCATGTAGAGCAGGCTTGAAGGCTCTACGGGGAGGATGCGTTTGTCCTCCACCCACTGGCGGATTTTTGCCTCTTTCATCTTGGCCCAGTCATAGAGGCTGGCATCCAGCGCCTGGCCCAGGGTCGGGGCGCCGTGGATGATTTCGTTGGCCCAGACCTTCGAGCCGTAGGGCCGGCTACGGGAGTGGTTCATCTTGGCGCGGATGTAACTGCTGAGCACCACCCGCGGGTCATCGAACATCTCGAAGCACAAGGCATCCTGCTTCCAGACCTCCAGCAGATCGAACAGCACGGCGCTGTACAGCTCGCTCTTGGTGCTGAAGTAATAATGCAGGTTGGATCGGGGCAGTTGCACCTCGGCGGCGATGTCGGCCATGGCGGTGCCGCCGAAGCCCTTTTCGGCAAAGACCTTTTCGGCGGCCAGCAGGATTTTCTCGACGTTACTGCGACGAATCTCGATCTTGTGATTGCCCATGAGGGCTCCCTGACGACAGCGTTGGTCAAGACTAGCATTCACCCACTTCTGAAAACACCGGCGCTGCTTGTGGGAAAGCTTCTGTGGCGAGGGAGCTTGCTCCCGCTCGGCTGCGCAGCAGTCGTAAAACCGGCTGGCGCGGTATCCCTGGAAAACCGCGCCAGTTCATTTTGGGGCTGCTGCGCAGCCCAGCGGGAGCAAGCTCCCTCGCCACAAAAGCAGGTTCGGGTTGGCCTCTGGGGGTGTTCTTCAAAGGCCAGTTTCAAGGGGTGAGTCAGCTAGTGCGCTTCGACGTTATCCAGCACACGGTTCGCCAGCAATCCGCTCAATTCGATCAATTGCTGGATGCCCAGGGCGATGTGGCGCCTGGGACCTTCCAGGTCGAAGGCCAAGTCACTGACCATGGCATTGGCCGAGGCCAGGTTTTCGCTGAGGTTGGCGAGCAGGGTTTCGGTGTCGACGCCATTGGCGACGGTGAACAGTTGGCCGGGATCGGCCTCGGATTTGCTGGGTTTGGGCTTGAGGTAGTGGTCGAGGATGCGGTCGGCGGCTTTGTCGAACGCCTTGGAATTGGATGGATCTGTACCGGGTGGGTTGGGGGTTACTTTGAACATAGGTGAATCTCCAAATCGAAAAATGGAGCCATCACTCTCGCTACCAAACGAAGGGTGGCGGCCATACGCGGGTTGGTAGACCGGTGACTTGGAGAACCGGCGCGTCCGAAAACGCCCTGCGCATGACCGCCATAAAACAGATACCAAAACGGACTGTATGACAGGGGCTATGCGTCAAGTCAAAAGCCGGGCTACCAAACCCGATCACTGATTCAATCAGCGACCCGGAAACGATAGAGCCCTGCCCCCCAGACGCACAAGCCGGCGGATTCTGGCGCAGTTGTAGGCAACGGCGCAAGACAACGTAGCCCGACCCCGAACGATCCTACATCTGGATAAACACAAACCCGTTTGGACCCGGCATAGGGTTAAACAACACACCCTTGTGGCGAGGGGATTTATCCCCTCGCCACAAGGGACTTCACCGTCCGTTGGATCGTGCGCATTCGACTAATGTCTTAGACCAGTCATCGCACAACCAGGCACCCTCCCCGCTACTCTCAAACCACGCTTCGACACGGCGCCACGGCCTGCAATCTTGACTTCGGCCAGCGTCAGCCATTGAAACGCCTCATTTTGAGCACACCCGAGTTGGACAATTCCGATAATGGCCAGTTGACAACGAGGAGCGGCTTCCAAATAATCCACTCCATGTTGTACGACGACGTATGACAAATAAAAACAACAAAAAAGTAGGGAGCGTCATAGTGAGCACACGTGTCCGTTTTTCGCCCAACCACCGTCAAAACCGCCGTACCTTTCTCAACGCCAGCCCCGCCCTGGTCCTTCTCGGTTGCAGCAGCCTTGCCGCGTTCCTGCCAATGACCGCCAGCGCCGAAGGCTTCGTCGATGACGCCAAGGTCAATCTCAACCTGCGCAACTTCTACATCAACCGCAACTTCACCAACCCGGATAACGCCCAAGGCAAAGCCGAGGAATGGACCCAGAGTTTCATTCTCGACGCCAAGTCCGGCTTCACCCAGGGCACAGTCGGTTTCGGTATGGACGTGCTGGGCATGTACTCGCTCAAGCTCGACGGCGGTCGCGGCACTGCCAATACCGCCTTGTTGCCGGTGCATGACGATGGCCGTCCGGCCGATGAC
>LNAP01000011.1_pt1 | contig 196831 bp, 169 predicted proteins | sample 602601 | NCBI WGS metagenome assembly LNAP01 (sample SAMN02440304, study PRJNA202911) | soil metagenome | biome: Subtropical and temperate rainforests or woodlands; isolation source: soil samples (1 kg each in a 20% v/v slurry with milli Q water) were... ...
AACAGACGTACTGAAGTTACTTTGGCTGAATAATTAAGCATAACTTTTATTTTATTAAAAGTGAAAAACGCCTAAAATTAATTTTTTAGGCGTTTTTTTCGGGATTATTGCCAAGACTTTTTCCTATACTTTTTTGGTTGAAAACGAAAAATCAAAGGAAGAGAATTAAAAGTATTAAAATAGTTAACTAAAAGCCATTTCAATTGAAATGGCTTTTATATTTTTATAGGGAATAAAAAAATCAGATGAAATGAATATTTCGGGACACGATTCAAGCACCTATGAAAATATATGAAACGAGCACAACAAATTTTGATACACAGTAGAATGATTAATAGCGAACCTGCCTGTCCGGCAGGCAGGCAGCATCTGTACCAATAAAAAATAAAGTATAAACAGATGAAATCATTTATTTCAAGAGTTATTGATGATGTACTTACCAAACACGAGAGTTTTAATAATTTAATATTTGTGCTGCCAAGCCAGCGGTCATGCGTGTTTTTAAAAGAAGAAATTTTAATAAAAACATCAGGTACTGCTTTTTTGCCAAAAATATTAAGCATTGAAAATTACATACAGGAATTGGCAGACATCAATTTAATTGATGCTACGCAATTGTTATTTGAATTTTACACGATATATCAGGAAAATATTCCAAAAGAAAACAGAGAACCTTTTGATGCTTTTTCACAATGGGCCACCATCGCTTTGCACGATTTTAATGAAATCGACAGCTATTTGGTAAATTCCACTCATTTTTTTTCCAGTTTGAGAGATGTAAAAAGGTTAGAAAAATGGTTTCAAAACAAAAAGCCAAGCCAATTGGCGATAAACTATCTTCAGTTTTTTGAATATTTAGCTGTTTTTTATGAGGCACTTTACGAAAAATTGAAAAATAATAAATTTGGTTATCAGGGTTTAATCTATAAAGAAGCCACAAACAATTTAGAGTTTTACATAAATAACAATGTGGGAAATCACATTATCTTTGTCGGATTTAATGCGCTAAACAAAGCTGAAGAAACCATATTTCAGGAATTTTTAAATAATAATTTGGCATCTGTTTATTGGGATGCAAATGAATCATTTTTCAAGAATTCCAATGAAGCGGGTGTTTTTTTAAGGAAATATAAAAAGGAATGGGCATATTATCAAAAAAACCCATTTTTATGGGATTATGAAGTGTTGCCAATTCATAAAAATATCAATTTAATAGGCGCACCCAAAAATACCACACAGATTAAATATGCGGGGGAACTTTTAGGCAAAATAGAGAATTTCAGCAAAACCGCTTTGGTGCTGGCCGACGAAAATTTGCTGGCCCTAACGCTAAATTCATTGCCAAACAATGTAAAAAATATTAACATCACGATGGGTTATCCGTTAAAAGACATTCCTGTAGCAAGTTTGTTTGATTCGCTGTTTAAACTGCATTTAAACCAGTATAAATTTAATAAGGAGGCAGAACATCTATTTTATTACAAAGATGTTTTAAGCGTTTTAAACAACCCATTTCTAAATAAATTAAACGGCGGAATTCTTCAAAAATTAATCGCTGAAATTAAAAGGAAAAATAGCATCTTTTTATCGGCTGAAATGCTCAAAAAATATATTTCATCAACTGAAGCGGCACAAATTTCAACCGTATTTTCATTATTTTATTTTTCGACTTCCATAAATATAGTCATTAAGCAATGCATCGATTTAATCAAGGAGCTTAAAACCCACGTAAATGGGGTTGAAAAGGAATATTTGTATCGCTTTTTTACGGTTTTTCAACAATTGGAAACCCTTAATTCAACCTATAATCACATCATCGATTTAAAATCTTTGACTTTATTTTACACCCAAATTTTGAGAACCGAAAAACTGTCGTTTCAAGGCGAGCCATTACAGGGTTTGCAATTGATGGGAATGCTTGAAACCAGGGCTTTGGATTTTGAAACGGTTATTGTCACCTCCGTCAATGAAGGCATTTTGCCCGGAGGCAAAAACGATTTTTCCTTTATTCCGTTTGATGTGAAAAAATATTTCGGTTTGCCGACATTTCAGGAAAAAGACGCTATTTTTTCATACCATTTTCAGCGATTGCTGCAACGGGCAAAAGACATCTATTTAATTTACAATACGGAATCAGACGGTTATGGATCCGGAGAAAAAAGCCGCTTTTTAACGCAGCTTGAAATCAACTATCCCGAAATCACAAAAACAATTATCAGCCCTAAAGTTCAGCATATAAATTTCCCAATTCTTCAAATAGAAAAAACGCCCGAAATGATGCAAAAACTGCAGGCGGTGTTCACAAAAGGCATTTCGCCATCGGCCTTGGCAAGCTACATTTACGATCCGGTGAAATTTTACGAGCAACGCATATTGGAGATTTATGAAGAAGATGAAGTTGAGGAAACCATTGCCGTAAATACGATGGGTTCTGTAATTCATGAAGTGCTCGAAGATTTGTACAAACCATTCATTGATAAATATTTAAGCAAGGAAAATATTGAAGAAATGCAAAAAAACAAGCACGATTTGCTGGTAAAATATTTTGAGAAATACTATGAAAAAGGAAATATAGAAACCGGTAAAAACAAACTCATTTTTGAAGTGTGCAAAAATCATATCAAGCGGTTTTTGAATCAGGAATTGCAGGTGCTCACTCAAAACAAGCAGTTAAAAATTATCAATTTAGAAAAAGAATTTTCCACTGAAATAAATGTTGAAGGCATCAATTTTCCCATTAAATTAAAAGGAATTGTGGACAGAATTGACGAATTGGACGGCGTTACCCGAATTATAGATTATAAAACGGGAAAAGTGGAAGCCAAAGACTTAAAAATAACCGATTTTAGTGTTTTGGGCAGCGATTATAAATATACAAAACCATTGCAGGTGATGCTTTACAGTTTCTTGTTTTCAGAAGAAAATGGAGGTAATTTTTCAAAACCTGTGGAAGCAGGAATCATTTCATTTAAAAATCTGAACAGCGGCTTCCTTAAAATGAATTTTTCAGAAAAAAGAGGCGCCAATGAAAGTCTTATTTCCCAAGAAAATATGGATTCGTTTTTAACGGAATTAAAAAGAATTATCGTTGAAATTTTAAATCCGGAAATTCCTTTTATCCAAAATCAAAATTTACCTTTTTAAAAAATTAAATAATGCAAAAAAACGGCAATTTGATTGTTAAAAGCAGTGTTCACAACAAACCCATTGTAACGGATGTTTTTTATTTGAAGGACAACATCAAAAAACCAATTGTGATTTTTTGCCACGGTTACAAAGGCTTTAAAGATTGGGGCGCGTGGAATTTGGCGGCAGAAACATTTGCAGACAACAACCTGTTTTTTGTTAAATTTAATTTTTCGCACAATGGCGGGACATTTGAAAACCCAATTGATTTTCCCGATTTAGAAGCTTTTGGAAACAATAATTTCATAAAAGAACTCGACGATTTAGAAGATGTTATTAATTGGGTAATTGCCAATCCCGAATTTAAAAATGAAATTGACATTCAAAATATCACTTTAATCGGCCATTCGAGAGGCGGCGGAATTGTTTCAATCAAGGCTTCGGAAAACCAAAAAATTACAAAATTGATTACTTGGGCAGGCGTTTCCGATTTTGGGGCACGTTTTCCTGAAGGTGAACAGTTGCAGGGTTGGAAAAAGTTGGGCGTTTCCCATATTTTAAACACAAGAACCCTTCAAAAAATGCCTCATAAGTACGCGTTTTATCAAAATTTTAAGGACAATGAAGAGCGTTTAACCATCAAAAATGCGGTTGAAAAATTGAACATTCCGCACTTAATCATTCAGGGAGAAAACGATGAAGTTGTGCTTCCGCAAGAGGCCAAAAACTTGCATTTGTGGAACCCAAAAAGCAAACTTGCTTTTATTGAAGAAATGAACCATCCATTGGGTTGCACACAACCTTGGGAAAGTTCGGAGATGCCTTTTCACTTGCAGAAAGTGGTTGCGGAAAGCATCAATTTCGTTCTTAATAATTAATATTTTTATCATATATTTTGAAGAAGATGGTGATAAAAAAAGCTTCAAAACAAGATTTGGAACAATTGCTTTCAATTGTAAAAAGCTGCGGGCAAAACCTGATTGATCAAGGTATTTTTCAATGGAATGAAGAATATCCTAAAAGAGAAGATTTGCTAGAAGATATTGAACTTCAGGAACTTTGGAAATTGGAGGACGGAAACAGTATTATCGGTTTAATTGTGCTTACCGAAAATGAAGATGCCGAATACCAAGATGTAAAATGGCTGACAGAAAATCACAAGAATCTTTATATTCATCGTTTGGCGGTTCATCCTAAATATCAGGGAAAAGGATTTGCACAAAAACTCATGGATTTTGCCGAGAAATATGCCAAGGAAAATGGTTATAATTCCATCAGGCTCGACACTTTCAGCCAAAATAAAAGAAATCAGATGTTTTACGAACAGCGAAATTATACAAGATTGGAGAGCATTTATTTTCCAAAACAAAGTGCGTTTCCTTTTTTCTGTTATGAAAAAATAATGAATGTATAAAAGGTCGAATATTACATTTAAAGGAATCAATAAATTGGCAGCCATTATTGCCGGTATCGCAGAGCCTTTGCTTTCAATTACTGTTACTGCCATTGTTGGGAATTTACAGCAAAATCCAACCGAAGCGCTTGCCGCATTGGGCATTGCCGGTTCCTTTATTTCGGCGATGATTTGGATTTAACGATATAGCGGCACAAACTATTGCCTTTCAAATTTGGCTATTTTTTGCTTTTTTTATTGATGGATATTCGAGCTTGTCGACATTGTTTCGGGAAAATTATTGGGTGAAAAAAACTATAAGAAACTTTGGCGACGAAGCATTAAATTAAGCCGTTATTCTTCTATTGATGTTTCTGTCATGCTGGCGTTGATTTGCGCAGTATTTTATTTTCCGATTGGAAGGCTTTTTTCGCAAGACCCGCCAGTTTTGGATTCTTTTTATGGTATTTTTGGCTGGTGCTTATTATGCAGCCCATAAATGCGGTTGCTTTTGTTTTTGACGGAATATTTAAAGGGCTGGGAGAGGCGCAATATTAAGAAATTTATTGCTGTTTGCAACGTTTTTAGGATTTATTCCCGTGCTGTTGATTGGCGATCATTTGAATTTAAAATTATATGGCATTTGGTTGGCCTTTAAGGTTTGGATGCTCATGAGGGCCGGAATTTCAGTGATTAAATTTAGACGAAAATATTTGCATAAAATCGCGTAACTTTGAACATTATGGAAAACGGAAGTCTATATACCAATATTCAAAATAACATTGCCGTCATCGAGTTTTTTCACCCGGCGGGCAATTCGCTTCCAGGTGAGCTATTAACTCGGTTAACAACTTCATTTAATGAATTAAGCGGCAATAATGAGGTTCATGTCATCATTTTAAAAAGCGAGAAAGAAACCACTTTTTGTGCTGGCGCTTCCTTTGATGAATTGAGTTCCATTTCTACTGTTGAAGAAGGGGAAACGTTCTTTTTGGGTTTTGCCAACGCAATAAATGCGATGCGTAAATGTTCAAAATTAATTATTGGCCGCGTTCAGGGAAAAGCGGTAGGCGGCGGCGTAGGATTGGCTGCGGCTTGCGATTATTGTTTTGCCACGGAGCAGGTTTCCATAAAATTATCTGAATTCACCATCGGTATTGGCCCGTTTGTGATTGCTCCGGCGGTTGCGCGTAAAATGGGTTTGGCGGCTTTAGGGGAATTAACCTTAGACGCAACCAATTGGCAAAATGCCTATTGGGCAAAAGAAAAAGGATTGTTCGCCAAAGTTTTTGAAACTACTGAAGAAATGGATAAGGAAGTGGATAATCTGGCTTTGAAATTGTCGCAATACAATCCGGAAGCTTTAAAGGAAATGAAAAAAGTATTGTGGGAAGGCACGGAGCATTGGGATTTATTATTGAAAGAAAGAGCGAAAATCAGCGGTAAATTGGTGTTGTCTGAATCTACAAAAAACGCTTTGCTAAAATTTAAAAAGTAACAAAATGTTGTCGAATTTCATTGCATTTTTTGTGCAAATAAACGTTGAAGAGAAAATTAAAAACGCTCCGGATAGAAATTATGAAATTGGCGTTGTCATTGGAACTTATTTACCATTTATTCTAATGGCGGCACTGGCTTATTTCATTTATTACAAAACCAAAAACAGAAAAGATCTCGAAGATTAAATTTAAATATTTTTAAGGAAGATGAGTAAGATTAGAATTACAAAGCAATTTAATTTTGAAACTGCGCATGCATTGTATGGCTATGACGGAAAATGTAAAAATATACATGGGCACAGTTATAAACTTTCAGTAACGGTAATTGGAACGCCAATAAGTGATTCAACCAACGTAAAATATGGGATGGTGATTGATTTTGGGGATTTGAAAAAAATTGTTTCTTCGGAAATTGTAAACAAATTTGACCACGCCACGGTATTCAACAAAAACACGCCACACATAGAATTGGCAAAAGAATTGGAAAAAAGAGAACACAATGTTATTTTGGTTGATTATCAGCCAACCAGTGAAATGATGTTGGTGGATTTTGCCGAAAAAATTAATGGCAGGTTGCCTGAAAACGTGAAGTTGCATTCCTTGAAATTGCAGGAAACAGGAACTTCAAACGCCGAATGGTACGCATCTGATCAAATTCCCATCTAAATCTTCACTAAGGGAAGACTTTTTTATTGGATGCTCAAAAATATTTCTCGTTAATTTCTTGAAATTTGCGTTAGGGGTTGCAGAGGAAAACCTTTTTGAGCTTTTCGGGCGAAAAAAGTTTGGAACGAAAAACCCGACCGCTTTTTAGCGGTAACGCCCAATAAATCAACATCATTTTAAGGATTTGCTATCGGCGTTTTCTATTATAAATTGGAATCAGCAAAAAGGAGAGTCCGCCAAAAATAATCACCATTAATGTTTGTGCGGTCCACATAATCCAGCCGAAAGCGCGTGCCGGATTGTCGTCGATATTGTATAAAATAAGGGCGCTTGCCACAAAAACTGGGTAGGTTCCCAAACCGCCATTGGTGAGCGCCATACTAAAACCGCCAACCACAAAAGCCACAATGATGGCCGCAAACGGAAGGTTGGTTGTTTCGGGAAGCGCAAAAGTTACGGTGTAAAACATGAGCACGTACATAAACCAGATAAAAACGGTGTGAAAAATGAATTGCCACTTTTTTTTCATGGTTATTATGCTCTTGATGCCGTCAATTAAGCCTTTAAGGAACTTAAATATTTTTCGGAAAAATGGATTTGTGGATTTTTTGAGGAAATAATAGACCGCAATTCCCAAAATTGGGAACAATACCAAAAACGCGATTTTTAGGTAAATGCTGCTTTCTCCATCTTCTTTAAACAGGTAGCTTCCCAACAATTCGGTTTGCAGAAAAAAGGCGATTCCGGTTATAGAAAAAAGCATGATTACATCGGCAACGCGCTCTGCAACAATAGTTCCTATGGCTTTTTCAAAAGGAATATTTTCGTATTTTTTTATGGTGGCGGCACGTGCAATTTCTCCTGAACGGGGAATGAATAAGTTGAGCAAATAAGCGATTAAAACTGCCATGACGCTATTGGCAAACCTTGGCTTGTAGCCCAATGGTTCCAACAAAAATTGCCAGCGATAAGCCCGTGACAAATGACTTAAAACGCCAAAAGACAACGACAATGCCACCCACCAATAATTGGCTGTCGCAAATGATGTCTTAATGGATTGTATGTCGGATGGCGTAAATTTTGAAACTGAGTACCAAATTAAAAAAACTCCCAAGGCTATTGGGAGTGTTATATAACTAATTTTTTTTAATTTGTTGATCAATTTAGGTTAACGTATTGTCGTTTTCGTTAGGGAAAATTAACGTTGGTTTAAAAAGTTTTGCTTTTTCAAAATCCATGATGCCGTAAGAAATAATGATAATAATATCTCCTTTGGCAACTTTTCTGGCAGCTGGGCCGTTTAGGGTAATTTCTCCGCTTTTTCTTGGGCCAGGAATTACGTAGGTTTCAAGGCGTTCGCCATTGTTAATGTTCACAATATGAACTTTTTCTCCCTGAATAATATTTGCGGCATTCATTAAATCCTCGTCAATAGTGATGCTTCCGATATAATTTAAATCGGCGCCGGTAACTTTAACCCTGTGAATTTTTGATTTTACGACTTCTATTTGCATAATGCAAAATTAATGATTTTGAATTAATCTGTTAATATATTATAAACTTATATTATCTATCAGCCTTACATTTCCAGCAAAAACGGCTATAAAAGCGCGATATTTCTTTGTTGGATTTTTGGTTTCAACAGGCAAAAGCGTTTCTTCATCGGCAATTTCGACATATTCTAGGCGCAATATCGGATGATTTTTAAATTCGTTTTCAACCCATTTTATAACTTCCGAAGCATTTTTTGTGCCAAATAGCGTTTTGGCTTTAATTAATGTTTCGTAAATAAATGGTGCTGCGGTCCGTTGCGCTGTTGTAAGTCTGGTGTTTCGTGAACTCATCGCCAAACCATCTTTTTCCCGGTGAATGGGACAGGCAATAATTTGTACGGTCAGCTTTCTTTTTTCCACCATTTTGCGAATGATTTGGATCTGCTGAAAGTCTTTTTCGCCAAAATACGCTTTATGGGGTTTTACCACTTTAAACAACCTTTCAACAATGGTGCCTACGCCGTTAAAATGGCCCGCCCTGAATTTTCCTTCCATTTGAAATTCCAATCCGTCAAAATCAAAGGATTGCGACTGGATATTATCGGCATAAATTTCTTCGGGAGTTGGCGTAAATACGATGTCGCAATTAAAAGATTTCAAAAGTGATAAATCTTTTTCTGTTGTTTTTGGGTAATTTATTAAATCATCGGCATTATCGAACTGTGTTGGGTTCACAAAAATGCTCACAACCACAATATCATTCTCTTTTTTTGCCTTTTCCACGAGCGATAAATGTCCCTCATGCAGTGCCCCCATAGTTGGCACAAACCCAATAGTAGTGCCGTTTTTAAGCGACTTTATTTTTTGTTGTAGCGATTTTATTTCAGTAAAAATCAACATAACGTATTTGTTAATTAACGTTAAAAGCGTGCAAACTTACATTTTTCAAGCTAAATTCTGCATAAAATTTCGTAATTTTGCATATATTTTAAAAATAAGAGTTGGTTTTATGAAAGATAAGAGAGTATTGATTGTTTCTTCAGAAGTTGTTCCTTATTTACCTGAGAATGAATTGTCAACAACCTCATTTGAAACAGCAAAAATGATCCATAGAAATGGCGGACAAACAAGAATTTTTATGCCTAGGTTTGGATTAATAAATGAAAGAAGACATCAACTCCATGAAGTTATTCGTTTGTCTGGTATGAACCTGGTAATCAATGATATGGATATGCCTTTAATTATTAAAGTCGCTTCAATTCCGAAGGAAAGAATGCAGGTTTATTTCATTGACAACGATGAATATTTTAAAAGAAAAGCGTTGTTTTCTGATGAAGACAATAACTTATTTGAGGACAATGACGAACGCGCCATATTTTTTGCAAAAGGCGTAGTGGAAACTGTAAAAAAATTAAATTGGTCGCCCGATATTATTCACGTTAATGGATGGATGGCGTCACTTTTACCCTTATATATTAAAGAATATTATAAAGATGACCCCTTATTTTCGAACAGCAAAATAGTGATTTCGTTGTACAATACCGGTTTTGAGGGCACTTTAAATAATAATTTTTTTGAAAAGATTAAGTTTGACAATATCGATGAAGCTAAAATCAAGAGCATCTCTAATCCAACCTACACAAATCTTTTAATTAATGCCATTGAAAATTCTGATGCGGTTATTAAAGCAAGCGAGCAACTTTCCGGCGATTTGCTCGACTATTTAAAAACTTGCGAAAAACCTGTTTTGGATTATTTTCCAATCAGTGAATTTGACAGTGCCTACACCAATTTTTACTTAAACAAAGTTTTATCATAAAAAATCCAACATTTATATATGGCAATTAAAGTTGTAAATGCTTTAAAATACTTAGGGCTATTCTCATTAGTGTTTTTTACTATAATTTCGTGCGAAAAGGAAATTGAAACTATTGGCGTTAACTTGGTTGACAATAATAATTTCTCCACAAATAAAGATACTTCAGAAGTTATCACGACCAATGAAGACATTCTAAGAGTGCCCGCAAGCGGCGTTGCGCAATATTTATTGGGGGTTTATTCCGATAATGAATTTGGAACATTAAGCGCATCTATTGTGTCGCAATTAAATCTTCCGGTTACAGGTGAAGCCTATGATTACGGAAATAATGTAACTATTGATGACGTAATAATTGACATACCTTACCAATCTACAAAAGTGGGGAATGAGTCAGATGGGAAACCAAAGTTTTCTATAGATTCAGTTTTTGGAAATAAAGAGGTTGAATTTCAACTAAATGTTTTTGAATTAGGGACTTTTTTAAATACTCTAGACCCTAATGATCCAACAAAAAACATGATTTATTACTCTGATAAAGATTTTAAAAAAGAAGGCAGTTCATTATATTCCGGTAATTTTAAGGTGAACCCTAACGATACAGTAATTTATATTAATAGATATTTGTTTGACAGCAATGGCGACACTGTCGTTTATGATAAAGATACTATTAAAGCCGCAGATATAAGTCCTTCAATTAAACTTCCTTTAGATAAAACTTTAATAAAAAATCTTTTTGTTGACAATGTTAATGGCATAGATTTTTCATCAACAGAGACGTTTCAGAAAAAGTTTAGAGGGTTGTACATTGAAGCAGAGGAATTGTTGGCTAATGATAAATCACATTTAGTATCATTAAATATGGTAAATGCTAAAATGACCATTTATTACTCAAATGATGAGGATGAAGGTACAGATACAACTGTTACTGGTAAAGATTTAAATGGAAATGGGATAAAAGGAGAAGGAATTGTTAGAGTTAAACATGAATATGCATTTTTATTTGGATCCATAAAATCAAATGTGTTGAAAAGAGATTTGGCGCCGCACCAAAGCGGTGAAAACAGGTTATATGTTCAGGGCGCAGCAGGTTCAATAGCCACTATTAAATTGTTTAACAATGAAAACTTGGTTGATTTACAAGATAATAATTGGCTTATAAATGATGCGAATTTAATTTTTTATGTAGATCAAAATGCAGCCAGTAATATTGCTCCTGAACAATTATTTATTTATAATTATACAGAAAATTTACAGTTTACCGATGTTATGACTGAAGGAATTGATGCGGTTGGCGGAAAATTGGAAAGAGACGATGACGGAAAACCTTACCGATATGTTTTTAAAATTACAGATTATATTTCTAGACTGTTAAAAACCGACGAGCCGTTAGACTTGGTGGAAATAGGGTTGAAAGTTTATAATACTTCAGACGCTCCTTCGGCTATTAATGATGTGAAAATTAGGGAATATAGCTGGACACCAAAAGGTGTTGTGTTGTTGGGGCAAGACCCAAGTTTTGGAGATAAAAGAGTAAAACTTGAAATATCTTATTCAAAAATAAATAATTAAAAAAGTAAATTGCGATGTGTGGAATTGCCGGTTATTTAGGTTTTAGAAAAGCATACCCAATAGTGATAAACGGTTTACAACGTTTAGAATACAGAGGTTATGACAGTGCAGGAGTGGTATTGCTTGACGGCAATGAAATGAGCCTTTATAAAACAAAGGGAAAAGTTTCTGATTTAAAAAAAATCACCCGACAAAAAAATGTTGAAGGAAATTTGGCTTTAGGCCATACGCGTTGGGCAACACACGGGGTGCCAAGTGATGAAAATTCACATCCGCATCTTTCAAATTCAGGAAAATTAGTGATTGTCCATAACGGAATTATAGAAAACTATGATACCATTAAAAAGGAATTGATCACAAGAGGATATACTTTTAAAAGTGATACGGATACCGAAGTTTTAATCAATTTAATAGAAGAAGTTAAGACCAAAAACAACTGTAAATTGGGCAAAGCTGTTCAAATGGCGCTAACCAATGTGGTTGGAGCTTATGCCATTGCCGTTTTTGATATTGAAAAACCAGATGAAATCATTGTTGCTAAATTAGGAAGTCCGATAGCTATTGGTATTGGTGAAAACAACTCAGAGTTTTTTGTTGCTTCAGATGCATCTCCATTTATTGAATATACCAGAAATGCCATTTATTTAGAAGATGAAGAATTGGCAATCATCAAATTAGGAAGAGATATCAGAATTCGTAAAATTCAGGATAATACTATCGTTGAGCCCGATATTCAGCAATTAAAACTTAATCTTGAGCAAATTGAAAAAGGTGGTTATGACCATTTTATGCTGAAGGAAATCCATGAGCAGCCAAACGCTATTTTAGATGCTTATAGAGGGCGACTTTTAGCCTCCAAAAGCATGATAAAAATGGGAAGTGTTGATGACAACATTGCAAGATTTTTAAATGCAAACCGTATGGTGATAGTAGCCTGCGGAACTTCATGGCATGCCGGATTGGTGGCTGAATATTTGTTCGAAGATTTGGCGCGTATTCCTGTTGAAGTGGAATATGCCTCTGAGTTTAGATACAGAAACCCAATCATAAATAAAAACGACATTGTTATTGCAATTTCACAATCTGGTGAAACCGCCGATACGCTTGCCGCAGTAAAATTGGCAAAATCTAAAGGCGCTTTCGTGTTTGGGGTTTGTAATGTGGTTGGGTCTTCCATTGCAAGAGAAACAGATACAGGTGCCTATACTCACGCAGGGCCAGAAATAGGCGTGGCTTCAACAAAAGCATTTACCACCCAAATTACCGTGCTTGCTTTAATGGCGCTAAAACTGGGTAATTTAAAAGGAGAGCTTTCAAATTCAATGTATCATCATTATATCCAAGAATTGAGCTTAATTCCGGCTAAAGTGGAAGAGGTTTTAAAAATGGATAAAGAGATAGAAAAAATTGCGGCAATTTATAAAGATGCGCCAAATTGTTTGTATTTAGGACGTGGATTTAATTTTCCTGTTGCCTTGGAAGGAGCTTTAAAATTAAAGGAAATCTCTTACATTCATGCAGAAGGTTATCCTGCTGCGGAAATGAAACACGGCCCTATCGCTTTAATTGATGAATATATGCCTGTTATTGTTATTGCAACTAAAAAGGGGCATTATGACAAAGTGGTGAGTAACATTCAAGAAATAAAAGCGCGCAACGGTAAAATTATTGCAATTGTTACCAAAGGCGATATCATTGTAAAAGAAATGGCCGATCATGTGATTGAAATTCCGGAAACGGAAGAAGCTTTTACGCCACTTTTATCTACAATACCGTTGCAATTGTTATCCTATTATATTGCCGTAATGCGCGGTTGCAATGTGGATCAGCCAAGAAATTTGGCAAAATCCGTTACGGTGGAGTAGTCTTGAAAGCTTTAAGTTGACCGACTTTTTACGACCACTTATAAATAATAAAAAAGTATTGGGGGTTCCGCTTATGGAACCCTTTTCATTATATGGAAAATATAGCGCTTCAGTTCATTCAGCACTGATTATTAATAATTGGCCCATAAAATAAATGGACAATTCTTCAAGATATTCTATAAAAACATTTGAGAGGATAAACAAAAATAAACCAATTATAAAGTTTTTTAACTATTGGAAGTTACAGTCCAAATTAGGTTGTATAGGCTTAAACCAAAAACAAGTAAAACAATGGCAAGTAACAACACCAATTGGGTATTTTTTTCAAAATTAATATTTTTCATAGCGTTTTTCAGGGTTATTGGGGTTTTAAAAATAATTTTAAATTCATAGGTTTAAAAGTATTTTATTTTAGAAAGGTTTCATAATATTTAAAGAGGAATTGGTTATTTTTTTATTTCGGTTTAAATTTTAATTAGGGTTTTTTAATCAGCTTATAGGTAGTTTTCTACCGGTTGATTTAACTATTATTTTGATGCAGCGTCATGCACCATCGTCTGGTTTCCGTCATTCCACAATGTTAAAATATCGGTTGCAACTTGCGCGCCACTTCCCGCTGCAATTGCGAACTGGCTTCTCCATCCGGCCAAAACACCTGCTACATAAATTCCTTCGGCGACCAAATGATTGATGTTTTTTAACATCACACGTTCTTTATGCGGAGGCAAACTGTGATGCGGAATAATATATTGCATCAGGCCTTCAATGTTAAAAAGATTTGAAGGGCCAACAGCAACCACAATAGCTTTTGCTTGGTAAGAATTTTTATTGGTAACTACCATAAAATTAGGAAATTCCCCTTCAATTTTAGTCACCTTTTCATTTTGAATCTGAATTACATGAGGGTATAATTCAGAAAGTTGGTTTAGGCCATCCGCCAAAACCTGATCGCCTCTTGTCCCTTTTTTTAATCCCAATACATTATTGAGGATGGCTTCGTTTAGAGCCGAACTTTTTTGGTGAGTTACAATGCCAATTTTTTTATTCTCGGCAAAAGGTTTGTGAACTGCCGAGCCTAAAATTAAGGCGCAAGAAAGTCCGGCTGCACTTCCGCCTATGATTAACACGTCAAATGCGTCCATATTTATGAATTTAATTTTGAAACAATCCCTGAATGTTTGAGGTAAAAAGTTTTACGGCAATCGCCAAAAGAACCACGCCAAATACTTTTCTAATGATATTGATGCCGTTTTTGCCTATTACTTTTTCAATTTTTACCGAAGTTTTTAGCACTATATATAAAAATATGGTGTTTATGATTATGGCAAATACAATATTTATGGTCGAAAATTCAGCCCTTAAAGATAGCAATGTGGTTAAACTTCCCGGGCCGGCCAACAATGGAAATGCCAATGGAAATATGGAAGCTGTTTTGGCGTTGGTCTCTTCTTCTTTGTAAAGAGAAATGCCCAAAATCATTTCCAACGCTAAAAAGAATAGGATAAATGATCCTGCAACAGCAAAAGAATTTACATCAATGCCAATTAAGTTTAAGATGCTTTTTCCCAGAAAAAGAAAAGCAATCATAATAACACTGGCAACAATGGCTGCTTTTCCCGAGTGCAGGCGGCCAAATTTTACGCGTAAATCAATAATAATCGGAATGCTGCCGATAATGTCAATTACCGCAAACAACACCATGGTTGCAGTCACTATTTCCTTAAAATTTATTTCCATCGTATGCCTTTTTTAAAAGATTGGCAAAAGTATCCAATCAAAAATTGATTTATACCAAAAGTAATGTAAAAAATTAGTTATTTTTGCCAGATGTTTCAACTAGGAAAAACAATCGTTTCAGAAGAGATTATAGAGAAAGATTTTGTCTGTAATCTTTCGGCCTGCAAAGGAAAATGTTGTATTGATGGAGAAGCCGGCGCTCCGTTGGATGAAGACGAATTGCTGATACTTATGGATATTTATCCGAAAGTGAAGCCTTTTTTAAGGCCGGAAGGAATAGAAGCCATTGAAGACCAAGGACTTTTTACCATGGATGAAGGTGAATATGAAACCACATTAATCGACGGGAAAGACTGCGCCTATTCTATATTTGATGAAAATAACACCGTTAAATGCGGTATTGAAGAAGCATACAATCAGGGCGCCATTGATTGGAAAAAACCAATTTCTTGTCATTTATACCCAATCCGAATTACCGAATACAGCGAATTTTCAGCAGTAAATTACCACAAATGGCCGATTTGCGACGATGCTTGTACCTTGGGCGCCGCATTGCAAGTGCCGGTTTACAAATTTGTGAAAGACGCTTTAATCAGAAAATTTGGCGAAGACTGGTATTTTGAACTGGAAAAAATTGCCGAAAAACACATTAAGCAATAACATTTTTTAGCGTATAAAATACGGGTGTTAAAAGTACTTTATTTTTTGTGCTCTTTTTATTTGGCGTTTTTTTAAAATGTCTTATAACCAGGTGCTGCGAAATTTTTAAAATTTCAAATTATTAAAAATCAAGGATTAACAATATTGCTTTATTTTTGAAATTAAGCAACAATGTTAAAAACTCACTGACAAATGTGAATAAGTAGTCTTTTTTCATGTCTATTTTTTTTCAATATTTGTTTCAATCGTTTTTTATCTTAAAAACTACTAACTAACAATCAAAAAAAACCATAATTCATGCCATTTATTGAACCCATTCTTCAACCTAACAAAAATCGCTTTGTGATTTTTCCAATTCAACACCAGGATATCTGGGAATGGTATAAAAAACAGGAAGCGAGTATTTGGACTGCGGAAGAAATTGATTTGCACCAGGATGTTATTGACTGGGAAACAAAATTAAATGATGATGAGCGTTATTTTATAAAACATATTCTGGCGTTTTTTGCGGCTTCTGACGGAATTGTGAACGAAAATTTGGCTGAAAATTTTGTGAGCGAAGTGCAATATTCCGAAGCAAAATTCTTTTATGGTTTTCAGATAATGATGGAAAACATTCATTCTGAAGTGTATTCTTTATTGATAGACACTTACGTTAAAAATGAAGCAGAAAAAGACCAATTGTTTAACGCCATTGAGGTGTTTCCCGCTATTAAAGAAAAAGCGGATTGGGCGCTAAAATGGATTGAAAGTCCGTGTTTTGCCGAACGATTGATCGCGTTTGCGGCTGTAGAAGGCATCTTTTTCTCTGGAAGTTTCTGCTCTATATTTTGGCTGAAAAAAAGAGGTTTAATGCCCGGACTGACTTTTTCAAACGAATTGATTTCACGAGACGAAGGAATGCACTGCGATTTTGCGATTCACCTGCACAACAATCATATCGTAAATAAAGTTCCGAAAGAACGGATTACCGAAATTTTGACCAATGCGCTCGATATTGAACGCAAATTTATTACAGAATCATTGCCGGCCAGTTTAATTGGCATGAACGCCAAATTAATGTCGCAATATCTTGAATTTGTCACAGACCGATTATTGACGGAGTTTAATTGCGATAAAGTTTATAATTCCTCAAATCCGTTTGATTTTATGGAAATGATTTCTTTGGAAGGAAAAACCAATTTCTTTGAAAAACGCGTTTCAGAATATCAAAAAGCCGGCGTAAAAAGCGGCACTGGAACCGGAAGCATCAGTTTTGACGCGGAATTTTAGGTGAATTACGATTTTTGATTTACGAATTATTTCCTATCCCCAACCCTTTCCTTAGGAAAGGGAGTTTGATTTGGATGCAGATTTAAACAATAAAAATTAATTTCACAATCGTAAATCAAAAATCGTAAATCAAAAATATTTCAAAAACCACTACTAAAAAACTAAAAAAATGTTTGTACTAAAAAGAGACGGCAAAAAAGAGCCGGTGATGTTCGATAAAATCACGGCCAGAGTTCGAAATATGTGTTACGGATTGAGCAGTCACGTAGATCCGGTTAAAGTTGCCATGCGCGTCATTGAAGGATTGTATGATGGTGTTTCAACTTCTGAACTTGACAATTTAGCCGCAGAAACCGCTGCAACCATGACGGTGCAACATCCAGATTATGCGAAACTTGCAGCGCGTATTGCCGTTTCAAACTTGCATAAAAATACCAAAAAGGTTTTTTCTGAAGTGATGGCCGATTTGTACAATTACGTAAATCCGCGCACCGGAAAAAAATCGCCATTGTTATCGGATGAAACCTATAACGTAATTATGGCCAATGCCGAAAAAATTGATTCCACCATTATTTACAACAGGGATTTTGGCTATGATTATTTCGGATTTAAAACCTTGGAGCGTTCTTATCTATTGAAATTAAATGGCGAAATAGCCGAACGTCCGCAACATATGCTAATGCGCGTTGCCATAGGAATCCATCAGGAAGATATTGACGAAGCCATTGAAACGTATGAGTTGATGTCAAAAAAATTCTTTACGCATGCCACGCCAACGCTTTTCAATGCAGGAACGCCAAAACCCCAAATGTCATCATGTTTCTTGTTGCAAATTCAGGACGACAGCATTGACGGAATTTACGATACGCTAAAACAAACTGCACAAATCTCGCAATCTGCAGGCGGTATCGGACTTTCAATTCACAATGTGCGCGCCACGGGCTCTTATATTCGCGGCACAAATGGTACATCAAACGGCATTGTGCCCATGTTAAAAGTATTTAACGATACAGCCCGTTATGTGGATCAGGGCGGCGGAAAACGAAAGGGTTCTTTTGCCATTTATATGGAACCTTGGCACGCAGATGTTTTTGATTTTCTGGATCTGCGTAAAAATACCGGTGCCGAAGAAAATCGTGCCCGTGATTTGTTTTATGCCATGTGGATTCCCGATTTATTTATGAAACGCGTTGAAGAAAATGGCGACTGGACGTTGATGTGCCCAAATGAATGTCCGCATTTATTTGACACTTACGGCGAGGAATTTGAAAAATTATACACAGGTTACGAAAAAGTGGGCAAAGGACGCAAAACCATCAAAGCGCGTTTGCTTTGGGAGAAAATACTGGAAGCCCAAATTGAAACCGGAAATCCTTATATGTTGTATAAAGATGCCGCCAACCGAAAATCAAACCAAAAGAATTTGGGAACCATCCGTTCTTCAAATTTGTGTACCGAAATTATGGAGTACACGGCAAAAGATGAGGTGGCAGTTTGTAACCTGGCATCCATTGCGCTTCCAATGTTTATTGATGAAGATGAAACCGGAACCAAGTTTTTTAATCATCAAAAACTGCATAAAATCACCAAAAAAATTACGCGAAATTTAGACACGGTAATCGACCGAAATTATTATCCGGTAAAAGAAGCCGAAAACTCAAATTTCAGGCACAGGCCTATTGGACTAGGCGTTCAAGGATTGGCCGATGCCTTTATCATGCTGCGTTTGCCATTTACCAGTGATGAAGCCAAAAAACTGAACCAAGAAATTTTTGAAACTATTTATTTTGCGGCGGTAACTTCATCCATGGAAATTGCGAAAGCAAAAGAACCCTATTCCTCATTTAAAGGTTCGCCAATGTCACTAGGCGAATTTCAGTTTAATATGTGGGGAGTTTCAGAAGAGGAGTTAAGCGGAAGATGGGATTGGAAAGCATTACGGAAAAAAGTAATCAAAAATGGCCTTAGAAATTCGTTGTTGGTAGCGCCGATGCCAACAGCCTCAACTTCTCAAATATTGGGAAATAACGAAGCTTTTGAACCTTATACCTCAAATATTTATACGCGCAGGGTTTTAAGCGGGGAATTTATTGTGGTGAACAAATATTTATTGGAAGATTTGGTTGATCTCGGCTTGTGGGACAATGAAATGAAAGAGGCCATTATGCGCGCCAATGGATCTGTTCAGCAGATAGACATTATTCCGCAAGAATTAAAAGATCTGTACAAAACCGTTTGGGAAATGAGCATGAAAGATATTATTGATATGTCGCGTCAGCGCGGTTATTTTATCGACCAGTCACAATCGTTGAACTTGTTTATGCAAGATGCCAATTACGCCAAATTAACGTCGATGCATTTCTATGCCTGGAAATCGGGCCTAAAAACGGGTATGTATTATCTGCGGACAAAAAGTGCCGTGAATGCCACACAATTTACCGTTTCAAACAAGAAAAAGGAAGAAGAAATTCCGCTCACGCCTGATGAATTAAGACAACTAATTTTACAATCAAAAGAGAATCCGGATGATTGCGAAATGTGCGGATCATAACCTTAAAAACCCATTCCTTTTTTAAACAATCCTCAACTTTTAATATAAAAGTTGAGGGTTGTTTTTATAAAATATTATACTATAATTTTCAATTTTGGTTTTCAATTGTTTTCAGGTTCACCTAAAATCTCTGCACATTGACTTTTAAACAAACAAACTTTTTCAATTGTTAAAAATACGTTAATGTTAAATTAAATTTAAAACGTATTTTTGCGAAATTAAAACCATAAATAATGGGAGATTTTTACATTTTAATGATTGTTGCACTAACCATATTGGCAGTTGTTGATTTGGTTGTGGGCGTTAGTAACGATGCCGTAAACTTTTTAAATTCGGCCATCGGATCTAAAGCAGTTTCAATGCGAACAATTATGATTGTGGCAAGTTTGGGCGTTTTTGTTGGCGCCGTATTCTCCAGCGGAATGATGGAAGTTGCCAGAAAAGGCATTTTTATTCCCAGTGAATTTTACTTTGATGAAATTATGATTATTTTCATGGCAGTGATGATTACCGATGTTTTGCTGCTGGATTTATTTAATTCCATCGGTTTGCCAACATCAACAACGGTTTCATTGGTGTTTGAATTGTTGGGTGCGGCAGTTGTGATGGCTTTGATAAAAATTAATGCCTCCGATTCTGAAACGATTTTGAATCTTGGAAAATATATCAACTCCGATTCTGCATTAAGAATTATTTCAGGAATATTAATGTCGGTAGTCATCGCATTTTCAGTAGGGTCTTTTGTTCAATATTTTTCACGGTTGTTATTTTCATTTCATTACGAGAAAAAAATGAAATATATAGGCACCGCTTTTGGTAGCGCCGCATTAACCGCCATTACTTATTTTATTTTTATCAATGGTTTGCACGGCACTCCTTTTGCCAGTCAAATTTCTAAATTGTTAGAAGGAAATGCATTTTATATTATATTGGGCAGTTTTATTTTTTGGCTGATATTTTCAATAATATTTTCTTATATTTTTAAAAAAAACAATCTTGTTTTAGTAATTATCATTGGCACCTTCGGACTTGCTTTGGCTTTTGCCGGGAACGATTTGGTGAACTTTATTGGTGTGCCAATGGCAGCTTGGCATTCTTATGAAGCCTGGTCTGCATCAGGAGTTGCTGCCAACTTATTTTCAATGGAAATTTTGGCCGAAAAAGTTCCTACGGAAACAGGATTATTGTTTATTGCCGGAACAATTATGGTACTCACTTTATGGTTTTCCAAAAAAGCGAAAACCGTAACAGAAACCGAAATCGGATTGGCAAGACAAGGGGATGGCCACGAAAAATTCCAGGCTAATTTTTTATCTCGTTTTATTGTTCGGGGATCATTAAGTGTTGGCAATGCAATTAACTATTTTTTACCTTTAAGCGTACAAGAAAAAATTGATGGCCAGTTTTTAAAACCAGTCATTACTTTGCCAAAAGACAAATTATATGAGTTGCCGGCCTTTGATATGATCAGGGCTTCTGTTAATTTGATGGTTTCCGGAATTTTAATATCAATCGCAACTTCTTATAAACTGCCACTATCCACCACTTATGTAACTTTTATGGTCGCCATGGGAACTTCTTTGGCCGACAGGGCTTGGGACAGAGAAAGTGCCGTGTTTAGGGTTGCTGGTGTTATGAACGTTATTTTTGGATGGTTTTCAACAGCGTTAATTGCATTTGTTTCTGCCGGTACTTTTGCCTATTTAATTAATTTGGGAGGAACTCCGGTAATCGCCATTTTGTTGCTGTTGGTTGTTTTTTTATTGGTTAGAAGTACCATAAATCACACAAAAAGAGCCAAAGAAGAAAAGAAGAAAAGCTATATTGACCGAGCTGAATTAATTACGATTAATGAGGTTATAAACGAAAGTTCTGACCATATTTCCGAAGTGATAAGACGCGTAAATAAATTATACACCAATGTGGTAAATGATTTAGGTTTGCATGATTTAAACAAACTTTCTAAAACAGAAAAACATGTTAAAAAGCTGAATAAAGAAGTAAATGTACTTAAAGAGGATGTGTTTTATTTTATCAGATCACTTCATGAAACCTCTGTTGAAGCAAGCAGATTTTACATATTGGTATTGGGTTATTTACAGGACATTACGCAATCTATTGAGTATATTTCAACAACAAGCTACAAACACGTCAGCAATAACCACAAAAATTTAAAGAAATCCCAAATTGGCGATTTATCCATCATTAGTGAAAAATTGATTGTTTTATTCGATAGAATTGAGGGTGATTTCAATAAAAAAGATTTCAATAATTTGGCAGCGATAATTGCTGAAAAACAAGCCTTGTTTGACCATCTTTCCTTGTCTATTGACAAGCAAATTTCAAGAATCAGAACAGAGGAATCAAGCCCGAAAAACACCACATTGTATTTTGGAATTTTATTGGAAACCAAGGATTTAATATCAGCTTTGATGAATTTATTGGAGTTGTATCAGGAGTTTTATATACTTGGGAAAGACAGTAAAAAATCAAAATAATTTTTTAAATCTTCATAAATGGATAAAACCATCTATATAAATGCAAAGAACCTGTTCAATTATTGAACAGGTTCTTTTTAATTAAGTACAATTCTTTCATTATTAACTAATGAATTTATTGCTTCAAGAAATTTACTTTTTCTTTTTATGCTTTAAAATTTCAGCGTCAATAAAATAGATAATGCTTTCAGAAATATTTTTGAGCAGGTCTCCAATTTTTTCAAATTTTTTCATCACCACCAACGCCATTAGGTATTGACGAATTAATTCAGGGTTTTTAAGAGCATCTTCAGCAACGATATTAAAAGCGTTTGCATTTATTTCATTGATAATTTTATCTTTTTTAAATAGTTTTCTGGCCACTTTTATATTTTCATTGAGGTAAGAATTTTCCACATCTTTAAACATGCTTTCTATGGTTTCAAACATGAGGTTAAATTGCATTCTTTCAACAAGTTCTGGCACCAGTTTTTGGTTTAAATCTATGGTATGGTTTGAGATATCAAATGCCTGGTCTCCAATGCGCTCCAAATTATAATTGATTTTTAGCAGTGATAGGGCAAATCTTAAATCGGTAGCCACAGGGCTGTACAATGCAATAAAATGATCGGTATCCTTTTCAATCCTTACGTCGAGTGCATTTACCCTATTTTCCTTTAAAATAACTTCTTCAGCCAAATCAGTGTCAAAAGAAATAAATGCCTCATAGGCAAGCTGCACTTGTTTGTGAACCAAGTTTAGCATTTCTTCGCCAGTTTTACTTAAAACAATTCTTTGTTCTTCAATATTTATCATAAATTTATTTTTTAACCGAACCTTCCTGTGATATAATTTTCCGTTCTCTTTTTTTCCGGATTTGTGAATATTTTTTTCGTTTTGTCAAATTCAATGAGTTCGCCCATATAGAAAAATGCAGTGTAATCACTTATTCTTGCGGCCTGTTGCATATTATGGGTTACTATAATGATGGTGTAATCAGCTTTTAAATGATGAATTAATTCTTCAATTTTTGCTGTGGAAATTGGATCGAGCGCAGAGGTAGGTTCGTCCATTAAAATAATGGAAGGTTCCACCGCCAAGGTTCTTGCAATACACAAACGTTGTTGTTGTCCGCCCGATAAGGTTAAGGCCGATTTGTTTAAATTGTCTTTAACCTCATTCCATAAATCGGCTTGAATCAACGCTTTTTCAACTCGGTCTGCAATCAATTTTCTGTCTTTAATGCCCTGAATTTTTAATCCGTATGCAACGTTTTCAAAAATGGACTTCGGAAAGGGATTTGGTTTTTGAAACACCATGCCAACTTCTTTTCTTAATTGCTCGAGTTGTATTTTGTCTTTGTAGATATTTTTATCGTCAATTTTAATTTTGCCTTCCATTTTAAAATCTTCAATATAATCGTTCATTCTGTTAAACAAACGCAAAAAAGTAGATTTACCGCAACCCGAAGGCCCAATAAAAGCAGTAATGCTTCTTGGTTTAATGTTCATGGAAACATCTTTAATGGCTTGAAAATCTCCATAAAAAACATTTACGTCTTTGGTTTGCAATTTGTATTTTTCAACAATTGGCGCTTCTGTTTTAGCGTCTTCTGTTTTATCTGACATAACATCACTCATTGTATTACTGTAATTTTTTTTGCCATTTATTTCTGAAATAAACCGCTATTCCATTCATGATAAAGGTAATTAATAATAAAATAATAATTGCGGCCGCCGCGTTGTCAATAAATCCTTGTTGAGGTCGGGAAATCCAGTTAAAAATTTGAATTGGCAACACAGAAAATTGATCTAACGGACCTTGTGGCGCAAAAGGAACATAGGCCAAAGCGCCAACAACAATTAACGGAGCGGTTTCGCCAACGGCCCTTGAAAGCGCCAAAATAACGCCGGTTAAAATACCGCCGCTTGATGCCGGCAACACTTGGTTCCATATTGTTTGCCACTTTGAGGCACCCAGTGCATAAGAGGCGTCCCTGATAGAACCGGGAACTGCTTTTATGGCTTCTCTGGTTGCCACTATAATAATAGGCAAAATTAAAAGTGACAAGGTTAAAGCACCCGCTATAACGCTCGCGCCTAAATTCATAATTCTCACAAACACTTCCAAGCCCAATAATCCATAAATAATGGATGGAACTCCTGCTAGGTTGGAAATATTAATTTCAAGTAATGCTGAAAGTCGGTTCTTTTTGGCATATTCTTCCAAATAAACGCCTGCGGCAACACTAATTGGAAAAGAAATAATCGCTGTTAAAACCAGAATCCAAATACTTCCCATCAAAGGCGTCCATATTCCTGATTTTTCAGCTTTACGTGAAGGTAAATCGGTAATAAAAGCCCAGTCTATTCTGCTTAGGCCGTCAATCAAAATTCCGCCTATAAAAACAACCAACAACACCAGCCCAATGAGTGTGCAAGCAATTCCCCAAAATTTGAAGAGCTGGTCTTTTCGCCTGTTTTTTTGAATGTTATTCATATTTTTGACGGAATTTTTTTCTGATTTGGAAACTTATCGTATTCAATAAAAATGTAAGTGCAAACAATGTAATACCAGCGGCAAAAATAGTTCTGTATTCCAAGGATCCATGCTGCACATCGCCCAAACTTACCTGAACAATATAAGCGGTAATGGTTTCCACAGGAACTGTTGGATCTAATGTAAGTCTTGGCTGTTGGCCTGCTGCAATGGCAACAATCATAGTTTCGCCAATGGCTCTTGAAATGGCCAATATAATGGAAACAATGATACCGGACGAGGCTGCAGGAACAATCACTTTAAAAGCTGTTTGCAGCCGGGTTGCGCCCATGCCGTAAGATGCTTCTCTTAAAGATTTAGGCACGGCATATAAAGCATCTTCACTTAAGGAAGACACAAAAGGAATAATCATAATTCCCATGACAATACCGGCAGACAGCGAGTTAAAACCAGATAAATTTGGCATAAATTGTTGTAAAAACGGCGTTACCACCACCAAAGCAAAAAATCCGTAAACAACCGTTGGCACTGCCGCCAAAAGCTCCAGTAATGGTTTTATCGTTTTTCTAAAACTTCTTGGCGCATACTCACTTAAATAAATGCTAATGGACAAGCCGATGGGCAATGCAACAGAAATTGCAATGAATGTGGTGAGCAATGTGCCGGTAAGCAAGGGAAGAATCCCATAATGTTTTTGTGTAAATAATGGCGTCCATTCTGTATCAGAAAAAAAATCGAAGATGGAAATTTCTTTAAAAAAACTAAAGGCTTCAATGGCGAGTACCAAAATAATTCCAATGGTAACGACAATAGTGATTAAGGCACTTGATAAAAGTGATTTTTCAATGACAAATTCTCTGATTTTACGCATCAAATTTTATTTAAAACAAAATCAGATGTAAGATACATCTGATTTTGTTAAGTTGAGATTTTGTTTATTTATTTTTTTCAACAAAAGCCTTAAAGTTTTCTTTTTGTTTTGTGTAAAGTTCTGCAGGCAATTTAATGTAGCCTACATCTTCCGATAATTCTGCAGCTTTGTTAAGATAGAAATTAACAAACTCAACCACTTCCGGCTGTTTTATGGATGAGCTGTTTACATAAATAAATAAAGGTCTTGATAACGGACTGTAGGTGCCGTTGCTTACCGTTTCTAAAGACGGTTTTACAACTTCTTTCCCATTATGCACACCAATCAAGGATAATTTGTCTTTACTTTCTTCATAGTAAGCCAAACCAAAGAATCCTAAAGCATATTTATCGCCTTCAATGCCTTGCACCAAAACGTGGTCATCTTCACTGGCAGTATAATCGCCTCTGCTTGAGCCGCTTTTCCCATTAATTGCTTCTGTAAAATAATCAAAAGTTCCTGAAGCAGTTCCTGGTCCAAATAAGTGAATTTCTTCATTTGGCCATTCCGTACGAATTTGGTTCCATTTCATAATTTTTCCTTGGGCTGCAGGTTCCCAAATTTTCTTCAATTCTTCAACGGTAAAACTGTCAACCCAAGTATTGCCCGGGTTTACCACTACAGCCAAGCCGTCATAAGCAACTTCCAATCCCAAATAAGTAATGTTATTTTCTGCACAGGCTTCAATTTCTTTGTCTTTAATCGGACGGGAAGCGTTTGAAATGTTTGTTTCTCCTCTTGAGAATTTTTGAAAACCGCCACCTGTTCCTGAAACGCCAATGGTTACTTGTACATCTGGCTGAACAGTCCTAAATTCTTCCGCAACTGCTTCTGTTATCGGAAAAACGGTACTTGAACCATCAATATTGATGGTGCCTGATAATTTTGCGGATTCATTGCCGCCTTCTTTTTGTTCTTTTTTGTTTCCGCAAGCTCCTATTACCAAAGCTAAGGTCATCATAATTACTAATTTTTTCATTTTTGTCTGTTTTAATTTGTTATGCAAAGGACTCAGTTGATTGTTAACTTTAGGTTAACTAAAAATTATTTATAGGTTGTTGTTTTCTTTACATTAAATAGAATTACAGTTTAAATTCAGCGTTTAAAAATACCAATGATTTGTTGTCTAAAGATGATTTGTCAAAACTAAAGTCTTGGTAATTTAAGGAGAATTTAAGTCCTTTAATAGGGGCATATTGAATTCCCGTGATTATCTGGCTTCCGTCATTATCGATATTCCAGGCATCTAAATCACCTGTTAAAGTATTTGAACTAAGTTGGTCGTATCGGCCAAAAACTTCAAATTTTTTGTTGATGACATAAGTTGAATAAAATGAAAAACCATCCAATTCATGGTCAACAGCCGGACTTGCATATTTTTTGCCGTTGTTTAATTTGTTGTATTCCGCACCCAATCTCCAATCAGTTGCTTTATAACCTGCAAATAAGGCCAAAGAAGTAATTGCTTTCGAATCAGCAGTTGGTTGGGCGTCCATATAAATTTTTGTGGTCAATCCTTTAATGGGTTCAAAAATCAAATTTCCTCCAAATTTTTGGTTTCCGTCTTCATCCTGTAATTTTTTATAGCCTTCTCCGTTCACAATCAACACATTTGCTTTTAAGGTTTTGGTGATTGTAAATTCTGCGCTTACACCCAAATCGGCACTGGTTCCAAAACCGTATGCATCTTGATATGAGTTAAATATATAGCGGTATCCCCAAAAATCCTCCTGGTCATTAAATTGTTTCAAACCAATTAATCCCATGCTTAATTTTACGCCTTCAGCAACTTTCCAGTCCAATTGCGCAATTTTTAAAAATGCTGTATATTCACTTCCGCCAGTATTGCTGCCAACGTCAAAAGTAACTTTCGCTGAAATATTTTTGCTGAAATCATACTTATAGCCAAAGTAAGAACGTTTTAGTTCGAAAGCACTTTTTTTGGTGGCATTTTTGGAAAAATCTGTATGATAATTCCAAAAAACCTTGAATTGAACTTCGCCTTCTGGCTTAAATTCTTCTTCAGAAGTTTGGGAAAATGAAGGAATTGTTAAAAGAAGCGCACTTAAAAATAAGAATAATTTTTTCATTTGTATCTGCTTTGATTTACATTCACTTGCTAGCGAAAATTTTAATTAAATCGTGAAATTAAGATATTAATCAATAGTCAATATTGACGAATATCATTTTGCAATTCAGAACCAAAATTATTTGGTCAAGAATTTTTTTCTAAAATTTTTAAAAGAAGAATGTAAAAAGCAATTGTTGCTTTTTTTGGTTCATCCGGTATTAGTTTTTGTCGCTGCAAAGAACCTGCCCGAATGTTAATTTAATGTTAAGAAGATGTTACCGTTTCAATAAAATTTACAACAAAAAAAGGCTGCCCGAATAGGCAGCCTTAAACATTTCACAAATTAGTTGACAAAAACTAAATGGATATTATGAAAGTTGTATCTAAAACTTGTTTAAATACCTCGCAAATTTCAACCAATAAATCCTTTTTTGTGTAACGAAATCATTATGTAATTATTAAATATTTCCTTTAAAAATCTACAAAGGCAAGTTTATTTTTAAACACAATTCTTTCAATTGTTCATCGTCAATTTGGGAAGGCGCATCAATCATCACATCGCGGCCGCTGTTGTTTTTAGGGAATGCAATAAAATCGCGAATCGTTTCCTGTCCGCCCAAAATAGCCGTTAAACGGTCCAGTCCAAAAGCAATTCCGCCGTGTGGTGGCGCGCCATATTCAAAGGCATTCATTAAAAACCCGAATTGTTCTTTTGCTTTTTCTGGCGTAAAACCTAAATGATTGAACATTAAAGCCTGTGTTTGTTTGTCGTGAATACGAATAGATCCGCCGCCAATTTCATTTCCGTTCAACACCAAATCGTAAGCGTTTGCGCGAACTTTCCCGGGATTGGTGTCTAACATCGCCATATCCTCGGGTTTTGGCGAGGTAAATGGATGGTGCATCGCGTGAAAACGCTGTGTTTCTTCATCCCATTCCAACAAAGGAAAATCAACCACCCACAAAGGCGCAAATTCTTTCGGATTTCTCAAGCCCAACCTGTTTGCCATTTCCATGCGCAAAACGCTCAATTGCCCGCGCACTTTATCGGCAATGCCCGATAAAACGCAAATCAGGTCACCGGCTTTTGCGCCTGTTATTTCGGCCCATTTTTTCAAATCGGCTTCCTCATAAAATTTATCGACTGATGATTTAAAAGTGCCGTCTTCGTTGCAACGAACATAAATCATGCCCGAAGCTCCCACTTGCGGACGCTTTAAAAATTCTATCAAGCCATCAATATCTTTTCGGGTAAGGCTGTTTCCTCCCGGAACCGCAATTCCCACAACCAATTCCGCATCATTAAAAACGCCAAAATCTTTGTGTTGCGCCACGGCATTCAGTTCGCCGAATTCCATTCCAAAACGAATATCCGGTTTGTCGTTTCCGTATTTGCGCATCGCCTCATCATAAGTCATTCTTGGAAATTTGGCCACCTCAACGCCGTTCACTTCTTTTAACAAATGACGGGTCAATCCTTCAAATGCATTTAAAATATCTTCCTGTTCCACAAAGGCCATTTCGCAGTCAATTTGGGTGAATTCAGGCTGTCTGTCGGCACGTAAATCCTCATCCCTAAAACATTTTACAATCTGAAAATACTTGTCCAATCCGCCCACCATCAGCAATTGCTTAAAAGTTTGGGGCGATTGCGGCAAGGCGTAAAACTGACCTGCATTCATGCGGCTTGGCACCACAAAATCGCGTGCGCCTTCGGGCGTGGATTTTATTAAATAAGGCGTTTCCACCTCAATAAATCCTTCTCCTGATAAATATTTCCGGGTTTCCATCGCCACTTTACTGCGGAAAATCAAGTTGTTTTTTACCGGATTTCTTCTAATGTCCAAATAACGATATTTCATCCGCAGTTCGTCGCCGCCGTCCGTTTCGTCTTCAATGGTAAAAGGCGGCACCAAAGATTTGTTCAAAATAGTCAGTTCTTTCACCAAAATTTCTATGTCACCGGTTGGCATATTTGCGTTTTTGGAAACGCGTTCAATCACTTCGCCTTTCACCTGAATCACAAATTCGCGGCCCAGCATTTTCGCTTTTTCCATCATCTCTTTTGGCGTGCGATCTTCATCAAAAATCAGTTGCGTAATGCCGTAGCGGTCACGCAAATCAACCCAAATCATAAATCCTTTGTCGCGCGTTTTTTGCACCCAACCGGCCAAAGTAACTTCCTGGCCTATATTTTCTGCTCGTAATTCTCCGTTTTTATGCGTTCTGTACATCGTAATTTTTTTTAAGAAAGCACAAATTTAGTGATTTAGCCCATAGTTTTTAAGGTTAACCATCTTTTTTTGGGCTTGCCTGTCTTTTCTGTGGGCGTTCCTGCCGAAAAGGCAGGCGGGCTTTATGTTCCAAACTTTTTTCGCTGAAAAAGCGCAAAAAGGTTTTCACTTCAATCCCTAACCAAATTGAAATAAAAATGAACAATCCCAAATCAATTATTAAAAGCCTAACCGCAAGGATCGCAAAGGAATACGCAAAGATCGCCAAGCATTTTAAATAAAATTTTCCTTGCGCACTTTGCTATTTTTTATTTGCGCACTTTGCGGTTAAATGAAAATTTTGATTGAATGGTATTTTTAACATTTTTATTTGGCTTCTATCATAGAATACGCAAGTCTAATTTAATGTTCAATATTTTACTTTGAACTCTTTGAAGCTAAAAAAACTATATGTTCAAGGTTTTTATTTAACCCAAAGATCTGATTTGTTAATTTTAGAAAAAATGCACGTCTTGTTTTAAATCAAAACCTTAAATCTTATTGAAAACTTCGTAACTTTGAAGTCATCATAAATAGTAAATTAAACCAACAACCATCACCCTGAGGCAGTCGAAGGGCAAAACAAGGGAGCATGCTCCCTTGACAAAATACTAAAAATTTGGAATCAAAATTATACTTAGTGCCAACGCCCATCGGAAATTTAGAAGACATCACTTTACGAGCCATCAGGGTTTTAAAGGAAGTGGATTTAATTTTGGCCGAAGACACGCGCACCAGCGGAAAACTATTGAAACATTACGAAATTTCCACCCATATGCACAGCCACCATATGCACAACGAGCATAAAACTGTGGCCAATATTGTGCAGCGCATTAAAAACGGGGAATCCATCGCGTTGATTTCCGATGCAGGAACGCCCGCCATTTCTGATCCCGGTTTTTTGCTCACGCGTGCTTGTTTGGAAAATGGCGTGGAAATTGAATGTTTGCCCGGCGCCACAGCTTTTGTGCCTGCTTTGGTGAATAGCGGATTGCCAAACGACAAATTTGTTTTTGAAGGATTTTTGCCCGTTAAAAAAGGGCGGCAAACACGCCTGACTTTCTTGGCCGATGAAACGCGCACCATGATTTTTTACGAATCGCCGCATAAATTATTAAAAACACTCACCAATTTTGCCGAATTTTTTGGCGCCGACCGGCCAATTTCCATATCACGGGAACTCACAAAACTGTATGAAGAAACTTTAAGGGGAACCGTTGCCGAAATGGTAGAACACTTTACCAACAAACCTCCAAAAGGAGAATTTGTGGTGGTGGTTGGCGGGAAAAAGTGAAATATTTATGTTGTTTCCAAGGGGTTATCACCCCTTGTTGAAGAAAATGCGCCCCCAGAAAATTCATTTTTGAAATATTTTTTGATTTTTGTATTGCAAAATTATAGGAGTCTTACGATTTTGATGCCGAAGGAAAAATTAGATGCCAACAAGTTTATGGAGACTTTGTCGGATTGATGAATTATTTATTCAGCAAAGAATAGGTTTTGACTTTTACCTAAATTGAAAAGCCTTTATTTTTTATAAAGGTTTTTTTATGGGGCTCATTGGCACGAGAGAAATGCTTGCGCTGCGCAGGGAAATTGCTGTTTCGTTTAATTTTTTTATGCAATCGCCTAAAATAGTTCTTGCGATTTGCTGACAGGGTTCTTTTCCATATCAAAAACCATAGTTGACAGCTCAACTTGAAACCACTGTTTAAACATTTTATAGGTGCGTTTTTGGGGCCATTCTTTTTTATTTGTATTCCAAGCGTCTAATTCAAACATAAATATTTTGTCGAATTTCTTTTTTAGCCAACCTTCTAAATCATCAATTTCATCATTTACCAAGTAAATGTTGCTCTCTATAAATTCGGGATAACCATCCTCCGGATATAAATTAAATACCCAATCGGCAAAGGGCTTCAGCGGTTTTACAACGATACCATGCCTGTTAATGTAATTTTCTTCAAAATCCCCATCATCATAATCATCATAATCATCATCATAATCATCATCATCATCATTGTCAAAAGGATTTATCATTTCAGAAAGATAATCCTCTGTTTCTTGTGTAACAACCGTTAAAACATCTTTCCCATTTTTTTCAATGATTTCAAAATCCGTAATAAAATTGGAATACATTTTAAAGTTTTTTGTTTTATGGTTGATCATTTTTCTTAATAACAAATAACTACCGCCTTCTCTTTCAGCGATAGCCATTATTCTTTCAAATTCCTCTTTTGGCATCAGCGTACTCATATTGCCAAAATTCCAGGCAGTTACAGCAAACTCAAAAATGTCTTCAAGATAAAAATCTTCAGGAAAATCGTTTTGAAAAGGCGCTAAAAATTGATCTATTAATTTTGAATAAGAAATTTCTGTGGTGTTTGGAATTGGGTTTTTGCCTCCAAACAAATCAATTACTTTATTTTTTTTAGCCATCATTCAGGTGGTTTTAACAGGTTTCAAATCATTATTATCCTAAACATTTTTTAGGTTGTCAAATTTATTGATTTATTTGGAAAAGTCCATATAAGATTGAAATTTTCTCTATCAGTAACTGTTTTCACTGGCGTGTGCGTATTGCTTCCGGCGGATTGGCTTTTCAATTCATTTTTTGACGGCAACAGGTTTTTCCTTCCTTCCAAGTAAAAATACGGTGGAAATAATGCAGAAACCTCCTATCCAATCAATCGTTTCAAAGGGAATGTTTAGCCATAAAATAGCCAAGATGGTTGCAGAAAGTGGTTCGGCGGACGTCAATAAACTTGTTTTTTGTCCGCCAATAAGCTGCACCGCTTTTAAATAAAAATAAAATGCCGCCAAAGTGCCAAACAAAATAATGAAGGAAGTGTAGGAATAGGTGTAAACATCCCAATCGCCTGCAACGCTCCAAGGCGCTCTCACAAAAGAAAATGCCACGCCGCCAATAAACAAACCCCAGCCTATAATTACGGTTGAACTGTATTTTTTTAGCAAAGCGATGGGCTGCAAGGTGTAAATCGCCAAAGCAAATGCCGAGGCAATTCCGTAGAAAAATGCAATACCCGAAATTGTTAAATTGTGAATATTGCCGTGGGTAACCAATAAAAAAGTTCCCAAAACCGCCAATAAAATTGCCAAATATTCGAAAGTTTTTGGGAGCCGGTTGTTTTTAAAGGCAAGATAAATGGCAATTAAAACCGGACCGGCATATTGTAAAATGGTGGCTGTGGCGGCGTTTGAATGTTTTACCGCCGCAAAATACGTGTATTGCACCGCCAAAATCCCTGTAATGCTGAACAATAGCAATTGAATGGCGTCTTTTTTTATTTTCCAGATTTTCCACAGGTCGGGATTTTTATCAAATCCTGCTATCAATAACAGGATAAAACCGGCAAGCAGCATTCTTGTGGTGATTAACCATTCTACATTAATGCCTCTTCGCTGAAACAGAAATTGGGCAAAAGTCCCTGAAATTCCCCAAAGCACGGAAGCGATAATGGCCAATGAAAATCCTTTAAAATGGGCAGATTCCTGCATAAATATGGGTAGCTTATTGCGTTGGTTTTTGTGTTGCAAACATAAGCTAACAAGATTTATTTCAAGATAGAATGGTGCAATTTTTATAGTGATTTTTTATCTGTTGCTCAAGGGAGGCTCGTGCTAGTGTGTGCATTTACAGAATATGGTTACTTGGTTTTATTCAGCCGAATAATCCTGAATTAAAACTTCTGTGGGGATATGAAGCGTTACATTCAGTTTTCTAATCATTTCCAAGGTCAGTTTGCGTTTTTTGTTCATAATTTCACTTACCCTGCTTGTAAATCCAATAACTTCGGCCAAATCTTTTTGTTTCATTCCCATTTGTTCCATTCTAAATTTTATGGCCTCAATAGGGTCGGGCATCCCAATAGGAAAATGCTCATTTTCATAGTTGTCAATAAGAATAGAAAGTATTTCTAGTTCATCTCCTTCTTTGGTTTCTTTTTTTGCATCGAAAATAGCCTCAATTCTTTTGAGTGCTTTTTGATAGTCTTTTTCGTTTCTTATTGGTGCTATTTCCATATTATATTTCGTTTGCGTTAATTTTGTCATATTCAGCGTGAGTTCCTACAAATCTTATCCAGCAGATTTGATAATCGAAGTTAAGCTTTACAATAAGCCGGTAATCATTTCCCTTTGTGTTAAATACGATGCGGTTATCTTTTAGAATACTTGCGTTAGGATATTCAATTTTCAGCTCATTGATATTTACCCAATTGGCTTTTTCTGTTTCTCGATACCATGCGGTTAATTGTTGTTCACAGGCTGCGTGTTTTTCCCAAAAATCTCGTAAAGTTCGCTTTGCAATGACTCTCACTTTGAATTATTTGCAGCAAAGATATTAAAAAAGTTACCGAAATGGTAACTTTTTTTAATATCTTTTTGTTTTAATAAATTCAGTAAAACATATATTTTCCCTAAATGGGATTTCCAAAAAAAAGCAGCGTGAATCAAATTCACGCTGCTTTTTTTAAGTTTATAGCTTTAGGCAATATTAAAAGGATACGTTAATAAGCCATTTCCACAATTTTTTCCACATCGCTTGGCGTTACGTTTTGGCGTTCTCCCAAACCTTTCCAGCCGCGTTCGGTAAAACGTTTTTTAATAATTTCGGCAGTTCCTTTGTAATCATCGGTATATTCAGACAAAGCGGTTTTAATGCCCAATGAGTTATAAAAGGTTCTCGTTTTTTCAATTCCCGCTTTCGCTTTTTCTTCTAAAGTTCCTTCGGTTATGTTCCAAACACGCTCGGCATATTGCGCCAATTTTTCCTTTTTGTTTTCAAAATTATAAGTGTAATGGCTTGGTAAAATAATCGCCAACGTTCTTGCGTGGTCAATGCCAAACAAAGCGGTTAATTCGTGGCCCATCATATGCGTAGCCCAATCAGAAGGAACGCCTTTTTGGATCAAACCGTTTAAGGCCATGGTGCAACTCCACATAAAGTTGGCTGCGGCATTGTAATCGGCAGGATTTTTCATAATTTTTGGCGCCACTTCAATCAAGGTCTGCAAAATACTTTCCGCAAATCGGTCTTGCAACATTGCGCCGGTCGGATAGGTTAAATACTGCTCCATCACGTGGGTAAAAGCGTCTGCCAATCCGTTTGCAATTTGTTTTTCAGGAATCGACTGCACCACTTGCGGATCTAAAACCGAAAACACAGGAAACAATCCCGGTCCGCCCATTCCCAATTTTTCTTTGGTTTCCCTGCGCGTAATCACGGCACCGGAGTTCATTTCAGAGCCTGTTGCCGGCAAGGTAAGCACGCTTCCAAAAGGCATTCCTTTTAAGCTGCGTTCGCTATTTTTTAAAATATTCCAAGGATCTTCGCCTTCGTAAACCGCGGCAGCCGATAAAAATTTGGTTCCGTCAATGACCGAACCTCCGCCAACTGCCAATAAAAAAGTGATATTTTCACTTTTGATCACTTTTAGCGCGTCCATTAAAACCGCATATTCCGGATTGGCGGGAATGCCGCCAAATTCAACCAAATTAAAATTTGCAAGCGCGGCTTTCACCTGATCGTAAACGCCGTTATTTTTGATGCTTCCGCCGCCATAAAGCAGCAATATTTTTGCATTTTCCGGAATTTCCTTTGATAAGCTTGCAATTTGGCCTTTTCCAAACAGTATTTTGGTCGGATTTTGAAAATCGAAATTGTTCATAATGTTAATTTATTGTTTTTTTGTAAATATTGAGGGCCTAAAGTTTTAAGTGCCTAAAATGCCTAGCGTTAAAAAGTCTTAAATTTAAGGAATGATAAAGTTAATTTTTATTATAATTTTTTCAAAATCAACAACTTTTTTTAACTTTAAAGACTCCAAACTTTAGGCACTTTAAGTACTGATTAGCGATAGCTATTTGATTTATTTAGTCAATAACAGTCACCAAATCTTCTTTGCTTTTTCTTACTTTGGTGAGGTTAACCAGCCAGTCTTTATCGGGGTTGCGATACCCAACAGGCAATATAACAACACTTCTGAGCCCTTTTTCGCGAAGCCCTAAAATTTTATCCACTGCTGCCGGGTCAAAACCTTCAATTGGCGTGGTGTCAACTTGTTCAAAAGCGGCAGCAACTATGGCAATTCCAAAAGCGATATATGCCTGTTTTGATGCATGAACAAAATTTTCTTCGGCATCTTTTTGGGGATAGGCATTCAACAACATTTGTCGGTAGTTTTCCCAACCTTCATTTTTTGTGTTGCGAATTTCATTTGTTAAATCGAACATTTTATTGATGCGCTCTGGTGTATAAGTGTCCCAGGCTGCAAAAACGAACAAATGCGAACAGTCTGTTACCACAGATTGGTTCCAGGCCACGGCCTTAATTTCTTCTTTAATTTTTTCATTGGTAATCACCAAAATTTCAAAAGGCTGCAAACCGCTTGAGGTTGGCGCCAGCCTCGCCGCTTCTATAATGTTGTCAATTTTTTCTTGGGGTACTTTTTCCCCGTTCATTGCCTTTGTGGCGTACCGCCAATTTAATTTGTCTATTAATTCCATGTTTTTAGTTTGTAATTTATTTATTTGTTGATGGCAATAACGCCAGTTCATGAATTTTATCCGATTCAATAATGTGTATTTCAGGTTTTTCGTTTGCCAAATGCAACATCGCCTTTGCGATATTTTCGGCTTCTATGATTCTGTATTTTTTTAATTTTCCAAGCATCAAGGGTTGCAGTAATTTAAAGATTGCAATCCCTATTTTTTCCGTCGGCCTGTTTTCATTTCTGTTTCCGCCGATAATGGACGGACGTAAAATATAGGTGTGCGGAATTTTTTCCGACAAAACGGCCTGTTCCATTTCACCTTTTGTTTTGTTGTAAAAAATGCTGCTTTTGGCATTGGCGCCCATCGCCGAAACCACTATAAAAGTTGGGATATGATTTTCCTTTGCCAGTTTTGCCGCCCTTGCAGGAATGCCGTAATCAATCTTTTTGTACAATGTTTTATCGGGTGTTTTTTTGGCGGTGGTGCCAATGCAAACAAATACTTCATCCGCAGTAAAATCGTTTTTAAAATTTTCCAAAGATAACAGGTCTCCTACTATTTCAGTCACTTTTGAGGACTTGTTTTCTGTCTTTTTTCTTGAAAACAGTTTGATGCAGTCATAATTTTTATCGGTAATCAATGCTTTTAACAGCTGTTGCCCCGTCAATCCCGAAGCGCCTAAAATAATGGCTGTTTTTCCCATAACTTATATTTTAATGCTGTTCCAGGCCGAATCAAATGCCTCAGTCAGTTTTTCTTCGGTTAATTCAAAATCATTTCTTTTTTGCATCGTCATTAAAAATGCCAGCGGATAAATGGTGTAGGCATACAAAAGATACGGCGAAATATTTTTTATGATGCCTTCTTTTTGTCCGCCTTCCCACAAATCGAGCAAGGGTTGCAGATTTTTCAATCCTTCCTGTCGGCTCGCTTCATCAACCATCGTGCTTATAATGTCACATTGAGATAAAAAAGCGGCTTCTTCAACCTGCTGGATTTTGAATTGCGCAATGTTGCGCCAAATTAGTTCAAAGCCATTTTTCACGGGTAAATTCGTCAAATAATCTTTAAAAGCACAATCGCTGAACGAGGCTTTGGTTTGCAGATACAGTTGGTTAATCAAGTCCTGTTTGTTCTCAAAATAAATATAAATGGTTGCTGGCGAAACGCCTGCCATTTTTGCTATTTTCGACATGGGCGCATCATGAAAACCGTTGTTGTTCACTAAATGAAGCGTTGCATTTAACAGCGCAATTCGTTTTTCGTTACTTTTTGTGCGTTTTGCCATTGTTAAATTTGAATATTTTTTCTGGTGCAAAGATAAACTATATTCTTACAAAATGAACGTTCATTCTTTTTGTAAATATTTAAAAATAAAAATGTGGTACTTTTGCGGAATTACAATCATTATGGGAAACGATAAAAAAACAAGCGAACTTCATCCAAGCAACAAACACAACAAAGGTTACGATTTTACGGAATTGTGTGAAGCTTACCAGCCATTGAAAACATTTGTGTTTGTGAACGCTTACGGAACCGAAACCATCGATTTTGCCAACCAAAAAGCGGTAAAAAGTTTAAATACGGCTTTGTTGTTTAAACATTACCAAGTAAAATTTTGGGAATTTCCCGATGACAATTTATGTCCGCCCATTCCCGGCCGTGTCGATTATATCCATTATTTGGCCGATTTGCTGAAAGCATCAGGCATTTCCGAAAACGCAAAAGTGCTGGATATTGGCACCGGCGCCAATTGCATTTATCCGCTTTTGGGAAATGCGGCGTATGGCTGGCAATTTACGGGAACGGATATCGATGCAAAATCATTGCGATTTGCTGAATTGATTGTGGAAAAGAACAAACTAAACCACGTAATCAAACTAAAACAACAAGAACTTTCAACCCAAGTTTTAAAAGGGATTTTAGATGAATCCAATAAATTTTCCGCCGCCATGTGCAATCCGCCTTTTTACGGTTCACAGGAAGAAGCGATGATGGCAAATACCCGAAAGTTGACGGGTTTGGGGAATGAAAACGATGCCAACGTGCGGAATTTTGGCGGCAAACAACAGGAATTGTGGCATAAAGGCGGCGAAAAAGCATTTCTTCACACCTATTTATATGAAAGTTCTATGTTTAAAACCCATTGTTTTTTGGTACAGTTCTTTGGTTTCCAAAAAGGAAAACGTGGAAGGAATGTGTGATTCCCTTAAAAAATTAAACGCTATCGACATCAAAATAATCCCGATGCACCAAGGCAACAAAATTACCCGAATTGTGGCCTGGACTTTTTTAACCGAACAGGAGCAAAATGATTGGAAACTTCAAGAAAAATAAAATTCCAAATTCATAAAAAATAAAAAAGAGGGCGCAACCTGCGCCCTCTTTTCCTTTTTCATTTCAATAGCAATTTCCCCCTTTATTTGGAACCTAAAAGCAACATTTCGCTGATGATAATTTCGGTCACATATCTTTTAACGCCATCTTTGTCGTCATAACTTCTTGAAGTTAATTTGCCTTCAATGGCCACTTCTTTTCCTTTTTCCAAATATTTTTCAGCAATTTCAGCTGTTTTTTCCCAGGCAACCGCATTGTGCCATTGGGTGTCCGTTACTTTTTCTCCTTTTGCGTTTTTGTAGGTTTCATTTGTGGCGATAGAGAATTTTGCCAATTTTTTTCCCGATTCTAACGTGATGATTTCAGGATTGTTTCCTAAGTTTCCAATTAACTGTACTTTGTTTCTTAACGTACTCATAAGATAAGGTTTTTAAATTTAGTCGAATGTCATTAGTTCAATTCAACAGGACAAATGTAAGTTGGGTATTTTATGTTATTCGGTTGGTATTTAATTACTTTCGATTGTAAATGTTTGCAGTCGCTTGTAAACGGATAATATTTAGTATATTTGATCTTATGCCACTAAAAAAAACTCAAATGATTGTCAATTTCAGAAAGGAAATTTGGAAACTTTTTTCCAATGAAAATTGGAGCGAAGAAGATGAATACATGGTTTCAAACTATGGACGTGTTAAAAAGAAAAAAATTTATGAAGAAAATTGGCGGCTGGCTCCAATAACATTAATGAATGGTTATGAGTCTTTTGGCATTGTAAAAAAAGGAAAATTAGGCAAGTTGGTTTTTTGTGTGCATAAGGCAGTTGGTATTTTGTTTGCAGAAAAACGGGAAGATCAAAATATTGTCATTCATTTGGATTTTGACAAATTAAACAATGTCCCTTCTAATTTAAAATGGGCAAATAAAGCGGAAATGTTTTTGCACCATAAAAAAAATCCGAAAAAAATTGCACGAATTGGCCAGGTAACCACTTCAAAATTAACTGAAGGCCGTGTCAGAATCATTAAAAAGAAAATGTTGGATCCAAACCGCAGAACCAGGGTGCGCTTAATTGCCAAACAATTTGGCGTTTCAGAAATGCAGTTGTACCGAATCAAGTGGGGCGAAAATTGGGGCCATATAAAAATTGACTAAATGCTGCCAGCAACAACAATTATTGAAAGCAATATTTGGGCGTTCCCCGCCAGTTGGCGGGGCGTGCTTTCACTACGCGCTTTTTTTAGTTGCAAAAAGCAACAAAAAAAGAGCTCAAACAGGCCATTCAATCACTAACGCAGCTTGCAATGAAAACAAAAAAAATCAAATTTAATTCAGCTTTTTTATGCTGTAATTAGTAGAAAATAGCTAACAAAAAAGGATAAAAAAAACTGTTATGAAAACAAAATGCTTGGAATGCGAAGAACCTTTTAGCGGCAGAATCGATAAAAAATTCTGCTCCGATTATTGCCGAAACAGCTACAACAACAAAATTGACAAGGACAGCAAAAATTTAATACGAAACACCAACAACTGGCTTCGCAAAAATCATCGCCTGCTTAGCGAGCTGAATGAATCCGGAAAAACAAAAGTCACCCGAAGAAAACTGCTGGATGGGAATTTCGATTTTAATTATTTTACCTCCATTTACACCACAAAAACGGGAAATACCTATTTTTATATTTACGATCAAGGTTATTTGGCTTTGGAAAACGACTATTATTTGTTGATTAAAAAGGAATAAATAATAGACGATTTTTTCGCTGGCGCGAGCGTGCAGCTCGTGACTGTAGAAATTTATCGGTTCACAAAAGCAAAAGCGAGACGCTCGCGCTATCGGGTGAATTTAACAGGAAAAAACTAGTTAAAATTTATTTTCCACCTCGGCGGCCTCCAACATTAAATAATGCAGGTCGGTATTTTTTATGAAGGGTTTTAACAAGTCGCTTCCGGGCCCAAATAGCGCCAATTCCACATAATCGGCAGAATGGTCCATACTGATCCAGCCCACGGAATTATGTTGTTTTTGGATTTGCGCAAACGCTTCAAACGGCAAATGTTTTGGGTTGTACAAACCGTCTTCAGTGGCTTTTAAGTCGCTGTAATATCCTAAAATTAATTTGGCTTCCTCATCAGTTGCCATAAAATTATTGGCGTATTCAATGCGTTCTTTTACTTGGGAAATGGAAGTTTCTTTACCAAAACCGTTTAAAATCCATTCGTTGGTGTGTTTATAGTTTTGGATGGCGTCAAAATTTTCATTGGCATATTTACCATAAATAATTCCGGGATTCGCATTTCCGTGGTCTGTGGTGATGATGACCAAAGTATCATTATCTTTTTCCGCAAAATCAATGGCAACTTTTATGGCTTCATCATGCGCTGCCTGATCATAAATTAAGCCGGCAATATCGTTTCCATGTGCCGCCCAATCCACTTTTCCCGCTTCTACCTGAAGCACAAAACCTTCAGGATTATTTTTCATCATTTCAATGGCTTTTTCGGTCATTTCGGCCAAAGTCGGAATTTTTTCTTTAAGCTCTTTGTTATTTTCTCTGTCTTTTGAATAGGGAAGTCCGTCATTGTAAAAAACGCCTAAAATCGGTTTTTCGCTGTTGGCGTAAAGCATTTCATTTCTTGTTTTCACCACCTGATATCCTTTCGCTTCAAATTCCCGGTACATATCGCGCTTGTCTTTTCTGTGTTCAGCAGCGAAATAATTATTTCCGCCGCCCATCATCACGTCAAATCCTTGTTGTAAATATTCTTCGGCGATAAATTCCTGGTCATTTCGTCTTTTGCTGTTGATGCAAAATCCTGCCGGAGTTGCATGCGTAATTGGAACAGTGGTCACGCAGCCAGCCATTTTACCGACTTTTTTAAATTTTTGCCAAATAGGCAGATGCGTTTCACCGTTGGCGCTAATATTTAAGGCGCCATTGTTTATTCTGGCGCCGCCGCCCCAGGATGAACTTGCCGCTGCAGAATCGGTCACGATAGAATTTGCCGAAGCCATGTCCATTAATGCGCGATTTACGCGATTGTCTTTATACAATTGCAGCCAATTGCTTCCTTTTCCGGTTTTTCGAGAAAGGTAAATATCGGTCATATTTAAAGTGCCGGTACTCATGCCGTCGCTAACAATCACAATGATGTTTTTGGCTTTTTTATTGCTTTTTATGTCATCAAAATCCAGCGTAGAAGCCGCAAGATCAAACGGATTTAGCAGGGAAGTTCCAAGCGCGAAAAGCGAACCGTTTCTAAAAAATTTTCTTCTGTCCATAAAGGGTTAATCTAAAATATTTGGCAAATATAAATTATTAAAAAACAATTGATGTTACGCATGTTTTAATAATTTGTTAATTACTTTGAAATATTTTAACTGATTTTCCTTTTATTTTTTTGATAATCTAAAAAAAAACCTACATTTAAATAATTGAAAATTTACACGATGATTCCGAAAAAATATCACCAAATTGTTTCATTATTGCTCATAGGCTTCACAATTTATTATGGTTTTTATTCCTTGTCGCCTTCGGTAAAAATTGAAAAAACCAGTTCGCCAACCGAGTTTTCTGCCATTAAAGCTTTGCTCCAATTAAAGGAAATTACCAAAAAACCCCATTTTACGGGTTCCCCGGAACACAATATTGTAAGAAATTACCTTGTTGCCGAATTGGAAAAATTGGGATTGCAGGTTGAAATTCAGGAACAAATGGCGGTAAACAAAAAATGGAGAGCGGCCACAAACACCAAAAATATTTTGGCAAGAATTAAGGGAAGTGAAAACGGAAAAGCCCTGTTATTGCTTTCGCATTACGATTCCAATCCGCATTCTTCTTTGGGCGCCAGTGACGCCGGCAGCGGTGTGGTTGTTATTTTGGAGGGCGTTCGCGCTTTTTTGGCGAAAAAGGAAGTTCCGAAAAACGACATCATTATTTGCATTTCCGATGCGGAAGAATTGGGTTTGCTGGGTGCCAACGCTTTTGTGAACCATCATCCCTGGGCAAAGGAAGTTGGGCTGGTACTGAATTTTGAAGCCCGCGGAAGCGGCGGCCCAAGTTATATGCTGCTGGAAACCAACGGCGGAAATAAAAAATTAATTGAAGCATTTCAAGAAGCAAATACCGACTATCCGGTGGCAACCTCCTTAATGTACAGCATTTACAAAATGCTGCCCAATGATACCGATTTGACCGTTTTTAGGGAAGGCGCAAACATTGACGGCTATAATTTTGCCTTTATTGATGACCATTTCGATTACCATACCGTTCAGGATTCTTACGAAAGAATGGATATGAATTCCCTGAATCACCAGGCTTCTTATTTAATGGCCACCTTAAATTATTTTGCTAATGCCGATTTGCAAAACATAAAATCGGAAAAAGATTATGTATATTTTAATTTTCCTTATTTCGGCTTGGTGTTTTATCCGTTTTCCTGGGTAATTCCCATGTTTGTTGTTTGCGCTATTTTATTTTTGGTGGTGCTTTTTATGGGTGTCTTAAAAAAGAAACTGACCGTTGAGGGTATCACAAAAGGATTTTTTCCGTTTACTTTTTCTCTGTTAACGTCGGCCGCAGTGGCATATTTTGGCTGGAAATTATTGTTAAAAATTCACCCGCAATACAACGATATTTTGCACGGTTTTACCTACAACGGCTATTATTATATCGCCGCGTTTGTGTCTCTGACAATTGCGTTGTGTTTTTGGTTTTATAAAAACGACTTCAAAAAAAGAAGCAAGCTGGATTTGCTGGTCGCTCCCTTATTTTTTTGGCTGATGATTAACGGATTTATCGCGTTTTATTTGCCCGGCGCTGGGTTTTTTATACTTCCTGTCCTTATTTTGTTGGCCATCCTTTTTATCGCGCAATTTTCTGTTTCCAAAGTAAATACCTTATTGCTTTTTACACTTTTCACTATTCCGGTACTCATCATATTTGCGCCTTTGGTGAAAATGCTTCCAGTGGGTCTCGGACTTAAAATGTTGGTGGTTTCGGCGGTGTTTACCGTTTTGTTGTTCGGATTTATGGTTCCGGTTTTTCAGCAATATAAAGACCATAAAAAGTTAAGTCTTGTATTTTTGCTGATGGGTTTGATGGCCTTAATTTCGGCTTCCGTGTTTTCATCGTATAGCGTTGACAGCAAAAAGCCCAACAGTGTTTTGTATATTTTCGACAGCAATAAAAATGAAGCTTATTGGGCGAGTTACAATACCGAAACGGATGATTTTACGAAACAATTTTTAGGCGAAAATCCTACAAAAGGCAGTTACGATTCAACTACATTGGCAAGCAAATACAAAACGAACATTCAGCTTTACACAAAAGCGTCAGTCATCAATCTGGAAAAACCTGTAATTTCAATAATTTTAGACACCATTGATGGCGCCGACAGGAAACTGACTTTGCGCATTGAATCCTTGCGAAATGCCAATAAAATTGAACTGTTGACCAAAACACCCGTTCAATTTAAATCGTTTATGGTAAATCACGAGTCGTTAAAAAAGGACACCAGCGGCAAGTATGTATTTTCTGTGGTAAAAGGCACCATTATGAATTTTTACAGAACGAGCAAAGACGAAATTATTGAAATTGCATTTGTGGTCGATAAAAATCAAGTGATGGATATTGATGTGCTGGAAGCCAAATATGATTTGTTCACCAATCCGCAATTCAAAATAACGCCAAGAGCTGAATTGATGATGCCAATGCCATTTGTGCTGAATGATGCAACCGTAATAAAAACCAACCTAAAATTTTAAGGCATGAGAAAAGTAATTTTTTTATTTTTTTTGGGAACTGTTTTTTTTTCCTGCAAGAAAAAAGAACCAGAAGAAGCCACTGTTGTTATAGGGGAAACGGTTTATTTAAAACCGGAACTCAATGAAAAAAGCGCTTTGTTTTTATATCATTTTGCTTATGAATGCATCGATCAGGAATATCCAAATAATCTGGGCCAGGTTTTGGGCAATAAAAGTTATTTGAAAGAACCTTCCGAATTGCATCCCACATTTTACGGCTGTTTCGATTGGCATTCATCGGTTCACGGACATTGGACTTTGCTCAATATTATGAAAGAATTGCCCAGTTTTGAACACAATGGGGCCATTTTAAAGAAACTCAAAACCACCATTACCAAAGAAAATATTTTACAGGAAATTGATTATTTTGATGATGAGCACAATAAAAATTTTGAACGCACTTACGGCTGGGCCTGGTTGTTAAAAATTGCGGAAACTTTGCAGGATTGGGACAATCCGGAAGCCAAATTGATGTACGCAGATTTAAAACCTTTGGTGGAAGTAATTGAAAAAAAATACATGGAATTTTTGCCGAAACTAAACTACCCGATTCGGGTTGGCGAACACCCAAACACCGCTTTCGGATTGTCGCTGGCCTTGGATTATGCCAAAAAATATTCGCCGGAATTGGCATTGATGATTACTGAAAAAGCAAAAAAATATTATTTGAACGACAAAGGTTGTCCGGTTACCTGGGAACCTGGCGGATTCGATTTTCTGTCGCCTTGCCTGCAAGAAGCTTCATTGATGCTGAAAGTGTTGCCAAAAGAGGAATTTATAGTTTGGTTTGACGCTTTTTTGCCCGATTTCAGAAACAATCCTGCCAAGTATTTGGAAGTTGCTGTGGTTACGGACCGCTCCGACGGTAAATTGGCGCATTTAGACGGTTTGAATTTTAGCCGTGCCTGGTGTTTATATGAAATTGGAAAGGCTTTGGATAACGACAAAATGCTCAATTTGGCAAACAAACATTTTCTGTATAGCTATGAAAAAATGGACTCCGGCGAATATGCCGGCGCCCATTGGCTGGCTTCTTTTGGTTTGTATGCGATATTGAAAAGCAAATAGTTTTTGCAGAAAATTAGTGCCTAAAGTTAAGTAATCCCCAAATTTGTTGGGAATAAAGGACATTTTATTTTTAACATTTACTAAAAAAACAGTCTAATTTTAATAAAAAATTAGACTGTTTTTAGGTTAAACCTATATATTGTTTTTCAACTTTAAGTACTCCAAACTTTAGGCATTTTAAGTACTTTTTAGTTAAAGTTTTATTTGTATTGCGTAATGCGCAAGGTGTTTGCCATTCCTCTTTCTTTAACGGGCATGGAAGTGATGTTTATGGCAAAATCCCCTTCTTTTAAATAGCCTCTTTCGTGCGCCATCCTGTTGATATCCTCAATGGTTTCATCGGTGCTTACAAAACGGTCGTAAAAAACACCTTTTACGCCCCATAATAAATTGAGCATCGCCAAAATTCTTCTGTTTGAAGAAAACACCAAAATATTCGATTTTGGCCTCCAAGACGAAATATGGAAAGCAGTGTAACCAGAATCTGTTAAAGTTGTAATCACTTCCGCAGAAATGGTATCAGCGAGTATGGCGGCCTGATGGCATATTACTTTTGTGATGTAACGTTCGTTAATGCATCCCATGGTTTGATCTGGAATTTTAATTAAAGGCGAATTTTCAACGCTTTCAATAATTCTTCGCATTTGTTTTATCACTTCCAAAGGAAATTCGCCCACAGATGTTTCACCAGACAGCATTACGGCATCGGCACCATCCATAATGGAATTGGCCACATCGTTCACTTCTGCTCTTGTTGGTACTTGATTGGTAATCATCGTTTCCATCATTTGGGTGGCGATGATTACCGGAATATGAGCTTTTTTGGCTTTTAAAACCAGTCTTTTTTGAATTAATGGAACTTCTTCCATAGGAACTTCAACACCCAAATCGCCGCGCGCAACCATCAAACAATCGCAATAAGGCGTTAATTTATCGATGTTTGCAACCGCTTCAGGTTTTTCGATCTTTGCGATAATTGGAATTTTATGCGGAGAATTTGCCGCTATCAAATCCCTCAGCTGAATTAAATCTTCCGCAGTTCTAACAAAAGAAAGCGCAATCCAATCCGCTTCCATTTTAATGGCGAACAAAGCATCTTCAATATCTTTTTTGGTAAGTGCAGGCAGGGAAATTTTTGTGTTGGGCAAATTCACCCCTTTTTTGGAATTTAATTTTCCGCCGCGCAATACTTTTGTGGTCACTTGCGTATCTCTGTCAGTTGCGGTAACTTCAAACAACAATTTCCCGTCATCAACCAAAATATGTTCCCCAACCTGAACGTCTTTCGGAAATCTTTTGTAAGTCATAAACGCTTTTTCTTGCGTTCCTTCACATTTTATGGTGGTAAAGGTAAATGTGTCGCCAATAGTCAGGAATATGCCTCCACCCATAACGCCAACCCGTAATTTCGGGCCTTGTAAATCGGCCAAAACCGCCACGTGGAAACCGCGGCGCACATTTATTTCTCTGATTATTTTAATTTTTTCTTCCACATCGGCATAATCGGCATGTGAAAAATTAACCCGGAATACATTTACGCCGGCTTCCATCATGTTTTCCATAATTTCTGCGGAGTTGCAGGCAGGTCCTAATGTTGCTACAATTTTTGTGCGTTTTCTGTTGTTTGCCATAATTAAAATATAAGATTTTCTTTCGATTTTAAGGTTATTGGTTTTATCGGGTAGGAGGTCATTATTTGATTTATTTTATTCAAATCATTCACCAAATTCTGAATGAAATCATCATTATTACAGCCTTCAATTTTTAAAAAAAAGTCCACTTTCTTTTTTTCTGGTATTAAATAAGAAGTTGTGCTGTAATTTCCGCCGAATAAACCTTCTTCGTATTGGTTGTCAACAAGCGCAATATATTTGTTGTTGATTAAATAGTAATTAATAAAATTCAATTCGTCTTTATATTCAAACAAAGGAAATTCGGCTGTTGAATTGTGAAAATCCAAATTGTGTTTAAATCGTGTCAGTTTTATCTTTAAAAAGTTATTTAAAAGAAAAGCCAATCTGTAATCCTCTTCAGTTGAATGAATGCCAATTAATGTGTAATCATCTTCTGAATCAAACGTTAACAGTTGCATAAATAGAAGGAAAATTTAGTTCAGCAAAAATACCATTGTTTAATTTCAGAAACTAATAATATTACGAAATCGTATTCGTTAAGTGGCCTTAACTGATGGTAATTTCATTTTGAAATGCATAATAAGCTCTTTTTGCCGCAACTTCTTCTGCTTTTTTCTTTGAAGTGGCTCTTCCTTTGGCGATAAGTTCACCTGCCAAAAAAAGTTTTACGCTAAAGTGTTTTACAACATCATTGCCGGAATCTTCATAAACCTCAAAAACCAGGTCTTTCTTTTTCTTTTGGCACCATTCTATAAATAAACTCTTATAACTGGTAATTTTACCTTCAAGTTTTAGGATATCAACATAAGGCACGATAACTCTTTTGTTGATAAATTTTTGACAATAAGCGTAGCCTCTGTCCAAATAAATGGCGCCAATCAAAGCTTCAAAAATATTTCCGTGAACATTTTCCCCAAAATTTGAGAGGATGACATTGCTTCTGATAAAACGCAACAAGTCCAAATCTTTTCCAAGTTCATTAAGATGTTCCCTGCTTACAATTTTAGACCGCATTTGGGTTAAATAACCTTCGTCGCCTGATGGAACTGCATGAAATAAATGCGCGGCAATCACAGCACTGAGGATGGCGTCGCCCAAAAACTCTAATCGTTCGTAATTTAACGGAAATCCGGTGCTTTTATCAAACTCTTTTATGGAGCGGTGAACGAATGCTTTTTGGTAAAAAGAGATATTTTTAGGCTTAAACCCTAATATTTTTGTTAAATCAGTGTAAAAAACGTCCTCACTTTTTTTAGGACGGGAAGTAATTATTTTTCGAATGAAACCCATTCAGTATTGCTGTTAATCAAGTTTTTTAAAGAGCACACAGGCATTGTGTCCTCCAAATCCAAAAGTGTTGCTCATAGCAACAGATACATTACGTTTTTGTGCTTTATTGAATGTAAAATTTAATTTACTGTCAATTTGTTCATCATCCGTAAAATGATTGATGGTAGGCGGCACAATTCCGTATTTTATTGCCAAAATTGAAGCGATAGCTTCAACAGCACCGGCAGCACCCAATAAGTGACCGGTCATTGACTTGGTTGAATTGAGATTCAATTTATAAGCGTGATCTCCAAAAACTTCTAAAATTGCCTTGGTTTCCGCAATATCGCCAAGCGGCGTTGAAGTTCCATGCATATTTATGGCATCGACATCTTCAGGTTTTAAACCGGCATCCCTTAAACAATTTCTCATCACATTTATCGCGCCCAATCCTTCCGGATGCGGTGCGGTAATATGATAAGCATCAGCAGATAAGCCTCCGCCTGCAATTTCAGCGTAAATTTTTGCGCCTCTTGCTTTGGCATGTCCGTATTCTTCTAAAATAAGTGCACCCGCTCCTTCTCCAGAAACAAAACCATCTCTGTCTTTGTCAAAAGGTCTTGATGCAGTTGACGGATCGTCATTTCTTGTTGAAAGCGCTTGTAAGGCATTAAAGCCGCCTATTCCTGCAATGGTTATGGTTGCTTCTGAACCGCCAGAAACCATTACGTCGGCATGGCCTAAGCGTATGTAATTTAAAGCATCAATAATGGCGTTTGATGAAGATGCACAGGCGGATACCGTTGCAAAGTTTGGCCCTCTAAACCCATATCTGATAGAAATTTGGCCGGGAGCAATATCCGCAATCATCTTAGGAATAAAGAAAGGATTGAATCTTGGAGTGCCATCGCCTTTGGCATAATCTAAAACTTCATTTTGAAAAGTTTCCAGTCCGCCAATTCCTGCGCCCCAAATAACGCCAACTCTATCTTTATCAACTTTCTCCAGGTCTAATTTTGAATCTACGATAGCTTCATCAGCAGCAACCATGGCATACTGGGTGAATCTGTCCATTTTACGGGCCTCTTTTCTGTCAAAAAATTGTGTAATGTCAAAATTTTTGAGTTCACAGGCAAAACGAGTTTTGAACTTAGTGGTATCGAAATAAGTTATTGGAGCTGCCCCGCTAACACCGTTAGCAAGGCCGTTCCAAAAATCTTCAATATTATTGCCAATAGGCGTTAATGCACCAAGTCCAGTTACAACTACTCGTTTAATCTCCATATTTTAAATTACTTTTTCGCAGCTTCTATGTAGCTAATTGCTTGACCTACAGTGCCAATGTTCTCAGCTTGATCGTCTGGAATTTGAATGTCAAATTCTTTTTCGAATTCCATGATTAACTCAACAGTATCAAGTGAGTCTGCTCCTAAATCATTAGTAAAGCTAGCTTCTGTTGTTACTTCATTTTCGTCAACGCCTAATTTATCTACGATAATGGCCTTTACTCTTGATGCAATGTCTGACATAATTCTTTTATTTTAAATTTAATTACTCGGCAAAAATATAAAACTTTATTTAAATCAAAATCTTTTAATTCATAAAAGATCAAATTCAATGTTTTAAAAATAGGCAAAGTTTTTCTATTTACCCCATAATAGTTGGGTTAAATTCATTTTATTTGTTGTTTCAACCAAGATAATAATTTGCGTAAATGAAACGTATTGCCATACTGGCCTCTGGATCCGGCACCAATGCTGAAAACATTATTAATTATTTTAAAAACAGCGATACAATTTCGGTGAATCTGGTATTGTCCAATAAAAAAGACGCCACAGTTTTAGAACGCGCCAGCCGTTTGGAAATTCCAAACAGAAGTTTTGACAAAAATGATTTTATTGCTACCGATGAAGTGTTAGATCTTTTGAAAGAAAATGCGGATTATGTGATTTTGGCCGGATTTCTATGGAAAATTCCCGCAAAAATTATTGAAGCTTTTCCAAATAAAATCATCAACATTCATCCTGCTTTGTTGCCTAAATATGGGGGAAAGGGAATGTACGGAATGCACGTGCACCATGCCGTTGTTGAAAATAAGGAAAACCAAACCGGAATTACCATTCATTATGTGAACGAAAATTATGATGAAGGCGCCATTATTTTTCAGAAAAGTTTTGAGGTTTTGGAAAGTGACACGCCCGATGATGTTGCGCAAAAAATCCACAAATTAGAATATGAACATTTTCCAAAAGTGATTGAAAAAGTAATCCTTGAAAATGGCCGATAAGCCCAAAGTACATATTTATACCGATGGCGCCTGCAGCGGAAATCCTGGTCCTGGCGGTTACGGAATTGTGATGGAATGGGTTGGAAAACGGTATAGAAAAGAGTTTTCTGAAGGTTATAAAAAAACCACCAACAATCGCATGGAATTGCTGGCGGTAATTGTTGCGCTTGAAAATATGAAAACCACCGATGTGGAGATCACCATTTTTTCCGATTCAAAATATGTGGTGGATGCCGTTGAAAAAAAATGGCTGTTTGGCTGGCACAAAAAACAATTTAAAGGCGTGAAAAATCCCGATTTGTGGAAACGATTTTTAGCCATTTACAATCCGAACAACACAAAATTTGTTTGGGTGAAAGGACATAACAATCACATACAAAATGAACGCTGTGACGTATTGGCCGTTGAAGCATCAAAAAGGGAAAATCTTAAGGAAGACTTAGGATACAATAATTCTAAAGACTTACTCTTTTAATAAAACAAAACCTTGCAGCTTGTTCAGCAATTCCTGAATGCTTTCCGGCGCATTGTTATGATCAAATTCAAAAGTATAAAGTTTGTCGTTGAAATTAAGTTCAAATTCTCCTTTAATGGCTTTGTCCACAGCAAGATCATCGATGGAAATATTGCTTTTTAAAATCTCAAAATCAATTTTTTTGATCATATAAATAACTTCATTTAGTTGATTTTCAGTCAATTCAATTTGATGCGTTTCATTGTTTTTGGTAACTTCCAATAAATTTTTTTCCAGTTGAATGGATAATTGAAAACCCCTTGTTTGCGCTGAATAATTTAGCGAAATAGTATCTTTTTTGTCCTGACATTGGCAAGAATTTATAGATACAAGCAATAAAATTAAAGTCATTTTAAAAAGTTTCATTTTGCAGGAATTTAATGATTAAAGTTATAAAAAAAGGTGCTGAAAAGCACCTTTTTAATTTATTATAACAAATCTGATTAATTTATAAAACTTTCTCTAAAGCCTCCAGTTCCGAAAAGAGTTCTCATTCTGTTGTTTTGGCCATTTGTAAACATATACATACAATTATCATAAACATAATCCATATAGTTCATCGTCATATCCGGTAAATCATTTGTGGCTTCAACACAGCTATTAACTGTTCCTTGGCAAGTGCCATCACTATTACCATAGTTTGGAGCACCTGCAACGGGTGTATCCAAAACATAATCGTCTACTCCACAACCACCATCGCCCCAAATATGGCGTAAGTTTAGCCAGTGGCCAATTTCGTGGGTAGCGGTTCTTCCATCGCCATAAACGCCTGTGGTTTCACCAAAACCAGTTGTAGTTATTACAACACCGTCAGTAGCCAAAGCGCCACCCGGGAATTGTGCATATCCTAAGATACCACCACCAATTTCGCAAACCCAGATATTTAGATTATTTGCTGGATCTGTTGGATTTATACCGCCTCGTTTAGCTATTTTCATCGCATCTGCTGTGCCCCAAGAAGTTTTACTTGAAATTTTTCTATTGACTGCAGCAAGAGTGAATGTAATATCCACATCTGCAACTAAACTAGCGAAATAGGTTGGCGTATTACTTGTATTTGGATTGCTGTTTTTAAAATCTTCGTTTAAAATTGCAATTTGTGAATTAATTTGAGCCTCTGTAACTTTTCCATTGAATGACTCAATAATATTTATGACTACCGGAATAGTGATAGCACCAATATACGGAGTTGGCGTTGGAGGAGGAGGCGTTGTGCCGCCACCTGGTTTTCCAGTGGCAGTAACCCCTTTATTGGCGATTAAAGTTCTTGTATGTTTTTCAATTTCGAACATGCGTTGTTCCAATCCTGGATTTTCTTGTAATTGTCTGTTTAGTACTTTCATGCTATAACATTTATCTACAGGAGCATCTTTCGTGCTTTTTGCGGAAACGTCATCAGGAGTATATACAAAAAAGTCGCTCATGTCAACGGCGGCTTCTTGGTTTGGAGTTACTTCGTCATTGTTTTCACAAGCAACAATTGCTAAAGCTAAAATAGCTAAAGAAAGAAATAATTTTTTCATTGTTAAGTTGTTAATTTGATTAATAAATAGGGTAAATCTTTGATTAAAGATGTGGCAATTTATTAATAAAAAGTTAAAAAACAAGAAAAAGTTAAAAATACTTGTTAATAAAATGAATTGCTGCTAAATTTCTGTGATGTAATAACACAATATCACATTTTGTTTAATACCTATGAAAGCATTGTTTTTGCCTTTAATAATGCGCTGTGCAATACATCAACTTCTTTAAAGGTGTTGTAAAACGAAAAAGAGGCGCGAACCGTTCCCGGAATTTTGTAAAAATCCATAATAGGTTGCGCGCAATGGTGGCCTGTCCTCACTTCAACGCCCAATTTATCTATGATGGTACCAATGTCATACGGATGAATTTCTCCAATATTGAATGAAATTACGGAAGTTTTATGTTCAGAAGTTCCGTAAATTTTTAACCCTTCAATTTGTAAAAGTTTTTCAGTGGCATATTTTAAAAGGGCAGTTTCATATTCGGCAATGTTGTCAAAACCGATATTGTTTAAATAATCGATGGCGGTTCCAAAAGCGATAACACCGGCAATATTTGGCGTTCCCGCTTCAAATTTGTGCGGCAAATCGGCATAAGTGGTTTTTTCAAAAGTCACTTCTTTGATCATTTCTCCGCCGCCTTGGTAAGGCGGCAGTTTGTTGAGCCAGTCTTCTTTTCCATATAAAATGCCAACGCCGGTTGGGCCGCATAATTTATGGGCAGAAGCCACGTAAAAATCAACATCCAACGCTTGCATGTCGGGTTTAATGTGCGGACAGGATTGTGCGCCGTCAATCAAAACCGCTGCGCCAAATTGGTGTGCTTTGTCAATAATTTCTTTGATTGGGTTGATGGTTCCCAACGCGTTGGAAACATGGTTTACAAATACCAGTTTGGTTTTTTTGGAAAGCAATTTATCGTATTCATCCATCAACAAGACCCCTTCCTGGTTCATTGGAATCACTTTCAAAACGGCTCCGGTGCGCTCGCACAACATTTGCCAGGGAACAATATTTGAATGGTGTTCCATAGCCGAAACGATGAGTTCATCACCTTTTTGCAACAACGACGTAAATCCGGTGGCCACAATATTGATGCTGTGCGTTGTGCCTGCCGTAAAAATAATTTCGTAGCTTTTTTTGGCATTGAAATGCTGTTGCAGTTTTATTCTGGATTGTTCAAAAGCATCGGTCGCCAATTGGCTTAGCGTGTGAACGCCTCGATGAATATTTGCGTTTATGGTAATGTAGTAATTTACAATGCTGTCTATAACAACTTGAGGTTTTTGGCTTGTTGCGGCATTGTCCAAATAAACCAATGGTTTTCCGTTTATTTGCTGATTTAAAATGGGAAAATCGGCCCTGATTTTTTCAATATCTAACATGTTCATTTTTTAGAATGATTCTAAATACAAAATTACGAAATAGATACTATTTTGAAGGTTGTAAAATTTAAAAATTATTACTGATGCAATTTATTTTCATTTAACCGCAAAAACGCAAAGAAAAAACGCAAAGTTCGCAATTTCGTTTTGAATAATATTTTATTACCCAAATTAAAAAACGTAAATCATAAATCGTAATTTAATTTGCGTAAAGGATTACAACGGAAATCCTTTTATTGCGTGGTTTTGCAATAAAAGATTGGAGTGAAAAGCCTGACCCGCAGGGGAACGCCCAAAACAAAACATCATAAAGATTACAGATTACATAATTTATGCACTTCTGTCAAAACCAATGCTTTTTGCTTTTCCGAAAATCCTAAATGATTCAGTGAATCAGGATTTTTAGAGAGTTCTTTTACCAAAATAATGTCTTTTTCCATCAATTGTGTTTTTTCCTTTTTTGTTAAGGAAGTCAGGGTGGTTATAGGATATAAGCCATATTTATCGACATTGTTTTTTAATCCGTTATTTTTAGGGTAATCCCAACTTAACAGCGTTAAGTCAACACATTTTGAATAGTCTATGGCATCTTTGGTAAAACGCGTATTGGTGGCCAGCCATCCTTGTTTTAAATGGGTTTTTTTGCCTGAATTGTTCCAAACTTTTTGAACATCGAGAAATCGGGAATTGATATATAGCGGAATTCTCACATTGCTTACTGCGGAAGGATCTGTATGAAATTTGCATTCAACCGTAAATACCTCGCCGTTTTTTTCGGCCAAAACATCTATTTCGTGGGTGATGCATTCCCCTTTTAATATTTCGCCAATCTTGGTTTTATAGCCTTGTTGCTTCAGCAGCGCACTGATTAATCTTTCAAAAGGAAAACCGGTTGGGCCCAAATCGAAAATTGCTCTTTTTAAACTGTATTTTGAAGCAGAGACACGATTGCATTTTTTCAGTAAACCAAATGCTTTTTTATAAATTAAGTTTGAAGAAATTCCGTCAAAAAGTTCAGGTTGAATTGCCTCCACAATTGTTACAATATCCTGGCCTGTAGCACCGCTATTTTGAAGAGATTTTGAAAGTTTTGGTATTGAAAACGGTTCTAAATCACCGGAAATTTTTTTAACAACTACTACTTTATTGTCCATATCTTTTATTTTTACCAAATCAAATTTAGGCTAAAAATTTTAAGCCGTTTCCCTTTAAAATCTTAATATTTCTGTCATTTGGTTTAAAAGACAATAATTAAGTCGTTTTTTGGTAACTCCAAACCGCCAGGCCATTCATAATAACGGCATAAATAATGGTTTTTGTGAGTTGGGGCAAAATATCATTAAAATGGGCGCCTTTTAGCATCACCATTCGAGTTACTTGCACAAAATATTTCACCGGATTAAACTCTGTTACGTATTGAGCCCACATCGGCATACTTTCAATGGGCGTAAAAAGTCCGCTCATCAATATAAAAATAATCACAAAAAACCAGGAAATAAACATCGCTTGTTGCTGGGTATCGGTAAAATTGGAAATGAACAATCCCATTCCCAGCACCACCAACAAATAAAATGCCGTATAAAAATAGATGAGCCCGAGACTTCCTATTATTGGAACATCAAAAATAACTTTTGCAATGGTCAATCCCACGGTGAGCAACACAAAACCCAAGATCCAAAAAGGAAATAATTTGCCGATGATAAACTGGTATTTTTTTATGGGCGTCACGTTCATTTGTTCCAAGGTCCCAATTTCTTTTTCGCGGACAATATTCATTCCAGATAAAAACAGCGTTATCATCGTAACCAGCAAAACCAATATTCCCGGAACCATAAATGTTTTATAATTCAGGGTTTTATTGTACCAAAAGGAAGAAATTGTCACAATATCTTTTGGGGAATTTTCCATATCTGCAGGCGAAGACAAGGCAACTTTGGCTTTTTTGTTAAAATTCTGCACAATTTGGTTGATGTACACATTTTCCACGCCGGCCGCCGCGCCGTCAATGGCGTTGATGGCAACCGAAATATCGGTGTGTTTTTCTTTCAATAAATTACGTTCAAAATAACGCGGAATCTCTAAAATAACATCAACTCTGCCTTTCGCCATTGCGGCATTCGCTTGTTTTTTTGAAGGAAATTCAGCAACAACATTAAAGTAGGTCGATGCGTCAAATTTCTCGACTAATGCTCTTGAAAACGAGGTTTTGTCGTGATCCACGTAAGAGAATTTTATGTTTTTGATTTCAAAAGTTGCGGCATTGGACAAAATCACCAACTGTAAAATGGGCAACACAAAAATAATGGGAAGCATCCCTTTATTTCTAAAAATTTGCCTGAATTCCTTTTGGACAATATATAGAATTGTTTTCATTTTTTTTCCTATCCCCAACCCCTACCGCGGCAGGCCCGCCTGTCCGGCCGGCAGGTAAACTTTCCAAAGGAAAGGGAGTTTGATTTACTTGTTAAAATTATATTTTTTTAAACTGCCAGCTTCTTCTTTTAAACACTATGATAGAACTTAATACCCCGACGCGCCATCTGGCCCATTCACTAAAAATGTTCATAGAACATTTTCTTAACGCTTTGTCCCCCCTTCGGGGGTTAGGGGGCTTTATTCCAACCTAATTTTATATTTTTTTACACTCAGCGCAATAAAAAAGAGGGTCATTCCAATTAAAATCAAAGTCTCTTTCCAAATTGATGCCAATCCAACGCCTTTTAGCATGATTCCTTTTAAAATGATAATAAACCATTTTGCCGGAATAATATTGCTGATGGCCTGTAAAACAAACGGCATGCTTGAAATGGGAAAAATGAAACCCGACAATAAAATGGTTGGCAGCATCAATCCCATTAAAGAAATCATCATCGCGGTTTGTTGCGTTGCGGAGATCGTCGAAATTGAAATCCCCAACGATAAGGAAGTGACGATAAACAAAACACTTTCCAAAGCCAGCAAAAATAAGTTTCCCTGCACGGGCATTTCAAAAATAAATATGCTTAAAATCACAATAACAACCGCGTTAATAATGGACAAAAATATGTAAGGAATCACTTTTCCTATGATTACCTGAAAAGGTTTTAATGGCGAAACCAATAAAATTTCCATGGTTCCCAATTCTTTTTCACGCGTGATGGAAATGGAGGTCATCATTGCCGAAACCAGCATTAAAATAATGGTCATAACGCCCGGAACGAACATAAAAACGCTTTTTAATTCGGGATTGTAAACCATCCTCGATTTGGTTTCAATTTGATACTCCAACGTGCTGTTTTTGTTAATTTCTTTCTGGTAACTTCCAATGATGGCACTGATGTAATTGGTGATGGAATTTGCCGTATTGGGATCTGTGGCGTCGGTAATCACATGAACTTTTGCCGCATTTTCTTTGGTTAAATTTTTCTTGAAATCTTTTTCGAAAACAAGTACGGCAAGCACCTTTCCTTTTTGAAAAACAGTTTCAATTTCGGCTTCATTTGTGATGCTTTGTTTGATGCTGAAATATTTTGATGCCGAAATTTTTTGAATGATTTCCTGTGTAGTCGCATCATTTGATTTGTCGAAAATGGCGATGTCAACATTGTTAATTTCATTGGTAATGGCAAATCCAAAGAGCAAAATTTGGGCTACAGGCATTCCAAACAGGATAAAAAGTGACCTTTTGTCCCTAAAAATATGATAAAATTCTTTTTTTATAAATCCGATAAACCGTTTCATCCTCGTGCCAATTTTAAAAATACTTCATTCATATTATCGGCTTTATAATGTTCCTTTAATTTTTTCGGCGTATCCAAGGCTTCAATTTTTCCGTCGACCATCATAGAAACCCGATCGCAATATTCGGCTTCATCCATATAATGCGTGGTCACAAAAATGGTGGTGCCGTTGTTTGCCGATTTATAAATCATTTCCCAAAACTGGCGTCGGGTTATAGGATCAACGCCGCCGGTTGGCTCATCCAAAAAAACAATGGCCGGACTGTGCAGCAGCGCTATTGAAAACGATATTTTTTGTTTCCAGCCCAAAGGCAAAGAACCCACCAACTCATTCACAATGTCTTCCAAACCCAATTCTTCAACCAATTCGCTGCGTTTTTTTTTAATTTTTGCGCTGGACAATCCGTAAATCCCGCCAAAAAAAGTGATGTTTTCTTTTACCGTTAAATCGTCGTACAAGGCAAATTTCTGGCTCATATAGCCAATATTTTTTTTGATGTCTTCAGGATGCGTAAAAACATCAAAACCGGCGACTTGTGCTTTTCCGGAGGTTGGTTTTGCAATCCCGATCAGCATTTTCATTGCCGTGGTTTTTCCTGCGCCGTTTGCGCCTAAAAATCCAAATATTTCTCCTTTTTTAACGTCAAAAGTGATGGAATTTACCGCAGTAAAATCGCCAAATTTTTTGGTCAGGTTTTCAACTTCTATGACATTGTTGTTTTTCATTTGCGTCTATTTTGCCAATTCCATAAAAGTGTCTTCAATGGTGGTTTTTGTGATTTCAATTTTGATGTTTTGATGGTCGTTGGCAGCTAAATATTGTTGCAATTCCTGAGGATTAAAATCTTCCCGCTTGTCTGTATAATGCACAAATTCGCCAAAAGGATACACGCTGTAATGGTGCTCAAAACTTTTTAAACTTTCGATTAGACGGTACATATTATCGGCACGCACATCGTATATTTTCTTCGGATAATGTTTGATGATTTCTTGTGGCGTATCAATTTGCAAAATTTTTCCATGCTGAATTAAAGCGATTCTGTCGCACAATTCAGCTTCGTCCATATAAGGCGTTGAAACCAAAATGGTGATGCCTTTTTGTTGCAAACGTTTCAGCATTTCCCAAAATTCCTTGCGCGAAACCGGATCAACGCCAGTGGTTGGTTCATCTAAAAACAATACTTTTGGTTTGTGTATGAGCGCGCAGCTCAAGGCCAATTTTTGTTTCATTCCGCCCGAAAGCGCTCCTGCACGACGTTTTTTAAAAGGTTCAATTTGAACGTAAATGTCTTTAATCGACTCGTAATTTTCTTCAATCGTCGTTCCAAATATGGTGGCGAAGAAATCCAGGTTTTCTTCCACCGTCAAATCCTGGTACAACGAAAATTTCCCGGGCATATAACCCACATTGTTTCTTATTTCTTTATAGTCGGCCACAACATCAAAACCAGCCACATTCGCGGTGCCGTTCTCCGGAATTAACAAGGTGGCCAACATTCTGAAAATGGTCGTTTTCCCGGCGCCGTCAGGACCAATCAATCCAAACAATTCCCCTTCTTTTACTTCAAAAGAAACATCGTTTACGGCAGTCACTTTTTTGAATGATTTGCTGATGTTTTTTACTGAAATACTCATTTTTAGATCTTATTTTATTTGAAATTAAACCCTATTTAATTAATTATTTTTTTGAAAACCGCTACTGCCAACTGATTACTGTGTAATCCACATTTCCGCAGGCATTCCAATTTTTAAACTTCCGTCATTTTTTACGTCGATTTTTACCGCATACACCAAATTGACGCGTTCTTCTTTGGTTTGAATAATTTTGGGGGTAAATTCGGCTTCGGATGAAACCCACGTGACGATGCCCTTGAAGTTTTTCATGGCATCGCCGGCATCAATTTTCACCGTAACTTCCTGTCCGATTTTAATGTTTGAAAGTTGGGTTTCACTTACGTAAACGCGCAATTCCATCGTGCTTAAATCGGCTATTTTATATAAAGGTTTTCCGAAAGAAACCAGTTCATTTACTTCTGCGTATTTTGTTAAAACAGTCCCGTTTACCGGATTTACAACCTTGCTTTTCAGAAGCAAATCTTCCACTTGTTTCAACTGCACATCAAGACTTTCCAATTCATTTATTACCGGTGAATTCTGGCTTTCAACGCTTTTAATTTGTTTTTGGATCACGTTAATTTCTCCATTAATGTCGTCCAATTGTTTTTGGGTTCCGGCATTTTCCCTAATCAAATTTTCAATTCTGTTTTTGCTGATGGTTGCCGTTTTTAATTGGGCGTTCAGCACGTTTTTTTGAGACAGAACGCTTCCCGATTTTGAATAAACAATGGACTTGGAAGCCAACAATTGATCTCTTTTTAGGCTTAACGGAATGGTGTCAATAAATCCAACATAATCTCCTTTTTTAAGCATCTGGCCTTCTTCAACAGTAAATTGCATCAATTTTCCGCTATTTTCTGCGGAAACCGTTATTTCTGTGGCTTCAAAATTTCCGTATCCATCGGCCTTTTCGTTGTTTTTGCAGGCAATAAACAGGTTTCCGAATAGAAGCAAACCGATGATTATTTTAGTAATTTTCATATAAATAGGTTTATGCGTTTATTTTTTTGTTTTTGACAATCTTTTTTATTTTAATTTTCACCGTTTTCAATGATTAATTCCCTCTTCGGGGACTAGGGGGCTTCCTTTCGTTGTTTTATAATTTGCTTTTGCAAACTGCAATTGGATTTGATGCGTGCTTAAATTATTTTCGGCTTCAAATAAATTTGTCAATTCCGTAACATAAGCCGACGATGTGATGACGCCATTTTTTAACTGAGAACTGGAAGTTTCCAAAATTTTCTTTCTTAAGGCAATAATTTCTTCATCCGAAGCAATAAAAGCCGAAATTTTGTTTATTTCTGATTGTTGTTGGGTCATTTCCATCGCAGTATTCAGCTCAAAAACCTCTTGCTCACTGTCAATAATATCTTTGGTCACTTGCAGTGATTCGCGTTGTTTTTTGGTCGAATTCCAGTCGAATACATTCCAGTTCAGTTTAATTCCGGCGATATAATAGGTTTGAAAAGAATTGTCCAGCATATTCAAGCCCGGATTTCCATAACCACCTGTTGCAAAACCCGATAATTTAGGTGAGTTTTTCTTGTCGATGAGGTCTTCGGAAGCGTCAACTTTTTCTTTTTGAAGCTGGAACAAATCCAATTCAGGCCGTTCAATATCCGTTTTTAAATCTACAGTAATTTCTGTATTTTCCAAAGTGATATTTGGCGAAACCGGAATCCCGATGAGCATGGAAAGGGTTTTCATCAAACTGCTTTTATTTAAATCAACTTCCAATAATTGTTGGTCGATTTTGAGCAATTCAGCTTCCAAAACACTGTCCGAATTCGGTAGCAACACGCCAAACTTGATGCCTGATTTCACTTCTTTTAATGTGGATTCCAGTTGTGTTTTTTTAGCAAGCAACAACTCCCTTTTTTCCTGCAATAAAAGAATTGAAAAGTAAAATTGATTCACCTTTTCTTTCAATTGGTATAAATTTACTTCAACTTGCTTTTGTTGTGTTTTTAGGGAAGCAGATTTTCCTGCCAGTGAAGCATCGATCAAACCGCCATCATAAATTAATTGATTTACAGAAGCGGTCGCCTGATATTGGTCTTTGTTTGGCGGTGTTATGGTTGATGTTGGCGAAGTAAATGGCAATGAAATAACATCGGATTGGTAGGTTGCCTGCGCCTGAAAATCGATTTTGGGAAGTTTACCGGTTTTAATCACTTCTAAATCCAATTCGTTTTGGGTGGTCAATAAATTTTTTTGTTTGGCCAGCGGATAGTTTCCTTCAGCCAAGGCATAACACTGTTCCAAACTCAGTTTTTCTTGGGAAAAACTGTTTAGGGAGAGAAGGATTAGGATGATTACACTAATTTTCTTCATCTGTTTAAATTTTTATGGCATGAATAATAAAGTCGGAAACTTCGGTTTTTCGTTTCTCCATTAACTTTTTATAGGCTTCATCATCAAAATTCAGAAATCCTTTTAATAATGGCGCGCCAATAAACGGGAAAATATTTAGCGACATAATGTTTATGAATAATTGTTCTGCTTTTATTGGCCTAATAACGCCTTCTGCAACTTTTTCATTCACCTGTTGTTTGAATTTTGAAATGTTCGGAAAATTATTTTCAGCGATTAAATTTTTTACAAAGGCCGGATTCCTGTTGAGTTCCTGAATGATAAAATTGGGCAGGTACGGATGTTTTAGCACAAATGAAATATAATTGCTGCTAAAGTTTGTTATTTTTTCAAAAATGGTGGTGTCGGCATTCATAATTTCATTTAACTGTGGCGCCAGCATTGAGAAAGCACTTTTGAAAACGGCTTCAAAAAGCAATTGTTTGCTTCTGTAATAGTAGTGCAGCATGGCTTTGTTGATGCCGGCTTCATCGGCAATTTCCTGCATTCTTGCGGCCGCCATGCCTTTTCGTTCAAATATTTCTTTTGCCGCATTTAAAATGTTGTTTTCCGGCGTGCTTTGTTCTTCTGTCGTCATGTACTAACTATATAGTTTAACCAAATGGTTAACAAATGTAAACTCTTTTATTGAACTAACAAAATAATTGTTATTTTTATGGAATATTTTAAACAACGGTTATTATGAAAAAAATTTTAAAATACGGGCTGTTACTGCTGGTTTTAGCGCTTGCTTATGTGGTTTACACCAACTATCCGAAGTTGGATTTGATTACCGGTTTTGCGGCTAAAAGTGTTTGCTCCTGCACTTTTGAAGCCGGCAGGGACTTGAAATCCATTGAGGAAGGAGATAATGACTTTAGCCCAATAAACTATGCCAAAAACAATATTGACTTTGAAGAAAAATTGGTTACCTCAACGGTTTTCGGCCTAAAAAAAAGAAAGGCGGTTTATAAAGAAGGCATTGGTTGTGTATTGATTCCTGAAGGGGAAAATACGAATATCGCATTTAAACCAAACCGAAAAATTTCACAAAGCAGTTTGCCTTATCCTTATGGAAATTCACCAGAAAAAGACAGTATTTTTAACGATATTAATTATGATGTTCTGAATATGGCTGTTGAAAACGCCTTTGATTGTGAAGGTTTTGAGCCAAAAAACAGAACCAGGGCAGTGGTTGTGCTTTATAAGGATCAAGTTGTTGCCGAAAAATATGCAAAGGGATTTTCCAGGGAAACGAAACTTTTGGGCTGGTCTATGACCAAAAGCATTACGAGCGCTGTTTTGGGCGTGCTTGAAAAACAAGGAAAAATTTCGCTGAGCCAAAACAACTTATTCCAAGAATGGGAAAAGGACGATCGCTCAAAAATCACCTTGAACAATTTATTGCAAATGAACAGTGGTTTGGAATGGACAGAAGATTATAACACCATTTCTGACGTCACAAAAATGCTGTTTTTGGAGCCCGATATGACCAAACCACAACTTTATAAACCCTTAATTGGACAGCCAAACAACAGTTGGAATTACTCTTCCGGAACAACAAATTTACTGTCGGGATTTATTCGAAATCAGTTTAAGACGCATCAGGAATATTTGGATTTTTGGTACGCGGAACTTGTTGATAAAATTGGCATGAATTCTATGGTTATTGAAACCGACTTGGCCGGAAATTATGTAGGTTCGTCTTACAGTTGGGCAACGGCGCGCGATTGGGCAAAATTTGGGTTGCTGTATTTGCATAAAGGAAACTGGAACGGCGAACAATTATTGAATGAATCTTGGGTAAAATATGCCGCAACGCCCACAAACGGTTCCAATGGCGAATATGGCGCGCATTTTTGGTTAAATGCAGGCGGCAAATATCCAAATGTGCCAAAAGACTTGTATTCGTGCAATGGTTATCAGGGTCAACACGTATTTATCATTCCTTCAAAGGATTTGGTAATTGTGCGATTTGGTTTGGCGGAAAACCCTGAATTTGATGTGAATATTTTTTTAAGTGAAGTGTTAGATGCCATTAAATAAATGAAAAAAAATAAAAAAAAGCCGCAATCAGCGGCTTTTCTTGCTTAATAAACAAAGTTTTAAATTTCAAACCCAATCAATTCATTATTCTAATTTTTTGGACTATTCAAACCTTTGCCTCTTGTGGTTAACATTGATAAAGTGTACTCTTTTCCATCTATTTTAATTTTTGTTTTTTGGTGTATTTCCAATATTTGAACTTCTTTTCCTTCGTTTGTGGTATTGAATACCTCATATTTTTGATCTTCTGCTTTGAAAATAACGGGTTCAATAGGTGTATTTAGATTTAGTGCTTTACAGATCTCATCTAATACATTTATATCCAAAGTGAATTCCTTGTTTTTCTGTGTTTTATTAGCGAATTGAGACATTGTTTTTTCGGAAATAGTGCTTTTTTCTCCAATGGAAGTGACTTTTATGATATTTCCGTTCATTAATTCTACATTGGTTTTACTTATTATTTGGTCTTTTTCTAAAGATAAATCACCTAAATTATGATCGTTGGCCAAAGCACCAATTTCTACACCTATACAAAAGAAATATCCTGGACTTTCGCAGTCAGTAAATCCAACCTTTGTTGTTATTGTTACTTTTATATGTATTGATTCAATATTGTCACCACTCTCCTCAGGTCCAACATTCTTCATAATATTGCCTTTTATGGAGCCGTTTCAACCTTTTTTATCTGTTGGGTTCCCGTCTTGGTCAAAATTTTGAGTCTTCAACATTTCGGGCCTCTTTTTAATCCTAATAACTCTTGCTGTTGCAGAAGGCGTTGTAGTGACTGTTTTGTTGTTGCAAACCCGTGGGCCAGCAGTTCCATCACAACCAACGGATCCGTCTGCATTGACATACCAGTTACCAGTACATGTTCTAGTACAACCATTACTAAATAAATAAACTTGTTGTCCTGGTTCACCCGAATTGTCGTTTGGGTTTTCAACTATTGCTATTGAGCCGTTACCAGTTGAGGTTTCAACATCATTTCTTGGTAAACCAGCTTCATTAATTCCCTTTCGTTGGGTTTCATTTGAAGCAGTTTCAACGTCATTCCTTTTTACACCGCTCTGTGTTATTGCTTTTTTGGCTAAATTTTTCCCTTTAATACTTCCGTCCCAACCTTTTCGTTGGGTTTCATCATTGGTGTTTTCAACTGTTCTATTTCCTCCTTTTACAGTTCCGTCCCAGCCTTTTCTAAAACTATAAGTAATCCCAAAACCAAAACTCATAAAATTTTCTGGTCCTTTGGTGTTTGTTACTACTTTTGGAGCTGTCAAAATGTTTTTTTGAAATTGGTCGGGAGAAATTGGCGGTGCCAAGTTCACGTTAGTCAAATCTCTGTAACCAGTGGTAAATTCCTTTTGCCCGGTTTGTATCAAATAATGCGCATTTGCTGTCAGCGCAAAATTTTCGCTAATCCAATAGTCAAAATCAATACTTGGTTTCAAACTAAATACATTTGTTTTATAGTCTTGAGGCGCATTATAACTGGCAATACTTTTTGGCGGCGTGCTATTGTCAGTCACAGAAAATTCTGGTGCTTTGTTTATGGTTAATCCTCCTTTTAATGCGAGTGTAAACGTTAGTTTGTTATGAAAAGGGCTATGTCTTCCTGACTCATTACTTTGAGAAGGACTTAAGGGTATTGTATATTGTGGGCCAAGCATAAAGTAGGTACTGGTCCAGTCATTTTTAGTATTTGTGATGGTCAAAAAATCTAAATTATGCAATGGAGCAGCGTAAGCATCAAAATCAAAATTTGGTTTGGTGTTGAAAGTTCCTGCATCTAAACCAATTCCGAAGTTTTTCCAATGTATTGCGATACCCAAACTTGGATTGAAGCTAAAACTATTGTCAACACCCGTTGAAGAGGAAGTTCCGCCATTGGCATTCAAGGAAACACTAATCATCCCGTTGTCGCCGGATTGTATTATCTTCTCCTTTATTTTTCCCTCTGTTCGCGCTTGTTGATTTCCAGTGTTATTTATTGGAACGCATTCCCCGTTTTGCATAATAAATCCATCGGGACAACTTATTTCTGGTTTTTTTAAAACATCATCATTCCAGCCCAATTTACCCGAAAGCGTGGCGCCACCTTTTGGGACTTTGATTGTGATGCTGCTATTTTGTTTGTCAACAGCAAAAATATTTCCTTTCGTCGCTTTTGAATTTACTGTTATTTTCAATTTATCTAAAACCAATTCTACTCCTGAACCGTCATATTGATAGTTGCTTTTAGGAAAATTAGATTTTACGATGCTGTTGATACTGGTTTGCAATTGATCTTGTGGAAAAGAAAGTTCATATTCTCCTATTTCCAGCTGGGCAGAGAAACTGCCACTTGCACCCGTAGTAAAAATGATTGCGCCACCGTGATTGCAAGTTGATTTGCAAGGATTAGGAAGACAATTGTTTTTTTTAACCACGATACCTATTCCAGGAATTGGGTTGGCCCCAAAACTATTTTGTCCGATTAAAAGTAAAATGATCAGAATTTTGAAAAACGATTTTGAAGAATTCATAGTGATTTAAATTTAACAATGGAATTAAATGATAAATGGTTTTATCTTGTTTATTAAGAAATTAATTACACTACAAATATCAAAATTTTCTAAAAACGAAAAATCCCTTAATGTAGGGACAACTGATTTATGAATTTAGATGGAAGATTTTAGATTTTTTACCTCAACAAGAAACTAACAACATTTTATTTCAGATTTTTGTAATAGTAGGCGATGGCTTGGCCTAAAGAGGAAATGTGCAGTTTTTCGTAAATGCGTTTGGTATGCGTGTTAATGGTTGCGTAGCTTACTCCAAGTTTGTCGGCTACCATTTTATAACTTAATCCATCTGCTAAGCGGGCTAAAACTTCGTTTTCTTTTGGGCTTAAAGGATTTTTAGTTTTTGTTGGTTTAAAATAGTCTAATACTTTTTGCGCAATTGTTGGATTCATAGCAGCTCCACCTTGATTTACTTCTTCTATGGCTTGAAGTATGCGCTGAGGTTTGTCGTTTTTTAAAATGTAGCCACTTGCTCCGTTTTTGATGCAGGTAAAAATTTTATCGCTGTCGTCAAAGGCAGTTTGCATAAGCACTTTCACTTCAGGATGATTGGTTTTTATGAGTTTCAACCCTTCAATTCCATCCACCTCTGGCATATTGATATCCATTAAAACCACATCGGGATAAAAGTTTTCAATTTCTGTAAGTACATTTTTACAGTTCATGGCTTCGCCGACAAACTTTAGTTCATCATTGAGCATCAATAGTGCCTTTAAGCTGTCTCTGCGCTCATTGCTGTCGTCGTAAATAAAAACTCTAATCGCCATAACACAAATGTACTAAACAATTTAAGAGCCAATTGTAATTAAATTAAGGGACAAAAGGAATATTCGCAAAAATTGAAGTTCCTTGTTGTGGTGAAGAAGTTATTTTAAAATCTCCCTTTAATTCTTCCACTCTTTTTCTCATATTGGCAATGCCGTTACCTGAGGTTTCATTAATTTCAAAACCAATTCCGTTGTCAATAATTTCAATGGTTATTGTATTGTTAATCCATCCTAATTTTATGTTTAATTGGGATGCTTTGCTGTATTTTGCCACATTATTTACGCCTTCTTTTATGATTAAAATAATGTTTTTCCTAAGGGTAATATCTTTAATCAAATGATCTAAAACAGGATCGGTTTCAATTATATATTTAATGTCTGTGGAACCCAAAATATCACTGACAAAATTCCTAATTCGTGTGCTTAAAGTCATAAACTCATCTTTACCGGGTTTCATGCTCCAAATAATATCACCTATTTTATCGGCAAGATTTTGCGATTGCGTTTCTATTTTTTGTAAAACTTTTTTTGCTTCAATTGGATTTTTATTTAAAAGTTGGTTTGCGACTGCACTGTTAATTTGCAAACTGCTTAAAGTGGCTCCAATATCATCGTGTAAATCGGCAGTGATTTTATTTCTTTGTTGTTCTAAAGCCAATTGTTGCTGGAATGCTATTTTTTGTTGATTGAATTTGCGGTGATTAAACCACCAAAACGCAAGCGCCATCAATAATGATATTAACAATATCCAAAACCATAACTTTTTGAAAAAAGGAATGGCTATAAAAAACTGTAATTCAATTGTTTTATCACTAATATTATTATTGACATCTATTGCTCTGATAAATAAATTATTGTTCCCGCCTTTTAAAGAAAGATTTATGGTGTTTCCGTCTAAATCAATCCAATTATTTTTATCATTTAAAGAATATTGTAAATTTTTAAAATGACCGGACAATTCAACGCCCGACAATTGAATGCTAATGTTTTTTTCGTCGTTTTTTAGATGATAGCTTTTGGCAATGGCAACTTTTTCGCTATTCACGGTTATTGAAATAATATTTGGGAAAATTTCAAATTTAGAAAACTGAATTTTTGAAGGAATTATTGAAATTCCATTATCGGTAGCGGCATAAATAGTGTCGTTATAAAACGCCAATTCATTTACCACATTGGACGTTAAACCATCAGATTTTGACAGTTTATTAATGGTGTAATTTAATTTTTTCTTATCTTCTTTAAAATCAATAATATAAACTCCTGATTTACTGGCAATCCAAATTTTATTTTGAACGGCAATCATATTCGTTATATTTTCAGGCAAGCCTTCTTCACCCTTAATTTTATACAGTATTTTATCATTCTTTAAAATTAAAATATCGCCTTTAATAGTGGCGACCCATAAAAAATTGTTTTTACTGTAAGCCAAAACAGAAGGTTTGTTCCCTGTTATTTCCTTGTTTAATAAAATTTGTGTGTAAGTGTTTTTTTTATAATTGTATTTATATAATCCTTCAGCGCCTACAAAATAAATAGTGTCATTATGTTGCTTTACAATATTTAAAATTCTTTTATCGGGGCTGTTTAAAGGCTTATATTTTTCATTTTGAATATTAAGTTTGTACAATCCCCTGGTGGTTCCAACTATTGCAATACTGTCATTGAGCTTAATGGCTGTTTTTAAAGAACAAGTGGAATTGTTTTCCAAAAATGAGGTTATGGGTTTGTTTTTCTTAAAATTAATGCTGTAACCTGCATCATTTATTGATAATATGTTATTATTTACATAAATTAATTTTCGTATCCATAAGCTTTTATTTTCAAAAGGAATGGTAAATTTATCTTCCATTATTCCTTTTGATTTTAGAATTTGTCCGTGATAATTTCCTGCCAAAATTTCACCTTTTGCAGTAACTGCCACACTTAAAAAATTACTGTTTGCAAAATCACTTGAGGTTAAAATTCTTTTGATATTTGTCAAATTATAGTACAATAATCCATTATCTAAAGTTCCTAACCACAAATTTTGATGACTGTCAATAAACGCACAATTGGTTTGTGTTGAGTTTTCTGTTTTAGTTTGCAATTTCAAGGTTCGCAAATCATAAATATATATGGCGCCACTATTGGCTATAATACTCAAATTGTTTGCAGAAAATTTATACCATTTATACGATTCAGGAACTGCTATTGAATCAATTGTAAATGAAAATGGGTTCCGTTTAAAGTTGGAATACCTATGAACAATATTTCCTGTAAAAAAACTATAATAATTATTGGAATGAAAAATACGGCTAATTATTTTTGAATTGGATTTTTCAGAAAAGCTGTCAATTGCTTTCCCTTTATAACTAAAATAGTTTTTATATTCTGTTAATCTTGTTTTCAGATTAATCTGTTTAGAATGAAAAGATACCTCTTTAGAATCAATGAATAAATATCCTAATGAATTAAAGAAGTTTATTTTTTGAATTTTTTTATCAATAAAATCAAAAGAACCAATTGCATTATAAAATCTAATTCCTTCATTGGGCAGCACCAGATAATTGAGCAAGGCGCTGCTAATTTTATTTACGTTTTCGTTTTTGTTTATTGTAACGAATTGATTGTTTATTTCATCAAAATAAGAAGGCGTTTCATTGTAGCAATTAGCCCATATCGTTCCATCTTTTTCTTTACTGATCTGCAATACATCGTTGGAAGGCAAACCATTTTTTGTGGAATAATTATAGAAATATTTTCCATCAAATCTAGCCAAACCATTATTGGTTGCAATCCATAAAAATCCGTTGCCATCCTCAGCAATATCATAAATATGATTGCTGGGCAAGCCTTCATTTGTTGAAAAAGTACTTATTTTGTTGTAGGATTGTGCAAAAACATTTGTTCCAATATTTTCGAAAAAATTTTGGAATAACATTAAACAAAAAAATACAGAAGTTATTTTTTTCGAAATTTTAGTCATTTACTCGTTTAGATTGTACAGAATGCTGAAAGTTAATTTAATAAAACTACAACTATTTTATCAATGCAAATAAATTAAATGCTATAAACAAAAAAAAGCAATAAAAAATGAATTTCAAATTTTACTGCTTTTTGTTTTTAAAATCTTAAAATAACTATTTTACAATTTAGACAAGGCCACTTGTTTTTTTGGGAACAATAAGGAAGCAACCACGGAAATAACCAAAATGCCAAGAATTGTAAAAAGCGAAATCATCACAGGTATTTTATAAAAATCGACCATCAGCATTTTTAATCCTACAAAAACAAGGATGGCAGATAGCCCGTATTTTATATAATGGAAATATTGCGTAATTCCCGCCAAAGCAAAATACAAAGCCCTTAATCCCAATATGGCGAAAACATTGGAAGTGAAAATAATAAAAGGATCACTTGAAATGGCTATTATGGCCGGAATTGAATCAACCGCGAAAATTAAATCGGTAAATTCAACAAGCAACAAAACGATAAATAAAGGCGTAGCAACTGTTTTTGCATTGATTTTAACAAAAAACCGATCGCCGTGCATGGTTTCGCTCACAGGAAAAAATCTTTTGAACAATCTTACCAAAGGATTTTTATTGGGATCCATTTTTTCATCTTTCTGAAAAAGCATTTTAACACCTGTAAAAATCAAAAATGCACCAAAAATGTAGATAATCCAGTGAAATTTGTTGATTAGCGCCACACCGGCAAAAATGAAAATCGAACGCATAATTAAGGCGCCTAAAATCCCCCAAAAAAGTACTTTGTGCTGGTATTTTTTATCGACATTGAAATAGGAGAAAATCATGATAAAGACAAATAAATTATCGATACTTAAAGATTTTTCAATGACATAACCGGTGAGGAATTCCATGGCTTTTATTTCACCCATAAAAACATAGATGCCATAATTAAAAACCATTGCCATTGATATCCAAACAAAACTCCAAATTAGCGCTTCTTTAATTTTAACTTCATGCGATTTGCGGTGAAAAACCCCTAAATCCAATGCTAACATCAGCAATACAAAGGCTAAAAAGCCAATCCAAACGTAAATAGTTGCGATCATAATTTAATGCTTGAGGTTAATTTATTTAAAATATCCATGCCCATTTCTATCAAACCAGAAATACCATTTTCAGCGATGTAATTGAATATTTTAACGATAAAAGGGAATAAAACAACAATCAATCCAATTATGATAACCAGTATTATTGCAATTCCAATGATGATGATATTTCTAAGTTTTTTATTCTGTTTTATTTTGTTATAGCTATTTAACCAATTAAACTGGCGCTCATTATTGTAACTATATTTTTGTTTGTAGTGGTATTTTTGCTGTTTGTTTTTGGCAGCAAAAAGATCGTCTAAATCCATTTATTTTCTATTTAAGTTTAATTTATATTCTATTTTTTCAAAGTGAATTACACATTGAATTTTAGCAACAAAATGATTTAATCACGCTGCGTTGCAAAAAGAACCAGAAAAAAATTAAGAAATTTTGGGCGGTTGCCAAATAGAAAAACTAGGTTGGGATAGTATGAAGAAAGAACTCAAAGTCTTGTTTTCAATGAGATTGATGTCAAAATTTGGAATTTCGTAGCAGATATTAATCTGATCATCAGCAGAAGCATCATCAGTCGAAATTAAATTTTCTGAAGAGCCATTGTTTTCAGCAGTAATTTCTGTACTGAAAGGCGTATTCATATCAGAATAAAAAACAGTATAACTCAAAAGCATGCCAATAACGACAGCAAAAGTTATGAAAATGTTTTTTGGAGAATTAATCATTCCGCATACTTATTTTGGTAGTTATGAAATTAATTTTTATACTATTTATTAATAATCATAATTTAAAGTTCAAATCCCAGTTGCACGTTTAATTTTTTGGCAATTAGCTTAGAAATTAATGCTTTTAACTGCGGAATTTTAATTTTTTCAACCACATCATTGGCAAAAGCATAAAGCAATAGTGCCTTGGCTTCTTTTTTGGGAATTCCTCTTGATTGCATGTAAAACAACGCACTTTCATCCAATTGCCCAATAGTGCATCCATGGGAACATTTCACATCATCGGCAAAAATTTCCAACTGCGGTTTTGAATTTATGGTAGCGCCGTCATCAATCAAAATGGAATTGTTTTGCTGAAAAGCATTCGTTTTTTGGGCGTCTTGCCGCACTATAACTTTTCCGTTGAAAACACCAACAGATTTATCGGCATAAATTCCTTTGTACAATTCATGACTTTCGCAATTTGGTGATTTATGATCTACAAGTGTATGGTTGTCAACGTGTTGTTTGTCATTTAAGACAGAAATACCGTTCAGGTTGGAAGTGATGTTTTCTCCTTCATGGTAAAATTCCAGATTGTTTCTGGTAATTTTTCCGCCAAAAGAAAAGGTATTCACCGAAGCCACACTTTGTTGTTTTTGCGAAATAAAAGTGCTGTCGATTAATGACGATTCATCGGTGTCATTTTGAATTTTATAATAATCAACAATGGCTCTTTTATGGACAAATATTTCTGTAACTGAATTTGTGAGCGTGGTGTTTTTTGATAAATTTTGGTGGCGTTCAATAATTTGAACGTGTGAATTTTCACCAACAACGATTAAATTTCTAGGTTGCAGCAACACTTCCTTTTCGCTACCTGTTGAAAAATTAATGATTTGAATTGGCTTGGAAACAATGGTGTTTTTTGGAATATTGATGAAAGCGCCTTCTTTAACAAAAGCGGTGTTCAATTCCGATAAACTGTTGTTTTTATTGGCAATGGTGTTTAAATAATTGTCTATGACCATTTTATATTTCGGTCTTGCCAAAGCCGAAGACAATACGCAAACATCACAGTCTTCGTGGGTAGTTTCCGACATAAATGAACTGAAAACCCCATCAATAAAAATTAAGGTGTACGATTCAATGTCGTTGATTAAATAGGCTTCTATATTTTTAAATCCTACCGATTTTTCAGCGTTTGGAAAAAGGCTGAAATCTATTTTAAGCAAAGGGTTTAAACTTGTATATTTCCATTCCTCATCTCTTTTGGTGGGAAAACCTTCTTTTTCAAAATTTTGAATGGCTTTCAACCTTATGGCGTGCACCGTTGAATCAAGATCGATATTTCCCTTGTTTTCAAAAGCCAAAAATGAAGAAACTAATTTTTCTTTTAATTCCATTGTTTTAATGTTATTTGTTTCAGGTTTCAAGTTTCAGGTTTTATTCTTTAAACTTTGTGCCTTTGTAATCTTTTTTATTTAAGTAGGAAATGAAACTTGAAATCCTTCTGCTTAATTGCTCATATTCATCAACAAGTGATTTCAATTGGTCTTCTGAAATATAACCAGAATCGAATGTTCTGTATAACTGCGACCTTGTTTCACCGGAAGATCCTTTTGCGAAAGATAAAAATTGCCTAAATTCTAAATTTCCATCTCGCTCAAATCCTTCAGCAATATTATCCATAACAGATCCTGCAGCGCTTTTTATTTGATCTTTAAGTTTATAATCATTTTTCAAATCGGTCGTGACAGAAATTTCAATGATTACTTTCGAAAGCTTTCTGGCGTTTTGCCAAATCTCTAAATCTTCAAATCTTTTAATTGTCGCCATAATATTTAACTTGAAACCAAAAACTTGAAACCAAAAACTTATTTATTTCAGCCAGTCGTAACCTTTTTCTTCCAATTCGTAAGCCAGTTCTTTACCGCCCGATTTCACAATTTTTCCATTGTACAAAACATGAACAAAATCCGGAACGATATAATCCAGCAAACGTTGGTAATGGGTAATTAACAAAACGGCATTTTTTTCGCTTTTAAGTTTGTTAACGCCATTTGCCACAACTTTTAGGGCGTCAATGTCCAAACCTGAATCGGTTTCGTCCAAAATGGCCAATTGTGGTTCCAACATCGCCATCTGGAATATTTCATTTCGTTTTTTCTCTCCTCCGGAAAATCCTTCATTCAAAGAGCGCGACAAAAATTTACGGTCTATTTCCAATAAATCGGCTTTTTCACGAATCAGCTGCAACATTTCTTTTGCCGGCAATTCTTCCATTCCTTGCGCTTTTCGCGTTTCGTTAATGGCTGTTTTTATGAAGTTTGTAACGGTTACGCCAGGAATTTCTATCGGATATTGAAATGATAAAAAGACCCCTTTATGCGCTCTTACTTCAGGAGCGAAATCGGCTAAATCTTCTCCATTCAACACTACCGATCCTTCGGTAACCTCAAAATCTTCCTTTCCTGCAATAACGGATGCAAGCGTGCTTTTTCCAGAACCGTTTGGTCCCATAATCGCATGAACCTCACCTGCTTTTATTTCGAGATTTATCCCTTTTAAAATCTCTTTGCCATTGATGTTGGCGTGTAAATTATTTATTTTTAACATAATTAATTTGAAAATTTGAAAAATTTGAAAATTTGAAAATTGAAAAAAACCTAACTAACGAGAGATTTTTAATATTATAAAACTTTCAATTAAACTTATTATTTTTGTTTTGATGTTATAATTATTTTATTGACTACTCTTGAAATATTACTTATTTGCTCAAGTAATTCTTCAACATTCCAACAGTTCCCCCTTCGGGGGTTAGGGGGCTTTTAACCAACAGATCCTTCCAAGCTGATTTCCAATAACTTCTGTGCTTCCACGGCAAATTCCATCGGTAATTTGTTAAGTACATCTTTACCAAATCCGTTTACGATTAATGCAATCGCTTTTTCGGTATTGATGCCTCGTTGGTTGCAATAAAACAATTGATCTTCCCCAATTTTACTTGTGGTGGCTTCGTGTTCTATTTGTGCGGACTTGTTTTTTACTTCAATATACGGAAAAGTATGTGCGCCACATTTGTCGCCCATCAATAAAGAATCGCATTGCGAAAAATTTCTGGCGTTATTTGCTCTCGGACTTATTTGCACCAAACCTCTGTAGGAATTGTGCGAATGTCCTGCGGAAATTCCTTTTGAAATAATGGTACTTTTTGTGTTGTTTCCCAAATGAATCATTTTTGTGCCTGTATCTGCCTGCTGAAAATTATTGGTCACCGCAATGGAGTAAAATTCACCCACAGAGTTGTCGCCTTTCAAGATACAACTTGGATATTTCCAAGTAATGGCACTTCCGGTTTCCACTTGTGTCCACGAAATTTTTGCGTTTTTTTCGCACAATCCGCGTTTGGTCACAAAATTATAAACACCGCCTTTTCCATCTTTATCGCCAGGAAACCAGTTTTGCACGGTCGAGTATTTTATTTCCGCATCATCCAAAGCTATTAACTCAACAACAGCGGCGTGTAACTGATTTTCATCGCGTGCCGGCGCGGTGCAACCTTCCAAATAACTTACATAACTGCCTTCATCAGCAATTAACAAAGTGCGTTCAAATTGTCCTGTTCCTCCTTCGTTTATTCTGAAATAAGTCGACAATTCCATCGGACAAGTAACGCCTTTTGGAATGTAGCAAAACGAACCGTCAGAAAAAACTGCCGAGTTTAATGCCGCGTAAAAATTATCGGTTTTGGGAACAATGCTTCCCATATATTTTTTCACCAACTCTGGATGTTTTTGAATGGCTTCAGAAATCGGGCAGAAAATAATGCCTCTTTCGTTCAATGTTTTTTTGAAGGTTGTTGCCACGGAAACTGAGTCCATCACAATATCAACCGCCACATTTGACAAGCGTTTTTGTTCGCCTATGGAGATGCCAAGTTTTTCAAAAGTCTTCAATAATTCCGGGTCAACTTCATCCAAACTGTTCAATTTTGGTTTTTGTTTTGGCGCTGAATAATAGCTGATATCCTGAAATGAAGGTTTTACATAATGCACGTTTGCCCATTCAGGTTCTTTCATTTCTTTCCAAATACGGAAAGCATCCAAGCGCCATTCGGTCATCCAGGCAGGTTCATTTTTCTTTTTGGAAATGGCGATAACAACGTCTTCATTTAAACCAATGGGAAACTTTTCCGATTCAATATCAGTATAAAAACCGTATTCGTACTCTTTGGTTTCGAGTTCTTTTTTTAAATCGTCTTCAGTAAATTTGCTCATTTTTTTATTTTTTAATTGAAAGATGAATTTCTTGGTTTAATGCTAACAAGCACAACAATTTATATCTCGTTGTTTTGGGCGTTACCCTGCGGGTCGGGCTTTTCGCTACAATCCGTCATTGCGAGCGGAGCGTGGCAATCTGTCGAACATATTGCCGAACAAACTCGCAATGCCGGGATTTTCACTGCAATCCCTAACGCAAATGCTGGTGTAAATAGAAATAACCATGTATTTTTCAACCTTTCAATTTTTGAATTTTTATAGTGAAAATGATTCACCACATCCGCAAGTACGTTGGGCATTCGGATTTTTAAAAACAAATCCGGTTCCTTTTAAACCGCCGGAATATTCCAACGTTGTTCCCACAAGGTACAAAAAGCTTTTTTTATCAACAATGATTTTTACGCCATTATCTTCAAAAACCTTGTCGCCCTCAACTTGTTCTTTGTCAAATTTTAAGTCATAAGAAAGTCCGGAACAACCGCCGCTTTTTACCCCAACTCTAACAAAGTCGTTTTCAGGGTTAAAGCCATCGTCTTTCATGAGCTCAATCACTTTATTTCTCGCTATGTCTGAAACTTTTATCATATCGCTTATATAGATTAATTCTAAATAAGCGCAAATATAAGCAGAAAAAACGGTATTTAAAACCTTTTTGGTATGAATAAATTTAATAGTGCCATAGTTGTTGCCTATAAACATTTATCTTTGCAAAATGACAGAAGATAAAAACCAAACACGCACAAGCTTGTCTGAATTGGGAGAATTCGGATTGATAAAACACTTAACCCAATCATTTGACATTCAGCATAAAAGCACCATAAAAGGGGTGGGCGACGATGCCGCAGTTTTAGCGATAAAAGACAAAAATATTTTGGTGACAACCGATTTATTGGTGGAAGGCGTGCATTTCGATTTAAGTTATATGCCTTTGAAGCATTTGGGTTATAAAGCGGTTGTGGTGAATGTATCCGATATTTATGCCATGAACGGAATTGCGACCCAAATTACGGTTTCAATCGCTGTTTCAAACCGATTTCCTTTGGAAGCTGTTGAAGAATTGTATGCCGGAATTCATTTGGCGTGCAAAACTTATGGTGTCGATTTGGTTGGCGGCGACACCACTTCATCAACCAAAGGTTTGCTGATTGGCATTACTGCCATCGGCGAAGCGAAAAATGAGGATATTGTTTATAGAAATACCGCAAAACCAAATGATTTGTTGGTGGTAACGGGCGATTTAGGCGCGGCATATTTGGGATTGCAGGTGCTGGAACGCGAAAAAAGGGTTTTTGAAGTGAACCCAAATTCGCAACCCGATTTAACCAATTACACCTATTTAGTCGAAAAACAGTTAAAGCCAGAAGCCAGAAAAGATATCGTGGAATTATTTGCTTCGCTGGATGTGAAACCAACGGCGATGATTGATATTTCCGACGGACTTTCTTCTGAAATACTGCATATTTGCACGCAATCGAAAGTTGGATGTGATTTATATGAAGAAAAAATTCCTTTGGACCCTCAAGTAATTGCAACCTGTGAAGAATTTGATTTAAACAGCACAACCATCGCTTTAAGCGGCGGTGAAGATTATGAATTGCTTTTTACCATTTCGCAAAATGATTTTCCTAAAATTAAAGGAAATCCGCATTTAACCGTTATTGGGCATATAACCGATGAAAGCAACGGCGTAAATTTAGTGACACGCGCCGGACAGCAAATAAAATTAACCGCCCAAGGCTGGAATGCCTTAAGGAAATAATCCTATCCCCAGCCTCCCGTTCTAAAAACGGGACAGGCTTTTCCGAAGGAAAGGGCGTTTAATTTAATAAATTTCAAACTTTAGCTTTTTATTGTCAACTTCCGGCTGCGGTCTTCGGTCTCCGACTTTTAAACAATTAACAAGTTTTTATAAAATCGGATAAATTTTTTATCAGCTCATTTTTATTTTCAATATGGCTCATATGTCCGTCAGGAAATTCAATCACCTTTACATTGGTGTTTTTTGTTTGGCTGATTAAGGATTCATAATCAAGCGCGGGATCTTGTTTTCCTATGATCATTTGAATAGGAAAATGAGCCGTTTTATAAATGGAAGTCTGGTTTTTTCTTATTTTCATTCCTTCCAAAGCGGCTATAATTCCTTGGGGTGAAAGTTGCAAAGCTTCTTGGGTAATTTGTTCAATTTCTTGGAGGAATATTTCCCTGTTTTTTTCAGCAAAAAGCATTGGAATTGCTATGCGGATAAAGGTTTTATGATTTTGTTTTACCGCTTTTATCGCCCTGTCCCTGTTAATTTTTTTTTCTTCTGAATCGGGCAATGCCGTGGAATTCATCAAACACAATCCTTTAACGCTTTCAGGAAATAATTTTGCAAAAGCAAGCGCCACATAACCGCCCATACTGTGGCCGACAAAAATATATTTTCGCAATTTCAAGTGATTTAAAACCGCTTTCACCATGTGCGCCTGGTCTTCTATGGAATGGATATAGCCCAGATTTCCGGTTTTTCCGTGGCCCAACAAATCAATGCAAATTACCCTGTTTTTTTTCGATAGTTCTTGCGAAATTTCGTCCCACATTGAACTATTTTCCAAAAAACCTTGGATTAAAACCACTGCGCTGCCTTTTCCCGTTGAAGTAAAATTTACATTGGTGTTTTTATACAGCAAGTTCATAGTTTAAGTATGCTATAAAACCTTAGTTTTTTAACCCTTTTATGGCCGAAAATGCTTTGTCCACAACGTTGTCTTCCACCAAAATGGTAAACTCGTTGGTGGTTGAAAGCACTTCATACAAAGAAATTCCTTCCCAGGCCAAGCGTTTAAAAAACTGGTAATACAAGCCTGCAATTTTGGTGTTTTCTTTTGGCAAACCTATGGTTATGGCCGATAAATTGTCCTGAACCGTGGTGCAGATTTCATTTTTATAGCTCTCTTCAATCTGTCGTTTTAAGGCCGTTGTAATTAGCACGTTGCTTTCGTGAACGCCACGCGTAAACGTGTAAAAAATATGCGGATCTTCCTTAATTACTTCCAGCATTTTTAAATGTCCGTGGATTAAACTCGGAGAATTTTTAAAGGTATAATCTGAAATGTCCGAGCGAACCGTAATGTCGCCCAAATTTTGCAATACCTGATTCAGCTTAATTTTGTTGGCCATTTCTTTGGGCGGACTGTATCGTCGCAAAGCCATCATAATGGCTCCGGCTTTTACGGATTTGCGCAACATTTTAGAAATGGGTTCCCGCAATTCTTCTGATAGGGCGCTGAAATTTAAAATATTTCGCGTGAGCGCATCTTCTAAAAATGGTTGAGAAACCAAAATTTCTTCAACGCAGGTAGCAATTGTCTTCATATTGTTAAATATTTAACAGTTTGTGCAAAATTAGTATATTATTTTTAAATAAACACATAAAGTTGAAAATGATTCTAAATTTGCAGCATAAAAATAAGCATAAAATGAAGATTTTAAAATTTGGAGGAACATCTGTAGGTTCCATTGCGAATATGAAAATGGTGAAAGACATTATTGCCGACAATGAAAAAAAGATCGTAGTGCTTTCGGCAATGTCGGGCACCACAAACGCTTTGGTTGAAATTTCCAATTTCATAAAAAACGACAATTTTGAAAAAGCAATTCAAAATATTGAAGCATTACACCATAAATATGTGGCGGTAATCAACGATTTATTGGAAGATGATGCGCTAAGGCAAGATGTTGAAATTTATGTTGATTCTGTTTTCAGTTTTTTGAAAATATGCGCTTCTGAAAATCATTCACAACTGCTTTACAATAAAATAGTTGCCCAAGGCGAATTGTTATCGACTTATATTTTTACCGCCTATTTAAATCAGGAAGGATTGAATGTCATTTTATTGCCCGCATTGGATTTTATGCGAATCGATAAAACAAATGATCCCGATGATTTTTACATCAAACAAAATTTGCAACGCATCATTAAAGAAGTGGCGCCGTCCAATATTTACATCACCCAAGGTTTTATTTGCCTCGACGCTTATGGAAATATTGCCAATTTGCAAAGAGGCGGCAGCGATTATACGGCGACCATTGTTGGCGCGGCCGTGAATGCAGAAGAGGTTGAAATTTGGACAGATATTGACGGAATGCACAACAACGATCCGAGATTTGTTGAAAATACGCACGCAATTTCAAACTTGTCATTTGATGAAGCGGCTGAACTGGCCTATTTTGGCGCAAAAATTTTGCATCCGCAAACGGTGATGCCCGCGCGCGAAGCCAATATTCCGGTGCGATTAAAAAACACGATGGATCCGGCTTCTTACGGAACACTGATTTCCATCGATTTTAAGGGAGAAGGCATTAAAGCCATCGCCGCGAAAGACAATATAACTGCGATAAAAATTAAATCGGCCCGAATGCTGTTGGCGCACGGGTTTTTGAAAAAAGTGTTTGAAATTTTCGAGAAATATGAAACTTCCATAGATATGATCACCACTTCTGAAGTTGCTGTTTCATTAACTATTGATGACGATAAAAATTTGGCTTCAATTTTGGAGGAACTGGAAAAATTTTCTGTGGTTGAAGTTGATAAACAGCAAAGCATTATTTGTTTGGTTGGCCATTTGGTGGTGCGTCACCACGAAACCCACCGACTTTTCAAGGTGCTACAGGATATTTCCGTTCGGATGATTTCTTACGGAGGAAGCAACAACAACATTTCGCTTTTGGTAAACACAAACGATAAAATAACCGCGCTTAAATGCTTGAACCATTACATTTTTGATGGCGTGACCGCTTAAATTTCTATGAAGGAACAATTATTTGGTTAATAAAAAAAAGCCCGAAAACTTGGTTTTCGGGCTTTTTGATTTAGATACTTAAAATTATTTATTCATCAATTCCTCAATTTCTTCAATTTCAATAGGGATGTTGCGCATTAAGTTAAATGGCATTCCTGTTTTTTGGATTACCACATCATCTTCAATTCTAATGCCCATTTTTTCTTCAGGAATGTAAATTCCGGGCTCAACGGTAAAAACCATTCCGGCTTTCATCGGGGTTTTTAGCGCGCCATAATCGTGCGTGTCCAATCCCATATGATGTGATGCTCCGTGCATGAAATATTTTTTGTAGGCCGGCCAATCCGGATTTTCATTTTTTACGTCCGTTTTGTCAATCAATTTCAAGCCCAGCAATTCTGAAGTCATTAAATGCCCTACCTCTTTATTGTATTCAGCCCAAAGAACTCCTGGTGTTAACATTTTTGTTGCTTCATTTTTCACCCTTAAAACAGCGCTGTAAATCGCTTTTTGTCGGTCGGTAAAACGTCCGTTTACGGGAATTGTGCGTGTCATGTCACTTGAATAATTTGCATAATCGGCACCAACATCCAACAGCAGCATATCGCCGTCTTTACATTCTTTGTTGTTTTCAATATAATGCAGCACACACGCGCTGTAACCCGAGGCAATAATTGGCGTGTAGGCAAAACCGTTAGCGCGATTTTTTAGAAATTCGTGCATAAATTCTGCTTCAATTTCAAATTCCATAATTCCCGGTTTTACGAAAGGTAAAATTCTGCGGAAACCTTTTTCAGTAATATTGCAGGCATTTTGGATAATTTCAATCTCTTCAGGTTCTTTTGTGCCGCGAATTTCCTGTAAAATCCTATTGCTTTTTTCCTGTTTGTGCGCAGGATAATCTGCTTTGCATTTTTTAATGAATCGGGCTTCGCGCGACTCCAATTCAACAGACTGGCGGTAATGTTCATTCGTGTTAAAATAAATGGTGTCGGCTTCAGTCATTAAATCGAAAAACACTTTTTCAAATTCCGAAAGCCAATAAATGGTTTTTATGCCCGAAACTTTTGTCGCTTCTTCCTTGGAATATTTTGCGCCATACCAAATGGCAATATGTTCGTTGGTTTCAGTCAGGAAAAGGATTTCCCTATGATTTTCATTGATGGCATCAGGGAAAAGCAACAAAACACTTTCTTCCTGGTCGGCGCCGCTTAAATATAGCAAATCGCTGTGTTGTTCAAAGGGCAAAGTGCTGTCGGCCCCGGTGGTAAAAATATCGTTAGAGTTGAAAATCGCGATAGATTTAGGTTTCATTTGAGCGGTAAATTTCGCTCTGTTTTTAATAAAAAGCTGATTATTAATAGGATGGTATTTCATCTGTAAAAGGTTTTAATTAACAAATTCGAGTTTAACGAAAGTGAAAGGTTAAAATAAAATTAAGACAATTTAAAAATTATTTCATTTTAAAATGTTTTAACGTGATTAAATCGTGTATTCGCAAATATACAGAAAAATCAACCATTTGCTTACTGACAATTGTCACTTTTGCTTCTGCTTTTATATGTTACTTTTGCTACACACTAAAAAGAATTTTAAAACCTATTATGAAACGAGCTTAACAGATTTTGATAAACAAGGAAATAATTAATAGCGAACCTGCCTGTCCGGCAGGCAGGCAGCAGCTGTTACCGCTAAAAAATAAAATTATAAACAGATGAAAAAATTATTAAACATACTTTACTCACCAAGAACAACGCTCGGTCTTTTGGTAATATTCGCGATTGCTATGGGAGCGGCCACTTTTATTGAAAATTCTTACGACACCACAACCGCCAAAATATTGGTGTACAATGCAATATGGTTTGAAATATTAATGGTGTTAATGATCATTAATTTTTACGGAAGTGTCATAAGATACAATTTGTTTACCCGGAAAAGAATGTCTGGATTTATTTTTCACAGTTCTTTTATTGTGATGATTATTGGCGCAGGGGTTACACGTTATTTTGGATATGAAGGAAAAATGTCAATTCGTGAAGGAAGTTCTGCCGATTATATTTTTAGCGATCAAACTTATTTGAATGTCAGGGCAAATGACGGCACAAAGGAATTTGCGGTTGACAAAAAGTTATCCTTAGGGATGATTACCAACAATTCTTTTAAAGTGGTAGTTGAAACTCCAAGTAAAGGAACCATTGAAATAAAATATAAAGATTATTTTAAAAATGCAATGGAAACCTATACTGAAGCAAAGGAAGGCGGATTTACAATGTTGGCATTGACCATAAATGTTGACGGCCATAAAGATGATATCCAAATTAAAGATGGAGAACTTCAAATGAGCCATGATTTCCCTATTGCTTTTAACAACAATACCAGGCCCGATGCTTTAAAAATAACAGGAACTGCCGATCAGTTATTCATTAGCTATCCTGCAAATATTAAAACTGCCGCAATGCCTGCTATGACTGAAGGAATTATTCTTAAAGACAGTTTGGGTGTATTTAATTCCAATAATTTATACCAGCCTGAAGGACTTGGGATGACGATTTCTTTAGCCAAAATAAGTAAAAATGTTGAAGTGAAATATGTTAATGGTGATGCCGAACAAAATGGTCCGGAAGCTTTGATTTTGGATGTCATTTACAACGGAAAATCAAAAGAAGTCACTGTTTTGGGTGGCCCAGGATATATTGAAAGTTTTGTGGATGTTCCTTTAGACGGCATAAATTTGAAACTGGCTTATGGGGCAAAAAAAATCCCTTTGCCATTTTCGTTACAGCTTAATAAATTTGAACTCGACCGATATGCGGGTTCTATGAGCCCTTCATCCTACGCAAGCGAAGTGACTTTAATTGATCAACGAAAAGGCATTAAAAAAGACCATAGAATTTTTATGAACAATGTATTGGATTATGATGGTTATCGATTTTTTCAATCGTCTTATGATGAAGATGAAAAAGGAACTGTGTTGTCTGTAAATCATGATTTTTGGGGAACTTGGATTACCTATTTCGGATATTTCTTAATGATTGTTGGATTTGTTTGGACTTTGTTCAACAAAAATTCAAGGTATTGGGATTTAATGGGAAAAATAAAACTGCTTCGGGAGCAAAGAAAAGCCTTAACGCTATTGTTCTTAATGCTAATTAGCACTACAGGCCTTTTTGCACAACAGGGAAATGAACATCAAATAAATCCGTATTCGGTGAGCGCTGCTCATGCCGATAAATTTGGAGAATTGGTTGTTCAAACTTATGAAGGCAGATTTGCGCCAATTCATACTTTGGCCGTTGATGTGATGCATAAAATTTCGAGAAAGGATAAATTTGAAATTCCGGGAAGAGGTAAAATGACTTCGGTCCAGGTATTTTTGGATTTGCCTTTGAATGCGGAATTCTGGAAAAATCAGAAAATTGTTTACATCAGCGAAAAAGCGGTGGCCGATCTTATAGGCGTTAATGGAAAACACGCATCGTTCAATCAGTTTTTTAATGAAAACGGACAATATAAACTGGAAGCTTCTGCTGAAATTGCCTTTAGAAAACCAGATGCTGAACGCAATAAATTTGACAAGGAAATTATTAAAGTGAATGAGCGGCTTGAAGTATTTATGATGACTTTCCAAGGGCTGATGTTAGATATTTTTCCTGTTCAAAATTCAGAAAACAACAAATGGGTTAGCTGGGACGATCAACTTGCACAACAAGAATTAACAGGCAGCCTGAGAATAATTAATGACGATTTGCAATTGCCGGTATTGAATTACAGCAATATTATGCGCACTTATTTTATAGAAATCATCAATGCTACAAAAACCGGTGATTATAAAAGGGCAGATAAATTATTGGGTTATATTAAATCAATCCAAAGACAAAGTTCAGCCTCAGAAATTATTCCTTCGGAAGCAAAAATTCAAAGTGAAATTAGCTACAACAAGTCGAACATATTTATCAACCTTAAAAACGTTTATGGTTTATTAAGTGTATTGCTGTTATTTCTTGCCTTTGTTGACAATCTTCGATCCAAAAAAAGCAAAATATTAACCTGGTCATTAAATATTTGCATCGCGGTTTTGGCAGTTGCTTTTATATACCACACCTACGGAATGGGAATGCGCTGGTACTTGTCGGGCCACGCACCTTGGAGCAACGGTTATGAAGCCTTAATTTTGGTTTCATGGGCAAGTTTATTGGCTGGATTCAGCTTTATGCGCTATTCAAAAATTACTTTGGCGGCAACCTCATTATTGGCATTTTTCACTTTAATGACCGCCAGCCACAGCAGTTATGATCCGCAATTGACCAACCTTCAACCGGTATTGAAATCGTTTTGGTTAATAATCCATGTGGCTACCTTAACCATCAGCTACGGATTTTTGGGTCTTGGCTTTGTTTTAGGGTTTTTTAATATGGGAATTTATTTATTCAAAACGCCGAAAAACGCAAAACGACTTTCATTAATTACCAGGGAATTAACCTATATCAACGAAATGAATTTAACCATAGGCCTTTTCTTGGCAACAGTGGGTACTTTTCTTGGCGGTGTTTGGGCCAATGAATCTTGGGGCCGTTATTGGGGCTGGGATGCAAAAGAAACCTGGGCGTTGGTAATTACTGTTGTTTACACCATTATTTTACACTTAAGATTGGCGCCGAAAATTAAAGGGGAATTTATTTTTAATGTGGCTTCCATCTTTGGATTTGGATCGGTATTAATGACTTTTATTGGCGTGAATTATTACTTTACCAAAGGAATGCACTCTTACGGAAGCGGAGAAACTCCAGTATTTCCAATGTGGGCCTGGATCTCTATTTTGGCTGTTATTGTTTTGGTGGTGATTGCCGGTTTAAAAGAAAGAAGCAATAAAAAGCACAATGCAACAGAATAATTAAGCAATTATAATTTTATAGAAAGTAAAAAACCTTGTTCAAACTGATTGAACAAGGTTTTTTTTATTTGTTTATGAGACACAAAGGAGTCAAATTAAATTTTAAAGATTGATATTTTTAAAAAGTAAGCGCTTTTTCCAAATTTTTCACAATATCTCCCTTAACCAATCCTGCATTAAATGCCTGTTTTCCTTCGTTAACGCCGTCAACTCTCATTCCGGCTCTCTATCCAATTTTGACCACGCCCATATATTATTTTTAGAAACAAATATACTTAAATATTTAAAAAAACGTACAGGTTTACCGCCAATGAAAAGAGTCAGATTGCCAAAAATAAACTAAGCGTAAATGCTAATTTATAATTGTTCATTCACAATTTTTATTGGGTAACAAACCTATTGTAATTTTGAAATAATTGTATATTTATACATTTTAATCCTAATTTTAACGCAAACTTTCAAAAATGAAAAAACTAACCGCTTTATTTGGTTTTTTATTCCTTTTTATTGGAATTAATGCCCAAAACACTTTAGTTAAAAATGTGCCTTTTACAAATATCGGACCTTCAATTATGAGTGGTCGCGTGGTTGATATTGACGTGAATCCAAACCAGCCAACCGAATTTTATGTGGCTTATGCTTCCGGCGGATTGTGGTACACAAATAATAACGGCACTTCATTTACTTCGGTTGCCGATAATGCGCCAACACAAAATATGGGCGATATTGCGGTTGATTGGAACAATGGAACCATTTGGATTGGAACCGGAGAAAGCAACTCTTCGCGTTCTTCCTATTCGGGAATTGGCATGTTGAAAAGTACCGATAAAGGCAAAACCTGGATAAATTCCGGATTAACCGATTCGCAACATATTGGCAGAATTGTCATCAATAAAAACAATCCGGAAGAGGTTGTTGTTGGTGTAATAGGCCATTTATACACGCCCAATGCCGAACGCGGTATTTTCAAAACTTTTGATGGAGGAAAAACCTGGAAAAATGTGTTATTTATCAATGAAAACACTGGAATTATTGACATTAGCGCTTCCCCAACAAACGCCAATATTTTATATGCCGCTTCCTGGGAACGAGGAAGAAAAGCCTGGGATTTTGATGGCGACGGGGAAAATTCGGCTATTTATAAAAGTATGGATGCAGGATCGACCTGGACAAAATTAACCGACGAAAAAAGTGGTTTTCCTACAGGAAGCGGCGTTGGCCGAATTGGGCTGGCAACTTTTAATGATGCGGTTGTTTATGCATTGCTCGACAATCAAAACAGAAGACCGGAAGTGAAAAAAGAAGAAGGGGAAGGTTTGAAAAAAGATGATTTTAAAGAAATGGGTGTTGAAGAATTTTTGAAATTGGACGATAAAAAATTGGACACTTATTTAAAGGACAACGATTTCGACAAAAAATATACTTCTGAAAGTGTAAAATCGTTGGTTAAAAAGGGAAAAATTAAGCCAAATGTTTTGAAAACTTATTTAGAAGACGCAAATTTTGTTTTGTTGAATTCTGAAGTTATTGGCGCCGAAGTTTACAAATCGGAAGACGGCGGAAAAACTTGGAAAAAAACGCACGACAATTATTTGGATGATGTTTACAGTTCTTACGGCTACTATTTTGGAATTATGGCGGTAAATACGTCGAACGAAAATAAAATTTACATTGGCGGCGTTCCTCTTTTAAAATCTGAAGATGGCGGAAAAACTTTTACGTCCATGGACCAGGAAAATCTTCATGCAGATCATCAGGCATTGTGGGTAAATCCGAAATTAAACGGACATATAATTAACGGAAATGACGGCGGTGTTAACATTACTTATGATGACGGCAAAAACTGGATCAAAAATAACGATCCTGCGGTTGGGCAGTTTTATTACGTAAATGTTGACAATCAGAAACCTTATAATGTTTATGGCGGTTTGCAGGACAATGGCGTTTGGGTTGGCCCAAGTAATTACAAGGCGTCAAAAAGATGGGAAGCCAGCGGCGATTATCCTTATAAAAGTATTGGCGGCGGCGACGGAATGCAGGTTCAAATTGATAACAGGGACAACAATATTGTATATGCGGGTTCCCAGTTTGGCTATTATTACAGGGTAAATTTAAAAACAAAAGTGCGTATTTCTATTCATCCAATGCATGAATTGGGTGATTCGCCGTATCGTTACAATTGGCAGGCACCCATTTTATTGTCAAAACACAATCAGGATATTTTATATATGGGCGCCAATAAATTGTTGCGTTCTATGGATAAAGGCGAAACTTTTGAAGCAATTTCAGAAGATTTAACTACTGGCGGAAAAAAAGGAAATGTGCCTTTTGGAACCACCACAACCATTTCTGAAAGTCCGTTTCAATTTGGCTATATTTATGTCGGAAGCGATGATGGTTATGTAAATGTCACCACCAACAGCGGCGGCAGCTGGACCAGAATTTCAGATAAATTGCCGCAAGAACTATGGGTTTCTCGCGTTATAGCTTCACAACACGAAAAAGAACGCGTTTATGTTGCCTTAAATGGTTTAAGAAACGATGATTTTAAACCGTATCTTTTTTTAAGTGAAAATGGCGGAAGCACCTGGAAAAGCATCAACGGAAATTTACCGAATTCTCCTGTAAACGTTATCAAAGAAGACCCAAATGAGGAAGCAATTTTATATGCGGGAACCGACAATGGCGTTTATGTGAGTTTTGATAAAGGTGAAAATTGGCAGCCATTTTCTAACGGATTGCCAAAAGTGGCGGTTCATGATTTGGTGATTCAACCTGAAGCAAAAGACTTGGTAATTGGAACGCACGGACGCTCAATTTATAAAGCAAATATTGCGGCTATTCAACAATTTAACACCATAAAAGACAAGTCCGTTGCCATTTTTGAAATTCCGGAAGTAAAATATTCACCGGGTTGGGGAAGTGCATGGAGTCTTTGGGATGAAGTTAACGAGCTTAAAATAAGCATCCCTTTTTATGTTTCAAATGAAGGAACTGTTGAGGTTATCATCACTTCTGAAGACGGCATTGAATTAAACAGATTTTCGGTTCAGGCAGATAAAGGTTATAATTTTGCCGATTACAATTTGGCTTATGCCGAAAAAGGGAAAACAGCCTATCTGAAAAAATACAAATCAGCTGAAATAAAAAAAGCAAAAAACGGCACCTGCTATTTATTAAAAGGAAAATACTTTGTTAAAATAGGCGAAGCTAAAAAAGCTTTTGAGGTGAAATAAGCTGAAATAAAAAGTAAAACGCCCAATTTTATTGGGCGTTAAAGTTCTAAATTCGTCGATAACGAACCATTTTAAATCTATTATAATTTATGAAAATTTCAAACACTTTTTTATTTTTTCTGCTTTTCACATCCCTAATTTTTTCACAAAACAAACCTGCCTATAAATTATACAACGCCAACGGAAGCGAAGTTTCCTACAAAAAAATGATCGGCAAAATGGGCAAGGCCGATGTTGTTTTATTTGGAGAACACCATACCAATCCGATTGTTCATTGGTTGCAATTTGAAGCAACTACAGATTTGAACAAATCAAGAAAATTAACCTTGGGCGCAGAAATGTTTGAAGCCGACAACCAGCAAGAATTAAATGATTATTTATTGGGGAAAATCAACCAAAAAGCTTTTGACACCGTTGCCAGATTGTGGAAAAATTACCCGACAGATTATAAACCTTTGGTGGATTTTGCACAAAAGAATAACATAAAATTTATAGCGACCAATATTCCCAGAAGTTTTGCGAGTAAAGTATATAAAGGCGGATTTGAAAGTTTAGATTCACTTTCAGCCAAAGAAAAATCGTGGATGGCGCCATTGCCCATAAAATACGATGCCAATTTGCCCGGATATGTTAAAATGAAGGCAATGATGGGCGGCCACGGCGGCGACAATTTACCAAAATCGCAAGCAATTAAAGACGCCACAATGGCTCATTTCATTCTTAAAAACAGGGAAAATGAAAAGTTGTTCATTCATTACAACGGCTCTTACCATTCCGATGATTTTGAAGGAATTTATTGGTATTTGAAACAAGGAAATCCAAACCTAAATATTGTTACCGTAAGTGTTTTGGAAGCCAATGACGTAACGAAGTTTGATAAAGAAAAAAAGGGAAAAGCCGATTTTATAATTGTGGCACCTTCAACTATGACAAAAACGTATTGAAAAGTTGAAATTTTACTAAAAATTAATGCTGAAATAGAGCTTCATAATCCAAAATGGAAAAGACAATTAAAATGAAATAAAAAATGAGAAAACGCACATTTATAATTGTTTTACTTTTCTTGAGCAGCCAAATGAGTGCACAATCTAATTGGAATAAATTTTGGAAACTTTCCGCGCCATACAAAAAGTGGGTATTGTTGCATCCGTTTAAGGCCAAAAAAGGTTTAGAAATATCTATGGAAGCCACCCGGGTTTCCGATTCTGTTGCCAAAACAGATTTGTTGGATAAAGACATAGCCGGCGGACAAGTTGATGCTTTTAGGCACGCCTATTGGACGGCAAGGCTGCAACAAGAAATTGGTAAGCGGGCAGCCATTTCTTTAGGGAAAACGCACGAAAAAGACAATTATAAAACGTTTAAAAAGAATTTGACAGAAAATGGCATTGTGCCGGACAACGCTTCCAAAGAAATGGATTTATTCAACAACAATGTTGGATTGCGCTTTACGCAAAAGGGAATTCCTTCGTCTAAAAAAGAAATTACCCTAAAAATTGTCAATGCTATTTTAATGGGCGATTTAAAAGTGATCAAAAAGGACACTGCCGGAAATTATTTAACTTGTGACGGCGAATTAATACCTTCGGCAGCATTGGGAAATTCCTGGCAAAACAGAAAGTGTTTAATTTCTTCCGGCAAATAATCGCTTGAATTTTTTGAAGGTGAAATTTTTTGAGGGCTGATTTTTTAATTTTTTCCTAAATGAAATTATAACTTAATATTTGTTTCCTTATAATCATTATAAATAAAGATTCATTTTCAAATTATGTTTCTATATGTTTTCATACAAAAAATGAATTGGTATCTTTGTTACTTTCTAAAAATTTATATTAAAAATGAGCGGATTTTTATCTTCATCAATCGCAAGGAAAGTAGCGATGGCTTTATCTGCACTTTTCCTTATTATTTTCTTACTTATTCATTTAACAGTAAACATAACTTCATTATTCAGTGAAAATGTATTTAATGAATTGTCCCATTTTATGGGAACAAATTTTTTAATACAATTTTTAATGCAGCCCGTTTTAATTTTTGGCGTTGTTTTTCACTTTGTGATGGGGTTTGTGTTAGAGTTAAAGAATAAAAAATCAAGAAGTGTTAAATATGTAAAGTACAATGGCGCCGCAAATGCCTCTTGGATGTCAAGAAATATGGCAATCAGCGGTATGGCAATTTTGGCCTTTCTTGTATTGCACTTTATTGATTTCTGGTTTCCCGAAATGAACCACAAATACATCGAATTTTTACCGGAAGACCCAACAAGGTATTTTGCGGAATTGCAACACAAATTCGCCGATCCTTTAAGAGTTGGCGCTTATGTAATTGCCTTTATATTGTTGGCACTGCACTTATTGCATGGTTTTCAATCAGCGTTTCAATCTGTTGGTTTAAATAAATACACAAAATGTGTAAAGACGTTGGGTAAAATTTACGCAATCGCCATTCCTTCAGGATTTATTATCATCGCATTGTTTCACTATTTTAACCATTAATCTTATAAAATTATGACGACTTTAAATTCAAGAATACCAGAAGGTCCAATAAAAGATAAATGGACATTATATAAAGATAAAATAAACTTGGTGAACCCGGCCAACAAACGCAATATTGATATTATTGTTGTTGGAACAGGATTGGCAGGTGGCTCTGCTGCCGCCACTTTAGCCGAGTTAGGTTATAGCGTAAAAGCATTTGCTTACCAAGATTCTCCTCGTCGCGCGCACTCAATTGCTGCACAAGGCGGAATCAATGCTTCAAAAAATTATATGGGTGATGGTGATTCAAATTATCGCTTATTTTATGATACTGTAAAAGGTGGCGATTATCGTTCGCGTGAAGCGAATGTGTATCGTTTGGCTGAGGTTTCAGGAAACATTATAGACCAATGTGTGGCGCAAGGTGTACCTTTTGCACGTGATTACGGCGGATTGCTCGACAACCGTTCATTTGGTGGTGTGTTGGTTTCCCGTACTTTTTATGCGAAAGGACAAACTGGTCAACAATTATTATTGGGCGCTTATTCAGCAATGAATCGTCAAATTGCCCGCGGAAAAATAGAAATGTTTAACCGCCATGAAATGCTTGACGTGGTGAAAATTAACGGAAAAGCAAGAGGCATTATAGCCCGTAATTTAATTACCGGCGAAATTGAACGTCACTCTGCCCATGCAGTTGTTATTGCAACGGGTGGTTACGGAAACGTTTATTTCTTATCAACCAACGCAATGGGATCTAACGCAACCGCTGCCTGGAAAATTCATAAAAAAGGTGCTTTTTTCGCAAATCCTTGTTTCACGCAAATTCATCCAACTTGTATTCCAAGATCGGGTGATTATCAGTCAAAATTAACGTTGATGTCTGAATCATTGCGAAATGATGGCCGAATTTGGGTTCCTGCAAAATTAGAAGATGCAAAAGCCATTCAACAAAAGAAATTAAAACCAATTCAAATTGCTGAAGAAAACAGGGATTATTTCTTGGAAAGAAGATATCCTGCATTTGGTAACCTGGTGCCTCGTGATGTGGCTTCAAGAGCAGCAAAAGAACGTTGTGATGCCGGTTTTGGCGTAAACGCAACAGGCGAAGCCGTTTATTTAGATTTTGCTACTGCCATAAAACGTTATGGAACTGAACAAGCTAAAATTCATAATATAAATAATCCTTCAACAGAAAAAATCACACAATTAGGGGAAGCCGTTATTGAAGAAAAATACGGAAACTTATTCCAGATGTATGAGAAAATCATTGATGAAAATCCATACAAAACACCAATGATGATTTATCCGGCTACGCATTACACGATGGGTGGCGTTTGGGTTGATTATAATTTAATGACTACCGTTCCTGGTTTATACTGTATTGGAGAAGCAAATTTCTCTGATCACGGCGCAAACAGATTGGGCGCTTCTGCCTTAATGCAAGGATTGGCCGATGGTTATTTTGTATTGCCTTATACCATTGGCGATTATTTGGCTGATGATATCAGAACCGGAAAAATAAAAACAGATTCACCTGAATTTGATGAAGCTGAAAAATCGGTTAAAAGTCAGTTAGAATTCTTTATCAACAACAAAGGAACACATACAGTAGATTATTATCATAAAAGATTGGGTCAGGTAATGTGGGATAAAGTTGGTATGGCCCGAAATGAAAAAGGATTAAAAGAAGCCATCAAAGAGATTCAGGAAATTAGGGAAGACTTCTGGAAAAACGTAAAAGTTCCGGGAAGTTTAAACGAATTTAACCAAGAGCTTGAAAAAGCCGGCAGGGTTGCCGATTTCTTAGAATTGGGTGAATTGTTTGCAAAAGATGCTTTGGAACGCGAAGAATCTTGCGGAGGTCATTTCCGTGAAGAACACATTACAGATGATGGTGAAGCAAAAAGAGACGATGCTAATTTCGCGTATGTTGCCGCTTGGGAATATACAGGAAAACCCAGTGAGGCTATTTTGCACAAAGAAGAATTACAATTTAAAGATATCGAATTAAAAACTCGTTCATACAAATAATAAGACATTATGAATTTAACGTTAAAAATTTGGAGACAAAAAGGACCACAAGACAAAGGTCGAATGGTCGAATATAAAGTAACTGATATTTCAGAACATATGTCATTTTTGGAAATGATGGACGTTTTAAATGAAAGTCTGGTTGCAAAAGATGAAGAACCGATCGCTTTTGATCACGACTGCAGAGAAGGTATTTGCGGAATGTGTTCTTTACAAATCAATGGAGAAGCGCACGGACCAGACAGAGGCATTACAACTTGCCAATTGCACATGCGTATGTTTAAAGATGGCGACACTATTTTTATAGAACCTTTCAGGGCAAATGCTTTTCCGGTAATTAAAGATTTAGTGGTTGACCGTATGGCTTTTGAGCGTATTCAACAAGCTGGCGGTTATATTTCGGTAAACACATCGGGAAATACCCAAGATGCAAATTCAATTCCAATTTCAAAACAAAATGCAGATTTATCTATGGATGCTGCTTCTTGTATAGGTTGCGGAGCTTGTGTTGCCAGTTGTAAAAACTCAAGCGCCATGTTGTTTGTTGCGGCAAAAGTATCACAATATGCTTTGTTGCCACAAGGAAAAGTTGAGGCAAAAGACCGTGTTAAAAATATGGTGATGCAAATGGATTTGGAAGGATTTGGCAACTGTACCAATACGGGAGCTTGTGAAATTGAATGTCCGAAAGGAATATCAATAGAAAATATTGCCCGTTTAAATCGCGAATATTTAGCGGCAACTATTTAATATAAATCAAACTTTAATTATTGAATAAAAACCCAAAAGAGTCTTCTTTTGGGTTTTTTAATGGAGGGTTAAATAAACAATGCCGGCGATAATAAAAATGACGATAATGATTAAATATTGCCAAACATCGGTTAAATAAGGCGCGTACGTTTTCCAAAAGTTTTTAAAATAGTTCATCTTTAAAATTTGAAATTGCAAGTTGGTTAAATTAAGATGAGATTCAAATAAAATAACGGTAATTTTTATTTTTGAAGAAAAACCATAATTGTTAGATCGCAAATTTATGACATATTGGAATTTTCACCAGAAGTTTAATTTTAGTAACTTTAAAAGTTTAAATGATTACAACAAATAACAATACAATATGTCAAACTTTAAAGTTTCTGTAATTTCAAAACTTCCCGCTGTTAAAACCAGTATTTTTAGTGTGATGAGCGGTTTGGCTGCCGAAGAAAGTGCATTAAACTTATCACAAGGATTTCCAAATTTTGAAAGCGATTTAAAACTGATTGACTTGGTAAATAATGCCATGGTTAATGGTAAAAATCAGTATGCGCCAATGCCCGGAATTTTAAGTTTGAGAGAAGCTATTGCCGAAAAAATGTTTAATTTATATGGCGTTGCCTTCAATCCGGAAACGGAAATAACCATTACGGCTGGCGCAACCCAGGCAATTTTTACAGCGATTGCGGCTGTGGTTCATAAAGATGATGAAGTCATTATTTTTAAACCGGCATACGACTGTTACGAACCAACCATCGAACTTTTTGGCGGAAAGGTAGTTTCGGTGCAATTAAATCCGGAAGATTTCAGTATCGACTGGCAAAAGGTGAAAGGCTTGATTACGGATAAAACCAAGATGATCATCATCAATTCTCCGCACAATCCATCAGGCAGAATTTTGTCAAAAAGCGATATGCAGCAATTGGAAGCGTTGTTGAAAAATACCAACATATTATTGCTGAGCGATGAGGTTTATGAGCACATTATTTTTGACGGAGAAAAACACCAATCGGCAGCCCTGTTTCCTAATTTGGCCGAAAGGGCTTTTATGGTGGCTTCCTTCGGAAAAACATTTCACAATACCGGATGGAAAGTAGGTTATTGCGTTGCGCCATCTTATTTAACTGAAGAATTTAGAAAAGTTCATCAGTTTAATGTGTTTAGCGTAAATCATCCCACGCAGGTTGCGCTGGCCGAATATTTAAAAAATGCGAATCATTATTTGGAGTTGGGCGGTTTTTATCAGCAAAAAAGAGATTTGTTTTTAAGTCTGCTGAAAGATTCCCGTTTCAATTTCAAACCTTCAAAAGGAACTTATTTCCAGTTGTTGAACTTTTCGAAAATAACAGCCGAAAGCGATGTTGATTTTGCCATTAAATTGACCAAAGAACAGAAAATTGCCTCCATCCCAATTTCGGTATTCAACGAAGCCGGTTTAGACACCAAAGTATTGCGTTTTTGCTTTGCAAAAACAGACGAAACCTTAAAAAAAGCAGCACAAATATTATGCAACATTTAAAAATAGCAATCCTGCAAGCCGATTTGGTTTGGGAAAATTCAGCAGAAAATCTGAAAAATTTTTCAGAAAAGATCCATCAAATAAACGAACAGGTCGATTTGATTGTTTTGCCTGAAATGTTTACGACCGGTTTTAGCATGCAGCCTCAAAAAATTGGCGACACGATGCACGGCGAAACAGTTGCCTGGATGCGAAAAATTGCTTCCGAAAAAAATGCTGCCATCGCCGGAAGCGTCATTATTTTTGAAAATAACAATTTTTATAACCGATTTCTGTTTGTGCATCCATCAGGAGAAATTAATTTTTACGACAAGCGGCATTTGTTTACCCTGGCCGGTGAAGATAAAGTGTATGTCGCCGGAAAGGAAAAGTTGATTGTAGAATACAAAGGCTGGAAAATTTGTCCGCTGGTTTGTTACGATTTGCGTTTCCCGGTATGGGCTCGAAATGCAGAAGACTATGATTTGTTAATTTATGTAGCCAATTGGCCAAAAATAAGAATTGCTGCCTGGGACACTTTGTTAAAAGCGCGTGCCATTGAAAATATGAGTTACACAATTGGCGTGAACCGCGTTGGAATTGATGCCAATAATTATGAATACAGCGGCCATTCGGCGGCGTTTAACTGTTTGGGTGAGCAAGTAGCTGAAACGAAGGAAAATAAAGAAGAAACTGTTGTTTTTACTTTGGATAAAAATCACATTTCCGAAATAAGAAACAAGCTTGGGTTTTTAAACGACCGGGATTCTTTTGAAATTAAAAGTTAATAAATTAATACCCTGAATTTAGGTCATGCTGAACTTGTTTACTCACTGTTCTTTTTTAAATGTTTTTAAAGGTGTTCGTGAATCTGCGATTTCAGCATCTCATCGATTAGTACGTGACACTCAAACAAATTTAACTTGACATTATAGTTTTAAACCAAAGGGTTTAGCCATTTGAACGGATATTTTGTATCGGGAACCACAATACGTTCTGTAATGCGATACATGCGTTCCGGCAGTTTCAACAAATATTCCCTTGCTTTTTCGGCTTCATCCGTCAATCCGGTAATTTTGTCAATCGCCCAAGTTTCATTCAGTTTTTTAATAATATCCACATAATCGAAACCGGTATAAACGCCTGCGCGTTGTGCCACAGTTGAAAACTGACTGAAGAGCGTTCCTTTTTCTTCAAAAGAATGCCTTAAATGATAGGCAGGCATCACAATTTTGTGTTTCATCATATATTGAAAAGCCAGCATCATCTCACTTGGATCATACTTAAAAATTTGTTTCACAAATTCAGTATAGGCCAAATGGTGGCGCATTTCATCGCCGGCAATAATTTTAGACATTTTTGCCAATAAAGTATGACCATTTTTACGTGCAATTTTAGCCACATTGTTATGGGAAATATAGGTGGCCAATTCCTGAAAACTGGTGTACACAAAATTTTTGTAGGGATCTCGGCCGGTGCCAATATCCATACCATCAGCAATTAAATGTTGGGTGGTAATTTCAACTTCACGCATATTTACACGACCCGACATATAGATATATTTGTTTAACACATCGCCGTGACGGTTTTCTTCGCTCGTCCAGGCGCGTATCCATTTTGCCCAGCCGTTATCGCTTCCATTATTGCTGTGTTGTGAAATACCGTCAATGTCAAGCAACCAGGATTCATAGGTTGGCAACGCTTCTTCGGTAATGGTATCGCCCACCAAAACGGTCCAAAAATCATCATCCAATTCTTTGGAAATTTCTCTGATTTCCTTTATTTCTTCAATAAATGTATCGCTTTGGGAATTTGGAAGAAAGTCGGTTGGCTGCCAAATTTTTTCTGGAGCTATCAAAAACTTTTCAACAAAAGTGTCGATGCTTTTTTCCAAAGTTAGCATGACCTCTAACCGGATATTTTGTAATGACATATATTTTAATTTAGTAGTAGTTGGCTAAATTACAGCATTTTTAATGGTATTTTCAACCTTTTCAAAAAGTTTAACAAATTCTAGGGAATCTGCTTTGATGGGTTCATGAAGTTCAAAAGTAATATTTACGCCAACTTCCAAAGGAAACATCCCGTATCTGTTGAGTTTCCAGCAATTGTTAATGGTCATTGGAATTACGTAGGCGGAAGGCGCAAATTTGGTGAGCATTTTTAAGCCATTTTCAGAAAAGCGTTTGGGAATGCCATCTTTACTTCTGGTGCCTTCAGGAAAAATGACTGCGGCGTACTTGTTTTTTTCAATGTATTGTCCAAATTCTTTTAGCGCTGATAATGCTTGCCGCGCATCATTTCTGTCGATTAAAACGGAGCCACCGTGTCTTAAATTATAGGAAACACTCGGAATTCCTTTTCCAAGTTCTTTTTTTGAAACAAATTTCGGATGGTATTTCCTCAAAAACCATGAAATTGGGGAAATATCGTTCATACTTTGATGGTTTGAAACTACAATCAAAGGCACATTTTCAGGAATTGGATAGTTGCTGATAAATTTTATGCGCGTTCCCAAAATATATAGAAGGTAAGTAAAAGTTCCGTTCATTATATCCACAGCAATTTTATGGCCTCGGTATTTTCCGAGGTTAAAACCGAGCCATTGCATGGCGTGAAAAATAAGTAAGCCACTTCCGTAAAAAAAGTAGAAGATTACAGAAAGAATGTAGGCCAAAAATTTTTTCATATTTTAAAAAAAAATCCGAAGCCAATTGGCTTCGGATACTAATTTTATAAGTTAGAAAACCACAAATTCCAAGGAATTACAGCAAGAATAAGGATTAAAGCAATTGCATAATAAATGGCAATTGTTTTAAATTTTGCGGCATCGAATGTTTTCTTTTTATGTTTTGAAAATCCGATGGTAATTAGAGCAATCGCAATAAGAATAAGCAATGGATGTTCAATTAAAGGTTTTCTTAGGTCACTGTTTTTCATCACTTCTCCCATACCAACATTTCGCATTGTTTCATAATAAAGAGAAGTATAATAGGCAACAAAACCCAAAATCAATTGAATGTGTGCGGTAATTAATGCAAATAACGAAATACGCAAATCTTTGGCTTTGAATTCTTTTTTTGAAGTGAATCCAATTATTGCGTTTATAACGGCAATTATTAAAATTAGCAACACCAAGTAAGCCCAATAAGAATGAATCATTTTAGTCATATGTAAATATATTTTTTAGTTTGAAGCAAAAATAGGGAAATTATATTAAACTAACTTATTCAAAAAATTGAATCTAATCGAACTAATAATAGTTACAGAAATTAATGCTTTGCCGTAGATGACTTTGTAATTTTTTAGGCGGTAATTCCGAAAACGTTTTAGTTTAATTTAACCAAAGTGCTGTTACTAACCCGAAAATGAATCAGCATAAATCAGCTATTTTTGAAAAAAAGGTCATAAAATAACGCAAATATGGTCAATTACTGATAAATTTTAAATTTTATAACGACCTGACAATTATCATATTATAGATAAAAAAAGATTAAATTAACTTTTTATGTTTTTTTTAGGCTGTTTTTTACAATAATTAGAAAAAAATTGTATTTTGCATCTACATTAACCAATATTATAAAGGATATTATGAAAAAACTATTAAGTATTATTTTTGTACTTTTTATGGGTTCAGTTATGTTTGCCCAAACTTCAATTACAGGCACTGTAAAAGAAGCGAAAACCGGTGAGCCTATTCCTGGCGCCAACATAAAAGTTTTAGGGAAGTCTATTGGAACTACAGCTGATTTTGACGGGAACTTTTCGTTTAAAGTGGCTCAAAATCCACCTTTTACTTTAGAGATTTCACTTATTGGGTACGCATCAACAAAAGTTGAAATTACCCGAAGCGAACAAGCTGTTATTGTGGTTCTTGATGAATCAGCTACAGCTTTGGATGAAGTTGTTGTATCAGCTTCAAGAACCCCAGAACGCGTTTTGGAGTCTCCGGTAACCATCGAAAGAATGGATATTAGAGAAATCAAAAATACGTCTTCCCCAACTTTTTATGACGGATTGGAAAATTTAAAAGGGGTTGATGTTAATGTAAGCAGTTTTACATTCAAATCAGTTAATACCAGAGGTTTTGCCACAATCGCTAACTCTCGTTTTATGCAATTGGTTGATGGGATGGACAATTCATCTCCTCTCTTTAACTTTAATTTAGGGAACTTATTGGGAATGTCTGAGCTGGATGTTAATACCGTAGAATTGCTTCCGGGAGCTTCCTCTGCATTATATGGAGCAAATGCCTTTAATGGAATTTTATTTATGACCAGTAAAAATCCTTTTGATTCTCCAGGCGTCAGTGTTTATGGAAAAACAGGAATTACCTCACAAAAAGCGGCCGGAGACAATCAATTTGCAGATGTTGGGATTAGAATGGCCTATAAATTTAGCGATAAGTTTGCCGCAAAAGCGTCTTTCTCCTATTTAAAAGGAACAGAATGGTATGCCACAGATTATGAAGATCACACAAATCCGGGATTTGACAGATCCAATCCTGCTTATGATGGGTTAAACGTATATGGCGATGAGGTTTCAACCATTTTAAATTTTGAACAAATTGCGCTTGCAAATAATGTTCCTGCTTTTATAGCATCAACAATGGGCTCTGCAAGAGTTTCAAGAACAGGTTATAATGAAGTTGATATAATGGATGGCTATATTGCGGAAAGCGCAAAAGCCGATTTTTCTTTTCATTATAGGCCTTTTGCCAATGATTTGGAAGTTATTTACAATGCTAAGTTTGGAAGCGGAAATACTATTTACCAAGGCGCCAACAGATACAATATCAACAATTTCTTTATGCAGCAACATAAACTGGAAATTAAAGGCGACAACTTTTTTATAAGGGGATATATTACGGATGAAGATGCGGGAGATTCTTATGACAGCCGTTTTGCGGCGATTAATATTAACAGAAGCTGGAAATCCGATACAGATTGGTTTACCCAATATGCCGGAGCATATCTTCAAACGTATGTTGGAACAATACTGGGCGGAGGAACTCCAAATCCAGCAGTAATTCACCAACAGGCTCGCGACTTTGCGCAAACTGGCGCATTGGTTCCCGGAACTGAAGCTTTTAAAACAGCTTTTGACAAAGTAATTTCCGATCCAAGTTTGTTGACAGGGGCTAAATTTAAAGATGACACAAAAGTTTACCATTCCGATGCCAATTATAATTTTGCAGATTTGTTTGATTTTGCAGACATTCAGTTAGGTGGTTCTTGGAGAAAATATTCTTTAAACTCTTTCGGAACAATTTATACTGATCCTGATGGCGCAATCAACTATGAAGAATACGGCGCTTATATGCAAATGCAAAAGAAATTTGTTGATGACCGATTGAAATTTACCGGATCTCTCCGTTATGATAAAGCACAAAATTTTGACGGAAATTATTCTCCAAGAGTTTCGCTTTCCTACTCATTGGGAGAAGGCAAAACGCGTAACTTAAGGGCTTCATTTCAAACAGGTTTCAGAAATCCAACCACCCAAGACCAATACATTGGTTTAGATGCCGGCAGCGCAATTTTAGTGGGATCGGCACCAGACAATTTAGACCGATATACATCAAGTCCAATTTCAGTTAGTGCCACCGGGCAATCATTAGGTTTCCCTAACACTGTTCAATTATCTGGCAGAAGAGCTTATGACAATGCATTTACTTTGGCATCTGTGTTGGCTGGAGCCCCTGAAAAATCTGACGTTTCTCTTGTACAACCTGAAAAAGTAACCGCTTTTGAAGTTGGTTATAGGGCCAGTTTCGGAAAATTATCTCTCGATGCAAGTGCTTATTATAATGATTACAAGGACTTTATAGGTGTTAAAACAGTGTTAGTGCCATTATATGGAAAAGCAGATTTTTCTGACTTCGTTCCCGGTGGTCCACTTCCGGCTCCATTAGCTGCAATTGCATTAAATGCGGGGGATTATAAAGCTTTTCAAACATACACAAACTCGCCTGCCGACATTACATCTTATGGCGCAGCAATTGGTGTTGACACCAAAATATTTGGCAATTACAATTTTGGCGTAAATTATACTTTTGCGAAGTTTGATTTTGATCAAGCTTCAGATCCTGATTACGAAGCCGGTTTTAACACACCGGAACATAAAGTGAAAATTTCCTTCGGAAACACAAATATTATTGAAAACTTAGGGTTCAATATAAATTATAGATGGAGTGACAGCTATTTGTATGAAGGAACATTTGTAAATGCAATAGTTGACTCTCGCTCAGTAGTTGATGCGCAAATTAACTATAGCATTCCAAAATGGAAGTCTTTGTTTAAAATAGGAGGCGCCAATATTGGAGGAAAAGAATATTACAGTGTTCCCGGAACAGGAAAAATAGGCTCACAATATTTTGTTTCCTGGACTATTAATCCATAAAAATCAAAATTGTTTATTTTTAGAAACGCCCTAAATTTTTGGGGCGTTTCTTTTTTATAAAAAACACGTATTTTTTTTTCAAAATAAAATCAAAAAACTATCTTTGCACCTTGAAAATAATGGCTAAAGCCAAAAGAGTAAATATCTAAAAAATAAATAGTTAAAGTAATGGCAAAAGTTACAGGTAGAGTTGCACAAATTATTGGACCGGTTATAGACGTTGAATTTGAATCTGGAACTGTACTTCCAAGAATATATGATTCCTTGGAAATCACTAAAAAAGACGGTACATTATTAATATTGGAAGTGCAATCTCATATTGGTGAAGATACCGTAAGAACCATTTCTATGGATTCATCAGACGGATTGAGCAGGGGAACTGAAGTTGTGGCTACGGGTAAAGCAATTCAAATGCCTGTTGGAAATGATATTTACGGACGCTTGTTTAACGTAATTGGCGATGCCATTGACGGATTGGGGAATTTGCCTAAAGAAGGTGAAAACGGATTGCCAATTCACCGTCAGTCTCCAAAATTTGAAGACTTGTCCACTTCAACAGAGGTTTTATTTACAGGAATTAAAGTAATCGATTTAATTGAACCCTATGCAAAAGGCGGTAAAATTGGATTATTTGGTGGTGCCGGAGTAGGTAAAACAGTATTAATTCAGGAATTAATTAACAATATAGCAAAAGGCCACGGTGGTTTATCTGTATTTGCAGGTGTTGGGGAAAGAACTCGTGAAGGAAATGACCTTTTAAGAGAGATGCTGGAATCTGGCATCATTAAATATGGAGATGCTTTTATGCACTCTATGGAAGAAGGCGGTTGGGATTTGTCAAAAGTGGATATGGAAGGTTTGAAAGAATCTAAAGCCACTTTCGTTTTTGGTCAAATGAACGAACCTCCGGGAGCACGTGCACGTGTTGCTTTATCAGGACTAACCATTGCCGAATATTTTCGTGATGGAGCAGGTGCCGGTGAAGGACAAGGTAAAGACGTTTTATTTTTCGTAGACAATATTTTCCGTTTTACACAAGCTGGTTCAGAAGTATCTGCATTGTTGGGGCGTATGCCATCAGCGGTAGGTTATCAGCCAACATTGGCCACAGAAATGGGTGCTATGCAAGAACGGATCACTTCAACAAAAAACGGTTCAATTACATCCGTTCAAGCAGTTTATGTGCCTGCGGATGATTTAACGGATCCAGCTCCGGCGACAACTTTTGCGCATTTAGATGCCACAACAGTACTGTCTCGTAAAATTGCTGAGTTGGGTATTTATCCTGCAGTTGATCCATTGGATTCAACTTCAAGGATTTTGACAGCCGCTATTTTAGGAAAAGAACACTATGATTGTGCACAACGTGTAAAAGAATTGTTGCAACGTTATAAAGAATTACAAGATATCATCGCCATTTTGGGAATGGAAGAGTTATCTGAAGAAGATAAATTAGTGGTATACAGGGCGCGCAGGGCACAACGTTTCTTATCACAACCATTTCACGTTGCCGAGCAATTTACTGGAATTCCAGGTGTATTGGTTGATATTAAAGACACCATTAAAGGATTTAATATGATTATGGATGGGGAACTGGATAAATATCCTGAAGCTGCATTTAACTTAAGAGGATCAATTCAGGACGCAATTGATGCCGGAGAAAAAATGTTAGCGGAAGCATAAAACAGTTATCAGCTACAGTTTTCAGTAAGCAGTTCTAAATTCCCAATACTTAATACCCAATACTAAAAAAATGATTTTAGAAATAGTAACACCGGAAGCCACGATATTACGCACGCAAGTGGATGTAGTTTCTCTTCCCGGATTTGACGGCAAATTTCAGTTGTTAAATCATCACGCACCAATAGTATCGTTACTCATAGAAGGAGTCGTTAAATTTAAAGGCGCCAACATCACAATTGATGAGCAATTCGAAAGTAAATTTTCAAATATCAAAGGCGAATACTCGTTTCCAATAAAAAGCGGCACCATTGAAATGAAAGAAAATTATGTGATTGTACTTGCCGATTAAAAAATTAAATAAAATACATTTAAAAAGGTCTCCATTAAAAAATGGAGACCTTTTTTTTGCATAAAATATATGAATAAGGGCTTTGATAAATGATTAGTTTTAAAGAACTTTAGCTCAAATATTTAATCAACCAAAACTCTTATGAAATTTTATAAATTACTCTTATTTTTTTTAATAAGCACCAATTTTATTTACGCCCAAACTAAATCCAACTCTGTTGAAAATAGCCTAACGCCGTTACCAAACTACCGATTGGCAGCCAAATTTTCACCAGATAATTTGGCCAAATTGGTTCATTCAACCACGGTAACTCCGCATTGGCTAAAAAAAGGAAATCGTTTTTGGTATCAATATAAAACCACTTCAGGTTCAAATTATTATTTGGTTGATGCAGACCAAAGAACAAAAAGCAAATTATTTGACAATGAAAAAATGGCGAAATGGCTGACGGAAATTACCAAAGATCCTTATGATGCGCAACATTTGCCGAAATTCGATTTTAAATTTGTTAAAAATGAAACTGCGATTCGTTTCAGAATTACTTCATCCGAAGAAGTGGAAGTTGTTGAAAATAATGAAAAATCCGACAAGAAAAAAGAAGAGACAGAGAAGGATTCAACAACGGTTAAAAAGGACAAGAAAAAGAAACCGAAAATGGAGAAAAAAGTGTATCACCTGGAATATAAATTGGGTGATAACAAATTGACCATTATCGACAATAAAAAGGAAGATGAAAAATTAAAACGTTGGCCAAATATTGCGCCAGACAGTTCAATAGTGTTGTTTTCGAAGAACTTCAATTTGTATTGGATGGACAAAGAAAACTTTTTAAAAGCCGTTAAAAATGAAAAAGATTCCACCATTGTTGAAAATAAATGGACAACGGATGGCGTTGAAAATTATGGTTATGGAGGAGAAAGCAGGGATGAAAATAACGAAACAAAAGAAGAAAAAAAGGATGAAAGAAAAGGAATATGGGGAACGTGGTCTCATGATTCCAAGAATTTCATTTTTCAAAAATCTGATGACAGAAAGCTTAAGGATTTGTGGGTAATCAATTCGGTTTCCAAAAAAAGACCGACGTTGGAAACGTATAAATACCATATGCCCGGCGAACAGGAATTTTCAAAAGAAGAACTGTTGATTTTTAACATTCCTTCCAAAAGCGTAACCAAGGTAAAATTGGACACGGTAAAACAACAAAGTTTGTCGGTTTACCGAGCTCCGGAAAAAAAATCTAATGCAGATGATGAATTCAAACCTGCTTTATTATTATCAAAAAAAGGAAAAATTTATTTTAACAGCATCAGCAGAGATCGAAAAAAATTGGACATCTGCGTGGCCGATATGGCTACCGGCGAAGTGACCGTTTTAATTGAAGAAAGATTCAATACCTATATTGAATCAAAACCTTTGGTGTTGTTTAATAACGAACAGGAAATCTTGCATTGGTCGGAACGCGACGGTTGGGCACATTTTTATTTGTATGATGCCAAAGGAACTTTAAAACATCAAGTTACCAAAGGTTCTTTTCATGTGGCTAATTTTGAAAACATCAATGAAAAGGAACGCGTGATTTACTTTACTGCAAATGGCGTTGACACCAATCAAGATCCTTATTTCTCAAATTTGTATCGCATTAATTTGGATGGATCGGGTTTAAAAAACATAAATCCGGGCGAATTCAATACAGATGTGAGCATGGGCGATACCAATGCATATTTTGTGAGCAATTATTCCAGGGTAAATACAGTTCCGAAATCGGAATTAAGAACAAATGCAGGAAGTGTTATTATGAACTTGGAAGAAGCTGATTTGTCGCAATTGTTTGCAACGGGCTATAAATTTCCGGAACCTTTTAAAATGAAGGCTGATGACGGAATTACAGATCTTTATGGCGTGATGTACAAGCCTTACGATTTTGATTCAACAAAAGTATACCCGTTAATAGAATATGTGTATCCCGGTCCTCAAACTGAAGCGGTCGACAAATCTTTTTCCATCAGAATGAACAGAACCGACCGTATTGCACAGATTGGATTTATTGTGATCACGTTGGGAAACCGTGGCGGACATCCAGATCGATCTAAATGGTACCATAATTACGGCTACGGAAATTTGCGAGACTACGGTTTGGCCGATAAAAAATATGTTGCGGAACAAATGGCCGATAAATATGATTTTATCGACATTGAAAAAGTTGGTATATTCGGACATTCAGGCGGCGGATTTATGTCCACCGCGGCGATGCTTGTTTACCCAGATTTCTTTAAGGCCGCAGTTTCTTCCGCAGGAAATCACGACAATTCTATGTATAACAGCTGGTGGAGCGAAACGCATCACGGCGTAAAAGAAGAAATGGAAGATGACGGTACTTTTTCTTATAAATACGACATTGATAAAAACCAATCGTTAGCGGCAAATTTAAAAGGAAAATTGCTTTTGGTAACCGGTGATGTTGATAATAACGTGCATCCCGGCGCCACAATTAGAATGGCAGATGCCTTAATAAAAGCAAACAAACGCTTTGATTATATGATTATGCCGGGCCAACGCCACGCTTTTGGAGATATGACCGAATATTTCTTTTGGCTGACCGCCGATCATTTCAGCAAGCATTTATTGGGTGTTGAAGCAACCAATGTTGATATGCTAGAAATGAACAGAGACAAGCCTAAAGGCGAAGCAAAAAAAGCTTTATAAAAAATAAGCACCTAAAAAAGCGCCATTCAAAATTTTTAAATGGCGCTTTTTTATTTTATAAAATATTTTTACGAGAACAGTTTTACGATGTCATTTCCATTTGCCAGAATAAGCAATGCAATTAAAAGCAGAAATCCGGTGATTTGGGCATATTCTAAAAATTTATCGCTTGGTTTTCTGCCGGTAATCATTTCATACAAAGTAAACATCACGTGGCCGCCATCCAATGCCGGGATTGGCAATAAATTCATAAAGGCCAGCATGATTGACAGGAATGCGGTAATTCCCCAGAAAGACTGCCAGCTCCAAGTGGCTGGAAAAATATTGCCGATGGCAATAAAACCGCCAATGCTTGTTGCGCCTTTTTTGGTGAATACATATTTAAATTGTGTGATGTAATCTTTCAAGGTCCAAATGGCCAAAGAGTTTCCTTTTGGAATACTTTCCATAAAAGAATAGTCTTTATGTTGAAAGTTAATAGCATTTTGTTGATTTGGTGCAACACCAATTTTGTTGTCTTTTCCAGGTTGAAGGGTAATGTTTTGTGTTGCGCCATCTCTATCAACACTGATACTAATTTCATCTGTTGAATTCACTACCAATTTCGTAAATTCATGCCAATAAGTAATAGGAGTATTATCTATAGCAATAATTTTATCATTTTTCAATAATCCTGCTTTTTCGGCTATAGAGCCAACAATAACAGTATCGATTATAGGTGGAATTCGAACTGAAAATGGCTCCATAATGCCTTTTTCCCACATAATTTCTCCAATATTTTCAGGAATATTTAACGTTTCTGTAGATCCATCTTCATGCAATACCTCAAGAGAGGTAATTCCCCTTAAAAATAAATGTTTGTTAATGGCAGTTACGTCTAACGGTGCTTCTCCGTTAAATTTCAGGATTTTGTCACCATCTTTAAAACCATATTCATGCAACATTTCATTCACGGCAAAGCCATGTTTCACTTCGGTTGGTTTTACATAATCAACTCCCCAAACAAAGACAATCATAATGTAAATTACAATACCCAAGATAAAATTTACGGTAACGCCGCCCAGCATAATAATTAAGCGTTGCCAGGCTGGTTTAGATCTAAATTCCCAAGGTTGCGCTGGCTGTTTCATTTGTTCGGTATCCATGCTTTCGTCAATCATACCTGATATTTTCACATAACCGCCCAAAGGAATCCATCCAATGCCATAAACCGTGTCCCCAATTTTCTTTTTAAACAATGAAAATTTATAATCAAAAAATAAGTAAAATTTTTCAACGCGGGTTTTAAATATTTTTGCTGGGATAAAGTGTCCCAACTCATGCAGTACAATTAAAAATGATAAACTTAAAATAAACTGTAAAGCCTTAATCAATATGTCCATATATATTTCTTCAAATTACTAAAATCGCACAAATGTACGGTTTTAAAAAGCGTTGTAAAAACTAAATAATTAGGATATTGTCTGTTTTAACAAAGTTTTAAATCAGTTTGACAACTATAATAATCATTTACATTAAATTTGCGGATTAATTTTGCAAAAAATGAATCTAAAATTTTTCAAAAAATCTGTTCCTACGCTTGTTATCATGGCTGTTTTTTCTGTTGTGATGATTTTCGCCATTTATTCAATGTTGACGCCTGATAAAAAATTGCCTATTTTTAATCCTGCCGACGTAAATCCAAAATTGGTTGATAAAAGTGTGATTAATATAACAAGAAACCACAAAGTGGCCGATTTTAAACTCATCAACCAAAACGGTGAAATTATTACCCAAAATGATTATAAAGACAAAATTTATGTGGCCGATTTTTTCTTTACGCGTTGCATGACTATTTGTCCGGTGATGACAAATAATATGGGAAAACTGCAGGAAGTTTTTATAAATGATGATGATATTAAATTCTTGTCGCTTTCTGTAACTCCGGAAATGGACAGTATTCCAATTTTAAAAGAATATGCCGTTAAAAAAGGGGTAATTGACGCCAAATGGAACATTACCACCGGTGATAAAAAACATATTTATGAGTTGGCACGCAAAAGCTATTTTGCTGTTTTGGATGAAGGAGACGGCGGATTGCAGGATTTTATTCATACCGAAAATTTTATACTGGTCGACAAAAAACGTCAGATTCGCGGTTTCTATGACGGTACCGACAGTGAAGATATTGATCGATTAATTCTTGATATCAAAATATTGCAGAATGAATCTAAATAAGTGATAATTATCATTGTTTAGAATCATTCTAATTTAGTATATTTGCCTATTATTTATAATTATTCTTAATAATGGGAGATACTATAGCAAGTTTACTGATTGGTGAAATAGGAATTATTCAAGATTTTTGCCTGGATGCTATTCCATTGAATCTTTTGGAAATGGGCTGTTTGCCCGGGAAAGAAGTAAGATTGTTACAAATTGCTCCTTTAAAAGACCCTTTATACATAAAAGTAAACGGCAGCCATTTAGCCATAAGAATAGAAACGGCAAAACAAATTAATATTACCAAGTTGCGCTAATGAAAAGCAATTCGCTTTTAAATATAGCCTTGGTTGGAAACCCCAATACAGGCAAAACTTCTTTATTCAACCAACTTACGGGATTAAACCAAAAAGTTGGAAACTACCCGGGAATTACAGTTGACAAAAAGCAGGGGAAATGTAAAATTTCCGACCATTTAACTGCAGAAATTACCGATTTACCAGGAACCTACAGCATCAATCCGACCACTTTGGATGAAACCATCGTGCTGGAAACTTTACTTAATAAAAACAATGATTCCTATCCTGATTTGGTAATCGTTGTTGCTGAAGTTGAAAACCTCAAACGCAACCTCTTTTTATTTTCTCAAATAAAAGATTTGCAATTTCCTTCCATATTGGTCATAAATATGTCTGATCAAATGGCTCGAAAAGGAATTTCTATTGATATTGATGCCTTAAAAAAAGAGCTTAAATCTGAAATAGTTTTGGTTAGCGCAAGAAAAAAAATTGGGATTGACGCTTTAAAAAAAGAAATTGAAAATTTCGAAAACTGGAATACCGAGCCTATTGCCAATATTTCAGATAAAATTGATACCGTATTTTTTGAAGACATAAAAACCACTTTTCCTGAATTTTCTTTATATAAATCGTGGCTGTTAATTACCCAACAAAAAAACTTAGGTTTTTTATCAAGCGAACTGCATCAAAAAATAACGGCGTTTAATGCCGACAGCGAAAAAATTAAAAAATATCAGCATAAAGAAACCATATATAGGTATCAGATCATCAATGATATTTTGAAAAAAACATATTCAGTCGATAAAAATGAAGCCTCGGATTTGCGTTCTAAACTCGACAGGATATTAACTCACAGAATATTTGGTTACCTCATATTTTTTGGCGTTTTAATGCTCATTTTTCAATCTATTTTTGAATGGGCAAGTTTCCCCATGGATTTAATAGACGGGTTTTTTGCCAACCTAAGCGAACTTGCAAAGACCAATTTACCAAAAGGTACATTTACCAATTTAATTGCCGAAGGCGTCATTCCCGGTATAGGTGGTGTGGTCATTTTTATTCCGCAAATCGCTATTTTATTTATGTTTATTGCAACCCTGGAAGAAACGGGTTATATGAGCAGGGTGGTGTTTTTAATGGATAAAATTATGCGCAAATTTGGCATGAGCGGCAAAAGCATTATTCCGTTAATTTCAGGGACAGCCTGTGCCATCCCGGCAATTATGGCTTCTCGAAACATCAGTGACTGGAAAGAAAGGCTAATTACCATCTTGGTAATTCCTTTTACAACCTGCTCTGCACGATTGCCGGTTTACGCCATTTTAATCGCTTTAATTATTCCCGATGAGCGCGTTTTTGGTATTTTTAATTTGCAGGGATTAACCCTGATGGGCTTGTATCTTTTAGGTTTTACGGCAGCAATTTCGTCGGCAATTTTGTTGCATAATGTGTTAAAAATTAAAACAAAAAGTTTGTTTGTCATAGAAATGCCAAACTATAAATTGCCATCCATTAAAAATATTTTTTATGAAGTTGTCGAAAAAACGAAGGCTTTTATATTTGGGGCTGGTAAAATAATTTTGGCCTTGTCCATTATATTGTGGTTCTTGGCTTCAAATGGTCCTGCAAAATTTGAAAATGCATCAAAATACATCACCTCACAAGAATCAACAAACAATTTACCTGATTCGTTGCTAAACAAAAAAATTGCTTCTTACAGGCTGGAACATTCCTATATCGGAACAATGGGAAAAATCATTGAACCAGTGATTAAACCAATGGGTTACGACTGGAAAATAGGAATTGCTTTAATAAGTTCATTCGCAGCGCGGGAAGTATTTATAGGCGCTTTGGCCACTATTTATAATGTGGAAAGTGAAGGCGAAAGTGTGGCAACTATTAAAGAACGGATGGCTGCTGAAGTTGATCCCGTAACCGGAGAAAAACGATTTAACTTTGCCACTGGCATGTCTTTATTGATGTTTTATGCCTTTGCCATGCAATGTATCGGTACATTGGCAATTGTAAAACGGGAAACCAAAAGTTGGAAATGGCCAATTTTACAATTAACAGGAATGGGCGTTTTGGCTTATCTTGTTGCCGTAATCACCTATAATATTTTAAGCTGATGCAGGATTATTTGGTTTATATCGCATTGGGGCTTGCCATCGCATTTTTAATTAAAAAGTATTTTTTTAAGTCAAAAAAGAAAGGCAATTGCGATCCCGACTGCGACAGTTGCCATTAGCTTGTTGAATAGTATAAATTTCTTTTGACCATTTTCCGTTTTCAATAAATAATTCCCCCTTTGGGGGTTAGGGGGCCTAACTCAATCCAACATCCAAAGTCATCATAATAATAAATCCGCCAATAAATCCGAGCGTCGCCACATCGGTATATTTATCCCGTTGCGTTTCCGGGATTACTTCTTCCACCACCACAAATATCATGGCGCCGGCGGCAAAAGCCAGGGCATAAGGCAGAATTGGCTGAAACGTCATAACTGCCCAAGCGCCAATTACGGCAGCAATAGGTTCAACCATCGCAGATGATTGGCCGTACATAAAACTTTTAAATTTACTCACGCCCTGTCTTCTTATCGGCATAGAAACCGCAAATCCTTCCGGAAAGTTTTGCAGCCCAATTCCAATGGCAAGCGCAACTGCCCCGCCAATGGTTGCGCCTTCGAAACCTGCAGCAACACCACCAAATAAAACGCCAATGGCCAATCCTTCAGGAATATTATGCAAGGTAATTGCGAGTACCAACAATGTTGTTCTGTGCCACGGTGTTTTTATCCCCTCTTTTTCAGATTCCTTGAAGTTGACATGTAAATGGGGCAAAATTTTGTCGAGTCCAAACAAAAATAAGGCGCCCAACCCAAACCCCACAACTGCGGGAATCACTTTTATAAATCCTTCACCCGGGCTCATTTCTATTCCCGGCGCCAACAAACTCCAAAAGCTGGCCGCCACCATAACGCCCCCCGTAAAACCCAACATTCCGTCCAATAGGGCGCGGTTCATTCCTTTAAGCAAAAACACCAGTGCAGCACCCGATGCAGTTAAAGCCCAAGTGAATAATGTGGCGTAAAATGCCGCTAAAACGGGATCAATACTTTCGAAATAGGTAATAATTTGTTCCATCTTTTATAATTTTTTTACGAATAAATTTTTTGAAATTTGATTTGATATGGAGATTGAACCAGTTGCAGTTTCAACAAGCATCGAATTGTCAAATGGTTCTTTTGAAACCACTTTTATAATGCTTCCTAATTGAATTTGCAGTTTGTCCAAAAATTTCAAAAAGGGATCTGAAGAATCTTTAATGCCAATAACCACGCAGGAATTTCTAATTTCTATTGATGAAAGCATCATATTTTTATGATGTTCTATATTGCCACTTTTGTCGGGAATCGGATCTCCATGCGGATCGTGCGTGGGAAATTCCAAAAAGGCTTCTAACTTATCAGTTAAAGTGTCCGATTTAATGTGTTCCAATTGTTCGGCCAATTCGTGCACTTCATCCCAATTGTAATTGAGTTTATTCAATAAAAACACTTCCCACAACCGGTGTTTCCTCACAATTTCCACGGCAATTTTCTGGCCAATTTTGGTTAAGGAAACACCCTGATATTTTTTATAATGAACCAAATCTTTATCGGCCAATTTTTTAATCATGTCCGTAACCGAAGAAGCTTTTGTTTTTATTGCTTCTGAAATCATCGTGGTGCTTACATTATTTGAATTGGCGCAGGCCAAATTGTAAATGGCTTTTAAATAATTTTCTTCGGTTTGCGATAATTTCATTATATAAATATTTAGACAAATATAATAAAATATTTAGACAAGACTAAAAATATAAATAGGTTTACAAAACAACTCAAATTAATCAATTATAAATTATTGGTTTATTCCTTAAAATAAACATTAAAACTTTATTTTTGATTTTAAATCTCGAATTTATGAACATTGTAATTTACGGAACCGGCGGTGTTGGCGGTTATTTTGGCGCACGATTGGCGCAAGCAGGAAATACCGTAACCTTTATTGCCCGCGGAAAACATTTGGAAGCCATTCAAAAAAATGGACTGCAGCTAAAAAGTCCGAAAGGCGATTATTTGGTTTTTCCTGCAAACGCAACAGCGAATATTGCTGATGTTACCGACATCGATTTAATTTTGGTTTGCATAAAAACCTGGCAATTGGAAGCTGCAGCCAAAGAAATTAATCGGGTTTTAAACGAAAAAACGATGGTAATTTCTTTGCTGAATGGCGTAAATAATGCTGAAGTTTTGGGCTCGGTTATCGAAAAAAAACACTTATTGGGCGGATTGTGCAAAGTGGTGAGCAAAATTGAGGATTTTGGAATTATCAATCATCTTTCTTTTGAACCCACCATTGTTTTTGGGGAATTGGACAATGTGAAAACTGAACGAGCCATTTTACTGGAAAAAGTATTTTTAAATGCAGGTTTTACTACCAAATTGGCGGAGAATATTCAAACAGAAATATGGTCCAAGTTTTTATTTATTTCAACAATCAGCGCGATTGGAGCTTTAACCAGAGCCACTGTTGGCGAATTAATGGCCTCGCCGCAACTCAAAAAAATGATGCGCGAAATTGCTGATGAAATTGTGGCAGTGGCAAAGGCAAAAGGGGTATATTTATCTGAAACCATGGTTGAAAAGCAATTTCAGATGATAGAATCTCAGCCTTACAATACAACTTCTTCATTGCAACGGGATATGATGGAAGGAAAACCATCGGAATTGGAAGCCCAAACCGGCACCGTTGTAAAAATGGGTTTGGAGTTGGGAATTCTAACACCAGTTAACGATTTTATTTATTATTGTTTGCTTCCGCAGGAAAAAGAGGCTCAAGTCCGAAGTCAGAAGTCCGAAGACGGAAGTTAAAAATTATCCGAAATTAAACTGAAAGAAACTTTTAACCGCAAATTACGCAAAGAAAATACGCAAAGAGCGCCAGATAAAAATTTTGAACTTTAAAATAAGTCTGCGTTAGCGATAGCAGCGATATACTTTTTTGTAATGCAATGGAAAAAAAGATTTAGCGAATAGCGCGACCCGCCGGCTGGCGGGTAACGCCCACCAAAAAGGCGGGCAGGCCCAAAAAATGATGGAATTAAATTGGCGGTATTTTCGATTTTTTGCTGATCAAATAAACGCCTGCAACAACCATTAAACAACTGAATATTTTTATATAGTTAATGTCTTCTGCATATTGCTCTTGATTTAAAATAAACGCATAAACAGCCACCATGATAAAACTGACCACCGGCTGCAAATAAATATAGCTTCCGCTCACTGATGGCGCCACTTTGCTAAGCGCGTAAATGTTAAATAAGTAGGCCAAAAAGGTGGTTCCAAGCACCACAAATACTATTGTTAGGTAGGTATGTGTTGTAAAAGCTGCAAAATCTGTACTTAACAAATCGGTGATGCCTATGGGAAACATAAACAGAAATCCGAATAAAAATGCCCAGCTGACGATGGTAATCGGGTTGTATTTTTTCATTAATGGTTTCACCAAAACCAAATATAGGGCATAAGTGCCGGTGTTTATAAAAACAAATAAATTGCCTAAAACCGAGCTGGTTCCGCCGGCCTTTTTACCGTATAAAATTAAAAGAGCCGCACCAATGGCACCAAGTTCAATGCCAATAAGTTTAATTAGCGTAATTCTTTCTTTCAACATAAAAGCGCTAAATACCAAAACCAAAACGGGAGTTGCCGTAATGATAATGGACGCATCAATTGGAGAAGTCAAACTTAAGCCGTTAAAGAAAAACAACTGATTGGCGGCAACACCAAGCAATCCGCAGAGAATCAGCAACGGAAAATCCTTTTTGTCGATTTTTTCTTTGATAAATGATTTGATTGCCCAAAATAACAATCCGGCACCAAATATTCTTAAAAAAACAAATGCGGAAGGCCCAATTTTATTGGGCATCACACCTTTGGCAACAATGTGGTTTACCCCATAAATGATGTTGGCGCCAAGCAATGCCAAATGCGCATTGTAGTTGGAATTGTTCATTTGTTTTATTGAATGAAAGTTGAAATTTACCTATTTTCCAGAAAATAAACCGGTACTATTTAATCATTTAATCCTATTAAAATCCGGGGCGATTTATTCAAAACAAACATTTTACAGTTTTCTATATAAAACGTAACTTCGCATCTTTAGAAATGGAATAGCAGCATGGAATATAATTTTAGAAAGATAGAAGCCGATTGGCAAAAGTATTGGGCAGAAAACCAAACGTTTAAAGCCGAAAACAATTCAACCAAACCAAAATATTACGTATTGGATATGTTTCCGTATCCGTCGGGTGCCGGCTTGCACGTTGGCCATCCGCTCGGTTACATCGCTTCCGATATTTATGCACGCTACAAACGCCACAAAGGATTTAACGTTTTGCATCCGCAAGGCTACGATTCTTTCGGATTGCCGGCTGAGCAATATGCCATTCAAACAGGCCAACATCCTGCAATTACCACGGAAGAAAATATAAAAACGTACCGGAAACAATTGGATCAAATCGGATTTTCATTCGACTGGTCGCGTGAAGTTCGCACTTCCGATCCCAATTATTACAAATGGACACAGTGGATTTTCATTCAACTGTTCAATTCCTGGTACCATAAAACAACTGATAAAGCCGAGGATATTTCAACCTTAATTTCCATTTTTTCTTCGGAAGGAAACGGCAAGGTAAAAGCTGCTTGTGATGATACTATCGAAAAATTTTCTGCGGATGAATGGAAAAGCTTTTCTGAAGAAAAACAACAAAAAATATTGTTGCAATATCGATTGACTTTCTTGTCGGAAACCGAGGTAAACTGGTGTCCGGGATTGGGAACGGTTTTGGCGAATGATGAAATTGTAAACGGTGTTTCCGAACGCGGAGGCCATCAGGTTGTTCGTAAAAAAATGATGCAGTGGAGTATGCGAATCACCGCTTATGCACAACGTTTGTTGGACGGATTGGCTAAAATAGACTGGCCGCAGCCGCTAAAAGATTCACAAACTTATTGGATTGGCAAAAGTGAAGGCGCGATGGTAAGTTTCAAAGTCCTATCCCCAGCCCTTTCCGAAGGAAAGGGAGCAAGAGATTCGGGATATTTAACAGGAAATCAAGATATAGCTCATGTTTTATTGGAAAAGGCCAAAGAAATGAGAGCCAACCCTACGCAAGCAGAAGCATTTCTTTGGGAGCAACTTAAAAGTAAAAAATTAGATATAAAATTTAGGCAGCAGCATTTAATAGATGATTTTATTGTTGATTTTGTGTGTTTGTCTAAACGATTAATCATTGAGGTTGATGGCAAAATTCACGAATCTCAGATTGAAAAAGATATTGAAAGAACTAAAATCCTTGAAAATAAGGGATACAAAGTAATTCGATTTACAAATGAGGAAGTCATCGGGAATATTGATGAAATTGTTTCAAAAATTATTGCAGAAATAGAAAAACGTCCAACACTTTCCGAAGGAAAGGGAACCAACGAGAACATTGAAGTCCTTCCCTTGGGGAAGGATTTAGGATGGGAGATTGAGGTTTTCACCACACGCCCCGACACTATTTTTGGCGTAAGTTTTATGACTTTGGCGCCCGAGCACGAGTTGGTGCCAATTATCACCACGCCTGAACAAAAAGCAGCTGTGGAAGCATATATAAAATCGACCGCAAAACGCAGTGAATTGGAGCGCATGGCCGATGTAAAAACCATTTCAGGCGTATTTACCGGCGCTTATGCCTTGCATCCGTTTTCTGGTAAAAAGATTCCGATTTGGATTGGCGATTATGTGTTGGCAGGTTACGGAACCGGTGCTGTGATGGCCGTTCCTTGCGGCGACCAGCGCGATTACGATTTTGCGAAACATTTTAATCTTGAAATTCCAAATATTTTTGAAGGTGTCGATATTTCCGAAGGCGCTTATACCGATAAAGAAAATTCTGTAATGGCAAATTCCGATTTTTTGAACGGATTGCCTTACAAAAAAGCATTGAAACGCATTATTGACGAAACCGAGCAACTTGGTTTTGGGTACGGAAAAGTGAATTACCGCTTGCGCGATGCCGTTTTTAGCCGCCAACGTTATTGGGGGGAACCATTTCCTGTGTATTACAAAAACGGATTGCCGCAAATGATCGACTTAAAATATTTGCCGATTGTATTGCCTGATGTGGAAAAATATTTGCCAACGGAAGACGGAAAACCGCCTTTGGGAAATGCAACGGTTTGGGCTTGGGACACCAATACAAATACGATTGTGAGTAATGAGAAAATAAGTCCCCCTTCGGGGGATTTAGGGGGCGTTTTCCCTTTGGAATTAAACACCATGCCGGGCTGGGCGGGAAGTTCTTCCTATTTTAACCGGTATATGGATCCGCACAATGCCGAAGAATTTGTGAGCAAAGAAGCGGTTGAATATTGGCAGGATGTTGATTTATACATTGGCGGCAGCGAACACGCAACCGGACATTTATTGTATTCCCGTTTTTGGCAGAAATTTTTGTTCGACAAAGGCATTGTTCCTGTTGATGAATATGCCAAAAAGCTGATTAACCAAGGGATGATTATGGGCACGAGTGCTTTTATTTATAAATTGACACCATGGCTTATTGGAGAACTTTTAGGAATGAAAACTTATGAAACTATTTTATTCCCTCCAAAAGTTTTATCAAAAAAAAATATATTCAATCAAGAAATTAATAAGGCTTTTATTGATGAAAATTTCGAAAATAAATTTTTAAATGATTTATCAGAAGAAATATCGGAAAACACACTTCAGAAGTTAGAAATCATTTTTAGTAAAAATATTAACATTTTAAATATTTATGAATCGGAAGGAATAAGTGGATTAATAAATTTTCTAAAAGGAAAAATAGAATTTAGTATTAATCCAATTCACACTGATGTTTCTTTAGTTAATGCTTCTGACGAATTGGATGTAGAATCTTTTAAAAACTGGCGGCCAGAATATAAAGACGCTGTTTTTATTGGAGAAAGTGGAAAAGTCCTTCCCTTTGGGGAGGATTTAGGTGGGGATAAATACATTGTTGGCCGCGAAGTAGAAAAAATGTCGAAATCCAAATACAATGTGGTGAATCCGGATCAGATTTGTGAGGAATATGGCGCCGACAGTTTGCGTATGTTCGAAATGTTTTTAGGTCCGCTGGAACAGTCGAAACCATGGAAAACTTCGGGAATTTCAGGAGTGCTCAGTTTTTTGAAGAAATTATGGAAATTGTACCACACTGGCGAAAACGGTTCGTTTTACGTAGATAACTCTCCCCCTTCGGGGGAGTCGGAGGGGGCTTTTAAAATTTTGCATAAAACCATCAAAAAAGTGGAAGAGGATATTGAAAATTTCTCCTTCAACACTTCGGTTTCAACCTTTATGATTGCGGTGAACGAATTAACCGCCTTAAAATGCAACAAACGCGCAATTTTAGAGCCGATGGCGATTCTTCTGGAGCCTTATGCGCCGCATATTTCCGAAGAATTGTGGAAAAATTTAGGGCATAAAACCTCAATTTCAACAGTTGATTTTCCGGTTTTTGAACCAAAATATTTGGTTGAAAGCGTAAAAGAATATCCGGTTTCATTTAACGGTAAAATGCGATTTAAAATAGAATTGCCTTTGGATTTAACGATAAAAGAAATTGAAGAAGCGGTAATGGCCCACGAAAAAACACAAGAGCAATTACAAGGCCGAAAACCAAATAAAGTAATTATTGTTCCGGGAAAAATTATAAATATTGTTGGGTAAAAAAATGGTAGACAACGTTGAAATTATAGGATTGACAGCAGGTATTTTAACAACCGCGGCTTTTGTGCCACAGGTGTATAAAACGTGGAAATCAAAATCGGCCGAAAGTTTGTCGTTAACCATGTTTTTGGTTTTCTTCGTGGGCATTATTTTGTGGTTGATTTACGGAATATACATAAACAGCCCGGCGATGATTTTTGCAAATGCGGTTACCGGTTTTTTGGCCTTGCTGCTTATTTTCTTTAAACTGCGCTATAAATAGTTTCTTGGTATGTTTTTTGTGATTTGACTGTGCAATTATCAGTATATTTACTTCAAATTTTGGCATGAAAATTAAACAGCTTTCGTTACGGATCAGAATATTTTTAGCAATGATACTGTTAATCATTTTTTCTACAATTTTAATTGGATCCGTCACTATATATCAATATAAAGAGCAAACCGAGGAATATAACAGAAGCAGGCTGGAGCGAAAGGAAGAATCCGTTAATGCAGCCATCAATTATTGGCTTAACAGCGGCAATACCTTTCCGTTGGAAACAAAAAACCTGCCTTATATCTTTAAAGATAAAATTTATGAAATTTCCAATATTGAAAAATCAGAAATCAATATTTACGATTTAGAAGGGAATTTGATCAAAAGTTCCCATTCAGGTTTTGTTAAAAGCGACGCTCCCGAAAAGTTATCAGATACAATTTTAAATGCCATTTCAAATAATGTTGACCATATTTATGTAAACATAAAAACAATAAATGACAATAGCTTCCAATCATCATTTTCCTATATAACCGACAATAAATTTAAACCCTTTGGAATTTTAAACATTCGATATATCCAAGACAATACGGAGCAGGACAAAGATCTGAAAGAGTTTTTATACAGATTGGGCCTGGTGTATGTGTTTATGTTTGTTTTTGCCATTTTACTGGCGTATTTTTTATCGAGCTATATTACAAGATCATTAAAAGCCATTACCGAAAAAATTAGCCAAACGCGTTTAAGCAAACGAAACGAGAAAATTATTTTAAAAGATTCCAGCACCGAAATAGGCACTTTGGTGAACGCTTATAACGAAATGATAGACGAATTGGAAGAAAGCGCCGTAAAATTGGCAAAAGGCGAACGCGAACAGGCCTGGCGGGAAATGGCCAAACAAATAGCGCATGAAATTAAAAATCCGCTCACGCCCATGCGACTTACCGTGCAAAGTTTTCAGCGTAAATTTGACCCCAATGATCCCAATATTCATGAGAAAATCAATGAATTCAGCAATATGCTAATTCAGCAAATAGACACTTTAAGCACCATAGCTTCCGCATTTTCCAATTTCGCAAATATGCCTGTGCAAAACAGGGAGAAAATTGATGTTGTTGAAGTTGTTAAAAAGGCTTTGGATATTTTTATGGAAGATTATATTTCTTTTTTCCCAAAACAGGAATCCATAATTGCCAAACTGGACAAAACACAAGTCATAAGAATTGTGACGAATTTGGTAAAAAATGCCACACAGTCCTTGGAGGATGTTGAAGATAAAAAATTGGAAGTCACTGTTTCAGAAGATGATGAAAATATTTGTATCACCATTGCCGATAACGGAAAGGGAATTTCAGAAGATGATGGACTAAGAGTTTTTGAACCTAAATTCACAACAAAAACAAGTGGAATGGGCTTGGGATTGGCGATGGTAAAAAACATTGTTGATGCCTATGACGGCAGCGTCACTTTTACTTCGCAAGCCAATGTAGGCACCGTATTTACAGTTAAATTACCTAAAAATTAAAGATATGAACTTTGAGAATATCATTGTAACACAACAGGAAAACACAGCGTTAATTACCATTAACCGACCAACAAAATTAAATGCACTAAACATAAAAACCATCGAAGAATTGCACGCGGCTTTTAGTGCCTTGGAAACCAATGAATTTGTAAAAGCAATTATAATTACCGGAAGCGGTGAAAAAGCTTTTGTTGCCGGTGCCGATATTTCTGAGTTTGCAAATTTCAACATTGAAGAAGGCACGGAATTGGCGCGAAAAGGCCAAAAAATCTTGTTCGATTTTGTCCAAAATCTGAGTACACCCGTGATTGCCGCTGTAAATGGATTTGCTTTGGGTGGCGGTTTGGAGCTGGCGATGGCCGCACACTTTAGGGTTGCAAGCACCAATGCAAAAATGGGATTGCCGGAAGTTTCTTTGGGTGTGATTCCAGGTTATGGCGGTACACAACGATTGCCACAATTGGTGGGAAAAGGAAAAGCTATGGAAATGATTATGACAGCCAATATGATTTCCGCTGCTGAAGCCAAAGATTGGGGCTTGGTAAATTATGTGGTGGAACAGGAAGAATTATTGCCTTTGTGCGAAAAATTAGCTTCCCGAATCGCCCATAATTCATCTGTTGCCATTGCTGCAGCCATTAGAGCCATCAATGCAAACTATGCCAATTGCGTTAACGGATTTGGTGTTGAAATAGAACAATTCGGACTTATTTTTGACACAGATGATTTTAAGGAAGGAACAACCGCATTTTTAGAAAAACGCAAACCTAATTTTGAATAGGTAAAAGATCAGAGAAAATAGAATATAGAGAAAAGACTAAAAATTATTCTTTTTCCTTTACGCCTAAAACCCTATTTATTTGCTTGAATCGTTTAGAATAATAAGCTTCTTTGATAGAGGAAACAATAACGCCTAAATGAGTGGATGAGTGAATAAATTTTATTTCGTCTCCAATAATTTCTGTAATCATCCCAACATGATTGATGGATCGACTGCCGTTGGTGGCAAAAAATATTAAATCTCCTTTTTGAGCTTGGGAACGGTCTATTTTAGTTCCTATTTTAGATTGTTGGTTGGAAGATCTTGGCAAAGAAAAGTCTATTTCTTTAAAAGTGTTGAACATCAATCCTGAACAATCAAAACCTTTTAAAGTTGTGCCTCCAGCTCTGTATAAAGCACCTATATTTTTTGACGCAGTATCAATTAATAACTGAATCATAGATGGCTCTACCGTTACAGTTTTTTCAGTTTTTTCAGTTTTTTCAACTATTGCATTTGTTCCGAATTCTTTTGTAATGGCTTCAACGGTTGGTGGTGTTTCTCTGATAATTAATGAATGGCCAATAGGAAGTTTATTTATGACAGTTGGGTTTAAACGTTCCAATTCTTTAATGGTAGTGCCATATTTTCTTGAAATTTTAGATAAAGTCTCCCCTGATGCAATTGTATGGTTTTGTACTTTAGATAAGTCTTCGGTTGTTGTGTTTATGGCTGTTTGTTCATTATTGGCTTGATTGTTAGGAATCATTAAAACAGTATTCAATTTTAATAATTTTCCTTTAACCTTAGGATTTAATTCATAAATGGCAGCTTCTTTTACATCATATTTTTTGGCAATTGCATAAATACTTTCGCCTTTAGTGATTTTATGTTTAATGCTGGTTTGGGAATAAATCAGCGAACTGGTCAGTAAAAGCAGGAATGTAAAAAGTTTATAGGTATTCATTTAATCTTATATTTTTCTAGAATTAATTCTATGGAATTATTAAAAGTGAGTAAAGATATAAAAACTATCAATTGATTTGAAATTTTAACATAACTTTATTATCCCAGTATTAATTGGTTTTAGGGTTTTTGGAACTCTTTTGATTTAACCATAATGAAATATTAACGCCGCTAAACATTCTTTATTACATAAATTTATAGAAGTTTTTCACTACATAAATTATAGTTTCCCATTCCACTCATCATAAAACTGAGTTAAAAATTGCTCCATATAAAGATGCCTGTCGGCAGCAATTTCGCGTCCGGTGACTGTATTCATTCTATCTTTTAACAACAGCAATTTTTCATAAAAATGATTGATTGTCGGCGCTTCTGAATTTTTATACGCTTCTTTGGTTTGATTTAAATCAGGCGCAATTTCCGGATTGTAAAGCGGCCTGTTTTTAAATCCGCCATAATTAAATGTTCTGGCAATTCCAACAGCGCCAATGGCATCCAACCTGTCGGCATCCTGAATAACTTCCAGCTCTGGCGAGTTAAATTGCTGCTCAAAATTTCCTCCCTTAAAAGAAATATTGCTGATAATATTTTCAATATGGACAATAATTGAATCATCGACCTGTTGATTTTCCAAAAACTCACGGGCTATTTTTGGCCCGATTGTTTCGTCGCCATCATGAAATTTTGAATCGGCAATATCGTGCAGCAAGGCACCCAATTCCACTATAAATCCGTCAACATTTTCATTTTTTGCAATGAGTTTTGCATTGTTCCAAACGCGCAGAATATGAAACCAGTCGTGACCGCCTTCTGCATTTTTCAGGGCATTTTTTACAAATGCTTCGGTATTATTAATGATTTGCTGTTTGTTCATGGTTGAATAAAATGCTTAAAATCTGAAAACCGAATATCAGAAGTTTTGTTTGATTTAGATTAGTAAACTGCAGTACATTTTCCCGCTACGCAAATAACATCCACCGGCGGCGTTGGTACAGAACAATCAGAAATTATTCCCCATTTTTTGTTGAAGTCATTTTCAAGTTCATTGTAAATCGCCACTTTTTGCTCAAGCAATACAACATCAATTGTTGTGCTGAACGCAAGATACGTTTTTGGTCCGCCGCAAGCTTTGCTTCCGAAGGCAATAGACTCGCAATCAGAATTTTCTGAACAATCGCCTGAATTAACCACCAGCTCAATTTCTTCTTGCAAAGTGGCTAACTCAGCCAAATCTTCTTCTTTGCTGGATTCCGTATTGTTTGTGCAACCAAAAACGATTGCCAATAGGGCAATCGTTTTCGAGATATTTTTTATCATTTTCATTTCTAAGGAAAATTATTTTAACAATATTCCTCGTAAGCTCCGGCTAAATTTGAAGCAATCACTTCTGCAGGCCGGCCTTCAATGTGATGACGCTCTAACATATGAACCAAAACACCATCTTTAAATAAGGCAATTGCCGGTGATGATGGAGGAAAAGGAATCATATTTTCGCGTGCTTTGGCGGTGGCTTCACTGTCAACGCCTGCAAAAACGGTCACCAAGTTTGTTGGTGTTTTGTCGTATTGCAAGGAAACGACTGCTCCCGGACGTGCTGTACCGGCGGCACAACCACAAACCGAATTAACGACAACCAAAGTGGTGCCTTCTTTTTTTAACGCCGCTTCAACTTCCTGGGCGGTATGCAATGACGTAAAACCTGCATTTTCAAGCTCTGCTTGCATGGGTTTTACCAATTCTGGTGGATACATATTCTTTATTTTTTTAGTTAAACGTAATTTAAGCACAAATATAAGCGTTTAAAAATGAAATGGCTAAACACAAATTCTAATTAACGCTTCTATAAAAAAGTTTATAACTATTTTAACAATTGTGATACGGCTAACTTTTAGGATACTGACAAATCAATGTATCTTTGCAAACTAAATAAAAATTATGGCAAATTTTGTTAAATGGTTGGGAGCCGGATTGGGTTTTACGCTTGGCGGTCCAATTGGAAGTATTTTAGGTTTTGCGGTTGGCAGTTTTATTGATGGTTTTTCAAAAGAAGATCTGCAATTGGCAAGAACTTATGGTGCCGGGCGTTCAAATGCGCAATCGGGCGATTTTGAAGTGAGTTTATTGTTGTTGTCATCGGTGGTTATTAAGGCTGATGGAAATGTAAACGAGCGGGAATTGTTATTTGTAAGAGAACATTTTAAGCGAATGTACGGCGAAGAACGCGCCAGCAATGCATTTAAATTGTTTAAGGTGTTTATCAAAAACAACGAAATCTCAACACCTCAAATTTGCGCACAAATACGTCAAAATTTAACGCACGCATCGCGTTTGCAGTTGATTCATTTTTTGTTTGGCATCGCAAATGCCGACGGCGCCGTTCATGAAGTTGAGGTAAATGCCATCAAAACGATTGCCGGTTATCTGTATGTGAATCCGCACGATTTTGAATCCATAAAAGCGATGTTTTATAATAGTTCAGACAGCGCTTACCGGATTTTGGAAATCGAAAAAACGGCTTCCAATGATGAGGTGAAATTGGCGTATAGAAAAATGGCGAAAAAATACCATCCCGATAAACTGCAACATCTTGGAGCCGAACATATAAAAGGCGCCGAAGAAAAATTTAAGCAGGTGAGTATTGCCTATGAGCAAATACAGAAAGAAAGGGGTTTGTAAGGATTTTTAAGTTAAAAGTCTGAAGTCGAAAAACTTAATTTGAAATTATTTATTTCTTAAACCCAATTTGTTTTCGTTCATGTTGTGCTATTTCTTGCGCATCTTTATTCAATAAATAATGCAATGCCTGGTTAATATCCTTAAAGTTAAGATTCATTTGTTTTTCAAGTTTCGCGATATTTTCTTTTAGGTCTTTGTAATCAGCTAAATGTTGTCGTAATACTACAAAAGCCCTTATTACTGCAATATTTACCTGAATGGCTTTTTTGCTGTTTAAGACACTTGAAAGCATTGCAACACCTTGTTCCGTAAAGGCGAAAGGCATATAACGAGTGCCACCGCGGTTTGAGGTCGCAAATTGCGTCCTCAAATTTTCATATTCTTCTTCAGAAAGTTTAAACATAAAATCATCAGGAAAACGGTCGATATTTCTTCTCACGGCTTCTTTGAGTCTTTTTGTTTCGGTTTCATACATTTCTGCAAGATCGAAATCGAGCATAACGCGTTGCCCGCGTATTTCATAAATTTTGTTTTGAATTAGTTGTAATTCCATAGCTTTTTTTATAATTAGTTGATTGTCTTTTCCGTTTTTAAAGATAAGATATTCAATTTAATACTGCTGACTAATTATAATTTTATCCATATTTTAATTATTTATTCGAACCGCGTTAGTGATTGAACGGCATGTTTGAGCTATTTTTTGGATGCTTTTCGCAGGCAAAAAAAGCGAGTAGTGAAAGCACGCCCGCCTTTTGGCGGGAACGCCCAAAAATATCAACTTATTTCTTTGCTATTTTGAATCAGAATCAGCACAATTTCAGCCTAAAATAGGTTGGTATTTTTTTTACAATTTATGAAATGATATTTTCAATAAAATCCGTAATTTCGCACACTAATTGATTTAAGGGCATAAAATGAGCAAAAAATTTAGAGAATATAAAGGATTGGACCTCACCAAAGTAGCAGAAGAGACTTTGGCGTTTTGGGAAGCGGAACATATTTTCGAAAAAAGCATTAGCACACGAGACGAGCATAAATCTTTTGTATTTTATGAAGGACCGCCATCGGCAAACGGATTGCCGGGAATTCACCATGTGATGGCTCGCGCCATAAAAGATATTTTTTGCCGTTATAAAACCCAGCAGGGATTTCAGGTAAAACGAAAAGCAGGCTGGGATACGCATGGTTTGCCAATTGAATTGGGTGTTGAAAAAGAATTGGGAATCACCAAAGAAGATATTGGCAAAAAAATTTCTGTTGAAGACTATAACGAAGCTTGTAAAAATGCCGTAATGCGTTATACCGATGTTTGGGAAGACCTTACCAGACGAATGGGACATTGGGTGGATATGGAAGATCCTTACGTGACTTACAAACCAAAATATATGGAAACGGTTTGGTGGTTGCTTGCCCAATTGTACAAAAAAGGATTGATTTACAAAGGGTACACCATTCAGCCTTATTCGCCAAAAGCGGGTACAGGTTTAAGTTCGCACGAATTAAATCAGCCGGGAACTTATCAGGATATTACTGACACCACGGTTGTTGCGCAATTTAAAGCGATAAAAAACACCTTGCCTAAGTTATTGCAGGAAGTTGATGGCGAAATTTACTTTTTGGCTTGGACTACAACGCCTTGGACATTGCCGTCAAACACTGCACTTACGGTTGGAAAAAAGATTGATTATGTTTTAGTGAAATCTTTCAATCAATATACTTTTGAACCCAGCAACGTAATTTTGGCAAAAGCGTTGGTTGGAAAGCAATTTTCGGGCAAATTCTTAGCTGTTGAAAATGAAATTGACTTGTTGAACTACAATCAAAACGACAAGAAAATTCCATTTTTGATTCTGAAAGAATTTAAAGGCGCTGATATATTGGAATCCAGATATGAGCAATTGATGCCTTATGCGCTTCCATATAAAAATCCGGAAAATGCTTTTAGGGTCATTGCCGGTGATTTTGTGACTACGGAAGACGGCACGGGAATTGTGCATACGGCGCCAACTTTTGGAGCCGATGATGCGATGGTTGCAAAACAGGCGAATCCTGAAGTGCCGCCAATGTTGGTGCTGGATGATTATGGGAATCCGGTTCCGTTGGTGGATCTACAAGGAAGATTTACCCAGCATATGCGTGAATATGCAGGAAAATATGTAAAAAACGAATATTATGAAGATGGGAAAGCGCCGGAGCGTTCCTTGGACGTTGAAATTGCCATACAGCTAAAAGAAGAAAACAAGGCGTTCAACGTTGAAAAATACAAACACAGTTATCCGCATTGCTGGAGAACCGACAAACCGGTGTTATATTATCCGCTGGATTCCTGGTTTATAAAAGTGACCGACAAGCGCGATCGCATGTTCGAACTGAACAATACCATTAACTGGAAACCAAAATCAACCGGTGAAGGCCGATTTGGAAATTGGCTGAAAAATGCCAACGACTGGAACTTGTCGCGTTCCCGGTACTGGGGAATTCCTTTGCCAATTTGGCGGACGGAAGACGGAAAAGAAGAAATTTTTATTGGTTCTGTTGAAGAATTGATGGCCGAAATGCAACGTGCCGTTGAAGCAGGAATGATGAAAGCCGCTATTTTTGCCGATTTTGAAGTGGGAAATATGAGCGAAGAAAACTATGACAAAATTGACCTGCATAAAAATGTGGTTGATGAGATTGTCTTGGTTTCACCTTTGGGAAAACCGATGAAACGCGAAGCAGATTTGATTGATGTTTGGTTCGATTCTGGCTCTATGCCTTATGCGCAATGGCATTATCCGTTTGAAAACAGAGAGTTGATAGACGAGAATAAATTTTTTCCGGCCGATTTTATTGCTGAAGGCGTTGACCAAACAAGAGGCTGGTTTTATACGCTTCACGCCATATCAACGATGGTTTTTGATTCTGTTGCCTATAAAAATGTCGTTTCAAACGGATTGGTGTTGGACAAGGACGGCAAAAAAATGTCGAAACGTTTGGGAAATGCCGTTGATCCATTTGAAACGATGGACAAATACGGCGCTGATGCCACACGTTGGTATATGATTGTAAATGCAAATCCGTGGGACAATTTAAAATTTGACTTGGAAGGCATCGATGAGGTTCGAAGAAAATTCTTCGGTACGATTTACAATACCTATTCGTTTTTTGCTTTGTATGCCAATTTGGATCATTTTTCCTATTCCGAAGAAGAAATTGCTTTGGAGGAAAGACCTGAAATCGATCGTTGGATTTTATCCGAACTGAATACCCTGATAAAAAATACAGAAAGTTTTTATGAAGATTATGAGCCAACAAAAGCGGCACGTGCCATTCAGGATTTTGTTTCAGAAAATTTAAGCAACTGGTTTGTGCGTTTAAGCAGAAGACGTTTTTGGAAAGGCGATTATGAAAAAGACAAAGTTTCGGGCTATCAAACGCTTTATACTTGTCTGTTAACCGTGGCGAAATTGGGCGCGCCGATTGCACCATTTTTTATGGACAATCTTTACAAAGATTTAACAAATGTTTCTTGTAAAGAAGCATTTGAATCAGTACATTTGGCGACTTTTCCGACGTATGATAAAAGTTTAGTCGACAATAAGTTAGAGCACAAAATGCAACAGGCCCAAAAAATTTCTTCTATGGTGTTGTCATTGCGAAAAAAGGAAATGATAAAAGTGCGCCAGCCCTTGCAAAGAATTATGATTCCGGTACCGAATGAACAGGAGCGGGAAGAAATTTTGGCGGTGGCAGATTTGATAAAATCGGAAGTGAACGTGAAAGAAATTGAAATGATTGATGATGCTTCAGGCATCGTGGTAAAAACCATAAAACCTAATTTTAAGGTGTTGGGACCAAGGTTTGGAAAAGATATGAAAATCATCTCTGAAGCCATTCAGAAATTAACGCAGGAAGACATCGCAACGGTTGAAAAACAGCAAGAAATAGTGTTGGTTATCAATGATAAAGCCGTAAATTTAAAACTTGAGGAAGTTGAGATTACGTCGCAGGATATTGAAGGCTGGCTGGTAGCCAACCAAGGAGGTTTAACCGTAGCGTTAGACATTACAATTACCGAGGATTTAAGGATGGAAGGCAATGCGAGGGAGTTGGTGAACAGGGTACAGAATTTACGCAAGGATTCTGGTTTGGAAGTTACCGACAAAATTACCTTAGTTATTCAAAAAAATGATATATTACAACGTTCAATTGCAGCGAATGAACAGTATATTAAAACCGAAACATTGACGAAAGAACTCGTTTTTGTTGATGAATTGGAAAATGGTACAGAAATTGCTTTTGACGATGTGCAAACGAAAATATTAATAGAAAAAAATTAGATTATGGAGGAAAATAATAGATACTCAGATAAAGATTTGGCAGAATTTAAAGAAATAATTTTGCAAAAAAAGGAGCGTGCCGAAGAAGATTTGGCGCTCTTAAAAAGCATTTTTAAAAACGACAGCGATAACGGCACGGATGACACTTCACCTACGTTTAAGGCTTTTGAAGAAGGTTCAGAAACCATGTCAAAAGAAGCAAATGTGCAGTTGGCGATTCGTCAGGAAAAGTTCATTCGCGATTTAAAAAATGCCTTGCAGCGCATTGAAAACAAAACCTACGGAATTTGCCGCGTAACCGGTAAATTAATCCAAAAGGAACGTTTAAAATTGGTGCCGCATGCCACCTTGAGCATCGAGGCAAAAAATATGCAACAATAAAAAAATAAATCATATACAATTGCGAAGCTTCAATGCGTTGAAGCTTCGTTTTTTCACTACGCTTAAATTAAATTAACTCCCTTGAAAAAACCCATCATTATCATCATTTTAATATTGTTAATTGACCAAATTAGCAAAATATATATAAAAACGAATTTTTTGTATGGTGAAGAGGTGGTTGTTTTTGATTGGTTTCGCATTCATTTTATTGAAAATAACGGTATGGCCTGGGGCGCGGAATTTGGCGGCAGAACAGGTAAATTGGTTTTAACGGTTTTTAGGTTGTTCGCCATTGCCGGGATAGGTTATTGGCTGTATAGCTCTGTTAAGAAAAATGCGCCGGACATTTTAATTGTGGCCATTTCGTTAATTTTTGCCGGAGCGCTGGGAAATATCATAGATTCCGTTTTTTACGGCGTTATTTTTGATACGCCCAGAAATGCTGTTGCCACCTTGTTTGCAGAAAAACCTTATGGCACCTTATTTCACGGTAAAGTGGTAGATATGCTTTATTTCCCAATATGGAGCGGTGATTTGCCAAGTTGGCTGCCTTTTTGGGGCGGAAAACCCTTCACTTTTTTCAATGCAATTTTTAACATCGCAGACGCTTCAATTTCTATTGCGGTCGGTATTTTAATTTTCTTCAACAAAAAAGCTTTTCCGCATGAGAATGCTGAAGAAATTGCCTAAAATTTTATAGATTTTTTCCTGATTATTTTAATCAAAAGTCACTTTTCCGGTTAATTGAGGATTTCAAAGATTGTTTATTTCGACTTTAAAATCAATAAAATTTAACTTCATAAAAGAAAAATACAAATTCAAAAAAAATCTGTAATTTTATTTTTTTAAATCATGCGCTTTTTGGAATTAGAAATTCAAATAAAAACATTGCCGTCGCTTCCAGGTGTTTATCAATATTATGATAAAAACGGGACCATTTTGTATGTGGGGAAAGCAAAAAACCTAAAGAAAAGGGTTTCATCCTATTTCAATAAAACCCACGAAAACGGGAAAACCAATGTGCTGGTCAATAAAATCGCCACCATTGAGCATATTGTGGTGGATACGGAAACGGATGCCTTGCTGCTGGAAAATAATCTGATCAAAAAATACCAGCCTCGCTATAATGTGATGCTGAAAGACGACAAAACCTATCCGTGGATTTGCATTAAAAAAGAACGCTTTCCGCGTATATTTTTAACGAGAAACGTGACAAAAGACGGATCGGAATATTATGGCCCTTATCCTTCAGTGAAAATGGCCAAAGCTTTGCTGGATTTAATCAAAGAGTTGTTCAAACTGCGCTCATGCAGCTACGATTTGAGCAAGAAAAACGTTGAACTTCAAAAATATTCGGTTTGTTTGGATTTTCATATCGGAAATTGCAAAGGGCCTTGCGAAGGACTTCAGACGGAAAGTGATTACGACAAAGATATTCAGGCCATCAGAAACATTGTGAAGGGAAATTTCAAGGAATCGATTCAGCAATTTTACGATTTGATGCTTTATTATTCGGATGAAATGGAGTTTGAGGAAGCCCAAAAAATTAAGGAGAAAATTGATGTGTTGGCCAATTATCAGGCAAAATCCACTGTTGTAAATCCGTCAATCACCAATGTCGATGTTTTTTCCATTGTTTCTGATGAAAGTTATAGTTACGTCAACTTTTTCAAAATAATTAATGGCGCCATCATTCAATCTCACACGGTTGAAATTAAAAAGAAACTGGACGAAACCGATAAGGAATTGCTGGAATTGGCCATTATTGAAATAAGACAGCGATTTAATTCACAATCAAATGAAGTTTATGTGCCATTTGAAGTTGATTTGGGAGAAAATATAAAGGTAACAGTTCCCAAACTTGGAGATAAAAAACGTATTGTAGATTTGAGCCTGCGAAACGCAAAATATTACCGGCAAGAACAGTTTAAACAGCTAAAAATTGTGGATCCGGATAAGCATGTAAACAGGATTATGGCGCAAATGCAAAAAGATTTGCGTTTAACATCAGAGCCAAGATATATAGAATGTTTTGACAATTCAAATATACAGGGAACCAATCCGGTGGCGGCCTGCGTGGTTTTTAGAAATGGTAAACCTAGCAAAAAAGAGTATCGGAATTTTAACATCAAAACGGTTGAAGGACCCGATGATTTTGCTTCTATGGAAGAAGTCGTTTTCAGAAGATATAAAAGGCTGCAGGAGGAAGGACAAGAATTGCCCCAGTTAATTGTTATTGATGGCGGTAAAGGGCAATTGTCATCGGCCTTAAAAAGTTTGGATATTTTGGGATTACGGCATAAAATTGCCATTATTGGCATTGCGAAGCGCCTGGAAGAAATTTATTATCCAAATGATCCCGTGCCTTTATATTTAAACAAAACTTCTGAAACCCTAAAAATTATTCAGCAATTGCGCAATGAAGCGCACAGATTTGGAATTACGCATCATCGAAATAAAAGAAGCAAAAACGTGCTGGTTAATGAATTGGAACAAATTTCTGGAATTGGTAAGCAAACCATTGTATCTTTATTAAAAAATTTTAAATCATTGAAAAGAGCTGAAACAGCACCACTTGAAGATTTAGAGCGAGCTTTGGGGAAATCGAAAGCCAAGATTATTTATAATTATTTTCAAAAAAAAATAGAAGTTGATGCGTAGAATTTTTTTACTTGCTTTTACCTTTTTAACCACACTTTCTTTTTCTCAGGAAGTTGTTGAAAAAGAAGACATAAAAGTTGGTCTTGTGCTCAGCGGCGGCGGGGCAAAAGGGTTTGCCCACGTGGCTGTTTTAAAAGTATTGGAGGAAGCCGGCGTACGCATAGATTATATTGGAGGCACCAGCATGGGCGCCATTATTGGCGGATTATATGCTTCGGGTTATAGTCCAGATCAACTAGATTCCATTATTAAATCAACCGACTTCAATAAAATTTTGACTGATGATTTGCCACGCAAGTCAAAACCATTTTATGATAAAGAGCATAGTGAAAAATACATACTCACAGTTCCCATAAAAGACAGGAAATTGGGGATGCCCACTGCGTTGTCTAACGGACAAAGCGTACTTAATTTATTAACAAGCCTAACACAACATGTAAATAGCATTAGCGATTTCAGCAAGTTGCCAATTCCATTTATTTGCATTGCCACAAATTTGGAAACGGGCAAACAGGAAGTTTTGAATAAGGGGTTTTTGCCGGAAGCCATCCTGGCAAGCGGTTCCTTTCCCACATTATTGGCTCCTGTTGAAATTGATGGAAAATTGCTGACGGATGGCGGAATTATCAATAATTTTCCTGTTGATGAAGTAAAAGCAATGGGAGCTGATGTAGTTATTGGTGTGGACATACAAAGTGGTTTGGCACATAAGGAAGAATTAAATTCGGCCGTAAAAATATTAAATCAAATTGTTGGATTTCAAATGTATAAATCCATGGAGTACAAATATGACAGTTTGGATTTGGTGATAAAACCCAATTTGGAAACGTTTAATGTAGTTTCCTTTGATAAATCGAAAGAAATCATGATAGCGGGAGATTTGGCTGCCCGTGAAAAGTTTGGCGAATTAAAATCGATTGCCGACAGTCAAATTCACGCCAAAAATCTGAAAATTGATATGGGTCAGGTTAAGGAATTTTGCGTAAAACAAATTGACATTGAGGGGAATTACGATTATACACGCGCTTACATTATAGGGAAACTAAATTTACGAATCAATGAAACCACCAATTACAGAAAAGTAGTTGAAAGTATTAATAATTTGTCGGCCACCGGTAATTTTGAAAATGTACAATATCAAATAATACATGAAGATGATGGCTGTATTGTAAACCTTAAAGTAAAAGAGCATCAAATATCAAATTTTTTACAATTAGGCGTTCATTATGATGATTTATACAAAACTGGGATTTTATTGAACGTGACAACGAAGCATATTTTGTCAAATAATGATATGCTATCTGCCGATTTAATATTGGGGGACAATTTGCGGTATAATTTCGATTATTTTATTGATAATGGGTTTTATTGGAGTTTTGGGATGAAATCAAGGTATAATAATTTTAATTCAAATGTTAAATTTGATCCGACCAACGCAAATAAAATAAATTTAAATTATGTAGATTTTACCAATCAGGTCTATCTTCAAACTGTATTTGGAAGAAAATTCGCAATTGGCGCTGGAGGGGAATTCAAAAGAATAAAAGTGTATTCGGAAACAATTTCCGGTTTTGATAATAATGGAGAACCAGGTAATGGAAGATTGTATTTCGACAAGTCGAATTATTTAAATTTAATTGCTTATTTAAAAATTGACACTTACGACAAAAAATATTTTCAAAAAGAAGGCGCTTTGTTGGATGTGGATTTTAGATGGTATTTAGGCTCTTCCGACTTTAATGAAAATTTTGCTTCCTTCTCTCAATTAAAAGGGAAATTAGGATATGCGCATACGTTTTTTGATAAGTTTACTGCCCACTTTGTTTCTGAAGCAGGACTAACAATAGGTGAAAATTTAAATAGAGTCTTAGATTTTAATGTGGGTGGTTATGGAGAAAATTTTATAAATACTTTCATTCCATTCAATGGCTATGATTTTTCGGTGCTCAATGGAAATTCTTTTTTGCGGTCAACATTGACATTAAGGTATGAGTTTTTGCCGAAAAATTATTTTATGGGAACAGCAAATTATGCGAGGGTAGGCAGTGATTTGTTTAAAGAAGGCAGGATTTTTGAAAATACCAAGTCTGGTTATATGCTCGGCTATGGATTGGATACTTATTTGGGCCCCGTTGAATTTAATTATTCCTGGTCACCCGATCATAAGGAGAATTACTGGTATTTTAACGTTGGGTATTGGTTTTAAAAAAAGTCCTGCAAAAAATTTGCAGGACCTTTTAGATATTGATGCCTTATTTAGTCAATTATTTTACCTTCATTGTCGGTAAAATCAAATCTTAAATATTGATAGGTAATTCTGGGTAAAATTTTGATCCACTTTTTATATTTTAGATACCATCGCATTTGTATTGACGGAAATCCCTTTTTTAAGTATGCTACAATAAAAGGATGTGTATTTAAAGTAATATTTACATGCGCTTTTGAACTTACAAGTCTTTCAAGTTCAGATTCAATTTTGTCTAATAAAATAATTGGTGATTCAACTTCCCCAATACCGCTAGGGTTAGGTTCTTGCGTTTTTATAACCAATTCCGGCCTCACACGTTGTCTGGTAATTTGAACCAAACCAAACTTGCTTGGCGGCAATATTTTATGTTTAGTCTTGTCAAATTCCATTTCAGCCTTTAAATGGTCGAAAAGTTTTTGGCGGTGTTCAGGGGAATTCATGTCAATAAAATCAACAACAATAATGCCTCCCATATCTCGCAGCTGTAATTGTCTTGCGATTTCAGAAGCTGCAATTAAATTAACCTCAAGTGCGGTGTCGGCTTGTGTGTTTGCTTTATTTGAACGATTTCCACTGTTTACGTCAATTACATGAAGTGCTTCGGTATGTTCAATAACCAAATAAGCTCCTTTACTCATGGAAACTGTTCTTCCAAATGATGTTTTTATTTGGCGTTCAATTCCATGTTTTTCAAAAATGGGAACTTGTGACTTGTATAATTGCACGATAGACTCTTTTTTAGGCGCGATTTCTTGTAAATACTCTTTAATTTCTAAAAACAAAATTTCGTCATTAGTAACAATGCTTGTAAACGAATCATTAAACAAATCTCTTAAAATTGACGAGGCTCTGTTTAATTCACTTAAAACTTTAACGGGTGTTTGTTGTGTTTTAACGGTAACAATTTGTTTACACATGGCAACCCATCGTTCTAAAGAATTTTGAAGGTCTTTATCCAGTTCTGCGACTTTTTTATTTTCGGCCACAGTTCTGATGATTACGCCAAAACCTTTAGGTTTAATGCTTTTGATCAGTCTTTTTAATCGTTCTTTTTCTTCCGGATCATTTATTTTTTGTGAAACTGAAACTCTGTCAGAAAAAGGAACCAACACCAAATATCTTCCTGCAATGGATATTTCTGAACTCATCCGCGGGCCTTTGGTAGATATGGGCTCTTTTACAATTTGTACTAATAAATTTTGACCTGTTTTTAGCACATCAACAATACTTCCGTCTTTGTTGATATCCTTTTCCAGTTGAAAATTCTTTAATGTGAAATCTTTAATTTTACCTGTAGTTATACCTTTTATAAATTTATTTAAGGACAGTAATTGGGCTCCTAAATCATGATAATGCAAAAACCCGTCTTTTTCATAACCTACATCTACAAACGATGCATTTAAACCAGATAGAACTTTGCCAATTTTAGCTAAAAAAATATCTCCGACGGAGAATTTATTGCTATTGGATTCGTTGTTTAGTGCTGTTAATCTACCATCTTTTAATAAGGCAAAATCAATATCAGAGAAGTTTGATCTAATTATTAATTCTGTTTTCACTCTGAATTGTTTTGTGCTTAAATATAAAAATATTTAAACGATTTATACTAAGTTTACAGGGTAATATACCCAACAATATTTGCATTTTCTGCAAATATTTATTTCAATGAACTTTAAAATTGAAAAGAAAAAAGTAAGCTTGGCTTACTTTTTCTTTTTATGTCTGTTTGCTCTTGCTCTCTTTTTGCGTTTATGAGTCGATATCTTCGCTCTCTTTCTTTTTTTACCGCTTGGCATAATTAAAAGTTGTTTTTTTAAATTAATAAATATTCTTTAACCTATGTTGAAACAGGTTATACGGTTACCTTGCTTTTTACTCCTTCCACAAATACTTTTGCAGGCTTAAATGAGGGGATGTTGTGAGCCGGAATTTTAATAGTGGTGTTTTTTGAAATGTTTCTTCCAGTTTTTTCAGCTCTTGTTTTAATGATAAAACTGCCAAAACCTCTTAAATAAACATTGTCTCCTTTTTCTAAAGAATCTTTTACCTCTTCCATGAACGCTTCAACAGTTGCTAAAACATCTGCTTTTTCTATTCCAGATTTGTCTGCAATATTTGATACGATTTCTGCTTTCGTCATTTTTAATATGGGTTATATGTTATTATAAAATTAAGACGGCAAATATATGATATAATAATGAAATTCAAAAAGTTAATTCACTAAAATTTAATTAATTAAAAGATGTATCATTGTATTTTATAAAAAATGGAATGATTTTCTCTAAACAATTAATATACTGGTATTTACAGAATAAAAGAAATTTGCCTTGGCGCTCAACGCTTAACCCTTACACTATTTGGCTGTCGGAAATTATTTTGCAGCAAACAAGAGTTGACCAGGGAATGTCCTATTATCTTAAGTTTATTAAAAAATTTCCTACGGTATTTGATTTGGCGGCGGCATCAGAAGAACAAGTGTTAAAACTTTGGCAGGGATTGGGTTATTATTCCAGGGCCAGAAACTTGCATTTTTCAGCAAAATATATTGTAAATGAGCTAAATGGCGAATTTCCCGCTACCTACAATGAACTTCTAAAACTTAAAGGCGTGGGCGATTACACCGCTTCTGCCATTGCATCAATTTGTTTTAATGAACCAACTGCGGTTGTTGACGGAAATGTTTACCGGGTTTTGTCGCGATACTTTGGAATGGACACCGCAATAAATTCTTCTGCGGGAATAAAGGAATTTAAACAATTGGCCCAACAATTAATCAATGAAGAAAATCCGGGAACACACAACCAGGCCATTATGGAATTTGGAGCGCTCATGTGCAAACCTAACAACCCCGACTGTACAATTTGTCCTTTAAATAACAGCTGTTATGCATTGTCAAAAAACAGCGTTAAAGACCTTCCCGTTAAAGAAAAGAAAGCAAAAATTAAAACAAGGCACTTTAATTATATTGTGGTTCAATCAAGTGACCATAAAACTAAAATTGTGAAGCGAGAAACCGGAATATGGCGAAATCTGTATGAATTTCCATTAGTGGAATCAAGCAATTTTATGGATGAAAAACAGCTTATTGAACATGAAATATTTAAGGAGTTGTTCACTAATATGGAAACAACGGTAGAACTTTTTGACAAGGAAGTGCTTGTTCATAAATTAACCCATCAACACATTTATGCAAAATTTTGGGTGGTAACCACCACTGCTTCAAGTAATTTTGAGCTTTCTTGGGATGCTGTAAAAAAATATCCGGTACCGGCATTGATCGATAATTTTTTAAATCGTTACAAAAACAACTAAATATTTTAGTACTTTTGTTAATTAATTGATACTTAAAAAAATGGCTGGGACAATAAATAAAGTAATACTGATAGGACATTTGGGTGATGAGGTTAAAATGCATTATTTTGAGGGCGGAAACGCCATTGGACGGTTTCCTATTGCAACAAATGAAACTTACACAAACAAGCAAACCGGAGAAAAAGTTACCACAACCGAATGGCATAATATAGTAGTCAGAAATAAATTGGCTGAAATTTGCGAAAAATATTTATCAAAAGGTGATAAAGTTTACGTTGAAGGCCGCATAAAAACAAGACAATGGGAAGGTGAAGACGGCACAAAAAGATATACCACAGAAATTCATGTGGTGGATATGACTTTCTTAACCACCAAAAAAGAATTGAATGCACCAGTTCCGCATATGGAGGCAAAACCACCGGAGCCATCAAATCAAGATGTCGCAAAAAACGAACCTGAAGAGGATGATTTGCCATTCTAAAGTTTAATTAAATTGTATTTAAGTTGGATCTTGAACCCACGTTTTTAACAATTCTCTTATCAACCGATGTATTATCGAAAGTCCTGAGCATTGCTTTACTTTTTTTATTGCTTTTTATGTCTGCTTTTATTTCTGGGGCCGAAGTTGCTTTTTTTTCACTTTCTAAAATCGATTTGGACAGAGCGGCCGAATCAAGATCAAGTAAAAAGAAAGCTGTCGTTTCATTACTGGAAAGGCCGAAAAGATTATTGGCCACTATTTTGGTTTCTAACAATTTCGTCAATATTTTAATCGTGCTTATTTTTGCCTATATAGGCGATTTTTTGTTTGCCGAAATAACATCAGAACTGTTAAAATTTTTAATTGAAGTTGTTTTAGTAACCTTTTTAATTTTACTTTTTGGGGAAGTTTTACCCAAGTTGTATGCTTCCCGAAATTCCATGAAGTTTGCGGTAATCATGGTATATCCCATTAAAATTTTAGTGTCCATGCTGTCGTTTATCAGCTTTCCTTTATTGGGTTTGACCAATATTATTGAAAATAATCTGGGAAAGCAGAAATCGAGTTTATCAGTTGAAAAATTATCACAGGCTTTAGGACTTACCTCCAGCCAAACCACCACTAAAGATGATCAAAAAATTCTTCAGGGAATCGTAAGTTTTGGAAATACCGAAACAGGGCAAATCATGACACCGCGTATTGATATTTTTGCAATTTCTAAAGATGAATCGTACGAAAATGTAGTCGCAAAAATTGTAAATGAAGGCTTTTCAAGAAATCCTGTTTATGGTGAAAACATCGATGAGATTATTGGTGTTTTATATGCCAAGGATTTATTGCCATATATAGATGAGAAAAATTTTGATTGGCAACAATTAATTAGAGAACCTTATTTTGTGCCTGAAAATAAAAAGTTAGATGATTTGCTGAAAGAATTTCAGGAAAAGAAAAATCATTTGGCGGTTGTTGTTGATGAATATGGAGGAACTAGCGGTATTGTTACCCTTGAAGATGTTATAGAGGAAATTGTTGGAGACATTAGCGATGAGTATGATCAAGATGATGCGCCTTATTCAAAAATAGATGAAAATAATTTTTTGTTCGACGGAAAAATCAACCTGAAAGATTTTTATAAAATTTTAGAAGTAGAAAACACGCATTTATTCGAGGAAAATAAAGGAGAATCGGAAACAATTGCCGGATTTATTTTAGAAATTCACGGAAAATTTCCGAGGAAACAAGAAATAATTACTTTTTTTGAGTATTCATTTAAAGTTGAAGTCATGGACAAAAAAAGAATTAAACAGGTAAAGGTGACTATCAACAGGGAATTCGTAAAAGCGTAAAATGAAAAATATTGTTGCAATGTTTTTTTTGGCGTTTATTTTAGTTGCCTGCGGCAAAGAAACGTTGCCAAAACCCATACCTTATTTAAAACTTCAATATCCAGAGCCAGCTTATCAAAAAATGGAATCAAATTGTCCCTACAGTTTTGAGATTTCGAATTTGGCCAACATCAATTTCACCAACAATTGTTCGGCAACTGTTGAATATCCACATTTAAAAGCCACTATCTATATTACCTACAGACCGATAAACAACAATTTGGATGAAATTCTGAAGGAAGTTGAAAAATTAACTTTTGAACATACCATAAAAGCAGATGCAATTAACGCGATGCCCTATGAAAATTTTGAAAACAAAGTATTTGGGAAATTGTATAATATTGAAGGAAATGTGGCTACAAATATCCAATTTAGGGCAACAGACAGTGTGAATCATGTGCTTTCCGGAGCCTTATATTTTTATACACGACCAAACTATGATTCCATTGTGCCGGCAGTAAAATATGTTGAAAAAGACATTATTCATATAATTGAGACGTTGAAATGGAAAAAACAACAGTAAAACCTTTTAAATACACAAAGACAATTAGAATTTGGCTGCTGATTGGTTTAATTATGTTAATTGGCCAAGTTATTTTGGGAGGAATAACCCGCCTGACAGGATCTGGGCTTTCCATAACGAGGTGGGACATTATTACGGGCGTTATTCCGCCTTTAAATGCGACAGAATGGGTAAGTGAGTTTGAACTCTATAAAGAAACGCCACAGTTCCATAAAATTAATTCAACACTTACCATACAAGAGTTTAAATTTATTTATTTCTGGGAATATTTTCACCGACTTTGGGTGCGATCGCTTGGATTTATCTTTTTAATACCTTTTATATTTTTTGTGGTTAAAAAGCAACTCGATTTCTACTTAATAAAGCGATTGGGCATTGTTATTTTGTTGACAATATTAACGGCTTCTGCCGGATGGATTATGGTTCAGAGCGGTTTGGTGAACAGGCCCTGGGTAAACGCATACAAACTTACCATCCATTTTACCTTGGCGGTATTGGTGATTTGGGCAATGGTTAAAACTGTTTCCGATGTTTATTTATTTGGAAGCAATAAATTAATTCCTTCAAAAAAAATAGTTCCTATTGTTATTAGTATAGCTTTTGCACAAATGATAGTTGCCGGTATTATGGCCGGAATGAAAGCAGGATTGTATTATCCTTCCTGGCCTGATATGAATGGAGAATTCGTTCCAGGTGTATTGCAAAATTCAGCGAATTGGGATTGGCATAATATGATTAATTATGACACTTATTTATTTGCTCCGGCCCTAATTCAATTTTCGCACAGAATGCTTGCTTACTTTTTGGCAGCAGCAACAATTTATCTGTTTTTTAAATTAAGAAACAAAGTTGAGGAGTCTTCAAAAAAATGGTTAAGTGGAGCGTTAATTTTAGTTTGTGTTCAGGTGGTATTGGGAATTTTGACCGTTTTAAATGTTCAGGGAAAAATTCCGCTGTTTTTAGGCGTAAGTCACCAACTGGTCGGATTGCTATATTTTATGGCCTTGTTATTCCTATACGACTCAATAAGAAAAAATAAGGCATAAAAAAAAGCTTCAGATCACTGAAGCTTTTAGTTTCTTAAAAGAAAAAGAATTATTCAGCAGCTGGAGCTTCTTCAACTGTAACAACAGTAGTATCAGCAGCAACTTCTACTTCAACAGCAGCTGGAGCTTCTTCAACAGTAACTTCAACAGCAGGTGCTTCTTCTTTAGGTGTTTCTTTACAAGAAACAGCAAATACGCTTACGAAAAGTGCAATTGCTATAAAAAATTTAAATTGTTTCATTTTTTGATCGATTTTTATTGTTAGTGCAAATTAACAACAAATTATATTAATAAAAAAAAAAATATTAATTATTTTCTGTAATTTGTTTAATTTCTTCAATTTCAGTTATTTTAGTGGCCTTATATAAATCACCACCGCCAATTCCGGCTATTTTTTTTGCGATATCTTCTTTGCTTATTTTGTTTTCATCATAAGTGAATTGGCCAACTTTGGCTTCAAAGTTAACTTTTGAGTATTTAACGCCTTCGGTTTTTGACAATTTCGACTCAATTGTTTTGGCGCAGCCAATTTCACAGGTCATTCCCTCAATTTCAACTTCGATACTTTTATGGTTGGCGGCAACTTCTTGTTTTTCAATCCCGGATTTCTTTACGGAAACCTCTTTTTTACTGTCATTACAGGAAAATAACAAAACAGCTATTGATAAAATATATATTGCTTTTTTCATAAATAGTTTCTTTTTAATTGGTTTTGCAAAGTTAAAACTAATAAATTTAAATCCGGTTAATTATACGATTTTTGTATTTTATTTTGAATGGAAAACAGAAAATTACGCTGGATTTACTTAATAGCGCTTTCATCATTAATTTGGGGAAGTTCCTTTGTTTTTTTGATTATGATTTTGATGAAAAAAGCTTTGATCGGATTAATGCCAATCTAAGTTGGGGTCTTAAGAATTTTAATTAGGGCTGTTTTAAATCCGGACCAAAATTATTTTTATGCATTGTTGTTTGTATTATTGGCTTCAATAGGATATGCCTTCAACGTAAATATCATCAAAAAATTTCACATAATTTAAACGCATTGAGCATTGCTGTCCGAAATTTTGTGCTTTTGATTATTCCAACTTTTATGGTGATGTGGCACAGAGACTTTTTTGGAACTTTTGAAATTAATAAAACAACCACAACGGCTTTAATTTATATGACAATTTTGGCTATTTTGGCATGTAGGCATCTAAAATTATGTACAACCGATTGGTGCAAATTTCTTCGCTTGTTTTTTCTTTGTCCGTTACTTATTTAATTCCAATTATTGCCATTTTTTGGGGATTGTTGGATGAAGAAAAAATTTCATTTTTGAAATTCTTTTCGGGTTTTGTGATTTTGGTTGGGGATATCTGGCCAATAACCGCCTTACGCCTGTAAGGTAGCGTATTTATTAGCATTATTAACTTTACATACTCTTGTAGTACAACATAAGTACAACAAATTAGAATATTTTTACTTGACTATAAATCCCTATACCATTGAGCTGCGCTTGGCGATTCATCATTTGATACACTGCAAGCTGGCCACAGTAATATTGTTGAGTTGCTTTAGCATACCCATTTAATAAAAGTAGCTCGTTTAAGCATAATCCACCAGGCAAAATCACATATCCCAATTGCCTGTTCCAGTAGTCGTAATAGTTCTCTTGTTCCGTAATGATGGTTACGACCGTTTTAGGCGGTGCAACCGATAAAACGAAGTGCAAGGATTGCAAACCAAATTGCAGTAATAATTGAGCCGGTAAACTGCTTTTAGCTTCGTCCTCTTTCATCTTTCTGTTGATCTTTACTTCTGGTGCATCTAAACCATAAAGTCGAATTTCTTTTCGCAATCCAGTGAAACGATGGCAAATGATGATGCTATCGCCGTCAAGGACTTCTTCAATTTGCCAGTGGGTTTCCACTATAAACGGTATTTTTGCGTTGTATTGCATTGATATACAGTGTTTTAGTAGTTGTTTATTCAAAGATAATAATCGAAATTTGATTAAGCAATTGCAAGCAAATATTAACTTTTTAAAATTAGAAAAAATGGCAAGACAGAAAGGTGTTATTAAGTATGTTGGAACTCTTGGAGACATCCGACACTTTAAAATTAAAGGACAAGAAGGCTACTTCGCAGGAATGATTGGCGGTCCTACTGGAGATCAGGTGCTCACAGCTCCGGAATTCGAAAGAACTCGTGAGAATATGAACGAATTTGGCGCAAGTGCCAAAGCCGGGAAATCGGTACGTACCGGTTTATCTCAAGTGATGAAACAAATGTCCGACAGTCAATTGACTGGGCGTTTAACTTCTATTATGAAGAAAATCAATTTGGAAGACCAAACCGAAGCGAGAGGTTACAGAAAAATTGAAATCAGCACACAACGTCGTTACTTGAAAGGTTTCGAATTTGACAAAAACGCTAATTTCAACGGGATTTTCAATCCACCGTACTCATTAACTCATTCCGTTGACAGAGCAAGTGGAGAATTTATTGTTGATGCTTTTAATCCAGCGAATTTGGTGAGTGCTCCATCAGGAGCCACACATTTCCGTTTGATCAGTTCTCTTTCCGTGGTGAGTGATTTTGAATACAACGCCACCACCAACAGTTACGACCCAATGGATGCAGCTTTGAATGAGATAAGCGACATTCAATACAGTGATTTTTTGGACTTGTATGAAGCGGTTCCATCAACTACAATTTCTGCGACATTACCTGGTGGAGTTCTGCCAACAGTAAACACAACAGTATTGCAGTGTGTTGGAATTGAGTTCTATCAAAAAGTGGGTCCAAATTACTACTTGTTTGCAAGTGGTAACTGCTTAAAAGTCGAGGACGCTTTTTAGTAAAAACCCAAAAGGATCCCTCGCCAAAAACGAGGGATTTTTTATATCAACTCCTTAATAACAAAACAATGGAAAATAAAATAATTAGGGTTGCCCAAGGCAAACAAAGCACATTGAGCCAGTTGTACATCAACGGAATTTTCCAATGTTATTTGCTAGAGGATAAAATCAGGGAAGTGAAGATTGCTTCTCAAACTGCCATTTCTACAGGTGTTTATGAATTAAAACTGAACACTTATGGCGCTAAAAATGTTGTTTACAAAAAAGCTTTTGGAAAGCTGCACCAGGGAATGATTGAGATTTACGGCTTGCCGAATTTTAGTTTTGTTTATATCCATACCGGAAATACGATTAAGGAAACGGCCGGATGTCCGCTTTGCGGTTTTGGTTTTCAGTTTGTTGATGGAGATTATCAAGTTTCCCAAAGTATTGCAGCTTATAAAGTGATCTATCCTAAGTTGGTTGCATTGGCAGAAGATGCTTCCAACAAATTTGCCATTGAGAATAATTTTCAATTTTAAAAAGCCAATCCAATGGAAAACATCAACACCATCGCAACACTTTTTGGAACACTGATCACCTTGTTACTCTCAGTTGTGGCTTATTTTATCAAGCAATTACACACTGATTTCAAGAGTGTGGAGAAAGATTTGATTGAAGTAAAAACAATGGTTTTAATCATCAAAACCGAGTTCAAAAGTGGCAACGATTTACTGAACCAGAAAGTAGAATACATCGAAAAAAGAGTACACGATTTAGAATTATTCATCCATAAAAAATAATATTATGAAAAATAACAAAATGAATTTAGCAGAAAGAGTTTTGGCACCAACTCCGAAATGGTTTAAAGTTCTTCGCACTATCGGGATTGCTTTGGCATCCGTTGGCGGAATTATCATTGCTTCTCCGGTCGCATTGCCTGCCGCAATAGTTTCGGCCGCAGGATATTTGATCCTGGGCGGAAGTATTATTACTGCAGTTTCACAAACTGGAGTAAAATCCGAAGAGAAAACAGATCCGGAAAAGTAAAAAAGTTTAAAATCAAGCAAAAAAGCTCCGAAATTCGGGGCTTTTTTCGTTTATAGCGTTAGAAAAAGGGGATTTGCTTTGCTTTTCTGCGTTTTTTTTAAGCGGGTGGAATATATGGCACTTACATTGGGTTTAGGTAGGTTTCATTTGTCAGTCAGAAAGGTTTTGGTTTGTCGAAATAAGAATTAAAAGAAAGTATTGAACATCAAATTTGTAAGTGGACAATCGGGTGAGGGGAAAATTTAAGCTGTTTTTTTTGAAAGAATGTGAATCGGGGTGGTGGTTATGAAATGGGATGTATTGACATTATTTCAAAAAAAAAGGCATCCATAGGGGTTTGGGGAAATGGAAGATTGCCCCAACTAAATATACCAAGTGCGGTGGCAGCAGCGAAACAAGGGTGTTGTTTTTCTATTTGTTGATCTGGATATTTTTGATTGCTTTCCTGAAAAAGTTGGTGCCATATATTTGATTGGAATTGGAAAGTCGGAAGGTAAAAGTGGGGTTGTTTGGAACGGTATGGCATCGGCTTTTTGGGTAAGCAATTGGTTGGATGATGGTGGCAAATAAAAAACAATACGCTTGTGGGCAAATTTGGTTTTGTGGGTGCTTAAGGCTTCTGTTTAAATGATGGTTTTATTTTTACTAGAATGTTCTGTTTGGTTGGTATAGCACTCACAAAAGCAATGTGAAATGTACCTAGTGCGCTGGCAGCAGCGTTGAATTTGCGCGTCGGGAAGGCGGCTATTTAACATAATTTTTGTTATAACTACGGCTTTGGCGTGGCGGGGCTGATGTCGGCAGTATTATAACAGCAATTATGTTACTTAGCTTGGGGTTGTTTTTATGGCGGATTATTTGTTTGAGCGTTGGCAATAGCTTATTAATTTTTTTAGGAACGACAAAAAAGTAATGTGCTATTATCGTATGGCTACAAATAATGTGACCTAAAAACAACTATGCGGCAGGGTGCGGAACAAACTAAAAGACAGGGAGTTTTTGCTTTTTCTGCAAAATTCTGGGTTTTAGTTTGTGTGGCGTTTCTTTGTACAAACTTAATTATGATAGATTATTAATGTTCATTTTAACACAAATATTACTACGTTGCCTTATAGCTTTTTTAGTAAACGGATTTAAAATCGACACATCAATTTAACAGATTGCTTCTCTGCGATTGCAAGGACATTTAGGCTAACTGTAAGCTACCAGCAAATTAAGACCAGGTCATTCTTTGAAGTCGGACGGCATTTAATATGGCCAATAAAGCAACACCAACATCTGCGATTACGGCTTCCCACAACGTAGCCATTCCGAAAGCGCCTAAAATTAAAACCAATATTTTTACGCCCAAAGCCAAACCAATGTTTTGCCATATAATTTTCGTGGTAGAATTGCTTATTTTGATGGCTATCGCAATTTTTGAAGGCTGATCAGTTTGAATGACAACATCTGCGGTATCAATGGCAGCATCACTTCCCAAACCACCCATCGCCATCCCCACATCGGCTATGGTAATTACAGGTGCGTCATTTACGCCGTCACCCACAAAAGCAATGGTTCTTCCGGCTGCTTTTAATTTTTCGACTTCTGTAATTTTGTCTTCCGGCAACAATTCACCGATGGCTTTGTCTATTCCTAATTGTTTGGCGATTTTATCAACAACGGCCTGTTTATCGCCAGAAAGCATCACAACTTTGGTTATATTTTTCAGGGCGTGTAATGCGGCTATTGCTTTTTTCGCATCCTCTTTAAGGGTATCCGCAATTGTAATATAGCCTGCATACTTTTTATTTATGGCTATAAGGACAATGGTTTCAGTATTTGAATTTAGTTTTTCATCATACGGAATCTCAAACTTTTCCAACAGTTTTGTGTTACCGGCTAAAACTTCATATTCCCCAATTTGTCCTTTCATTCCGTGACCGGGAAGTTCTTCAACACTGGTCGCTTTGTAAGCGGAATTACTATTGTTAGCATACTTTACAATGGCTGCTGCAATTGGATGGGTAGAATTGGTTTCCAAAACGGCGGTTAATTCAAGCAATAATTCTTTGTCGAAATTTACGTCAACTATTTCCTGCACTTCAAAAACACCTTTGGTCAAAGTTCCTGTTTTGTCCATCACAACCGTATCAACTTTGGTCATTAAATCAATAAAATTAGCACCTTTAAATAAGATACCATTGTGTGATGCTGCGCCTATTCCGCCAAAATAACCCAACGGAATCGAGATTACCAAAGCACAGGGACAAGAAATAACCAAAAAGATTAATGCACGTTGAAACCAGCTCTGAAAGACATAGGCATCGCCAAGAAAGAAATAAGGAATTACGACCAATCCAATTGCCAGCCAAAAGACAATAGGCGTGTATATTTTCGCCAAACGGCTAACCAGCAATTGTGTTTTTGCTTTTCTGCCAACCGCTTCCTGCACTAATTTTAATATTTTTGAGAGCTTTGTGTCTTCAAATTTACTGGTTACCTCAATCTCAATCACTTTAGTGAGGTTTACCATACCGGCCAATACTTTATCCCCTTTAATTTTTGTGTCTGGTGTGGATTCCCCCGTTAAAGTAGCTGTATTTAAAACGGCATCATCTGAATTTAGCAAACCATCCAAAGCAATTTTCTCACCCGGTTTGGTTTGAATTGTTTGTCCGACCTGAACTTCACTCGGATGTTTGATTACAGCATTGCCATTCTCCAGCACGGTAACTTCTTCAACTTGGACTTTTAACAGGGCTTCAATGGAACGTTTGGCTTTGTTTACTGCGGCTTCCTGAAATAATTCACCAACAACATAAAACAGCATTACGGCAACGCCTTCTTCATACGAACCAATTAAAAATGCACCAATCGTTGCAACAGTCATTAAGACAAACTCATTATAAATATCGCCCTTTACGATTAATTTTGCTGCCTTTAAAATTACGGCGCCTCCGACAATGATATAAATAATGCCAAACCAAATTAAAGGAATGGGTGCTTTAAAAAAAGGCACTTCAAAAAAATCAAAACCAATTCCAAGCAACAAAAACAATAAACTGATTGTAGGAATCAGATAGTCTTTATTTATACTGAATGATTTTTTAGACTCTTGGGTTTCTTTTGCAAAATCAATAGCACAGGCCGTCCCTTCTTTACATTCTTCGCTCATAATTCAACTATTTTTTTCAAAATTAGGTTAATGCCCTATGCAACGGAAGTGCATTATTTACTATTGCACTTATCGCAAATGCCTTTAACCACCAAATTAACATTTTCAGCCACATAATCTTTTGGCAAATGTATTGGCGGAATTTTATATTCTGTGATACACACTGTTTCATTACATTTTGTACAATGAAAATGCAAATGCAAATCGGTATCTATTTCGCAATGGCAATTGTCTTCACACAAAGCATATTTGGTAATACCGGTTCCATCGTCTATTTTGTGGGAAATCCCTTTTTCGACAAAGGTTTTTAAGGTACGGAACAGCGTGGTTCTGTCGGATTTGGCAAAATAATTTTCTACATCCGTCAAACTTGTTGCCACCTTTCTATTTAGGAGAAACTGTAAAACCAACAAGCGCATTGCCGTTGGTTTTATGTTGTTATTCTCCAATATTTTTTCATATTTATTTGGAGCTATTCTAATTTCGTTCATTTCTTCTGATTTTATGTTGGCTGGCTTAATGTTCATCACCAAACTCACTTTTTTGTAATTCGGCATTTAAGTAATAAGCACCTTTTGTGACAATTATCGCCTCTTTCGGCAAGTCTTTAATGAAAAGCACTTCTGTGAAACTTAAATCCGATACGCCTTTATTGACCTGAATCTTTTCAAATTCAATTTTATCCCCTGTTTTACTTTTTTGAACAAAAACATAGTCCAAACCTTTTTCATTGATAAATGCTTCATTTGGTAACGCACGAACTTCTTTACTGGAGGTGACTATTCTTGCTTCAACAAACATTCCTGTTAACAAGCCCTCGTGTGTGCCAATTATTTTGGCGTGAACCAGCACAGCCCGTGTATTCATATCAAACGCTTTGCCTAAGGCAAATATTTCCGCTTCATAAATTTTGTCTGGTCTTGTTGTTAATGAAAAGGTTATTTTTTGTCCGATTTTGACTTTATCAATGTCTTTTTCAAATACTTTAAGTCCTAAATGTAAAAATTCATTGTCAATAATTTCAAACATTTTTTGTTCTGAAGCCACAAATTTTCCAATATTGATATCAATGTTTTGAACAACTCCATTTATTGGGGAAACCACAGGAACAGCCGATATTATTCTGCCATTTTCTAATCCAGAAACGCTGATGTCCATTAGCTGTAACATAGATTTTGCAGCATTCAATGTTGATTTTCCTTCATTATACGCAGCTTCCGCTTGTTGAAATGATTTTGCGGAAGTAATGCCATCTTTTAAGAGCTCCTTTTTACGTTGATAGTCTTTTTCTAAAAAAACAATATTGTTTTTTGCAGAAAGATATTCACGCTGTATTGTAATAAATTCTGGATTGTTTAATTGTGCGAGCACTTGCCCTTTTTTCACATAATCCCCTTCTATTACCGCAATACTTTGCACCCTGCCACCAACTATGGCGCTAACACTTGCCCTATTTTGTGGCGGCAATTCCAATTGACCGTTTACTTTTAAAGCATCCCCTAAATTTATTTGTTTGGCGGTGCCTAATTCGATGTTCATTACCGCCAATTGCTTTTGCTGTAAAACCACTAAATGACTGCTTTCTTCGTGCTTTTCGCTTTCAGTTTCGCTGTGTTCATCCTGTTTTTCAGTTTTATTTTGGCAGCTCCCCAAAACAGCAAGCAATAGTAAAACGGCGCTTATTTTATATATATTTATCATTTTTTAATTGTATTTTCCTGTTAAATAGTTGATTTTATTTACGGTCTGGTTGTACAGATTGAGCCTGTTTAGATAGCTTTCTTTAATTTGCACCGCTTGCTCTAAAGTTGTTATGTATTCCACATAATCAACCTCACCTTCCTTATAGGCTTTATTGGCAGATGAAAATAATTTATCGGCCAATTGCAATCCTTTGGTTTCATAATACACCAATGAGGCCTTATGTTTTTCATAATCCTGAAGGTTTGATTGAAGCTCAGCATTTAAATTCAATTTGGTTTGCTCATAATTCAATTGGGCAATCTCACTGTTTTTCTTTGCTGCCTGTGTTTTCCCATTTTGGGACCAAAAGAACACCGGCACTTTTATGCCAACCTGAAAGCCCGTAAAATTCTTAACGCCTTCAATTTGCTGATTGAAATAGCCGGCAGATAAATCCGGAAGAAACCGCGCCTTTTCCAATTTATGTTCGCTTTCAGAAACATTGACATATTGTTGCTGAAGGCTTAAAATTGGATTTATGTTGTCATTTTTTTCCACAGTTGAAAAAGGTGTTTTTTCCAAATCCCCATCAATAATTGTTATTGAACTTTCAGTATTGAGCAACAATTGCAATTGCCTGGTTAAATTTTCAACATCCAGACCTGCTTCAGATTTTAAGAGGTTTATTTCCGCTTGTTTGCCTTCCGCAGACATTTTCTCAATCAAATTGGTTTCACCTGATTCAAACCTTTTTTCGGCAATAAGGGCAAAATTCTGAAACGCTGACTCTAAGTTTGAAATTAAGGAAAACTTGTTTTTTGCAAACCACAACGCCAGATAAGCCGCTCTCACATCGCGTTCTAACCTGTTTCTTTCAAGGGTTAATGAAACCTCACTAAAAGCAATTTGTGCTGACTGCAATTTTGATTGCGCCCCATAAACCGTTGGAAATTTAAAGTCTTGTGTTATGCTGATCTCATAATCGTTTTGCAAGCCATTTATTTGTCCGTTTTTATAAGATATCGCTGTCTTGTCTAAATCGAAAGCCGATTTTTTCAAGCTTTCCTGCTTTTCAATTTCCAGATTGGCCGCTTTTATGGTTGGATTGTTTTCAAAAGCAATGGCGACTGCTTTTTCCATAGTTAAGTTTTGGGATTTTTCTTGCGCTGTTGCTGAATTTATGCCGAAACAAAAAATAGATCCCAATAATAACAACAATGGGATTGATGGATTTCCCTTCATTGTTTTTGCCGCTGTTCTTTTATCGGCATTGCGTTCCACAAAATAATACAGTACAGGCACCACCAAAAGTGTTAATAGGGTAGATGAAATCAGGCCACCAATAACAACGGTGGCTAAAGGCCTTTGCACTTCAGCACCTGCAGATGCGGAAATTGCCATAGGCAGAAATCCCATAATCGCCGCAACAGCTGTTAATAATATGGGGCGTAACCGCTCTTCGGTTGCCAGTAAAATACGTTTTTTTAAATCTGTCATTCCTTCTAATTTTAAGCTGTTAAACCTGCTTACCAATACCAATCCGTTTAAAACAGCCACACCAAACAGCACCACAAAACCAACACCGGCCGAAATGCTAAATGGCATACCACGTAAATACAAGCTAAAAATACCACCAATGGCTGCCAATGGCACCGCCATATAAATCATTGTTGACTGCATAACAGAGTTTAGTGCGAAATAAAGCAATATGAAGATTAGAAATAGGGCAATGGGCACCACGATGGTCAATCGCTCTTTAGCACGTTTTAAATTTTCAAAAGATCCGCCATATTCAATAAAATAGCCATCGGGCAATTTTAGTTGTTCCTCCAATTTTAGCTGTACTTCTTCTACCATAGATTCCACATCACGCCCTCTAACATTTACGCCAACCGACACTCGTCTGTACGTATTGTCGCGAGATATTTGCATAGGGCCGGGTACATAACTAATATCAGCCAATTCATTCAGCGTAATTTGTGACCCGTCATTTGGCAAGTCCACAAAAAGGTTACGTAAATCCTCAATACTTTGCCTGTAATCATCTGAATATCGGACCACCAAATCAAAGCGTTTTTCCCCTTCAAAAATAATCCCTGCATTTGCCCCTGCAAATGCCGTACTTACATATCGATTTAATTTATCAATGGTTAAGCCGTATTTTGCCAATTTATCCTTTTGATAAATTACCGTGATTTGCGGCAAACCTTCTGTAGCTTCAGCACGCACATCTGCGGCACCATCGACTGTTTGAATAATTTTAGCCATTTCTTCCGCTTTAATTGCCAGCACATCCAAATCGTTTCCATATAATTTAATGGCCACATCTTCACGAACACCAGTTAACAATTCATTAAAACGCAATTCAACCGGTTGCGAAAATAAAAAGTTGACACCCACGATTGATTTCAATTTTTCTTGAATTTTTTCAATTAACTCGGCTTTGGTAGATGCTGAAGTCCACTTACTTATATCCTTTTCTAAAATGATGAAACAATCCGTAATATCCATTGGCATTGGATCTGTGGGTATTTCTGAAACGCCAATTCTTCCCACCACTGTTTTAACTTCCGGAAAATTTGCATTGATGATATTTTCTACTTCTTCTGATACCTTAATGGATTCAGATAAAGAACTGCCGGGTTTCATAATAATTTGCATCGCAATATCCCCTTCATCCAACTTAGGGATAAATTCACCTCCCATTTTTGTGAACATAAATGCTGCAATCATAAATAAAAGTGTTGCAACGACCAGTACCAGTTTCTTAAATTTTAAGGCTCCATTTATTAAAGGTTTGTATCCTTTAAAAATACCCTTCATCATTTTATCGCTCATTTTAGTAAGTCCATCTTCCAACCTCGTAAACAAGTTTTGTTTGTTTTGTGGGACAGGCTTTAAAAACAAAGAAACCATCACAGGCACATAAGTCAGGCATAACAATAAGGCGCCCAATACGGCAAATCCAAAGGTAAATGCCATTGGCCGGAACATTTTTCCTTCCACGCCGGTTAAAAATAAAATGGGCATAAAAACGATCAAAATAATTAGCTGGCCAAAAAATGCGGCATTCATCATCATACTGCTCGACTTGTAGGTGAGCTCATCCATTTCTTTCGAGGTAAAATCGGCTTTATTCTTTTTGATTCGTTGTTCAATATGATGCACTGTTCCTTCGACAATAATTACGGCACCATCCACTATAATTCCAAAATCGATGGCACCCAACGACATTAAGTTTGCCCAAACGCCAGTTGCTTTCATCAAAATAAAAGCAAACAATAAAGAAAGCGGTATTATGGATGCTGTCAATAACCCGCCCCTTAAACTTCCCAACAACAACACCAGTACGAATACAACAATTAGGGCACCTTCAATTAAGTTTTTTGAAACTGTGCCGGTTGTGCGCGCTATTAAATCGCTTTGATCTAAAAACGATTTTATTTGAATCCCTTCAGGCAATGATTTTTGAATATTTGCCATTCGGTTTTGCACATTTTTTATGACTTCATTGGGATTTTCACCTTTTAACATCAAAATTTGTCCGCCAACAGCTTCGTGACCGTCTTCGGTAAATGCGCCATAACGAACCGCAGTGCCAAAACGAACAGCATCTGCAACATCTTTGATTAAAATTGGGGTGTTTTCGTTGTTTGCCACCACAATATTTTCTATATCGGCTAAAGATCTTGCCAATCCTTCTCCACGAATAAAGTTTGCCTGGTGATTTTTTTCAATATATGCCCCGCCCGTATTTGAATTGTTGTTTTCCAGTGCTTCAAAAACTTCAGTGATGCTAATACCCATACTGTTTAAGCGGTTGGGATTTAGGGCTATTTCGTATTGTTTGACGTTTCCTCCAAAAGAATTTATTTCAACAACGCCCGGCACCAATGCCATTTGCCGTTTTACAATCCAATCCTGGATGGTTCTCAGTTCGGTTGAAGAATATTTATTTTCAAATCCCTCCTTGGGTACCAATGAGTATTGGTAAATTTCTCCCAAACCAGTTGCAATAGGGGCCATAAATGGTTTTCCAAAACCTGCCGGTATATCTTCCTGTATTTTGGTCAGTTTTTCCTGAACCAATTGCCGGGGCAAATAAGTTCCCATTTCGTCTTTAAATACTATGGTTACCACTGAAAGTCCGAAACGAGATACTGAACGCAACTCGATAACACTCGGTAAATTGGCGACTGCCAATTCTATTGGATAGGTCACAAATTGCTCTATATCTTCTGTCCCTAAATTAGGAGCCACCGTAATAATTTGTACTTGATTGTTGGTAATATCGGGTACAGAACCCAATTTTAAGGTCATCATTGAATAAATACCGGCACCTATAAGCACCAAAATAAATAAACCAACAATGAATTTATTGCTTATAGAAAAGCGAATGATTTTATCGATCATTTAATGAAAAGTTTAAGTTATAAATGTATAATCACCAACAAAATGCCGGTGCTTAAAAACGTATTTATAAACTAAACCTGGGGTGGCTGATCTATTGTAGAAAAGTAATTATTGAAGAAGGATACCTCGTAATGAGGGCACAATTCTTTCACAGGAATTATAGGCGAAATCAGAATTTCTGTCTGATTTGTCGGTTCGGAAATGCTGATAGTGCAACACGCACAAGAGCAAAAGGGAGAACATAAATCAATATGAGCATTATTTTCCAAATCAGAACCCTGAGAAATTACAGCTGTTTGTTGTGTGCCAATAGCCACTTCATCATCACAGGGCAATGCTGAAAATGTGATGGTGATTATTGATATGATGATTGCTATAATTTTCACGGCTCAAATATACAAATAATTTTATGCAATGGTGTTGCAAAGATTATCTGCTAAACATTCTGTTTATTTGAGACCATTTTTATGGAAACGGAGCAAATGAGGGCAAAGGCAAAAAGTAAATACCACCTTTTCGGTGGTTTTTACTGCGCGGAATTGGAAGCTGTATTTGACATGATTGTATTTCAAATGATAAGATCCTGAAACGAGTTCAGGAGGAATGAAATACTGCTGAAAATGTGGATTGCTTCAATCATCATAAATGATGCGTAGGCTTAATTCATTAATAAACAGATTTTTTATTCATTATAAGTTGTTCATATATGCAAACCAATTATATTTACATCTTATAAAGATTGCTAAAAAACCACATTTATTTTGGAAGGATTATTTGGACAAGGACTGTTCCAACTTATTTAACTAACTAATTAATTAAAAATATATGAAAAAGAGTGACTTAGAGTTTATTACAACTACCTTAATATTTCAAAGCGAGCTAAAAGAGGGATCTGATCGTACTTGTTTACTGATGGCCGCGTCCTTTTTAGAAAGTGAACTTGAAAGGGTCTTAAAAATTAAACTGGTTGGAGACGCGGTTTTCAAATATGATTTATTTGACTTTAAAGGTCCGCTAGGAGACCTATCATCAAAAGCAAGAATGGGTTACGCCTTAGGAATTATCAGTAAAAAAATGATGGCTAATTTGCTTTTAATTGACGATCTTAAAAATGAATTTATGCGGGATTATAAAGCTACTACTTTTGAAGATCCTTTGGTAACGCAAAAAATTTACAATTTAACCTCCGGGCTTTATCTAAAATACGAGGCACCACCCAGACGCTATTTTTGCAATGCAGCATTTACAACGCTTACCTTTATACTTATCGGCTTAAGTGTCAAAAAATTCAAAGTAAAAATACATCCGGAATACACTGAAACTGAAAGACTAGAAAGGCTTAAGTATTATGAAGAAATTGCTGACCAATTAATTAATTTAAGTAATAAAAACTAAAAGTCTTTATTCGGCATCTAGAATTTCATCCGGTTTATTGATTAATGGGTCGAGCCAACCTGCTTTGTCGGTTGCCCAATTGATCCATTCTTGTTTTTCAGGGGTTAGGTTGTTGGTGTCGATTGCCTTTTGTTTACTGGCTTCAATGTATTGCCTGATTAAAAGGGTTTTGTTGTATTGTTTTGACAAGGCGTAAAGGTTATTGAATTTTTCAACTTCATCATTTCTGCGTTTAGTAATTTCTGCCTGGCGATTTTGCTCTTCTTCGCGTTTTATTTTATTAATACGATATATTTCATTTCTCTTTATCTCCTCTTCAGCATAAATTTCAAGTTTAGCCACTATCCTTGCCAATAGATTTTCAATTTTAACTTTGCCATCCCGCCATTCCTTTTCTCTGGAATATTTGCCTATTTTAAAGATAAATTCGCCAATTGGTTCTAAATCTGTGCCGCTAAAAGGAGGTTTTGCCGGAACTCTTTTAGAAGCTTCCCTTAAATCTATTTCTATAAAAATGCCACCAATTAGTACACAAGTATGATGATATTCTTTAGAAATAGTATGACCTCTGTGTCTGAGTAATTTTGTAAAAGTGTCCATAAATCGTAAAGCTCTTTCCCTATTATTTACTTCTACTCTGATTGGATAATGTAATTTGGAATCATCAGTGTAAAAGCTATTATTCTTGGCTGTTTTCCAATATTGAATGGTTTGTATTGTAAGAATATCAGGTTTTGTTATTACATCAGGAACAGTTAAAGGCGCATTATGATCATTCTCAATTTCTTTGGTTCTGATGGTTAAAGGTGTTTGGTCCACATTTATTGGATCGCCTTCTTTCCTTATCGTTAAAACGATTTTATCCACTCCGCCAAAGACCGGATTGAGGTTTTCTTTTTTGAACTTTTTATTGAATTTGAGTTTTGACCAATAACTGCTATCTGGCATAGGGATTTCAAATTGTTTGCAAATTTTTTTAATGCCGTCGTTGGTATAAGCATACTGCTGCGTCAACTTTGAAAGTGTTGTTGACCATACGATATCGTATAATTCTTTCCTGGTTAATTCGATGGTTTCCATAAAATATACCTCTTTAAAAAACAGCTTTAAAGATAATTGACTTTCCTAAAAATATATTGATTCTATAAATAAGTATATCTTATATCACTATCAAATTTTCAACTGCAACGCGAGTTGCAATCGGAGTATATATATCTGCTGTGTTTTCAGGAGTTTCAATAGAAACAATTAATGAATAACGTAATTGTGAATCACCTTTATTTTGTTTTTTTAATTGTTTCCACCATCCAGAAGCAAGAGGATAAACTGCAAGAATGTTACACGAAGCAATGTCAGCAGCAGAACCTTTCCAAAAATCACTATGAATAGAACCTTTAAAAATATTTTTTGGACCATAAAACCATCTTTCACTCAATGTTCCTTTTGAATAATCATTTTCATCTAAAGTAGCTTTCCCTAATTCTTCTTTTAAGTTGTCTTGACTAATCTTATTTGTTCTCACTTGGAAACTATCAAGCAATTCATTTGGTTTATTTAAATGAAATTTTAAAGCACAAGATTGATATGAATATTTTGTGTTATATCCTTTATCGCCCGGATTTGGTTCTATATAATAGGATAAAGTAACTCTTAGAGTAACATCTGCTGCGCCTAAGTTTTCAAGAATATCTTTTGGCCAAGGAAATTCATAATAATGAATTTCATTAGTTTTTAAATCACCTCCGTCAAGTTTGTATGGCTTAATTATCTGTTCAGATATGAATGTTAAATAATTTGATTTGCATTCTATTGCTTTTTCAAGATTAGGAATACCGTAACCAACAATTTTGAGGAGTTTTTGAATATCTCCTTTTTTGGTAGTGTCTATTTCAAATTGATGAATCATTTCATCTTTCCAATTCGCAGAATGAATCATCAAACCTCTTAAGGTTTCAACCCAAGCATTGGGATAAACATTTCTGAGTTTTGCAAGAAAATTTGAAGCAAATGCAGTTGCTGAACTAGTAGCCCATATAGTTGTGAAATTATGATCTAAGGCGAATCTGGCAGTTGTTAATACCTCCAAATCATCATGGCCTGCAGTTTCACCATTTTCCAAAAGAATTCGATTTCCACCTTCAAATACAACTTCTGGCTTAAGCGGCCAACTATTATCCCACGAACTTGAAGTTCTACTGTATGGAGATAGTTCAAATTTATTTGCTAGAGTATTTGCATTTGGTAATAATTTTTCTGTGTAAGCGCCAACACAAATTGCATTCCAAGACTGCGCAGGACTTTCTGTTGAACAATTCAAATTACTTTCTGGATAATTTTTGTAATCATCTTCATATCTAACATTACCGGCACTGATAACAAATAATTTTTTATCATCATTATCCTCACCAAAAATAATCTTATCTATAACAGATGAATATGCAGACGGTTTGCCAAAATCTACTTGAAAATCTGTAGTTATTGCCATGCAAAAAATCCTATTGTTACCAGGATTATTAATTATGGCTCTGTTAACAGCATCTATAGTAATTAACGGTAATTTTAGTTTATCATTAGGATAAGCTGGATGTAAAATTTTTACTGATTCTAATTGATGGTGAATTTCAATTGGATGTTTATTTTCAAGAATCGCATTCAAATTACCATAAGCAGCTACACCTGCCATACTTGTACCATGACCGTCGCTATCATTTAAGCCCCATCCTGGTTCCACTGTCATTAAATTAGGATCATCAAGTATTGGTTCAATTAATGAATGACCATTGTTAATGCCGGTATCAAGGATGCAAATAAAATTGTTTGTTTTTGTAAAAGTTGTAATTCTTAAAGCTTCATCGACCCATTGATTATTCTCCGAAATTCTTTGATTAATCCAAAAGCTATTTAATTCTTCTGTTTTTCTGATTTCAGCAATCAAACCAAATGACCCTATCAGTTCATTTAATTGAGCATAGTTTGCCTTAATTATAAAAATAGTTCTTTGAGGGAATTCTAAAACACCATCAAGAAATTCAATTTCAAACAGTGTGCAAACTTCACTCAAATGTCGTGTTATAGGATCAATAGGCTCCCCTTCAGTTGCCAACCATATTTCACACCAAATTGCTGATTCATGAGGAATAAATTCAATGGGGCTACTCCATAAATATTCTACTGTAGTTATTTCAACAGAATCAATTTTTTCAATTAATTCCTGATTTCTAGGTTTAGCACCATCATCAGTATTGATGTACTTTTCAACTTTATCAACAAACTTATTTTTTTTATCCTCAGGAATAAAAACCGTTGCAATTTGTTGATTCGTCTCTTTATTAGTATTTACATTTAATAAAACAGCTCCACTTGAGTCAAGGGATTCAATTTTCAAAGTATTATCTACCGCACTTTTAAAAGTTAAATATTCACCATCTTTTACAGGCAATCCTTTTTCTGTTCTTAAGATCACTTCCTGTTTGTGTGCATCCCAAATTTGACTTAATGAATGAAGTAATGCATTGCCATGTTCATTTCTATTTCTTACAGGTAAATTTACAGTTCCTCCACCACCAGAAGGTGGAGTTGTGTAGCTTTGTGATGTATGAACATTTTTTGTAAAAAGGTGTGGCTTGAAATTTTCGCTCATAAATGATTATATCAAATGACTTGTTTTTCTATCTTTCATCATTTGAACTAACAGTTTTTGAGTTACTACATTTTTATCACTTAAAATAATTTCTTTGAGTGCATCATTACAAGCATTTGTAATTTCTGCGTGGCTTAAACCATTTGCAGCATCAACTGCTGTTTTAAGAGAGAAATCTCCAAGAAATTTGTGTAGTTTCAGTTTTATTAACTCTTCGATTTCTTCTTTTTTTGGTAAAGAATAAGTAATTACATCATCAAAACGACGGAATAAAGCTGAATCTAATATTTTGATATTATTTGTAGCTCCAAAAATTATACTTTCTGATGAATCTTGTTCTATAAATTGTAAGAATGAATTTAATACTCTGCGCATTTCGCCAACCTCATTGTCTCTTCCTCTTTCAGCTCCAATAGCATCAAATTCATCAAATAAGTAAACCCCTCTATTTGAGACCATCATATCGAAAATCTGTCTCAGTTTAGAAGCTGTTTCACCCATGTACTTGGTCATTAATTTATCCATCATAACAACATATAATGGTAATTTTAATTCGCCTGATATGGCAGAAGCCGTAACTGTTTTTCCTGTTCCTGGAAGGCCGGACAATAATACTTTTCTTCGGTTTTGTAATCCGTGTTTTAGTATCTTATCACGCTCTTTATACTCTCTTATTATTCGATTTAGTTTGTTTGAAACATCATCAGAAAGTATTAATTCATTTAATCTGTTTTCAGGATAGTACACTAAAACCAAGTCGCTTAAATCAGGATTAATTCTAATTACTTTAAAACCATCCGTTTTTGACCTATCAACTAAATCTTTTATTTCTTTTGCAATAGACATGTGTCCTTGCCTCGCTTCGTGCGCAGCGACTTGAAGGGCAATAGAAGTGAATCTCTCGTTATCGTTTTTATAATGAGATTGCAATAATGATTTTAATTGTTCCGCTGTTGCCATAAAACAAAAGTACTAAAAAAAGCCGTTTTAAATACATCCTAAAGCCATTTAGGATATTATCATTTTAAAGATACCATAAATATTTTTTAAAGAAGTTTGCTAAACTATCTAAAATTTGAAGAGTTATTAAGCCCTTTTTGAATTAAATCTTTTACCACTCCGAACATCATGGCGGAGAAATCTTCTTTAAATTCTTTATTGTCAGAATACAATTTAAACAAATCAAAATTTGTGGTTATATGTTTCAATAATTCTTCCCCAACTACTTTGTCGGTAGTTTTCTTGCATTTTGATCGTCTGAAAATCTTATCGAATTAATTCATTGTTTTTGGCAACATCATTTGCCTCTTCAACTGTTTTAGGTAATTTGTTAGCCATTTTTATTTAAAAAAAGACCAGAAGGCTGTTCTTACGGGAAGCGCTACTGGTTCGATTGGTACAAATATACAAAAGAAATGTATTATTACCTAATTAGGAATAACAGCTTCAAGTTCTTCTTTTTTCATTCTTGATTATGGTATTTTTTTTATAGAAGTATCCATTTAACATCCGAGGTGTCCATCTTATTTTTGAGGTGTTCTTGTTATTTGGCGACTGGTTGTCAACTAATTCAATACCGGAAGTTATCTTAGGCTATTTAATACAAAAATCAATAAAATTGAGGCCTAAGATGATTTTCATTGCCTTGAAAAACTTGTTTTCTATCTTAATTCTTATCTTAAAGCTATCTTAAGTTTATCTTATTTTTTAAGTACCCAAATTGGTTTTAGTTTTTCTAATTGCTCTCTCAATATTAGTAAATAGTTCTAAAAATAAATTATTTTGTCTCCGCCACCATACGTAACTTTTCTTTTGGAACTTTATACGCTTTTGGTTTGGTAACTTTTGTGTTTTTCAAGGCTTGTATTTGCTTTAGCAACTCTCTCGCATCCCCATCACTATCTAACTGCTCCGACAACTCTCCTTTAAATGCTTTGTGCAGCAACGCTTGTGGCAAAGTATCAATTTTTTGTTTTAACGAATTGTATTGTTGCTCAATGGCATCAGCTTTGGCAAACAAACTTTCAACACGGGAAACAATTTCTTGTTGTTCTTCTATTGGGGGTAATGGAAAATCAAGATTTTTAAGTATTGTCTGAGTCAAAAACAATCTGGTAGAACCTTTACATAAATCATTTAATTTATTAATCACCACTGGAGAACCTTTAAAAAGCCAACAAAAATATTTTGATAAAATATTTTTGTTGTTTAATATAATTTTCATCAGATTTGTTGATATTAATCCATATTCAACATCGTCAGGTAATATACACAGCTCACCAACTGTACCTGATCTTGATATTATTATATTACCTCCTTTAACTTCAAAGGATTTTAATTTCTCAGCCTTTTCTTTACTAACAAAAATTTTATTAAACCCTGTAAATTTTCCATTTAAACCAATTGATTCAATGCCCCAAACAGGAATTCCTTCGTTTTTATGTTCTTCTTTTTTAAGTGATGAGCCAAAAGGTCCAGTTCGAATATCTGTTTTTAATGAATTAACTAGGTTTTCTATACTAACAATTTTGTAATCTCCCAAATTTATCCCTTTCCTCCATTCCTCGGTCATTTTCCCGGTAACCGCTTGTGTCAAAACTTGCTGACGGAAATCTTTGAGTAACAAAGGTATGTTTGCCATACTGGTTTTTATAATTTCCAGTTGAATGAATAGGTGGTCTAATTTTTCAACAATTCGGTTTTGTTCTTTTATTGGTGGTAGTGGAATTAATGTATTGCTTGCAAATTTTTGATTAATACCACCTTGTGCAGAACCCGTAAAATTTTCCATAATACTATCAAATCCTGTTCTACTAAATAAAAAGTAAAATATAGATTTTGAGTTTAAATTGGAAAATGTTCGACATATAAAGACATGTTCATTAACAAATGCTAAATCAAATGGAAAACTATTATTTATATACGAAGTCTTTCCTGTAGTAGCTCCATCTTTTACAATCAAAATATCATTTTCTTTGATAAGACCTCTTTTCATTTTTTCGGCAAAAGAGGTTGGAACATATTTTAAATTTCCAAATTTAAAACCACCATTACTGTCTAAATGTTCACCTCCTATACTTGGTACTCCTTCAAGAATTCCTTGTACACCTCCTTTTGGCCTTGAACCATTTTCAAGCACTTCTAAAATATCAATTAATTGAACTTCCACCCAATTTTTTGGCAATTGCTTTTTCATTAACTTAATTCTTTTATCATTGCATTTAACTGTCCGGTAATACTTTGCAGTTCTATTAAAGCTTGTTTGGCAATATCAATGGGTTCATCTAAATCGTCGGAGTTGGTTAATGTGCTATCGGCAATTAATCCTAAATCCAGACTATCGTTCTTCTTGGCAATGGTTTCTCGAGCAATACAACTCCATCTTTCGTCTTTAATCTTTTTTCTATTCTCTTCATTTACCAAACCATCATATTCGGCTTCCACTTTGTCAAAAGGTATTCCTCCGGTGTAAGCCAGAACAAAATCTTCGAAAGCTTTTTCGGTAAATGGGGTTCGCTTGCCATAGTTGGGTGCATTGGTACGCATATCGTAAATCCAGACGTTTTTTGTGTTATTCACTTCAGTTTTACCCCGTGTGAAAAACAATACATTGGTTTTTACACCTGCTGCATAGAAAATTCCTGTTGGCAATCGTAAAATGGTGTGCAGGTTGCATTTAGCCATCAAGTCACGGCGTATTTTTTGTCCGTCGCCTTCTTCAAACAAAACATTATCCGGCAACACTACAGCGGCTCTTGCTTTGCCATCTTTTTTGAGACTACGGTAAATGTGTTGCAAAAAATTGAGTTGCTTGTTGGCGGTTGCAAAGGTAAAATCGTCCCGAGTTGGTCGTTCACCCCCTTGCTTGGTTCCAAAAGGCGGATTTGCCAAAACACCGTCAAAGTTTTTGAGGGTTTTGCCAAATTCGGTTAAGGTATCATTTCTATAGATTCGACTTTCCATACCGTGCAATCGTGCATTCATTAATGCCAAACGGTGTGCATCGCCCACGAGTTCCACACCAGAAAATGCTTCTTCCTCTTGGAATTTGCGTTCGGCTTCGGTTAGTTTGAAATAATCATTGGTTTTGTTTTTGAGGTAGAAATCGGCAGAAATCATAAAGCCAAAAGTTCCTGCTGCCGGGTCATTCCAACGTTCGCCTACTTTAGGCACCATCAAATCGACCATAATATTAATTAATGGACGTGGTGTAAAGTATTGCCCGGCACCGCTTTTTTTCTCCCCTGCGTTTTTCTCCAGTAAACTTTCGTAGATATCGCCCATTACATCGCGGTCGTCTTCCTCGTACCAATCGAGTTTGTCAATGGCGGTAACCAAGGTTCTAAAGTTTACGGGTTTGCGTAAACTGGTGGCGGCATCGGTATAAATTTCTTTGATGCTGTCGCTGGAAGTTTTGGCACTTACCGTAACCAGGAATTCCCGGTATTTGGCAAAAGCTTCGGCATTGTCGTGTTCCTGAACAAATTTTTGCCAACGGTATTCTTCCGGAATGTGTTCTGAAAATCCTTTTACATCGGATAATTTTAGAAACAGTATGTAGGTTAGTTCGTTTAGGTATTGGTGGTAGGTTACGCCATCATCACGCAAAACGTTACATAGGTTCCATAGTTTGTTTGCGATTTCTTCTGCACTCATTGTTGTTTGTTTAAAGTTTAAGGTTTAAAAGTCTAAAGTTGTTAAACCTATTCGTTTTTGTTGTTTATTAAATTGACAACCAATTTGACCATCATATTTTTTTCTTCGGATTTGCTTTCGGCAATCATAATGGTTATCGCTACCAAAGCATTGTCCCCAATTCTTTTGTTTCCTTCTTCGTTGAGCAATATGTTATTCATATCCATAAAATAGACAAACAGCCCTGCTGCTATGCGTTTGTTGCCATCGGAAAACGAATGGTTTTTGACGATGAAGTACAATAAATTTGCAGCTTTCTCTTCGATAGAAGGGTAAAGGTCAATACCATCAAAAGTTTGGTAGATCGTTTCCAGAGAACTTTTAAAGGACTGGTCTTTTTCGTTGCCAAATAAAGCCCCCGCTTTTTGAAAATCTCTCCAAATATGAATTTGATGAATGGCATTTTCATAAGTAAGTTTTTGGATTTCGACTTCTTCAAAATGTGTTTCAATGGTTAGCTTTTGGTGGTCGTATTTGTCTAAGGTTTCCAATGCAAAGGCATATTGCTCAATCACTCTGAGAATCCCTTTGGCTTCTACAGTGGTTAAGGCTTCTGTATTCCCTGCTTTCGCTGCCAGTTTTACAGCGTTTTTTAAATCCTGGAATTTGTCTGTCGCTTCTTGCAAGCGTTTTTCGTTTATGGCATATCCTTGTACTAAATAGTCTTTTAAGCGTTGGGTTGCCCATTGGCGGAATTGGGTTCCTCTTTTTGAGTTTACCCGATAACCTACCGATATAATAAGGTCAAGGTTGTAATGTTCTATGTCTCTTTTTACCTCTCTTTTTCCTTCTATTTGAACTTGTCGGAATTTCCGACAAGTTGCAACTTGATCCAATTCACCTTCTTTATATATATTTTGAATGTGTTCAACAATATTAGTTCTACTACCATCAAAAAGTTCCGCTAATTGGTTCTGATTTAACCAAACGGTTTCTCCCTCAAACGTAACGTTTATTTGAGTATTACCTTCTGTTGTTTTATAAATCTCTATTTCATTCATTATAAGCTAAAATTTAATTAGCACTAAATTATCTTATCTTAATCTTATATTCTTTGCTTTGTATGTGCGAAATTTACACATACCACTTTTAAACTATTCCTACTTCTTCTTTAAAACTGCTACTTTTCTATTTTTGAACTGTTGCCTAATTTGCAACATTTGAACTTATTTTTTTGAATTTGCACTGTGCATTTTTTGCACATTACTTTTTGATTTATGCTGTATATAAATTATCGTTCAGCACCACTAAAATATGCTCTAATTCGTTATTGAAAATTTTATTTAATCGGGTAAAACCACCTTCGTTGCTAAATGGTGCTTTGTCTAAATCACTTTTAGTTAAAACAGTTTCTGCCAATAATTGATCCTGGAACTTGTTAAGCCATTTTTGTTGGATTTTGTTCCAAGGTTTTAGCATTTTTATTTTGTTGATGGCATTTTCAATTCGCTGTTCGTGGCTTACCAAATCTGTATCTAAAGCCAATGTTCTGATGAATGAAATGATGTCAGCAGCAATGTCTTCGTTTTTGGCATTTTTCCACGCCGTGTGCAATGTCATTGTATTATAGCCCTCCTGGTCGAGTAATAATTTTAATTCCTTCAAGGATTTTCTGTCTAACTCTGAAGGTTTGGTGCAAATCACATTTAAGGCCATTATTTTATTTCTGTTTTCCTGAATAAATGATTTGAAACCATCGATATAATCTTCCGGTTTACTGGCTTTGCCATATCCACGTTCTATGCCTATAATTTCATCGTGATGTTCGGAAACCAATTGCAGTTTGGGCTGGTATATTTTTTCATCCAAAAATTGCCATAACGTGGAATAATTGAAAAGCACACTTTTTACTTCATTCTCATCGATGGATTTCAAGAATTCGATAAAGTCCTCTGGACTATCGCCATTTGTCATATACATAAACTGGTCCAGCGGGCCTTCGTTTATTGATTTTTTCTTACGTTGTAATTTGGCTATAATTTGTTCCAATTGTCTTTTGGCACGTTCCGGGGTATCAATAAAATCTAATTCTTCGACCAATTTGGTAAATGAAATGGCCGGATTTGATACGGTTTGCATTTGGGTGTAGCCTTCCAAAGCTTCGTATACTCGAACGGCATCGTAAATACGGAAACATTGTTTGTCTATTTCAGGACACAAACGCGTGGCACGACCTATCATTTGTTCAAACAAAATACGAGAACGCACTCGCCTGATAAATACTAAATTGGCAATTTGAGGAACATCAATACCCGTGGTTAATAAATCGACCGTAACCACAATATTGGGAAATTTTTCGTTCTTGAAACACTTGGTTAATCCTTCTACATCATAAACACTGCCCGTTATTTTCTCGATAACTCCCTCAGTAACGTCCAAACCAATGGCAGCGAATTCTTCATAAAGCAACTGCACAATTAAATCAGCGTGCGTATCTCTTACGGCAAAAATCAATGTTTTTTCATCACCGTCAGGATCTAATTCTTGCACCAGCTGCTTAATTACAGCTCTGTTGAAAGGTTCTGTGATTACCATTTTATTGAATTGCTCTATCTCAATAAGTAATTCGTCTTCGAGTTCCGCTAACTCTTCAATGGTATTGGTTTCTGCAATATATACCTTTGGCCTTTCTCCTTTTTGCCAAAGAATACCTTCCTCGCTCAGTTTTGTTTTTAATAAATAGGGTGGTTCATGGTCTGTCAGAAAGCCATCAATAACTGCTTCCCTATAGGAATAATTGTGAACCGGATTGCCAAATATTTGTGTTGTATGCAAAGCAGGCGTTGCTGTTAAACCGATAATATAGGCATTGAAATATTCAATTACTCTCTTGTACTGTCCTACATAATCGTTTTCATCTTTGAAAAACAAATCGCTTTCGTCAATTTCCTTGTCTAAATTATAACCTCTGTGCGCTTCGTCAATAATGATGCAATCGTACGTGTCGATGGGCAAAGTTTCGTTATCTGAATAGAAAAGTCGTTTGACCATACTTTGTACCGTTGCAAAATGCAAACGAGTTGTATCATCAGGAAAAGCTGTTTTAAGCTCTTCCATTTTATATACATTCGAAAAGGTATTTAAATCCTCGACCCGGTTATCTTTAAAGTTTCCCAATGCCTGAATTGCCAATAATCGTCTGTCTGTAAGAAACAATATTCTTTTGAATCGGTTGGCTTTTATAAAACGGTAGGCCAATCCAATCACTGTTCTGGTTTTCCCTGTTCCTGTTGCCATTACCAAGAGCGACCGTTTATCTTGTGGTTGATTTATTATTTTATTTTCGACTGCTTTTATGGCATCAATCTGGTAATAACGCAGGTTTAAACCGCCTGGATTTTCTAAATATTCATAATCACTTTCTATTAATCTGGTGTTTGCAACTTCTATATTTCTTTCGTACAAATCCAGTAATCCCTCCGGAGAAAACCATCCGCGCAATGCGTCGGCACGGTTCACTTCTTTACGAATATCTAAAAACCATATTCCGCTTTTGGTTTTAATCTGTTCTAAATAGGCACGGCCATTTGTTGAAAACAGAAAAGGGACTTTGTAGTTTTTCCAATTCCCCAAAAACAAAAAATCATCTTTGGGCAGAATATGTTCGGCATAAGCTTTAGATTGGTGCAAATCTGTAGAAATGTCAGTCGCAAACTTTTTAGCCTCTACGATTCCGTAAAGCGTTGTTCCAATAAATAAAGCATAGTCTGCCCATTTGATTCCACAAGGCCATTCTGCGATGGCTTTGTTTTTACCTTTTTCGGGCAGTGATTTATTTATTTTATAATTAATTACAGTTGAATTACATTCCCATCCCGCTTCAGTTAATTGCTTGTCAATAAATATTAATCTTGTATCTGCTTCGTCCAAAAAGATATTATTGGCATTAAGGATTGCTTTTTCCTTACGCCTGGATACAATCTCAGGAGATGCATTTAATGAAGCTATTTTTGTTTGATAATTGACAACGTCTTTAGAAAGTCTTTCTAATTCCGCATTAAGCGTATCAATCGTGTTTTTATGGTCATTTTCAGGGAGTTCATATTCTTCTGTTTCCAGAAAATCATTTTCAAAAGTTTCAAAAAACCATTTAGCCAGTTGGAAGCATTTTTTTAAAACAAATAGTGCTTCTGGATTTGAACCTGTTCCATTGTGACTGGCTTTATTCCCTGATTTTCTAACCGTATGCAATAAATCTTTTATAACATCGGGAATACAGTTTTTATAAAAAAGTTGGTTGATGCGCTCAACCTGATTTCCCTCAAAAAAACCTAAATCTTCAAATTGCCAAATTAACAAGGTCATTTTCTCTGAAAACAATCGGGATTTAGCTAATGAAGAACTTGGGTCAACATGATATAATTTCTCTGACAACTCGCTTATCTTGAATAATTCAGGATATTTTATTTTCAAAAACGAGAATTTTGAAATCATTATTTTGAGCAGAATTTTTTGAAGTTATTTTTATAAAATTAATCTAAAGTACTTGTTTTATTAAAAAACGAACTACTGAAAACTATTTAAATGTTCGAAAAGATGTTCTTTTTCTCTTTCACTCTACAATAATACGAAAAAGCAATGGAAAGAAATATCAGGAAAACCATAAACGGGTGAAATAAAGTGAAAATAAAGCCAAGGCAAGGAGGGCAAGGGAATTTGGGCTAAAAGATATTTTATTTTATGTTATAAGAGTAAAATTAATATATTACATTGTCAGTTTTACTAAGGAATTTCACTTTTACTTTGTTGCAGTAATTTTTCAATTTGAATAAATTTTAATTTTTCTTCACTATCTAAAACCCCTTCTTCAAATCGTTTTCTTTCTGTATAGAAAAAATAATATAAAGTTCTTTCTTCATTTTTGCCAGCAGAAGGCAATCTTTTATTTATTTCAACAAATTCAAATAACTTACTATAACCATCGCTTTTAAATTGAATGGATTTTTGCTCTCTAGGGTTGTAATTATTTCTTATTTCAAGAATTAAATTGGTTTTTGATTCATCGAGCAAATTATTTTTGATTTTATTAGTTTGTACATAAAACCAAGCACAAATCCTTTTTTCTTCTGTTGAAGCACTTGTTGCGTTTGGAAATCTATTGTTAGTCAACATAAAATTTAATAATTCCTGATAATTTTCTTCCCAGGATCTTGGTGTGGTTGTGACATTATTCACAAATACTGAAAATAAATCAATCTGATAATTTTTAGACTTTAAGCCAATTAATGAATTTTTAAAAAATACAAACCTATTATTATCCTCCATTTTCAAATTATAAATAATACTTTTTATATTACTTTCCGGACGATATTTCAAAACATAATTTGCGACAACTTTGTAATTGATTGGTTCTGAATAATTTTGAAGAAATTCCTCTGCGATACTTCTGATGGTACCTCCTTTCAAATTTCTTTTTTCGGTATCCCATTTTTTTAGACCAAAAATATTGGCTCTGCCATAAGGCACAAACCCAAAAGCCCTACTCAAAGCTGAACTCGTAATAGTACCATTATATTCAGGTTTTAAAATTTTTATTTGTTTGTCAATTTCGTCAATATGGGATGGTTTTCCAATAATTTCAAGTGCTTCATAAGCAAATTCCGATAGTGTTTTATAAGTATTTCTTTCAAAAACTATGTTTTGTTCATTGTCTAAACAAATACTTAATTCCTCATTTATTAACAACTCACAAATTGGGAAGATTTCATCTAAAAAAAATAAGTCATCGTTTTTAAAGAACTTTGATAAATGGCTTTTAAAATTTAATTTATAAGTTTCATCAATTGTTTCAAGTTTTCTTTTGTCAACATCCTCTAAAAATTTCACGAAGTCAAAGTTTTGAGTTAATTTTTGACTTATTAAAAACAAATTACTCCAAGTATATCTTGTTCGGATTTTTAAATCTTTAACAATAATTGCATCTGACAGGTTTCCAATTAAGTCATATTTATTTTTGACATAAAAAGATATTATTAATGTTATAAAATGTTTTGTGAAATTAGTTTCATCTAAAGTATTTATTTTGGAAGCGATTTTCTCTGTAATATAAATTGATGGCGCATTAAAATCTAAATCGTAATTGGCAAGTAAATCCTTATCATATTGCTTTAAAAAAATAAACTTATTTTCAAGTTCTTCCAATAATTTTACTCTAATTTGCCGACATCTTTCCTTAGTTAAATTAAGGTTTTCGGCTAATTGTTCTAATTTTAGAGGAATAATATTTTCATAAATTAATACTCCATTTTTTAAAATGTAATTTTCATTTTTTCCTAAAAGGACTTGTTCTTCCAATAAAAATTGGATGATGCTGAAAATTGAATTTTTTGATATAATATTTTGATCAATTTCTAAATCACTGAATGTTTCTTTTAAAAATAATTTAAGACTTAATTCATTTATTTTATTTTCATTGTCAATATCAATAATTTTATTGACGAAAAATTTAATGTCATTAAAAAAAAGTTCTAATTCATTATGAGACCCTGCACCAATATTTTTAATTCGTTTGAAACTAAAATTAATATTTGAAAAAATTCTATCTGAAATATTGGTGATATTAATTTGTTTTTCTAAAAAGTAGTTTAACGCATTCTGACTTCTATTTGAAAGTTTACAAAATTGTATCTGAATATGATTATTAATTATTTTTCTTCGATTGTAATTTAAATTTTTGATGTCACTTTCAAGTTTGTTCTCAAAAGATTTTGAGGTTTCAATATAAATTTCATTTTCATCTTTTAATTCGTAAACTTTAATAATATAATCTTTAACTTCTACTAGAAATGTTTGAAGCTCTGGAATAGATTTATTGCCCAAATTTCTCAGATCACCCGGTTTAAAGAATTGATTTGAAAATATTTTTAAATAAATTTTATTTAGACTTATTTCACGTTCTAAATATCGGCCTAAACTATTTTTTGTTCTTATGGATAATTTGGAATAATTATCTTTTATAAAATAATTTATGAGATTTTGCTGGTTTTGATTTAATGAAGTAATCATCATTTGAATTGAAACTTCATTTGAATTTACGTCCTTAAATTCATTTGTCTCTTTGAAATAATAATATTTTAAACATATAGAAATTAATTCTTTATTTGTTTTTTCATCGCAATTTATGATTGCCATAAAGGACCCGTGTGTTGAATAAAACTCTTTAAGTTCTGTAATAGTTTCAATATTATTTTCAATACAAGTAGAAAAAGCACCAGGAGATATTTCATTGTTAAAATATATTTCTTTTATTGACATAGCTCCTTTGATGAAAAATTAATTTAAATAATATATTTTATTGTTTTTTTAATAAAAAATGAATACCCTTTTGGATTTTGAAATATTTTAATTTAAATAACAATAATACGAAAAATCAATGGTAAGTATGTTGTGGAAAGCCATAAACGATTAATTAAAAAGCAAAATGGTGCAAATAAATTTAGGGCAAGGAGGGCAACCAAATTTGGGCTAAAAGATATTTTATTTTTTTGTAAAATAAAAAACGGATTTAAGTGGCTGTATGGGCGCAAACAAAACCGACTACTTTACTAAAATGCGCTGTTATGGTCTTATGTTGCCTGAAAGTTTGAAAATTAAAAAATTAAAAAATGTTTGTGGCGTTTTTTGGTTGCCTTGCCTGCCCTATAGGCCTCACCCCAGCCCTCTCCAAAGGAGAGGGAGTCAAAACCAAAAAATTCGTGACTGAAAATTTTCTTTAGTCACCAATAAAAAAGCCTATAGACTGCGCTGGAGGTGACAAAACACCCATTTATTAATTTGGATTTTTTATTCTATAGCTTTATTTCTATAATCGACTTCTTCCCAAGTTTTTTCAAGCAAAGCGTAAACTGCGATTCCGTTCTTTTTTAATCGAATGAAATTGTGTTTTTTAAGCGCTTTTCCTAACTTGTTAATGGTGCCGTCTGTGATGTTAATCTTGGCTTTTTCAGCCAGTTTGGCGGCGATTTGAGAAGCATTGAGAAATGTTATCCCACCCCCAACCCCTCCCGAAGGGAGGGGAGATTTTGTTTTGTCTGAAACTGAAAAATAGTTTCCGTTTAGATCTTTTAAAATAGGTTCAAACCAGGTTAACAACAATTCTTCTTCCGGGCTGTGCAGCTGGTACTGTTCATTGTTTTCAGTAATCGATTTGATTTCTTCCTGGTCGAACCAATGTCTGAATCCACTATTGAAAAGAAACAACGCTTGTGAATATGCCAGGTTGATGTCCACTTTGTGTTGGTATTGTATGCCTTCCAATTCAAAACAAAGGAATCTTCTGCTTCCGGTTGTGTCGTTTAAGAACTGGGCAGTGTTGACACTTCCGGCAAAGGATGCCCTGCGCGGCATCGTTTCGTTGTTGTGTCCGTAGGCTTTTCGCATTCGGATTTGGGTTTTTGTGATGATTTCTTTGAGAGAGCCGATCTCTGAACGGTTTAGGTTTTCCAATTCGTCCAAATTGATCAGCATACATTCTGACAATTGCACTAAGGTATCTTTGTTGTTTGGGTTTATGGTTCCGGAAAATAAATATTCTTTCAAAGGTCTTGGAACCAGTTTCTCCACCCAGGTTGTTTTTCCCAATCCCTGTTTGCCACTGAATACAATGACAGTGTGATTGATTACCTTTTCATCCAATACACAGCCTACCATTGCAACCAACCATTTTTTAAAACATTGCTGCCAAAGATCTTGTTTGGTAGTGGTTATCGTGTTGGCTAATTGCTTGATGTAATCTTCTTTTTCATCGTATTGTGGTAAATTATTGAAGTAATCCTCAAAGGGATTAAAGAGCGGACAAAAATCGGAGTTCAGCAAGTTTCTCAATGCCGACAGATTAGTTCTGATTCGTGCTTTCAGACATTCCCGGAGTATTGAATTTTCAATAAAATCGTTCATCACATTCCACTTCTTTTTTCCGAAATATTGAAACTCTAATTTGCCAGAAACAATGTTATGCCGAAATATATATCTGGCCAATAAGGCCAAATAAAAAACGGCTCAATTTCTTGAGCCGTTTTTAAAATCAATTTAAAATTTTATTTATAGAAAATCAGCTTCAGTAACGCCTTCATTTACTTTGGCGCCTATTAATTTAAATTCAACTTTTTGAGGTCCTAAACTTCCTGTTTTTGTGCCGGGAAACTTAATTCCGTTAAATTCTTGGTAATTGCTGAAAGTTGCTTCCTGATTTTGGGTTTGGCCTTGCATCGTAATCACTTGCAATTCCTTCACTTTTAATCCGCTTGCGACATCAAAATAAACTGAAGATGAAACAATTTCCCCTTTGGTTGAAATTACAAACGCCTCTTTGCCGTCAACAATTTCGATACCTGTAAGTTTAGAATTTTCATTGTTCAACAATCCCATTTCTAAAAATGTTCCGATTGTATAAGCCATTTCTCCTGCCATTGGCGCTGGCAAAGGTTGTTTGTTCATAAACACGCCATCTTTGGTCATCACAATTTTAGCCACTACATTTCCACCCATACTGGTTTCATTGGCATATTTTTCTGATGTTCTTTTTTCGGTGGTTGATATAACGCTTCCCATAGCGCTTGCTTCATAGGTAGCCGAAGTGCTTTTTAACGCTTTTACTTTAGCTGCACCGCCGATAGCATTAAAGAAATTGTCCAAAACTGTCAATTTGGTTACGCCGCTTGGAAGTGGTTTCGACATTTCCGGTTTTGAAGCGGCATTTGATTCCTTATCAAAATAATTGATGGCGTAAGGCAATTTTTCAAGATTAGGCAAAGCATCCAACGCTTTACCTACAATAACGATTCTTGCATTGTCTGTACTAAAATATTTTTGGGCAACGCGTTGAACATCGTCAACTGTTACCGAATTTATTTTTTGCAGATAGGTTTCGTAGAAATTTTCAGGCAATTTTTTAGTGACAATGTTTAAGGCATAACTGGCTACCGTTGAAGGGTTTTCAAGCGCCATAACAAAGTTTCCGATATAAGCCGCTTTTGCATTTTTCAATTCTTCGTCAGTTACTTTGGTATCTCTAAAAGTTTTGATTTCTTTCATAAATTCAATTACAGAACTGTCTGTAACCATATTTCTTACGGAAGCAGCCGACTTAAATGTAGCTGAAGTTCTTTCGTCGTTTCCAATTCTTGAGTAAGCGCCGTAAGTATAGCCTTTATCTTCACGTAAATTCAAGAATAAACGACCTTCACCGCCTCCGCCGAAAATTTTATTGGCCAATAAAGCTGCAAAATAATCGGGATTGCTCATTTTTAAATCTACCGTATTTATGACCGCGATATCAGATTGCACCGCATTTGGCATATCAATAAAGTTAATTTCGGTTTTGGCAACGTCTGTTACTTTTGGAATTTCATAGGCAGGCATCGTTCCTTTTTTCCAGTTGCTGAAATGCTTGGTGACCTGGCTTTTTACATCTTTAAAAGTAACATCGCCAACAATGACCAAATAGGCATTGTTTGGTTTGAAATAAGGGGCATAAAAATTTTGAACATCGGTCAATGTCACATTTTTAACAGTAGTTTCAGTTTCAAATTCTCCATAAGGATGATTTTTGCCGTAAACCAAAGCGTTTTGTGCTTTCCCGGCGATAGCGGCCACGCTATTTTCACCTGATTTAATGCCTTCAAGAAGTTTGGCTTGTTCTTTTTCAAATTCTTCTTGCGTAAATAGCGGATTTTGGATAGCATCGGCCGTTAATTCCAAAATTCTGGGAAAAAATTTAGACAAGGTATTGAAACTTGCGCTTTGGCTGCCAATATTTAAGTTAGCGCCTAAAAAATCAATTTCTTCATTAAAAGCGTCTTTTGATATTGTTTTGGTTCCATTTCCCATCATTCCGCCTGCAATACTTGTTAATCCGGCTTTTTTGCCTTCAAGAATAGGGCCGTTGTCTAAAATTAAGGTGGCTGAAACTTTTGGCAATTTATGGTTTTCAACAACCATCACTTTTAAACCATTTTTAAGTTCAAAAGTTTGTGGCTTTCCTAAATTTATGATAGGTGCTGGCCCAGCTTTTGGTTGTTGTGATCTGTCTATTTGTGCGTTTACTCCTAAAGAAATAAGAAATAATGCAATTAATGTGGTTATTTTGGTTCTCATATTATTTTTCATCTTTAGTATTATTCAATTTCTTTTTTTAGATAATCCATTTCAACGCGGCTGTTTTTGTTTAAAAACTCATTTGCCACACGCTTGATGTCTTCTCTGGTGATGGAGCGATAAATGGTAATTTCGTCGTTAATTAAGTTTGTGTTACCTTTCAGCGTGTAGTTTGCCGCTAAAGTATTGGCAATATTTTGAACTCCGGAGTTTGAATTCACAAAATTGTTTTCAAATTGATTTTGTAATTTCTGAAATTCTTTTTCTGAAATTAATTCAGTTTGAAGCTTGGTGATTTCAGCATCCATTTCAACACCTAATTCATCTAAGGTAGTTGCGCCCATTGGCAAAGCACCCATAATATAGGTTCCGTAATCTTCCTGTGAATCATTAAATGCCAAAACCTGTAACGCCTTTTTCTCTTCAACCAGTTTTTTGTACAAACGGGCACTTTTTCCGCTGGTTAAAATGGAAGAAACCATATCCAACGTATAAGAATCTTTGTCTTTGTTTGATGGCGTTCTGTAAATAAACAATTTAACGGGAATTTGAATGTTTGAATCGTATTCGGTAACTTTAATGCTTTCAGTAATTGGAGCTTCTTTTATGTTTACCCTTTCAACTTTTTCTCCTTTTGGAATATCACCAAAATAATTTTCAATCATTTTTTTGGTGGCTTCCGTTTCAAAATCACCGGCAACTACCAAAACAGCATTGTTAGGCGCATAGAATTTTTTATGAAAATCTAAAAACTCCTGCAATTTGGCAGCATCTAAATCTTCCATGCTCCCGATAACGGAATTTTTGTAAGGATGATTTTTAAAAATATGCTGATTAATTCCTGTACGATAACTGATTTTCCCATAAGGCGCATTGTCAATTCTGGCGCGTTTTTCTTCTTTAATTACTTCATTTTGCGTATCAACACCCACTTGGTTAATCACTGGATGCAACATACGTTCAGACTCTAACCACAAGCCAAGTTCCAAATTATTTGATGGAAATGTTTCATAATAAAAAGTACGGTCTTGGGTTGTATTTGCATTGTTGTTTCCGCCATTGGCCGAAACAATTTTAAAAAACTCGCCTTTAGGGATGTTTTTTGTTCCTTCAAACAACAAATGTTCAAAAAAGTGCGCAAATCCAGTTCTTCCTTCCACTTCATCTTTGGCGCCAACATGGTACATTACAGAGGTGCTAATGATAGGTGCAGAATTGTCTTTGTGTAAAATAACGTGCAGGCCGTTACTTAAATCGTACTCTTCAAATTCAACTTTTTGGGCGAATAGGCTAACGCTTAAAAAAAGCGCTAAAGAGCTTAAATAGATAATTTTTCTCATAGGTGTTACTTAGTTTAATTAAATTAATATGGCGTATTGGACGCATTTGTTGTTAAGATGTTACAATTTTGTAGTGGAAATAGCGAATTCATTTTGTGGATATTTCATAGCAAATTGAATTTCAAAGTTATCCTTTTTTTTTAAAAAAAAGTGAAGAATACTTCAAAAATTAACCAAATCTTAATAAATATTATAACTTTTGGGCACAAGCAGTGTCTAAAGTTATAATAAATTCATAATTGTTAATTTGAAATTATTTTTTTTAATTCAGTTTGCGTTAGTGATTGAAACGAAAATCCTTTTTTGATTCGCCGGTAGGCGAAGTAAAAAAGATTGCAGTGTAAAGCACGCCCCGCCAGCTGGCGGGGAACGCCAAAAATATTATTGGGTGGGATTCCTGCAATTTTAAAAGGCTTAAGATGAGCAATTTATTTGCAGTGAATTTGTTTTGCAGAAATAAGAAAAAAGACATATATTTGCACCCGCCTAAGTAGAAAAGGCAATCAATTTAATTAATAAAGCGAATAAAAACAAAGCTTATGTACGCAATTGTAGAGATAGCAGGGCAGCAGTTTAAAGTAGCAAAAGACCAAAAAGTTTACGTACACCGTTTACACGAAGAAGAAGGAGCAAGTGTTTCTTTTGATAAAGTTCTTCTTGTTGGCGATAATGGTACAATAACTATTGGCGCCCCAGCTATAGACGGAGCCGAAGTAACGGCCAAAATTTTAGGTCACCTTCAAGGTGATAAGGTAATCGTTTTCAAAAAGAAACGCAGAAAAGGATTCAGAAAAAAGAATGGCCATCGCCAGGCTTTAACTGAAATTCAGGTTGAAGGTATTTTTGCCGCCGGCGCCACAAAAAAAACCGCTGCCAAAAAAGAAGCGCCTAAAGCTAAAGTTGAAGCAGTAAAAGAAACTGTTGCCGTTGATTTAGAATCAATGACTGTTGCTGAATTAAAAGCTTTGGCTAAAGAAAAAGGTATTGAAGGATACACTTCTTTGAAAAAAGCGGAATTAATAGAAGCATTAACTAAATAAGAACCAAAATTTTAAAACCATAAGGTCATGGCACATAAAAAAGGAGTAGGTAGTTCGAAGAACGGCAGGGAATCGGAATCGAAACGTTTAGGCGTAAAAATATTTGGTGGACAAGCTGCAATTGCAGGGAACATTATTGTTCGTCAAAGAGGAACTCAACACCATCCCGGTGATAACGTATATATGGGAAAAGACCATACTTTGCACGCTAGAGTGGACGGTTTGGTGAAATTCTCAAAAAGAAAAGACAATAAATCATTTGTTTCTGTCGAAACAATCGAAGCTTAACATTTAGATTTTACCTAATTTAAAAACCCAAACTTTAAAGTTTGGGTTTTTTTTATGCGCTATTTACTACATTTGTGCTTATGTACTTTTTATACGACTTACTTATCTTGTTTGCCGGATTCGTCTTAAAAATAACGGCGCTTTTCAATAAAAAAATTAAACTTTTTATTGATGGAAGAAAACAAACATTTTTTAAATTACAACAGGCAATCGAAGAATCTGATGAGGTCATTTGGATGCACTGCGCTTCTTTGGGAGAATTTGAACAGGGAAGGCCAATTATTGAAAAGCTGAAACTAAAATTCCCGAATAAAAAAGTGGTGCTCACGTTCTTCTCGCCATCGGGCTACGAAGTTCGAAAGAATTATGAATTTGCCGATGTGGTTTGTTATTTGCCATTAGATTCTGCGCAAAATGCAAAAAGATTTCTTGATATTGCTCATCCGCAATTGGCCATTTTTGTGAAATATGAATTTTGGCCAAACCTGCTGAAAGAACTTAAAATCAGCCATATTGAAACGTTGCTGATTTCCGGAATATTCAGGGAAAATCAGTTGTTTTTTAAATCTTATGGTGGATGGATGCGGAAATCGCTGACTGCTTTTTCGCATTTTTTTGTGCAGGACGAAAACTCTAAACAATTGCTTAACAGCATCAATTTCGACAATGTTACCGTGAGCGGTGACACGCGTTTCGACCGTGTTTTTGAAATTACGCAACAAAACAACAAACTGCCTTTTATTGAAGAATTTATTGATGATAAATACACCCTTGTCGCCGGAAGCACCTGGAAAGAAGATGAAATGATGTTGGTGGATTATATCAACAACACGGCTTCAGAAAATGAAAAATTCATTATTGCCCCGCACAATATCAACCCAAAGGATATTTTAGATCTAAAAAACAGCATCTCAAAAAAAGTAGTTTTGTTTTCGGAAAAGCCCTTCGACTCCGCTCAGGGTGACGTAAATTTAGCCGATTACCAGGTTTTTATTATAGATGCCGTTGGCCTTCTTACTAAAATTTACAGTTATGCAAATGTGGCTTATGTGGGTGGCGGTTTCACAAAAACCGGTGTTCACAATGTTTTGGAGCCGGCAACTTTTGGCATTCCAATTCTTATTGGCCCAAATTATCATAAATTTAATGAAGCCGTTGATTTGGTGAAAAATAAGGCTTGCTTTGTTGTGGATGATTCTAAAGAATTATCTTTATATTTAGAAAAATTTTTTCAGTCCGATGAATTGCGGCTGAAAACTGGACAAAAGGCAAGAATATACGTGGTTGATAAAACTGGAGCAACTGCAAAAATTATAGAATTTATAGCAAGATGAGAGAAAAACTAGAAAAATATTATTCATTTGTTTTTGAAAAAGAATTGATAGATGAAATCGTTCAGGTGGGCGTTTATAAAAAATTGCGCGAAAATGAAATATTGGTCGATTTAGGCGATAAAATGAAAGGGATTCCTTTGTTGCTGGAAGGCGCCATTAAAATTGTGAGGGAAGATAAAAATGGCGAGGAAATTTTACTGTATTTCTTGGAGCGCGGCGATACTTGCGCCAGCTCATTTGCAAGCGCCATCACAAACGGCAAATGCGGCATTAGGGCGATAGCGGAAAAAGAATCTGAAATTATTTTTCTGCCGAAAGAAAAATTGGACGATTGGCTGGTGAAATATAGATCCTGGCGGAATTTTGTGATTGAAAGTTACAACATTCGTTTAAATGAAATGATGGAAACCATTGATAGCCTGGCTTTTATGAATATGAGTGAACGACTGTATAAATATTTGACGGACAAAGCCCAAATCATGAGAGAAACTTCCCTAAACACCACGCACCAGGATATCGCTTATGATATGCATACATCTAGGGTTGTTATTTCGAGATTGCTCAAGCAACTTGAAAATGAAGGGAAAATTAAGTTGCATCGAAACAAGATTGAGATATTGGAATTTTAACTTAAGTGATGTTAATCACAAAGTAATCTGATTTTTAGAATATTTTTGATAGTTTTAAATAAATAGATTATGGATTTTATAACACAACCTTGGGAATGGTATGTTGCCGGTCCCGTAATTTCGCTTATCATGTTTTTGCTCTATTATTTTGGGGAACGTTTTGGGGTGTCATCAAATCTCGAAACATTTTGCTCCATTGGCGGTGCCGGAAGGTATGTCAACTATTTTAAAATTGACTGGCGTGAGAATTTATGGAACCTCATTTTTATTGCCGGCGCCATCGTTGGTGGATTTATCGCCTCAAATTATTTAACGGAAACCGATGCTGTTGCCATAAATCCGCAAACCGTAAAAGATTTAGCAGATATCGGTATTATGAATGCCGGACAATCTTATCTGCCTGATGAAATTTTCAGTATTGATGCAATGTTGAGTTTTAAAGGTTTTGCTATTTTAATCATCGCAGGTTTTTTGGTTGGTTTTGGCGCACGTTGGGCTGGTGGCTGCACATCCGGCCACGCAATTGTTGGTCTCAGCAATTTGGAACTCGCTTCATTAATCGCCGTAATTGGCTTTTTTATTGGTGGTTTGGTGATGACTTGGTTAATTTTACCCCTAATATTTTAGCGCGATGAAATATATAAAGTTTTTTTTAGTGGGCATTCTTTTCGGAATTGTGATGAGCAAAGCTGAAGTAATTTCGTGGTACAGAATCTACGAAATGTTTAAGTTTCAATCATTTCATATGTACGGTATTATTGGATCCGCAGTAATGTTAGGGATGATAAGCATGTTTTTATTCAAGAAAAAGATGGTGAAAACTTTTGAAGGTGAAGAAATTCATGTGACACCAAAAAAAGAAGGGTTATACCGCAATCTTTTGGGCGGAATTTTGTTTGGGTTGGGCTGGGCGTTGGCCGGCGCTTGTCCGGGACCCATGTTTGTGCTCATAGGAAAAGGCGTTGTTTCCATTTTGGTGGTCATTTTTGGCGCTACTTTGGGCGCGTTTTTTTACGGAATGTATAAAGATAAATTACCTCATTAATAAGGATGAAACGAGCCATAACAAATTTTGATACACATTAGCATGATTAATGGCGACTGCATCTGTACCAATAAAAAATAAAATATAAACAGATGAAATGAGCCTTAATAAATTTTAATACACAGTAGAATGATCAATGGCGAACTGCATCTGAACCAATAAAAAATAAAATATAAACAGATGAAAATACACGACATTGTTGCAGCCAATTTTTCTGATTTATTCGAGGAAAATTTACGGACTGAAATTTGCAACAATGGCATTTTAAAATCTGTTGAGGCGGATAAAATAATTATAGATGTTAGGACGGATATTGAGTTTATTCCGCTAATTGTCTCAGGAATTGTAAAAGTAAAGCGGCGTGACGGAAAAGGAAACGGCATTTTTTTGCATTATTTAACACCAAAACAAACCAGCGCAATCGCCATCACTTATGCCATTGAAAATAAAAAATCTGAAATTAGGCTAAAAGCTGAAAGTAACGTAACATACATAGCAATTCCTGCAAAAGTTGTAATTTCGTGGTTTTTAAAATTCGGCACGTGGCGTTCTTTTTATTTTAGATTGAATCATCAGCAAACGGCTTATTTAATTGAAAAAATTAATGACATCGCTTTTGAAAATTTAGAGTTCAGGTTGATAAAATATTTGGAATATACCAGTTTAATCACCAACGAAAACACCATCAATAAAAAGCATTTTGACATCGCTCGCGATTTAAAGGTTTCCCGGGAAGCGATATCAAGGATTTTAGAAAATCTGGAAAAAGACGAAACAGTAACATTGGGAAGAAATAAAATTACCCTCAATTAATGGAATTATTAGACAAATTCGGAAGAAAAATCACCTATTTGCGATTGGCAGTCACCGACCGTTGCAATTTGCGTTGCCAATACTGCATGCCTGCCCAAGGAATTGACATTGTTGACAGAACGGAATTGCTTTCCTATAAAGAAATGTACCGAATTACACGAGTGCTTTCTGAATTGGGCGTTAATAAAGTGCGTTTAACAGGCGGCGAACCTTTTGTGCGAAAAGATTTTGTGAACTTTTTGGAATCGCTTTCTTTTAATGACAAACTCGAGGAAATTAACATCACCACCAACGGCGCTTTAATTTCAAACCATATCGATAAACTGGAAGCCTATAAAATAAATGCCATTAATTTAAGTTTAGACAGCCTTCAGAAAGAAAAATTTGCAAAAATTACGCGGCGTGATGTTTTTGACAGCGTTTACGACACTTTTAAAAAGCTGGAGAAAAGCAGTTTGAAATTAAAATTAAACGTTGTTGTCCAGTCGGGTGTGAATACTGATGAGATTATCGATTTTATTGAACTCACCAAAAATAAGGACATTGCCGTTCGTTTTATTGAAGAAATGCCTTTTAACGGAAAAGGGCAAAGGGATATTTCTGAAGTTTGGAATTTTAAAAAAATATTGAACCATATCAAAAGTAATTATTCGGATATTGAACCTATTTTATCAAAAAAATCTTCCACTTCCATAAATTATCGCATCCCAAATTACCAGGGAACTTTTGGCATTATCCCGGCATTTACGCGCACTATTTGCAGTGATTGCGACCGAATTCGCATTACTTCCACAGGCTTGTTTAAAAACTGTTTGTTTGATGGCGGCGTTTTTAATGTTCGCGATTTTATAAGAAATGGCGCCAGCGACGATGAATTAAAACAACTGTTTATTGATACCGTTCACCACAAACCAGAGAATGGTTTTGTCGCTGAGGCTTCCCGAGGAAACGCTGTTTCAGAAAGTATGTCCACTATTGGCGGGTAGTGTCCAATTGATAATTAAAAATGGCTTTGCGACAAACTTAGCTGGGCTGAACTTTGTGAGTTTTCTTTGTGCAACTTTGTGTAATGGCTGTTTTATATAGTTAAAAATAAAAATTTCATCCGCCTTGAGTTTTCATACAATAACAGTAAAGCCTTAATAATTAACAGATATGAACTTAATTACCGTAAACAAAGCATTAGAAATTGTTTTAAATAATTCTGAGAATTTTGGCATTGAAGAAGTGGATTTTTTAAATTCATCGGGTCGCGTTTTAAAGGAATCCATTTTTGCTGATCGCGATTTTCCGCCGTTTGACAGGGTAAGTATGGACGGAATTGCCATTTCCTCAGAAGCTTTTAACAACGGACAAAGAACATTTAAAATTGAAGGAATTCAGGCAGCCGGAAGTCCGCAGTTAACGCTTCAAAATCCGTCAAATTGCATGGAAGCGATGACCGGTGCCGTGCTTCCGAAAAACACCGATGCCGTTATTCAATATGAATTGTTAACGATTGAAAACGGAATAGCCAAAGTAAATTCAGAAGCCGTAAAAAGTTATCAAAATACCCATTTAAAAGGAACCGACAAAAAACAAGGCGACTTGCTGATAAAAGAAAACACGCTTATTTCTCCTGCCGAAATTGGGATTTTTGCCACCGTTGGAAAAATCAGGGTTAAAGTGGCGAAACAGCCAAAAGTGATGGTGGTATCAACGGGCAATGAATTGGTGGAAGTTGGTGAAATTCCGGCCGAACACCAAATCAGAAGAAGCAATGTTTTCACCATGGTTTCCTTGTTGGAAAAGCTGAAAATAAAAGCGGAAACCTTGCATATTTTGGATGATAAAAAAGTGCTGTTAACCAAAATTGAATCGTTGTTGGCAAACTATGACGTGATGATTTTCAGCGGTGCGGTTTCCAAAGGAAAATTCGATTTTATTCCCGAAGTTTTGGATGAATTGGGCGTAAAAAAACTTTTTCATGAAGTAAAACAACGTCCGGGAAAACCATTTTGGTTTGGCAAAAAAGGTAAGAAAACCATTTTTGCTTTCCCCGGAAATCCGGTCTCCACTTTTGTAAATTGCGTAAAATATTTTTATCCGTGGCATTATAAATCTGTTGGATTGAATTTTGAAAATAAAAACCAGGCAATTTTAAGGGAGGATTTTTATTTTAAACCCGAACTCACTTATTTTTTGCAGGTGAAATTAAATCAAGAAGAAGGCAAATTATGGGCAATGCCCATTTCAGGAAAAGGTTCCGGCGATTTGGCCAATTTGGCTGATGCCGATGCTTTTTTGGAATTGCCGGATAATCGCAGTAATTTTACCAAAGGGGAAGTTTTTCCTGTAATTATTTATCGACAGTAAACCGTTGCGAAAGCCGTGAAGCAATCTTTCACTTATGAAAAATAAATTTTCTCATATCAATAAAAAAAATCAGCCAAAAATGGTTGATGTTGGCGATAAAAAAGTCACCAACCGCGCGGCAACCGCAAAAGCCGTTATGTTTTTAGGCGCCGAAATTATTGCGCATTTTGAAGATAAGGAGTTGATCACCAAAAAAGGCCCGGTATTTCAAACTGCCATTATTGCAGGAATTCAAGCGGTTAAAAAAACATCGGAACTAATTCCGATGTGCCATCCTTTGTTAATTAATGGCATCGATATTGACATTGAAATTACCGACAGGGAAAATATAGAAATTTTATGCACGGTTTCTATTGAAGGGAAAACAGGCGTTGAAATGGAGGCATTAACTGGCGCAACTGTGGCCGCATTAACAGTTTATGATATGTGTAAATCCATTTCGCAAAAAATGGTGATCAAAGAAGTGAAGTTGGTTAAAAAATCGGGAGGTAAAAGCGATATTAAAAATGGGTAAACATCAAAAACACACAAAACTTAAATTAAGGGACAACGACAATTTTGCGCCGAATGAAATTGCAATGGTCGGAACAAAATGCAGCGTTATTTCAAATTTGGTTCAGCAGGTTTCCGAAAAATTGGGAATGTATAAATTGGCCTATTTGGACGCTTCACACAATGAAGAAATCGAACAAAAAAAGTTTGATTCTTTTACTTTTAATGCCAATGGAACCCTTGCTGTTTCTGAAAAATATGTGATAAACAAGTTCAATCAGCGGGTACAATTTTCTCAGCACGATTTGGTGTTTATCAATGGAAATCATTTTGAAGGCGCCAAACAAATTCTGATTTTAGACCAAGACAAAGAAGCTTCTGTGTTGAAAAGACTGGATCAGTTGAACAACATTCAATTTGTCATAAAATTAACCGATGACGCCAAATATTTTGATTTTTTGGAAGAAAAAAATCCGCAAATTAAAAACTTACTGTGTTATCATATTGCTGAAACAGACAAGATTTCAAAACATATCGAAAATTTAATCAAGGAAAAAATAGCGCCCATGCAAGGATTGGTTTTGGCCGGCGGAAAAAGCACCAGAATGGGAACCGATAAAGGAACTTTGAATTTTTATGGCAAAAATCAGCGCGATGTGGCGATTGAATTGTTGGAAAAAAACCATTTAAAAACTTATTTGTCTGTTAGAGAGGAACAAGAAATAGGAATCGAAAACAAAATCACCGACAAGTTTGTTGGATTGGGGCCTTTTGGCGCTATATGTTCCGCGTTTCAGGAAAATACGGATGTTGCTTGGCTGGTTTTGGCAACCGATTTGCCTTTTGTGAATGATGAAGTCATCAAATTGTTGCTGAAACACAGAAATCCGTCAAAAGTTGCCACGGCCATAAAAGGAAAAAACAGTCAATTTCCGGAGCCTTTAATCACCATTTGGGAACCAAAAAGTTATACCTTATTGCTCAATTATTTGGCTCAGGGCTATTCTTGTCCGCGGAAAGTTTTGCTCAATTCTGATATAAAAATTGTTGAGGTTGACGATGATTTCATCAGAAATATCAATACGCCAGAAGAATTTAAGGCTGCCCACAAAGAAATAAACGAGGAATAAATCCATTTTAACATACAATGAACTTCAATAAAAAAAACTATTTTTTGCGCCAGACAACCTTGCCGGAAATTGGTGAAGCCAAGCAAGCGCTGTTGCAGCAAGCGAAAGTGCTGGTGATTGGTTGCGGCGGATTGGGAAGTCCGGTCGCCGTTTATTTGGCGGCAAGCGGTGTTGGGGAACTTCATTTGGTGGATTTCGATACGGTTTCGGTTTCAAATTTGCACCGACAGGTTTTTTATAAAAAGGAAGATGTCCAGCAGCCAAAAGTGGAGGTTCTGGCCAATGAAATAAAGAAAAGAACGCCTTTCACCGAAGTTTCCGTAACCAATGAAGCTGTCACTAAAAATTCCATTTTGGCATTGATTTCAGGCTTTGATGTGGTGGTTGACGGAACCGACAATTTACAGGTGAAATATTTGATAAATGATGCTTGTGTTATCTTGAAAAAACCTTTGGTTTACGGATCTTTATATAAATTCGACGGCTATGCGGCAACCTTTAATGTACTGGAAGAAAACGGCGATTACAGCTGTAATTTACGGGATGCATTCCCCAAAATTGCCACCGATATTCCCAACTGTGAAGAAGCCGGAACCATGAATCCAATTGTTGGGATGATTGCGCTTTTGCAGACAAATGAAGTAATCAAATTAATCACCAAAACCGGTAAATTGCTGACCAACCAATTGCTGATTTACAACGCTTTGGAAAATTCGCAATTTAAAATGAAGCTGAAGAAAAACAACTCTTTAGACATCAATTCTATTTTTTTAACTTCAGATTATGTTGTTGATACATGCGAAAATCAAGATCCTGCCTTGCTGATTTCCGCTTCTGAATTAAAAGAAAAAATTGACGATTCAACGTTGGAAATTGTGAGTGTACTTAACAATTCAGAAGAATTTATTCCGTTTAAAGTGCATCAAAAAATGCCTTACAATGCTTTTGATGTTGAAAATTTTCAACCAAATTTTAAAAAACACTACGTAATTGTTTGCAAAAAGGGAATTACCAGCTATGAAATTACGTTAAAACTAAAAGAAAAATATCCATCGCTTTCAGTGGTCAGTTTGTCTGAAGGCATCATAAATTATTAAATGCAACAACCATTAGAATTTTATACAGCTGAAACAGCGCGCTTTGAGCTGGAACATAAAATATTAAAAAGGCAATTGGCATTGTCAAGTTCTTTGCGGTTGCTCGTTTTTTTAACGGCCGTTGCCGGCATTTATTTCTTTTTTGGCGATGCAAAAGCCATGATTTATATCGTGATTATTGCCGCAATTTTGTTCATTTATTTATTGAACAAGCATGCCAAATTGCAATACAAAAACGATCTCAATAATGCCTTGCTGGAAATTAACAACACAGAAATTAAGGTTTTAAATCGGGACTATTTTTCCTTAAATCCAGGAAATGAATTTATAAATCCCGAGCATCCTTTCAGTTATGATATTGATTTGTTCGGCAAAGGTTCTTTTTTTCAATATGCCAACCGAACAGTCACCAATGAAGGCCGACAGGAGTTTGTTGATTTATTGACCAATAACGATATTTTAAACATTACAAAAAAGCAGCAAAGCATTAAAGAATTGAGTGAAAAACCAACATGGCGGCAACAATTTTCTGCGCTGGCAAGTTTGGTGAAAGTGACTCATCCTGCAAAGGAAATAGTGAATTGGATACACAATTATAAATCGGTATTCCCTAAATTTTTGTCGTTTTTGCCCACATTGTTTTCAATAATTTCGTTGGTGTTAATCGTGCTTGTCGCAATGCAAATGATTCCTGATCAAATTCTGTTACTTTGGATTTTTGTGGGATTGGGAATTTCCGGCGCTTATTACAACAAAGTCAGCGAATTGTACAAAGAGGCGAGCAATGCCAAAGACACTTTTAAGCAATACCATAAATTGCTGCATGAAATTGAAACAGCTTCGTTTGAATCACAAATTTTGAAGGAAAAGCAACAGGAAATTCAAACTGAATTCCTGAAAGCATCTGTGATTTTTGGCAAATTTTCTAAAATTTTGGACGCTTTTGACCAACGCAATAACCTGATTATTGCTTTTTTTGGAAATGCTTTTTTATTGCGCGATTTGAAATTGGCCCATAATCTGGAAAAATGGATGGACAGTTATAAAACCAAAGTGGCGGATTGGATTGATGTGATTGCTTTTTTTGATGCGCAAAACTCCCTTGCTAATTTTGCTTTTAACCATCCAAATTATATTTTCCCCGAAATAATGCAACATAAAAATGTAATTGCTGCCCAGAATTTAGGACATCCATTGTTGAAGGTTTTGCAGCGCGTTGACAATGATTTTACTATTGAAAACCAACAATTTTTCATCGTTACAGGTGCAAATATGGCTGGAAAAAGCACCTTTTTAAGAACAGTTTCCCTAGCAATTGTGATGGGAAATTTGGGCTTGCCGGTTTGTGCATCAGCATTCAACTATGCTCCCATAAAATTGATCACCAGTATGCGAACTTCGGATTCATTGGCCGACAATGAATCGTATTTCTTTTCTGAATTGAAACGATTAAAATTTATTGTTGATGAAATTAAAAATCAAGATTATTTTATCATTTTGGATGAAATTTTAAAAGGAACAAACAGCACGGACAAGGCGATTGGCTCGAAAAAATTTGTCCAGAAATTGGTAAGTTCAAAAGCCACAGGAATTATCGCCACGCACGATTTAAGTTTATGTGAAATTGAAAAGGAAATGCCAGAAGTTCAAAACTATTATTTTGATGCGGAAATTATTACTGATGAATTATTTTTCGATTACAAACTGAAACCCGGAATTTGCAAAAATATGAATGCCTCATTTTTGTTGAAGAAAATGGAAATTATATAGAAATTTCTAAATCTTAATTATTCATTTTTAATCATTCATTATTCATTATTATGGGTGTGAATTCACCCAAACTTCACCGTCGTTAAAATGCTCTTTTTTCCAGATGGGAACCGTTTCTTTTAAGGTATCAATGGCAAATTCACAAGCTTCAAATGCCGCTTTTCTGTGTGCGGAAGAAACTGCGATAATCACAGGAATATCACCAATTTGCAATTCACCAACCGCATGATGAATGGCTATTTTATGGATTTGAAATTTTGCCAAAGCCAAATCTGCAATTTTTTGCATTTCCTTTAAAGCCATTGGTTCATAAGCGCTGAAATCCAATAAAGAAACTTCCTTTTTTTTAGTTGAATTTCGAACAGTGCCCACAAATAAGGCAATGCCGCCGCAAGAAGCATCCTGCACAAAATTATAACAATCCTGGACCTTTAATTTTTCCGAAGTAATTAAAACAGCGGTGTTTTTCATAATTTAATTAGTTACGAGTAGTTACGAGCAAATAGAAAAATTAGCCAATCAATTTGTCTGATAATTTTCAACTTTTAATGATTTATCATTAATTTTTAATCTATAATTCCCCCTTTGGGGGTTAGGGGGCCTATCCTCCGCTTACCGGCGGAATGATCGCCACCACATCATTTTCTTTCAAAACCAAATCATCTTCGGCATATTCCTCATTTACGGCAATGGCAAATTCTTCGATGTTTTTTAATTTTGGATACTTCAACAACAATTCCTTTTTTAACGCCGACACAGTTTCATCAGAATCCAATTCATAAAAAATTGAAGTTTCACTTACCAAATCGGTGGCGATTCCAAAAAATAACAATTGAATTTTCATCTGTTTAAATTTTATTTTTTATCGGTAACAGCTGCTGCCTGCCTCCCGGCAGGTAAATTCGCCATTAATCATCCCTTTGTGTATCAAAATTTGATATGCTCGTTTCATGGCTTTTATTTCTGCAAAAATAAATCATTTCTGCTTAAAAAAGGCAATTCATTTAAAATAGGTCTAAATAATCTATTGCGTGATGTTTATCACAAAACGAATAGTTACATTCGTTAAATTTGTTATAGTTCAAAATATTTTTAAAAATATGAAGTATGGTTTTATCATAGACAATCGCAAATGCATTGGTTGTCACGCTTGTACAACAGCCTGTAAATCAGAACACGATGTGGCTATTGGCGTAAACAGAACCTATGTGAAGCAGGTTGAAAAAGGTGAATTTCCAAATACGCGGCGAATTTTTTCCGTGATGCGCTGCAACCATTGCACCGACGCACCTTGTGTGGAAATTTGTCCGGTTCAGGCGCTTTACACCCGTGAAGACGGGATTGTGGATTTCGACAACAACCGTTGCATTGGCTGTAAATCTTGTATGCAGGCTTGTCCGTACGATGCTTTGTATATCGATCCTGACACACATACCGCCGCAAAATGTAATTATTGCGCGCACAGGGTAGATGTTGGCAGGGAACCGGCTTGCGTTTCCGTTTGTCCGGAACACGCCATCATTGCCGGTGATATGCACAATCCGAACACGGAGATTTCGCAATTGTTGGCGCGCCAGGCGGTGAAAGTTCGGAAGCCTGAAAAGGGAACCAATCCAAATTTGTTTTATATAGATGGAGACGATTCTTCGTTGGTTGCAGAGGCAACCGATAGATCCGGTCCAAGTTTGTGGAGTTCCCAAGCGCGTGGTGTTGGGCATTTTGCGAAAGCTGCAGAAAAAATGATGTACAGCAATAAGGAGTTCGATTTATTGCAGATGACCATTGATAATGATATTGAAGCCGCGTACCAAAGAAAAGACAGTGAAAATCCGAATTATATAGATGTATTGAACGGTAAAGCCCGCAGGGTTTATGATACGCCGGATAAAGGAATATTGTGGGGCTGGGAGGTTTCTACCTATGTTTTTACCAAAGCGATTGCTGCAGGCGCCTTTTTAATTCCGTTTTTGGCCTTGCTGTTGGGATATGAAGTGTCGCCAACCGCCAAATTATGGTCGGCAGGAATTTCGTTGGTTTTTCTGGTGTTAACAGGGTTATTCTTGGTGATGGATTTAGATAGGCCAGACCGGTTTTTAAATGTTTTATTGCGTCCGCAGTGGAATTCCTGGTTGGTGAAAGGTGGTTATACGCTAACTGTTTTCGGATTGTTGGTTACAATTTGGGGCGCAATGACACTGTTCGAAATAAAAACGGGTGAAACTGTTTTATTATGGATTACCGCAGTTTTTGCCATATTATTGGCGATTTATACCGCATTCTTGTTTGCCCAGGCAAAAGGCCGCGATTTTTGGCAAAGTCCAACCTTGCCGCTGCACATGTTGGTGCACAGCGTGATGGCGGGAACCGCAATTTTTGCAATTGCTTCCTTGGTTTTTGGTTATGAAGACTGGATGGTGATATTAAGAAATACAATGATTATTGCATTGTTGGTGAACCTGTTTACGCTGGTTACCGAATTGACCATCACACATCCAACCACTTCAGCAAAAATGGTGGTGAAAATGATCACGAAAGGAAGGTATAAAAATCTGTTTTGGGGCGTAACCGTATTGGTTGGAAACATCATTCCGTTGGCAATGTTGCTTTTGGGTTCTGGAGAATTATGGGCTGTGGTATCAGGAATTTGTGTATTGGCAGGAATTCTCATAACAGAGAAAATTTGGGTGGAAGCACCGCAAAGAGTTCCGTTGGCGTAGGGACAGGTCGCGACCTGTCCGTACTAAATTAAAAGAAAAAAATTATTTCTTCTAACAGCTGAATTAAACGCACTTTCCTTAGGAAAGGGCTGGGGATATAAAAAAAAATCGTAATTCAAAAATCGTAAATCGTAAATCATCATGGGTTACAAAAAACCATCATTTATAGAAGGAATTTCAGAAAAATTGGGCATCATTCCTAATTTGCATAAAGACGGCCATCAGGAATTTGATCAGGATATGCGCCATTTTACCGATGAACAAGTAGCGCAGCTGTATGAGAATTTTCCGCCGCCAGAAAAATGGGACAATTGGGTGGAATACAATCCGAAAGTATGGCCAAAAAAGGAAAAAGTCACTTATCAAATTGTGCCGACTACCTGTTTTAACTGTGAAAGTGCCTGCGGATTAACGGCATTCATCGACAAAGAAACGCAGGAAGTCAAAAAATTTGAGGGCAATCCTTACCATCCGGGAAGCAGGGGAAGAAACTGCGCCAAAGGTCCGGCCACCATCAATCAATTGACAGATCCGGACCGAATTTTATTTCCGCTGAAAAGAAAAGGAAAAAGAGGCGAAGGAGAATGGGAGCGTGTAAGTTGGGACGAAGTACTTGATACCATTTCTTTAAGAATCAGAAATGCCATATTGGAAAATCGCCACAATGAAGTTGCTTACCATGTGGGAAGGCCGGGTCATGAAAAATTTATGAACTGGATTTTGCAGGGCTGGGGAATTGACGGCCATAATTCGCACACCAATATTTGTTCTTCGGGAGCGCGTTTTGGCTATAATTTGTGGTATGGATACGACCGGCCATCACCGGATCACGCAGAAGCAAAATTTATATTGCTGATTTCCGCACATTTAGAATCGGGTCATTATTTCAATCCGCATGCGCAACGCATTATCGAAGGGAAAATGAAAGGCGCCAAACTGGCCACGATGGATCCCCGTTTATCGAATACCGCAAGTATGTCCGATTATTGGATGCCGTCTTATCCGGGAACGGAAGCCGCCGTTTTGCTGGCGATGGCATTGTATATTTTGCAAAATAAGTTGTATAACAGAGATTATCTGGAAAATTGGACCAACTGGCAAGAATATTTAAATGCTAAACACGCTGATAAAGCGATCACTTTTGAGAATTATATTGCTGCAATGATCGACGAATACAAGGAATTTACGCCTGAATTTGCCGAAAAAGAATCGGGCGTCAAAGCCGATATGATTGTGGAGATTGCACAAAAAATTGGTGAAGCAGGCGAACGTTTTGCCTCACATAACTGGCGTGCTGCAGGCGCTTCAAACCTTGGCGGCTGGGCCGTTGCCCGCTGTTTGCATTTCCTGACGGTGCTTACGGGTGCCGTTGGAACAAAAGGCGGAACATCCCCAAATATCTGGAACAAATTTGCGCCAAGCATTCCAAATCCGCCAAAACCGCAAAAACAATGGAATGAATTGCATTTTCCAAAAGAATTTCCTTTGTCATTTTTTGAAATGAGCCAATTGTTGCCGCATTTCCTTAAAGAAGGAAGGGGAAAACTGGATGTGTATTTTTCGAGGGTTTTCAATCCGGTTTGGACGTATCCCGACGGATTTACCTGGATGGAAATGTTTATGGACGAAAGCAAATTTGGCTTGCATGCGGCATTAACGCCAACGTGGAACGAAACTGCTTTTCACGCCGATTTTGTGTTGCCGATGGGATTGGCTTCCGAACGTCACGACATCAATTCTTACGCCACGCACGGCGGAACTTGGGTGGCTTTTCGTCAGCCGGTGCTGCGTGAAGCTGCGCGAAGAAATGGAAAACCGGTGCAACTGACTTATGAAGTGAATCCGGGGGAAGTTTGGGAAGAAGATGAATTTTTTATTGAGTTAAGCTGGCGGATCGATCCAGACGGAAGTATGGGAATTCGCAAACATTTTGAATCGCCTTACCGTCCGGGAGAAAAAATAACCATCGACGAATATTACCAATACATTTTTGAACGCGTTCCGGGCTTGTCGGAAACCGCCAAAAAAGAAGGCATCACCGAATTGGAGTATATGCAAAAATATGGTGCCTTTGAAATTGAAAGCGGTGAATCATACAAAAAGAATGAAACCTTGTTAACTGAAGCGCAACTTACTGGAGCAACAGTGGATGAAAATACCCAAGTTATTTCTAAAGACGGAAAAGATATTGGCGTGATAATCAACGGAAAAGCCATGGTTGGTTTCCCGACGCCATCGCGTAAAAACGAGTTTTATTCGCAAACCATGGTCGATTGGAAATGGCCGGAATATGCCACGCCAACCTATATCAAAAGCCATATTCATCTTGATAATTTGGATAAATCTAAAGGAGAATATGTGCTGGTTCCAACATTCAGGCTGCCGGCGTTGATTCATACACGTTCGGGAAATGCAAAATGGCTGGTGGAAATTTCAAACAGAAATCCGATTTGGATGCATCCCGACGATGCGGCGAATTGGGGATTTAAAACGGGTGATTTGGTGAAAATGAATACCGATATCGGTTATTTCATCGATAAAGTTTGGGTAACGCAAAGTATGAAACCCGGCGTTGTTGCCTGTTCGCATCATATTGGAAGGTGGAGAAGGCCTCAGGATAAAACAGGAAACAGGTGGGCCACCAATACCGTTAATATTGAAAACAATGGCAAAGGCGGCTGGAAAATGAATACCATTTCTGGCATAGAACCATTTGAATCATCGGATAAAGATTCCAAAAGAATTTTTTGGAAAGACGGAGGCGTTCACCAAAATATTACCCACGCCGTGCACCCCGATCCTATCAGCGGCATGCATTGCTGGCACCAACGGGTTCGCATTGAAAAACCTGGAAAAGACGAGCATTATGGCGATATTTTTGTGGACACCAACAAATCGCATGAGGTTTATAAAGAATGGATGAAAATGACGCGTCCGGCTCCCGGGCCAAACGGGGAACGCAGGCCAATTTGGTTTGAAAGGGCTTTTAGACCTGATCCTTCGATGTTTTATCTGAATGATGAAAAGAAAAAAGAAGAGTAATTTAAATCCCGCAATTGCGGGATTTTTTCATTTAAATGATTTGTTGAAATTGCCGTTTTTAATGTTTACATTAGCAGTCCTATTTAAAAAATTGTGAAAATAAAAAGCTATGTATAAAAAATGAAAACGGATGTTTTTGCATCATTTTGTTACCGGAATTATAAACAAGATAAATAAACTAAATGCTATTTAATTCCATAGATTTTGCCATATTCTTGCCTATAGTTTTTATTCTCTATTGGTTTGTCACAAACAAAAATCTAAAACTTCAGAATCTATTAATAGTTTTGGTTAGCTATTTATTTTACGGCTGGTGGGATTGGCGGTTTTTGTCGTTGATACTTTTTAGCACATTTGTTGATTATTTGGTTGGCTTCATGCTTTCAAAAGAAGAAAATGAGACAAAACGAAAAGCATTGCTTTGGACAAGTATCATCATAAATCTAGGATTTCTGGGATTCTTTAAATATTACAATTTCTTCATAGAAAATTTCACAACCGCTTTTTCATTCTTTGGAAATGAAATTCAACCCAATTCTTTAAACATTATTTTACCGGTTGGGATTAGTTTTTACACTTTTCAAACAATGAGCTATTCCATTGATGTTTACAAAAGAAAACTGGAACCAACTAAAGATTTTATTGCCTTTGCTGCCTTTGTAAGTTTTTTCCCGCAATTGGTGGCTGGTCCAATTGAACGCGCAACAAATTTATTGCCGCAATTTTATAAAAAAAGAACCTTTGATTATTCAAAAGCCGTTGACGGAATGCGCCAGATACTTTGGGGACTATTCAAAAAAGTGGTGATTGCTGATTCTTGCGCTACATATGCAAATGAAATTTTTTCAAAATATGAGAGTATGAATTCAATAAGTTTATTATTGGGAGCTGTTTATTTTGCATTTCAAATTTATGGTGATTTTTCCGGGTATTCGGATATTGCAATTGGTACGTCTAAACTATTTGGCATAGATTTAAAGCGAAATTTTGCATTTCCATATTTTTCAAGAGACATTGCGGAGTTTTGGCGACGTTGGCATATTTCATTGTCAACTTGGTTTAGAGATTATTTGTACATTCCTTTAGGTGGAAGTCGCGGCGGAAAATGGATGAATATTCGAAATATTTTTATCATTTTTATTGTAAGTGGTTTTTGGCACGGCGCCAATTGGACTTTTATTGTTTGGGGTGGTTTAAATGCTTTGTATTTTCTGCCGCTTTTAATATTTAATAAAAACAGACAGCATTTGGAGGTAGTTGCAAAAGGAAAAAACCTGCCATCATTTAAAGAATTTTTTCAAATATTGATAACATTTGGATTAACCGTATTTGCCTGGATATTTTTTAGAGCAGACACATTATTTATAGCAATTAATTATATTAACAGATTGTTCTTATTTAATTTTGATAATGGATTCCAATATTTATCAATAGAAAGATATGCACCTGAACTATTATTAATGATTTCTTGTTTTGTTATTGTAGAGTGGAATTCTAGAGAAAATGAACATCCTTTTTTTGGAAAATGGATTCCTTTGAAAATATTTTTAACAATATTGGCCCTTATTACTCTTGGCGTTTATTCTGATGTAACAGATTTTATTTACTTTCAATTTTAAAATAAAATGACTCGATTCATTAAATATATAATATCAATTTTTATAATAATTGTTTTATTATTATATTCTTGTGATTACATCTACACTCAAATTTATATAAAATAAGACCGTTGCAAAAGAACAATTTCAGTTTTTTAGGTTAATTCGAGAACACTTTTTTATAAATTCAATTTTTTTAAGTTCCTTAATATTGATTTTT